>Ga0206106_100058_pt1 | contig 219632 bp, 181 predicted proteins | sample 1B1ome_FD_148677 | JGI IMG/M metagenome (GOLD analysis project Ga0206106, IMG submission 148677) | Enriched microbial communities from leaf-cutter ant dump, University of Wisconsin, Madison, United States - 1B110A | ecosystem: Environmental > Terrestrial > Nest > Insects nest > Nest dump... | reverse complement strand
TCGCTGATCATGGTTCTCTCTTGGGACTTTGACATTCCAAGTTTTCACCATATCTCCAAGATTTTAAAAAGCTTTCTCTTCAAAATTCGTGGACACAACCTAGGGCTTGTTCACGAATTGAGAAAGATGGATGAAAAGATGCGTTTTGAGACCAAAATCGGGCTTCTGAGGAAGGCCGAATCGAGATTCGGACGCCCGAAGAAACCGACTTTTGGGCCAAAAGGCGGCTTTCAGCCGCTTTCGGCAAATTCGTGAACAAGCCCTAATCCCGCGCCTTGAGCACGCCGAGCAGGTCGAGATCGTGAATCCGGCGGCTGACGACCGCGAAGGAAAAGCCGGAGGAGAGAAGGATGACCAGTACGGAGGTGAGCGCCGTGCGGAGGTCGAAGATAAAGGGAAGGCGCACGGTTTCCGTGCTCGTGGTGGCGACCAGCGCAGCGGCGAGCTGGCTGCCGATCCAGAGCCCGGGCGGCAGGGCGAGCAGGGTGAGGAAGCCGAGTTCGAGGATCAGAACGGCGGCGACTTCGCGCGGGGAGAAACCGATGACGCGCAGCGTGGCGAGATCGCGGCTCCGCTCGGAGAGGGCGATCCGTGCGCCGTTGTAAACGACGCCGAAGGCGACCACCACGGCGAAGGTGAAATAGAAGCTCTGGATGATGCCGATCATCTCGCCCGTGGTCTGGCGGAAGCTCGCCTGCGCCGCGCTCGTGAAGGTGATCGCCCCGATGCGGGAGACTTCCTTCACCGTATGCAAGAATGTCTCCCGCTCCGCCGGATCAATCGCCAGATGCGCTCCGGAGAGGGTTTCCCCCTCGCGCAGCAGCCGCCGGAGCGCGTCGAGATCCATGTAGGCGCTTGTTCCGGCGTAGTCGGTCACGGTTCCGGCCACCACGGTTTCGAGCAGCGGGCGGCGGCCCTCCTGCACCTCGATGCGCACCGGGTCGCCCGGGGCCAGCTCCAGCACTTCTGCCAGTTTTTCGGAAAGGAGCAGCCCGTGGAAGGGCATCGCCACCGGGCGGCTCTCCGCATCGAGCACCCGGAAGAGGCGGTTGCCGGGGGGGAGCCCGGTGATGTTGACGCGCCGCTCGCGGTGGCTGCTCCGGAGCCGGGCGGGGACGACGCGGAACGGTTCCGCGGAGATCACCCCGGGCAGGTGGTGGAAGGCGCTCAGGGCCGGGCGGGCGTTGTCGGGTTCGATCAGCGTGACGGTGGTATCCTGCCGCTGGGCATGGCCCCACTGGAAGATCATCACGTGGTCGATCCCGTTGCGCATCACCCCGGGGATGATCGGGATCGCCGTGGCCAGCGCGAGCCCCAGCATGGTGAAAAACGCCTGCCACGGCTTGCGTTCCAGGTTGCGCATCGCCATCAGGACGACCGGCGGGGTGAAGCGCGCCAGCCCGAGCCGCTCCAGAACCGTGGGGCGGAACTCCGCGGGCGGTTCGGGCCGCATCGCCTCCGCCGGGGGGAGCCGCATCGCTTCGCGCGCCGCGCTGATCACGCCGATGAACGAGGTGCCCGCCGCCGCCGCCAGTCCGATGAGGAGCGACGCGCCGTCGAAATGAAACGCCAGCACGGGGAAGAAAAAGAATTTCCGGTAAATCTCCGTGACCCAGATGCCGAGCCAGTACCCGAGCAGGATGCCGCCGCCGCTCCCCGCGATGACGAGCAGGAGGGCGTATTGCAGGTAGTGCCAGCCGACCGCGCCGTTCGAGTAGCCGAACGCCTTGAGCTGGGCGATCTGTTCGCGCTGGAGCCGGATGAGCCGCGTGAGCGCCGCGCTGCTCATGAAGGCGGCCACCGAGAGGAAGAGGAGCGGGAAGGCGATGGCGTACTGGCTGAGCACGCGCAGGTCGTCATCGAGCTTGCGGGTGGAGGGGTGGTCGCTCCGGTCGAAGGCAATGCGGCCCCCGTACGGTTCGAGCACCCGGTCGATCTCCGAGAGCACGGCACGGGGGTTCGCCCCCGGGGCGAGATCGGCCACGAGGTTGTTGAAGGCCCCCTTGAGATTGAGCGCCGTGGCGAGCTTGCGCTCGTTCATCCAGAAGACGCCGAAGCGCCGGTGGTCCGGCATCGCTTCCCCGGGCCGGGTTTCGAAGATGAAATCGGGGGAAAGGACGATGCCGACCACCCGGAGCGTCTCCTGCGCCCCGTAGAGGGTCATCCGCAGCCGGTGGCCCGGCTCCAGCCCGTGCGCCTTGGCGAACGCTTCGCCCACGGCGATCTCGTCGGGCCGCCCCGGCTCCGGCAGCCGTCCCCGGCGGATGAAGAGGCGGTTGAGGCGCTGGGGCCGGTCGTCGGGGATCGAAAAGATCAGCCCGTCCGCCGGTTCGCTCACGCCCGGGAGGTCGAGCCGGACGCTTCCGCGCACGCGCGTCTCCACCGTGGCGATGCCGGGGATCGCCTCCAGCCGGGCGCGGACGGCGTTCGGGGCGCGCTTGAGATCGCAGAACACCTCCCCGAAGCGATGGGCGGCGTAATAGCTCGCGCGGGCTTCGTGCAGGGAGCGCACCATGCTCCGCGCCATGATCATCACCGCCAGCCCGCACGCCATCACGACGGCGACGGAGGCCATCTGCCCCTTCATCCGCCCGAGGTCGCGCAGCAGCTTGCGGTGGAGCGGGTGCATCGGCGGAGGGTTACCAGTTGAGGGAGGCGACCTCCCGGCGCTCCGCGTTCCGGGTGATCCCGGCGATGCGCCCGTCGGAGAGGTGGATCACCCGGTCGGCCATTTCCGCGATGGAGGCGTTGTGGGTGATGATGACGGCCAGCGTGCCGAGCTGCCGGTTGACGGATTCGATCGCCTCCAGCACGCGGATGCCGGTGCGGACGTCGAGCGCGCCGGTCGGCTCGTCGCACAGGAGGACTTCCGGGCGCTTGGCGATGGCCCGGGCGATCGCCACCCGCTGCTGCTGCCCGCCGGACATCTGGGAGGGGAAATGGTTCATCCGGTCGCCGAGATCGACCCGCCGGAGCGCTTCCTCCGGGGTCATCGGGTCGTCGGCCAGTTCGGTGATGAGTTCCACGTTCTCCCGGGCGCTCAGGCTCGGGATCAGGTTGTAGAACTGGAAGACGAAGCCGACGCTCTCGCGGCGGAAGCGGGTGAGCCGCGTTTCGTCCGCGTCCGTGAGGTCTTCGCCCCGGAAGAGGAGCCGTCCCTCGCTCGGGACATCGAGCCCGCCGAGGATGTTGAGCAGGGTCGATTTACCACTGCCCGAGGCTCCGAGCAGGACGATGAGTTCGCCGGGGAAGAGATCGAGGTCCACGCCGTTGAGGGCGCGGACTTCCGCCTCGCCGCTCACGTAGACTTTCGTGATCCCCTCGGCGCGGAAGATCGGTGTCATGGCGCGCGCTCCTCCCGCAGCACGCCGATGTAGGGGAGGTTCCGGTAGAGCCCGTCGCAGTCGAGCCCGTAGCCGACGACGAAGCGGTCCGGGATGGAAAAGGCGACGTAATCGGCCTGCGCCCGGGGCGGGATTTGGCGTTCCTTGCGCAGGAGCACGCAGGTGCGCAGATCGCTCGCCCCGGCTTCCGCCGTGAACCGTTCCTGGACGGCGCGCAGCGTTTCCCCGGTGTCAAGGATGTCATCGACGAGCAGCACCCGCCGCCCGCAGACCTCGGGAAGCGCCGGTTCATGAAAGCGCACCGTGCCGCGGGAGGCCCGCCCCTGATAGCTGGAGACGCGCAGGCTCTCCACCCGCAGGGGGAGGGGGATGCGCCGGAGCAGGTCGGCCAGGAAGGGGATGCTTCCGTTGAGGAGCGCGACGACGCTCAAGGGCTGGCCGTCGTCGTAGTCCGCCGTGATCCGCCGGGCGAGTTCGTCGAGCCGCCGGTGGATCGCCGCTTCGGAGAGAAGGACCGCTTCGATGTCGTCGTGCATGGGAGAGGGAGGGAACGCTACGCCATCGCCCCCGGCGGCTCAAGCCCGCAGGTTTTGCCCGGACGTTCGACTTTTCATGGCGGGGATTCGTGAATACCCGATCTTTCCCGTATGGCCGTTCCGGGAGAAACCCTGAAACGTGGCGGGGACCGGCGAAACGATGCTCCCATCATCATGAAAACACGCATCTTCCGGGCCGCTCTGCCGGCTCTTTTCGCCGCCGGGCTCCTCTCCGCCTGCTCCACCACCGAACCGGTGGGGGAATACTCGGAGCGGACGATCGAAGGGTACACCAAGGGAGGGGATCGCGTGGAGACGCGGGTGATCCGCCGGGATTCCTCCGTGATCGGGAGCCGCTCCACGAATGTTGATCCCTACTACACCGGCACCACCTACCGCGACCGGACGCTCTACGGTGCACCGTGACCGGCATGATGAAGCAGTTATTGGTTATTCTCCTGCCTTCGAATACCTGGAAAAGGCTCGCCGGACGCGGATCGCGTAAGCAAAGACATTCAAGAGGAGGAGCAGGCCTGATATGGCAATCACCTTCCAGTCGATGGGAGGGGTCATTTCGAATAAACCGGCAATCAGGGAGGTTCCCAGAAGAAACGCCATCAGGAGGATGGATTTGATGAGATCCTCGATTCGATTTGCCACGTCTTTGGCGGAAAAAGGTTTCATTGGACTGGTAAGTAATGCTCGCGCAACCAGGCGAGCGCTTCCTCGCGGTCCGCGAACCCGTCCTCCAGTTGCCGGGTCTGCACGGCTTCGAGGATTTCGCCCACTTTCGGCCCCGGTTTCCAGCCGAGCGCGAGCACGTCGCGCCCGGTCACGAGCGGCGGCGGGATGAGCGGCTCGCGGGCGAACGCCTCCTGCTGCTCCCGGAGGAAGCGGTGGTTGTCGAGCATCCCGTGGCTGCTCGCGCAGTCCACGCGGTGAAGCTCCAGTTCGTCCGCGAAATGGGGGCGGGCCATGAAGCGCTTGAGCCGCGCCACGCGCATCCGCTGGACGTCCTTGAAGACCATGTGGTTGGCCACGGCCTCCACGGTGGCGTCGATCGTTTCGCGCGGGAAACGGAGCCGCTCCATGATGGCGGCGGTCATCTCCGCGCCCACGCGGTCGTGCCCGTTGAAGCGGATGCGCCCCTCCTGCGGGTCGAGCGAGAAGGTCGGCGGCTTGCCGATGTCGTGAAAAAGGACGGCGAAGGCGAGGGAGACGGAGATTTCCTCCGGGAGAAGCTCCAGCATCCGGCGGGTGTGGACGTAGACATCCCCCTCCGGGTGAAACTGCGGCGGCTGTTCGCACCCTTTGAGCGCTTCCACTTCCGGCAGGATGACCGCCAGCAGGCCGCTTTCGCTCAGGAGGTCGAGCCCGCGCACCCGGCCCGGCCCCTGAAAGACGCGGGTGAGTTCATCGCGGATGCGCTCCGGGCTGACGGCGGAGGGGAGCGTCGGCGCGGCTTCGCGGAGCGCCTCCCAGGTCTGCGCTTCAATGGTGAAGCCGAAGGTGGCGGCAAACCGGATGGCCCGCAGGAGCCGCAGCCGGTCTTCCGCGAAACGGGCGCGCGGATCGCCGATCGCCCGGATGATGCCCGCCTTCAGGTCGGCCCGGCCGTTCACATGGTCGATCACCTCGTCCACCACCGGGTCGTAAAACATCCCGTTGATGGTGAAATCGCGGCGCAGGGCGTCTTCCCGCGCGTCGGTGAAGGTGACGCTGCGGGGGTGGCGTCCGTCCCGGTATTCGCCGTCCGAGCGGAACGTGGCCACCTGAAACTCCGCCCCGCCCTCAAGCACGATGATCACGCCGAAATGCGCGCCGACCGCGTAGGTGCGCTCAAAGAGGGCGCGCACCGCCCCGGGCCGTGCGGAGGTGGCGATGTCATAATCGCTCGGGGTGAGCCCGAGCAGGGCGTCCCGCACGCATCCCCCGGCGTAAAGCGCCTCGTACCCGGCGCTCCGGAGCCGTTCCACCACGGAGCGTGCGGTTGCTTCCACGGGGAGGCGGGCTCAGTGGGTTGCTTCGGCGGTGGCGTCCGCCTGGGCCGCCCCGTCGCGCAGGCTGATGCCGTATTTGGCGACGACGGCCTGCGCGCCCTGATCTTCGGGAGCGAGCCGGATGACGTCCGTGGCGATCTGCTCGAATTTCTTGAGGAGCTGGTCCGCCCGTTCCCGGGCTTCCGCCCGTTTTTCAATGGCGTTGCGCAGCGTTTCGCTCCGCTCCCGGGTGGACTGGATCTGCCAGCCGAAAAAGAGGACGAGGCTCAGTCCGAAAAGGAGCAGCGGGAGGAAAGGCCCGTGAGGTTGGGTGGAAGAGGTCATTTAGCGGGTCCGTTTGGAGGTTCGGGCGGGGGTGGCGGAGGGGGCGGGAGTCGGGTTGGCGGCGGATTGGGCGGCGGGCGCCTCAGCCGGTTGCGCGGAGGCGGCTGACGGGTTTTCGACTTCCACGGTGTAGCCGTTGCGGGCGAGGAGATCCTTGATTTTGGCGTTGTTGACGGAGATTCGGGCGAGGTCGCCGAGCATCTGGCGGATGAGCCGCTCGGCATTGGTCCCCTGGCTGATCCGCCGGGTCTGTTCACTGAACTCCGTCTGGAGCGCCCGGGCGGATTTGTCGAGCACGAGTGTCGTCACGGCAAGGGCCAGGGTAACGACCGCCAGTGCCACGATCACATAGTAAGGAGCGGCTTTCATGAGTAACCGTTGTTGTACAAAACAATGCCCCCTACCGGTCAAGCAACTCCTTGGAAATCGCCGGAAAATCCCCGGGGCGGATTCACGGGAAGGGGGGCTCTTCGGGCTCCCCGCGCGCGCGGTCGGCCTCCGCTTCATCGAGGGCGTCCGGATCGAGCGGCTCGGAGATGCGGTATTCGCCGTCAAGCCATTGGCCGAGGTCCACCAGCTTGCAGCGCCGGGAACAGAAGGGGCCGAGCGGTTCGGCAAAGAAATCGCTCTCTTTACCGCAGATCGGGCATGGAATGAGCGCGGCCATGAGGAGGGAAGATCACCCTAGCGGGCGTAAAAGGCAAATGCGCAGACGAGGATGGCCACCCCGTAGGCGAGCCCGCCGAACGCCGCCAGCCGCCACCGCCCCGCCGTGCGCGAGACCCAGGCGATCTGGTCCCGAAGCAGGTACGGCATCCCCACCCAGAAGAGCCCGAGGACGATCCAGACGTACGCCAGCACGGTGACGAGCAGGCGGCTGGTTTCCGGGCGCAGGAAGGCGGCTTCGAGCAACGGCTCCGCCGCGAGCAGGGCCAGGATGCCGAGCGCCCGGACGGCGAGGAATTCCCCCACGAAAAAGAGGGTGAGGAAATACCCGGCGATGATGATGAGCTGAAAGGTTCCCCGCCACGGGGTGAACTCGCCGAGATCCATCCGGCTCACCAGTTGGAACGCCCAGATGGCGTCCACGGAAAGCAGCGCCACGCCGAAGAAGCGCGACCGGGGAAAGAGCCGCAAAAGCTGGCGGGCTCCCTGCGCGTGGACCAGGGCGAGGAGATGGGTGATCACCAGCACCGCGCCGAGTATCCATCCCGCGTCCCGCAAACTCAGAGTGTAGATCATGCCACCGAGCAGAAAAGGGGAAAGCGCCCCCCGGCTCAAGCCATTTGCGCGAAGGGGCGGAAAGTTTTGTTGGCGTTGTCGGAGTATTCCCGGGTGTCTGCCAGCGTGCGACGGCGTGACTGGCTTTCGAAATTGGTGAGGCAGACAGGTTAACCTGCTCTCGCCGTTCTTTCCCCTCAATACGACTTCGCCCAGAGCACCCGCCGCCGGCTCTCGCCGCCGCAGACGACGCATTCGCCCGTTTCCTGCACCGCGTCGCGCGGGATGCAGCGGATGGTGACTTTGAGATCGCTCTTGATTTTCTCCTCGCACTCCGCCGAACCGCACCAGTGGCTGCGGGCGAAGCCGCCGTGGATTTCCGGCTTCTGCCGGTTTCGCGGGGTGAAGAAGGCGTAAAATTCATCCCGGGTGTCGATCTTGCGGGTGTGTTCGTCCCGGTGGGCGAGCGCCCGGGCATAGAGGGCGTCCTGAATGGACTGGAGGACTTCCGGCACTTTCGCGGCGAGTTCCGCCACGGGCTGGAATTCCTTTTCCTTCGGCGAACGGTCCCGCCGGGCGACGGCCACGGTCCCCTGCGCCAGGTCGCGCGGGCCGATCTCCAGCCGCAGCGGCACTCCTTTCTTGATCCATTCCCAGTTCTTCACGCCGCCGCCGAGATCGCGATCGTCCACTTCCACGGTCACCGCCTCGCCGTGGAAACGGTGGGCGCGGATTTCGCCCGCCAGCGTCCGCGCGGCTTCGAGCACGGCGTCGCGCGTCTCCGGCTTCGGCGTTACGGGGAGGATCACCACCTGCGTCGGCGCGACCCGGGGCGGGAGCACCATCCCGTCGTCATCCGCGTGGGCCATGATGAGGGTGCCGATGAGCCGGGTGCTCACGCCCCAGCTCGTGGTCCAGGCGATTTCCTCGCGCCCCTCGCGGGACTGGAACCGGATGCCGCTCGCTTTCGCAAAGTTCTGCCCCAGGAAGTGCGAGGTTCCCGCCTGCACGGCCTTGCGGTCCTGCACCATCGCCTCGATGCAGAGGGTGTTCTCCGCGCCGGGGAAGCGCTCGCTCTCGCTCTTTTCCCCGCAGTAAACGGGGATGGCGAGGTGGTCGCGGGCAAAGGTTTCATAGACGCCGAGCATCGTCTCCGTCTCGGCGATCGCCTCCTGCGCGGTTTCATGAACGGTGTGGCCTTCCTGCCAGAGAAACTCGGCGGTGCGCAGGAAGAGGCGCGGGCGCATCTCCCAGCGCACGACGTTGGCCCACTGGTTGATGAGGATCGGCAGGTCGCGGTACGACTGGACCCACTTCGCGTAGGTGGCCCCGATGATCGTTTCCGAGGTGGGCCGGACGACGAGCGGCTCCGTCAGTTCGGAGGCGGGGGCCGGGCGCATTTTCCCGTCCGCGCCGACTTCCAGCCGGTGGTGGGTCACCACGGCGCATTCCTTTGCGAAACCTTCCACGTGGGTCGCCTCTTTTTCCAGGTAGCTGATCGGGATGAAGAGCGGGAAGTAGGCGTTCTTGTGCCCGGTCGCCTTGAAATGCGCGTCGAGCTGGCGCTGGATCGCTTCCCAGAGGCCGTAGCCCCACGGTTTGATGACCATGCAGCCGCGGACATCGGAATTCTCGGCCATGTCCGCCGCGCGGACGACCTGTTGATACCACTCGGGGAAGTCTTCCTCCCGGCGGGGTGAAATGGCGCTCTTGGTGACACTCATGGGTAGGCGTTCATACTCACCAGAAAACGCCGGGGCATTGCAACCCATTCGTGCGTTCCCCGGCGCAAAGCCGCGGAAAGGGGCCGGGGCTCAGAGCCGCTCCCGGTTTTCCCGATACCACTGGACGAATTTCGGGATTCCTTCGCTGATCTTCGTGGTGGGCCGGTAGCCGAGGAGCCGCTGCGCCTTGGTGATGTCCGCGTAGGTGAGCGGGACGTCCCCCGGCTGCTCGGGCAGGCGGCGGATTTCCGCTTTCTTGCCGAGGGCGGTTTCGATCTGCACGATCAGTTCGGAAAGGGTGGTCGTCTGGTTTTCGCCCAGGTTGAAGGCGTCGCAGAGCGCCCCTTCGTAACCGAGGCAGGCGGTGACGCCCTGAACGATGTCGTCGATGTAGGTGTAATCGCGCCGGGTGGTGCCGTCGCCGTACTGGTCGATCGGCTTCCCTTCGTCGATGGAGCGGGTGAACTTGTGGATGGCCAGGTCCGGGCGCTGGCGCGGACCGTACACGGTGAAAAAGCGGAGGCTGATCGTCCGCATTCCGTAAAGGTGGGAGAAATTCGAGCAGAACTGTTCGCACGCCAGTTTCGTGGCGGCGTACGGGCTGATCGTCTCGTTGAGGGCGAGCCCTTCGTGAAAGGGGACGCTCCGGAGCACGCCGTAGACGGAGGAGCTTGATGCGTTGATGAACCGGGGCACCCCCGCGAGCCGGGCGGCTTCGAGGAGGTTGAAGGTGCCGGTGATGTTCGTGTCGATATAGAGGCGCGGCTCGCGGATGGAGGGGCGCACCCCCGCCCGGGCGGCGAGGTGGATGATCGCATCGAAGTTCCCTTCGGCCACCAGCCGCCGCATCGCCTCCGCGTCCCGGATGTCGTTCTCGTGCAGGCGGATGTGGGGGAGGGCCGCTTCCAGATTCGCGCGCTTGATGCGCGGGTCGTAAAAATCGTTGAACTCATCGACCACCGCCACCTCGTGCCCCTGGCCAAGCAACTGATCCACAAGGTGGGAGCCAATGAAACCGGCCCCGCCGGTAATCAGGATATTCATCCCGGCTACGCTAAAGTTCTCCCTTGCCCCGGGCAAGCAAAACCTCCAACCGGTCAAACCGGCCCGGGGCCAAAAAAACCTTCGCAACCGGGGCCGATCCGTGTATTTTTGAACCCTGCCTGGAACTCCGGAACGCCGCGCGGCATATTTTTGCGGTGCGGCCCCGCGGCACACCGGCATTGACACCCCGTCTCATCAATGAGATAGAAGGTGGACCCCTTACTTGTAAATCACTATGGCAGACGAGCATCCCCCGGCATCTCCTGATCCCAACCTTTCCAAAAAGGCGACCGTCCGGATCACCCTTCCCCCGAAGCCTACGGCTGTCGGCAATGAACCGAAGAAGGAGACGATCCGCATCACCCTTCCGCAACCCGCCGCCGGCGCGAAAAAGGAGACGGTGCGAATTGGAGGTTCCAAGAAAGAAACCATCCGCATCAACCTTCCTGCCGCGCAGGTCAGCAAGCGGGATACCATCCGCATCGACAACCTGAAGGAGGGCGAGGCCGCGCGCACGACCATGCGCATCCAGATCCCCGAGGAAGAGGAGGCCCGCACCACCATGCGGATCAGCGTTCCCGAGGAGAAGAAAGCTCCCGCGCCCGCCGCCCCGGCGGCCCCTGCCGCTCCGGCCCCCGCGCCGAAGCCGCCGCTGCCGGTTCCGCCCGCGGCCAAGGCCCCGCTGCCGCCGCCCGCCCCGATTTCCAAGCTTCCCACGCCTCCGGCTCCGCCGAAACCGCCGGGCCTGAGCGCGCCGAAGCCGCCGGGAGCCATCACGCCTCCCAAGCCTCCGGCTCCGCCCAGCCCGCCGAAGCCGCCGGGTGCGAAGATCCCCGTGGCGCCGCCCGCGCCCCCGAAGCCAGCCGCTTCGTCCGCGCCTGCGCCCGCCGCAGCGGCCCCGGCCGCCGCCCCGAAGCCGACCCCGGCAGCCCCGGCTCCCGCTCCGGCCGCGCCCGCGGCGCAGAAGCCGGTCTCTCCCAAGAAGGAGACGACCCGCATCCAGGTGCCGCCCGACCCGAAGACGATGCCGAAGGCGACCGTCAAGTTCCAGCAGCAGGCTCCCGCGGCTCCGGCCCCGGCGGCTCCCGTGAAGACCACGGTGGCTGAACCTGCCGCGGCGTCCGGAAGCGATCCCCTTATGAACATCCTCAGCGCCATTGCCGCTGTTGTCGCGCTGGTTGCGGCTGTCGCCGCCTTCCTCGCCCAGCAAGCCTGATCCACCCGAACCACCTTTTTATGGCCAGCGAAAACGTAATCAATCTGACCGAAGCGAATTTCGACGAGGAAATCGCCAAGGCGACCACCCCTGTCCTCGTCGATTTTTGGGCAACCTGGTGCGGTCCCTGCAAGATGATCGCCCCGATCCTTGATGAAATCGCCGATGAAAAACAGGGGGCGGTGAAAGTCACCAAGGTGGATGTTGATACGAACCAGGCGATCGCCGCCCGCTACAACATCCGCGCCATCCCGACGCTCCTTTTCTTCAAGGGCGGCGAGGTGAAGCACCAGGTGGTCGGCATGACCAGCAAGAAGGATCTTCTGGCCAAGATTGACGAACTGGCCTGAAACGGCTCCCCTGCGGGGATTTCTTTCCCTCAAAAGGTCTTTTTAACCCCTTCCCGGGTCTGATCGGGAAGGGGTTTCCGTTTGGTGGCAGGTTTGGGATCGGAACCATGCCGGGCGGCAGCCGAACGATTTGCGGAGGTGGATAAAAATCCTTGCGAATATTCCCAAAAGGAATACCTTGATAAGCCGTGTGGAGTATTCAGCCCATACCCCAGTGGCGTCAGGATCACCATTCATTCGCAAAAAAATTCCCGAATGAGGCTGCGGCGGTCTTTGCAAATCTGGATCGGCTTTTGGGACTTCTGAACCGGGCCCCGAATGCAAAAAGTGTCCAGGCCGGTTTTTTACACACTGAAGGCAAAGGGGTTCTGGCGGTGGATCAGAAAGGGCAAGGCAGGAACCTTCGTGAAACACGGCTCTATGTTTACGCGGACGATGCCGAAAAGGTGCTCTACCTGATTACCACCGGGAATAAGCGAACCCAGCCCAAAGACATTGCCTTTGCCCACGGGTTCGTTAACGAGAATTTCAGCAAAGAAAGGAAGAAATGAGTTTTCCCAAAGACAAATCCTCACTGAAAGCGACGGGTAAACGGTACCCGTCCGTTGCGGAGTTGATGAAAGGAGAGGGCGTTTCGCCGGACGTCCAGAGGCGCGTCGCAAAACTGACGACCCAGAGCCAGGTTTCCAGAGCATTGGCGGAAATGCGAACCTCCGCAGGGATGACGCAGGCGCAACTCGCAAAGAAAATCGGCTGCACCCAGAGCTGCATTTCAAAATGGGAAAGTGAGCCTGATAACGAACTTACCCTTGAGACGGTGGGAGCCTATTGCCGTGTTTTCAATCGGAGGGTCAATATCTTTTTCGGGAAACCGATGAAGCATGTCGAGCGCGTCAAGATGCACGCCGTGGAACTCAAGCGCTCCCTGATGGCTCTTTCCGAGCTTGCGAAGAACGGCGATGACAAGGCCATCGAAAAGGGGGTCAAGGCATTCTTCGGGGAAGCCTTCTTCAACCTCCTGGATATCCTTGAGCTTTGCCAGAAGCAACTCCCCGAACCGGAAAAAACCGACTCAGAAAAAGAAAGGATCGAGATCCGGATGCAGGTTCAGCCCCAGAATCTTCTGCAACAGTTTCGGCCGGAAGCATCGCCCGATGCATGGGCCCGTTGAACCGAAGCGGCAAAAAAGGATGAATCAGCCGGGAGAGCCCGTTCCCACAAGGTCTCTCCGGGGATTCCCCGATGACCGGGACCGTTGATTTTTCCCTTCATCCCGGCGCTTTCCGGGCTACTCTGTGACCCGGATGGCTTCCCTTGCCCTGATACTTCATGCTCACCTTCCGTTCGTCCGGCATCCGGAGCATCCGGATTTTCTGGAGGAGACCTGGCTCTATGAAGCCATTACGGAGAGCTACCTGCCGCTGCTCAACGTCCTTGATTCTCTGGTGCGCGACGGGGTGCCGTTCGCGCTCACCCTTTCGCTCACGCCGACGCTCTGCTCCATGCTCCGCGACCCGCTCCTGATGGAGCGTTACGGGCGGTATCTGGAGGCCGCCCTCGCCCTCGCCGCGCGGGAGCCCGACCGCGATCCCGCCATCGCCGCGCAGGCCCGCTTTTACCACGAACGGCTGAGCGCCTGCCAGCACTGGTTCTTCCAGCGCTGGCAGGGCGATCTGGTGAGCGCCTTCGAAAGCTTCGCCGAACGCGGCGTGCTGGAGATCATCACCTGCGCGGCCACGCACGGGTTTCTGCCGCTCATGGAGCCGTCGCCGGAGGCGATGCGGGCGCAGATTCTCGTGGCCCGCGATCATTATCGCGAATGTTTCGGGCGCGATCCCGAGGGGATCTGGCTGCCGGAGTGCGGTTACGCCGCCGGGCTGGAGAGCCTCCTTGCCGAAGCGAACCTGCGCTGGTTTGTGACGGACGCCCACGGCCTTCTTTTCGGCAATCCCCGGCCCCGCTACGCGATTTACGCCCCGTGCTTCACCCCGGCGGGCCCCGCCGTCTTCGGGCGCGACCGGGAATCGAGCCGCCAGGTCTGGAGCGCGGAGGAGGGCTACCCCGGCGACCCGGTCTACCGCGATTTTTACCGCGACATCGGGTTCGACCTGCCACAGGAGGCGCTCGCCGGGTTCCTGCCCCCCGGAGCGCCGCGCCGGTTCACCGGGCTCAAGTACCACCGGATCACCGGTCCCGGCCCGCAGAAGGAGCTTTACCACCGCCCCTGGGCGATGGAGGCCGCCGACCGGCATGCCGCCCACTTCGTGGAAGCCCGGGCGCGGCAGTTCGCCGCGCTGCCGGAGACGATCGAGCCGATCATCGTCGCCCCCTTCGACGCGGAGCTTTTCGGCCACTGGTGGTTCGAGGGGCCGGAGTTTCTCGACCTCGTGATCCGCAAGGCCGCCGCCCGGAACGCGTTCACGCTCACCACGCCGGGGCGTCATCTCGCCCGCCATCCCCGCCAGCAGATGCTCGTCCCTTCCGCTTCGAGCTGGGGGCACAAGGGGTACTGGGAGGTCTGGCTCGATGAAGCCAACGCCTGGGTTTACCCGCACCTGCACGCCGCCGCCCGCCGGATGACCGAAATGGCCAACCGCCACCGGGAGGCTCCCTCCGCCCCCGTCGCCGAAACGCTCCGGCAGATGGCGCGCGAACTCCTGCTCGCGCAGGCGAGCGACTGGGCGTTCCTGATGAAAACCGGCACCGCGCGCGAGTACGCCACGCGGCGCACCCGCGAGCACCTGCTGCGCTTCACCCGCCTCTACGACGGGCTGCGCGAGGGACGTGTGGACGAGGCCTTTCTGGCCCATTGCCGGGAGCGGGACAACCTTTTTCCCAACCTTGACTGGCGATACTACCTGAGCGCATGATGACGCTCTTGACCAGACCCCGCCATTTCCATCCATTGCTGGCCATTCTTGCCGTTTTTCTGGGCTGGGCGGCTTCCCTGCATGCGGAGCCGAAGCCGGTCCAGATTGAATTCCTGCCGCCGCCGATGGAGGGGACGATTTCCCTTGGCATCTACGACCGGAACAACCGGCTGGTGCGCACGCTTCACAAGGAGGCGGAACTGCGCGAGTTCGTCGTGGCGCTCAACGGGTTGATCACCCGCTGGGATGGCCGGGACGATCAGGGGGCCTACTGCCCCTCGGGCACCTACGCCGCCCGCGGCTACATGGTGGGCGATCTCGGGATCGAAGGGATGCGCTTTCACGGCAACGAATGGATCACCGACGACGATTCCCCGCGCATCCGCCGCGTCACGCGCATCTCCGCCGCCTCGGATTCCGAACTCTGGCTGGAGGCGCTCGTACCCGGCTCGGAGACGCCCCGTCTTTTCCGTGCGGTGCCCGATTCCGAAACGGACTGGAAGCTGACCTCCGCCCCGGAGGGGGCCGCCTTTCCGGTTCCAGCCGCCATCACCGCGCCGGAAGGGCTGCCGCCGCTGCCCCCCGGTTCCAAACCGGCCTTCACGATCGCCGGACCGGTCGAGGCCCCGGTGGAAGACCGGGTGGCCTGGGTGATCGAGGGGACCACGCTCCGTCAGATCGCCGCGGGAGGCGTTCTCGATTCCATCCCCCTGGAAAAACCGGGTGATCCCGCCCCGGCCCGGCTCGCGCTCTCGCCCTCCGCGCTGGCGCTTTTCGTCCTCGATGAAAACGAAGCGGCCCAGCGGCTCTGGGGGCTCCGGTTTACGGACCCGAAGCTCCCGCCCGGCGAGGCGGACCCGCTCTTTGTCAAAAATATCCACTTCAGCGAACGGCTCGAAGGGGCGCTGCCGATTCTCAAATTCCCCAATGGCAAACCGTTCCTGCCTCTGGAGGCGCTGGCCATCGTGCCGGTTTCCAACCCGCTGCTCAAGGACAGCCGGAACCCGCCTCCCGTCCGCCTGAAGGTGGGGGTGAACGCGGAGGGAACCTATCTGGCCACGGACGATGGGCTGATCCTCAACACCTTCAGCGAAACCCCGCACCTGCGCTGGGCCGCCATCGGCCGTTCGCAGGAGGGGAGCCGCAAATCGGTCGCCATCTTTGACAGCGACGGGGCGGTGATCTCCGAATACCGGGCCACGGGGCTGGCCCATCTGATGGCGTTTGACGCCGGGCATTTTGAATGGAAGGCCCCGGCAGGGTCTGCGACAGCGGCACCCGCGGCAACCCCGGCCGCCAGCGCGATTCCCGTCGCCACGGCGGCGTCCGCCGCGAGCCCGGCCCCGGCGGCTGCTGCCACGCCCGCTCCGGCGCAGGCCGTCCCCGCCCCCGCTCCGGTGAAGCCATAAGGCGGGCTTCCGGTGTTCTCAGGCGCTCAGGATGCGGCGCAGGGTGGCGAGTTCCTCTTCCACCAGCGAGGCGTCGCTCACGGTTTGCGCGATCTCTTCGCGCAGAAGCTGCCGGTAACGTTTGCGCAGCCGGTGAATGGCCACCCGGAGGGCCTCGGGCGTGGTCCCGAGGCTGGACGCCAGCGCGGCGTGCGCCTGCCGTTCGCCGGTGAGCGAAAAGCGCACCGCCTCAAACCACGCTCCGCGCCCCGCCGCCTCAGCCTCGGCTCGCAGGCGGGCAAGGACGGTTTCGAGCAGGGCGAGCGCCCATTGGCGGTCAAAGAGCCGCTCGGGGCTCAGGGTGTCGGACGCTTCGGCATGGTAGCGGTGTTCGGCCAGCGCCGGATCGAGCGGGAGGGTGCGGTCCGCCGCCCGTTTTTGGGCGCTGGCGCGGTCGTGTTCGTCGGCGAGGTAGTGCTTCATCCCGGCGAGCAGGAAGGCGCGGAATTTTCCCCGCTCCGGGCGGACGGTGGCCAGCGAATGGAGCCGCAGCAACCGGGCGAAGAACCCTTGTGTGAGGTCTTCGGCATCCGGCGGGCTGTACCCGCGCCGCCGCGCGTAGGCGTAGAGGGGAAACCAGTACATGCCGCAAAGCTCCGAGAGCGCCACCCGGGCGCGGGGGGTGTCCGGGTCGGAGGCCCGCAGCACCACGCTCCAGCGGGTGGTCGCAAAGCGCCCGGGCGCGGAGGACGGGAGCGGCGGGGTCATGGCGATCACGCAATCGGCAGGCCGGAGTGTGCCCGGGAGAGTTCGTCGTGCCAGCGGCGGACCGGTTCCGTCTCCGGATGGGGCGCCCCGTCGCCCAGCGCTTCCATGAACCGGCAGGAGGCAAAGCCGGTCGCCAGCGCTTCGTATTCGCGAATCCACTGGTTGCGCACCGGTTCCCATTTCGGAGCCACGGGCCAGACGCCGGGGTGGGGGCGCAGGTGTTTATCCATTCCGATGCGCCACGGTTTCGGGCTCACCCGGGCGCGGAAACAGTGTTGCCGCCGGCACATGGCGGCGTATTGCCGGTCGGCCCCGAGTTCCCGGAACCATTCGGCGGTGTATGGGCCGTTCGGGTCCACCCGGCCGTGCGTGAAGAGGAGGCGGAACCCGGCGGGCGTCCGGTAGAGCAGGGCGCGCAGTTCCGGGCGGGCGGTGAAAAACCGGCGGATGCGCCGGAGCGCGCGTTCCTCCGGTTGCGTCGGGATGCCAAGGAGGCGGCAGACGCCCCGGCTCACGGGAGAGGCGAGGAAAAACGCGAGAATCACCCCGGCCCCGAAGACCAGCCACGATTGCGTCCCGATGCCCACCGCCGCCGCCCCGGCCACGAGCCCCGCCAGCGCGATGGTTTTGGGAAGCCGGTACGGTTCCGGGTCGATATCCACGAACATCACATCCGGCGTGTTCAGGCATTGGGCTCCGTAGCGGTTGCGGGTGAGGATGGTTCCGCCGCGCCGCTCCAGGATCGGCTCGCGGATCGGCACCCCTTCGGCCCCGTTGTAGGTGACTTTCGGTTCGCGGCGGGGAAGCTTTTGCCCGGAGAGAACCGCCTCCAGCGCTTCCCGTGCCCGCCCGTCGGCCATGGCCCGGGCGTCCGCCTCGCTGGTGTCTGACCAGCCGAAGCGCCGCACCGTCACCTGCCGCCCCCGTTCGCGGAATTGCGCCCGTCCCTCGGCCCAGAACTGCGGAACGATCATCATGCCGCCGTTTTTACCCGAAGAACGGTCGGGAAGAATCTTTTTTCGCTCATTGGATGAAATAACCGGCGGCCCGCCAGACGCCGTCGGCTTCCCGCATGAAGGTTACCGTTTCCATCGCCGTTTCCTTCCGGGCAAAAACGCTCTCGAACTGCATGACGAGGTAGCGCCCGTCCGGCACCCCGGGCAGGGAACGGTGTTCGCCGATCGCCCGCAGGGAACGCCGCCGGGCCTCTCCCAGCGGGCGGCGGGAGAGCGAGAGCGCCGCCTCCCACTGCTCCCGGCTTACCTGCTTGCGGAAGAAGGCGGCGGCATCGTTGTGGTTTTCCCTTCCCGCGTCGATTGCCGCCAGCCACGCCTGCGCCTGGGCGATCACCTCGTGTTCCCATCCCGTCCCCCGCAGGACCGAGAGATGCCGCCCGGTCTTGTAGCCGCCCAGTTGCCAGAGGGAATCGGGCCGGGCGGTTTCGGTGATCCGGCAGAGGGCTTCCATGGCGGAGACCCCTTCGAGCTTGAGGGCGGGCGGGCGGACGGAACGCCATGGGAAATAATCGGTCCCCGCGGTCCATGGTCCGGAGATGACAAAAGGAGCGGGCGAGATCGTCCCCGGCCCCGGATGCTGGCTCAGGATCGCTTGCGCCGCTTCTTCCACGCTCATTCCGGTGGCATCCAGCGTGACCGGGTACGCCAGCCGGGAATACCCGCGCGGGACGATGGCCCGGCTGGTTTCGCCGTTTTTGCGGAAATCATACGGAGTCCCTTCCGTGAGGCGGGCGAGCAGTTCGTCCACGGAATCCGCTTCGATTGTTCCGTCGTAGCGCAGGCGGGTGTAATGGATGAGCGTCTCTTCCGGCAGGGAGCGTTCCTTCTTCGCCGAGCGGAGGGAGAGGAGCCGCTCGCGTTCCGGGGCGGCGAGCGTTCCGGCCTTTTCCTTTGCGCCGAGGATGCGGAGCGCTTCGCCGAGCGTTTCGGCATCGGTTTTCGGGTCGAAGTCGAGGTCTTCGAAATGAAGGCGCAGGCGGTGTTCGCTCCGCAACCGTTCCACGAGGTCCGCCATCGTTTCTCCCTGGCGATCGAAGACGAAATGCCGCCCCTTGCGCAGGTGCGGGCGCAGCGTGAGCGTCTCCCGGAAGCTTCGCAGGGGACGGGTGGCGTATTCAAAGGCGCGGACTTCCGCAAGCGAAGCTCGGAAGGTGAACTGCCCGGTGGTCGTTCCGGCGACGCTTCCGTATTGAATGGAAACGGCGTCGAGCCGGCTTCCGTCCTTGAGGATCGCCTGAACGCGGGTTTGCCGCTCCGGCGGATGGCTCCCCGCACCGCGCGCGATCTGGATAAACGCCTGCCCGTCCGCTCCTTCTCCCGGGCTTTGGGTCAACACACCGGGAGCAAGCGTCTGCACGCCGCGAAAATCGGCGGGAACCTCCGCTTCCACTTTCCACGGACCGACTCCGTAGCGGAGCAGGACGACGATTGCCTCCGGGAGCGCTTCCGCGTCGCCCAGGTTCAGGGTCGCGATGATCCAGCCCGGTTCCTTTCCTTTGGCGGGGAGCCGGTTGACGTTGAAATCAAATCGGGAGCGCGTAAACGGGGTGGTCCCGTCGGCTTCCAGGACGGAAATCCGCTCGAAACTCCACCACTCAAAGAGCGGGTGCGAAAACCAGAGCGTCAGCATCCGGGGCGGGGCTTCTCCCGGCCCGGGGTTGAGGTCGAGCCCTGCCGGTGGCGGCATCCCGGCGGGAACGCCCTCCGGCGGCCATGGGTTGTTTGCTTCATCTCCCTGGTACCAGCGCAGCAGGGAGAGTTCCGGCGGAGTGGTGACGGCGGCGGGCTCCGGCCCGGCGTCGGCGACCGCCTTGTTGAATGCGGGGACGAGATCCGCCGCATTGGCGCCGCTGATGACCATCATCGAACCGCCGATCGGCTCATTGACCCGGGGTGCGGTGAGGATTTTCCCGTCCAGAACGCAAGCGATGGCCTTGCCCACCGTGGCCGTTGTCAGCGCCTTGAAGCGTTGCTGCCCCTCGGGGGTGAACAGCAATTTCACGCTCCCGCCTTCCTCCTCCACGGCGGCGGCTCCGGAAAAATCGCGTTCGTTGAGGTAGACCGGTTTTGCCAGCCGGAGCGTCCCGCCCCCGTAGGGGAACGGGTCCGCCTCCTCCGCCGGGTCGGGGGTGACGCGCCGGATCTGAAAACGGCTCTTTCCTTCCCTTGGTTCCGGCAGCTTCGGGTGTCCGGCCTCTTGAGCCGCGTCGGGCGTTTCCCCTTTCAGCTTTTCCAGCCGGAAGCGCCCGGCCTTTTCCGTTGCCTGTCCGAAAAAGCGGAAAAGAACCGGCGTGTCCGGGCGATCCAGCGCCCTGCCGAAGCGGCGAACCGCTTCAAAACAGGCGGCGGCGCGTTCCCCGTTTCCCATCGCCTGCTCCTGTTGCCCGATGGCGAGCGCGAAATCAACGAGCGTTCTCATGGATCGGGTGGCTTTGGAAAATTCCCCTGAAACCCGCTCCCTTTCCGTCGCCGGAAGGGCCGCCAGTTCCTTTTCGCTCAGGTTCAAGGGAGAGCCCGCAGCGAAAAGGGGCACCGTGCCCCATGGAACGCCGATGAAGCGTTCCACGACGGCGGGAGGTTCTTCTTTCTCCAGCGAGATAAAGAGGTCCGGCAGGACCGGCGGCGCGGATTCATCCATCCGGCGGCGGCCTTCCTGTAGTTTTTTCTCCAGGCGGGCCTGCTCTCCGTTGCGAACGGTTTCCACGTTCCGCCGACTGATCTCCGGGTTCAGCATCGGCAGTAAAAGCGCCAGCGTCCCCACGGTGAGCGGGACGCCGAAAGTCCGCCACCGGCCGGCGGGTTCCGCAACGACCGGGAGAGGGTCTTTCGCAAGCCACGCGGCGGCCATCAGATCATGAAGCGCCTGCCGCCGTTGCGTCCACCCGGCCATGAAAAATCCGAGGCCGAAGGGAATCAGTGAGAACGCCTTCGCCCCGTTGCGCCCCAATGCCCGGAAGAACCCGAGCCGCCGCCCCCGCAGATCGCCCACACGGATGCCCATGAGCCGTTTGCCGACGCTCGCCTGCCACGGGCTGCTTTCCATCAGGCTCCAGTAAATGAGCAGCACCCAGAGCGTGAAACCGCCTGCGCTCGTCGCGCGGACCGCCCACATCGGCTCGACGAGTTCCCGCGAGCGAACCTCCTGACCGGCAACCCGGCGAACATCCTCAAAATAGACATAGCGCCAATGGTTGAGGGGGCGGACTTCCACGATCTTTCGCTCCACGAGACTCCGGGAACCGTCTTCGTGCTCCTCCTCGAAGCGTTGGGTATCGAGCACTGTTTCGCGGGTGAAAAGCCCGAAAGGCACTTCCACGACAATCCGCCCCGGAGCCGCCCATGCAATGAGCAGCACCAGCGGGAAAAGCCCCAGCGTCACGAGCAGGATGTCCAGCCCCCCTGCCGCCACCCGGCGCCAGAACCCGGCACCTTCCGGTGAGGTGGGCGAGGTGGACGGAGCGGGTGGAGAGCCGGGGGACGACGGAGACGGGGACAACGCCGAGGCAACGGTTTCCACTTGCGTCTGAAACACGCTGGCGTGCTGGTAGCGGCGTTCCGGGTCCGCTTCCAGGGCGCGCAGGACGACTTCGTCGAGCCGCACGTCGATCCGTACCTTGCTTGAGGGGCGTTCGATCCCCCCTTCGCCCGGGAGTTCCCCCGTGAGCATCTGGTAAAAGACGACGCCGAGCGAATAGATGTCCGCCCGGTGATCGACTTCCAGCGGGTTCGATGCCTGTTCCGGGGCCATGTAGCGCGGCGTGCCGAGCACGCGCCCGGCCTCGGTCAGCCCCGGCGCGGGACCGCCGGTTTCCGCCTCCGGGGTTTCCCCCGCGAAAAGCCGGGCCACGCCGAAATCGGCGATCTTTACCTGCCCGTCGCGCCCGAGCAGGATGTTCTCCGGCTTGATGTCGCGGTGGACGACGCCCCGGTCGTGCGCGTATTGCAGCGCTTCGCAGACCGGCGGGACGATGGCGAGCGCCTCCCCGGGCGAAAGCCGCCCGCCCGCGAGGAGCTGGCGCAGGTTCATCCCGTCCACGTACTCCATGAAGAAGTAGTAAAGCCCCTCCGGCGTGCGCCCGAAGTCGTGGAGCGTGACGATGTGCGGGTGGGTCAGCTTCGCCAGCGCCCGGGCCTCGCGGGTGAAGCGTTCGGCAAAAGCCGGGTCCGCCCCGATGTCGGGCGGCAGGATCTTGAGCGCCACGATCCGGTCCAGCTCCGGCTGGCGCGCCTTGTAGACGGCCCCCATGCCGCCGCTCCCGAGCAGTTCGAGGATTTCGAGCTGCTCGAAACGAAGCTCTCCCGGCGCGGGCGGGACGAAGCGGCGGCCCGCCCCGGCTTCCGCCCCGGTCGCCGCCGCCCCCGTGGCGAGGAGGCACGCCGGGCAGAGGCCCATGAGGCCATCGGCGGGGAGCGGTTTCCCGCAGTCGGGGCAAAAACGGTTCTTCATACTCCGTATCAGAGGGAAGCGGGGCCAAACGTTACACGAACCCGCCGCGGCGATGAATCAATAACCGCCCTCCCCTGCCGAAAACCGGGCGCCCGGAGGAAAAAGAAGATGCACTTCGGGGGCTTCCGGTTTATCAAAGAGGCTGCCTTATGTTTCGCCCCTTGCCCTTTCCCGTCTCCCGCTCCGTTCTGCCCGTGTTTCTCGCCGTGCTGGTTCTCTTCGGATTCGGCATGGAAACCGCGGAGGCCCAGATTCAGGTCGGCCTGAAATTCAAGCGCCGCCTTTACGTGGCCTACGAGCCGGTGCTCGCGACGGTTTCCATCCGCAACCTCTCCGGGCGCGATCTTCCGCTGGCCGATTCCCCCGGCATCCCGTGGTTCGGTTTTCAGATCATGCGCGGGGATGACCGGCCGGTCCCGCCCCTGAGCCCCGATTACCAGCTTGAGCCGCTCATCATCCCCGCCGGGGAAACCGTGGAGCGGACCGTCAACCTCAACACGCTTTTCCCGCTGAGCGAATACGGCCCCTACCGGGTCCGGGCCACCATCTATTTCAGCCCGCACCAGAAGTACTACCAGTCCGCCCCGCAGAACATCGAGATTTCCGAGGGGAAGGTGATCTGGCAGCAGACGGTGGGCGTGCCCGAGGGCCAGAAAGGGGCGGGCGAGACGCGGACCTACTCCGTGATGGAGTTCCGGCAGGCCGATCACAACCATATCTACGTGCGTGTGCGCGATCCGGAGACCGCCGCCGTCTACTGCACCTTTTCCATCGGGCGGCTGCTCGGGATGGTGCCGCCGCAGATTGAACTCGATGTGGCCAACACGCTGCACATCCTTCAGGTGACCGGCCCGAAAGCCTACCTGCACACGCAGATCGGCCCGAATGGCGAGGTGATCGGGCAGGAGACGCTCATGGCCGTCAAGAACCGCCCCCAGCTTCGGCGGGAAGCCTCCGGCCTGGTGGCGGTGCGTGGCGGCGTCCCGCAGTCGCCGGAGGTCAACCGGGAACTCGGGATCGGCTCCGCGGACAACCGGGGGATTCCGAAGCTCTCCGACCGCCCCGCCAATCTGCCCAGGGAGTAAGAAGCGATGCGGTGGTTTCTCATCCTCACCCTGTGGCTGGGCGCTCTGGCGGCCAATCTCCACGCCGCGCCGCGAACCTTCATCATTGATCCTGGCCACGGCGGGCACGATCGCGGCGGCGTTCCGGGCCAGCGGATTTCGGAGAAGCACCTCACCCTCGATGTTTCCCTGCGGCTCAACCGCATCCTGCGCGCCCGGGGATACCGGACGGTGATGACGCGCACCTCGGATGTCTTCGTCTCCCTGCCCCAGCGGGTCGCCATCGCGAACCGTTACCCGAGGGCGATCTTCGTCAGCGTTCATTTCAACTCCGCCTACCGCGAGGGAGCGCGCGGGTTTGAAACCTTTTACTATTCCGCCTCCGGCCGGCGGATCGCCCTCAACGTCCAGCGTCGCCTGCTGCGCACCTGCCGCACGGAAAACCGCGGGGTGAAACGCCGGGGCTTCTACGTCCTGCGCCGCTCGCGCAACCCGGCGGTGCTCGTGGAATGCGGGTTTCTCACCAACCGGTGGGAAGGGCGTCTTGCGCTTCAGGCGTCCCATCGCCAGCGGCTGGCGGAAGCGATCGCGGCGGCGCTGATTGAATCGCGCTAAACCCGCGTTCCGGCGGGGGGAGGCTGCGTTTCGTGCTGGCCTCAACCGGGCAAAGGGGTTATTCTACGGGTTGATCATCCACCCCATGAACTGGCGCACTTTCCTGAAACTGGCCCGGTGGCTTCTTGCCCTCCTCGCCATGATTATCGCATACCGGCTGGGACAGGCCGGGGTGAAAACCGGGGAAACCGTGGGCGGCATCGGCGGAGCCAATCTGGTGTTTGTCGGGGTCGGCTCGCTGATTTTCGGCGTGATCCTGATCGCTCCGGAAGCCATCCACCTCATTTCCATGCCGATCCAGGCGATGTTCGGCGGTATTTTCTTTCCCGGTCGGGTGGATACGCCGCCCCCGGATTATAACCTGAGCAAATCGTACCGGGAGCAGGGACGTTACGAAGAGGCGATCGCCCATTATCACGCGATCATCCATAACCACCCGCAGGAATTGCTCGCCTACATTGAGGGAATCGAAACCGCCTACCTCAATGAAACGCCGGAGGAGGCCCAGAAATTTTACCAGATCGCCCTGCGCAAGCTGGAGGCGGAGGTCGCCCGGGAACAGGTTCACAAGGCGCTGATGAACCCGCCGGAACTCCCCGTGGCGGAGGAAGCCGTTCCCGATGCCCCGGAAGGGGAAGCGGTGGTCGCGGGGGCCGGGGACGGGGAGCTTCCGCCCTGGCGGCAGCCGGGCGCTGCCGAAGCCCCGGCAGAGGGGGAGGGGGAGGAAATCCCGCCCTGGCGGCGTGCGGAGGCGACCCCCGCCGTACCCGAAGCTGCGGAGGGGGAGGCGGAAGACGAGCTTCCCCCCTGGCTGCGGGAGGCCGCCGCCGCCGAGGCAGAACTCGCCGGGGAGGAGGCGGCAAGGGAAGACGCGGCGGGCGATCCCCAGCCGGGGAACCCGCCCCCCGCGGACGGGGACGAACGGCCGCCCTGGCGGCAATAGCAGGGTGATGGAGCGGCGATAGAATCCCGGCGTCGGCTTGGCTCGCAGGGGCCCGGAAGCGCCGGACCACCCATTTCCCCGCCTCTTTGGCAAAAAAGGGGTTGCCCAAAGCGGGCGGATCAGGGATTGGAGACCTTGGCTCCGCCGGTTCCGGAGCCGGTTTCTCATGTCCACCAGCCCGTCCAAACGCAAAAAACGCCGCCCTGCCCGCTGGCTTCTCTGGCTGGCGGGGTTTGCCCTGATGGTCCTTTTCATTTTCGGCTTCCGGGCGGGGCCGCTTCCCGTGGAGAGCGCCACCGCCGGGACCGGTCCGCTCACGGTGACGGTGTACGAGGAGGGCAAGACACGCATCCGCCATCGTTACACGATCACCGCGCCGATCGCCGGAAGGCTCCGGCGCGTGCCGTTGCGGGCGGGTGCGCCGATCGAGGCGGGCAGGACGGTGCTTGCCACGCTGGCGCGCGAACCGGCGGGGTTTCTCAACCCCCGGCTGCTGGCGGAGGCCCGCGCCCGGCTTCAGGCCGCGGAGGCTTCCTCCAAGCTGCGCCGGGCGGAGGCGGATCGCGCCGCGGCCCAGCTTGACCTCGCGCAAAAGGAGCTGGAGCGGACCCGCCGCCTCTTCGAGAGCCGGGCGATCTCCGGCCGGGAACTCGACGCCGCGGTGAACCTCGTGGAAGTGCGCACCCGGGAGAACGACGCCGCCGGGTTCGCGCAGCTTGTGGCGCAGTTCGAGATCCGGCAGGCCCAGGCGGCGCTGCTCCAGAATGAAACACCGCAGGAGACGGAGCCGCTGGAGATCGTCGCGCCGGTCAACGGCACCGTGCTCAAGGTCTTTGAGGAGAGCGAACGCCGGGTGACCCCCGGGGCGGCGATCATGGAGGTGGGAGACCCGCGCGATCTGGAGGCGGAGATCGAGCTTCTCTCCAGCGACGCCGTGCGGGTCGTGCCGGGCGCGGAGGTTTCCATCGAACAATGGGGCGGGGAAAAGCCGCTGCGGGGCCGCGTGGTGCTGGTGGAACGCGGCGGGTTTACCAAGGTCTCCGCGCTCGGCGTGGAGGAGCAGCGGGTGCTGGTGCGGGTCGATTTCCTGGAGCGCCCGCCGCCGGGGCACGACCTTGGCGACCGTTTCCGGGTGGAGGCCCGGATCGTCACCTGGCATGGGGATGCGGTGTTGCAGATCCCCACGGGCGCGCTTTTCCGCCGGGGCAATGACTGGCATGTCTTCGCCATCGAAGGGGGCCGGGCGCGGAGCCGGAAGGTCGGCATCGGCCACCAGAACGGGCTGGCGGCGGAAGTGACCGGGGGCCTCCGCGAGGGCGAACGGGTGATCCTCTACCCGCCGGACGCCGTGGGCGAAGGGGCCGCCGTCCGATGGGAATGACGCTTTTGCGCTCGCGCAAACGGGGCGTGCGCCGTATCCTTTCCGGGATGAAAACACCCGGCTTGCACAGACGTTCGGTGGCTGCCAGTGGGTTGATCGCGCTCGCCTCGCTTCTCCCCCTCCCGGTCACGGCCCAGAACCCTCCGGCGGATGATCCCGCGCTCCTGCGGCTCATCGAGGAGATCGCGGAACAGTCCCGGCAGATCGAGGCGAACCAGAAGGCGATCGACGCCCGGATCGCGGAGATCGAGGAAGCCGTGCGGCAGGCGCGCATTTTCGCCGCCCGCAGCGGCCGGAAAGGAGGCGGGGAATGATCGCGCCGCCACGCACCCTCGCCGCGGGCGTCCTCCTGCTCGCTTTCGCGGGAGCGGCCCCTGTGCCGCTGGCCGCCCAGACGCCGGATGCCTCCCTGCCGCAGGAGACGACGGTCAAGACCCCCGCGCAGGCGCTGGCCGAGGTGAAAGCCGCCAACGCGCGGACGCTGGAGCAGCAGGCGGCCCTGCTCAAACGGCTTGAGGAACTCAAGAAACAGGCCGATCAGCTCCGCATTTTCAGCAAGCGGGGGTGACGCGCCTGAGCGCCGCGGTTCATGCCACCGGGTGGGTCAGGTCTTCGGAGTCCCACCCGGCGGCCAGTCGCGCCGCGGTTTCGGGCCGGAACGCTTCGTCCCGGTATTCCAGCCGGAACCGGGCGCGGAACGCCGCCGGAAAGGCCGCCGGGAAGTTCGTCTCCCAGTAGTTGTTGTAGATCCAGAGGGCGAGAAACGGTTTCCGGAGCGCGGGCGGCAGCGCCGGGTCGCGGGCAAAGGTAAAGCCGCCGCACTGGAAAAGGGGCGTATCCGCCGCGGCGACATAGAGCGTCCGCCCGCCCCGGCTCACGGCCACCCCGCTCCAGGCGTGGTAGAAGGTGGTGCAGGTGCCGGGGATCTGGTCCACCCCGGCGCGGAACCAGTGGCCGCACGCGTCCACCCAATAGTCGCAATCCCCCTCGCCGGGAAGGGCCACCGGCAGGGCGAGGTAGAAGGCGCGCACGGCGGGGTCCGTGTCGAACCGCCAGCGGCTCTCCGCCTCCAGCCGGTGCGGATGGCGGGAGTCGAGCGTCCATTCCAGCAGGGTGAGCGGGCTTTGCGCAAAGGCGGCCCGCAACGAATGCCGCGCTCCGTGCGAGCGGCGCTCCAGTGAAACGGGCTTTGCCGGGAGGCGCGTGCGCCGGAGGAGAAGGTCCGGGCTCCAGCGGCAGTCGCTCGGGTCCATCCCCTCCATGCCGTCGCCGGAGTATTGAAACGGGCCGGAGGGGCGTTCCAGGACGGGTTCGAATGCCGCCTCCGTCTCTCCCGCCGCCAGCGCGTCCCCGGCGGGGGTTTTCCAGGCGATGAGCCCGCCGCGCTGCGGGTCGTACCGGAGCGAAGCGCGCATCCCTTCCGGCGCGAGGGAGGCCGCGGCGCACGGGGCGAGCGTTTCCCCATCGGGAGGCGGCAGCGGCCCGAGCGGCGCCAGCGTGCCGTCGCGGGGCGGGACGGGGATGTCGAGCGCTCCGAAGCGGCCCGGGGCCGCCAACCCTTCGCGGGTTGGTTCGCGGTCGAACTGAAAAAGATGCTCGGGCCGGCGCGAGGCGGCGAAGCGGAGGAGCCCCTTGCGATCGCTCCGGTAATCAAGGGTGAGCGGCCACGGGGAGGGGTTCACCGCAAGCACGCTCACCGGTTCGTGCGGCAGACCGGCGGCCATCGCCGCCAGATGATCGCGCAGCAGGACCATGGAAGCCGATTCCGCGAAGGCCGCCTGCGCCTGGACCTGCGCCCGCTGGCGGAGCGAATCGGGTGATCCCGAGTGTTCCCCGGCGCTCGAATGGCTCTCGTACGTGTGTTCGCAGGCAAGCGCGAGCGCCCGGCGCGCCGCGTCGAGGTGAAGCGTGCCGCCGGAAACCTCCGCCCAGCCAAGCTCGCGGAAACGCTCCACCCGCTCCAGCCGCCGCTGGGCCCGGCGCATGGAGGCGATCATCGGCGGCATGGAACCGCTGCCGAAGGTCCAGAAATCGGGCCAATGGCCCCGGTGCACCGGGAGATCCGCCGGGGCGGCGGCGGCGAGGGTGCGGGTGAATTCCGAGAACGTGGCGAGGCGGATGCGGAAATCGCCCCGGCTTTCATTGAAGCGCCTCACCGCTTCGGGCAGCGCGGGAAACGGCCCGACGTTGTCGCCCATGGTGGCGCTGGCCGCCGCGAAATCATAAGGATAATCTTCCGGCAACGCCTCAAGCAGGGCGGGAAGCCGCGCGGGAAGCTCCTCCGCCAGCCGGTCGAGGTGGCAGAAGCTTTTCATGCGGTTGTAAATCCAGCCGTTCCAGACCAGCAGGGGCGGCGCGTCCGGCGTGTCCGGTCCATGGGAGCCGGTCTGCCAGCGGAAGGCGGTGCAGCGCGGCATCGGCGTATGGCCCATGGTGGTGTTGAGCCCCATCACCACGGCTTCCACCCCGGCGCGCGCCAGCCGCGAGGCGAAGGCGTAGGGAAAGCCGTTCACGTCGTTCTGGATGGCGGTGCGCGGCGCGAAGCCGGTGAGCCGGCGCAGCCGTTCGAGTTCGCCCATCTCCCACGCCACGTCTCCGGGCGAATGGCATTCCGTGCCGTTGAGGTAACGGGCGCCGATGTCGATCTCTCCCCGGCGCAGGCATTCCAGCAGGCGGGCGCGGGCTTCCGGGCCGCGATGTTCCCACCAGTGCAGGAGGGTGAAAAAGACCTCCACGGTCCACCGGAAACGTTCCCCCTCCCCGGTGTGCCGGGTCGCTTCGCACAGGGCGATGGCGCGGTCGAGAAAGCGCAGGTGCAGCTCCATGGCCACGACGGGATCGTGGCTGTAGCCGATGTCCGTGTGCGAGTGCGGGAGCAGGTAGAGCGTGCGGACGCGGGGATGCATCGGGGAATTCGGGAATTGAAGGGATTGGGGCGATCAGCGCAGTTCCAGCCGCCCGAACGCCTTCACATCCCGGTGATCGCGCGCGGGAGCCCATGAAATGTCGCCGGAAAGATCGCTCCCGGCAATGTTGAAGACGATCGCCTCACCCGCCTGCGGGGTCACGTCGAGCTGGGCCCACGGGATCGCCATCTCCGCCACCCAGCCCTCTTCGGTTTCCCGGGCCGCCGCGCGGATCGGGATCAGGAACGGGAGCATGATGCTCTGGATCTGCTCGCCGGAACGGGCGATGCCGAGCGCGGCTCCCTTGAGGTCAATCCGCACGGTGTCGTCTCCGGTGAACTCCGGGGCGGCAAGCGTGGCTTCATCGCCCGGCTCCACCTTCAGTGCCACGTAGAGGAATTCCTTGTCCCACGCAAAGAACGCCGCCCGCCGGTCGAAGGACGGCTTGCCGGGATGGGGGATGGAAAACCAGCCGGAAGCCGCCCGGGTTTCGTCCGCCATCAGGGTGGTCCAGGTTTTTTCATCCAGCACCCCGTCGATGCGGATCGCCTCCCGCACGGGGTCCGCCGCAACCCGGCGCGGCTCCTTTTCCCCGGCGGCGGGTGCGGCGAGCGTCCCTGCGATGAAGAGTGCGCCGAGCGCGGCGGCGCGAAGCGGGAGCGGTTTCATTGCAGGAGAAGATTGGAAGTGGTCTTGCGGGCGTTGAACGCCCGGCCCCAGTGAAGATGGGTCATCACGCCCGGCGTTCCGTCCTGCGAGGCATGGTTGGCCGAGAGCGCCAGCCCGAGCCGCATCCCTTTCTCCGGCTTGACCCCCAGGATTTTCCACGGGATGGCGAGTTCCGCCGTCCAGAATTGATCCCCCATGGCGGTTGCCGCCCGCACCGCCTCCCCGTCCGTGCCGGGGGCGGCCGTTCCGAGCGCGGTCTTCCCCTCGAAATCGACCCCGAACTGGAAATACTCCCTGCCCGGCACGTTGAGATGCACTTCCAGGCAATCGCCCAGAAACGGGTTCCCGCCCTGATCCGAACGGAGATGGGCGAGATCGGCCACGTACGCCTGCATCCCGATGTAGAGCGCCTCGTCATCCCACGCGAGGTAGGTGATGCGCTGCTGCGGGGCGAGGCGGGCCGGGTGCTTCCCGCTGGCAAGGTGTTTCCAACCGGTAAGCGCCGCGCCGGGCTGGCTGGAAGCCGCCAGCCAGAGGGCGTCGTCGAGTTCGCCGTCGATCTCCGGCGCTTTCTCCGCGGCGACGGCGACCGCTTCCGGGGGCGGCGGCGGCTCCGCGGCGCGAAGCGGCAACGTTGCGGTGATGAAAAGAAGGGTCAAGCCTAAGGAGGGGGCGGTTTTCATTTTTTTCCCTGGAGTTGAGAGGCGTCGGCCTTGCGCACGCGGATGTCGTCGAGGTAGATCGTCCCGACCTCCGTGCGGTCGTCCGACGTGCGGCTCAGCGAAAACCCGCCTTTCGGGGCGCGTTCATCGCCGCCGGAATATTCCAGCCTGCCGTTGAAATGGATTTCCGTCGTATCGCCGACATGCACCACGCGGACTTCCTTCCACTCCGTGTCGGCCTCTCCGGAATGAATGTTGTGGAAATTCTCCATCGCCTCGTGCGTGCCATACCACGGGATGCGCGGGCCGTTGACGCGCCAGGTCATCTTCGGCCGCCAGAGGCCCATGTAGAAAAGGCGCTGCTCGTGGGGGTTTTCCTCCTGCGGATGAATCCGTGAGCTGATGCGGAAAAGCGTTGCGCTGTTTCCCTGGGCCTCCGGTTTGTTTTCGATCTTTTCGAGCCGGAAGCGGAAGCTCAGTTCGTAGTCGCTCCATGCATCCATCGCCGCGTTCCGCTCCAGAGCGCCTTTCCAGTCTCCCTCTTTCACGGGAGGCCCGTGCAGGGCGGCTTTCGTGCCGGGCGGAAGCGCGGCGACCTTGTTTTCCGGCGCGAGCGGATCGCTCACGATCTTCACTTCCGGGGAGACGGCGATCCATTCCGGGCTGAAGCCGTTTTCGAAGTCGTCCTTGAAAAGGAGGGGGTCCGCAAGGGCCGGTGCGGCCATGCCGAGGAGGATCGGGAGGAGGCGGGGGAGTGTTTTCATGGTTATTTGGAGGCTTCCCACCGGATCACGCCGCTCGAAGGAATCTCTCCGCGATATTCCTCCCAGTCGCCGAGGGTGACGACCCGGGTGCCGTAGAGGCCGGGCAGGGTGATTTCCGCCGCGCCGTCCGCCGAAACCGGGATCGCCTCGCCCGTTTCCGCGTCGCGGAGGGGGCCGGTGACGCCGAGGCTTTTCCTGAGGCGGAGCGTGGTCGTCGTTCCTTCCGTGGCGTAGCTCTGGAGGATCACCATGGCCGCCCTGGCCTCGGGGCGGTGAAAGAGAATCCAGCGCACCGCCTCTCCGGAAGCTTCCGCCACCGGTTCGCGCTCCCAGTCGTTGTGGACGGCCACGCCCGCGCCGCCGTAGCCGAAGGCCGGGCGCACCGGTTTGCCCGCCGCCGTCCTTGGCGCGCCGGGGAGATCGTCGCTCACCCGGATTTCGTGCACGGCTTCCATGCCCCAGTTGATCCGGTTGGCCTGTTCCTTCGGCAACTCCGCCACCCGGGGGTTCGTCCGCCCGTAAACGGGATAGTGGGAGTACGGGATGCAGCCGACCTGCCGCCCGATGGTTTCCGTGCGCAGGAATTCCGGTGCGAACGGGTCGTTGCCCGCCCACTCCAGATCAAGGAACGTGGTGCCGTAGGTGTGGAGCGGGGAGATCAGCGTGTTCGTGGTGTGGTTCGACCACTGGAGGGGCTGATCCTGCGCATCCTGCCAGTGGATGAGGCGGTTCCATATCCGCTGCATGTATTTGCGCTGCTGCCAGATGACGGTGGCGGGCTGCACCTCGCCATCCTCCGTGCGGTAGGCGGCCGTCGTGCGGGTGTCATAGGAGGCGTAGGGATAAGTGTTGTCCCAATAGAGCGAAACGCCCCGCTTGAGCCATTCATCGGCGCAGGAGAGGGCATAGTCGATATAGCTATCGGGATAGGTAACGGCGGAGTTGGGCTGGGTGTCGAAACCGCGGCGCATCACCTCCATCGGGACCACCTGGCGGTCCGGGTACGGTTCCACGCCCCATTCCCCGGCGAACGTGGCCCACTCGGGCCGCAGGCGCGAGGCCCGCATCTCCTCGAAGTAAACCGGGAGCGGCTTTCCTTCGCCGTTGGCCGCCCGTTTGGCGAACCCGAGCACGTATTCCAGCCACGAACCCTTGCCATGCACCATCGGCGGATCGTTCTTTTCCGCCCATTGCCTGAACCACTCTTCATCGGCCTTTCGGGTCTTGCGGCCTTCGAGGATTTTTTCCACCACGCTCCAGTCGTCCTTGTACGGGAGTTTGCAGGAACAGGTGAGCCCGCCCCACGGCACCACCGGCCCGGACATTCCGTAGGAATCAATCGTCCGCCACCCCTCGGGCATCGGTTTGGCGGGCGTGGCCTGAAGGCCGAAGACCAGCGAGGTCGGTTCCTTCACGGTGCTTTCATGGTTGATGAAATAGACCCGGAGGATGAGCCGGTCGCCCTCGCGCACCAGTTCCTGGATCGGCCGGTTGCTCCGGTTCTTTTCCGTGAGGTAGCCTTTGTCATTCTCGCCGAACCAGGAGAGCCCCGGCCCTTCGGCGCCAGCCCAGATGTAGGCGCAGAAGGTGTTGCGCCACGCCCGGCCCCGCTGGGCCTCCGCGCTGGTCCAGACCACCCCGTCTCCTTTCGGGACGTACCCGGCGGGGTTCACGCGGTTGCGGTCCACATACGTGTGCATGAGGGGCGTCTCAGCGGACCGCAGCGGGATTTCCAGCCAGAGACGCCTGATCGGCGCGGGTTGCGGGCCGGGCTTGAGGGTCAGGTCCACCCGGGCCACGCCGTCGTACTCCACGCGGGTGCCCGTTTCCACGGCTACGGCGGGAGCCTCCGCTTGCGCGGCAAAGAGCGCCGCGCCCGGGGTGTGCGCCCCGGCTTTCACGGTGTGGGAGGTCCACTCCCCGGCCTTGCCGTCGGCGAGTTCATAGCGCAGCGCCATCGGGGCGGCGAGAAGCTCGCGCCCGTCGGCCACGATCTGATCCATCAGCCCGAAATCGTTCATCCGGTAGGTCCGCAGCACGACGCCGACTTCCCTTCCCTTTACGCTTACCTCCGTGAAAGGCCGCGGCACCGCCTCGGAAATCCCGAGCGTGTTCCCTTCCCAGGCGAATTTCCGCCGTTGCAGATCCTGCGTGATCCGGTAGCCGGTGTTTTCGCCGGTGAGAAAATCAATCCGCACTTCGTAGTCGCCCTCCAGTTCCGGGGTCGCCATCGCAATATCCTGGTCCGCGTCCCGGGGGAAGACGAGCGTTTTGGCCGCCACGCTCTTTCCGGTGGTCTTCTCGCGCAGGTCCACCTTCACCTCCTTGAGCGCCGCCCCCAGCTCCACCACTTCGCGGAAGCGGACGGTCTTGCGATCGAAGTTGAAGCGAAGCCAGAACTCCTTGCGCGCGGGGTAGTAGGCGGTGGCCGCGGCGTTCTGAAGCCCGCTGGCCATCCGTTTTTCCGCCGGGACGATCTCGGCCCGCAGCGGCAGGTGACAACTCAGCATCACGGCGCCGATCAGCGCGGGACGCAACAGGGAGGAAAGAGGAATGGGGAGGTGCATGATGGGATAACTGGAAACATTAAATCATAAGAGGACTTTGGATGGCAAATGGAAATTCAGGGCGTGTTCACAAATTTTGTCGGGATCCTTTCCGATCCGATCTTCCCGGCGGCTCTCCCCGGGAGGGCCGGGGTGCCGGGGTGTTTCTACGCCACGGGGGGATCGTGAGCGCCGTGTTCGAGCACCTCCACCGAAAGGAGGATATGCCGGGCCGGGGGGGGGATTGGGCCCGAGCGCTTCCCGGCAGAGCCCGGCGAGCTCGCGGGCGTGGCTGTCCGGGTCCACCTCGTAAATGACGCACGGGAAGGGGAGGATGACCCGCGAGCCCTTGTTGTAATGGGTGAATACCTTGAGCCTGCCGGGGACGTCGATCCGCCGGCTCAGGATTGCCAGCGAGACTTCGCGGAAGAGGAGATCGTCCGAGACGATCACGCAATCCGGCTTTTTCCGGTGGGCGTCCCAGAGCCGGTGAAACGCTTCCCAGCCCGCGCCGAGGCCGGAGTAGTCGAGATGATTGCAGACCCATTCGGGGTGGGTCGTCATCCCGTGCTCTGCGAGCGCCTGGTCCCACTGCGGGTCGGTGTTCACCCCGTGATCCCACCCGAGCAGCGCGGCGGTGCGGCAACCCCGGGCGGCCATGTGCCGGAGCGCGGAGGGGAAAAAATCGTTGGCCCGGACGTTGACGGAGTAGGAAAGCGCCGGGTTCGTGCCGATGAGCGGCAGCCCCGTACCGGCAAAGAGTTCGCAGCCGGTGGTGGGCAGGACGATGAGCGCCCGGATCATCCCGAGCCGGAGATCTTCAAACACCGATTCCGGGAAATCCGCCCCCTTGGTCACCGAAGGGCTGCCTGAGGCCACCCCGGAGTAAATGCGCACGCGCAGCCCCGCCTCCGCAATGAGCGACCGGAGCAGGTACGCCACCCGGCGGTGAAAATAGGAGAGGTTCGGATGGGAGAGATCGAGATTGGTGACGATGGCCACCCATTGGCTCGCGGAGGGATCGGCCACGTAGGTGCCGCTGCCGTGCCGCCGTTCAATGCAGCCGCGGTGGGCCAGCACGCTGAGCGCCTCGCGCAGGGTGATGACGCTCACGCCGAGCTGCTTGGAAAGGGCGCTCTCGGAGGGGAGGCGGTCTCCCGGGCGGTTCTCCTTCTGGATGCGCGTCAGGAGACGCTGGGCGACCTGTTCGTAGAGGGAGACACGGTTGAAGAGCGGTTGGTTATCGGCCATGGGAATCGAGTCATCTTATCCCCTGATGACTGATCCTGTCAATCGCGGCTCCCGATGAATGGAACCGTTACGGCCCGGCGGGAGGCATCAGGGAGCGTTCGATGCCGGGGTAGGGAATCCGGCCGGCCTTCGATTGGGCTTCGCGGGCGGCGTCGATCAGGTCCGTGAGCTTGTCCGGCCCGGTGTCGGCGCTGGAGTCGGCGATTTCCATGGCGTCATCGAGCGCCACACACTGCCGCACCGTCAGGTTGGCCGCCGGGGCGGGCACCTTCGCGGGGCCGTTGGCGAAGATCACCATCCCGTCGATCTCGTGCCGCGCCCCCCGCAGATGCACCCCGGGCTTGCGGTTGTGATGCAGGATCACGTTCGTGTACGAGGTGTGGGAGTTGCCGATGTCGGCGATGCCCCCGGCCCGCGAGCCGCAGAAGGCGACTTCCGCGCCGCGGATGATCATCTCCGTCTCCGAATGGGAGCTGATCCCCTGATCCCCGCACAGAAGCGCCCGGACGTTTTCGAGCACGATGTTGCGGCCCCGGCCATGGAGGTTGAAGCCGTCGTTGCCCGCGTAGCGTACGGTGAGGTTGCGGATGACGATATGATCGCCCTGATCCATGAAGACCCCGCTCTGGTTCTCCGGCGCGGTGAGGGTGACGCGGCTGTTGCGCGGCGTTTTCCCTGCCGGAAAAGTGACGGCGAAGCGGCCTTCCGGCGTGATGCGCAGGAACGCCTGCGGACGCTCCTCCTTTTCATGGGGAACCCAGAGCGGCTCGTTATCCACAAAGAGGGAGGAAACCTGCACGGGACGGGTGGAGGGGCGCACGTCGCGCTCCAGGGTCCACTCGCCCCCGGCCTCTTTCCATGGGCCTTCGGTGATGTCGGTGCCCAGATCAATCACCGCGCCGTTGCCCTCCACCACCAGCGGGGCGCCTTCCCGCCCGCCCACCCGGAGGTGGAGTGTCTCGCGGAAGGGGGTCTTGCGGGGGATGCAATGGATCGTGCCGGATTCGCCGATCAGCGCCGCCGCGCGGGTGAGGGTGCGCACGGCGTTGGCCTCGTCGAGCCCGCTGCGGGCGTCGTCCCCCGCTTCGGCATCGACATAAACCTGTTCCTGCGCGGCGCAAACGGGAGGAACCGGGAAAAGGGAGCCCAGAAAGAGGCAGAGGGCAAGCAGGCGGAGGGATGGCATGAGGGTAGGGAGTAGGGATGATTTTTAGGGCCTGTTAACACAATGGTTCAATTTTATCCTCATTTCCCGTTGGGTTAACAGCCCCTGGTTTTTGCGAAAGCGACGTCCCGCCAGCAGGCCGAAGAGCGCCGTCGCGACGAGGGCGAGCGAGGACGGCTCCGGGATGGCGGCGAAACGGACCTGGAGATCGTTGCCCGAGAGGCGGAACTCGCCCCCCTCCAGCCCCCCGCCCGGCGTGCCGAAAGCGAACGTGTTTGCGGTGAAGTTGTCACCCCAGGCGGTGCTGTTGCTCCAGAGGGTGATCCATTGGTTGGCGGCGAGTTCGCCCTCCCCGAGGTTGGTGAATTCGAAGGTGAAGGTGTTGCCTTCCCCGAGGGCGAGGCCGCCGCCGGTCACGATCCGGTCGTGCGTGGTGCCCGCGCCGTTGAGTTCCAGACGGAAGGTGGCGTCGCCCGCGGTGCCCAGCAGGCCGCCCGGGCCGAAAGTGAGTGTGCCGATGCCGTCGTTGATCGCGGAATCCCCCGGGCTGAGGGTGGCCCCCGCCGCCAGCGTGGTTGCCCGCCCGATGATGCCGATGCCGCCGAGGGTGGCTCCCGCGGCGACGCTTACGGCGTCTTCCGTGGCGGAGGTATCGGCGAGGTTTCCGTTGACCAGAAGCGTGCCTGCGCTGACGGTGGTCGCCCCCCGGTAGGTGTGGGTGGTGGTGGCGTTGGAGCCGAGGACAAGAGTGCCGCCGCCCTCCTTGGTTACGCCGCGGTCACCGGTTTGTATCCAGTTTCCCGAGAGGGTGAGCCGGATGTCGTCCACCTGGAGATGGGCGTTGCGGTAAAGTTCCGTCGTGCCGGTGAAAGCCAGGTCGTATTGGCCGCTGAAGATGGTTCTTCCGGTGCTGTCGTTGATATTGCTGGCCCCGAGGATCAGGTGGACATCGTAGCTGCGGGCTTTCCCTTGCGCCTGAAAGGTCGTGCCGGGAAGGTTGGAGTGGTTGTTGCGGAGTTCGGAGCCGGTGGGGAGCGCTCCATCGCTGGCAAGGAGGATGGTGGCGCTGTGATAGACGTAAAATTCGGCCCACGAATTGTTTCCTCCCAGAATGACATCCAGGGCTCCGCCGGTGGCCCACGTGAAGCGTCCGTCGCCGTTGTTGATCGTGATGTCTCCGTTAAAGGCGACGGTGCTTTTGAGGTTGAAGGTCCGGGAGAGGCTGGCGAGGTTGCCCGCGGAGGTGACGGTGTTGTTGAAGGTCAGCGACCCCGCCCCGCTGGTGGCGCCGATCCAGACCATGTCGATCATGGCCCCTTCCGTCGCGGAAAAATGAACGGGATTGTTGAAAACGGCGTTGGTGCGGCTGGCGAGCCGGAGCGCGGCGGTGCTGGAACTGGTGCCGCTGCTGCCGAGGGTGAGCTGGCTGCCGCCGAAGGTGTAGGTGCTCCCGGCCTGGTCGAGAATGGAAAGCCAGTTGGCCGTCTGCGCCCCGTTGAGATTGACGCTGCGCGCGGGCACCGGACTGAAGATGACATTGTCGCTGGCCAACGGGGGCCGGTTGTCTCCGCTCCAGTTGTCGGCGGTGGTCCAGTTGGCATTTTCCCCATTGCCGTTCCAGGTGATGTCCGCCGCCCGGAGCGGGGGGGCCGCGAAGAGGGTGATGCATGCGAGCGTGGCCATGAAGGAGGCCCGCGGAGAGAGGGAGGCGTTGGTTTTCATAGGCGGGGAGGAGATGGGGCTCTGGCAAGCCGGGGATTGGAAAGTTCTAAAGTCATAAGTTGACCATATGAAAAAGCAAGCTAATTTTTGAAACGAATGATTTACGGTCGGTAAAGGCTCAGGCGGCCATGGACGGGATCGACCGTGATGGTGGAGAAATTCCGGGGCGGGGCGGCCCGGGTGGCATCGTCCTCACGGTTCGGGATGAGCGTGAGGAACCAGAGCCGGGCGAGGGCGTTGGGAGCCGCCAGCGCGAGCCGCCCGTCCGGGCGGAACTGGAACTGCCGGTAAAGGTAGCCGGTGCCGAGGCCGGGCACGGGAGGGTCGCCGCTCCCGGCGTCGGCCTCCGGCAGATCCAGGAGGGAACTCAGCTCCGGATGCGAGGCGAGGGCGACGGTTTCCGGCAGGCGCACGACGCGATCGAGCGCCTGGACGCTTCCGTTGTGGCGGATGGAGACGAGCTGGAGGCGGCGGACCGGCTCGCCCGGCGCGCGGATCAGCCGGACGGTGACCGGGCGGTTCTCCGCGGACGCCTTTCCCGCCGCCAGCGAGAGCGCGGAGACCACCTGCGTGGTCGCCTGCGCGAGCCGCCCGTTCTCCAGCACGGTTTCCAGCGCCGGGACCGTCAGCGCGATCAGGAGGCCGAGCAGGGCGATCACCGCGAGCAGTTCGATCAGCGAGAAAGCGCCGCGGCGCTTTTTCATGGCGAAAACCTCCGTTCGCCGAGGATGCGGAACCGGTGGTACGGTTCCACGGAAACCGTGCCGGAGAGGAAATCGGGCGGCGGATCGGTGGTCAGGCGGGGATCGTTCGGGTCGATGTAGCGTTCGACGCCGAAGGAACCGCGCCACTGGGCGGCGACCGTGCCCGCGCCTTCGCGCCAGCCGCCGTCCGGCTCCCGGGTTTGCAGCGCCTCGGCGGTGGTGTGGACGCTGAAGGTGTTGGAGCGGGCGGTGAGCCGCGGGAGCAGCGTGCCGTAGGGGGCTTCGCGGCTGTTGTCGCCGGTGGTCCGTTTATCCGCCCAGAAGGAGGCGAGGGTGGCCCGGGTGTACCCTTCGGGAACCAGGTCGAGCGAGGCGATCTCCGCGCCGGTCAGGAAGACGCGCCGTCCGCTCCCGTCCGTGCCCGCGGCGCGTTCGCGGAGGGCGAGCAGCGTCTCCTCCACATTGAGCGGGTAGCGGGTCGCGTAATCGGGAGCGTCCGAGGAGGGCGGGGTGATTCCCGCCATCACCACCCCGGCGTGGTTCGCCTCCCCCGTCAGCGCCTCGGGGATGCCGATGATCCGCGCGGAGCGGAGCAGGCCGTGGAGCGCCGTCTCCCGCCGCAGGTAACTGCCGAAGGGCATGATGTGGGTGTTGAGGTTGATCTTTCCGGCGGTGGAGAGCGGCTCGCTGATCGCGTAAGGCTCCACGACCGGCATCTGGAACCAGTCCAGCAGCAGGTAATCCGGCGGCGAATCGGCGCCCGGGTGGGCGACGCCCCCGGAGTGAAAGGCGCGCGCGGGGCGGAAGAGCAGCGTTCGCCACGGCTGCCCGGCGGGGATGGAGCCTAGGAATACCGCCGAGGAAACCTGCCGGTTGGGCGAAGCGAGGGTTCCCTCCGCGAGTTCCACCCCTTGCTGGAAGTTGGAGAAATAGGGGGAGCGCCCGGGGCTCACCTGCGCGAGGCTGGCCCCTTCATCGCTCTTGGGCGAGAGGCTGCCATCGGGCACCATGCCGGGGCCGTTGGAAAAATCGCCGGGCGGGAACGCCTCTTCCACGGAACTCACGTGGCTGGGAACCACGGGAGCCACCAGCAGATGGTAGCCGTTGAAGCCCTTGATGAGACGCCCGAAGAAAAGATCGTGCGCGGTCGGGTTCGGCGTGGCGTTCCGGCTCCAGATCCACCGGAGCGAAGAGGCGCGGCGGCTGAGCTGGCGGGACTGGGTGGCGGTGAAGCCGGGGAGCGTCAGGAGATCGGTCTGCCCGTAGCGGCGGTGCGGCTTGAAATCGGTGAGCGGCCCGGCGCGGAGCACTTCGGAGCGGTAATCGCCCGTGGGCGATTGCATGGCGAGCACGGTATCGCCCAGGGTGGAGAGCCGTTCCTCGTAATGACTGGTGGCCCAGCGGCCGGAGAGGTTCCACGTGTCCGCGGCGGAGGTGACCGGCTCGGGCGTGAGCGCTTCCGCCGTCGGGAACGTCACCTCGTAGGTCTGGAAGGGGGTGGCCGCCGTCTCCGGTGTGTAGACCTCGATGGTGACCGTGCCGCCGGAGAATTCGACAGGGTGGAGGCTGCTGTCGGAGGCGTCGTAGGGGAGGGTGACTTCGCCGGTCAGCGGCACGTTGTAGGTGCCATCGGGCTGAACCCGGGAAGCGGTCCATTCCATCCGCCCGCCGAGGTAACGGCGCGTGGCGTTCATCGGGTCGATCTCCGTCCGCTCGTAGGTGTCCCAGCCGAAGAGGGGCTGGAAGGGGGCGGTGGTCCCCGCTTCGCGCACCCCCAGCGCGGCCAGCCCGGAGACCCGGATGCGCCGCCGCTGCCCGGGGTGGGCAAAGCCCGCCGATGGGGTGAAGAAGCCATAGAGCATGAGCGTTTTCACCTTCTGCACCTCTGCCGGGTCCGCGCTGGTGCGGGCGAGCAGGATGGCGACTTCCGCCAGCGTCGAGGCCCGGCCGGGGGCGCGGGTCGCATTCGGGCCGGTGGCCGGGGCGACGTAGCCGCCGGTGAAGTTCCCGCTCTTGGGGCCCCATGCGCCGTCCTTCCACCGGAGCGCGCCCGCCGTGAAGGACCAGCCGGTGGCTTCCCCGGCCTCGGGGCCGCTCCGGTCGTCGAGGTTGACCAGGCGGATCGCGTCGTAAAAGGAGGTCAGGAACTGGTCGCGGGTGGCGGTCCCGTATTTCGCTTCGAAGCTTCCGCCAAACCCGGGCACCGTTCGGGCGGAGAGGGCGCGCAGGTAGTTCCAGAGGGCGAGGTTCTGCTCCATGCCGGTGAGTTCATCGCCGGAGAGCGGGTTTTCCCGGATGAAGTAAAACGCCTGCCCGGCGAGTGTGGAGCAGAAGGCGATGAGCCGGTCCACGGGGGTCCGCTTGGCGAGGGTCTGCCAGGTCGGCCAGAGGGTGACGCGCGGGGTGCCCCAGAGGGTGGTCTCCGGAGCGCGGCTCCGGGTGGTGAGCAGGAAACGGCGGGCTTCCAGCGCCTCGCGGGAAATCCCCGCGCTGTTGGCTCCGCGTGCCGGGTTGTAAAACATCTCGTCCACCGTGGCAAAGAGCCGTTCGTCCTTGCGTAGCGCCCCGATGTCCGCGGGGGTCGGCGGCGTGCCGTTGCGGAGCGTGCCGCCGGAACTGCCGCCGTGGCGATAGCGGGGGGTGAGGGCGAGGATCTGGTCCGCGCCCGGGTGGAGTGATTCGAAGACGACATTGAGCCCGGTGGTGGCCGGGTGGCCGGGGTAACGCTGGTACTCGGCGGTCCAGGGCTGGGAATCCGAGAGCCACCGGGTTTCCTCCTGCGTATGGACGATCGGGGTATCCCAGTAGGTCCAGTAGGCGTCATCGTTGCGGGCGTAACCGGCGGTGTTGAGGTTGAGCTTCGCGGTTTCGTCATCCGCCCAGAAGGCGAGCCGCCCGACCACCGGATTGGCGGCGGAGGGTTGCGCGCCGTCCGGGGTGAAGGTCACCTTTCCATCCGCAGCGACCGATTCCGGGATCGCCATCTTCCCGTCCTCCAGCACGTAGAGCCAGCGCACCGGCATCGGCAGCGGGTTGTTGCCGGGCGCGGCGGGAAGCTCCGGCTCGAACCCCGGGGCCGCCGCCCGTTCGTAACCGGGCACGGGGCCGCTCGCGCCGAAGCCGTCCGCCGCCGCCGCCGGATCGGCCACCGGGTAGAGGAGCGCGCCCGAGGCGGCCGGGACCGGTTCGTTGAGATCGCAGAAAAGCGCGCGGTTGAGCCCCGTTTTCCAGTCCGCGGGCGGGGCATCCTCCGTTTCCGGGAAATCCGCCGCGGCGGCGAAGAGACGCCGTGCGGAGTAGAGCTTGTAAACCCCGGAGGCGCCGCCTGTGGCGGTGAAGGTGCGGAGCATCCCCGGCTGGGAAGCCCAGACCTCGCCGGAGGCGGCGGCGTCGGCGAGCTGCGCGATGACGAGTTGCGGCGCGGACGCGGCGAGCTGGCTCGCCCCCAGCCCGCGCAGCCGGGTATCCGCCGCACGGCGTTCCCCGCTGACGGCGATGAACACCATGATGACGAGCCCGGCCATGATCGTCACCAGCGCCAGCGCCAGCACGAGCGCCGCTCCTCGGGGTGGGGGGTCAGTTCGTCTGTTCATGGCTCCATCGGGCTGAAACGAGGGGGACGCTCTGCCGGAAGATGCGGGCGTCGAGCCCCCGGCGCGTCAGGGCGTCGCGGACGGCGGCGAGGTCGGCTTCCATCTGGTCGGCTTCGTGAAAGAGCGCCGTGAAATCCACGCCAAGATCGGGCGGCGTGGTTCCCCATTCGACGCGGGCCGCCGAGCGTTCGTCGATCACCACCGCGGCGATCTCCAGCACCGGGGGAAGCTGATGCCGGGGGTTGATCCGCGCCTGCGGGCGGCGTTCGGTGGAGTCGTAGGCGAGCGCCGGGGCGAGGTCGAACCCGGCGGCGTCCTCCAGCCGCGAAAGCCGGGGGAGCACCACGAAGGCGATCACGTTTTCCGCCAGCACCCGCTTGTGCCCCGGTTTGGCGGCCGGTTCGGTGAACCATTCCACGCCGTCATAATCAGGGTGCCCGGAGGAGTGGCCAAAAAGGGTCAGTTGGTCGCTGGGGTCGAGCAGTTCCACCAGCCGGTAACGGTGGGCCGGGGGCACCCCCGCGGGGGTGAGAAAAGGGGGGCGGTAACCGGCGTCGGAGCCGTATTCCACGAAATAACCCCAGGTGTTGAGCGCTTCGCCCGGTTCCCCGGAGCCGTCGCTGCGATAGCCGGTGGGCGATTGAAAAAAGATCGCCGAGCCGACGCTCCCCCCCGCCGTCACTCCCGGCAACAGCGTGGCGGCGGGACCGGAGCGGAACCGGAGTTCGGAAGCGCGTTCATAGCGCAGCGGCTGCCCGTTGTCATCGTAGGCCACCTGCCAGTAGGGATTGAGCGTTGCCTGCGCGACCCGTTCGGCGATCAGGTCGAGCGCCTGCCGCGCCGTGCGGAATTGTTCCGCCTGCGCGGATGCCCGCCCCCAGACGCGCTGGGCGGCGGAGATCATCCACGCGGAGACGCCGGCGAGCAGCAGGAAGAGGGCGAGGGAGACGAGCAGTTCGAGCAGCGTGAACCCCTTGCGGGCCGGGCGTGGGGGGCGCGGGATCATCGGGCCACGTAGAAGCGGAAGGTTTTGGAAGGCATCTCCGGCGGGAGGTTCGCCCGCCCCTGCGCGTCCACCGGGAGGGGGGTGTGCGAGGGATTATGAACGATCTGCACGGCCACGCGCCGCAGCCGCCCGGTGCTCTGGCCCGGCACCGGGTGGGGCGTTTCCGAGCGGTAAACCTCGAAGACCCCCTCCGGGTTCCCCGCGGGGACGACCCGTCCTTCGGGAGTGTAATGGAGCACCTGCGGGGCGCTCCCCGCGAGTTCCACCTGTTGAAGATCGGCCCGCGTGTCGGCGGCGATGCGCGCGGCCACGAGATCAAAGGACGATTCCTGAAGGGTGCCGAGCGCCGAGGAGAGCAGGCCGAGGATCGTCATTCCGGCGAAGCTGATGATCCCGAGCGCGAGGGTGATCTCGATCAGCGAAAACCCGCGGGGAATCCGGGAGAGCGGGCCGGAAGCCGGAGCGCTGGCGGGGGCGGATCGGGCCGGGGCGGGAAAGTCGTGATCAGGGGGGTGCATCGGGAAAGCGACGGAAAGGGCCTAACGCCAGGGTGTGGCGCCAGGGTAACGCGATTCCGGGGGCCTCCTGTTTACGGGGCGATGCCGTCGCCCGGGAGTGAACGGGCGCGCGGGCGAACCCCGGCAAACAGCAGACTCAAAGAAAGCGCTCTTGAAGATCGGAATAAAGTCATCTTATGACATTATTGATTTCAAATGCAACCTTTTTTCTCCGGCTCCCGTTGGGGCCGGAGGCGGCGCACCTGAACAGAAGCGGTGGATGCGAAGCGGGGAAGGATGGCTTTCGGATCAAAAAGACGCCCTGGGATCGGTGAATGACGGGCGTTGGCCCTGTTCGCCAAGGTGGGGGGGAGGCTCGTAAACCCGGGGAGGAAAACGGGACGGAGGAATGAGGACGGAATGGGAGGGGGCGGGGCGGGGCGGACCGCGAATGCCCGGAGGAGGCGGATCGTGGGTTGGCTGGGACTCGAACCCAGAACCAATGCCTTAAAAGGGCACTGCTCTACCATTGAGCTACCAACCCGTTGAAATCCGCTTCTTTTCCAATCGGGTTTTTCCGGAGGCAAACCGGTGAAACCGGTAAAAAAAGCTCCTTTTTCCTCCGCCGGGGAGCAAAGGGGTTTCGTTTTATCGGGGGGCTGGAGCGATGGCAAGAAAATAAGAGCGCCGGAGGGCAAAATCGGATTTTCACCCGATTCCCTCCGGCGCTCCCGAAGTCAACCGAAGCTGCGGATCAAGCCTTGAAGCGGAGCGGCTGGCCCTGCTGCATGGCGGCGTGTTCCGCGTCGGAGCAGGAGGAGTTGGTCGGCACGTCCGTGGGCCGGTCGTTGGCGGAGATGAGCCCTTCCTTGAGAAGATGGGCTTCGACTTCATCCCCGCTGATGTCCGGGAGCATCACGCCGTTGATCTCCACACAGGGGGAGAGCGGCTGGCCGCTGCGTTGCTCCATCTCCCAGCGGAAGGCCGGATTCTGGATGATATCCTTTTCCGTGTAGGGGAGATCGTACTTGGCGAGAATGGCGCGAACCCCGCGGCTCCAGCCGCAGTGGGTTTTGAGGTAGGCGGTAATTTGCGGTTTTTCCATAAGAACGTAGCCGGTACTATAGCCTCTCTCCCGGGGTTTTATAGTGGTTTTCCGTAAAAAAACGTCCGACGCGGAAAAGCGCGGGCCGGGGGGTGAAAAAAACCTCCCGGAAACGCGGCCTGGCACCGGGGCTGCCGCACCATGCCGATACCGGCGGCTTCCGTTTGACTTCCCTCTCCCCGGCATCCCATTCGGGCGGTTGGGCGGTTGTTTCGGGCGCCGATCGGGTGCTTGTAAGGAATGGGATTCGGTTTCACGGGGATTCCGGGGGGGGGCATGCGCTGCATGGCCTCAAGGGCGATTTCGCGGCTATTCGCCGACTGGAATGTAAAAGGAAGCCTGATGGAGTTCCCGAAATGAATCCGTGGAATCATAGGGATCGGTCACCGGCTCATATCTTCCGTCATCCCTTTTTTTCAGAAAGGCAAGCCACACCGGTTCTTCGGAATAGACCGAAATTCCTCCGATGGTTTCCTCATCCTTCAATACCTGTTTCCTGAACTGAAGTGGTCCGGGAACGAATCGCGCGAAGCGCGCTCCATTGGCGATCCATTTAATATCCTTGGAATATGAAAAATGAAGCACCGTCAGTGTTTTGTCTTTCCGGGAATCGCCTTTGAGGATCGCATGGACCTTGAATTCCGTGTTATGCCCCATGAAATCAGTCAACGCATATCCATAGAGTGGTCCCGGATAGGCGTCTTTTGTTTCGGTAGAGGAAACGGGTTCGATAACAGCAACCAGATCAGACGCCTTGATCAGCTCTTCATAGCTCCATGAGCGAATGGCTCGTGCATTGGCATCGGGGATGGAACAAAGGAAGGCCAGAAGGATGGTTATGTAGCGTAGTGACATATTTATCCAAGTAATTCAGGTCAGGCACCGGGTTGCAGGCGGTTGGCTGTAACGGATTGTCGGGTACGCTCATTCTTGTATTCCAATCGAAAACCACTTGAAAGGCAAAAAGAACCGACCGAAGGCCGGAAGGCTCGGTACAGGCAAAATACCAACGGGCCCCATCCTCATGAAGCCAGATGCGGCACAGCCAATAAAATGCGGACCCAGGCCCGATCAGGCGATCAAAGCCGGGGGCTTCCGGCGAATCTTGAGATGTGGCTCTTTTTTTCGCATCATGGGTCAGGCGTCGGTTGAACGACGGTTACCCGCATCCGTTTGCCTGGTCATTCCGATCTGTATTGTGGTGCCGATATGTGAGCTAAGGGGTAACGATAGCGCCTTGTCCGGTCGCTTTTTTCCTTGTGAAAACTTGCCAGGTGAATTTGTAGCGTCCTGTAAATTCAAAATCGTCGCTTTGATCGATTACCAGACGGTAAAATTCCCCGGTCGATTTCCGCACCGCTTCGAACTCATAGGGAGGAATTCTTTCACCAACCCTTTCGCCGAACTGATGACCCAGGCGAGTGGCGCCGCCAACTCTATTGACCGAGAATACTTCCTCAATCCTATTGATCAGTTTCGGGTCCGATTGCCGGACCCTGTTGCGGACATCGATCCAGGCGATGCTGCCGCCCGCCCATACCGCCCCTGTCAGGAAATTCGAAATCAGGAGGATGATCATGAGATAACAGCGCATGGTGATACAGCCAAACCGTTTTGCCCGGCCACCGCGCGAGGCACCGCTGGCTGAGCCTTGTTCAATCCCGGGTTCTATTCTTTCGCGGAATCCCTGTTTGCTTTTAGTGATTTGAGGGGTGGGTGACAACCCATATCGTTGCCGCCGAGATGGTAATGATGTTGGCTAGCCAAATCCAGTAAAAATTTCTCTTCGTGACCTTGTGATTCCAGATCAGCCTGACTGTCAATAGCTCGATGAGAGCATTCAGGGCGCCTCCAAAAATCGGTACGGAAACCCATGCCACGGGGTTGAAGGTGCCCCAGTCGAAAATCCACATCACAACCGCCCCAATCGTAAATTCGTACACAATACCGGACAAAGGTCGTCCGAGCAGGCCGACAAGACCGGAGGCCAGGTTGGCTGCCAGATCGTAGAGAACCGTCTTCCCGTTCGAAAGGTGAAACAGCCGTCGAAAAAAGAAAAACTCAATGGCCAGGCTCAGTGCGATGACGGGCAGGGAACTGACCCTGGCTTCCGCATATAGCGCTGGCCAGACAAGGTTTGCGAGGATAGGTAACATCTTGTTTAGAGCATGTTCGGTTTAATTAGACGCATGCTTCGCGGCGGCGCGGGCTGCTGCGCGTCATTTCGAGCTTGGGCAGTATCTGAAGATACAGCCGCTGCGCTCAAAAAGCCGCGCATTAACCCACGGCGCTCGCAAATCATTGCGTCAACTCAACCCGAAAATGCTCTAGCGAACGCTCAAGCGCATCCGTGGCCGGCATGACGCGGAGTATTCATGGGGAGTTGCGCCTTGCCCGGTTGTTTGCTGTTTAAGGGCTCCAGTCAAACCAATCGAAAATACCCGATAAATCAATATCCGGCCACTCCAGCCATGATAGATCAATATCAGGCCATTGAAAACCGCCTCCTGCGAGGTCTGTCAAAACTTCTGCCTTCATTTTGACGTAATCACACACTTCTCCGGTTGCATCGTGTAATGCCTTAAAGGCTTCGGGAGACGAAAAGACGCAGTAAGCCCAGCAATGAATATCCAGCGAATAGCCTCGCGCTGTGGCGGCTCTGCCAATATCGTCTGTCTTGTAATATTTTTTCTTACCGTGGCGTTTGACGAGTTCTTCGCCGACGGCACCAATAAAGGCTTTCTTGTCGGATGGTCTCAATTCGCAGGCGGGCATGGCGATGGGTGGATCTGTTGTTGAATGTTTTGGCGGGGTTCCGGTTTCAGCCGGTTGCCTTCGTAGGCTGGTTCGGCTTGGTCTGGTGTGAGGCGGTCTTGGGATGGATGGTGACAGCTAGGAATAAGCAAAAGAGGAATGAAGAGTTGTCCGATATCAAACTGCCTGCATCTTCGCTCGACATCATTTAATCAGCGATTTCCTAATGATTGAGGTTCAATATCGGTCCGGCCACCTGATTCTGAATCTGCTGATCGAAGCCTGTTTCGGAATCTGATTCCTCTCGGTAACTCCAAAAATTCGTTTGGGAGGGCGTATTCCGTTGGCCCTGCTTCCGGGTTCCGGGTTGCCCCATGACTCCGATATGGTCGGGCTGAAGGCCAAGCATGCCTTCCAATTGGGTTGGCTCGAAGGCGTCTCCGATAATACGGAGACTTACCGCAAACCATTTTGCGTCTTCATCCAGCATATTGGCGAGCGGGGTATGGGCTCTCATATCGCGCGACGTTAGGCTCCTCTTTCATTCTTTTTCCGTTCGGCATCAATATTCCAAAAAATTTGCCTCCAGACTTCAAATAATTTGAGGCTCTCTGGGATGATGATGGTGTCGCGTATTTCCTGGATCAGCTTGTCTCTTGTCTTTTTCGTTTTGAGATAATATCTCTTTCCGCTGGCGGTGTTGACTTCGGAGAGCCAGTTCGGAAGGGTCTTTCCGGGATTTTCAATGTCTCTCTTTATGTCTCCATCGGGAAGGCGGTTTCTCCTGATCGTGTTGCACTTGTAGCAGCATAGGTAGGTATTGTTCTTGCAGTTTGATCCCCGTCGCTTTGCTGTTTTAGCCCGGGGAAGAAGATGCTCTCTTGTCGCGAACCGCATTGCTTCCGGTGACGATACGAAGGAAAATCCGCAATAGATGCAACCGGATTGCTTTCCTTCCTTGAGGATCCGAAGAATTTCATCAAATGCAGATGACATGTTTTTCGCTTAAAGATTCCGTGGTAGGGTTTGAAAATGGTGCGGAAAGGAGATGCAATCGAAATAACCAGATTCCACATGAAAATGCCACGATGATCGTCGCTACGGCCAAGTATCCGGGGTATAGAATACCCTTTGATCCAGTATCGGGAAAATCCCCGAATGAATACCATGTTGGGAAATCCATGAGATTTTGAGAGGCTTTTCTGGCTAATGTTGAGGTCCGGCACCGGCTATCGGTGGCGCCGCCTCGCAACAGGGTTGAGGGTCGTGGTGAAGTAGGTCATTTCGACGCGGGGCGGATAGCCGGTTGTCTACCACCGTCTTGTTTCGCTTTGATCGGTATCCAGTCACCGTTCCTCCACTCGCCTTTTTCATGCTCTACCCTCAGGGGCGTCATTTTGGCAGCGGAGACATCGAGGTAGATGCGATGAATCAAGGGATCGGTGCCTGTCAGGGATGGCAGCGGGACGGCAAACAGATCGTAGATCAGTCGGCCATCTTTGTCCCATCCCTCGACAGTGGCTCGCCCTCGCGGGCGCAGATGTTCGCTATCGGGAGGAGGAAAGCCCGTCATCCGTTGATAGGAGGGGAATGGAACCGAAACAAAACGGGATGATGGGTCCATTGCGTAAACCGCCGAGTGAGAGTAAAATCGGTCGCTGATCGTGATCGCAAAAGCCTGTGAATCCGCTCGCCACCTTACGGATACATGCTCTCTGAGTGGTCTTCCATCATCGCCGGGCGATCCAAAATATTCGACGGAAGCCAGCACGCGTCCCGTGTCCTTTTCTGTGATTTCGATCCGAGGGAAATCATCGTCTTTCCATTCGGGGACAAGCTGCGGATCGCGGTCCACGTCCATTACCGCATGAATCTTACCGTCGGGCGAGGCGGATTCCGGCACGGGGGGGATGTCCGCATAGGTCATTGGCGGATAAGCTATCAGAGTGAGGAGTGCGATGCTCATTTTCCGGGCGGAGCGTGCAAGCTCGGCGACACCTGCCTGTAGCGAGCTTCCGGCAGGGAGAACGGCGACAACAGAAAGCGTGACGCGGGTAGCCATTCGGCGCAGCGCCTTATCAGGGCCTTTTGTATTTATCGAAAGCATTTTCCAGATCTGAACGGAGGATATAAAGAGTTGATTCAGCCGAGGGTACTCCGATGGCGGTCATAAATCCAAATCTATAGCGGTTTTTTCTTTATCCCACTCAATTTTATCAGGAAAAGCGAGTGATCCAGATGTGTGAAGAGGCATATCAACATACTCCTGAGTAGCCAAAGAGGTAAAATCCCACCCGACGGGAATCATCATTAACTTCTTCATGTTTTCTTTGTTTTCTGACCGGGATTTACCAAAGATTCCTTCCTTTGTAGATATTTTCAAAATCTGTAACCAGTAGCCATGCCGATTTGAATGCACGAATAGCCCTGGTTTCGTATTTTCTCCGGAATCGCGATGATCTCCGTAATGCTGGGCAAGAAACAGAAAGGTATCATCGTAGGAAATGATGAAAATGTTTCGATTGGGGGCATCCGAAAACTTCGTTATCACGCTTTGCGCTTGAACGATAACGCCAAGAGCTAAAAATGCAAATAGTGGAAGTAGCTTTTTCATGTCTTAACATCCAAGGTTACCTGGGGTTGGCTGCACCGTTTTGTTCGGTTATTTCATCCATAGCGATACGTTGACGAGTATCCATAAGAGACCGCCGGAAACAATACTCGTAAGAATTAAGGCGACTCCAAGCGGGATGTGAAAATCATAAATCCGTTTTAAGTTATCAATAATTCGTGAGGAAAATCCAATGCGACTCATGAGAAACGCCGCGTTCGCAGAAAGAAGCAGATAACAAAGAAACTTCCAAATCGCACCAAGAAATATTGTTCCTATCGCGAAGTTCGCGACAGTAGTTGCAGAAAGTTCATGTGTATTGATAGCTTCCTTATATTGACTTACCGCGGATTGACACAAAAGCGATACAATCCAAGACAGCGCAATAGCCCCCAAAAACCAAGGTAAGGAACGGAGTGCATCCGTGCTTCTGAAGGGCCACCATAAAAGAAAAAGTATCAAAATGCCTGCTGCATTGAGAATCTGAGTCCCAATTGAGATAGAAGTGATCATTTTAATGGCTAACGACCAAGCTCACCTACGGTTGGCTACCCGGAAGTGGCGCTCCGCTGCAAATTACGGGTAGTAACGGCGCGCTTCCTGGCATTGAGCGAAGCGAGAGCAGAAAGCGTGACGGAATGGAAAAATCACTATGAAACATGATCTCAAGCCTATAGGGGTGGGCGTTAGGTGCGGCGCCTTGTTCGGCATTCAGTTGGATTGGTATTCCGAACGCCGGTCAGTGCGACGTGCCATCTCGCTCGTATAATGAAGCCCCAACGTGTCCTTGTGCTGCTCAATCCAGTCGGTGAGTTTCGTCGCTCCAAGCGGAGGAGCATCTGCAAACAGCCGATCCTCCATCAAGCCGCGAATCTCCTCGCGAGTGATCACGACATCACCGACAAACAGCCCTACCAATCGGCAGCCCCAATAACCCAGCCCGGGCGAAACGGAAATGATGGGGCGCTTCAGACCAAGTGCGCTACGGATTCTGACGACCAACTCGCGATACGTGAACGTCTCGGGACCGATGGCCTCAACAATCTCATCACGACCGCCCTCCACCTTCCGGGTGGTTGACTGTGCGAGATCGTCCACATAAATCGGTTGCAGCCTGTAGTCTCCATATCCGAAGACTCCAAAGGCGGGAAGGTGACGAAGTGACCAAGCGATGTTATTGATCAGGACGTCCTCCCTCCCGAAAAGGACAGTAGGACGGAGTATGCAATAGGAGATACCCAAGTTCACCAGAGCGGATTCAAGCTCTGCCTTCCCCCGGAAATAAGGCAGATCCGACGTGCTATCTGGGTTGGTAATGCTCACATGGACAATTCGCTGTACGCCCGCTTCCTTGGCAGCGGAAAACAAAATTTTTGTATTCGCAACCGCTTGGCCGTGCGTAAATAACCTATGGTCAAAGCGCACCCAATAAGTGTTGACAAGCACATCCACTCCCCGTAAGCGATCGCGTAACTTCTGAGGCTCTTCAAAACCAAAAGGAAATGCCGGCACCTTGTCTTCGAATGGATTCAAACGGTGCATCGAATTCGTCAACGTGATGACGTCGTGCCCGGCCTCAAGCAGCCGCTTTGTGATGTAGCGGCCTGAGTATCCGAATGCTCCTGTGACCGCGATACGCATGATGGTTTACGCCGAACGATCAAGGTCAGCCGACCGCCGGGGTGGGCGTCGATCGCGGATGGCGGGCTGGAGTTATGGAAAGCATGGAAAACACAGCGGCACCAGCGGTTGGCTGCACCGCTTTGTTAGGCCGTTAAGTCGGTAGCTGGTCCTTTCGGTGCTGAGGGCCAATTATTTTTCGCTGCGTCGTAGCGCACGAATGTATTGAGAATCCACGAAAATGCGTCGTTGCATGCCTTCATCAACGGGATGCACTCACGAGTGAATACGTTCTCCCGGTCGGCGTTAACGCAGATGATCCAAAGCAGCTTGGGATCGTCGAAGGCGCGCCCCGTCCATGACTTGCAGAGAACTGCTCCCATAAGCACAGACAAATCCTCGGAAAATTCATCGTTGATCATCTTGTGCCAATCGACCGTTCTCGATCCCGTTATGAGCACGCAATCGCGCTTCTCTTTGTATGACTTTTTTAGGTTCGCGATTGTGTTGGAGTCTTTGTGAAGTGGCTCGCTGAACTCTTGTCGTGTGGTGTTACAGCGACTTGTTCGCGCCCAAGTATGATAGTGATCATCGGATCGACGCTCTCGGATGCACGCCCATACTTTGGTGCCTTTCGGCACCAAATGCTCGAACATGTTGGAAACAGATTCGAGAAGAAGAACCATATCTTCCTTGAATAAGTAGTGGGAGTCGCCTGTCAGAGAAATCGGATCCTCGCCTTCTTTTGAGGATGGCGGAATGGGTTTGCGTGCCATGAGCTTGACTGCAAGGTTCCGCGCATTGTGAGCGAAGCTGTGATGGCATTCCGTTCGCTTGATGAAGTTCTGCATCTCCAAGTGCCTTATATACCGAATTAGAAGCACGGAATACCCAAGGTTGAAGAGTATAATGGTGGCGAGGAAGATAATGGGATACCATGTCGCGCCCGTCGTTGCGGGCTTCAGGGCATCGTAAAGATATGATGCTGTAACGTTGAGCGTGATACCGCCCACGACTGGGACGACGTATTTTCTGAAATCGGACTGTTCCATAAGGTGTGTGCGGTAGCGCGCCGAGCGTTAAGAGTCGGACAACTTTACCGACGGGGGGCGAGGGTGGCAAGCAGGGAAAGGGTTCGAGCCACGGAAAACTCACGATCAAACAACGGGCTGGTAGGGGTTGCCCGCACCCGCTTGTTCGCCTTTGTTAATGTCCACCAGCGCCAACCAAAACCTTCTCAACCAACCCGCCCAACCCGCGACGCTCAGGCCGGGTTCATTGCAGTGCCTGGTTAGACCGCGTTCTCATTCGACAAACCAGTAATTTCCATCACGAACTCCGGAACGTCGTCCGGCCTTTTTTGCGTCGGGTGTCGATACGAAAGCTTTCGCTTTGGCCATATCCGCGGCCAATCCGGTGATCACAGTGAAGAGAAAAATGCCAAGGTGAGCCAGACTCGCGAAGTTGAAATTGCTGAGAAAAACAACAATCAAAAACAGAATGATAATGCCAAGGCCCGTCATCATGACTGTAAATATGCCGATAAGTGTGCTTGCGAGGATACGCATTATATTTTTGCCGAACGGCCCAAGTTCAGCAATGTGCACCGGGCGACTCTTTCCTGAAACCAAAAAACCCGGCCGGGAACCGCACAGGCTCCCGACCGGGTTGAATTGAACCGAAGTAAGGGTTGCTTCCCGCTTACTTCTTGCGATCGCCGGGGCGGTACTCCTCCTCGGCGGCCTGGAACGCCTGCTCCAGACCCACGAGGTCTTCGCCCGGACGGATGCTGTCGAAGGCTTCCGTTTCGCGGCGCAGTTCGTCTTCGGAGTAGTTCGCGGCCTTGATGGAGAGGCCGATGCGGCGCTCGGTCTTGTCCACCTTGATGACCCGCGCTTCCACTTCCTGCCCGACCTTGAGGATGTCCTTCACTTTCTCCACGCGGTCTTCGCTCAACTGCGAGATGTGGACGAGCCCGTCGATGTCGTCGGCGAGCTGGATGAACGCGCCGAAGCTGGCGAGCTTCGTCACCTTGCCGCTCACCAGATCGCCGATCTTGTAGCGCTGGTCGATGAGCTTCCACGGGTCTTCATCAAGCTGCTTGACGCCGAGGCTGATGCGCTGGGCGTTCTTGTCGATGTCGATGACGACCGCTTCCACTTCGTCCCCCTTCTTGAGCATCTCGCTCGGGTGGTTGATCTTGCGCGTCCAGCTCATGTCGGAGACGTGGATCATGCCGTCGATGCCTTCCTCCAGCTCCACGAAGGCGCCGTAGGCGGTCATGTTGCGCACGGTCCCCTTCACCTGCTTGCCGATCGGGTACTTGTGCTCGATCTCTTCCCACGGGTTGGGCTCAAGCTGGCGGATGCCAAGGGAGATTTTCTGCTCTTCCTTGTTCACGCCGAGAACGACGGCCTCCACTTCCTGCCCGAGCGAAAGGACGTCCGAAGGACGGGTGATCCGCTTGGTCCAGGAGAGTTCGGAAACGTGGATGAGCCCTTCGACCCCTTCCTCGATCTCCACAAACGCACCATAGGGGACGAGGTTGGTGACCTTCCCCTTGACCTTCGTGTTGATCGGAAACCGGTTCTCGGTCTCTTCCCACGGGTTTTTCTGGGTCTGCTTGAGGCCGAGGGAGACGCGCTCCTTCTCCTTGTTGATGTCCAGGACGATGACTTCGAGCTCCTGCCCCACCTTGAGCAGTTCGCTCGGGTGGCCCAGGCGGCCCCACGTCATGTCGGTGATGTGGAGGAGGCCGTCCATGCCGTCGAGGTCGATGAACGCGCCAAAGTCGGTCAGGTTCTTGACGGTGCCGCTCACGGTGTCGCCCACGTTCACGCTCTCCAGGAACCGGGCGCGTTTTTCGGCGCGTTCCTGCTCGATGATCTCGCGGCGGCTCAGGACGACGTTCTTGCGCTCGTCGTTGATCTTGACGATCTTGAAATCGTAGGTGTTGCCGACAAACTGCTGGAGGTCTTTCGGAGGAATGATGTCGATCTGGGAACCGGGGAGGAACGCTTCCACGCCGATGTTCACGGTCAGCCCGCCCTTGACGACGGCCTTGACCTTCCCCTTGATGAGTCCGCCGCCCTGGAAGACCTTCACGATCTTGTCCCAGTTCTGCTTGTAGGCGGCCTTTTCCTTGGAGAGGATGACCATCCCCTCGTCGTTTTCGAGCCGGACGAGGAGGACTTCCACTTCGTCGCCGACCTGGAGGTCTTCCATGTCGTCAAACTCGGAAAGCGGGATCACGCCTTCGCTCTTGTAGCCGATGTCCACGAGGACTTCGCGCGGAGGACGGATTTCGAGGACGCGCCCTTTAACAATGCTGCCTTCTTTGAAATCGCGAAAAGATTTCGCGATCAACTCTTGCATTTCGTTCATGTAGTTGTTGAATCAAGCCACGGTTGCCACTGATTTCTTTCGCCCGGGCAACCCCATTTTCGGGGCCGCCTGTAACGGGGAAAAGAGGAGGGAGAATACGTTTTTTTTGGCCGATTGCAAGAAATTCGCCATCGGCGGACGCGGAAAATCCGGGCCGGAGCGTGGCGGCGCCTGCTTGCCTCCGACCCTATCCCGGGCTCACTCCGAACCTCGTCCGGGCGCATTCCGGACTCGTCTCACTCCCCGAGCACCCGCCGGGGCGGCACTCCCTCCCCCCGGAGCTGGCGCAGGCTCAGCGAGGCGTGGCGCTTGGCCAGCCGCTGGCCGGTGGCCGGGTCGCACACCAGCGGGGCATGGTAAAACCGGGGAGCCGCCTCCCCCAGCGCCCGGTAGAGGAGCAACTGGCGGAAGGTGGAGAGGAGGAGGTCGGTGCCCCGGACGACTTCGGTGATCGCCATCGCCGCGTCGTCCGCCACGACGGCGAGCTGGTAGGCGGGCACGTCGTCGCGCCGCCAGACGACGAAATCGCCGAAATCCCGGCCCGCCACGGCTTCCTGCGGCCCGAGGGCTTCGTCATGAAAGCGGAGGCGCTCCCCTTCCGGCACGCGGAAACGCCAGTGCCAATCCCGCCGGGCCTCGAAAACCTCCCGGAAATCCCCTTCCGGGCGGATGGGGCGGGCAGGGCGGCAGGTGCCCGGGTAGTGCGGTTCCTCCTCTCCGGCATGAGGGGCGCTCAGGGCGGTGAGCACGTCGCGGCGGGAACAGCGGCACGGGTAGAGATGCCCCCCGCGCCAGAGGCGTTCGAGCGCCTCGAAGTAAACCGCCCGTCGGCGGCTCTGGAAAAACGGGCCTTCGTCCCACTCCAGCCCGAGCCAGCGCAGGTCCGCCTCTGCCGCTTCCACGAACTCCGGGCGGCAGCGGGCGGTGTCGATATCCTCGATCCGCAGGACGAGCCGCCCCCCGGCCTCCCGGGCGCGTTGCCAGGCGAGGTGAAACGTCCGGGCATGGCCGAGGTGAAGGTAGCCGGTGGGCGAGGGGGCCAGGCGGCCCCGGTAAACGGAGGAGGCTGCGGGAAAGCGCCCCGGAAATGACGCAAAAATCCCCGTGCTTTCAGTCGGCTTCATTTAGGGCATGTTAACATAGGCCCATTTTCGGCTCAAAAATGGCACTTTTAACCTCTTTTCCCGTTACGCCGTTCCATGAACACGCCCTGAGTGATTCCGCCCGGCAACCCGCCGCTACGGCGGTACGCCGTGGCGCTGACTCCGTAGTGCGCCCGGAAGCGGCGCGAGAAGGTGACGGGATCGCCCCAGCCGACCCGTTCCCCGATCGTGGCGATGGAAAGCGAGGTGCGCAGGAGCAACCCTGCCGCCCGCCGGGCCCGGCGATGATCCAGATACCGCCGGGGAGCCAACCCCGTCGCCTCCCGGAAAAGGCGGATGAGGTGCTCGCGGCTGACCCCGTGGCGGCGGGCCGTCACGGCCAGTGTCCATGGGCGCTCCAGCGCCTCTTCCATTTCCCGCAGGCATGCCGTCACCACCGGGTGCGGCCGGGCGAGCGGCGGCAGGTGGGCAAAGGAAGGCGCCAGCGCGCTCAGGGCGACCGCCAGCCGCGCCACCGCCTCAGGCCGCGACATCGCGGTTCGCCCCTGAAAAGCCCCTGCCAGCTCCTGCATGAGCGCCACCCGTTGCCGCGCGGCTCCCTCCTCCTCCTGCCCGGTGGCGATCGCCACCTCGTGGGCCGGGTTCGCCCAGAAAAGCCGGTCGAGCGCGGCGTCTTCCCGCAGCCAGGCAAGCTCGTGCTCCAGCAACTCACTGCCGAAACAGCAGTTGAAAATTTCAAACCGCCGGCAATCCCGATAGGCGTGCCACGCCCGGGGGCCCAGGATGAGCGCCGCCCCCGCTTCCAGCGGCGTGTTCCCCGCCGCGCTTTCGTGAATGGCGGAGCCCCCCTTGACGACGACGACTTCCAGAAACTCATGATCGTGCGGCGGCTCGTGGTGAGACTGGGGGTTGAGCCAGACGCGGACCGGCAGGCTTCCCGGCGGAAAAGCCCAGCTTCGCGTATAGCGGCGCTCCAGATGCATGCGGGGTCGATTCTCTCTTACTTTTTGATAAAAGAAAACCTCACTTTCCGGCTAACGCAGGGAGGGGTTCACCCCCCAGGATGCCGGGATGACCCACACCCTCCCTTACCCCGTTTATCTCGACCGTGTGCTCGCCGGGTGGATCGGCAAATCCATCGGCGGAGTGATCGGCGTCCGGTTCGAGAACCTCAAAACCTTCCGCGAGATCGCCGTGGAAGCGCTCTGGCCCCGGGAGATCGTGCCCAATGATGATCTCGATATCCAGGTCCTCTGGCTGGAAACCCTGGAGGATCGCGGCCTCTTCCTCACCGCCCGGGATCTGGCCCAGGCGTGGGAAGATCGCTGCTGGTATCATTTCTGCGAGTACGGCGTCTTCCTCAACAACTTCAAGCGGGGGATCGCTCCCCCCCTTTCGGGCACATGGAACAATCGTTTCTTTGCCCATTCCGAAGGGTGCCCGATCCGGGCGGAGATCTGGGGCTACGTCGCCGCGGGAAACCCGGCGCTGGCCGCGGAATATGCCCGGCTTGACGGGCAGTTGGACCACGGGGCAACGAGCATCGAATCGGAAGTCTTTCTTGCCGCCGCCAACGCCGCGGCGGTCGCCGGGGCCGATCTGGAAACCGCGCTGGCCACCGGGGCCGCCACCCTCGGGCCGGAGAGCCCGATCACCCGCGCCATCGCCCCCATCCGCGCCATCGCCGAGGCCGATCCCGACCCCCGCCGGGCCTGGCGGCGGGTGATCCGGGAATATGGGAACCGCGATGCCAGCAAAGCGATCACCAACCACGCGCTGGTGCTGCTGGCGCTCTTTCTGGGCAAGGGCGATTTCGCACGGACGATGCAGCTCTGTGTCCAGTTCGGCTGGGATACCGACTGCACGGCGGCGACCGCCGGGGCGCTGCTGGCCACCACGCTGGGGAGGGAAAAGCTTCCGGAGGAGTGGCTTCGGCAACTCGGGCCGGACCTTGTCTGCGGGATCGAGGTCCGGTACAAAAACGCTTCCCTGCGCACCCTTGCGGAGGCCACCTGCCGCATCGGCGTGGAAATGGCGGCGGTTCGCAACCCGGCGATCCGCCTGGAAGGAGCGCCCGCCGTCCCGGTGCGCCCGGCCCCGGCTCCGGCCAAATCCATCGGGGTCCGCTACGAAGGGGAGCCCGTTCTCTGGCGCTCGCGCCCCTCGCGCGTGACCCTGACCGTGCACAATCCCTTCCCCGTCCCGGCTTCGGGCCGCCTCGTCGTGAAAGGGCCGGGCGGTGTCACCTGCTCCCTTCAGGACGCCCCCACCCGCATCCCGGCGGGAGGGAGCGCCACCGTTCCGGTTCTCATCGCCCGCGATTCGGCGAACCGCTGGCTGCCGGATACGAACCTCTTCCATGTTTTGTGGGAGGAAGAGGCGATCCCGGTCGCTCGCGCCACCTTCGGCCTGGGCGGCGCGCGCCAATGGGTCCTCTACGGGCCGTACTGGGATCACTGGGACCGGAATCTCAACGCCATCTGCCCTTTCGATAACGAAGAACGCACCGGGGGGCCCTTCACGGTGGAGGGACATATTGCCGATAGCTACAACCAGTACGCCCGCCTGCAGGATTCTTACCTGGATGAAGAACGGCTCCTGCGGGAAGAAATCCCCGAAGAAGCGCCGGTCGCCCTGGAGATCGGCCCCGATGACCTGCAAACGGCGGATTTCGGCGGCTTCATCGGTCAGGGGTGTTATTACCTCACCCGCACCGTCCGCTCCGGGGCCGGGCCGATGAAAGCGCTCCTTCAGATCGGCCGCACCGGCCCGTGTCGCGTGTGGCTGGACGGGGTGGAGGTCGGCGCGTGCGAACGCTTTCAGCAATGGACGCCGCTGGATCTGCGCTTTCCCGTTGAGCTGACCGGGGAGGCCCAGCGGCTCGTCATCAAGCTCGTGCGGATGCACGATGCCGTGGCGTTGAGCCTTTCTTTCGGGCGGCTGGAAGGGTATGACCGCGCCCGGGGGATATCGAGCCAGCTGGAGAGCATGGCCGACGCCATTCCCCCGGATACCGTCCAGCAAACCGCGGGTGAAACGGGCCGGTGATGCCAACGGTCCTTCCGGGCGCTTCCATCGGTAAAACGGATCGCATTCCCGGGGCATCCGTGCGATATCGACGGGGAAACGATGGAAACCAGCGTGGCCATCCTGTTGCGGCGGGTCCGGTACTCGGAGACGAGCCTGATCCTCACCTGGCTGACGCTTGACCACGGGAAGCTCAAGACGCTGGCCCGGGGCGCGCTTCGGCCCCGGAACGCATTCGCCGGGCGCATCGACCTTTTTTTCGGCAACGAGATCGCCTTTCGCCGCAGCCACCGCAGCGAAATCCATGCCTTGAGCGAATGCGCCCTGCTCGACCCGCGCGAGGGGTTGCGCCGTGACTACGGGCGCGTGGAGCTGGCGGCCTATTTCGCGGAGCTGCTCGACCGGGCGACGGAACCCGAGCACCCGGTGCCGGAGCTTTACGATCTGCTGGAGCGGGCGTTGCGCCACCTGGAGGCCCGGCCCGCCAGCCGCCGCGCCCTGCTTCATTTCGAGGCGGAACTGGCCCGGCTGCTCGGTCTCGCGGCGGAGGAGCCGCCCGTGACCGCCCTGAGCCGCGCCTTTCACGCGCTTCCGCCGGGCCGGGAGCGGTTGCTGGAGCGGCTCTCCTGATTTTTGATCCTCCCTTCCGGGCAAATTGACTTCCATTGCCGCCTCGCTTCCGGGAAAAGAAGGGGGTGAAAACGATCCTTGTTACCGGTTCCTCGGGTCTGATCGGCTCGGAAGTCAGCCTTTATTTTTCACGCAGGGGCTACCGGATTCACGGAATGGACAACAACCAGCGGGCGGTTTTCTTCGGTCCCCAGGGGGATACCCGCTGGAACCAGCGGCGGCTTTCCGAAGCCATCCCGGAGTACGGGCATCATGAACTCGACATCCGCGATCGCCAAGGGGTGCTCGCGCTCGTGGCGAAGCTCCGCCCCGATGTCATCATCCACACCGCCGCCCAGCCCTCGCACGACCGCGCCGCCGCCATCCCTTTCGACGACTTCGACACCAACGCCGTCGGCACCCTCAACCTTCTGGAAGCCGCCCGGCGGCACGCGCCCGAAGCGCCGTTCATCCACATGTCCACGAACAAGGTCTACGGCGACCGGCCCAACACCCTCGCGCTCCGGGAACTGCCGACCCGCTGGGATTACGCGGACGCGGCCTGCGCGGAAGGGATCGCGGAGGATTTCCCGATCGACCAGAGCAAGCATTCCCTCTTTGGCGCGTCCAAGGTGGCCGCCGACGTGATGGTGCAGGAGTATGGCCGCTATTTCGGGATGCCGACCTGCGTCCTGCGGGGCGGTTGCCTGACCGGGCCGAACCACTCCGGGGTGGAGCTTCACGGCTTCCTGAGCTATCTGGTGAAGTGCAATCTGGAAGGGCGCGAATACCGGGTCTTCGGTTACAAGGGGAAGCAGGTGCGCGACAACATTCACTCCGAGGATGTGGCGCGGTTCATGGCGGCCTTTGTGGAAGCGCCCCGGGCGGCGGAGGTCTACAACCTCGGCGGCGGCAAGGCGAATTCCTGCTCCATTCTGGAGGCGTTCGCGCTGGCGGAGCGCTTCTCCGGCAAGGCCCAGCGGTTTACCTACGTTGAGGAAAACCGGATCGGCGATCACATCTGCTACTACAGCGATCTGCGCAAAATGAAGGCGCACTACCCGCAATGGGGGATCACGATCCCGCTGGAGGAGACGATCGGGCAGATCGTGGAATCGTGGCGCGCGCGGGTCGGGCCGTGAAGCCGCCCCCGGGGATCGCCCTGCCATTCACCGGACTTTTATGAATCCACCCCCCTTGGGCGAACTGGCCCGGCTCTGGTTTCGCCTCGGGTTCATCTCCTTTGGAGGCCCCGCGGGACAGATCGCCATCATGCATCATGAACTGGTGGAGCGGCGGCGCTGGATCAGTGAAGGGCATTTCCTGCACGCGCTCAACTATTGCATGTTGCTGCCGGGGCCGGAGGCGACGCAACTGGCGATCTACACCGGGTGGCTCACGCACCGGGTGCGGGGCGGGATTCTGGCCGGGACGCTCTTCATCCTGCCCGGCCTCGGGATGCTCTGGGCGCTGGGCTGGCTCTACATGGCCTATGGAACCCTGCCATGGGTGGCGGCGCTCTTCTACGGGCTCAAGCCCGCGGTGGTCGCCATCATCATCGCGGCGCTGGTGCGGATCGGCTCGCGGGTGCTCACGACGCCGGTGCTCTGGGGGGTGGCCGGTGCGGCGTGGGTGATGCTCGGGTTTCTGGATGTCCCCTTCCCGGCGGTCATCCTAGGCGCGGGGGCGCTCGGCATGGTGGGGTATCGCTGGCGGCCCGCGCTCTTTTCCGGCGGGGCGATGGTTCCCGGGCTGCCTGCGGAGCCCGCTTCCGGCGGCGCGTCCCGCGGGGCGGGGTGGCGCGGCGCGGTGCGGGTGGCCTGTTGGGGGATGATCGCGTGGTGGGCCCCGGTGGTGGCGGCGCTCGCCTGGCAGGGGCCGGAAGGGATTTTTTTCACCATGGGCTGGTTCTTTTCCAAAGCCGCGGTGGTGACGTTCGGTGGGGCTTACGCCGTGTTGCCTTACGTCTCCCGGCAGGCGGTGGAGCGCTTCGGCTGGATCGCCCCGGGCCAGATGCTTGATGGTCTGGGGCTGGCGGAGACGACCCCCGGGCCGCTCATCATGGTGCTGGAGTTCGTCGGCTTCGTCGGCGGATGGCAGAACCCGGGGACGCTCGCGCCGCTGGCGGCGGCCACGCTCGGGGCGGCGATCACCGTCTGGGTGACTTTCGTCCCGTCGTTTCTCTGGGTGTTGCTGGGCGCGCCGTGGGTGGAGAGGATGCGCGGTCATGCGATGCTCTCGGCGGGGCTTTCGGCGGTCACGGCGGCGGTGGTGGGGGTGATTTTCAACCTCGCCCTCTGGTTTGGCCATCAGGTGATCTTTCCCGGGCCGGGGATGGATTTCGCGGCGCTGCTGCTGAGCCTCGTTGTGCTGGCGGGGCTCCTGCGCTGGAAATGGAATCTGGTAGCGGTGGTTTTGGGAAGCGCGCTGGCGGGGTTGGCGCTGGCGTGAGCCGAGGGCTAGAAATAAGTATCCTCGTGCGCGTAGGGGGGCGCGCAACAGCAGAGGAAGCGGAGGTCGCTGGTGGCCTCCAGCGTGTGCCATGCGCCGGGAGGGATGAGCACGGCATCCCCGGGGCCGATTTCGCGCGTGGCCTCGTCCACGCTCATGCGTCCGGTCCCTTCCAGGACGAAATAAAACTCTTCGGAGAGCCGGTGGTGGTGGCGCTCCGTGGCGGCGCCGCCGGGCAGGCGGGCTTCCGCGAGGCTCTGGTTGGCCACGGGGGCGTTGGCGCGGTCGAGGATCGAGCGGATGGTGGAGGAATCCTTCGTGGTGAAGGGCGTTTGCGCTTCAAGGTTGCGGACGATCATGCGCGGGAGCGTAGCACGACGCCAAGAGGCTTTACAACCGCCACCCGCCTGTTGGAGCATTCCCCCCAACCGCATGAACCGCCAGACCATCCAGCAGATCCTCGCCGGGCTGGGCACCCGCCCCACCCGGAGCCTCGGGCAGAATTTTCTCCACGACGAAGCGGCGGCCCGCGAAATCGTCGGGATGCTTGAATTGACCCCGGAGGATCACCTTGTGGAGATCGGCCCCGGGCTCGGCGCCTTGACCGAACACGCCGCAGGGGCGTGCCGCTCGATGACGCTGATTGAAAAAGACGGGCGGCTCGCCGCGTGGCTGGCCAGGGAGTGGGGCGACCGGCTGCGGGTGCTCCATCAGGATGCGCTGGAGTACGATCTGCGGGAGCTTTTCCCCCACGGGCCGACCAAGATCCTCGGCAACCTCCCCTACTACATCTCCAGCCAGGTGCTTCTTCATTTCGGGAGCGAGCCGACCCCGATCACGCGGATGGTTTTCACGCTTCAGAAGGAGATGGCCGAGCGGCTTTCCGCCAAGCCATCCACCAAGGCGTACGGGGCGCTGACCCTGCTCGTGGGACGCCGGTGGAAGGTGGAGTACCGCCGCACCCTGCCCGGGAGCGCCTTTTTGCCCGCGCCCAATGTGGAGAGCGGGGTGGTGGTGCTGATTCCGCGCGAACCGGGGGAACTGCCGGAGTGCGGCGCAAGGCTTTTCACCCGGCTCGTCAAGGACGGCTTCTCCCAGCGGCGCAAGATGTTGCGCAAGATGCTCGCGCATCACGGGCTGGACTGGCCCGCGCTTTGCGCCCGGCTCGGGGTGCCGGAGACGGTGCGGGGCGAGGCGCTCTCCCTCGAACAATGGATCGAACTGACGCGGATCGCCGAAGGTGCGGCGGACACGCCGGAGGAGCAGCGACAGGGGCAGGACGTGCATGGAGAAGTTTTCGACGTGGTGGATGAGCGCGATCAGGTGACCGGGCAACAGAGCCGCCACGAAGTGCACCGCCGGGGGCTCCGGCACCGCGCCGTGCATCTTTTTCTCTTCAACAAGCGGGGCGATCTTTTTCTCCAGAAACGCTCGCGCTGGAAGGATGTCCACCCGGGCCGGTGGGACTCCAGCGCCGCCGGGCACCTGAACGCCGGGGACGATTACGACGCCGCGGCCCATCGGGAGCTGGGGGAGGAACTCGGCGTGAGCGCGCCGCTGGAAGCCTTCGGCACCATCGCCGCGTGCGAAGAGACGGGGCAGGAGTTTGTCCGCTGCTATCAGGGGCGGCACGACGGGCCGTTTGTGTGGCCGCGTTCGGAGATCGAGACCGGAGCGTTTTTCCCGCTGGCGGTGATCGAGCGCTGGATCGCCGCCCGGCCGGAGGATTTCGCGGAGGGGTTTCTCGTCTGTTACCGGCTCTGGAAGGAGCATCGGGCCGCCGATGGGGTGAATGATCCTGCCGATGCGGGGGGCGGGGCCGCCGCCGCCGCCGCCGACCCGGAGGCCGATGACATGACCGGCGAATAAAAAAGCAGGAAACGGAGTTTCGCGCTCGCGGTTTGAGCGTAGGGTGAAACCGATGAGCCAACACAAAGAAAACGGAGCGTACGGGGATGATGACAGCCGCTGGAACGCCCTTCGGGAGCGGGACGCGGCGGCGGACGGTCATTTTGTCTACGCGGTGCGGAGCACGGGGATTTACTGTCGCCCGCACTGTTCGTGTCGTCTGGCGCGGCGCGGGGCGATTCTTTTTTTTGACACGGCGCAAGCGGCGGAGCGGGCGGGATTCCGTGCCTGCAAACGCTGCCGCCCGGACGGGGTGCCCCCCGGGCGGGAACAGGCGCAGAAGGTGGAGCGCGCGTGCCGGATTCTGGAGGAGAGCGATCCGGGGCTGGAGCCGCTGGCCCGTTCCCTCGGGATGAGCGCGTCGCACTTTCACCGCCTTTTTACGCGCCTTACCGGCGTGACGCCCAAGGCATACGCCAAGGCCCGGCAGGCCGGACGCATCCGCCGGGAACTGGGCCGCCGCGAGCACATCACCGAAGCCATTTACGAGGCGGGTTACGCTTCCGGCGGGCGGTTTTACCACGACGCGCCCGGAGTGCTCGGGATGACGCCCGGGGCGTTCCGGGACGGGGGACGGGCGGCGCGGATTCATTTCGCCGTTGGGGAATGCCGTCTCGGGGCGTTATTGGTGGCGGCGTCGGAGAAGGGGGTCTGCGCCGTGCAACTGGGCGACGATCCGCAGCGGCTGGTAGAGACGCTTCAGCAATGGTTTCCGAAGGCGGAACTGATTGGCGGAGACGCGGCGTTTGAGAAAACCGTGGCGCAGGTCGCCGCCGCCGTGGAGGAGCCGGAGCGCGCCGGGGAGCTTCCGCTTGATTTGCGGGGGACGCTTTTCCAGATGCGCGTCTGGCAGGCGTTGCGGGCGATTCCGGCGGGGAAAACTGCCACGTACCGGGAGATCGCGGCGGCCATTGGCCGGCCCAGGGCGGTGCGGGCGGTGGCGGCGGCGTGCGCGGCCAACCGGGTGGCGGTGTTGATCCCCTGCCACCGGGTGATCCGCACGGATGGGAGCCTCTCGGGCTATCGCTGGGGGGTGGAGCGCAAGCGGGCGCTCCTGTTGCGGGAGGCAAGCCGGGCCAACGCCCGTTGAAGCCGGGCCCGGCAGCCTTTGCGGGCCCCGGAGAGGTTGGTTGGGGGTGTTTGCCAAAAAAAACATCACCGCCCACCTTTTCCTTGACTTTCCCCGCGTCCTGTCGTCTCTTGTCCGGCACTGAAGGGAGCAACCCAAGAGCGGAGCCAACCGCCTCTTTGAGGACGTCACTTCAACCCTCCCTGAGGATTGCCTCAAGGATGAAAGGTTTCCGGGGATATAGCTCAGTTGGTAGAGCGGTTCGTTCGCAATGAACAGGTCAGGGGTTCGAATCCCCTTATCTCCACCATTTTGGAACACAGAAGTTGAAAATTGAACCCTTTGAACCCTTTGAACCCTTTCATGAGGTTCGCAGGTCACTGAACCAGGCTGAAACAGCCTGAATTGAGCCGGGAGCCGTAATGCCGTTGATGTTGAGAATCAAACGGCTTTGGCCGGAATTGAACAGATCAAAAGCGCGGTGGGATTCTCTCATCCCTCCCGCGCTTTTTCTTCGGAACTCTCTCCGAAACGCCCTACCCGTAAATGGCGGGGAGGGTGCGTCCCTCCTTGGCGCTGCGGACCCCGAGATCAATGATATGGATCGGGCGGCGGGACCATTCGGAGGTGATGACGAGGGGGGCTCCGGTGGTGAGGTGATCGCGGATGTTGCTGTAGTACGCCTCCTGATCGTCCGCCGGATTCGGGAAGGTGGTGGTGGTGACGCTGGAGCCCTTTCGCGTGATGAGCCGGGACTCCTGTCCCCCCATGACCCAGGTGCCGGTGGTGCCGGTGATGGTGACCCACCCTTCGCGCGGGTTGGATTCCAGCGTGCTGACGGTAAGCAAAAGATGGCTCCCTCCCTTGAAGCGGACCACGGCGCGGGCTTCGTCTTCGTTCGTATCCTCTTTCCAGCGGGTGGTCCAGAAGCCGTTGTGGGCAAATCCGCTCACTTCGCTCACTTCGTCATTGATCAACTGAAGCGAGTATTCCAGAAGATGCACCCCCCAATCATAGAGCACGCCGCCGGAAATGGAGCGGCTGGAGCGCCACCAGTCGCCAGGCTGGCCGTAGCCGCCCATATGGCACTCGATCCGCACAATGTCGCCGATCACCTTTTCACCCACGATCTTTTCCACGGCGAGCCGGGCCCGCCCGTCCCAGTGGCGGTTGTGGAAGGTGGAGAGCATCACCTCGTTGCGGCAGGCGGCCGCGATCATCGAATCAACCTCTTCGGTCGTGATGGCGAGCGGCTTTTCGCAGACCACATGGCGGCCCGCCTCCAGGCACTGCGTGGCAAGGGCGGCGTGCGTGTTGTGCGGGGTGATCAGCACCACCAGCGACACGTCTGATTTCGCCAGCATTTCCTCTACGGAGGAATAGGTTTCAATGCCGGGAAAATCCGTTCGGGCGACTTCCAGCCGGGCGGGGTCCACCTCCGCGACGGCTCGTGGCGTCATTCCCGCAGTTTTCATAAGCCGAAGATGATGGCGCCCCATGTTAAAGGCTCCGCCGTAACCGACAACACCGACCGTGATGTCACTGGGTTGAGAGTAGGTTTTCATGCTGAAAAAAGCACACAACGACAAAGCTTTTGCGATTGCAAGCGTCGAATGTGAGGGAGAAAGGCGAAAGGGGACGGAAAGCGAAAATCCGGGATGAATCCGGGATGAAATCAGCCGTTGGCTGCCATCCGGGTGATTGCTTCCCGGAGGGTTTCGATGCTGACCGGCTTCGTGTAATGCCGGGCAAACCCCGCCTTGAGGCTTTCGCTCACGTCGTCTTCGCTTCCATAGCCGCTCAGGGCAATGGCGTTGAGGGCGGGATAAAGGGTCTTGATCTCCCGGATCAGGGTGAGACCGCTTCCGTCGGGAAGGCCGAGGTCGCTGATGAGGACGTCGAAGGGGCGGTTCTCCCGCGCGGCCTCGCAGGCGGCGGTCATGGCCTCGCGGCAGGTGGCCGTGGCAACCAGCCGGTAACCCTCGCGCCGCAAAAGGGTGGAAAGGACGCAACGGGTGTCATCGTGATCTTCCACCAGCAGGATCGCCGCGGGATGACGCTCCGGAGAGCAGGCGGGCGCCATGGCGTGCGGGTTGGACGGGTCGGAAGGGGCGGGTGCCTGCTCCGGCCCGCTCCACCGGGAAAGGGGGCTTTCAAGGCTCAGCAGCACGGCCTGCACCCGTCTCTCCCGATCAAAAACGGGGATGCCGTTCCACGCCGGGATCTCTTGCCGCCCGGCGATCTGGAGCGGTTCGCGCCGGATTTCCCTGCGGGAACCGGTGACCCGCCCGAGCAGGGATCGCAGGGAGTCCGCCGAATCCTCCCGGAAGCTTTCAAATATGGGGCGACCCAGAAGTGCTTCACGACCGGCCCCGAGAAGCGCTTCCGCCGCGGCATTGGCTTCGAGGATTTCTCCCGAAGGCGCCAAGGCGAGCAGCGGCTCCGGTATGGCGTGAAAAAGAGCGCGGTAAAGGTGCGGCCTCTCCATGGGAGCCGACAGTCCGAAGGGATGGGGGACCGGGAAAACCGGGACTCCCTTTTCCGTGGGGCTTCCGCCGGGAGGTGGACCGGCGGAGGAATTGCCTTCCCGCCATTCTCTCCCCCCGCGAAAGGGCAGGTCGTTTCGTGGCATGTTCCGCTCCCGCGACACTTTCTTCACTCAGGTGCGGATGTTGGAAAAAAGAGCCGGGATGGTCAACCCGGAAAAGCCGATCTTTTTCCCCGAGGTCAAGCGGGAACCCGCAGGAACCGGCCTGATTGCCCAAAAAAGGGGCCGTCCGCCCCCAAATCGGGACGAACGGCACCCTCCTCCTCCCTTATTCGGTTACGGCAATCTTGCGCGGTTTCACGCTCTCGGCTTTCGGAAGGCCCAGAGAGACGATGCCGTGCTCGATCCGGGCCGTGATCCGCCCGGTGTCGATGGATGGGTCCAGCTCGAACACCCGGCGGTAATCGACCGGGCGCGATTCGCGGTAGACCGGTTCCCCGGGCAGGTTCGGATCGCTCCGGTGGCCCAGAATCGTCAGTTCATGGTTTTCCACGGTGACCTCCAGCCCCTCCTTGTTCACGCCGGGCATTTCCAGATTCAGGCAATAGCCATCCGCGCTTTCGTGGATCGCCACCCGCGGAACCGCCCATGCCTGGGTGTCGGACGCCGGTTTTTCACTTTTGGTTAATGTGCTCATTATTTTAATCAATGTTGACTTCGATCTGTTTCGGTTTGGCTTCTTCGGCCTTCGGCAGTTCCACGGTCAGGAGCCCGTCCCGGTAGACGGCCTTGACCCCTTCGGAATTCACCGGCGCGGGCAGCGCCACGTTGCGCTGAAAACGGCCGAAGACGCGCTCTTCGCGGATCGCTTTCCCCTCGCCTTCGCGTTTCTCCTGTCTGCGCTCCCCGGAAAGGGTGAGCACGTTGTCGTGCAGCGAAAGGTCGATTTCTTCCTTTTTCATCCCGGGCAACTCCGCTTTGACGTAGACGTTCTCCTTGTCTTCGGTGATGTCGAGCGTCGGGTTCCAGCCGCTCAGAAGGCCGCCGCCCCACCCCGGGAGCGAGCCCTCAAAGAGCCGGTTCACCTCTTCACGCAGGTTTTCAAGCCGGTCAAAAGGGTTCCAGGTCTCAGGTTTGTGATATCGGATGATGTTCATTCGTTCTATTCCTCCATTAAAAGTTTCGGATTACGCTTTGGCTTTAAGCTTATTTGATGCCGAAAATGGGTCGGTGCTTGAGTGCATATTGTAACCAGTTGATTGATAGTTATTTATGATGAATAATCTGCGTGTGTTGTCGGGGAATGAACATCGAAATCTATGACATAATGTCTCTTGTGTGAGACGTTTGTGATATTGTCGTTTGTGTCGAAATGTCACATCCGGGTTTCCCGGCGCTTTCCTTTGCATTCCGCCACCCGCGCGCGTAGAAAAGAAGGGGTGGAACCCTCTCCCGATCCTGAGCTGATGCTGATGCAGGCCGCCTTGCGTGAAGCGCGCAGAGGCGTGGGGCTGACGAGCCCGAATCCCGCGGTGGGGGCGGTGATCGCGCGGCGGACCCGTTCGGGGGGGATGCGGATTCTGGCCCGGGGGTGGCATCGCGCGGCGGGGGAACCGCACGCGGAGATCGAGGCGCTCCGGGCGCTCGGCGATCCCGCCCGGGCGCGGGGAGCGACGCTGGCGGTAACGCTGGAGCCGTGCTCCACCCATGGGCGCACGCCGCCGTGTGTCGGGGCGATTCTGGAGGCCGGGCTGGCCCGGGTGGTGATCGGCACGCTGGACCCGAACCCGGCCCACGCCGGGCGGGCGGTGCCGCTGCTGGAGGCCGGGGGAATCGCCGTGCGCCACGGGGTGCTGGAGGCGCAATGCCGGGAACTCAACCGGGCGTTCAATCACTGGATCGTGACCGGGGAGCCGTGGGTGATCGCCAAGGCAGGGCTTTCTCTCGATGGCCGGATCGCCCGGCGGCCGGGGGAATCGCCCTGGATCACCAACGCCCGTTCCCGGGCAGATGCGCACCGGCTCCGGGCGCGGGTGGATGCGATCCTGGTGGGGGGCGGGACGCTCCGGGCGGACAACCCGCGGCTGACGGTGCGGGGGGTGCCCGGCGCGCGGCAGCCATGGCGGGTGGTGGTGAGCCGTTCGGGGAACCTGCCCGCGGAGGCGGCTCTTTTCACGGACGGGCACCGGGAGCGGACGTGGGTCTTCACCGGCGAACCGCTGCGGGAGGTGCTGCGGGAGCTGGGGCGGCGGGGCGTGACTTCGGTGATGATCGAGGGAGGGGCGCGGCTTCTGGGGGAGGCGATGGATGCCCGGCTCATCCACGAGGTCTGCTTTTACATCGCTCCGGTGACGATCGGCGGGCCGACGCCGGTGATCGGCGGGCTGGGGGTCGGCTCGAACGGGGAGGCGGTGCGGCTGCGGGAGGTGAGCTACCGGCGTTTCGGGGATGATCTGCGCCTCACGGGGCAGGTGGAAGCGGTGGCGGCAGGGGCGGAGGCGACGCAGGAGCGGCGGTAGGGGTCGGGCCCGCTCCCCGGGTCTGCTGGCCGAGGATCTCCACGAAGGCATCCTCCAGCTTGCGTTCCTCCCGGCGGAATTCGGTGACGGGGATTCCATCGAGAACGAGTTTGCGCAGGATGGCGTGCATGCACTCCGGGGTGTCCGGCTCGATCCGCACCCGTGCTCCGGATCGGGTGGCGTCCACGAAAGTGATTCCCTGATTGAGCGAAATCCATTCCCGCAGGGCGGCCTCCGCCCCCGGGGCGACGCGGATTTCCACCTGCGCGTTGGTCCGGTTCTCGCTGATCAGGCTTTCCGAGGAGCCGTGGTGGACGAGCCGCCCGCCGTCGATGAAGAGGAGGGTGTCGCACATCTCGCCCAGTTCGGAGAGGATGTGGGAGGAGATGAAGAGCGTTTTGCCGTCCTGCGCCAGGAGGCGGACGAGGTTCTTGAACTCGATGCGCGCCTTCGGGTCGAGCCCCGCCGCCGGTTCGTCCATGATGAGCAGCGGCGGATCGTGCAGGAGGGTGCGTCCGAGGCAGAGCCGCTGGCCCATCCCCTTGGAAAGCTTGTTCATCGGGCGTTCGGCCAGTTCGGTGAGGTTGGCAAACTCCATCACCTCGGAGACACGGGCCTGGCGGTCTTCCCCGCGGAAGCCGAAGGCCCTTGCGTAAAAGTCGAGGTACTCAAACACCGTCATGTTATCGTACGTGCCGTAGGAATCCGGCATCCAGCCGATGCGGCGGCGGACTTCCACGGGCGAACTGATGACATCATAGCCGGCGATGCGGATGGAGCCGCCGTCGGGGATCTCCAGGGTGGCCATCATCCGCATGGTGGTCGTTTTTCCCGCGCCGTTGGCACCGATGAAACCGACGACCTGCCCGGGCTCAATGGAAAAGGAGAGATCGCGCACGGCGTGGACGGGGCCGAAACGCCGCCGCAGGTTGCGCACTTCCACCAGGGGCTCGCACGGTTCGCTCATCGGGGTGCCTCCGCGGTTTGGGTGAGTTCGCCGACGTGGAAAGCCGTGTCCCGTTTCCAGCGCAGGGAGGCGAGGGTTTCGATCGGCTCGGTTTCCCGGCCCAGGGCGTAGAAGGTGCCGGGGGGCGGGTTGTCCGAGAGGCTCAGAAAGAGCCGGTCAGTGCGGGTGCCGGGGCAGAGGGAGCTTCCCCGGACCTGCCTGAGCCAGCTCCGGAGGTCCGTGGCGCTGGCCGGGGCGAGCGCGGCTTTCTCGCCGGTGCGGACGTTCTCCGCCTTCCAGTAGCGGCCTTCCCGGTCGCGCACGAAGAGGGTGTCGGCCGGGGCCGGAAGGCTCGAGAGGACGACCGGCGCGCCTTCCGGGGTGGTTCCGGTGACGGTGAGGGCCGCGCGGGTCGGGCGGACGTTGCCGATCTCCATGACCTGAAGGCAGCGGCTCCGGAACCAGGTGCCGGAGAAGGAATCGGTCGTGGCGAGGAGGTCCGGGTGGTTCTGGCGGCTCTGGTAAACGAAGGAGGGGAGCGCTTCCTCCCCGATCCGGAACCCGGCGCTGACGATCAGCCCGGTGCGGGAGACCTGGTGCTGGTAGACGACCGCCTCCGGCTCTCCCGGCACGAGGCGATGCAGGGTGAAGCGGTGGCCGGTGCCGCCGGTGCCGTCGTGAAAGAGGATCACCGCCAGCAGGAGCGCGCATCCGCCCAGGGAGAGGAGCGGGGTGGTGACAAAAAGCCGATGCCGCCTCCCCGCCGGGGCCAGCCAGAAAAGGTTGACCGGGCCGATGAGCACGGCGAGCCCGATCAGGGCGCTCAGAATGAGGAAGCGGGGCACTTTGGGAAGCTCGATGCCGATCCCGCTTGCTCCCTTCTTAAAGTAGAGCTGATCTCCGGGATGGGGCAGGGAACGCTTTTTCTCCACGGCATCCAGCCATTGGGTGATCGTTTCCGGCCTCAGGGGCGTTCCGTCGTAACGGGCGTGCCGGACGGCTCCGGTGCCGTAGGCCGCGCTTGCGCCTTCGGGCACCGGCACGGGAAAGGGGAGGGAGCGGGAATCAGCCGCGGCGAGAGCCAGCTCTCCGCCGGAGACGGCCCATTGGCGCAGGGCGCGCTGGGCGGCGGGCGTGGCGGCATGCCATTCGTTGAGGGTGATCAGGATGAGGTCCATCCCTTCGAGCGCCCGCCAGTCTTCGGGCAGGGTGTCGATCTGGGTCACGCTCAGGGAGGCTTTGAGGGTTTTGTCGAAATGGGTCTTGAGCGGTTCGAGGCTCTGGATGCCGACCTCCCGCCCGAGCGCCAGCATGGCGCCGCTTTTGGGCGCGCCCGGATGTCCGTTCAACTGGTGATTGATGCGGAAATAATGGCTTTCGGGAAAACCGGTTCCCTGCATCGAGGCGTTCAGGGAAGGCGCCGGGATGCCATGGAGAGGGTCCGGCCGCACCGGAAGGAACAGGGGGAAGGAGCGGCGTTCCCCGGGGGCAACGGAGAAGTCGGCGGCGAACGTCAGGTTCGAGCGGTAGCTGGAATCCCGCGCGGTGAACCGCCAGTGGCCGGTCTGCCCGGTGGGATTGGTGATCTCCACTGAAAAGGGGATGGCGAAGCTCAGGGGAAGGTTTTCGTAGGGGGAAGTGACCTCGACCCCGATCCCCGCCGGGGTGGTGTGGCTCCAGAGAACCTTGGCCAGAAGACCCGGCGACCCGCCCGGCCAGAGCACCGCGAGCAGCAGGAAAAGGAGGCGCTTCATTGGGGCATGGAAACGAGGGTGGCGGGGGTGGCGTGATCCTGAAACGGGGTCTGCTCCAGAACGCGGGCCACCACGGCGGCGCTGGTCTGGCCGGTGAGCCGGGCGGTGTAGTCGAGGATCACCCGATGGCCGAGGACCGGCGGAGCCACGGCGGCGACGTCCTCGAAGCTGGTGTTCGGGCGGCCTTCCAGAAGCGCCCGGGCACGTGCCGCGGCGGCCAGCCCGAGGGCCGCCCGGGGGCTTGCGCCGAATTTCACGCCTGCGGCGGCTTCCCCCGCGCCCGGGCGGGTCGCGGCGACGAGGCGGGCGATGTAGTTGGCCACCACGGGGGGGAGGTACACCCGCCGGGCCAGCGCCGAGGCGGCGGCCAGTTCCCCGCCGCTGAGGGCTGGCTCCACCATCGGTTCCACCCCCATTTCCCGCCCGGAGACGATCCGTTCGAGCACTTCCACCCCGGCCTCGGGGACGTCGAGCTTGAAGAGGAAACGGTCGAGCTGGGCTTCCGGCAGCGGGTAGGTCCCCTCCAGTTCGATCGGGTTTTGCGTGGCGATGACGAAAAAGGGGCTTGGGAGCGGGTGCGTCTCCCCCATCACGGTGACGCGCCGTTCCTGCATCGCTTCGAGCAGGGCGGATTGGGTCTTGGGCGAGGCGCGGTTGATTTCGTCCGCCAGAACGAGGTTGGCGAAGAGCGGCCCGGGCTGGAAAACGAATTCGCGGACGCCGCCCGTTTCCTGAAGGATGGGGCTGCCGGTGATGTCGCCCGGCAACAGGTCCGGCGTGAACTGGATGCGCCGGGTTTCCAGCCCGATCGCCCGGGCCAGCCCCTTGACCAGCTCGGTTTTGCCGAGGCCGGGCAACCCTTCGAGCAGCAGATGCCCGTTGGCGACCATCCCCGTGATGACGCTTTCGATCAGCCGTTCCTGACCGTAGAGAAGCCCGTTGAGTTCCTCGCTCAGCCGTTGCAGTTTGGGGTAAACCGCCGTGATTTCCGCCTCGGTGGGGGGTGTGTTCATGCGACTGCTCCCAAGCAAAGCAGGAACTCCGGTTTAGAAAAGCCAAAAAGCCGGGTTGCGCGCCCTCCTTTTTGCTCTTCTTTTCCCGGCAATGATGGGAGAGTCCACGCGTCCGGCATGAAGTTACTGCTTTTCGCACACACCCCGCCGCCTCACCACGGGCAGAGCTATATGGTGAAGCTGATGCTCGAAGGGTTCGGGGGCGATCAGCGCAGGCCGGGGGCCGCCGCGGAGACGCCCGTGGCCTGTTACCATGTGAACGCCCGGTTCTCGGACGGGATGGACGACATCGGGAAGATGCGCGGCGGCAAGGGGCTCCGGCTGCTGCGCTATTGCGCGGAGGCGCTCTGGTGCCGGTTTCGTTATGGGGTGCGGACGCTCTACCATATTCCCGCTCCCGGGAAGCGTTCGGCGCTTTATCGCGACTGGGTGCTGCTGCTCCTGTGCCGCCCGTTTTTCCCGCATCGGGTGATGCATTGGCACGCGGTCGGCCTTGAGGCCTGGCTGAAGAGGGAAGGGTATTGGTGGGAGCGGGCGATCTCCCGCCGCCTCTATGCGGACGCGGATCTGGGCATTACGCTGACCGAAGCCTTTGAGCCGGAGGCTGCCGCTTTCCGTTCCCGGAAGATCGTGAAGGTTCCCAACGGGATTCCCGATCTTTGCCCGGACTATGCGCACCGGATCCGGCCCCTGCGGGAAAAGAGGGCCCGGGAGCGGCTCACGCACCGATCCCGATCGGAGGCGTCCCCGTTGCTCTACCGCGCTCTCTTTCTGGGGCATTGCACCCGGGAGAAGGGGGTTTTCGATTTGCTTGAAGCGGTTGCTTTGGTCAACAGCGATCCCGCTTCCCGGCTACGGGTGGTAGTGACGATGGCGGGGAGTTTCGTTTCGAACCGGGAAGAGGCGGCGATCCGGGAACGGATGGCCCGGCCCGACCTTGCCGGAGCGATCCATTATATCGGGTTCATCGGGCCGGAGGAAAAAATTCGTCTGCTTGAGGAGGTGGATTGCCTCTTGTTTCCGAGTCACTGGGAAAGCTTCGGGCTGGTGGTGCTCGAAGCCATGGCTTGCGGTGCGGCGGTGCTCACGACCCGGTGTTGCGCGCTTCCGGAACTGCTTCCGGAGGATTATCCCGGGCTGGTGCCGGTCGGCTTGCCCGGGGCTATTGCGGAAGCGCTGCTCCGGCTGGCGGCGCTCGACCCGGCGGATTCGCTCCGTGCCCGCTTTGAGGCGCACTTTACGATGACCCGGTATCTTGACCGGCTCCGGGCGGCGCTTTTGAGCGTGGACGCGCCCTGACATGCCATTGGCACCCCCCTAATCCGCGATCCCCACGAGCCGCAGGCCGAGGCTCACCCAGTAGGGGATCGTCAGCAGGGCGAGCACGGTCGTGGCCACGACGATCCGCACCGCCATCGCCGTGTCTCCCCGGTAGAGCCGGGTGAGGACGATCGGGAGCATGGCGCACGGCATCGCGGCCTGAACCACGAGCACCTGCTTGAGCTCCCGGGAGCATGGCAGCCACCGCGCCAGCAACAGGAAGGTGAGCGGCAGGAGGATGAGCCGGATGCCCGAGGCCATCGCGGTGGAAAGGAGGGTCGGGCGGCCCAGCGTGAGGTTGGCGGAGAAGTCCGCCAGCGTTGCGCCGGTCAGTAGCAGGGCGAGCGGTATGGCGGAGGCCCCGAGCATCGCGGCGGCGGGGAAAAGCCAGCGCGGCAGGTAATCGTCCGCGTTCACGCCGTTGAGGAGCAGCGATGCGAGAATGGCGATCACCGGGGTGCTCAACGCCTGCCGCCAGACCGGTTTGCCCGAGCCTTCCCTCCCGGCCAGAATCACCGCCGCGCCGATCCAGAAGGCGATCTCCACCCCGAGGTTGTGCGCGAAGAGGATGCCGAGCGTCTTCGTCCCAAAGAGCGATTCCACCACCGGCAGGGCGGTGTAGCCGTAGTTGTAGATCGCGGTGACGTAGATGAAGGTGCGCGCTTCCCGGCTGCCCGGCGGCAGGCGCAACGCCCGCGCCCCGCCCCATGCCGCCAGATAGCCGATCACGATGAAAAGGATGCCCGTGAGCGGCGGGAACCAGAGGTTCACCGGATCGTTGAAGAGATCGTTCCCGACGATCGTCGTGAAGATCAGGCTCGGGTAGAGCAGGTGCACGCAGATGCGCAACAGGGAGGTATCCGCCTCCTCCGTGAGCACCCGCCGCTTGCGCAGGAAAAACCCGAGGGCGATGATGACGAAAACCGGAGCAACGGCGGCGAAGATCATCGGAAAACCCCGGGTGGGATCACATCCTGCTGCGGGCGACTACCCGACCGAGAGCAGTTCGTAGCTCAGGATGCTCAGGGTATAGAGCGCGGCGGTCTCGGTCCGCAGGACGATCGGGCCGAGGGTGATCGGGCGGCAGCCGTGGGATTTGGCCAGCGCGATTTCCGCCGGGGTGAAATCCCCCTCCGGCCCGATCAGGATCAGGACGCTCGCCGGTTTTCTCCCCAGCAGCGCCTCCGCCTCCGCCAGCACGTGCCGGGGATGCAGCGCGTCGGGCTGAAGCGATGCGATCAGCATCAGGTCAAAGGAAGGTTTCTCCTCAAAGAACGCCCGGGGCGTGACGGGCGCGGCCACTTCCGGCAGCCAGTTCTGGCCGCACTGCTTGGCCGCTTCGATGGCCACCCCCTGCCACTTCGCCTGCTTGCGGGCGGCGTCCCCCTCGGAGCATTGGACGACGGTGCGCTCGCTCCGGAGCGGGATGATCCCTGCCGCCCCGAGTTCGGTCGCTTTCTGGACGATGAGGTCCATGTTTTTCCCCTTGGGAATCGCCTGCCCGAGGGTGATCCGGCAGGCGAGCGGGGCCGTGCGCCCTTCGTGCAGGCGGCGCAGGGCGATCTCCCGGCGGGAGATGGCTTCCACCTCCGCCGTGATCTCGGCTCCCCGCCCGTTGAAGACGACGATTCGTTCGCCGGGCTGGATGCGCAGGACGTCGGCGGCGTGGTGGATTTCCCCTTCGTCGAGTTGAAGCCGGTCGGGGTTCCAGTGGATGGGCGGAATGTAAAAGCGATGCATCAACCCTTAGCTTAGAAGGTCTTTGACCTTTTCAAAGAAGCTTTTATGGATCGGGGTGTTCTCCTCGCCGCAGAGTTCCGCGAATTCTTCGAGCTTGCGGCGCTGTTCGCCGTTGAGCTTGCTGGGCACCTCCACCTGCACGCGTACCAGCAGGTCGCCCCGCTGGCTGGAACTCAGGGTGGGCACCCCCTTGCCCCGCAGCTTGAAGACGGTGCCGCTCTGGGTGCCCGCCGGGACGCGGATGGTCGCCTTCCCCTCCAGCGTGGGGGTGGTGACTTCCCCGCCGAGGGCGGCTGTGGTGAAGGAGATCGGGATCTCGGCGTAGAGGTTGTCTTCCTCCCGCTCGAAAACGGCGTGTTCCCTGACGTGGATGACCACGTAAAGGTCGCCCGGAGGCCCGCCCCGCAGCCCCGCCTCGCCATTGCGCGAGGAGCGCAGGCGCGAGCCGTCCTCGATCCCCGCCGGGATGCGCAGCTTGATGCGGCTGGGCTGCTCGGTGCGGCCTTCGCCGTTGCAGCTCCGGCACGGGTTGGCGATCGTCTGCCCCGCGCCGCGGCAGCGCGGGCAGGTCTGGGAAACCTGGAAGAACCCCCGGGTGCTGATCACCTGGCCCCGGCCATGGCAGGTCGGGCAGGTGGTGACCTTGGAGCCCTTTTCCGCGCCGCTCCCCTCGCAGGCGGCGCAAACGCCCGCCTTGCGGATTTCGATCTCCTTGTCGCAGCCGAAGGCGGCTTCCTCCAGCGTGATCTGGAGATCGTAGCGGAGATCGGAGCCGCGCGTGCGCGATTCGCCCCGTTCCTGGGCGCCGCCGAAGAACTGCTCGAAAATGCCTCCCCCGCCGCCCCCCGCGCCGAAGACTTCGCGGAAGATGTCGAAAGGATCGTGGAAACCGCCGCCGCCGCCACGCGGCCCGCCCCCCTGGGCGAAGGCGGCATGGCCGTGCCGGTCGTAGGCGGCCCGCTTGTTTTCGTCCATCAGGACGTCGTAGGCCTCGCCCAGTTCCTTGAAGCGTTCCTCCGCGCCCGGGTCGTCCGGGTTTTTGTCCGGGTGATATTTGACGGCCAGCTTCCGGTAAGACCGCTTGATCTCCTCGCTGGTGGCCGTGCGGCTGACGCTGAGGACTTCGTAATAATCGCGCTTGGTGGCCATCATGAGGCGGGCCTCTCCGTGGCTCCCAGGGAGACGTAAACGTTCGCGGGGCGGATCAGGCGGTCGCCCAGTTTGTACCCCTTGCGGGTCTGGCGGACGACGTGGCCCTCGGGCACGGTGTCGCTCGCTTCCTGCCCGAGGGCATCGTGGAGGTTCGGGTCAAAAGGCTGGCCGGGCGCGTCGATCACGCTCACGCCGTTGTTGCCCAGGAACTCGTTCAACTGCCGGGCCACCATCTCGAAGCCGATGACGACGCCCTGGCTCCCTTCGGCGCGGGCGGCCTGAAGGCCCAGCTCGAAGTTGTCGAGCACGGGGAGGAGGTCTTCGAGCAGGCCGGAGCGGGCGCGTTTGATGGCGTCGTCCCGTTCGCGGGCGGTCCGTTTGCGGTAGTTTTCGAAATCGGCCTGGGTCCGCAGGGCGAGATCGCGGAACCGGTCCAGATCACTCTGAAGGGCTTCCACGGCCTGAAAGGCCTCTTCCGGGGCTTCGCCGGAGGCGGCGGCCCCGGGGGAAACAGCGGGTTCTTCCACTCCGTTTGCGGGTTTCTCAGGATCGTTGCTCATGTCTTGCGAATGACTATCAGGGTAATATCGTCGTTTTGTGGAAAGCTTCCTATAAAGGCACGCAGGTCATCGGTCAACCGCGCAACGATGGCGGAGGCTCCGCCCTTTGCGCTCGCCTGGATCGACTGGATCATGTTCTTGATCCCGAACTCGTGCCCGTTGCTTTCGAGGGCTTCGGTGACGCCGTCGGTGTAGAGCACCAGGCAATCGTCCTTTTCCAGGGTGACCGTAAAGTCGCTCGCGATCCTATCGAAGACGGCTCCGCTGTCAATGCCGACGGCGAGTCCCGGCGGATTGATCTTGGAGACCGTCTCCGCGTTCGCGGAGTAGTGGAGCGGGGCGTCGTGGCCCGCGCGGCAGAGGGTCACGCGGTTGGAGCCATGGTCAAGGATGGCGTAGGCCATGGAGATGAACATGTCCTCTTTGATGTCCGGGTAGAGCTGGCGGTTGACCCGGTGGAGGGCTTCCGCGGCGGAAAGGCAGCCGGGGGCGGAACTCCGGAGAACGCTCCGGCACATCGCCATGATGAGGGAGGCGGGGATGCCCTTGCCGGAGACGTCGGCGATGACCATGCCGGTGTGGTCCGCATCCACGGAGATGTAGTCGTAATAATCGCCGCTCACGCTGGAGGCGGGGATGTTGATGCCGCAGATTTCGTAGCCGGGGACTTCCGGCGAGCCGCTCGGCAGGAGGATGCGCTGGATTTCCTGCGCCACGGAGAGGTCGTGGTCCAGCTGCCGCTTCTGTGCCGCCTCCGAGTAGATGCTCGCGCTGTAAAGGGCAAAGGAGGATTGCTCGGCGATCGCCTTGAGCAGGGCGAAATCGCCGGCGTTGAACGGGTTGCTCAGGCCGCCGTTGGCGAGCGCCAGCACGCCGATCCGCTGCCGCGCGTAGGCGAGCGGGACGATCATGACGGAGGCGGTCTGCACGGTCGTATCCCGCAGGCTGGCGAGCCGGGGATCGTTGTTGACGAGCAGGAGCGGCTCCTGCGTTTCCCAGACGGTGCCGATGACCCCTTCGCCGGGGAGGACCGGGTGCCGCCGCAGGTAGCTCTGGAGCGCCACCGGGTTCTGCTCCGCCTGCGCGAGAATGTGGGCGGGCACTTCGAGCAGCGGCGGGCAGCCCTTGGAGATGAAGGAGGGGAGGATGGCGTCGGTGTGCCGGTTGGTCACGTAGAGCGCCCCGCCGTGGGCGTCGAGGATGTGGAGCGCCGCTTCCACGATGAGGTGGTGGAGCTTTTCCGGGCGCAGGTCGTCCGAGAAAGCGGCCCCGAGTTCGTGGAGAAAGTCAAACATCCGCGTCTCCTCGGTCTGGAGCTTTTCGAACGCTTTCTCCAGATCATTGAGGCGCTCCAGATTCCGGCGGAAGAAGTAGAACCCGACCGCCCAACTGATCACCAGCAATCCGAAGAGAAAGCCGCTCATGTCTGCCCCGCGAAACGGAAGACGGATTTCGGGTCAAGGTGGAGGGATCGGATCAACGGAGAAAAAAGGGAGGCGCGGATTGGGAAAAAGGGGAGGGAACGATCCCTCCGTCGCTGGGGCGCTACGATTCCGGGCGGTTGAGATCCTGCTTGAGGTATTCGAGCACGTCCTTGAACTTCGTCAGGTTTTCCGGGGCGGCTTCCACCAGGGCCTCGTGCGCTTCGAGCATGGTGCGCGCTTCCATGGAATTGTCGATGGCGGTGCCGGGCGCTTCATCCCCTTCCGGAGCCTCGCTCCCTTCCGCGTCGATGGTGAAGAGCTGGTCGAGCCCGAGGTTGCGCAGCAGGTCGCTGTTGCGTTCGTTGAGCCGGGTGACGTGGAGACTTCCCTGGCCGATCTCCCGCAGGCGCAGGGCGATCCCCGCGAGGGTTCCCATGAAGGTGGAATCCATCACAGGGCACTTGTGCAGATCGACGACGAACTCCCGGTGGCCCCGGTTGATCATCTCGCGGGAGAATTCCTTGAGGCCCGAACTGTTGAGGAACGAACCCTTCCCCTCCACCCGAATCCAGACCACCTTATCCGTACAACCGACTAGAATGCTGCTTTGAGTGCTCACCTGTTTTTCTAATTATAGGGGTTTTATGGGGGGAATGTCAAACAACCGCACGCCTGCGCGCGCTACGGGATGCCCGCCCTCGGCGGGGGACAGGTCAGCAGGGAGCAGGAATCGCGCCGGGCTGCCTGGGCCGGTTTCCGGGAGGGGAGGCGAAGGTTCATGAATAATGCGGCTAATGCCAGAGAAACGATTGGGTGAGGGCCACGATCCGGTCGCCTTCGATCAGTACGGCCCGCCAGGCGAGCACCCGGCCATCCTCATGGTATTCGTCGCCGATGACTTCAAAGTGGGTCTTGTGGGTGCCGGGGCGGGCGGAGACGTCCACTTCCTTGGCCAGCACGTAGTTGCCCAGGTTGCTCTGCCGGTATTCGAGCCGGACCTTCAGGTTCGCGGCCTGCCGGGTGCGCCACCAGAAGGTGAAGTAATGGCCGTAACGGCGGCGGCGTTCCTCCCGGGTGACGGCGCCGTATTCGAGGCGGTCCCGTTCGAACTCGATCATTTTGTCCGTCGTATCGGGAACGATGTCGGGATCGTGCAGGAAAAGCTGCTTCTTGCGGAACTCAAACCGGTCGTCGAGCGCGAGGGGGAGGACGTTGGCCTTCGGCAACTGGCGCACCTCTGCGCTGGCGGGGGCGCTCTGCTGCGGCGCGGCGGGCGAGGGGCGTTCCGCGGCCCGCCCGGTAATGCCCGCTCCCAGGCTCACCCCCAGGCAAATCCCAAAAATCGAGAGCCGACGTATCATTGTCTGTGCGACTAAAGCGATTGGGGGAGGCGATGTCAACGCGATTAGGGCTCCTTTTTTGCGGGAATTCAGGAGGAGCGCCGGGCTTGCCGACCGCAATCCCGGGCGGTCACGGCCTCGCGGATTCGCGCGGCGATGGCGGCGGTTTCCGCTTCGGCCTCCAGCGGGATGGCGCCGATGACGGAGTTGAGATCGGTGACGTAGCCGTTGAGTTGCTGGCGCAGGCAGCTCCGGATGCCGTCCGGGCGGACTCCGGCGGCGAGCATCTCCGCTTCGGTGACCGGCTCGCGGGCGGGAAGCCGCTTGGCGTCGGCGATCCGCAGGCCGAAGACGGCTTCCGCCGGGCCGTCATGAAGCCGCGCCCGCCGCACGAGGACGATCCCTCCCGGTTCGGGGCCGAGCCCCGCCTGCGCCAGCCGGTGCGATGCGATGAAAAGCTCCGCCACCCGCTCGATTACACACTGGCCGAGCGCCCGCTGCCAGTCGCCCCAGGTGTAGCGTCCGGTGGTGTCCGGCGCGTCCGGGTCCGCCTGCGCGAGGAAGGCGGGGTCGGGCGTTCGCGGGTCACGGCAGTGAACGCGCCCCGCGCGGCTGTAGAGGAACTTGCACTGGAGCTTGCGCACCCAGAAACTCCAGACCCCGGTGCGGTAAACGTAATCGGTCCCGTCGATCCGGATTTGCGGTTCGATCGGCTTTCCCCTGAGCCGGGCCAGCCAGCCGGGGCGGGTCCATTGCATCCGTGCAAAGGAGGTGAACTCGGGCGTATTCACGAATCTTCCGAAAGCGGCTGAAGGCCGCCTTTTGGCCCGGAAACCGGTTTCTTCGGGCGTCCGAATCTTGACTCAACAGGCGTCATTTCATCCATCTCATGGAGCGAGGGCGCCGGGCAACTCGGCGAGTCGCAGCCGCGGCTGGGTATCCATCCAGGCAAAGAGATCGTCGTAGGCGGACCGGTTTTCCCGCGCCCACGTGATGGCGTCATTGATTTCGCGGAATTTGTCGCAAATGGGGATCGGCAGACCGGACATCCGGATCATCCCTTCGATCTTGTGCGTGTTTCCCTTGAGGGCGACAAACGGGGTGCGGGCCCGGCAGGCGGCGTAAACGGCATGGTGCCGCCCGGTCACGAGCAGCGAAACGCTCCGCAGCTCCCGGACAAGCGAAGACCAGCTTCCCCGGCTCATATCGAGGTAAGGATACTTGCGGAACGGCCCCCCGACGGTTCGGACGAAGTGACCGAACTCGTAGGAATAAAAGTCGGTCATCACGGTCGCTCCCTGGCGGTCGGTGAAGCGGGCGGTTTCATCCACGTGCGCCCAATAGGAGGCGTCCAGATGAATGCGCGATTCGATGCCGTGTCGCGCCTGCAATTCGTTATAGCTCATCACCTCGCGGACGGTGATGGCGTTGATCTGCCGCAGCCGTTCATCGTGGACGTTGCTGTTGGCCTGCCAGACGGTGTTGACCAGGAGCACCCGCTTGCCTGCGTTGAGTGCTTCGGCGATCGCCGCCATCTTCGTGCAATGGTTGGGCGCCTCGTGATGCATGGACCCTTCGCCGTTGACCACCAGCAGGTCATAATCCTGGCGTTTTTCAACGAGACGACCCAGCGTGGCGATCTCCGCGTGAAGATAATCGACCACGGCGCGGCAGCCGGAATGCAGCGCGGAATGATCCCCCAGAAACCGGATTCGCTGGCGGGAATCGCCCATGGCCAAGGCATCCAGCACCGGGGAGGGGAGTCGTGAGCGTATCTTCTTCCAGAGAAACATGCGGGAAACCGACAAGGAAGGAGGGAAAAGTTCGGATGTCAAGCAGGGAGGGAGTGAAACCATAAAAGCATTTTCAAAAAAGAGCGGCCTCACGTTGCGGCTGTTGCGGCTCCCCGGCGGATGGGCGGGGACGGCTTTTTGCCCCGGTCACTGCGATCCCGCTTGGCGAAACCGTTTTCCTGAGGCAAAAGAGAACCCTCCCTTTTACCTCCATACCGATCATGTCCCATCCATCCAGCCAGACCATCCTCTTTCAGGGCGATTCCATTACCGACGCGGGCCGGAACAAGGAAATCCCCCAACCCAACTCCGGGGCCGCCCTCGGTTTCGGGTACGCCAACCAGGTTGCCTCCGCCCTGCTGGCGGAGTGCCCGCAGGCCGGGTTCAATTTCTACAACCGGGGCATCAGCGGCAACCGCGTGACCGACCTCCTCGCCCGCTGGCGGCAGGACGCGATCCATCTCAAGCCGGACTGGATCAGCATCCTCATCGGCGTGAACGACACCTGGCACCGGGCCGCGAGCGACCGCGGGACGACGGTGGAACTCTACGAGACGGTCTACCGGCTTCTGCTGGAGGAGACGCGCAAGGAGCTTCCCGGCGTCCGCTTTGTCCTCTGCGAGCCGTTCGGGCTGGCCGTGGGCGCGTTCAAGGCGGAATGGATGGACGAACTGCGCCGCCGCTCGGAAGTGGTGCAGCGGCTGGTGGGCGAAGTGGACGGCGTGTTCGTCCCTTTCCAGAACCTCTTTGACGAGGCCCTCAAGGAAGCCCCGGCGGCCTACTGGCTCCCGGACGGGGTGCACCCCTCCGCCGCGGGCCACCGGCGGATGGCGGATCTCTGGCGGCGGAGCGTCGGCCTGTGAGCCCTGCAACCCCCTATAAGCCCTTTCCCATGATTGTCCTGGCGGCGGTTGCTCATCCCGACGATATCGAATTCATGATGGCCGGCACGCTCCTGTTGCTGCGGGAGGCGGGGGCGACCATTCACCTCTGGAATCTGGCCAACGGCTGTTGCGGTACGGAGACGGAATCGCGCGAGGCGATCATCCGCATCCGCCGGGAGGAAGCCGCGGCCTCCGCGCGACTGGCGGGCGGGGTGGATCACGACCCGCTCTTTGACGACCTGGGGGTCTTTTACGACGCCCCGTCGCTGGCCCGGGTGGCGGCGATCGTCCGCGAGATCGCCCCGGACATCATCCTCACCCATTCCCCCAACGACTACATGGAAGACCACGAGGCGGTCTGCCGCCTCATCGCCACCTCCGCCTTCGCCCGTGGGATGCCTCATTTCCCCACCGAACCGGCGCGGCCCGTCTTCCGCAAGCCGGTGCGGCTCTACCATGCCCTGCCCCATGGCTTGCGCGACGGGCTGGGGCGGCTGCAACAGCCCGACCGGCTTGTGGAGATCACCGGCGTGCTGGCCCGCAAGCGCGGGATGCTCGCCTGCCACCGCTCGCAGAAAGCATGGCTGGATGCCAGCCAGGGGATGGACGCCTACCTCGAAGAGATGGAGGCGCTCTGCCGCGCCATGGGGGCGATCTCCTCGGGGCGCTTCGAATTTGCCGAAGGCTTCATCCGCCACAATCACCTCGGCTTCTGCCCGCCGGAGTTTGATCCGCTCACCGACCTGCTCGGAAGGGATCGAGTTCTTTCATTCTGATTTCAGATTCTTATACTGCCAGCCATGCCACGCCCGATCAGCAAACTCGCCCCCCAATGGTGGGATTACACCACGCTCGACTCCGAAATCCTCCGCGACGCCGCCCGGCTCGATGAAAAAGGGCTGCGCGAACTGCGCCGCCCCGGCTTCGACATCCGCTTTTACGATACGCTGGAGGATTTCTACTGCGCCGAGGCGCTCGAATACATCGAAGCCTGGAAGCAATCCACCCCGGACAACCCCGCGGGCATCTGCGGCCCGATCGGCCCGACCGAGCAGCTTCCGCTCGTGGCCCGGATGGTGAACACCCTCGGGCTCGATCTCAAGAAGGCCGGGGCGCATTTCTGGGGCATGGACGAATGGATCGTGGACGGCGCACCCGCCCCGATCACGCATCCGCTCTCCTTCGCAAAGGCGAACGACGAACTCTGTTTCCACCGGATCGACGAACGGCTGCGGATTCCCGCCGATCGCCTCCACTACCCGACGGGCGATCTGGAGGCTTACAGCGCCTCCTACGATAGCGTCCGCTGCGTGGTGATGCAGGGCGGGCAGGGGGAGATCAAGCACTGGGCGTTCAACGATCCGCTCCCGCGCACCGGCAAGTATCAGGACGCGCCGCCGAGCCCGGAGGAGTACCGCCGCCTCAAGACCCGGGTGGTGGACCTCCACCCGGTGACGATCATCCAGAACGCCCGCACCTCCGGGGGCGGCGATGTGACGGCGATCCCGATGCAGGCGGCCACCGTCGGCCCGCACGAGACCTGGAAGGCGGAGCGGGTCTCCATCTGGCACGCGGGAACGCACGACAACCCGTTCGGCATGCGGCTCAGCGCTTTCATGATTTCCAGGGGAATCGCCGACAGCGCCTGCCCGATGTCGCTGCTGGCCGATCACCCGAACGTGGTTTTCCACTTCTACCGCGGCGGGATCGGCCGGGTGGGCGCGGAAATGCACTGAAACCGGGAGACGATCCCCGGAAAAATCGGGGCGTTGCCGGGTGGCAAAACTATCGCGTGATAGTCGTTGACCCGCCTTTGGCAAAGCTGGCAACGTGCCCGTCATGGCTTCGACCCGAAAGAAATATGTGGCCGTCGGCACCGGCGGGCGGATTCCGATGTTTATCGACCCGATCGTCCGGGATTACGCCGGGGATTGCGAACTGCTTGCATTCTGCGATCTGAGCCGGGTCCGGATGGAGTATCACCGCGAGCGGCTCGCCCGCAGCTACGGTTACCGGGGGGAAATCCGGATCTATCCGGCGGACGGGTTTGACCGGATGCTCGACGAAGTGCGGCCCGATACCGTCATCGTCTGCACCCGCGACAGCGCTCACCACGAATCCATCATCCGGAGCCTGGAGAAAGGGTGCGACGTGGTGTGCGAGAAGCCGATCACCGTGGACGACGCCCGGTGCCGGGAGATTCAGGAGGCCGTCCGGCGGACCGGGCGGCGGGTGCGCGTCACCTTCAACGTCCGCTGGAGCCCGGGGGTGACCCGGGTGCGCGAACTCATCGCGGGCGGCGCGATCGGGCGGGTGCGCCATGTGAACCTCGAATACCTTCTGGATACGGCCCACGGGGCGGATTACTTCCGCCGCTGGCATAGCGAAAAGGCGAGTTCGGGCGGGCTGCTCGTCCATAAATCGACCCACCATTTCGATCTCGTCAACTGGCTCATCGACGGCATCCCCCGGAGCGTCTACGCCGTGGGCGATCTTGTCTTCTACGGCAAGGCCAACGCGATTGCGCGCGGGGAGGAGCCGCTCACCCGGTACGAACGCTACACGGGAGCGCCCGCGGGGAACGATCCGTTTCATTTCGATCTCGACGCCGGGGAAGCGACCCGCGGGCTCTACCGGGCCGCCGAGGCGGAGAGCGGCTACATCCGGGACCGGAACGTCTTCCGCGAGGGGATCGACATCGAGGATTCCATGTCCGTGATCGTCCGCTACCGCGACGGGGCGATGCTCAGCTACTCGCTCAACGCCTTCTGCCCGCGCGAAGGATACCGGCTGGCGCTCAGCGGCGACCGGGGCCGGATCGAGTACGAGGAGCGGCACGCTTCCCACATCATCACCGGCCTCCCGGACGGGGAGCTGGCACAGGCGCAGAGCCTGCAACGGACGCTCCGGGTGCTGCCGCTCTTTGCCCCGCCGTACGAAGTGGGGATTCCGCACGTGGAGGGCGGGCACGGCGGGGGGGACGCGCTGCTTCAGGAGCAGATTTTCTCCCCGGACGCCCCGGAAGACCCGTGGGGGCGGTCCGCGGGGCACGAACAGGGAATCGCCTCCGCGCTCATCGGGATCGCCGCCAACCGGTCGATCGAAAGCGGCCTGCCGGTGTGCCTGGACGATCTGGTGACGCTCCGGCCCGGAGCGGTCCGCCTGAGCGAGCTGGTGTAAACGGGGAAAAAGCGGGATGGGCGGAAAACCATCCTTTCTCCTTTCGGGAATCGAAATGATTCCCTGATGAACACACCCGGCACGCCCGACCCACCCGCTTCGCAAGACCCGAAAACGCTTCACCCGGAGCCGCCCTACGACACCCCGATGCAGAAGCCGCCGGGGGTGGAAAAACGGCTTGATCCGCAGGCCGACCACGGCGAATCGACCTACGTCGGCTCCGGCCAGCTCGAAGGGCGGCGCGCGCTCATCACCGGCGCGGACAGCGGCATCGGGCGGGCCGTGGCGATCGCCTTCGCCCGCGAGGGGGCGGACGTGGCGGTCGGCTACCTCTCCGAAGACGAGGACGCGGAGGAAACCGCGCGGTGGGTCCGCGAGGCGGGGCGGCGGTGCGTGCTGCTTCGCGGCGACATCGGAGAGAGGGACGGGTGCCGCGAGGTGGCACAAAAGGCCGTGGCGGAACTGGGCGGGGTCGATATCCTGGTCAACAACGCGGCGTATCAGCGCTCCTACCCGAGTCTGGAGGCGATTCCCGATGAGGAGTTTGAGGAAGCCTTCCGGGTCAATCTCTTCGCCACCTTCCGGCTCTGCAAGGCGCTGCTGCCGCAGATGAAGGCGGGCGGCTCGATCATCAACACCGGTTCCATCCAGTCGTTCGATCCGGGGGCGGAACTCCTCCCGTACGCCTCGACCAAGGCGGCGATCGTCAGCTTCACCCTTTCGCTCGCTTCCCATGCGATCGAAAAAGGGGTCCGCGTGAACGCCGTGGCCCCGGGGCCGGTCTGGACGCCGCTCATCCCCTCCACGCTGCCGGAGAAAAAGGTGAAGCACTTTGGCGAAAATACCATTTTTGGCCGCGCCGCGCAGCCTGCGGAACTCGCGCCTCTCTTTGTCTTCCTCGCCAGCGACCGTGCCAGCTTCGTGGCGGGGGAGGTGTACGGCGCCACCGGCGGGCGGATGCCGATGTGATCAGAACCGCACGGAGCGCCCCGCGCGGACATCGGCCTTGAGGAAGCGCTTCATCTGCGTGAGCGCGCGGCGGTTGGCCTCCTGTGATTCCGCGGCCACGCAATCGGCGGGGACGACGATCCCGAACCCGCGCATGTAGGCGTCGTTGGCGGTGTAGATCACGCAGATTTCCGTGGAAAACCCGGTGAGGATCAGCTTGCGGCTTCCGAGTTGCTTGAGGAGGATCTCCAGCGAGGTGGAGTAAAACCCGGAGTGCCGCGGCTTGAGCACGAAGTAATCCTCCTCCCCCGGGCGCAGCAGCAGCGCGATCTCCCGCCCCCGGGAGCCGTCGGCCACGCAGTGCGCGATCTGCTGGCGGAAGTCCGACCGCCACCGGCCGAAGTTATCGTTTACGTAAATGACCGGCACCCCGGCCCGCCTCGCCCGCCGTTTGAGCCGCGCGATCTGCCGCGCCGCGGGAAGGGCATGGCGCAGGAGCTTTTTGCCTTCGGGAAAATCGAGATCGTTGATGACGTCGATGAGCAGAAGCGCGGCGGTTGCGGGGGTGGGGGAGGGCATGGACTACTTCTTTTTCGGGAGCGATTTGCGCTTCGTTTCCGCCAGTTCCTTGAGTTCCTTTTCCGTCATCGATTTTTCCATCTCCCGGGAAGCTCCCTTGAGGGAGGATTTGCTGCGCTCTCCGCGCTTGGCGGAAAGGGCGGCCCCGGCAGCCATCTGCTGTTTTTTGGATTTCGCGGGCATCGCTTTATTCTGGCATTTCGCGCTGCGGACAAGCCGTGGCCGTGGTTCGGGGAGCAAAAGCGTCCGGGCCGGGCGAGCGCCGCGATTCAAGGGGAGAACGCTCCACCCCTTTTTCCCTCGTATGCGCGCCATCTGGAAAGGTTCCATCAGTTTCGGCCTCGTGAACATCCCGGTCGCCCTCTTTCCGGCGACCCGGACGGAGGAACTCAAGTTCCGGCTCCTGCGCGCTTCGGACCTGAGCCCGGTGAACTACCGGCGCGTGGCGGAAAAGGACGGGAAGGAGGTGCCGTGGGAGGAACTGGTGAAGGGATACGAGTACGAGAAGGGAAAATTCGTCGTCCTCAGGGAAGAGGATTTCAAGCGGGTGGATATCGAGGCGACGCAGACGGTGAACATCGAGGCGTTTGTCGCGCAGGAGGAGGTGAACCCCGTCTTTTTCAGCAAGCCGTACTACATGGAACCGCAGAAAGGGGCGGACCGAGCCTACGTGCTCCTGCGCGAGGCGCTGCGGGCGAGCGGGAAGATCGGGATCGCCCGCGTGGTGATCAAAACGCGCGAACACCTCGCCGCCGTGAAACCGCAGGAGGAGGGGCTGATGCTCGAACTCATGCACTGGGCCTCCGAGCTTCGCGAGGTGGAGGAATTCCGGCAGCCCGCGGAGTCGAAACCGGCGGCGAAGGAACTGGCGATGGCGCGCACGCTCATCGAATCCATGACGCAGAGCTGGAACCCGGAGGCGTACAAGGACGAATACCGGGAGGCGCTCGAAACGATCATCGAGGAAAAAATCGCCTCGGGCGGCAAGACGCTCCCCGGCAAGGCGCGCGCTCCCAAAGAGGCGACCAACGTGATCGACCTCGTGGCGGTGCTGGAACAAAGCCTGCGCGGGGGCGGGGCGAAAAAACCGCCTCCCAGGCGGAAACCGAAGAGCCCCCGGAAACCGGCGAAACGCAAGGAGGCGGCCTGAACGGGCGGCAACGAGGCGATGTCCCTGCGCGAATACCGCAAGAAGAGGGATTTCACCCGCACGCCGGAGCCCGCCGGAGTGGCGGCGGCTGCGGCGGCTGCCGGGCGGTCGGCCCGCACGCGGCGTTTCGTCATCCAGAAACACGCGGCGAGCCGCCTGCACTTTGATTTCCGGCTGGAACTGGGGCGCAAGCTCGTGTCCTGGGCCGTCCCGAAGGGGTTGCCGATGGCTCACGGGGAGAAGCGGCTGGCCGTCCGGGTGGAAGATCATCCGCGCTCGTATTTCGATTTCGAGGGGACGATTCCCAAAGGGGAATACGGCGGCGGGACCGTGCAGGTCTGGGATTGGGGAACGTTCGAGCCGCTTTCGCCCCATCCGCTCAAGGAGCTCAAGGGCGGCAAGCTCCATTTCATTCTCCACGGGGAGAAGCTCTCCGGGGAATGGTTTCTGGTGGCGATGCGTCAGGAGAACCAGTGGCTGATCATCCGCGGCGGGGACGACCACCGGCGGCTCACGCGCCCGGAAGCGGAGCGTTCCGTCCTTTCGGGGCGGACGATGGCGGAAATCGCGCGGGAGGGCGAGGCGGGGACGCGCCCCGGGACGCGCCTCAAGCCGGAGGAGATGACGTTCATCGAGCCGATGAAAGCGCGCCTGGTGGAGGCTCCGCCCGAGGGGGAATGGTTTTATGAGTTGAAGTTCGACGGCTTCCGCGCCCTCGCCTGCAAGGAGGGGAATGCCACCGGGCTGATCTCCCGCACCCGGAACGATCTCGGCGTGGCGTTCCCGGAAATCGCGGACGCCCTCGCCCGCGTCCACGCCCGGGGCGTGGTGATGGACGGGGAGATCGTCGCGCTCGATGCGCAGGGGCGCTCCTCCTTCCAGCTCCTTCAGGGCTACCAGCTCGGCGAAGTGCGCCCGCCCCTCTGTTATTACGCCTTTGACCTGCTGATCTGGAACGGAAAGAATCTCACCCGCTGGCCGATCGACAAACGGAAGGCGAAGCTCAGGGCGCTCCTTCCGGCGGACGACGCGCAGCTGCGCTTCTCCGCTTCACTCGGAGGCGACGCGGCGGCGCTTCTGGCGAAGGCATCGGAGCTTCACCTTGAGGGAATCATCGGCAAACGGGCCGGTTCACACTACGAACCGGGGCGGCGCAGCGGCGCGTGGATCAAGCTCAAGCTCCTGCGGGAGCAGGAGTTCGTCATCGGCGGCTACACCGACCCTGAAGGCTCCCGGCCCTGTTTCGGGGCGTTGCTCGTCGGTTATTTCGAGGGGAAAACGCTCCGCTACGCGGGGAAGGTCGGCACCGGGTTCACGGAAGCGATGCTCCGCGATCTGCACGGGCGCTTCGGGGCGCTCGCCCGGCCCGATTGCCCTTTCCCGGAACTGCCGGAAAAACGGGCGGGCCGTTACGGGCAGGGGATCACGGCGGCGGCGATGAAGCGTTGCCACTGGCTGCGGCCCGGGCTGGTGGCGCAGGTCCGCTTCGGGCAATGGACCCGCGACGATCGCCTGCGGCAGCCGGTCTTCCTCGGCTTGCGGGAAGACAAGGCGGCGCGGGAGGTGGTGCGCGAAACGCCGCAATAACACCACAGTCACGCCATGGCCTCCTCGCATCCGCTTCAGATCGGCCACCGGACGGTGCGCGTCTCCAATCTCGATAAGGTCTTCTATCCCGCCAGCGGCTTCACCAAGGGGGAGGTGATCGACTATTACATCCGGATCGCCCCCGTGTTGCTCAAGCAGATCAAGGACCGGGCGCTCACGCTCAAGCGGTATCCCGACGGCGTGGAGGGCGGTTTTTTCTATGAAAAACAGTGCCCCTCCCATGCGCCGGAATGGATTCGCACCACGCCGGTGAAAAAAAGCGACGGGAGCACGATCCGCTACTGCCTCCTCAACGATCTCCCTTCGCTGGTCTGGGCGGTGAATCTGGCGAATCTGGAGTTTCATCCCTTTCTGCACCGGACCCGGGCGCGGACCCGGCCCACGATGCTGATGTTCGACCTCGACCCCGGGCCGCCCGCCGACATCGTCGATTGCGCCCGCGTGGCGCTCCGGCTGCGCGGCCTGTTCGCGGCGCTGGAACTGGAATGTTGCGTGAAAACCTCCGGCTCCAAGGGGATGCAGCTTGCCGTCCCGCTCAACACGCCGGTCACCTATCGCCGCACCAAGGCGTTTGCCCACGCGGTGGCCCGGACGATGGCCGCGCGGTTTCCCGGGCAGATCGTCCCGGAGATGAAGAAAAGCCTTCGCGAAGGAAAAGTCCTCATCGACTGGAGCCAGAACGACGACGCGAAGACGACCGTCTGCGCCTATTCCCTGCGGGCGCGGGAGGCCCCCACCGTTTCCACCCCGCTCCGGTGGGAGGAGGTGGAGCCGGTCGCGGAAAGCGGGGATGCCGGGGCGATCCGTTTTACGGCGGAGCAGGCGATCGCGCGGGTGGAGGGGCTCGGCGATCTCTGGGCGCCGGTGGCAAGCCTCAAGCAGGCGCTGCCCCGGATCACGGAAATCTCACGCCGGGCGTGAACGCCGCCGCAGCAGCAGGAGAGGCGCACCGGGAAGAAGGAGCCATCAAGGATCGCTTCATCCACCGGGACATATCCCGCGGTGAGACCGTAGTTGTGGTTCTTGATGCGGACCGGCGGCTTCCAGTCCGGGTCCGACCAGCGAGGGTCGATTGCGAACGGATCGTCCCCGCCCTGGTAGAGAATGGCGGCGGCTTCGTCCCGGTACGCCCGGTCAAGACCGCCCCGGTAACCGGGAATCCGCAGCCCCGCGATCCCCGCTTTCGGGGCGGCCCCGGTCCCGCCGATCCCGTTTTCCCCCCGTGCGGCGGCCGCCCCGGCCACCATGGTCCCGTGGGCTTCGGAGCCGGGGAAGCGGGAAAGTCACGGTTCCCCGTCCGGCTTTTCCGGAAAGAACGCCTCTTCGAGCAGCAGGCAGAGGGTATGGTAAACGGGGAGATGAAGCTCCTGAATATGGTGCACCTCATCCGCCGGAACCCGGATGGCAAGCCGCGCCAGCGTGGCCGCCCGCCCGCCGTCGCGCCCGGTGAGCGCCACGGTATCGAGCCCCAGCCGCGCGGCGGCGTCAAGCGCGTGGCAGACGTTGCGGGCGTTCCCGGAAGTGGAGATGCCCACGAGCAGATCCCCGGGCCGCCCGAGCACGGAGACGAGCTGCGCGTAGAGATAATCCGGCTCGCAATCGTTGAGCCAGGCCGTGCGCAGGGCGAGGAACCCGGTGAGCGGGATCGCGGGCAGGCCCCCTTGCAGGTGCGGGGCGAGGGCTTCCCCGAGCTGCTCCCGGCGTTGGCCCCGCAGCGGGCGGCGGCTTAAAAAGCCCTTGAGGAGTTCGCCCGCCCAGTGCTCGGCGTCCGAGCCGCTGCCGCCGTTGCCGCAAAGCAGGAGTTTCCCGCCCGCTTCCAGGCAGGCGCGCATGGCCTCATACGCCCCGGCGATCGCTCCAGCGCACGGGGCGAGTTGCGGGGCGCGTTCCAGAAGGCGGGCCAGCGGCGTCGGCATCATCCTCTTCTTATGAACCGGCTTGAGGCGGGATGCAACCTGTTAGCCTTACCGTTCCTTGACATCACTTTGATAACGATGTAAAAATACTGCATGGTTCGTACTCAAATTCAGTTGCCGGATGATCTTTATCGGCGCGCCAAGGAGTTTGGAGCGGCGCGAGAGATTTCGTTGGCGGAATTGACCCGGCGAGGGCTGGAGATGCTCCTGAGCCGATACCCGCGCCCGGAAAATACGGAGCAGTGGCGGTTGCCCCGGGTCAACGGGGGAAGACTCAAGGTTCCGCTGGAGCAATTAAGGGAAATCGCCGCCGAAGATGAGGAAAACAGCGCGCTCGCTTGCGAAGAATGATCTCCATCGACACGAATATTCTCCTGCCCGCTGTCGAGGTAACCAATGCCTGTCACGAAAAGGCGGCAGCGTTTCTGGAATCAATGACGTCGCGGGATGATGTTGCGGTTTCCGAATTTGCTCTGCTTGAACTTTACGTTTTGCTGAGGAATCCCGTCATTCTTGGAAAACCGCTCAGTCCGGCCAAAGCTTTGGAAGTTGCTGAAGCGTTCCGCCATCACCCGAACTGGCAGGTCATCGGTTTTCCGCCGGACAGCAGGGCGTTTCATCATGAATTCTGGCCTCGATTAGGTTCGATGCAGTTTGCGCGTCGCCGTGCTTATGATTGGCGTATGGCGCTTTCTCTCATTCAACAAGGCGTTGACACCTTCGCAACGGTCAACGTGAAAGACTTCGACGGGTTTGGATTTCGGAAAGTCTGGAATCCACTGGCTGACTGATGTTGCTCCCGTTTCGCCACCGGGCGAGGGAGGAGTTATCAGCGGTTGTAGAGAGAGAAGAGCCAGAAGAGTTCCGCGGCGACGATGGCCAGGAAGATCGCGACATTGCAGAGGATGAAGGCGTGTTCACGGCGGGGACCGACCGGGTGGTGCACCATCTGCCAGCCGTTGCGGGCATCGTAGCTGGTGGGTTCCCCCTTGAGCAGGCGGTTGAACTCCCGCCAGCAGAGGCATTGCTGGATCAGGGGGAGAAAGAAGCCAAGCCCGACGATCCAGACCAGCAGGTTGCGCCGGAGGTATTCCCACGCGCCGATCGGTTCGCCCTTGAGGGTTCTGACCTCCAGCCCGATCCACCAGCGGCCCGGGGTGGTTTTCCAGAGGGCATGGATACCGGCGTCAAGGATCAGCGCCCCCGGCGTGGCGTAGAGCGTCCAACCGATAAACCACCAGAGGGAATATTCAATAAGGGGGCCGGCGACCGCCCGCGCCAGCAGAAGCAGCAGCCCGTGTTCCCACGCGAGATCAAGCGCCCGGGCCAGAAACCGATGGTAAGCCATCCGGCGGAAGGCGAGGCGTTCGGTCGATGTCGAAGAAAGGGCGGGCGGCGGGTTCATCATGGAGAGGGGCGCAGGGAGCGTCGGGAGTTGGAAACGGACACGGGCGGTGGGGTGGCGATGGCCCGGCGGATCACGCTTTCCAGCCATTGCTCCAGCGTCATGCCACGGGCTTTGGCCCGTCGCCGGGCCGTCTCCAGTTCCGCCGGAGCGAGGTGCTTCCTGACCTCAAAAATTAAAATATTTGCGGATTGTTTAATGAGGTTATGTTACTTTTATAGTTAAAAAGTCGCTTTATCGGACAAATGGCAAGGAAAAAGATTCTCACGGAAAGGTTTTGATTTACATTCGCCCCCGTGACGCCGGCGGAAATCAAAACCTTCCGAAAATCCAAGGGGTTGACTCAAAGCGACCTTGGGCGGCTTTGTGGGGTCGGCAAGCGGTCCGTATCGGATTGGGAAGCGGGAAAGAACAAACCTTCCGGCGGAGCCCGCCTGTTGCTGGAGGAGTACATGACCGGGGCGCGGTGCCTGGTCCCCCTGAGCGCCGATGAGGAGAAGCTTCTCGATGAAAACGTCCGCAAGGGGGGCTTCGCCAGTCGCGAGGCGTTTCTGGCGGCCAGCCTGATCTACCTCATCAAGCACGGCGGCTTTGAGTGAGCCTTCCGGGGCCTCCGGGAACCGCCTTTTTTAAGGCGGGCCGCCGCCAAAACTTGCATTTTTTGACGAGCCGACAAAAGTCGGGGGGTGAAGCCCAAATTCCTCTCTTCCCTGCACCGGGATTTCAGCATCCTGCGGGATTACGTCCGCCCCCATAAAGTCCGCTTCGTTGCGGCGATGATCGGCTCCGGGATTTCGATGGGCTTTGGCCTCCTTTTTCCGCTGTTGATCGGCTACCTGCTCGACGCGGCGATCCCCTCGGCCACCGGAAAGGCGCCGGGCTGGACGCTGACGATCAATCAGGCCGCCCTTTTCCTGCTCGGCTCGCTGGCGGTTCAGGCGGTCCTGATGTTCTTCGCCTCGTACTGGTTTGCGCAGGTGGGGGAATGGAGCGTCGTTTCCCTGCGGCAGGATCTTTACCGGCGGCTCATCACGCTGCCGATGCGCTATTTCAGCGAGCACCGGGTGGGGGAACTCGCCAACCGGCTCTCCAGCGATCTCGCCATGATCGAGGAGATGATCGCCGGGACGATCCCCCAGTGCATCCGGCAGGTGGCGTTGCTGGGGGGCGGGGTTGTTTTCATTGCTTGGACCTCGATGAAGCTTTCGCTGGTGATGGTCTCCTCCTTCCCGGTGCTCATCCTCCTGGCGGTGATCTTCGGGCGGATCATCCGGCGGCATTCGCGCATTTATCAGGACCAGCTCGCCGCCAGCGCCACGGTGGTGGAAGAGACGCTCCAGGGGGTGGCCAGCGTGAAAGCCTTCGGCAACGAACGCTACGAGGTGGGCCGCTACGGGGTGCATCTGGGCCGGTATCTGGAGACGGCGCTTCAGGCCGCCAAGTACCGGGCGGGGTTGATCTCCTTCATCATCATCGGCATTTTCGGTTCGATCATTCTGGTGCTCTGGTACGGGGTCACGTTGATGGAGGGGGGGCAGCTCACCTACGGGGAGCTCACGCGCTTTATTCTCTACACGGCGTTCGTGGGCGGCTCGGTGGCGTCGTTTGCGGAGGTCTTCAGCCAGCTTCAGAAAACGCTCGGGGCGACGGACCGGGTGCGGGAGATGCTCACGGAGCGCCCGGAACCGGTGCTCGCGGAGGAAGAGGCGGCCGCGCCGCTGGAGCGGCTGCGGGGGGAGGTGGCGCTCGAAGGGGTGGCCTTCACGTACCCGTCGCGCCCGGATGTACCGGTGCTGCGCGGCGTCTCGATGCGGGCGGCCCCGGGGGAAAAGATCGCGATCGTCGGCCCGAGCGGGGCGGGGAAATCGACTCTCGTGGCGTTGCTGCTCCGCTTTTACGAGCCGGGGGAGGGGCGCATCCTCCTCGATGGCCGGGATTCCCGGGAATACCGGCTCGCCGACGTGCGCGGAAACATGGCGCTGGTGCCGCAGGAGGTGCTTCTTTTCGGCGGGTCCATCCGCGACAACATTGCCTATGGCAAGCCGGAGGCGACGCAGGAGGAGGTGCTCGAAGCGGCGCGGCGGGCGAACTGCCACGAGTTCATTTCCCGGTTCCCGGAAGGGTATGGGACGATGGTGGGCGAGCGCGGCGTGCAGCTCTCCGGCGGGCAGCGGCAGCGGATCGCCATCGCGCGCGCTTTCCTCAAGGACCCGGCGATCCTGATCCTCGACGAGGCGACGAGTTCCCTCGACAGCGCGAGCGAGGCGCTCATCCAGGAGGCGTTCGGGACGCTGCTCGAAGGGCGGACGGCTTTCATCATCGCCCACCGGCTCTCCACCATCCGCAACGCGGACCGCATCTACGTGCTCGACCACGGGGCGATCGTGGAATCCGGCACGCACGCGGAACTGATGGAGCACGACGGGATTTACCGCCGCCTTACGGAGCTTCAGCAGGCGGAGGAGTGAGCGCCCCGGCTTTCAGGAGTGCGGCTGGCCCGGCTTGAGCGGCTGGAAGACCGCCTTGCGCTCGCGGAAGGAGATGTGTTCGCGGGCGAAAAGCCGCCGGGTGGCCAGCGCGTCCGCCACGCGCAGGGAGCCGTTCTTGATCTGGATGGGGAGGTGGCTGTGGCCGATGGTCCACGCGAGCCGGGCGGCGATCGCCGCCGTGGTGAGGGAGACTTCCAGAATCCGCTCCGGCTCCTGAAGCAGGACGTAGAACGACTGGTCGTCCGCGAAAAAGACCGCCCCGTGGAAGAGCGGTTCATCGAGATCAAAGCCGAACTCGCGCCCGTCGCCGGCCGTCCCGCGCCACCGCCGTTTGGCCAGCGTATGCCGGTCCACGACCAGAGACACCCGTGTCAGGTTCGGAGGGATTTCAGCCAGGCTGTGGTGCACAAATTCCATGGAGGACGCCAGACGCCCATTCTTGGAACGGGTCATTTTTTTATTCAAGACGAAAAAGCCCCGGCTATGGGGCGGGGGTGGGGGACGGGGCGGGTGCCGGAGCAGGGGACGGGGTGGCCGCCGGGGGTTCCGCTTTGGAAGGTTCCGTCTTGGGGGCTTCTTCGAGCTTTTTCCGGATATCCGCGTTTTCCGGATCGAGACTCAGCGCCTTGCGCCACTGGGCGAGCGCCTCTTCCCGCTTCCCGAGCGCCTGGTACACGTCGCCGAGGTGTTCGAAGACGACCGGGTCTTCGGGTTCCAGCCGTTCCGCGGCCCGTTGCAGGTGGTCGAGCGCTTCCCGGTGGTTGCCGAGCCGGTGGAGGCACCAGCCGAGGCTGTCGAGGTACGCCCCGTTCTCCGGGTCGAGCGCCAGCGCCCGCTTGATGAGTTCCATCGCCTCGGGAAGGTGAACCCCCTTGTCCGCCCACATGTAGCCGAGGTAGTTGTAGGCTTCCGCCGCGCTCGCGGGGTTGAGTTCGATGCATTTGCGGAGCATCTTCGCCGCCGTCTCCATGTCCCCGGCCTGCTCGGCCACGGCTCCGTAGCGAAAGTAGAATTCGCTATCGAGGAGGGAATGATCCCGCTGCCCCGCCTCGTAAAGCGCCTGCGCAAAGGCGACCATCGCCCGCTGGAATTCCTTCGCTTCGGCCAGCGCGATCGCCAGCGAATAGGTCATCCGCGGGATGGCGGGAAACCGCGCGTGCGCTTCGGTGAGCGTTTTGACGGCATCCGCCGGTTTCCTGCGCTGGAGCTGGAGTTCGGCCACCTTGAGGAAACGCTCCGGCTGGGTGGAATCGACCAGCAACGCCTGCTGGTAGCTGGCGATGGCGCGGTCGATCTCTCCGTTGGATTCGTGGATTTCCCCGAGGAGTTCGTAGGTGTCGTAACGGGTGGGGGCTTCGCGGATGAGGGCTTCGAGGACGGCGGTGGCCTCCTCCTGCCGTTTTTCCTCCAGAAGCATCCGGGCAAGCTTGTTGCGCAGGTTGATCCGATCCTCCGCCTCCATCTCCGGGGCGTGGGCCAGCGCCTTCTGGTAGTACGGGATCGCCTTCGCGTTCTCCTTGAGCATCCCGTAAAGGTTCCCGGCGGTGACCTGCCGCGCCACGGCCTCCGTGGAGAGCGGTTCCTTCCCCTCATCCCTCTTGAGCGCCCGGGCGATGGCGGTTTCCAGCCGCTCCAGCACGGCTTCGGGGATCGCCTCGTCGTGCTCCCGCCGGGCGAGCCGGACGGTGACCTCCGCGAACTGGAGCCAGAAATCGGGGTCGTCCGTCTTGGCCTTGTAGGCGCGGTCGAGGATCTGGTCGGCCTTCTTGCGCTGGCCGGTGGAGAAGTAGAGATCAAAGAGCGCCAGGTAGGTGGCGAAATGATCCGGGGCGAGGGAGAGCGCCGTCTGCGCGTACCGTTCGGCAAGCTCCGGTTTCTGAAGGAACTTGCCGTAGATCTGGGAAAGGCACAGCGGCGGCAGGGCATCCTTGGGCGCGGCCTTGGCGGCGTCCTTGAGCACGTCGATCCCTTCGGGAACCTGGTCGCGCTGGGCGAGTTCCATCCCGATCTTGGCGGCCAGTTCGGTGTTGGAAGGGTCCAGCGCCAGGGCACGGCGGTACGCATCGAGCGCCCGCTCGATGTCGGCGTTATCTTCCGCCGCCACCCCTTCGGCAAAGGCCGCGAGCGCTTCCGCTTTCTGTTCCCCCTTCCTGTCGAGAACAAGGTCGGGGGCGGTCACGTTCCGGTTCAGGGCCGGAACATCCGTGCGGGTGCCTCGGGCGCCTTTTGCGGCATCCCGGGTGGATTCCCGGGCGAGCAGTCCCGCTCCGGGAATGTCGGCAAAGCCGTTCCAGAGAAGAACCCCCAGGCAGAGAACCCGGGGCGAAAGCCACGAAGGCCGTCGTTGCGGCTGGGTTGCGGCTTCCGGAGAGTTCATTTTGACCAGCTTACCCTACAAAGGAGGGCTGACAAGCGCAAGCGGTCTCCCGGGCAGTGCCCGGCCTCGTCCCCCCGGTTAGCTCTTGTAGCGCAAACGCTTCTTGTGGCGGTTTTCCTTCATCCGCTTTCTGCGTTTGTGCTTCGCAATCTTGGCTTTGCGTTTTTTCTTTAATGAACCCATACGTAACGAGGCTTCGGCTTGGCTGTTTCTTTTTGGAACCGCTCGAGTCGCTCGGCGATTCCCTTTCTTGTACCCGGAAACCGGGCGGTTAATAAACGACTTTGTTCAGGGGGTATTCGATGATTCCCTCGGCCCCGAGGGCCTTGAGTTGGGGTATGATCTCCCGAACGATCCGTTCGTCAATCACCGATTCCACCGCCACCCAGCCCGGTGTGGCCAGTTGGGCGATGGTCGGGTTGCGCAGGGAGGGTAGTTCGCGCAAAAGATTCTGCAATTCCTTTTCCGCAATATTCATCTTGAGGCCCACCTTGTCCCGGGCATTGAGCGCCCCTTCGAGCAGGAGCACGAGGGTCTCCATCTTGCGGCGCTTCCATTCGTCCGCCCGGGAGGCATGGTTGGCGATCACCACGGGGGAGGACTCCATGAGCGTCTCCACGATCCGCAGCCGGTTGGCCCGCAGGGAGGAGCCCGTCTCCGTCACGTCCACAATGGCGTCCACCAGATCGGGGACTTTCACTTCCGTCGCCCCCCAGGAAAATTCCACATCCGCCTTCACCCCGTGTTCCTCCAGGAAGCGGCGCGTCATGTTCACCGCCTCGGTGGCGATCACCTTTCCTTCCAGATCGGCCACGCTCTGGATGGGCGATTTTTCGGGAACGACGAGCACCCAGCGGGTCGGGCGGCTGCTTACCTTGGAAAAGGTCAGGCGGCAGAGCTCCTCCACATTGGAATTGTTTTCCACCACCCAGTCGAGCCCCGTGAGCCCGCAGTCCAGATAACCGTTCTCCACATAGCGGCTGATCTCCTGCGCGCGCAGCAGGCAGATGGAGAGCTGGGGATCGTCCACCGTGGGGCGATAGGAGCGTTTCGGGACGTTGACCGGAAAACCCGCCTTCGCGAAAAGGGCGAGCGTCGGTTCCTGAAGGCTGCCCGAGGGCAGGCCGATTCTGAGAATCTGCGGGTTCATTTCCAAAAGGGAGTGCGTTGTAGGCCCGTGGCGGCCCGGTGGCGAGAAAAATATGCTCCCGGGGGCGAGATTTCCCGCCCGCAACGGAAGGAAAAGCCTCTCGGGAACCCCGGGGCGCGCGCCCCTTGCCGGGGCGGAAAATGATTTTGCAAAAACTTGAAGAAAATCTTTTGACAGCCCCCGCTCTTTTGATACCTTCGCCGCTCGCTTCTGAGGAGCCGAGAGTCTTGAGCCCCTGGATTGCGCCTGACTTGCGTTTGAAAAAAGTAGACGGAAGAGAGGTGCCGGTCCGGGGATTTTTCGCCCTTGACTCCCCTGAAGCGGGGGGAGAAAGTGGCAGGGCTTCGCATTCGCCGGCCGTGCGGGAACCTTCACCAGAGGTTTCCGCGGGGCTCAGGAAAAAGGCGGCTGCGGGGTACTCCATGCCAGGTCTCCTCAGAAAGAAAAGCAGAGGATAACGCCCATGTAGCTCAGTTGGCAGAGCACGTCCTTGGTAAGGACGAGGTCACCGGTTCAAACCCGGTCATGGGCTCCATCCCCCGGCACGGCAGACCGGAACCCTTTAACATCAAAAAACCAACCAACACGACGATCTGAGAAGATCCAAGAAGATCACCAGGAGACCAGAAAATGGCTAAGGAATCATTCAAACGCGACAAGCCGCACGTCAATATCGGGACGATCGGCCACGTCGACCACGGCAAGACGACGCTGACCGCCGCGATCACCACCATCCTGGCGAAGAAAGGTTTCGCCCAGGCCCGGAACTACGCGGAAATCGACGCCGCTCCCGAAGAAAAGGAGCGCGGCATCACCATCAACACCTCGCACGTCGAATATCAGACCGATAACCGGCACTACGCGCACGTTGACTGCCCCGGCCACGCGGACTACGTCAAGAACATGATCACCGGCGCCGCCCAGATGGACGGTGCGATCCTGGTTGTCAGCGCGGCGGACGGCCCGATGCCCCAGACCCGTGAGCACATCCTGCTCGCCCGTCAGGTCGGCGTTCCCGCGATGGTGGTCTTCCTCAACAAGTGCGACATGGTGGACGATCCCGAACTTCTCGATCTCGTGGAGATGGAAGTTCGCGACCTCCTCAACCAGTACGAATTCCCCGGCGACGACATTCCGATCGTCAAGGGTTCCGCGCTCAAGGCCCTCGAAGGCGACGCGGAGTACGAGCAGAAGATCATCGACCTGATGCAGGCGGTGGACGACTACATCGCCGTGCCCGAGCGCCCGGTGGACCAGCCCTTCCTGATGCCGGTCGAAGACGTCTTCAACATTGAAGGTCGCGGCACCGTCGCCACCGGACGTGTGGAGCGCGGCATCCTCAAGAAGATGGACGAAGTCGAGATCGTCGGCATCCGCGACACCCGCAAGACGACCGCCACCGACATCGAAATGTTCCGCAAGCTTCTCGACGAAGCCCAGGCCGGTGACAACGTCGGGGTTCTCCTGCGCGGCGTGAAGAAGGAAGACATCCTCCGCGGCCAGGTGATCGCCAAGCCCGGCACCATCACCCCGCACCACAAGTTCAAGGCGGAAATCTACGTCCTGAGCAAGGACGAAGGCGGGCGTCACACCCCGTTCTTCAGCAACTACCGCCCGCAGTTCTACTTCCGTACGACGGACGTGACCGGCAGCATCAAGCTTCCCGAAGGGGTTGAAATGGTGATGCCCGGGGACAACGTCGCCATCGAGGTTGAACTCGTCACCCCGATCGCCATGGAAAAGACCATCCGCTTCGCCATCCGTGAAGGCGGCAAGACGGTCGGTGCCGGGCGCGTTTCGGAAATCCTCTAAAAACCGGCGCCCGCTTGACGGGCGAACCCGGCTCGCAGAAATTCGAAGATTTAAAGGCCAGTAGCTCAATTGGTAGAGTAGCGGTCTCCAAAACCGTTTGTTGGGGGTTCGAGTCCCTCCTGGCCTGTATCTCTTCGATCATTCACATTTCATGTTTGCACGCATCCGGACATTCCTGAACGAAGTTTCGGGGGAACTCAAGAAGGCCACCTGGCCCTGGGACCTCAAGGAAAAGGGCTTCAAGCGGTATCAGTCGCTGGTGAACTCCACGGTGATGGTCCTCATCGCCATGCTTCTCCTTGCCGGTTATATCGCCCTCTGGGATCTGATCTTCCTCAAGGTGTTCGGCGCGTTAACCACCGGAGGGTGGGGCTAATGGCACAATCCGCAGGGAACCAATGGTTTGCAGTGCACGTTCTTGCCGGGCAGGAACAGAAAGTGCACGACAACATCGTCAAACGGATCAAAACCGAAGAGATGACCGACCTCATCTTTGAGGTGCTCATCCCGACGGAGCGCGTATCGGAAGTCAAGCGGGGCAAGCGGACGGAAAGCATCCGCAAGCTGCTCCCGGGCTACCTGATCATCAACATGCACCTGCTCGACGAGCAGGGCGGCCTGGTGGACCGGACCTGGTACTTCATCCGCGAAACCCCGGGCGTGATCGGCTTTGCCGGAACCAAGGACCGCCCGATCCCGATGAAGGATCAGGAAGTCCAGACCATGCTGGCCCAGATGGCCGCGCGGGAAGACATGGTCAAACCGAAGGTGAGCTTTGAAGTCGGCGAGACCGTGAAGGTGGCCGACGGCCCCTTCCAGAACCAGAGCGGCATCGTGGAGGAGATCGACCCCGAACGGGGCAAGCTCCGCGTTTCGGTCAGCATCTTTGGCCGGTCCACGCCGGTCGAACTCGAATACTGGCAAGTCGAACGAAGCTGAGGCGTCTCCACGCGTTCCCGTTTCCGTAAGGCCAAGCCTTCCATCGCATCAAGCGAAACCCAATTTCCAATTTACTATGGCTAAAGAAGTCGTCGCGCACATCAAACTGCAGATTCCCGCAGGACAGGCCAACCCGGCCCCGCCCATCGGCCCTGCGCTCGGGCAGCAGGGGGTCAACATCATGGCCTTCTGCAAGGAATTCAACGCAGCAACCCAGAAACAGGCCGGGGACATTCTCCCGGTGGTGATCACGGTTTACAAAGACAAGTCGTTCACCTTCATCACCAAATCGCCGCCCGCCGCCGTCCTGCTCAAGAAAGCGGCCGGGATCGCCGCCGGTTCCAAGGAGCCCAACAAGCAGAAGGTGGCGAAGCTGACCCGCAAGCAGGTGCTCGACATCGTCAAGATCAAGGCCAACGACCTCAACGCCCGTAACGAGGAAGCCGGTTTCCGGATCATCGCCGGGACGGCCCGGCAGATGGGCATCGAGATCGCCGACTAAAAAGCCCCGTTTTCCACCGCGAAAAGGAGAAAGGTTCCCCCTTTCTCCCTTTCGTGATTCCACAACCCGAACGCAGGAGAGCCCGCAAGGCTCGCCCGAACTGCAAAAACCATGGCACGAAACAGAAGCAAACGTTACCGCGCCGCCGCCGAGAAGGTGGCGCCCAAGGCGCATTCACTCCCCGAAGCGATCACCCTGCTCAAGTCGCTTCCGGCTCCGAAATTTGACCAGACGGTCACCCTCTCCTTCCGCCTGGGGGTCGATCCCCGGCAGTCCGACCAGATGATCCGCGGCACCACCCCGCTCCCGAACGGCAGCGGCAAGTCGGTGCGCGTCCTCGTCTTCGCCAAGGGCGAAGCCGCCGAAGCCGCCAAGGCCGCCGGCGCGGAGATCGTCGGGTTCGAAGAGGTGATCAAGCAGGTCCAGGGCGGTTTCCAGGATTTCGACGTGGCGATCGCCACCCCTTCCGCGATGACCGAGGTCCGCAAGCTGGGTCGGGTGCTCGGGCCGCGCGGCCTGATGCCCAACCCGAAGACCGGCACCGTCACCGACGACACCGCCCGCGCGGTGAAGGAAGTGAAGGCAGGCCGCGTTGAATTCAAGCTCGACAAGAACGGCAACATCGCCGTCCCGGTCGGGAAATACTCCTTCAGCGAGGAAGCCCTCGTCGAAAACGGTACGACGGTGATCGAAGCGATCGTGAAGGCCCGCCCGGCCGCCGCCAAGGGCCGTTACGTCCAGAACATCACCCTGAGCGCCACCATGTCGCCCGGTGTCGTCCTCGACCCGACCCCTTACCTCAAGAACTAAGGAACGATCATGAGACCCGAAAAAGTCAATCTTGTTGAATCTCTCAAGGCGACGCTCAACGCCTCTCCTTTCGTCCTGGTCGCCGACTACACCGGCGTGCGCGTGGACCAGTTTTCCACCCTCCGGGGCCGGCTCGCCGAAGTCGGCGCGGAATGCCGCGTCGTCAAGAACACCTTCCTGCGCCGCGCGCTGACCGACGCCGGGCTGCCCGACCTCAACGACGAACTCGCCGGCCAGACCGCGATCGTCACCGGGGAGAAGGATGTTGCCGCCGCCGCCAAGGTCGTCAAGACCTTCGGGGGGGAGATCAAGAAATTCCCGTTCAAGATCGGCGTGGTCGATCAGCTCGTCGTCAACGCCGACCAGATCGCCACCATTGCCGACCTGCCGAGCCGCGAAGTGCTCCTGGCCCAGTTGCTGGGAACCCTTCAGTCGCCCGCGGCCACGCTGGCGCGCCTGCTCAACGAACCGGCTGCGTCGCTCGCCCGCGTCCTCAAGGCCAAGGCCGACGCCGAAGGGGGCGAAGCCGCCGCCTGATCTCCACCAAATCCCTTTTTGCCGGAGACCGCTTCCACGCGGCTTCCGGCAGGAAACCAAGAAACCCACAACACCAAACTGGTTCCTCGTCGGGTGATCGGCTGATTGCCTCAATTTTCCGGGAAGCCTCCCGGGAGCGACGATACCACCCAACATTATGGCAGATATCAACGCATTGGTTGATCAGCTCAGCGGACTCACCGTCCTCGAAGTGGCTGATCTCGTCAAAACCCTCGAAGAGAAGTGGGGCGTGAGCGCCGCTGCTCCCGTCGCCGCCGCCGCCGCTCCGGCTGGTGCCGCCGCTCCCGCCGCCGAAGAGAAGACCTCGTTCGACGTGGTCCTCGTTTCCTTCGGTGACAACAAGATCGCCGTCATCAAGGAAGTCCGCGGTGCGATCGCCGGTCTCGGCCTGGCCGACGCCAAGGCGCTCGTCGAAGGGGCTCCCAAGACCCTCAAGGAGGGAGCTACAAAGGAAGAAGCCGAAGAGATCAAGAAGAAGATCGAAGCGGCTGGCGCCAAAGTCGAGATCAAGTAAGTTTCTTGCTCGATCCCTTTTCGCGCGTGCGGCAGGAAAAAGTTTTTCTTGCCGCACGCCGACTTGTGGCGTAGTATCATTTCCCATTTTCTTCTTTCGCACACCCGGCGTATTCTGAAATCAGCGCATCAACGACCTTACTTGAGGAGGTTGAAAGTCGCGGGCCATTCACCGACCCGCGACTTTCAGCCTATTCTATTTTCCTGCCCTCGTGGCGGGAATGCTTCAGGGTTGTTTCAGCTTTCCGCCGCAAACCTCCGGTCTGAGTCGCATCTCCCCGATCAGCCTCATTCATTCATCGGTCTCCAGGATCGCGCGGCGGACATCAACGGGTCCCAACACCAAACGCACCACCTATGTCAGAGAGAATCTATTTCGGCAAACTCAAGGAAGTCAGCGAGCCACCCAACCTTATCGAGGTTCAGGTCAATTCCTATGTCGAGTTCCTTCAGAAGGATATCAGCCCGAGCAAGCGCAAGGACGTGGGGCTTCAGGCGGTGTTCCGGGAGGTTTTCCCCATCGGCAGCTACGATGAGAAGGTCACGCTCGATTTCGTCTCCTACGAGATCGGCGATCCCAAGCTGAGCGCCCTGGAGTGCCAGCGTGAGGGGCAGACCTACAGCGCCCCGCTTCACATCACCTTCCGCCTCACCGACGAGAAGGGGACGAAGGAAGAGAAGGTTTACATGGGGGAAATCCCCCTGATGACCCCGCAGGGGACGTTCGTGATCAACGGCGCGGAGCGCGTGGTCGTCAGCCAGTTGCATCGCTCGCCGGGCATCGCCTTCGAATCGTCGATCCACCTCAACGGCAAGGTGCTCTACAGCTTCCGCATCATCCCGGACCGCGGCTCGTGGCTGGAAGTCCAGTTCGACACGAACGACCTGCTCTACATTTACCTCGACCGCCGCAAGCGCCGCCGCAAGTTCCTGGCGACGACCTTCCTGCGCGCCATCGGCTACGGCTCGGACGAGGAGATCATCCGCCTTTTCTACGACGTGGAGAAGCTCCGCCTGAGCGAGAAGCTTGAGGAGGAGGAGATCAGCAGCAAGGTTCTCTTCGCCGACATCCGCGATGGCGACATCACCGTGGCGCGCTCCTTCGAGCCGCTGACCAAGGCGACCGTCCGCCAGATTCTCGCCCTCGGGGTGAACGAGGTGCAGGTGGTCGATACGAAGAACGACGACACGATCATCAAGGCGCTCAAGAAAGACCCCGCCCACGACGAGGAGGAGGCCCTCAAGGACATTTACCGCCGCCTGCGCCCCGGAGACCCGCCCACCGTGCCGAACGCGCGCGGGCTGCTCAAGCGCCTCTTCTTCGATCCCAAGAAGTACGACCTCGGGCGTGTGGGCCGCTACAAGCTCAACCAGAAGCTCGGGCTGGAGGTGAACCTCGACGAGCGGATCATGACGAAGGAAGACTTCATCGCCGCGATGAAGTACCTCATCCAGCTTCGCCGCGGGGACGGGACGCTCGATGACATCGACCACCTCGGCAGCCGCCGCGTCCGGACGGTGGGCGAACTCCTCGCCAACCAGTGCCGCGTCGGCCTCGCCCGGACGGAACGGCTCGTGAAGGAGCGGATGACCCTTTTCGACGTGAACATCGAGGGGATGACGCCGCAGAAGCTCATCAACCCGAAGGCGCTCAGCGCCGTGATCCGCGATTTCTTCGGCCGCTCCCAGCTTTCCCAGTTCATGGACCAGACCAACCCGCTGGCCGAACTGACCCACAAGCGCCGCCTTTCCGCCCTGGGGCCGGGGGGCCTCTCGCGCGATCGCGCGGGCTTCGAGGTCCGGGACGTTCACCCTTCGCACTACGGGCGCATCTGCCCCATCGAGACGCCGGAAGGGCCGAACATCGGCCTCATCAGTTCGATGTCCACCTTTGCGCGGATCAACGATTTCGGCTTTATCGAAACGCCGTACCGCCGGGTGGAAAACAACCGGGTAACCGACCAGATCGACTACCTGACCGCCGACCGCGAGGAAAACTACCTCGTCGCGCAGGCGAACGTGCCGATCGACGAAAACGGGAATTTCCTGGAGGAGAAGATCGCCATCCGGTATCGGGGGGACTTCCTGGAAGTGGAGCCGGACAAGGTTCACTACATGGACATCTCGCCCAAGCAACTCGTCTCCGTGGCCGCGGGGCTGATCCCCTTCCTGGAGCATGACGACGCGAACCGCGCGCTGATGGGCTCGAACATGCAGCGCCAGGGGGTGCCGCTTCTCGTCTCGGAAGCGCCGCTGGTCGGCACCGGGATGGAAGGGAAGGTCGCCCGCGACTCCAAGGCCGTGATCGTGGCTGAGGGAGCGGGGATCGCCGCTTCCGTGACGGCGGAGCAGATCGTCATCACGAAGGACGGAAACCTGCCCGAAGGCCGCAAGCGCCTCAAGACCGATGCGCAGGACGGCGTCTACGTCTACGAACTGCGCAAGTTCATGCGTTCCAACGCCGGGACGTGCGTGAACCAGAAGCCGATCATCCGCAAGGGACAGAAGGTGGAGAAGGGGCAGGTCATTGCCGACGGCCCGAACACCGAGAACGGCGAACTCGCCCTCGGTCGCAACGTGCTCGTCGCCTTCACCCCGTGGAACGGCTACAACTTCGAGGACGCCATCCTCATTTCGGAAAAAATCGTGAAGGAGGATATCTACACCTCCATTCACATTGATGAATTCGAGATCGGCGCCCGGGACACGAAGCTCGGGCCCGAGGAGATCACCCGGGACATCCCGAACGTTTCCGAGGAAGCGCTCCGCAACCTCGGGCCGGACGGCGTGATCCGCATCGGCGCGGAGGTGAAGCCGGGCGACATCCTGGTGGGCAAGATCACCCCCAAGAGCGAAACCGAACTCGCTCCCGAAGAGCGCCTCCTGCGCGCCATCTTCGGCGAGAAGGCGGCGGACGTGAAGGATACCTCGCTGACGGTTCCCTCCGGCACCTACGGGATCGTGATGGATGTCAAGGTCTCCTCCCGCAAGGAGACGGCGGCGAAATCGAAGCTCACCCCGGCGGAAACCAAGCGCCAGATGAAGGCGGCGACCGACGACCTCAACCGCCGCCGCGACGAACTGCACGAGCAGTTGACCGAGGCGCTCTCCAACATCCTTCTGGGTGAAAAGATTCCGCTCGACGTGGTGAACGCCCAGACCGGCGAGATCATCATCCCGGCCAACCGGAAGATCACCAAGACGCTGCTGCGCAAGCTCGCTTCCGTCTACGACCACGTGGAGATCGACCCGAGCCCGATCCGCAACAAAATCCGCGAGATCATCGGCCAGTTCGAGAGCCGGTTCCAGGAACTCGAACTCGAAGGGGAGCGCTCCATGGACCGGATCGAGGCGGGCGACGAGATCGACCCCGGCATCATCAAGCAGGTGAAGGTCTACATCGCCAGCAAGCGGAAGCTCTCCGTGGGTGACAAGATGGCCGGACGCCACGGCAACAAGGGCGTCGTCGCCCGGATCGTGGCGGAGGAGGACATGCCCTTCCTCGCGGACGGAACCCCGGTGGAGATCGTCCTCAACCCGCTCGGCGTGCCTTCGCGCATGAACGTCGGGCAGGTGCTCGAAACCCACCTCGGCGTCGCCGCCAGGGCGCTCGGTTTCAAGGTGGCCACCCCCGTTTTCGACGGGATCGAGGAAGACAAGATCTTCAACTACCTCAAGGAAGCGAAGAAGGTGGACGGGTACACCTGGATTGAATCCAACGGCAAGGCCCACCTCTTTGACGGGCGCACCGGGGACGCGTTCGAACAGCAGGTGGTCGTCGGCTACATCTACATGCTCAAGCTCGGGCACCTCGTGGCGGACAAGATCCACGCCCGCGCCGTCGGTCCGTACTCGCTGGTCACCCAGCAGCCGCTCGGCGGCAAGGCGCAGTACGGCGGCCAGCGTTTCGGGGAGATGGAGGTCTGGGCTCTGGAAGCCTACGGGGCCGCCTACACCCTTCAGGAACTCCTGACCGTGAAATCGGACGACGTGCAGGGCCGCACGCGCATCTACGAGTCCATCGTCAAGGGCGACAACTCGCTCGAAGCCGGGACGCCCGAATCCTTCAACGTCCTCATCAAGGAAATGCAGAGCCTCTGCCTCGACGTCCGCGTCGGGTCCGAGACCCCGGCCCTCCCGGACGCCCTGGTCTGAAAACCCCATTGTTCTTTAACCGCTGCACCAAGAAAGAATCCGCAGAACACCATTTCTATGAGTGATCCCAATTTTCGTGAACTTTTCGGGGTGGACCGTGCCACCGCATTCGATCAGGTGGCCATTTCCGTTGCTTCGCCGGACACGATCCGGAACTGGAGCGCCGGGGAGGTCAAGAACCCCGAAACCATCAACTACCGGACCTTCAAGCCGGAGAAGGGCGGCCTTTTCTGCGAGCGCATCTTCGGTCCCACCCGGGACTGGGAGTGCTCCTGCGGCAAGTACAAGCGCATCAAGCACAAGGGGGTGATCTGCGACCGCTGCGGTGTGGAAGTGACCCTCTCGCGCGTGCGCCGGGAACGCATGGGCCATATCGAACTGGCCGTGCCCGTCTCCCACATCTGGTTCTACAAGTGCATGCCCTCGCGCATCGGCCTGATGCTCGACATGTCGAGCCGCCAGCTGGAGCGCGTCATTTACTACGAGGATTACATCGTCGTGGACCCGGGCAACACCCCGCTCCAGCGCTGCCAGCTCCTTACCGAGAACGAATACCGCGAAGCGCTCGACCAGTACGGCGAAGGCTCCTTCCAGGCCGCCATGGGCGCGGAAGGCATCCGGATGCTGCTCGGGCAGAGCGACCTCGCCGCGCTCAACAAGGAACTTGAGGAGCAGATGGGTGTCACCCGCTCCAAGCAGATCCGCAAGAAGCTCGCCAAGCGCCTCAAGCTCGTCCAGGGATTCATCAACTCGCGCAGCCGCCCGGAGTGGATGATCCTCGACGTCCTGCCGGTGATCCCGCCGGACCTCCGTCCGCTGGTTCCGCTCGAAGGGGGCCGCTTCGCCACCTCCGATCTCAACGACCTTTACCGCCGCGTCATCAACCGGAACAACCGGCTCAAGAACCTCCTCCAGCTCAAGACCCCGGAGGTCATCATCCGCAACGAAAAGCGGATGTTGCAGGAAGCCGTGGACGCCCTCTTTGACAACGGCCGCCATGGCCGCGCCGTCACCGGGGCCGGGAACCGCCCCCTCAAGTCGCTCTCCGACATGCTCAAGGGCAAGGGCGGGCGTTTCCGTCAGAACCTGCTCGGCAAGCGCGTCGATTACTCGGGCCGTTCGGTCATCGTCATCGGGCCGGAACTCAAGCTCAACCAGTGCGGCCTGCCCAAGAAGATGGCGCTCGTCCTTTTCGAGCCGTTCATCATCCGCCGCCTCAAGGAACTCGGCTACGTCCACACCGTCCGCTCGGCCAAGAAGATGATCGAGCGCCAGACGCCGGAAGTCTGGGACATCCTTGAGGAAGTCACCAAGGGCCACCCGGTGCTCCTCAACCGTGCGCCGACGCTCCACCGCCTTTCCATCCAGGCGTTCGAGCCCCAGCTCATCGAGGGCGAGGCGATCCGCGTTCACCCGCTGGTCTGTACCGCCTACAACGCGGACTTCGACGGCGACCAGATGGCCGTGCACGTCCCGCTCTCCATCGAAGCGCAGATGGAGACGCGGATGCTGATGCTCGCCTCCAACAACATCTTCTCGCCTTCGAGCGGCAAGCCGATCACCACCCCTTCGCAGGACATCACGCTCGGGTGCTACTACCTGACGCAGAACCCGCGCAAGACGACGGTGGAAGAGCGGCTCCCGCTTTTCGCCGACACGGCGGAGGTGGAATTCGCCGTGGCGGAAGGGAAAGTCGGCATCGCCACCCGCATCCGCTACGTGAACCCGGACCTCGGCAGGCAGACCTTCTTCGGCAACGCCGAGGCGAAGGTGATCGAGACGACGGCGGGCCGCGTCCTCTTCAACGCGATCTGGCCCGACGGGCTCGGCTTCGTCAACAAGGCGGCGGGCAAGAAGCAGCTCTCGGAGATCATCTGGCGCTGCTACCAGGTGGGCGGACAGGCGAAGGCGGTCGAAACGCTCGACCGGCTCAAGGAACTCGGCTTCCAGTGGGCGACCCGCGCGGGCATCTCCATCGGGATCACCGACATGATCATCCCGAGCGAGAAACGCACCGAGCTTGAGAAGGCCTACAAGGAGATCAACCGTGTTGAGAAGCAGTACCGCAACGGCATCATCACCGATGGCGAACGCTACAACAAGGTGATCGACATCTGGACGCACGCCGGTGAGGAAATCTCCAACGTGATGTTCCGCACCCTCGAACACAACGAGGGGCGCAAGGAACTCAACCCGGTCTACGTCATGGTCGATTCCGGGGCGCGCGGCAACCGCCAGCAGGTCAAGCAGCTTGCGGGGATGCGCGGCCTCATGGCCAAGCCCTCGGGCGAAATCATCGAGCAGCCGATTCTCTCCAACTTCCGCGAGGGGCTCACGGTGCTCGAATACTTCATCTCCACGCACGGCGCCCGCAAGGGCCTTGCCGATACCGCGCTCAAGACGGCGGACTCCGGCTACCTCACCCGCAAGCTCGTCGATTGCGCGCAGGACGTCATCATCACCGAAGAGGATTGCGGCACCGTCAACGGCATCATCGTCCGCTCCATTTACGAGGGAGACGAGGAAGTCGTGGACCTCGGCCAGCGGATCGTCGGCCGCGTGAGCTGCGAAACCGTGGTTGACCCGGTCAAGCAGACCAAGTTCGTCAAGCCCAACCAGCTCATCGACGAAACGGCGGCGGCCCAGGTGGTCAAGATCGGCGTGGAACAGCTCAAGATCCGTTCCGTGCTCACGTGCGAATCCAAGCGCGGCGTCTGCGCCAACTGCTACGGGCGCAACCTGGCCACCGGCCAGAACGTGAAGCTCGGCGAGGCGGTCGGCATCATCGCCGCCCAGTCGATCGGCGAACCCGGCACGCAGTTGACGATGCGGACCTTCCACATCGGCGGCACGGCGTCCCAGACCTTCAAGCAGCCCGTCATCAAGGCGAAGATGAGCGGCATCATCCGCTTCAACGACCTGCGCGTGGTGCAGGCGCTCGACGGAAGCTGGATCGCCCTCAACAAGAACGGCAGCGTCAGCATTCACAGCCCCGAAGGGCTGGAGCTGGAACGCCACAACGTCGTCATCGGTTCGGTGATCTCCACCGCGGACGGCGACCAGGTGGAAAAGGGCCAGACCTTCGCCCAGTGGGACCCGTACAACGTGCCGATTCTCACCGAGAAAACCGGCAAGGTGGAGTTCCGCGACATGATCTCGGGCGTCACCGTCAAGCGCGAGATCGACGAAAGCACCGGCGTGATGGGCACCGTCGTCATCGAACACAAGGAAGACCTGCACCCGCAGATCGTCATTGTGGACGAGAAGGGCGACGTCCTCGCCTCCTACTCCATTCCCGCCGGGGCGCACGTCACCGTGCAGGAAGGCAAGAAGGCGCAGGCCGGGCAGCTGCTCGCCAAGACGCCGCGAAAGATCGCCAAGACCAAGGACATCACCGGCGGTCTGCCCCGGGTGGCGGAGCTTTTCGAAGCGCGCCGCCCCAAGGACGCGGCGGAGATCGCCAAAATCGACGGCATCGTCGAGATCGGCGGTTCGGTGCGCGGCAAGCGCCGGGTCATCCTGAAGGATCCCGAGACCGGCACGGAAGAGGAGCACCTCATCCCGCTCAACAAGCACATCATCGTCTTCAAGGGCGACTTTGTGAAGAAGGGGAGCCAGCTCACCGAAGGCCCCGTGGTGCCGCACGAAATCCTTGAAGTGTGCGGACGGCAGGAGCTTCAGGAGCATCTGGTGAACGAAGTACAGGAGGTCTACCGCCTCCAAGGCGTGGAAATCGCCGACAAGCACATCGAAATCATCATCCGCCAGATGCTGCGCAAGGTGAAGATCACCGATCCGGGCGACACCCAGCTCCTCTGGGGCGACCAGATCGACAAACTGGAGTTCGAAGCCGAAAACCGCCGCGTTCAGGAAAAGGGCGGCAAGGAAGCGGTCGCGGCCCCGGTGCTCCTGGGGATCACCAAGGCGTCGCTGGAGACCGATTCGTTCATCTCCGCGGCCTCCTTCCAGGACACCACACGCGTGCTCACCGAAGCGGCCACGCTGGGCCGGGTCGATCAGCTCCGCGGCTTCAAGGAGAACGTCATCATGGGCCACCTCATCCCGGCGGGCACCGGCTTCTCCACCCACAAGAATATCAAACTGGTCGCCACCGGCGAACCGCTTCCGGACATCGAGCCCCCGGCCGCGGAACCGGCGCTGGCCTGAACTCATCCGGAGGGGGGCGGGCGCGGCGCAAACCGTGCCCGCCCCTTCCGATTCACAAAGGAAAACCCGATTAACCCGGCAATCCAGTAACCCACAGGAACGCGAAGGGGAAAATACCCCTTGCGTTCAAGACAAGGTGCGGACATAATGCGCGCCCTTTTTGGAAAAAACACGACCTCTATGTCTACAGAACTATTGACGGAACTCCTCGAAGCGGGAGTCCACTTCGGTCACCAGACCAAGCGTTGGAACCCGAAGATGAAGCCTTACATCTTCGACAAGCGCAACGCCATCCATGTCATCAACCTCGTTGAGACCGTCAAGCAGCTTCAGTCCGCGACCCAGTTCCTGAGCGAAGTGGCCGCCCGGAACGGGAAAGTTCTCTTTGTCGGCTGCAAGAAGCAGGCGCAGGAGGCCGTGAAGGAAGCCGCCACCGCCTGTGGGCATTTCTACGTGAACCAGCGCTGGCTGGGAGGCACGCTCACCAACCTGGCGACCATCCGCAAGAGCATCGCCCGGCTCAACTACATCGAGAACCTCGAAAAGCAGCCCGAATACTCCAAGATGGGCAAGCAGGAGATCTCCGCCATCCGCCGCGAGGGTGAGAAGCTCTTCCGCAACCTGGAAGGGATTCGCAACATGGAGAAGAACCCGGACGCGCTGATCGTGATCGACACCCCGCGCGAAGCGATCGCCGTGGCGGAAGCCCGCCGGCTCAACATCCCGGTCGTGGCCATCGTCGATACGAATTCCAACCCGGACCTCGTCGATTACCCGATCGCCGGGAACGACGACGCCATCCGCGCCATCCGCGTCATCCTCCAGAAGCTCGTGGACGCCCTCGTCTCCGGCGGCGGCCATGCCGCCTACGAGGAACAGGCCGCGCTGACCGCGGTTGCCGAATAACCTTTTTCCGCCCCAAACGGAAAACTTTCGCGCAGCCGAAGACCCTCTTCGGCTGCGCTTTTTTAACCCAAGACCCATTTTTTTTAGCATATGAGCGAAATCACTCCGCAACTTGTCAAAACCCTTCGTGAGAAGACCAACGCCGGCATGATGGATTGCAAACGCGCCTTGACCGAGGCGGGCGGCAATCTCGAAAAGGCGGAGGATATCCTTCGCAAGAAGGGGATCGCCAGCGCCGGGAAGAAATCCTCCCGGGCGGCGAAGGAAGGCATCGTGGCCTCCTACATCCACCTTCAGGGGAAGGTCGGCGTGCTGGTGGAAGTCAACTGCGAGACCGACTTTGTGGCGAAGAACGAAAGCTTCCGCGAGTTCGTCAAGGACATCACCCTGCACATCGCCGCCGCGAGCCCGATCTGCATCTCCCGCGAGGAAGTGCCCGCCCGGACGCTGGAGCGCGAGCGCGAGATCGCCCGCGACCAGGTGAAGGGCAAGCCCGAGAACATCGTGGAAAAGATCGTCGAAGGGAAGATCGACAAGTTCTACGGAACCATCGCGCTGCTCGAACAGGCTTACATCAAGAACCCGGACCTGACGGTTGGCGATCTCATCAAGAGCAAGATCGCGGAACTCGGCGAGAACATCGTCGTCCGCCGGTTCACCCGCTATCAGGTGGGCGAACTGCTCGAAGGGGACACGGCTTCGGAAGAAGCCGCCGGATAATCCCCGGTTTTTTATCCTGATTAAAAAACTCCCCGGTCCATGTGGCCGGGGAGTTTTTTTTGATTTGCGGGAGCGGGTTTACTTCGGAAAGCGGAAAGCGGGCCTCTTTGGAACAAAGCTTGTATTTGCCGGGAGAATCGGAGATGAACGTAAGAGTTCGCCTTGTTGCCATGGATCGCCCGCTTTCTTTCGTTTCCTTCCGGTGGTTGTTGCTGGTACTGGGAATCTCGGTTTCGCTCCTGCCGTTGCGTGCCCAGAGCACCGTGGCGGAGTGGCAGGCAAAGGCGGTGAAGGAATACCCGGCGCTGGCCGAGCCGGATTCCGCCTTCAACCAGGAATTCCGGCAGCTTTATCAGGAGAAGAAGACGGCGGAACCCGCATTTTTCAATGATCCGCGCTGGCCGTGGGAACTGGCGACCCTGGTGGCCGGAGCTTCCGGTACAGCCGCGGCTGCGCCGGAGGCGGCCGAAACGCCCGCGGAGGCCGCGGCTTCCGAGGCTTTCACCGCGCAGGAGAGCGGAGCGGCCGTTGCGGTGGAGCCCGTCGCTTCGCCGGAGGTGGCGGGGGAAACGCCCGCGTCACCGGCTTCGCCCGGGCCCGCGTCCGGCGCGGCGGACCAAAGCTCCGAATGGGAAGCCAAGCGGTTGCCCGAGAGCCTCGGGATGGAGTTTGCCCGCTTCCGGTGGTGGGCCCCCGCCGGGGTGCCGCTCCGGGGGGTGCTGGTCCTTGCGCCGGGGCGGGGCGGCGATGGCCGCGGCATGGCCGGAGACAAAAAATGGCAGACCATCGCGCGGGATCTTCATTTCGGGATCGTGGCCTGTTTTCTCAAAAACCGGGCGGATCAGCCGTACGCCTACCAGCAGGACCCGGATGGGGCGACCTCCGAGCTGGTGAACGAAGCGGTGGAGCAACTGGTGGCGGACAACGGGCATTCGCTCAAGAATCCCCCGCTCTTTTTCTACGGCCACTCGGCGGGCGGGAACGTCTCCCAGAATTACGCCAATCATCATGCGCGGCGGATGGTGGGGGCCGTCATCATGCGCTGCCCTTCGGGTCCGGGCAATTACTCCCCGGCCAAGGGGAACGTGCCGATGCTCGTCTACATCGGCGGCAAGGACAAAAAGGAATGGCTGGAGTATTCCGTGGCGAAATACGAGGAAGGAAACCAGAAGCGCGCCCTCTGGACGCTCGCGTTGCATCCGGAGGAGGGGCACGGCGTCGGCAAGACCTGGGCGCTCACCGAAGCGTTCATCCGGGGCGTGGCTGAATTGCGGCTCGGCAAACCGGGTGCGGATAGCCGTGCCACCATCCGCAAACTCGCCCGCACCAGCGGCTGGCTGGGCGATACGGAAAGCTTCGAGGTCGGCTCCGGCTCCGGGTACAAGGGAAAGAAACAGCGGGCCACCTGGCTCCCGGACGAGGCAACGGCCCTGCTCTGGCAGAGCTACCTCAAGAAATAGGAATATCCCGTTCCGGGATCCCCTCCGGCGAAATGCCCGGCGGGAATCCGGCAATAAATTGGCAATGAATTCGGGAGGAAGCCTGATGCCCGGCAGGGAATCTTGCGCAACCCCCTGAAAATCAACCGCGCGCCCGGCAGGACTCGAACCTGCGACCTACGGATTAGAAATCCGCTGCTCTATCCGGCTGAGCTACGGGCGCCCAGGATTGATCCCCTGGCCGGAATGCCTGCGAAACAATTTGTGTTCTCCTAACGGTTCAAGGCCGACAAATCAAGCGTTCTCTCAGAGGGCGAAGCCCCCGATCCCGGCCCGCGATTCGGCAGTCTCTCGTTGAATGGGCAACGCTCCGGCAACCGCACGGTTCTTTTGATTCTACGATGAAAGGCTCTTGCCCCCGTTTTTTCCCTGACCTTTCCTTGAAAAGGGGGCAAACGATGGGGGGAACCGACACGGAACATGAAAAACGTATCTCAATTAGAGCATGTTCGGTTTAATTAGACGCATGCTTTGCGGCGGCGCGGGCTGCTGCACGTCATTTCGAGCTTGGGCAGTATCTGAAGATACAGCCGCTGCGCTCAAAAAGCCGCGCATCAACCCACGGCGCTCGCAAATCATTGCGTCAACTCAACCCGAAAATGCTCTAAGCTCAAAGGGGCGTCGTATCTTTGGTTACTTTGGGCTGGCCTTCGGATCGCTCTTTCTTCTCGTGGGCATTGGGATCATGGGGGTTTCCTTCCGGCGGGGAATGAAACAGCGTTCAACCGGTGATTGGCCCACCGTTCAGGGAACGATTCTCTCCTCGGAATGGCAATGGTCCCGATCCGGCGATGACAAGCCGGATTCCTCCCTGATGTATGAGTTCGACGTCAATGGCGGCGTTTATCGGTCATCACGGGTCGCCTTTATCGACCGGGCCAATATTGACTATCAGGATTGGCTGCAACTGGCGAACGGGTTGCCAAAGGAAGGGGCCATCACCGTTTACTACAATCCCGATGATCCCAACGAGTCGGTGCTGAAGGCGGGGAATGCCGCGATCTCATGGAGCGGCGTCGGGTTCGGAGCCTTGTTTGGCGGGTTTGCGACATTCTGGATGATCGCCTGGTGGTGCATGTCCAACTGGTTGCCGGATCGGCTCATGAGAGAGGTGACCCTCCCGGAGGAGGATCAACTGACCCGGTGACTTTTCAGGGTTTCCCCCTGTTTCCTGCTGGAATTCCGCCGGGCAAGCTCTAGGGTGGTCGTGTCGGAATGACGCAAGAAAATTCCGTCTCCCCAATCCATTATTCCAAAAGCCATGCCCTTCGATCTCAAAGCCCTGGTGACCCGGCGGTTCGGTGAAAACTACGAACTGCACCACCACCACGTCAACCGGACGCTGGTGGCGGTTCAGCGGACGATCGGTTTCGACAAAATCTACGCGAATGCCAAGGGGGCCTACCTTTACGATCTGGACGGGAACGCTTACCTCGATTTTCTCAGCGGTTACAGCGTCTTCAATATCGGGCGCAACCATCCGACGGTCAAAAAGGCGCTGACCGATACGCTCGAAATGGACCTCCCGAACATGGTCCAGATGGATTGTTCCCTGCTCAGCGGCCTTCTGGCGGAAGCGCTGCTGGCGAAGCTGCCCGATCACCTCGATTCGGTCTTCTTCTGCAACTCGGGCACGGAGGCGATGGAGGGGGCCATCAAATTCGCCCACGCGGCCACGAACCGCCCGGGACTGATCTCGCTCGAGAGCGCCTTTCACGGCTTGAGCATGGGGTCGCTCTCGGTCATGGGCTGCACGCAGTTTCGCGACGGGTTCGCCCCCTACCTCCCCGATTGCCAGCGGGTGCCGATGGGCGATCTCCCGGCGCTGGAGGCGCTGCTCGCCACCCGCCAGTACGCCGCGTTCATCCTGGAGCCGGTGCAGGGGAAGGGAGTGCATTTCCCGGATGATGATTACTACATCAAGGCTCAGGAACTCTGCCGCCGCCATGGCACGCTGCTGGTGTGCGACGAGGTGCAGACCGGGCTCGGGCGCACGGGACGCTGGTTCGGCTTCGAGCACTGGGGGCTGGAGCCCGACATCGTGACGGTGGCCAAGTCGCTCAGCGGTGGATTCGTCCCGGTGGGGGCGATCGTGACCCGGCGCGATATTTACCAGAAGACCTTCAGCCGGCTCGACCGCTGCGTGGTCCATTCCTCCACCTTCGGGCGCAACAACCTTGCCATGGCGTGCGGGCTCGCCACGCTGACGGTGCTTGAGGACGAAGGGCTCATCGCCAATTCCGCCCGGATGGGGACGCTTCTGGTGGAGCGGCTCAACGCGCTCAGGGAGCGCCACTCCTTTATCAAGGAAGTCCGCGGCAAGGGGTTGATGATCGCCGTGGAATTCCATGAGCCGAAGGAACTGACCTCCCGGCTCGGCTGGAAGTTCCTGCACCGGGTGGAGAAGGAGCTTTTCCCGCAGATGATCGTCACCTCCCTGCTCACCCGGCACCGGATTCTCTCGCAGGTGACATCCCACGGCATGGACGAGATCAAGATCCTGCCGCCGCTGATGATCGGGGAGCCGGAGGTCGATCTCTTTGTCAACGCGCTCGATTCCGTGCTCGGGCAATGCCGGAAGTTTCCCGGGCCGATCTGGGATCTCGGGGCCAATTTCGTGAAACAATCGCTGCGGAAAGCCACCTGATGCCGATCGGCCTCCATCTCGATCTCGACGGGGCGTGGGATGCCGCCGCCCTGGAGAGCGCTTTCGCGGGGCTCACGACGCTGGAGTGCCGCGAATGGGGGCCGCCCCTGCGTTTCACCGCACCGCGCGCTGCGATGGAGCGGTTTTACGAAGCGGTGCTGCCCCGGCTCCGCCCGTATCTGCTCTATGGATCGGGCGATTATCACCACCTCGCGGCGCTCTGGCTGCGGCGGTTCCGGGAGCCGGTGAGCGTGGTCAGCTTTGACAATCACCCGGACTGGGATACCCGCCCGCCGCACTGGTGCTGCGGCAACTGGGTGAGCCGGGCGCTGGAGCTTCCCCACGTGGAGCGGATCGCCGTCTGGGGATGCGGAAATTTCGAACTCGAATGGCCGCACCGGCTTTTCGGCAATCGCGCCGGGGTCCGTTCCGGGCGGCTCGCCCTTTATCCATGGGGGGAGCGGCTCAAGGAGGCGACCCGCGCGCACTGGCCGGTGCTGACCCGGGAGAACTGGCGCGAGCGCTTTCTCCAGCGGCTTGGGACGCTCGGGCAGCGCAAGGTGTACGTGACCGTGGACATCGACTGCCTGCAACGGGGCGAGGCGGCGACGAACTGGGAGAACGGGCTTTTCTCCGTGGACGACCTTTGCTGGGCGCTCGGGCGGCTCCATACCGGGGCGGAGGTGATCGGCGGCGATCTCTGCGGCGCGTATTCCCCACCGGTCTATGCCCGCTGGCGGCAACGGATCGCCGGGCGCTTTGATCATCCGCGTCTCCCTGACATGGATGTCGCGGCGGAGAAGGAGCGCAATTTCCGGAGCCTGCGGGCGCTCTGGCCCGCGCTGACGGGTCGCCCGGTGCCGGTCGAGACGCTCACGCCTGTTTTCGCGGAGGCAGACCAGCGCGGGGCTTACGCCTGATCCCGGGCGGGCGCTGGTGCGTCGGCGTTTCGGAACGGGTTCCCTGTTACAACTCCTGGAGCAGCCGGGAATGGATGCCGTCGAAGCCGCCGTTGCTGAAGACCACCACCGTATCGCCTTCCCGCACCAGCGGGCGCAGCCGGGCGATGATCCCGCTCACATCGGCTTCGTAAAACGCTTCCTTGCCCCGGGCGCGGATATCCGCGATCACCCGCTCGGGGTTGAGCCGCTCGTGTGCGGGGATCTGTTCGAGCCGGGCCACCTGGGAGAAGAGCACCCCGTCCGCGCCGTCGAAGGCGAGGGGAAGCTCGTGCTGGAAAACCGCCCGCCGCGTGGTGTTGGAGCGCGGTTCGAAGATCGCCCAGAGCCGGGAGCCGGGATACTGGTGGCGCAGCCCGCCGAGGGTCTGGCGGATCGCCGTCGGGTGATGGCCGAAATCGTCGATCACCCGCACGCCGCGCACCTCCCCGCGCACTTCCTGCCGCCGCATGATGCCGGAAAACGTGGCGACGGCCCGGGCGATTTTCTCCGGTACGATACCGTAAAAACGGGCGGCGGAGATCGCCATGGCGGCGTTGCGGACGTTGTATTCCCCGCACATCGGTAGTGTGTACCGGTGGCCGGAAAGGGTGAACTCGCTGCGCGGCGAGGCGCCCGGGTGGTAGATCACGTCGGTGATCGCTTCCCCCGCCCCTTCCCCGAAGCCGACGGTGACGACCGGGGCCGGGCAGGTGGCGGCGACGTCGAGACAGTTCGCGTCGTCCGCGTTCACAAAGACGACGCCGTTGCCCGGGACGATGTTGAGCATCCGCCGGAAGCTCAGCTTGATCTCCTCAAGGTTGTTGAAGATGTCCGCGTGGTCAAACTCGATGTTATTGACGATGACCAGCTCCGGCATGTAGTGGACAAACTTGGAGCGTTTGTCGAAGAAGGCGGTGTCGTACTCGTCCCCCTCCAGCACGACGTAGGGCGAATCGTTGAAGCGCGCTCCCTGCCCGAGATTGCGCGGGATGCCGCCGATCAGGTAGCTTGGCTCCAGCCCGGCGGATTCGAGAATCCAGGCGAGGAGCGAGGTGGTGGTCGTCTTGCCGTGGGTGCCGGTGACGACGAGGTTGTGCCGCCCGCGCAGGAAGAATTCCTTGAGGGTTTCCGGCAGGGAAAGGTAGTAGCGTTTGGTGTTGAGGACGGCTTCCACTTCCGGGTTGCCCCGCTTGATGGCGTTGCCGATGACGACGACATCCGCGTTCTCCGGCAGGTTTTCCGCCCGGTAGCCCGCCATCAGTTCGATGCCCTGCCCTTCGAGAAAGGTGGACATCGGCGGGTAGACGTTTTCGTCCGAACCGGTGATGGTGTGCCCGCGCTGGCGCAGGGCGGCGGCCACGGCGCCCATGGCGGTGCCGCAGATGCCCATGAAATGGAGATGACGCTGATTCATCCGGCCCCTTTTACGCTTCGGTTTCCGGCAGCCCGGCTTTCACGATGAGCGCGAAGGCCCGGGGGTCGAGGCTCGCCCCGCCCACCAGCGCGCCGTCGATGTCCGGCTGGCCAAGGAGGGTGCGGGCGTTGTCCGGCTTCACGCTGCCGCCGTACTGGATGCGCACTTTGTCGGCCACCGCCGCGTCCGTAAGGGTGGTGATCGTCTCGCGGATGAAGGCGTGGGCCTCCTGGGCCTGTTCCGGGGTGGCGGTGCGGCCCGTGCCGATCGCCCAGACCGGTTCGTAGGCGATCACGGTCTCCTGCACCTCGCGCGGTTCCAGCCCGGCGAGGCTCCCGCGCAACTGCCGCTCAAGCACTTCCTCCACCCGCCCGCCGTCGCGTTCTTCCAGGGTTTCGCCCACGCAGAGGATCGGCTTGAGCAGTGCTTCGTGCGCGGCGCGCACCTTCCGGTTCACGATTTCGTCGCTTTCGCCGAAGAGCGCCCGCCGTTCGCTGTGGCCGAGGATGACGTAGCGCACGAAGAGATCCTTGAGCATGGCGGCGCTGATCTCCCCGGTGTACGCGCCGTTCTTTTCCCAGTGCATGTTCTGGGCTCCGAGCCGGACGTTGTGGCTTTTGGTCAGGGCGTCGTTGACCCTGGCCAGCGCGGTGAAGGGTGGCGCGATCACGATGTCGATCCGTTTCTCCTCCCCGATCTCCCGGAGAAAGCTGGCGACGAACGCCCCGGCCTCCTCCGTGGTCTGGTTCATTTTCCAGTTGGCGGCGATGATTTTCTTGCGCATAGGAAGGATGGGGGATCAGGCGTTGGAGAGGGCGGCCACGCCGGGGAGTTCCCGGCCTTCGAGCAGTTCCAGACTGGCCCCGCCCCCGGTGGAGATGAAGGTCATCCGGTCCGCCAGGCCGAACTGTTTGAGCGCGGTGACGGAATCGCCCCCGCCGACGATCGACTTCGCCCCGGAGCGGGCGATCGCTTCGGCCAGCGCCCGCGTGCCGTGGGAGAATTCGGGAATCTCAAACACGCCGACGGGGCCGTTCCAGAGGATGGTTTTGGCCGTTTCGATCTCGGCGATGAAGGCGGCGGTGGTCTGCGCGCCGATGTCGATCCCCTCCCAACCCTCGCTGATGCCGCTCCCCGGGGTGGTGTTGCGGGTTTGGGCTCCGGCGCGGAATTCCTGCGTCTCGATCGTGTCGGTCGGGATCAGGAATTTCACCCCCTTTTCCTTTGCGAGCGCGAGGAGTTCCTTGGCGAGTTCGACCTTGTCCGGCTCCACGAGGCTCTTGCCGACCGGCAGCCCCTGGGCGAGGAAGAAGGTGTAGGCCATCGCGCCGCCGATGAGGATCGTATCGGCCTTTTCCATGAGCGATTTGATGACGGTGATCTTGCTGGAGACCTTCGAGCCGCCGATGATGACGACGAAGGGGCGGGCCGGATCGGCCAGTTCGTCGATCAGGTAGCGGAGTTCCTTTTCCATCAGGAATCCGGCGGCCGCCTGCGGGAGATCACGGGTGACCCCCTCGGTGGAGGCGTGGGCGCGGTGGGCGGCTCCGAAGGCGTCGTTGACGTAGAGATCGCCCAGCGCCGCGAGTTCCCTGGCAAAGGCGGGGTCGTTGGCCTCTTCACCGGGATGAAAGCGGACGTTTTCGAGCAGGGCCACATCGCCGGGGGCGAGGGCATCGACCACGCTTTGGGCCGCCGGGCCGACGCAATCGGTCGCGAACGCCACCGGGTGGTCAATGAGGGCGGCGAGCCGATCCGCCACGGGACGCAGCGAATATTTTTCGCTCGGCTTCCCCTTCGGGCGACCGAAGTGGGCGAGGAGGATCACCTTCGCGCCGTGGCTGCGGAGGTGGTTGATCGTGGGAAGGCTTTCCACGATGCGGGTGTCGTCGGTGATGCGGGTCTGCCCGTCGGCTTCTTCGGTGGGAACGTTGAAATCGACCCGGAGGAGGACGCGCTTGCCCTGAACGTCAAGGTCGCGAACGGAGAGTTTGGCCATGGGAAAAAAAGGGTAATGCCGGGGGGAGAAGAGAAACCGGGAGCGCCGACTCCCGGTTCGAGGAAATGAGGTGACGGCAATCGGCGTTGCCGGCTCGACAAGGTTACTTGCCGAGGAGTTCGAGCATCTGGACGATCCGGTTGCTGTAACCCCATTCGTTGTCGTACCAGGAGACGACTTTGACGAGGTTTTCGCCCAGCGTCATGGTGAGCTGGCTGTCGAAGATGGAGGAGTGCGGGTTCCCAACGATGTCCTGAAGGACGAGCGGCTCGTCCACGTACTCAAGGTAACCCTTGAGCGCGCCTTCGCCGGCGGCGGCCTTGAAGGCGGCGTTGACGGCTTCCACCGTGGCCGGCTTGCTCAGGACGGCGACGAAATCGGTCACGCTCCCGTCCGGGGTCGGCACGCGGAAGGAGCCGCCGTTGAGTTTCCCCTTGAGTTCCGGGATCACTTCCCCGATCGCCTTGGCGGCGCCGGTGCTGGAAGGGACGATGTTCACGGCGCCCGCGCGGGCCCGGCGCAGGTCTTCGTGCGGCAGGTCGAGGATGCGCTGGTCGTTCGTGTAGCTGTGAATGGTGCTCATGAAGCCGTGCTCGATGCCGAAGCTCTCGTTGAGCACTTTCACGAGCGGGGCGAGGCAGTTCGTCGTGCAACTCGCGTTGGAGACGATGAAGTGTTTGGACGGGTCGTACTTGTCGTCGTTGACGCCGAGCACGAGGGTGATGTCCGGGTTCTTGGCCGGGGCGCTGATGAGCACGCGGCGCGCGCCGCCTTCGATGTGAAGGGAGGCTTTCTCCCGGCTGGTGAAGAAGCCGGTCGATTCGAGGACGACGTCCACGCCGAGGTCTTTCCACGGCAGGTTGGCCGGATCGCGTTCCTTGAAAATGCGGATCGGGTGGCCGCGGACGATGATCGACTGGTCGTCGTGGTCCACTTCGCCGTCGAACTTGCCGTGCACGGAATCCCACTTGAGAAGATGAGCGAGCGTCTTTGTGTCCGTCAGGTCGTTGATCGCAACGACGTTTTCCACCTGCGCCTGGGACATCGCGCGCAATACGTTGCGTCCGATCCGTCCGAAACCGTTAATACCAAACTTAGCCATAATGATGGGAATTGATTCGATGAGTTGATTGACGTAGAAGCTCTGGCAAAACGCGGGGCCTGTCTTTCCATGCTTGCTGATTGCGCCGCCCCCTCCTCCTTTTGGGAGGGAGGCGTGCCGGGATTTCACGTTAGCGGCCCTTCCTCCACAGCGTCAAGGAATCGCTCATGAAATGATTGCGGAGGGAGAAAACGGCGCTTTTCCCCTTCAGCCTGCTTCTTCCGCCTCCGCGCGGGCTTCGCTCAGCGGGAGGCGGCAGGTGAGCGCGGTGCCGCCGCCGGGCGGGCGGGAGAATTCCAGCGTGGCCCCGATGATCCGCGCCCGGTAGCGCATGGTGTGCATCCCGAGGCCGTGGTTGCCCGTCCCCGGCTCCTGCCTGCGGGGCAGGCCGACGCCGTTGTCGCTCACGGTGATTTCCAGAAGGCTCGGCCCTCCGTTGAGGCGGACGACGATCCTCTCCGCCTGGCTGTGTTTCACGGCGTTGTGCAACGCTTCCTGGGTGATCCGGTAGAGGTGGGTCGCCACGCCCTGATCCTCGATCGCCGCCGGGCTCTCGCATTCGAAATGGCAGGGGCAACGGAAAAGCCGGGCGGTGTTGTTGACGAGTGTCTCGATGCCGCCGGTGAACCCGCTGCCGGTGAGTTGCAGCGGGCAGAGGCCGCGGGCCAGCCGCCGGGCGTGGTCCACGGCCTGGGCGACGAGGTCGGCGACTTTTCCGGCTTCGGAGGATTGCGGGAGCTTCAGCGCGGCGAGATCGTCGCGTAACAGATTGGAGATCAGCCCGATGCCGACGAGGTGCTGGCAAAGATCATCGTGGAGATCCTGCCCGAGCCGCTGTTTCTCCCGGTCGGCGATTTCGAGGATCTCCTTTTCCAGCCGCCGCCGTTCGGTGATGTCGCGGGCGATCTTGGAGACGCCGATGATCTGGCGGTCACGATCGCGGATGGGCGAGAGGGTGAGCTGGACCTGGATCGGCGTTCCTCCCTTGCGAAGCATGACGATTTCCACATCCTCCGCGCCGGAACCGCGCAGCGTGGTGGCGCGGATGCGGTCGTACTCCCGGCGGCGGCGGGGCGGGATCAGGATGGCGGTTTTCTTGCCGATCATCTCCCGTTCCCGGTAGCCGAAGATCGTCTCCGCCGCCGGGTTCCAGCTGATGACGTGGCCTTCGTAATCGGTACTGAAGATCCCTTCGCTGGAGGACTGGATGATGCGGGCGAACTGGGTGAGTTCAAACTCCACCTGTTTGCGTTCGGAAACGTCGCGTTCGTTCAGGACGATGGCGCGCACGTTGGGATCGTGGAGCAGGTTCGTGTAGGTCGCCTCCATCCAGACCCATCGGCCCCCCTTGCAGAGGGTGCGGTATTCGCCGCTGATGACCGCACCCGGGGTCGCCAGCAGCCGCTGGAATTTCCGCATGAAGGGGGCGAGATCGCTCGGGTGAATCCAGAGGAAGGCGTTCGAGCCGATCAGTTCGTCCATCTCGAAGCCGACCATCCGCAGGGAGGAGGGGCTCGCGTAGGAGATTTTGCCGTCCGCGTTGAGCAGGGCGACGCGGTTGGAGCTGTTCTCGATCAGCGCTCGGAAGTGGCGTTCGCTCCGGGCGAGGGCTTCCTGCATCCCTTCGCCGCCCGTATCGTAGCCGATGCCGAAGACGCCGGTGGCCTCGTCGCGGTGATTGCGGTAGATCCCCTTGCGCACCAGCACCTTGCGGTCGCCGTTCGGGCCGGGGAGCGAAATCTCGAAGTTAAACTCCCGGCCGGTGGTCAGGATCAGGATGTTCTGCTCATGCACGGTCCGGGCGACCTCCGGCTCGTAGAGTTCGAAAATGCTTTTGCCGATCACCTTCTGGAGCGGCAGGCCGAGCCCTTCGGCGAAATGCCGGTTCGCCATGACGAGCCGGTTTTCAAGGTCGTAGAGGAAGATGCCGTCGCGCACGTGGTCGAGGACGTGGCGAAAGAGGGTGTGGCTTTCCCTCAACTCCTGATGGGTGCGTGCGAGCGCGGTGGTTTCCTCGTGGGTGATGAGGACGCGATTGCCCATCCGCGTGCCCCGCAGCACGAGCCAGCGCTGCTGTTTCCCGCTCAGGAAGGAGGTCTCCTCGCGGAATTCCGCGCTCTCTCCCTTGAGGAACGCCTCCAGGTGGCAGGCGAGGATCGCCGCCTGCGTGAAGGTCTTGCCCGCCGCGGCGTTGAGGAAGTCGCCATAGAGAGCCCCCGGCTTCAGGGGAGGGAGGGCGGCGTCCCGGCAGAGCCGGTGCCAGGCGGGGTTGGCAAATTCGATCTCTCCCTTTGGATTGATGACCGTGAGCGGAAAATCGAGAAGGGCCGGGATTTGGCCGAGCCAGTCGGCCCGCGCTGATGCCATGGCGTCGGAATCAGTCTGACTCCCGGTCATGTTCTCTGGCTGATCCATCTGGTATATGCCCGCATTCCTTGCTGCCTTGATCCGGGGGGACCGGAGGGAGGCATGACGCCCGGCCTGGTCATGGCGGTGCGGAAAGTGAGGGCACACCTGCCGGGCAGCCCTGAGGGGCTGTCTCTGAGGGGTCACCCGTCACCATCCGCTGGCCTGCCCCGGTTGCCGACCGGGCCAAGGCGGGGTTTGGGCGGATTCAACCACGTTGCCGCGGCGCAAATCAAGCCCTTTGCGCCGCAACCCGTTTATTCTTCTTCGTTTCGGGACGCCGCCTCGGGTTCCTTTTTCCGGAAATGAAGCTGCTTGACGCGGCGGCCATCCGCCTGGGTGACGACGATTTCCCACCCCTCGATCGGGAGCTTTTCCCCCGCCTTGGGCAGGTGCCCGAGCTGGTGGGTCACGTAGCCGCCGACGGTGCTCACATCCGCGCTGTGAAGCTCGATGTCGGCCAGTTCCGGGAGGTCGTGCAGGGCGAAATCGCCCTTCACGGTGAATTCCTCGCCGTTGATCCGTTCGAAATCGGGCTGTTCCGCGTCGAATTCGTCCTGAATCTCGCCCACGAGTTCCTCGATCACGTTGTCGAGGGTCACGATGCCGACCGCGCCGCCGTATTCGTCCACCACCAGCGCCAGATGGGCGTGGCGGGAGAGGAAGAGTTCGAGCAGTTTTTCCAGCGACATCATTTCCGGCACGGTGATCAGCTCCCGGGCGATCGAGCGGAGCCCTTCCCGGCAGGAACCGTCGAGCGCCACGAGGTCTTTGATGTGGATGAGGCCCACGCTGTGGTCGAGGTGGCCGTCGCAGAGGGGAAAGCGGGTGTGCTTCGATTTTTTGGCCACCTGGAGGCACTCTTCCACGGAGTCTTCCAGGTTGAGGTAGGTGACATCCTGCCGGGGCGTCATGATCTCCCGGGCGAGCCGCCGCCGCAGCCCGAGGGCGCGGATGGAGATGGCGCTGCCGAGGCTGGAGACCTCCTGCGCCTTCTGGCTTTCCCCCAGGATGAGGCGCAGTTCCTCCTCCGAATGGGCCAGCTCCGTCTCCGCCACCGGGTCGATATGGAAGAAATGCCGCAGCAGCCAGTTCGCCCAGCCGTTGAGGAGGCCGATCACCGGCTTGAAGATGACGAAAAAGAGCTTCAGGAAGGGCCCCACCCAGAGGGTCGTCGCCACCGGCTTGCGGATTGCGAGCGATTTGGGCGCCAGTTCCCCGAGGATGATGTGCATGGCCGTGATGATCGTGAAGGCGATGCCGAAGGAGGTGTAGGAGATGACGCTGGTGGAGGTGATGCCGACCGCGATGAAAGCGGGGTGAAGCATGTGGGCCAGGAACGGTTCGCCCACCCAGCCCAGGCCGAGGCTCGAAAGGGTGATGCCAAGCTGCGTGGCCGAGAGATAGGCGTCGAGATGCGTGGTGATCTCCTTGGCCAGTGGAGCCCCCTTGGACCCCTGGTTGAGCAGCGCGTCGAGCTGGCTGCCGCGGGCTTTGACGATGGCGAATTCCGAAGCGACAAAGAACCCGTTGAGGAAGACCAGAAACAGGATGATGAAAACCTGGAAGAAAAAAGCGTCGAGAGTGACCCACTCGGTGGTGATCTTGGTACTGATCCCGAGGAGTAAAGGAATGTTCATCGGTTAATGAGGTGAATCTGAATGCAAATACAACTGTCTTGGGATGTTAAACACCGTCGGGGGAAGAGGGGGGAGAAAGGGCATGCGAAGCCCCGGAAAAAGGGAAAAAGGAGAGGCTCCCCCGGAGCGGCCAAGGCCGTTCAGAGCGGGCGGCAGGAAGCGAAGCCGCGGACCGAGCGGCCTGCGGGTGAAGAGAAAAGTGAACGCCCAACCAGCATGTTGTTCATGTCAAATACCGCTCAATATGCGACGATCCCGGGTGGTTTGTCCATCCTTTTTCTTGAGTCAACCCCGGAAAACCGGTAGGGCGTGGTGCCTCCACGAATGAAAGCGGCTTTTCTTTTCCTGGCGTTCTGGTGCCTCGCTTTTCCCTGCCCGGGGAGGGCGGGGGAGGGCTTGCCTGACCCGCTGGACCCGCTGGACCTGCCCGACCTGCTCGACCCTCTGGCCGCCATCGGGGCGGACGGCAGCATCACCCTCGCCGACGGCTCCGCCTTTTACACTTTTTCCAAGGGGGGCGGTTTTCTCTCCGGCCCGCTGCGCGGCGACGGGCGGCGGCTGGAGGGGCACTGGAAGGCGCGGGAGGGAGGGCGGATCGTGGTTCACGCCCTGTGCCTGCGGGTGGAGGAGGGGGCGAGCCGGGAGGACGGCTTCCGGCGGATCGTCTTCCGGATCGGGCCGGGGCGCAAGCGGTCGTTCCGCGACCGGATGGTCCCGGCGATCACGGAGTTCGACGCCTATCTGGAGATCGAGGAACTGGTGCGCATCCCGGCGCTGCCCGCTCCCGCTACGCCGTAACCGTCGGCGCGGCGTTCACGTCGTCGATGAGCGCCCGCAGCCGCCCGAACCGGGAGCGGTGGGGCTGGAAGACGAGCCGGGGCAACAGCGCGATCTCCGGCTGGTTCGTCTCCTCCGGCAGCGCGCCGCAGATACGGAAGCGGCCCTTGGCCAGCACGTCCGCGTACCGGGTGTTGAGGGTTTCGAGCGCCTCCGGCGTGAGCGCCTTGCGGAGCCGGAAGACGAGGGTGCGCCGCACCCAGCGGTAGGAGACGAAGTTGCGGTAAAAACGGTTGATATGGTCCACGGCGTCGTCCACGTCGGTGGCGAGGTGGAAGAAATTGAAATCCTCCGGGCTGATGAGGCCGCGCTCCAGCAGGTGCCCACGCAGGAAATCAAGGACGGTCTGCCAGTAGGTGCCGCCGGGCCGGTCGAGCAGGACGACCGGGAAGATGCGCGCCTTGCCGGTCTGCATCAGGGTGAGCACCTCGAACCCTTCGTCGATCGTTCCGAACCCGCCGGGCAGGAGGGCGACGGCGTGGGTCTCCTTCACGAAATTGAGCTTGCGGGTGAAGAAGTAGTTGAAGTTGATGAGCTTCGGGTCGCCCTCGATCGTTTCGTTGGCCCGCTGCTCGAAGGGGAGGCGGATGTTGAGGCCGAAGGAATCCTCGCGGCCCGCCCCTTCCTGCGCGGCGCCCATGATCCCTTCGCCGCCGCCGGTGATCACCATGTACCCGGCTTCCCGGATGCGTTCACCGAAGAGCCGGGCGGCTTCAAAGGTGGGATCGGTGCGCGGGGTGCGGGCGGAGCCGAAGACGGCCACTTTCATCCGGTCCGCGTAGCGGTTGAAGACCCGCGCCGCGTAGCGGAGTTCCTTGAGCGAGCGGTTGAAGAGCTTGAGATCGGCGACGGTGAGTTCGTCGCGCCCGATCTTGAGCGCGGTGACCACCATTTCCTGCACGAGATCGCAGGAGGCCTCGCAGCCGTAGTCGCGGATGAGATCGCGAATCCGCTGGTCGAGGGCAACATTGCCGATGGAACGGGTCTCGACGGGGAGGGCGTCGATGCCGCCGCCGGTGAAATCGGATGTCATAGAGAGAGGACGCTACCGCTTCCCCGGGGCGCATGCAAGCCGGCAGGACGGAACGCCGGTTGCGCAAAATTGCCATTTTCCAACGCCGAATTTCTGCTTTCATAGAGGGATCATGATTATCGTCCTCAAGCCCAATTCGTCGCAGGAAGCCATCGAGCAGGTCGTCGCGGAAGTGGCCCGGCTCGGCTACGATCCGCGGCCGATTTACGGCAAGCTGCAAACCGTCGTCGCGGCCATCGGCGATGAACGCACGCATCATACGCTGGAGAGTCTCAACGTCCTCCCCCAGGTGGAGAAGGTGATGCGGGTGCAGAAACGCTATAAGCTGGTCAGCCGCGAATCCCGTCCGGAGGATACGGTGATCGATGTGGACGGGGTGCCGGTGGGCGGCCCTCATTTTGCGATGATGGCTGGGCCGTGTTCGGTGGAGAGCGAGGAACAGCTTTTGGCGACGGCGCACGCCGTGAAGGCCGCCGGGGCGACGATCCTGCGCGGCGGGGCGTACAAGCCGCGCACCTCTCCCTACGAGTTTCAGGGGCTGGGGAAAAAGGGGCTCGCGCTGCTGGCGGCGGCCCGGAAGGAGACGGGGCTTAAAATCGTCACGGAGGTGCTCAGCGAACGGGATGTGGAGCATGTGGCGGAGGTGGCCGACATCCTGCAGATCGGGGCGCGCAACGCGCAGAATTTCCAGTTACTCATCGAGGCCGCCCGCTCCGGCAAGCCGGTGCTGCTCAAGCGGGGCCTGAGCCAGAAGATCGAGGAGTGGTTCCTCTCCGCCGAGTACATCCTCGCCCACGGGAACCCGAACGTGATGCTCTGCGAACGGGGCATCCGGACGTTTGAGACCTACACCCGCAACACGCTCGACCTCTCCGCCGTGGCGGTGGCGAAGCTGGAATCCCACCTCCCGGTGATCGTCGATCCGAGCCAGGGGGCCGGGAAGGCGACGCTCATCCACCGGCTCTGCCGGGGGGCGGTGGCGGTCGGGGCGGACGGGTTGATCATCGAGGTTCACCCGAACCCGGCGGAAGCCTTGAGCGACGGCCAGCAACAGGTCGATTTCGAGTCATTCGCCCGGCTGATGCGTGAACTGCCGCCGTACCTCGCCCCGGCGGGGAAGAGCTTCTGAAGTTTTCGGAAGAAAAAGGGGGGAAGAGCGGTTTGAGGGGTCTCTATGCCTCTTTTCCCTCTTTCATCTCCTTGGGCCGGGGCCGGTAAAAGACGGCCACGTGGCCGACCACCTGCACCAGCGCGCTCCCGCTCTGTTCCGCGAGGGCTTCGGAGAGTTCGTGCCGTTCGTCCTTGTGTCCGGAGAAGCGGACCTTCACCAGTTCGCGGCGGGTCAGTTCATCGTCCAGCGCGGCCAGAAAGGCGGGCGTGATCCCCTGCTGCCCGAGTTTGAGAGCCGCTTCGAGCAGTTGGGCGTCGCCGCGAAGGCGGCGGCGTTGGGCGGAGGTCAGTGACGGTTGCAAGGGGAAACCAATAGGGGGATCGGTAGCGCCGGTTCAAGCGAATTTTAGCGCCGCTTGAGGATGAGCAGCCCGAGGACGACCCCTCCGGCGACCAGCGCCATCCCGAGGATCTGCGGGCTGGCGTTCGGTTCGCGGCGGACCAGCGCAGGGCCCGCCGGGGCGGCGACGGGGGGCTGGGCCGGTTGCGGCGGCTCCACATGAACGGCGGCGATCATCCAGAGGCCGAGCGCGACGAGCCCGAGGGCGGAGAGGAGGAGGAGGGCACGCATGTCGCCCCGATCGTGGCGGAGCGGGGCGGCAAGGGAAAGCCGCTTTTTCGGGAGGGACGGGCGCTTTCCTCTTTTCCGGAGGGGGCGCTTGGGCGATAACGCCCCGATAACGCCCGCACGCCCGCATTTCCCATGAATCCCCCCTCCTATCCGCACCGTTTCCTGATGTACGACTACGCGCGCGGGCGGTGCGTGCGCGAATCCTTCCTCGCGGAGCTTCTCACGGAAGCCCGGCGGCTCTCGCTCACGGGGCTGGCGGTTTACATCGAAGACCTCGGCCCCTTCGACGGGCTCCCGGGTACGGTCGATTCGATCCGGCCCGAGGGATGGAAACGCCTCGATGAACACGCCGCGAGCCTCGGGCTCGAACTGCTGCCGCTCCTCAATCTCTCCGGGCATTCGGAGCAGACGCTTGCCCACCCGGAGTACGCCGACCTGCGCGGGGACGACCGCGGCACCGTGCTCGACTACCGCCTCCCGGGCACCAGGCCGCTCGTTTCCCGGGTGCTCGACCGGGTGATGACGATCTTTTCCTCGCCGCGCATCCATATCGGCTTTGACGAAGCGTGGGGGCTGGGCCAGCGGGAGGAGCGCCGGGCGGGGCGGGCGCTCGATCTCGCCTCGATCTTCGTGCGGGACATCACCTGGGTGGCCGGGGAGGTGGTGGCGCGCGGGCGGCGACCGATGTTCTGGGGGGACGTCCCGGGAGTCTATTACCCGGAGGTGATCGGCGACATTCCCCGCTCGCTGATCCCGGTGGACTGGTTCTACCGCGTGGAGCCGGAGTACCCGGCGATGCGGCGCTGGGAGGAGGCGGGGTTCGAGCACTGGGTCGCCCCGACGCTCGGTTATTCGGAACCGGGGCTGCCGGATGCGGCCCGTCTCCAGCGCCACGCCCGGCGGGTGCTCGCTGCCGGGGCGGCCGCCGGGGCCGCCGGGGTGATCTTTACCGCCTGGGAACAGCCGGTCGCCCCGTACCGGGCGCGGCTCCCGCTGGCCGCGTGGGAAGCGGCGCAGAGCCGGGCTCCGTGGGTTTGGTTTTTTGAAACGGCGCTCGCTTACCACACCCCGCGGCTCGGGGGGCGGGCGCGCGATTACGTCCGCGCTTCCCGGGCGCTGGGGGCGGCGGGGCGGTTGCTTCCGGCGGAGGCGACGGCTTATCATCCGTTGCGGGTGCGCGAAGCGTGGTACCGGCGGAACCCGCACGCCCCCCGGCTTCACGCCCGCCTGCGGCGGTTGCTGGATCTGGCCGCGCCGCTGGCGGCTCCGTTCCCGGAACTGGCGCTCGCCTGGCGTCATGCCCGCTTCCGGGCGGATCTCTTCAGCCCCGAGCCGCCCGACACGGCGCGTTTGCGGCAGGAGGCAGGCGCTCTCTGCGCCGCCCTGCGCGACTCATGGAGCGGGGAACGGCTCCCGGAGGCGTTTGAGCGGATCGAAAAACCGGGCTGGGAGCGCCTCATCGCCGCGCTTTCCGAAAAAGCCGCCGCCGCCCCCGCCTTCGCCCGGGCGGAAGTCCGCGTTCTCCGGGCCCGACCGGCCGCGCCGCAGGTGGAAGGGTTCCTTTACCGGAAAGGCTACGAGGGGGAGGAGCGCCCGGAGACCGACCCGACCCGCGTCTTTTTCTGGCAGGACGGGCACGGGCGGGCCTTCCACGCGCTCTTTCACTGTCGGCAGGGCGCTCCGGCCCGGGGGGTGGAAACGGGGGTCGATTTCGTGCTGACCCGCGACGACGCCGTCGGGCTTTCGCTCGATTTTCACGGGGACGCGAGCGGCTTCCTCTGGATCATCGCCAACGCCGCGGGCACGGTCTTCTGCCAGCGCCACACCCGCGACAACGCGAACCGGCAGTGGGACCCGCTGGCGGGGGGCAAGGGGTGGGGGCGCGCGGTGGCCGTGGAAGGGGGGTGGGGCGTGCATCTGGAAATCCCGTTTGCCGATCTCGGCATCGCCCCGCCGCCGCCCGGGCACCGGTTCGGCCTTTCCATGCAGCGTTACCGCAACGGCCATGGCGGGCCGGACTCGCTCTGGGGCGGGCTCGGATGGGTGCACCGGGACGCGCCCGACTGCCTCGCCTCCCTCCGGTTCGAATGAAGCGTGAGAAACGTGAATTTGCTGGAAATCCCCCGGGGATGATGATCTAAAGCGACAGATGCAGAACAAACCGGGGATCGGGATCATCGGTGGAAGCGGCCTTTACCATCTCGAAGGGCTTGCCGATACCACGGAGCGCGAGGTTTCCACACCCTGGGGCCCTCCCAGCGACCGGATCGTGCACGGATGCCTGGCCGGGCGCGACCTTTACTTTCTGCCCCGGCACGGGCGCGGGCACCGGATTCTGCCGCACGAGATCAATCACCGGGCCAACATCTATGCGCTCCGCTCGCTCGGGGTGCGCTGGATCATCTCCGTCTCCGCCGTCGGGAGCCTTCAGCCGCGGTACGCGCCGCGCCACGTGGTCGTCCCCGACCAGTTTTACGACCGGACGAGCCGCCGCCGCGAACACACCTTTTTCGGCGAAGGGATCGCCGCCCACATCGCCTTTGCCGATCCGGTGAGCCCGGGGCTCCGGGTGCTGGCCGTGGAGGCGGCGCGGGCCGCCGGGGCCACCGTGCACGACGGAGGCACCTACGTGAACATGGACGGCCCCGCCTTTTCCACCCGGGCCGAGAGCCGGACCCACCAGCGCCTCGGCTTCGACGTGATCGGGATGACCAATCTGGGCGAGGCGAAGCTCGCCCGGGAGGCGGAGATCGCCTACGTCACCCTGGCCATGGTGACCGATTACGACTGCTGGAAGGAGGACGAGGAGGCGGTTTCGGCGGAAACCGTCGTCAGCCACCTCCAGCACAACGGAGCCACCGCCCGCAGGACGATCGCCGCGATGCTCCCGAAGATCCCCGACGTGGCGGACTGGCCCGAACACCGCGCCCTCCGCGGGGCTGTCATGACGCCCCGGGAGTGCTGGCCCCCCGCCACGGCGCAGAAGCTCGCGCTCTTTCTCGAAAACCAGAATTCATGAACCGCTCCCTCTTCTTCCGTGCCACCCTGCTGCTTCTGGCGCTTGCCGGGTTGAGCCTTCCCTCTTCGGCCCAGAGTACGCCCCAGGTGCGCCGGGCCCTGCCGGTTCCGACGGCGACCCCGGTGAAAAAAGCCGTGCCGCCCAAGCGTTCCGCTCCGAAGGCAACCCCCAGACCGGCCTCAAAAGGACACGCCAAACCGACCCCGGCACCGGCGTCGAAAAAAACCGCTCCGGCGACCGCCGCCCACCGCTCGATCCCGACGGGGCCGCGCATCACCTACACCGCCGTGAACGTGGATGGCCCTTACGTCGCCCTCACCTTCGACGACGGCCCGCACAAGACGAACACCCCGCGGCTCCTCGACATGCTGGCCCAGCGGAAAATCCCCGTCACTTTCTTCGTTCTCGGGCAACTGGTGCACACCTATCCGGAAATCGCCCGGCGCATCGTGGCGGAGGGGCACGAGATCGCCGACCATACCTGGGCGCATCCGAACCTCGCCAAGATGAGCGACGCGCAGGTGCGCAGCCAGCTTGACCGGACCCACGCCGCCGTCAAGGAGGCGACCGGCGTGGAAATGAAGGTCTTCCGCCCCCCTTACGGCTCGCTGACCGAGCGGCAGCGCCAGTGGATCAACAAGGAGTACGGCTACAAGGTGATCCTCTGGGACGTGGACCCGCTTGACTGGCGCAGGCCCGGCCCGTCCGTGGTCGCCTCGCGGATTCTCGACCGGGCGCGCCCTGGCTCAATCATCCTCGTCCACGACATTCATGAAGGCTCCGTCGATGCCATGCCGCAGGTGCTCGATACGCTGCTGGCGCGCGGCTACCGGTTCGTGACGGTGAGCCAGTTGATCGCGATGGAAAAGGCGCCCGCCCCAGCGACCCCGACGCCGACGCCCGCCCCGGTTGCCGCTCCCGCTGCCGCCCCGCCCGCCGCCAAGCCGGTTTTTTAACCTCCGGGCTTGCCATCCGGGAACGGTTTCGGGATGGTCGCGACAGTCCCTTGCACCAGGATGAACCGTGTATTTCTCTCCAGACTCCTGAGCACCCTCGTCCTCTGGGCCGTGGTGCTCACGGGAATCCTCACGGGAAACGAGATCGTCCTCGCCGGGTGTATCGGGGCGCTCGGGCTGGTGGCGTTGCTGGAGTTTTACCGGATGCTCGGCGTGCGGGGGATCACGCATTTCCCCCTCATCGGCGTTCTTTGCGGAGCCGCCCTTTTCGCGGGTTCCTTCTTCGCCGCGCGTTGCGGCGGCGTGGAGGCGCTTCAGGGGTGGGAATCGACGATGATCGCCTTTACCCTGCTGGCGCTGGCGATCCGGCAGATCGCCGCCTGCCGGGGGCGCACCCCGGAGTTCGCGGGGCTCGCGTTCACGTTTTTCGGGCTGGTTTATGTGGTGGTCCTCTTCAACTACATGAACAAGCTCGTCTACCTGACGCCGCGCACGGAGGCGATGCTCGTCACCGGGCAGTACGCGATCCTTTTCCTCATGGTGGTGACGAAGTTCAGCGACATGGGGGCCTACCTCGTCGGCAGCCTCATCGGCAGGCACCCGATGGCCCCGAGCATCAGCCCGAACAAGACCTGGCAGGGGTTCGGCGGGGCGCTGCTCTTTTCCACGCTCGGGAGCGTGGTGATGTTCCTGCTGCTGGGCGAGCGGCTGGCCTTCCTGGGCTGGGGTCACGCGATCGTGCTCGGCCTGCTGCTCGGGCTGGCGGCCATCGCGGGGGATTTGCTGGAATCCATCATCAAACGCGATACGGGGGTGAAGGATTCGGGCCGTTTCCTGCCCGGGATCGGCGGGGCGCTCGACCTGATCGACAGTTTGCTTTTCACCGCCCCGCTCCTGTACTTTTACCTCAAATGGTTTGTCCTGATCCCTGTTAACTGATGCGTCATCTGGTTGTTCTCGGAGCCACCGGCTCCATTGGTCAAAGCGCGGCGAAAGTGGCCCGGGATATTCCCGACCGCGTCCGGATCGTCGGCATGTCCGCCCACCGCAACGGGGCCCGGCTCGCCGCCATGGCCGCGGAATTCCCGGAGGCCGCCCTTTGCGTGACCGATCCGCGGGAGATCGCCGCCTTCCCCGCCGCGCTGCGCCGGGAACGCCGGTTTGTGGAAGGGGAGGCGGGGCTGGTGGAACTCGCCACGCTGCCGGAGGCGGACATGATCCTGATCGCCATCGTCGGCGTGGGGGGGCTGCAACCGGCGCTCGCGGCGATCGAGGCGGGGAAAGACCTCGCCATCGCCAGCAAGGAGATCCTCGTCATGGCCGGGGGGATCGTCATGGAGGCGGCGCGGCGCAAGGGGGTGCGCGTCCTCCCGGTGGACAGCGAGCACAACGCCATTTTCCAGTGTCTGGAAGGGGGGCGGCCCGCTTCCGAGATCGCCCGGCTCATCCTGACGGCCAGCGGCGGCCCGTTCCGCAAAACCCCGGCGGAGGCGCTCGCCGCCGTCACGCCCGAGCAGGCGCTCAATCATCCCACCTGGACGATGGGCTCCAAGATCACCATCGACTCCGCCACGCTTTTCAACAAGGGGCTGGAGATGATCGAGGCGCGCTGGCTCTTCGACGTGGAGATGGCCCGGGTGGATGTGATCGTCCATCCCCAGAGCATCGTGCACTCCATGGTGGAGTACGTGGATGGTTCCGTGCTCGCCCAACTCAGCCATTCGGACATGTGCTTCCCGATCCAGTACGCGGTGACCTGGCCCGACCGGGTGCCCAACACCCTGCGCCCGCTCGATTTCGCCGCGCTCGCCCGGCTGGAGTTTGAGGCGCCGCGCTACGATACCTTTCCCGCCCTGAACCTCGCCCGCCACGCCGGGGAGAGCGGCGGCACGCTTCCCGCCGTCCTCAACGCCGCCAACGAAATCGCCGTGGAGGCGTTTCTCAAGGGGCAACTGAGTTTCCCCGGCATCTGGGAGAGCGTGGCGGAGACGATGGAGCGCCATCCCTGCGTTGCAGAACCGACGCTCCATGATATAATCGAAGCGGACCGCTGGGCGCGGGAATTTGCCGCCGGGCGGATCTGCCGGTAGAGTTTCCCCCAATCGCCGGTTTCACGTTTTATGGCCAGTATCCTGCATTTTTTCCTGATTCTCCTGGAGGTGATCCTCCTCTTCAACGTGATCATCATCGTCCACGAACTGGGCCACTTCCTCGCGGCCCGGTGGCGGGGGCTCAAGGTGGAGGGGTTCGGCGTCTGGTTTGGCAAGCCGATCTGGAAGAAGGAGATCAACGGCGTGGTTTACTCGCTGGGGTCGATCCCGGCGGGCGGATTCGTGAAGCTTCCCCAACTCGCGCCGATGGACATCATCGAGGGGGAGACGGAGACGCCCCGCGAGCAGCTTCCCCCCATTTCCGCGCTCGATAAAATCATCGTCGCCTTTGCCGGGCCGCTCTTCAGCATGGGGCTGGCGGTGGCGCTCGCATGCGGGGTCTGGATGGTCGGCAAGCCGGTCTCCGAGATGGAATCGACCACGACCATCGGGATGGTGGCGGAGGAGAGCCCCGCCGAAGAGGCCGGGCTGCTCCCCGGCGACCGGATTCTGGAAGTGGACGGCCAGCCCGCCCGCCGTTTTCACGGGATGGTGGACAGCATCAACTGGTTCATCATCCGCAGCGAGGAGGAGAAGATCACCTTCAAGGTGGAGCGCGACGGGCGGGAACTGACGATTGATTCCGGCTACCGGCTCTCCCCCTCCACCTCCAAGTGGGGGCGCGACGGGCTGCGGCAGGTCGGCATCCTTCCGGCGCTGACGCCGATGATCGAAAAGGTGGACCCGGGCAGCCCGGCGGCGGAGGCGGGGCTTCAGGCCGGGGACGTGATCACCCATTACAATGGCAAGGGGCTCTATAACCCGATTCTCCTGAGCGAAGTGATCGCCGAGGGGAAGGAGACGCCGGTGAACCTGACGGTGCGGCGCGGCGACGACTGGTTCAACCTCACGATCATCCCGAAGATGATGCCCGTGCCCAAGGGGGAGCCGACGCCGCGCATCGGCGTCCAGTGGTCCCCCGGGAAATTCGTCCTCAGCTATCCGGGGCCGGTGCAGCAGGTCGTCGATGGCGTCAGCACGATCGGCAACATGCTCGGGGCGCTTTTTTCGCCGAAGTCCGACGTGAAGGCGCAGCACTTCAGCGGCCCGATCGGGATCGGCAATCTTTATTACCAGATGCTCAAGAGCGAGGACGGATGGCGTTTTGCCCTCTGGTTCAGCGTTTTTTTCAACGTGAACCTCGCCATCCTCAACCTGTTGCCGCTGCCGGTGCTCGATGGCGGGCATATCGTCCTGGCGATCATCGAGGCGATCCGCCGCAAGCCGGTGAACATCCGTGTTCTGGAGATGGTGCAGAGCGCCTGTGCCATTTTCATCATCGGCTACATGCTTTACGTGACGTTTTACGATGTGCAGGACCTTCCATGGCGAAGATTGACAGGAGAGAGCCCTGCCGGACAAGCTGAGGCCGCACCATGAGTTGTTATTCTCCGTTTCATTACCGCCGCCGTCTTACCCGGGAGGTGAAGGTCGGCGACGTCGGCATCGGTGGCGGGAACCCGATCCGGGTCCAGTCGATGATCACCTGCGACACGATGGATACCGAGGCGTGCATCACGCAGACGATGGACCTCCACGCTATCGGCTGCGAGATCGTCCGGATCACCGCGCCGACGGTGAAGGACGCGCGGAACCTGGAGAACATCGTCCGCGGGCTGCGGGAGCGGGGATGCCCGGTGCCGATCGTGGCGGATATCCATTTCAAGCCGGAAGCGGCGATGGAAGCGGCCCGGTGGGTGCAGAAAGTGCGGGTGAACCCGGGCAACTACGCGGATTCCAAGAAATTCAAGATCATCGAATACACCGATGAGGAGTACGCGCAGGAGCTGGAGCGCATCCGCGAGCGTTTCACCCCGCTCGTGGAATATTGCAAGGCGCACGGGGTGGCGATGCGGATCGGCACGAACCACGGTTCGCTCAGCGACCGGATCATGAACCGCTACGGGGATACCCCGCTGGGCATGGTGGAAAGCGCGCTGGAGTTTGCCCGGATCGCCCGCGATCTCGACTACCACGCCTTCGTTTTTTCGATGAAGGCGAGCAACCCGAAGGTGATGATCCAGGCGTACCGGTTGCTGGTGAGCCGGCTGGACGATCTCGGGCCGGACTGGAACTACCCGATCCACCTCGGCGTGACCGAGGCGGGCGACGGGGAGGACGGGCGCATCAAGAGCGCGATCGGCATCGGCTCGCTCCTCTCCGACGGGATCGGCGATACGATCCGCGTCTCGCTCACGGAGGACAGCGTGCACGAGATTCCCGTGGCGAAAACCTTCGTGGCTCCCTACAACCGGCTCAATCGGCCCAACCGGCCCGATGGCGCGGTTCCCGAACCGAAGATCGACCCGGCGGGCGTCACGCTCGGCTACAACCCGTTCGAATACCGCCGCCGCGCCTCACAGCGGCTGGAGATTCACGGCGTGCCGGTGGGCGGCGAAGAGGTGATCCGCGTTTTCACCCCGCAGCGGAACTGGGACGCGCTGGCGCACAAGATCGACCGGCTCGGCGATTTCAAACCCGAGGCGGTGCTCGAAACGTGCGGGGCGGTGGCGATCGACCCGCGGGATGCGGCGGCGGTGGCGGCCCTCAACGCGGAGCCGGAGGCCCGGCTGGTGACGCTGGCCGACGGGCTCGACCTGCCGGTGATCGCCGGATACCGGCTGCTTGCCTCCGTGGTGGAAGAGCGGCACCCGGTCCTGCTCAAGGACACGCTGGAGCCGCCGACCGGGGAATCGGGTGATTTTATCGAAACGTTGATGACCTCCTCCACGGCGATCGGTTCGCTTCTGTGCGACGGCATCGGTGATGCGGTGGTGATCCGCGGGGAACCGGCTCCCGGGCAGTCGCTCCGGGTGGCCTACAACATCCTCCAGGCGGCGGGGGCGCGCATCTTCAAGACCGACTACGTGGCCTGCCCTTCCTGCGGGCGGACGCTCTTCAACCTTCAGGAAACGACGGCGCGGATCAAGGCGGCCACCTCGCACCTCAAGGGGGTGAAAATCGCCGTCATGGGGTGTATCGTCAACGGCCCGGGGGAGATGGCGGACGCCGATTTCGGCTACGTCGGCGGCGCGCCCAAAAAGATCAACCTCTACGTCGGCAAGACGCCGGTGAAGTTCAACATTCCGGAAGAAGAGGCGGTGGAGCGGCTCAAGGACCTGATCCGCGAGCATGGGAAATGGGTGGACCCGGCTCCGGCGGTGGCGGAAGTGGAGGTGTGATGGCCTCTATTGCTCGAAAAGGCTGATATATTCCTGAAAGGCGAACAAGCGGTTGCGCCTTTGCCCGGTGATTTCAGTGAGCACCTTCTGGTTTACCAGATCGAGGAGGATCGTGGTGGCGGTTGTCGTCGTTGTCTCCATCTTTTGAGCAGCCCATTTGCTGTCAGCCACGGGCCGACCGTAAAGATGCCGCATCAGCGTTTGCACATTGGCAAGGCGGCGCGGGTGAAAATGCGGAAGCACCTTCGTATCCATCCGCTCTTTCAATGCCAGAATCTTGCGAAACACGGCGGCTGATTCCCTGGCGGTTTCCTCGACTCCATGCAGAAAGAAAATCAGCCATTCCTTGAGGTGATGACCTTCGCGCACCGCCATCAGATGGTCCACATAAGCCGTTTTGTGTCTTTCAAAGTAATCCGAGAGGTAGAGTGCGGGTCTTTCAAGCAGCCCCTCCGAGCAGAGGTAGAGGGAAATCATCAACCGTCCGAGTCGTCCGTTGCCGTCCAGAAAAGGATGGATGGTCTCGAACTGGTAATGGGCAATCGCGATCCGCAGCAGCGGATGGGCGTAAATCGTCGTATCGTTGAGCAGTTTCTCAAGATCGCTCATCAGATCGGGAACGTGTTCATGATGGGGAGGGACGAAAGCCGCGTTCTTGAGGCTGACACCGATCCAGTTTTGACTCTGGCGGAATTCCCCCGGCGATTTGTGCTCTCCCCGTACCCCGCGCAGTAATTCCGCGTGCGTTTCCCGCAACAAACGATTGGAGAGCGGCAGGCGTTCCAATGACCGGATGGCAAAATGAATGGCGCGGATGTAGTTCTGCACTTCGGCCCAGTCGTCCCGTTCTTCCGGGTTCAAATCGTCGGCCTCCTTGAACGCATCTTCGATATTCGTCTGCGTCCCTTCGATGCGGCTCGACTGGGTCGCTTCCTTGGCGACGTGCATCCTGATAAAAAACTCAACATCGGGGACCAACTGAGCGAAAGCATTGAGTCCTCCCAGTGCCCGGTCGGCCCGTCCCAGCAATTCCGTTAACGCCGGATCGGATACCACCCATTCGTGGCAGACTTTCTCGGGCAGAAACGCCTGGTATTCGTACCGTGGCTCGAAACGTCCGGATCTGAATTGCGAAATGTCCATATCTTAATAAGGTGCTACTTTCTGGGATAACGCTAACCACTATCCCAGATCACTGAATGCTCGGCAACTCTTATCCCAATAAGTCCCGGGTTTTTGGGATAAGGCGATTCCTTATCCCAGAAAGAACCGGCATTCCTGCCTGCCGGTTGGGGGAAATCCGTTATTCCCGCGCCCGGCTGTCGATCCAGATCGTCACCGGGCCGTCGTTGACAAGGGCCACCTGCATCTCCGCGCCGAAGGTGCCGGTCGGGACCGGGCGGCCGAGTTCGGTTTCCAGCGCGGCGACGAACGCTTCGTAGAGCGGGATCGCCGCTTCGGGCCGGGCGGCGCGGATGTAGGAGGGGCGGTTTCCCTTCCGGGTGCTGGCGTGGAGGGTGAACTGGCTCACTACGAGCGCTTCCCCGCCGGTTTCCGGCAGGGAGCGGTTCATCACGCCCGCTTCATCGGGGAAAAGGCGCAGCCGGGCGATTTTCGGGGCCAGCCACGCGACGTCGCCGGGGTCGTCCGCCTCCCCGACCCCGAGCAGGATGAGCAGCCCGGGGCCGATTTCGGCGCTCCGGTCGGGGCCGATGGTGACGGAGGCGTTGCGGACACGTTGGATCAGGGCTCTCATGGGCGGATGGAACGCCTTGTACCAGAGCCGGGGCCGCCGTGCGAGGACGTTTCCTACCGGAGGAACCCCGGCGGCTGGTTGTTTTTCTTCCGCGCCGCCTGCATGTAGGCGCGGTAATGGGCCTGCTGCGAGGCGTAGATGTCGCCGGCGGAGGCGGCGTTGTAGGTCATGTAAAGCTGGCGGCGGCTGCCGGTGGAGCGGTTGCTTTCGCTCCGGTGCGGGGTGAGCGAGTGAAAGAGGACGATGTCCCCGGGGGCGGTGACGCCGAGCACCCCTGTTTGAAGGTCGATCTGCCCGAGTTCCTCTTCCCGCAGGTTGGTCAGCAGGCCGGGAGGGGTGAGCAGCCGGTCGTGATAACCGGGGAAGAGTTCGATGGCGCCGTTGAGCGCGTCCGCCGGGTCGATGGCGATCATGACGGAGAGGATTTTTTCCGGCGCGATCTCCGGCAGATCGCTGGTGTTGCCCTGCGGCTGCCACCACGCGTAGTCCTGATGCATGGAATAGCCGCACATGCCGGGGTGCTTGAAGATCAGCTTGTCCTTGAAGAGATGCGCGGGTTCCCCGAAAATTCGGCGCACCGGCTCCAGAACGCGTTCGTCGGAGAGCACGCGGCGGAAGAGGTCCGAAACATCAATCACCGGGTCCACCCGTTCCACACCCCGGGTGCCGTCCGGGAGGGGGCGCATCGGCGTGCGCAGGTTGTCCGGATCGACGAGGTCGCTCCGGTAGAGGCGCTCGGCCTCGTTTTGCAGGGCGTCGATCTCCCCGGGGGAAAACCGCCCGCGCAGGATGAGATAACCGTCGCGCCGGTAGGCCCGGAGTTCATCGTCGGAAAGAGAGGAATGGGATTGCATAGGAGAGCGAGGGTGGATCAAAATTGGTTCAAAATCGTGGCGGATGATCGCCATTCATTGATCAATCATGACTGAACCCGATGAGCTTTCCCGGCGTCTCTACGAGGCCGTGTTTGGCGGGCCGATGCTTTCGGAGGCGGAGTTCCGCGAAGTGGTGGAACGGGAGAAGATCCCGGTTCCCTCCCTCGTCCGCGCGGTTCCCGAGGGAGGGGAGGCCGAAGGGCGATCCGCCGGGGCGGTGCTTCATCTCCCTCCGGCGGGAAGTTTCCGGTTCCTGCCGGTGAAGGGGGAGGCGGGGTTGCCGTGGATGCTTGAGCGCCCCTCAGGGCTTGCCCATGCCATCCAGCAGGCGATTCTGAGGGAGCGGCGGCGCGATCTCGCTGCGCTGAAGGGAACGCCGGGCGATGGGTTTACCCGGCGGCAGGAGGCGGAGGCGTTTGCGCTGGCCCTGGGGGAAGCGCGGCGCGGAGGGCGGCATGGAGAACGGGGCGGGGCGCTGGAGGTCTGGACTTCCCTGGTGCTTCATCGTCACCATGCGCAGGTGAACGCGGTGCGGTTGCGCTGGGTGGAGTTCCTCACGGCGCTGACCCGCGGCAGCGACGCGAATCTTGCCTTTGTGAGCTACTCGCTCATCCGCGCCATTTACCGCGAGCACGCCTTCTCCGCTCTGGCGCGGCTGCCGGGGAGGATCGTGGCGGAGGTGCTTCCCCTGCTGGCCGGGCGACCCGGGGCGGGGGAAGGGCATCCGGTGTTGCCGAAGGCGTTTGCCTTTATGGAAAAGAACTTTGCCACCCGCGTCGGGCTGGCGGAGGTGGCCGCCGCCTGCCACATCAGCCCGGCTCATCTGGCGCGGGTTTTCCGGCGGGCGACGGGGCAGACGGTGGTCGGCTACCTTCAGCGGCTGCGCATCGGGCGGGCGTGCGAACAACTTGCCACGACGGGAAAGCCGCTGCTGGAGGTCGCTTTCGATGCCGGGTTTGAGTCGATCGAGCATTTCCACCGGCTTTTCCGAAGGGAATGCGGCGTGACGCCCCGGGCCTACCGGCTGGCGCACCGGTAGGGGAAGGGAGCGTTTACGATGCGGGGGAAATGAGGGTGGCTTCCACTTCGTCGATCGCCAGGGCGCGCGGGCGGCGGTGGCGGAAGAGATGGATCTCGCGGTAACCGGCGGCCTTGAGATGGCGGAGGGCGAGGGGGAAGTTCTCACCCGCGCGCTCCGGCACGTGGGCGTCGGAACCGAGGACGACCGGAATCCCCCGCAGGTTCATTTCCCGCAGGATTTCCGGCCCCGGGTTCATCTCCGGCACGGTTTTGAGCAGCCCGGAGGTGTTGAGTTCCATCGCCACCCCGGTGGCGGCGATCCGGTCGAGACTGCGGCGGATATCCGGCATGAGAGCGGCAACGTTCCAGGTGTCCGGCGTGAGGTTTTTGACCAGGTCGGGATGAGAAATGGCGTCGAAAAAACCGGACTCCGCCGCCTGTGCAAGATGTTCAAAGTAACCGCGCTGGAATTCCCGGGGGTGATCGAGAGAGAACCGCTCCAGATAGATCGAAAGCTGGGGATGGATGGAGCCGAGGATGTAGTGAAATTCCGCGCGGGAGTGAATTGCCTCCAGCCACGGGCCGATTCCTTCAAAGCCCGGCAGGTAATCGCTTTCCAGGCCGAGGAGGATTTCAAAATCGCGATCCGCCCATTGGGCCGCCGCTTCGGAGACGAGCCGGAGGTACTCCGGGAATTCTTCCTCACGCATCCGCCCGTTATGGCCGTAGGCCTCGGGCATCGGGTTGTGGCAGGTGACGATCATCCCCTTCAACCCGCGTGCGTGGGCGACGCGGGCGTACTCTTCCGGCAGCCCGGTGGCGTGACGGCAGAGGGGGGTGTGTGAATGGCTGTCGTAAAGGAGTCTCATGACTTACGAAGAGAGGAGGGGCGGGGCGACGATTTGCGAAGGCCAATGGTTGCCATTATTGGATTCTACCCTGACTGGTTGCCCATGTGACAATCTTTTCAGAAGCTCTTTCCGCGATTGCATCAAACGGAACAGGGGCACCGTCGATGACCCGGATGTTGCGGGGAGCCGCATCCGTCAGAAGGACCTTGTTTTCCGGATTTAAAAAGGCGTCTTCGGAGATTTTGAAGTACTTGTACCTGCGAAAGGCTGCTTCGATTTCCCGTCTGGTTGGATTATCGACCCGGAGCATCGGCTGGCTGATACAGATCAGGGGAAGATGTCCTTCGTGCTGAGGGGGAAGAATCCCCTCATAGCGTGTTTGAAACTCGCTAATGGCATTAAGATAAAGCCATCTCTTGAGGTAAAGGAACGGGTTGGCGTTGCCCTCGGCATGAAAATGTTTCCCCGTCAGCTCGGGATCGGACGGCCAAAAACGACTGTAGCAGCCGAGATTATCCCCAAAGGTGGTTTTATAAATTCTTTCGGGGTCGCTTTTTACCCCAAGCAGGATGTGTTCATCTCCCCCGCGTTCCTGGGGGATTCCATCCACTCTTTCATTCAGTGCGCGGCTTTTTCGCACTTCGAGGCCAGTCTTTCGAGGAGATCAGCACACCGCTGCCGATTGTTCTGCCAATCGATTGATGGACTGCCTGACAGAAACCCTCCCAGCTTCCGTATAACTCCTTCCAATTCGCAGCTTTCGGCGCTGGCATCCTGGACTCGACGTGAATGAAATGATCGTCTCTCTGGTCGTCTGCCCCCGCCGCTGCGATCAGAGGAGCTTCCACGGTGCGACATTGGATATTCGAGGTGGTTTCACTCCGGGTCTTGGGCGTTTTACTCAAGCACTGCAAAGGCATAAAAGTACACTGACACGGGAGATGCGGGCGTCAAGTCTTTTTGAGACACGCGGGCAGGCCCCGATTAAAATCCGGCTTCCTTCCCCTCCGGTCTCTCCCCCGGGCGTTTCCCCGCGATCTTTTCCACCAGATAGAACGAAACCGGGACGATGAAGAGCGCCAGCAGCGTGGCGGCGAGCATCCCGCCGATGACGGTGGTCCCCATCACCTGACGGGCCACGGCTCCGGCTCCGGAGGCGGTCCAGAGCGGGACGCACCCGAGGATGAAGGCGAAGGAGGTCATCAGGATGGGGCGCAGCCGCAGCCGTGCCCCGGAGAGGGCGGCCTCGACAAGCGGTTTGCCCGCTTCGTACTCCGCTTTCGCGAATTCCACGATGAGGATCGCGTTCTTGGCCACCAGCCCGATGATCATGACGAGCCCGATCTGCGCGTAGACGCTGTTTTCCATCTGCACCAGATAGGCCGGGGAAATCTGCGTGGCCACCCAGCGCCGCAGGAAGAGGGCGGCAAACGCGCCGAAGACGGCGATCGGCGTGCACAGGAGCACGCTGAAGGGAAGCGACCAGCTCTCATACAACGCGGCAAGGATCAGGAAGACGAAAAGGAGCGACATGGCGAAGATCAGCGCGGAGGAGATCCCCTCCTGCGCCTTCTTTTCCTGAAACGACATGCCGAGGTAGTCGTAGCCGATCTCCCGCGGCATCGTTTCGGCGTGGACCTCCTCCAGCGCTTTCATCGCCTGCGCGGTGGTGTAGCCCGGGGCGGCGTCCGCGTTGATCTGGGCGCTCCGGTAGAGGTTGTAACGCATGGTGAACTCCGGCCCGCTGTGCGGCTCCATCCGGGCGAAGGAACCGAGTGGCACCATCTCCCCCTTGCCGTTGCGGACGTAGAACTGGTCGATGTTCTCCAGCTCCGCGCGGTTGTCGCCCTCCGCCTGCACGTAGACCTGCCACTGGCGGCCAAAACGGTTGAAGTAGTTGACGAAACTCCCGCCCATGTAGGTTTGAAGCGTCTGGTAAACATCATCAAGGGATACCTGTTGCTTGAGCACCTTGGCCTGATCGACATCAATCATCACGCCGGGGACATCCGGCAGGAAGGTGGTGCTCAGGTGCGCGATCTCCGGGCGCTTGCCCGCCGCTTCCATGAAAGTTTTCACGTTTTTGGCCAGAAAACCGATCTCCTTCCCCGCCCGGTCCTGGAGGATGAAGGTGATCCCGCCGGAAGCGCCCGTCCCCGGAATGGCCGGGGGCGAGACGGCAAAGGCGATCCCCTGCGAGACGCCCGCGAGTTCCCGGTTGATCCGCTCCTTGATGGCGAGGTAGCTCTCTTCCTGCGCGGTCCGTTGGGACCACGGCTTGAGGGTCACGAAAAAGAAGCCGTTGTAGGTGGTTTCCACGCCGCTGAGGAGGCTGGAGCCGACGGTGGTGGTGACATGCTCGATGCCGGGGATGTCCGCGAGGACTTTTTCGATATGACGGCAGGCGTCATCCGTCCGCTGGAGCGAAGCGGCGGCGGGAAGCTGCACGTTGACGTAAAGGAACCCCTGATCTTCGTCCGGCAGGAAGCTTGCGGGAACCGCCCGGCCCAGCCAGCCCGAGGCGAGCACGGAGAGGAACAGCAGGATCATCGCCAGCCCGCTCTTGCGGATGAGCCCATGGCAGAGGCTCACGTAGCCGTTGGTGGCGTGACCGAAGAGGCGGTTGAAGCCGTCGAAGAAGCGCCCGAGCCAGCCGCCCGTCTTCTGATGCGGCTTGAGCAGCAGGGCGCAGAGCGCGGGGCTCAGGGTGAGCGCGTTGAGTGCGGAGATGAGGACGGAGACGGCGATCGTCACCGCAAACTGCTGGTAGAGCCGTCCGGTGATGCCGGGGATGAACGCCGTCGGGATGAAGACGGCGGCGAGCACCAGCGCGATGCCGACAACCGGCCCGGAGATTTCCTTCATCGCCTTGAAGGTCGCCTCGCGCGGGGAAAGCCCCGCCTCGATATGCGCGCCGACGGCTTCCACCACGACGATGGCATCATCGACCACCAGCCCGATGGCGAGCACCAGCCCGAAGAGGGAGAGGGTGTTGATGGAAAAGCCGAGCAGGGGAAAGACGATGAACGCGCCGATGAGCGAGACCGGCACGGCAAGGAGCGGGATGAGCGTGGCGCGCCAGTTCTGGAGGAAGAGGAAGACGACGATGAGCACGAGCGCCAGCGCTTCAACCAGGGTGTGAAGGATTTCCTTCATTCCTTCGGTGACGGAATCGGTGGTATCAAGCGAGACCTGGTAATCGACCCCGACCGGGAATCGTTCCTTGAGTTCCTCCATCCGCTGGCGGACGATCCGCGCGGTTTCAACGGCGTTGCTCCCCGGGGCCTGATAGATGGAGACGACGGCGGCCGGTTTGCCGTTGAAACGGCCTTTCACGGCGTAGTCCACCGCGCCGAGTTCGATCCGCGCCACGTCCGAGAGGCGCACGACGCCGCCGTCCGATGCCTGCCGCACGATGATGTCACCGAATTCCTCCGTCGTCACCAGCCGCCCCTGCGCCACGGCGGAGTAGGTGAAAAGCTGCCCCTTGGGAGCCGGTTCCGCGCCGATCTGGCCGGTGGAGTTCACGGTGTTCTGCTGCTGGATGGCCCGGATGACGTCGGGGACCGTCACGGAAAGGGCGGCGAGCGCTTCCGGGTCGATCCAGAGCCGCATGGCGTACTCGCCCGCCCCGGCCACCTGCACGTTGGAGACGCCGGGCAGGCGGGTGAGTTCATCGTTCAGGTTGATGTAGGCGTAGTTCGAGAGGAACAGGGCGTCCCGCGTGGTGTCCGGTGAGTACAGGGCGAAGACAAGCAGCGGCGCGGCGCTTGATTTGCGGACATCGACGCCGAGTTCCGTCACCGCGTCGGGGAGTTGCGGCTCCGCCTGTTTCTCCCGCATCTGGGCGAGGATCTGATCGGTGTTCGGGTCGGTCTTGAGATCGAAATTGACGGTGAGGACCATCTTGCCGTTGTTGGCGTTGATGGAGACCATGTAGTTCATGTGGTCCACGCCGCTCATTTGCTGCTCGATCGGCGTGGCGACGGCTTTTTCCACCGTCTCCGCATCCGCGCCGAGGTAGGTGGCAAGCACCTGGATATCCGGCGAGGCGATCTCAGGGAACTGCGCCACGGGGAGGAACGCGGCGGTGATCAGGCCGACGATGACCAGGATGATCGAAAGGACCATGGCCATGATCGGGCGGTTGATGAAAAAATGAGACATGGCTAAAAAAGATCAGGCATTGGAAGAGGGGGCGGAGGGAGCGGGGGAGGAAGGCGATTTCCGGCGTCCGCCCCCGATGAGCCTGCCCATCAGGCAGAAGCTCGCGGGCACCAGCAACAGGCCCAGAAGCGTCGCCGCGAGCATCCCGCCGACCACGGTTGTCCCCATGATCTGCCGCGAGAGGGCTCCCGCGCCAGAGGCGATGCAGAGCGGAACGCAGCCGAGGATGAAGGCGAGCGAAGTCATCAGCACGGGGCGGAAACGCAACCGCGCCGCCGCCAGCGCCGCCTCGGTGAGCGAAAGGCCGCGCTCGTGTTCCGCCTTCGCGAATTCGACGATGAGGATCGCGTTCTTGGCCGCCAGCCCGATCACCATGACGAGGCCGATCTGTGCGAAGACGTTGTTCTCCATCTGGACGAGGATCGGCGGGAAAAACCCTTCCTGCAACGCCCGCCGCAGGTAGAGCAGCCCGAGCGCGCCGAAGACCGCCACCGGCGTGCTCAGCAGGACGCTGAAGGGGAGCGACCAGCTCTCATAGAGCGCGGCAAGGATCAGGAAGACGAAGAGGAGGGAGAGCCCGAAGATCGCGGCGGCGGGGATGCCTTCCTGCGCCTTCTTTTCCTCGAACGACATGCCGAGGTAGCCGTACCCCATCCCGGGGGGCATGGTTTCTTCAAAGACTTCCTCAAGCGCCTTCATCGCCTGCGCGGAACTCACGCCGGGCGCGGCGGTGGCGTTGATCTGCGCGCTCCGGTAGAGGTTGTAGCGCATGGTGAACTCCGGCCCGCTCCGCTGCTCGAACTGTGCCAGTGTGCTCAGGGGGACGGCTTCGCCCCGGTCGTTGCGCAGGTAGAATTCCGTGGCATTCTCCGCCGTGTTCCGCGCATCCCCCTCCGCCTGCACGTAGACCGGCCACTGGCGGCCAAAGCGGTTGAAGTAGTTGACGAAGCTCCCGCCCATGTAGGTTTGAAGCGTGGTGTAGAGGCTCTTGAGCGGGACGCCGAGCTTGAGCGCCTTCTCGCGATCCACGTTCACGAAAAGCTGCGGCACTTCTCCGAGAAAGGTGCTCCGCACCTGCGCAAGCTCCGGGCGCTTGAGGGCGGCTTCGATGAACGTTTTCACGTTGCGGGTAAGGTAGGGGACGTCCTGCCCCTGCCGGTCCTGAAGGACGAAGGTGACGCCCCCCGCCGTGCCGACGCCGGGGATCGCCGGGGGCGAGAAGGCGAAGACCATGGCGTGCGGGATCTTGAGCAGTTCGCGGTTGAGCTTCCCGCGGATGACCGGGTAGCTCAGGTCGCGCCCCTTCCGCTCGGAGGTCGGCTTGAGCGTGACGAAGAAGAAGCCGCTGTAGGTCGTCTGGATGTTGCTCAGCATGCTGTAGCCGATGATGCTGGTCACATGGTCGATCCCCGGTGTGCGGGCGAGGAGTTCCTCCACGCGGGTGCAGACCTCGGCGGTGCGCTGGAGCGAGGCGGCGTCGGGAAGCTGGAGGTTGATGAAGAAGAACCCCTGATCTTCATCCGGCAGGAAGCTTGAGGGGAGTTTCTTCTCAAAGAGGAGAGCCACGCCGCCGAAGAGGATCAGCAGCACGACGACGATCGCCCCCTTGCGCGCCAGCCCGCCGGAGAGATGGACGAAGCCGCCGGTGAGGCGGTCGAAGCTCCGGTTGAACCAGACGAAGAAGCGGTTTTCCCGGCCCGTGCGCGGCTTGAGCAGCAAGGCGCAGAGGGCGGGGCTGAGGGTGAGCGCGCTGAAGGCGGAGAGGATGACGGAGACGGCGATCGTCACCGCGAACTGCTGGTAGAGCTGGCCGGTGAGCCCCGGAATGAACGCCGTCGGCACGAAGACGGAGGCGAGGACGAGGGCGATGCCGATCACCGGGCCGCGGATTTCCTTCGTGGCCAGCCGCGTGGCTTCGCCCGGGGAGAGGCCGCGGGCGATATGGTGCTCCACGGCTTCCACCACGACGATCGCATCATCCACCACCAGCCCGATGGCCAGCACCAGCCCGAAGAGGGAGAGGGTGTTGATGGAAAAACCGAGCAGCGGAAAGATGGCGAAGGTGCCGATGAGCGAAACCGGCACGGCGAGCAGCGGAATGAAGGTGGCCCGCCAGCTCTGGAGAAAGAGGTAGACAACGAGGATCACCAGCACGATGGCGATGAGCAGCGTCTCGATGATCTCGTGAATCCCATCGACGACCGGGAGCGTCGTATCGAGCGAGATCAGGTAATCGACCCCGGCGGGGAAGCGCTCGCGAAGTTCCTCCATCCGTTTTTTCGCGGCGGCGGCGGTGTTGACGGCGTTCGAGCCGGGTAGCTGGTAGAGGGCGACCACCGCGCTCGGTTTGCCATCAAGCCGCCCTTGCAGGTTGTAGCTCTGGGTGCCGAGTTCCACGCGCGCCACGTCGCGCAGGCGGACGGTGGCCCCGTCGTCGTTCTGGCGCAGGATGATCGCCCCGAACTCCTCCGCCGTGGTGAGCATCCCGCGCGTGCGGGCGATACGGGTGAACATCTGCCCCTCGGGGGCCGGTTCGCCGCCGAGGGTGCCCATCGGGTTCGGGCGGCTCTGGGACTGGATCGCCTGCGTGACTTCGCCCACCGTCAGGTCGATGGCGGCGAGCCGCTCCGGGTCGAGCCAGACGCGCATGGCGTACTGGCCCGCGCCGAAGATTTTCACCTGCCCGATGCCGGGGACGCGGCCCAGCTCATCGTTGAGGTTGATGTAGGCGTAGTTCGCCAGGAACTCCGCGTCCCGGCTGCCGTCCGGCGAATAAAGGGAGACGAGCAGGAGCGGGGCGGAGAACGATTTCTGCACGGTGACGCCGAGCGCGTTCACCTCCGCGGGGAGTTGGGTGCCCGCCTGCGATTCGCGCATCTGGACGAGGATCTGGTCCGTGTTCGGGTCGGTGCCGAGCCGGAAGTTCGTCCGCAGGGTCATCGAGCCGTCGTTGCCGTTGATGGAGTACATCGCCTCCATCCCGTCCACGCCGCTCATCTGCTGTTCGATCGGCGCGGCGACCGATTTCTCCACCGTCAGCGCGTCCGCGCCGGTGTAGCGTGCGTTCACCTGCACCTGCGGCGGGGTGATCTCCGGGAACTGCGCCACGGGCAGGAGCAGCATGGCGATCCCCCCGAGGATGAGGACGAAGACGGAGAGGACGATCGCCGCGATCGGTCGTCTGATGAAAAAATCCGTCATGGCAGGGCGTGCCGCCGGTTACGAAGCCGATTCCTGAGCCGGGGCGGCGGGCTCTGCGACCTCGGGAGCCGCCGGAGCCGGGGTGTCCGGCTGGTACGGTTTCGGGACGACTTTCTTGCCCTGCGCGACTTTTTGCAGCCCTTCCACCACCACCTTCTCCCCCGCCTTGAGCCCTTCCTCCACCACGCGGAGCGCGCCGAAGGCCGGGCCGGGGCGCACGGTGCGGATGGAGACGGTGTCCCCGGGCTCCAGCACGGCGACCTGATAGCTTCCCTGAAGCTCGTCAAGCGCCTGTTGGGGCACGAGCAGGGCATCCTTCGTTACGGAAACGGGTACGCGGACGCGGGAAAACTGGCCGGGCCGCAGAAAGTTGCCCGGGTTGGGAAACTCCGTGGCGATCCGCAGCGTGCCGGTGCTCTCCTGAACCTCCCGGTCCACGGCGACGAAGTGGCCTTCCCTGTCGTACGTCTTGCCGTCGGCGAGGATGAGTGAGACGGGGATTTTCCGCGCCCCGTGGTTTTCCGAGAAACGCCGGAACGCCTTGAGATAGGTCTGCTCGCTCACCTGAATGTAGACGCGGATCGGGTCGAGCGCGGAGAGGGTGGCGAGCGCGGTCGGGTCGCTCGGGCCGACGAGATCGCCGATGTTCCGTTTGGCGATGGAGATCACGCCATCAAAGGGGGCGGTGACTTTCGTGTAGGCGAGGTTGAGTTCCGCCTGCTGGAGGCTCGCCTGCTCCGCCTTCACCTTCGCCTTGGCGGCCTCGTTCTGCTGGACGGAGTTGTCCCGGTCCTGCTGGCTCACGGCTCCCTTTTCAAAGCCCTGCACGTATTTATCCGCGTTGAGCTGGGTGCGGAGCTGGTCCGCCTCCGCCTGCGCGAGGTTCGCCTGCGCCTGCGCGACGTTGGCCTCGAAAGGGCGCGGGTCGATCTCAAAGAGGAGATCCCCCTTTTTCACCGGGGTGCCGTCCTGATAGCTCTGCTTGAGGATGTAGCCGGAGACGCGGGCGCGGATTTCCGCGTTGTTCGAGCCATCCACCGTGCCGATCCATTCCCGGAAGATCGGGACGTCTCCCTGCGTTACGGGGGCGACTTCCACTTCCGGCGGGGCCAGAAGCGGGTTGTCCACCTCCGGTTTGTGACAGCCCGTCCCCAGGGCGAGCGCCGTGAGGCAGAGGAGCGATGCGAGGAAGGGGCGGCTGGTGGCGGCGGGGCGGGCGAAAGGGAACGTGCGGGCCATAAGGCGGACCATGGGATGGACCATCGGGCGAAATCAAAAAGGGGCGGAGAGAAGCGCGGAGCCGTCCGGGCGGGGGGTTACGCCTTGACGATGCCGAGGGAAACCAGCAGGGCCTGGTTGATCGTGCCGGTCACTTTCAGTCCGTTCTTGCCCTGGTAGGTTCCGATGGATTTGCTGGTGGCCGGGCCGATCTGGCCGTCGATGGGGCCCGCGTAGTAGCCGCGTTTCTTGAGTTCCACCTGCACGGAGGTCTCCACCGGGTAGGTGGCGTAGACCGGGTATTTCACATAGTGCGGGTAGGCGACGACACGGTAGCCCGCGTACGCTCCCACCGGGGCGACGTAGACGGAGTTGACCGTGACGGTCGCCGGGCGGTAGACGCCGCCGGTGTAGACGTATCCGGCGCGGTAGCCGGTGAAGGAACTGGCGGTGTAGGTGCCGTGGGGGCCGCTGGCGGTCCCGGCGCGGTAACGGCCCGTGGTGACCCCGGAGGCTTCATAGGTGTTGCCGCGCGGGCCGGTGGCTTCCACGGAACCGGCGCCGAAGCGGCCGTAACGCGCGCCCTCGGCTTCCACGGAGCCGCCCCGGGGGCCTTCCCGGGAGACGCTCCCGGCGCGGGCGCGCTGGGCCTGGGTTTCCTGAAGGGTTCCCAGCAGGCAAAGACCGCAGACGATGAGGGGGAATGAAGAGCGGGAGAGGATGGTTTTGGGCATGGCAGGAATGGGAAGTTGTGGCAATGGCGGCGATGAATCACGGCGCATTCACCCGGGTCCGCCGGACAATGAGAACCGCAGGATACACGATGCCCCGCGGGTCGTCACGATCAAATGAGCGAACCGGACCGGACCTGCGCACAGGATACCCGCGAGGAAACGGCGATGCCGATCCCAAATGGATGAAACCGGCAGAATGATGGGCGGAACCGCCCCGCGTGCGCCCCTCCCGCGATGGTGACGGCGGCGGTGGCTGCTACCGGAACCGGGCGTCCACCCGTTCGATCAGGTGTTCCACCAGTTCGGAATCCCCGAGCCGCTCCACCGATTCATGCAGGAAGCCGCGCACGATCAGCCGCCGCGCCTGCCGCTCCGGGATGCCCCGGGCCAGAAGGTAGAAAAGCTCCTCTTCCTCGATCTGCCCGGAGGTGGCCCCGTGCGTGCAGCGGACGTCGTCGGCCAGGATCTCCAGCCCGGGGGCGGAGTTCGCCTCCGCCTCGTCGCTGAGGATCAGGTTGCGCACTTTCTGGTAGGCGTCCGTGCGGTGGGCGCCTTCGTCCACGCGGATGAGGCCCGCGAAGGTGGTCCGCGCCCGGTCGTCGATCGCGTTTTTGTAAAGCAGATCGCTCGCGGCCCCGGGAGCGCAATGCTCCTGAAGGGTGCGCTGGTCAAATTCCTGGTCGCCGTCGGCCACGGTGACGCTGAGCATGTCGCTGCGCCCGCCTTCGCCGGTCAGGCGGCTGAGGCTTTCGGTGCGGGCGTAGGCGCTCCCGAGGTTCAGGTTCAGGCTGCGGGCCGTTGCGTTGCCGCTCACCACGGTATTGTTGATCTGGAAGGCAAGGCTGCGGCGGCTCCATTCCTGCACGCAGACGTAGGTAAGCTGCGCCCCTTCGGCCACGTAAAGATCGTTCACGCCGACGGAAAGCCCCGCTTCCTCCTCCCGGGCGCTCCGGAAGTAGTCGATGAGGGTGACGCGGCTCCCGGCTTCCGCGATCAGGAGCGTGTGCGGGAAGGCGCTCGCGTTTTCGCCGGCAAGCCAGTGGTGGACTTCGATCGGCAGGGCGATTTCCACCCCCTGCGGAACGTAAAGGAACGTGCCGCTGCGGACATTGGCCTGATGGAGCGCGGCGAACTTCCGCCCGCCGAGCGGCGCTCCCTGCGCCATGAAGTGACGGCGGAAGAGATCGGAATGCTCCGTGAGCGCTTCCTCCAGCGGTTTCCAGATCACCCCGGCCCGGGAAAGCGTCTCTTCAAAGACTTCCCGGCGCACGAGCCGGTCGTTGGCGAAGACCATCCGCCCGGCGGTCCGCTCCAGCCCCCGGGAGCGGGCCTCCAGCGCGGCGGCGGCTTCGGCGTCGAGCGCGGGCGCTTCGCCGAACGCGTCGATCCGGACCTTGCGCAGGTCGGTGAAACGCCACGCCTCGTCCTTGCGCGTGGGCATCGCGAGGGCGTCAAAGGTTTTCCGGCCTTCTTCCCGCAGGTCGGCAAACCATGCGGGCAACGGGGTGAGGGGGGGGCGTTCCTGGGTCAGTGTGATGCTCATTAAAGAAGTATCGGCAAAAAGGTGGGTGCAAGGGATCAGGCCCGCGTCAGCCAACGGAGCCTTCCATTTCAAGGTCGATGAGCCGTTTGAGTTCCACGGAGTATTCCATCGGGAACTGGTTGACGAGGTCGTTGACGAACCCGTTGACCGAGAGGCTCATTGCCTGCGCTTCGGTGAGGCCGCGCTGCTGCATGTAGAAGATCTGGTCTTCGCTCACCTGGCTCACGCTCGCCTCGTGCTGCACGGCGTTCCCGGTGCCCCGGACGGTGATGGCCGGGTAGGTGTCCGTGCGGCTGTTCTGGTTGATGAGCAGCGCGTCGCACTCCGTGTTGTTCTTGCAGTTCCTGAGATGTTTGGGGACATGGACGAGGCCCCGGTAGCTGGAGCGGCCGTTGCCCACGGAGATCGACTTGGAGACGATGTTGGAGGTCGTCTCATCCGCCGCGTGGATCATTTTCGCCCCGGTGTCCTGATGCTGCCCGTTGCTGGCGAGCGCGATGGAGATCACCTCCCCGCGCGCCTTGCGGCCCTTGAGGACCACGCCGGGATATTTCATCGTCAGGCGCGAGCCGATGTTGCAGTCGATCCATTTCACCTCCGCCTCCTCGTGGGCGATCGCCCGCTTGGTGACGAGGTTGAAGACGTTGGAACTCCAGTTCTGCACGGTCACGTACTGGATTTTCGCTCCCTTGAGGGCGACGAGTTCCACCACGGCGGAGTGAAGCGTGGCTGTCTCGAACTTCGGCGCGGTGCACCCTTCCATGTACATCACCTCGGAGCCTTCGTCCGCGATGATGAGGGTCCGCTCGAACTGGCCGAAGTTTTCCGCGTTGATCCGGAAATACGCCTGCAGGGGGTGCTTCACCTTCACCCCCGGGGGCACGTAGATGAAGGAGCCGCCGCTGAAGACGGCGGAGTTGAGGGCGCTGAACTTGTTGTCGCCCGTCGGGATGATCTTCCCGAACCATTTGCGGAAGATTTCCGGGTGGTTGATGAGCCCGTCGGTGGAGCCGACGAAGATCACCCCCTGGTCCCCCACGGCTTTCTTGATGTTGGAGTAGACGGATTCGGAGTCGAACTGCGCTTCCACCCCGGCGAGGAACTTGCGCTCCTGTTCCGGGATGCCGAGCCGCTCGAAGGTCTCCTTCACGTCCGCGGGCACTTCATCCCACGAGCGGGTCGGCCTCTTGGCGTTGGCGAGGTAGTAACGGATTTTGTCGAACTGGATCGTCTTGAGGTCTTCGGTCGCCCAGTGGGTCGGGAGCGGTTTGCTCTCGAAGATGTCGAGCGCGCGCAGACGGAATTCGCGAATCCAGTCCGGCTCGCCCTTGACGTCGGCGATGTAGTTGATCGTGTCGCGGGTGAGGCCCACGCCCGCATCGTATTGGTGTTTCTCCGGGTAGGAAAAATCACCGACGCTGCGGTCGATCTCGATCTGAGTGGCGGCTTCTGCTGGCATGGCTTTGAAAAAAGTTAAACGGTTGCGGGTTGCAGGGATTCCTTCACCCAGTCGTATCCCTTGGCTTCGAGTTCGAGCGCGAGTTCCTTGTCGCCGCTCAGGACGATGCGGCCATCCACCAGCACGTGAACGGCGTCCGGCACGATGTAGTCGAGCAGGCGCTGGTAGTGGGTGATGAGCAGAATGCCCAGATCGGGGCCGCGCAGGGCGTTCACCCCGTCGGAGACGATCCGCAGGGCGTCGATGTCGAGGCCGGAGTCGGTCTCATCCAGCACGGCGTAGCGCGGTTCGAGCATCGCCATTTGCAGGATTTCGCACCGCTTCTTCTCGCCGCCGGAGAAGCCTTCGTTCACGGAACGGGAGGTGAACTGCCGGGGGATTTCCAGCTTGTCCATCTTTTCGTAAAGCCGGTGATAATATTCGACGGCTTCGAGTTCCTCCCCCTCCGGCAGACGGGCGGCCACGGCGGCGCGCAGGAAGTTGGCGATGGAGACGCCGGGGATTTCCATCGGGTACTGGAAGGCGAGGAAGACCCCCATGCGGGAGCGGACGTCCGGATCGAGGTCCAGGATGTTTTCCCCGTCCACGAGCACTTCCCCGGCGGTGACGGTATAGTCCGGATGCCCGGCGATCACCTTGGCCAGCGTGCTCTTGCCCGAGCCGTTGGGCCCCATGATCGCGTGGACTTTTCCCCGTTCCACTTCAAGGCTCAGGCCTTTGAGGATCTCGGTGTCGCCGATATTAACGTGCAGATTCTTGATGACGAGTGACTTCATGATGGAGTGTTGGACGATTCGTTGACGCAAGGGGCGCAGAGACCGCGCAGGGTGATCTCCGCATGGGTGACGACGCTCCCGGTGGGAACTTCCCAGGTTTCGTCAAGAGGCTGGTTGAGGGGGACGTCGATCACCGCGCCGCACTGGTTGCAGTAGAAGTGACCGTGCGGGGTGGCGTTGGCGCAGTAGCGGGCGGAGCCGCGGTCGAGGCTCACCGGCTTGATCAGCCCGGACTCGCTCAGCGTCTCCAGACAGTTGTAAACCGTGGCGAGCGAGATGGAGGGGACTTTCGCCTTCACCTGCATGAACACGTCGAGCGCCGTCGGGTGATCCTGCGTCTGCATCAGCGCCTCCAGCACGTGGCGGCGCTGGGAGGTGAGCCGGATGCCGGAGCGGGAGATCGTCTGGCTGTAAAAATCGTGCCGCGGATCGGGAGCCGCTTTCCGGGAAGAATCCGGCGCGACCGTCGGGCGGCGGGGGGCCGGTTTGGGCTGGGACGAGGTCGGGGTGTTCATGATCTGCGGAAGGGAACTATTCTCCGGAGCGGGGTGCTAATCAAGAATTATTCTAAATAAAAAGAACCGCCCCGGGGGTTCCCGCCGGTTTTGCGGTTTTGCGGGGGCGGATTGACGCTCTTTGCCCGAAACGGTAGGAAGGGGGGCATGTTCACTCACGAGCGCCACCGGCTCATCGCCCGGCTTCTGGCCCGGCACCAGCGGATGACGGTGCGCGCCATCGGGGAACAGCTCGCCATTTCCCCGGCGACGCTCCGGCGCGATCTCGTGAAGATGGAGGCGCAGGGGCATCTCGTCCGGGTGCACGGCGGGGTGGTCCACCCGGGGGAGCTCCGGGGCGAACCTTCCTTTTCGCTCAAGAGTCGCAAGGCGGTGGAGGCGAAGCGGGCGATCGCGGCGGCTGCCGCCGGGGAGGTGCCCGAGGGGGCGAGCGTTTTTCTCGATTCCGGCACGACGTGCCTGGAGGTGGGCCGCCGGCTGCTCGCGCGGGGCGATCTGCGGCTGATCACCAACTCCGTCCCCCTGTTACACGAGGCGGCGGCGGCGGGCGTGGCGGTGCTGGCGACCGGCGGGGAACTCCGCCCGATCAGCGGGGCGCTCACCGGCCCGCTGGGGGAGGAGTGGCTGCGGCGCTTTTCGATCGACCGGGCGTTTCTCGGCGCTTCCGGCCTGACCCCGGAAGGGCCGACCACCACGGAACTGAGCGAAGCCGCCATCAAGGAGCGGATCATGGAACGGGCCGCCCTCTCCGTGCTGGTGGCGGACGCTTCCAAGTGGGGAGCCTCCGCGCCGATCCGCTTTGGCGCATGGGACGGGTTCTCCCGCTGGATCACCAGCGACGATCTGCCGGAGGCCGTGGCCGCCTCCTGGCGGCATGGGACGGAGATCGTTCGCGTGGCCCCCGGATAGCCTTTTTTTCCGCGGGGCGGAGCGCTCCGTTTCCCCTTGTCTGCCATCGGCAAGCGATTATTCTCGCCGCCATGATCATTTCTCCCAAAATCCGCGGCTTTATCTGCACCACGGCTCATCCCGAGGGGTGCGCCGCCCATGTTCAGGAACAGATCGACTATGTCCGCAGCCAGCCGCGGCTGGCCAATCCGCCGAAGAACGTCCTCGTCATCGGCGCGTCCACCGGGTACGGGCTCGCCTCGCGGATCGTTCCCGCCTTCGGGGGAGGGGCCGCCACCGTCGGCGTTTTTTTTGAAAAGGAGGGGACGGAGAAAAAGACCGGGTCCGCCGGTTGGTACAACACCGCCGCCTTTCACGAGGCCGCCCGGCGCGAGGGGCTCTACGCCCGGAGCTTCAACGGCGACGCCTTTTCCCATGCCTTGAAAAAGGAGGTGATCGAGGCGATCCGCGCCGATCTCGGGCAGGTGGACCTGGTGGTTTACAGCCTCGCCTCGCCCCGGCGGGAAGACCCGGATACGGGGGAGGTCTACCGCTCCGTGCTCAAGCCGACCCGCGAGATTTACCGCGAGCGGACCCTCAATACGGACAACGCCCGGATCGAGCCGGTGGAGATTCCGCCCGCCACGGAGGAGGAGATCGCCCAGACGGTGAAAGTGATGGGCGGGGAGGATTGGCAGCTCTGGATCAACGCCCTGGGGGAGGCGGGGGTGCTCGCGGACGGGTTCCGCACCGTCGCCTACTCCTACATCGGCCCGAAGATCACCTGGCCGGTTTATACGGACGGCACCATCGGCCGGGCGAAGGGCGATCTGGAAGCCACCGCCCGGGCCATGAACGAAACCTTCGGGGAAAATACCGCCGTGGTTTCCGTGAACAAGGCTCTGGTGACACAGGCCAGCTCGGCGATCCCGGTCGTGCCGCTCTACATCTCCCTGCTCTACCGGATCATGAAGGAGAAGGGGTTGCATGAAGGGTGCATTGAGCAGATCAAGCGCCTTTTCGCCACCCGCCTCGACCCGGCCCGGCCCCGGCAGCTCGACGACCACGGGCGCATCCGGATCGACGACTGGGAGATGCGCGAGGATGTGCAGGCGGAGGTGGCCGGGAAGTGGCCCGCCATCACCACGGAGAACCTCTACGAGATCACCGATTTCGCTGGCTATCAGAAGGAATTCCTGAAACTCTTCGGGTTTGGTCTTCCGGGGGTCGATTACGACGCCGAGACCAGTCCGGTGCGGGAGATTCCGGTCTCCTGAGTTCTCCGGTTTGACCTTCTCTTTCCCTGTGCCCGTTCCCCCCTTTCCCTGTGTCTTATGAGCGCTCCTGCCCGCACCGATGCTACCGGGGATCACAACTTCCACGATCTCCAGAGCGTGATCCCGGTGGAGGATGTGGACGCCACGGTGGCTTACTACCGGGACAAACTCGGTTTCCGCGTCGATTTCGTCGTTGGCAGGCCGGGGTTTCATGCCCGGGTCAGCAGGGACAAGGTGATGCTGCAATTTGCCACCCCGCGCCCGGACGCGGGCGATCTGACCGACGGGATTTATATTCACCTCGGCCATGTGGACGGGCGCGGAGACCTCGACGGCCTCCATGCCCAATACGTGGCGGCGGGTGTGAAGATCACGATGGAGCCAACCGTTCAGGTCTGGGGCCTGCGGGAGTTTGAGATCGAGGATTGCAATGGTCGCCGCTTCCGCTTTGCCGTGGATGCCCCCGGAGCGGGTGGCGGCTGTTCCGGGGAGAAGGAGTAAATTCCCGAAAAAAAGAGGTTTTTCCCAATGCGTTTGTTTCTTCCGATCATGAGCATGGCCTTCGGGGTTCTCTTTCCCGCATCGCTTCATGCCGAACCCTCCTCCCGCCCGGGCGCCATCGAGGCGATTCCTTTCGAGCAACTGAGCGATCGCGCCCTCGGCGCCGCCGGGCAGCGGGCGCTCGCCATCGTCCCCGAACAGTGGAACCACGCGGAGACGGATCATTTCGTCATCCACTTCCAGTCTTCCTTCATCGCCACCCCGGTGGCCGTGGAGGCGGAGTTTTACTATCGCTTCATCACGAACGATCTCGGGGTGAAACCGCCCGAAGGCGGATCGAAAAACCACATCTATCTCTTTGAGGATGTCAACCAGTGGGCCGCGTTCGTCCGGACTGTGGAGCTGGAGGAATGGACGGGGGCGGTCAAGATCGAGCACGAGCTTTTCGTCCCGCGCAACCCGAAGATCCGCTTCAAGGGACACGCGCTCGGGCACGAGGTCGCGCACCTGCTCGTTCACCGTTACCTCGGCACGCACCTGCCGCTCTGGCTGGAGGAAGGGTATGCCGAGGATGTCGGGTTGCGCGCTCACATCGCCTTTCACCGGGCGCGCGGCTACGGCGCGCGGCCCTGGTCCGCCGCCCTGGAAAACCCGATGCCGCTGAGCGAACTGACCACCCTGCAGGCGTACCCGGCGACGGAGGAGATCGGGCGTTTTTACCTGCAATCGTACCGGCTCGTCCGGATGCTCAACCGCTTCGGGGAGGAGGAGCGTTTCCGCAAGCTTCTCAAGCAGTGCGCGGAGGGGACGCCCTTTGAGCGGGCGCTCTCCGACGCCTACGGCAGCCGCTGGTCTTCGCTGCGCGATCTGGAGGAGGACTTCAAAAAGGAACTGGCCCGATAGGCGGGGGGCGGATTAGGTTGTCCTTGCAAGCCCAACCCTCCCGCCTGATCATGCGTCCCCTTTTCTTCATCCTGCTTCTTCTCCTTCCGCTGCGGGCGGCGGTGGGCGAGGCGGAGCCGCCGGAGGATATCCGGCTCGCCCCCGTCGCGTTCGAGGCGCTGAGCGAGCAGACGATTTCGCCCCTGGGACGGAAGGCGCTCGCGCTCGAACCCAAAAAGTGGCGTCACGCGGAGACGGACCATTTCGTCATCCATTTCCGGCGGGCCACGGAAGCCCAGCGGGCCGTGCGCGAGATCGAATACACGCTCTGGTTCACCGCCCGGTTGCTCCAGGCGGCCCCGGAGCGGTACGCGAAGAAATCGCACGTTTACATCTTTTCCGGTACGAAGGAGTGGAAGACGTTTCTGATGGAGACCGATGCGCCCTCGTGGTCCGCCAGCTTTGCCTGGGGGGATGAGCTTTATCTCAATATCGGCGGCATCCGGCAGGGGTTTGACTCGAACCTGCTCGCCCACGAAACCACGCACGCCGCCGTCGCCCGCCTTTATCCCGACCGGCGCTGGCCCCTCTGGCTCAACGAAGGCTTCGCCGAATACGTCGGGAGCGCCAGCGTCGCCGCCCGCAAGAACCAGCGGGTAAAGCGTCACCAGAGCGAGCTGGATCAGGCCGATCTTTCCCTTGACGAACTCTTCGCCATCCAGGTTTACCCCAAGGAGGACGCCAAAATTCACCGCCTCTACCAGAGCAGCGAACGGCTCGTCCGTTTCCTGATGGACGAGCTTCCCGCCGATCGGATCGCCCGTTTCGTGGAGGTCGTCCTGGGTGGCAAACCGTTCCGGGAAGCCGTTCTGGAGGTCTACGGCGACCAGCTCACCGATTACGACGATTTTACCCGCCGCTTTGCCAAGGCCGCCCGCTGACCCGTTTTTTGCTCCGATGCCGCCCCGTACCGCCCGTTCCCGTTCCGCCGCCACGAAATCCGCCGATGCGCCGATCCGGGCGATCCTCGGCTCCGATGAATCCGAGGTGAAGCGGGTCGCCCATCAATATTCGGTGGAGATGGCTCCTCCGGGAGCGGGGGATCTCGGCACGGATGTGATCGACGGCGTTGCGGAAAACGCCGAGATGGCCGTCACGCGGATTCACCAGACGATCGAAGCGATCCTGACGCTCCCGTTCTTCGGCGGCGAAAAGCTTGTCTGGCTCAAGAACGCCAATTTCCTGGGCGACAGCGTGACGGGCCGGGCGGAAGGGGTCGTGGAGGCTTCGGGGCGGTTGCTGGAGCTGCTTGGCGGAGCGTTCCCCCCCGGGGTGCGGTTCCTGCTCAGCGCCACGGAGATCGACAAGCGGCGCACCTTTTACAAAACGCTCGGGAAGATCGCCGCGGTGGAGATTTTCGACAAACCCGACACCGGCCGCTCCGGCTGGGAGGAGGCCGCCGCCGCCTTTGTACGCGAACAGGCCGAGGCGTGCGGCCTGCGGTTGCGGGGGGATGCGCTGGAGCTTTTCGTCATGCTCACCGGCGGGGATACCCGGCAGATCCGCAACGAACTCGAAAAGCTCGATCTCTATCTGGGCGAAACCCGGCGGGAAGTGACCCTCGATGACCTCCGGCTCATGGTCCCGGCGAGCCGGGCGGGCGTGGTTTTCGAACTCGGCAACGCGCTGGCCGCCCGGGACCTCAACCGCGCCCTTGGCCTGATGGAGCAGCTTCTCTTTCAGGGGGAAACCGCCATCGCCATCCTGCTCGTGGCCATCATCCCGACGGTGCGCAACCTGTTGCTGGCCCGCGACCTGATGGTGCGCCACCGCCTTTCCCGCCCGGCGGCCCCGTTCCACTTCACCGGCGCGCTCAACCGGCTCCCCCCGCACGCCACGGCCCATCTGCCCCGGAAAAAGGACGGCTCCCTCAACACCTACGCGCTCGGCATCGCCGCCACCGGGGCGCACCGGTACGAGCCGGGCGAACTGCGCGAGGCGCTCGAAGCGTGTCTGGAAGCGAACGTGGCCCTCGTGACCAGCGGCCTCGATGCCCGCACCGTTTTGAGCGAACTCATCGTCCGGATCGCCGCGCCGCGCGCCGCCGCCCGAAATTAACCTTTCCATCCCGGGACCAAGCGGTTACAAAGCGCTACGCATGTCGACCTCCTCTCCTAGACTTACCTCCGTCGTCACCGGCGGCGCCGGGTTCCTCGGCTCCCACCTTACCGACCGCCTGCTGGCCGAAGGCCATCGCGTCATCGGCATCGACAATTTCATCACCGGCAGCCCGGCCAATGTCGAGCATCTCTCGGGCAACGCCAACTACCGCTTTATCCAGCAGGACGTCACCCAATACCTGCTCATTGACGAACCGGTCGATTTCGTCTTCCACTTCGCCTCCCCGGCCAGCCCGATCGACTACCTCGAACACCCGATCCCGACGCTCAAGGTCGGCGCGCTCGGCACGCACAACACCCTCGGGCTCGCCAAGGCGAAAAAGGCCCGCTTCCTGATCGCCTCCACCAGCGAATGCTACGGCGATCCGCTTGTCCACCCGCAGACGGAGGACTACTGGGGGAACGTGAACCCGATCGGCCCGCGCGGCGTCTACGACGAAGCCAAGCGCTTTGCCGAGGCGATGACGATGGCTTACCACCGTTATCATCATCTCGATACGAAGATCGTCCGCATTTTCAATACCTACGGCCCGCGGATGCGCCTGCGGGACGGGCGCGTCGTCCCCGCCTTCATCGGGCAGGCGCTCACCGGCGCTCCGCTTACGATCTTCGGGGACGGCTCCCAGACCCGTTCCTTCTGCTACGTGAGCGATCTGATCGACGGCATCTACCGCCTCGCCCTTTCCGATTTTCACGAGCCGGTCAACATCGGCAACCCCCGGGAGATGACGATCCTCCAGTTTGCCCAGGAGATCATCCGCATCACGGGCAGCACCTCCGGCATCGAACACCGCCCCCTGCCGGTGGACGATCCCAAGGTGCGCCAGCCCGACATCAGCCGGGCACGAAAGGTGCTGGGATGGGAACCGAAAGTCGAGTTCGAGGAAGGAATCGCCGACACCATCGATTACTTCCGCCCGAGGGTGGGATGAAAAACCTGCCACGGCCTCTGAAAGAGCGACTTTTTCTTTGCAAAACCCGCGCCAACTCCCATAGTTTACTCCACCAACCCCTCCCTTCTCCTTAGCTCCTCCTCCTTAGAATGAAAAAGATCACGCTGCTTCTCTGCGCGCTTCTCTTTGTCGGTTTTTCCATGAACGGAAACGCCGCCGACGATTACACCATCAAGAAGATCGACGTCTCCTTCGTCGATACTCCCGCCTATAACGTCAACCCGCCGGCCAAGCAGGTCCGGGCGAAGAAATGGCTTCAGATGGAGGTCGCCTTCCAGTCGAAGGTCGATTTCACCGAGGAACTCGTCTTCAACTACTACGTTTACTTCGCCGAGCGCCTCTTTGTCGGCAAGGTGGAGTGCGTGAACATTGTCAAGGAACGCGAGCTTTTCACCATCGCCTACATGGCCCCCAATGCGATCGCCTCGATCCTCCAGGGGCGCACGCTCACCGCCTCGGATCTCGTGAACGTCTCGGTCACCATCACCAAGCCCGGCGTGGCGGCCCCGCTGGCCGTTGCCCACTGGAAGAGCGCCCGCGGCGCCTGGTGGGAAGCGATGAAGCAGGAGCCCGGCTATATTGTCAACAAGAGCGAAACCCCCTTCGCTCCCCTCTCCTGGGACCGCTACGAATCGCTCAAGCCTGCGTCCGCACGCTGAGACCGGACCATGGCATCTCCGAATCGTATTTTTAGTCTGAGCCTCGGAGCCCAGACCGTCAAGCTGGCCGAATTTCAAGCCGACAGGAACGGTGGGCTGATCCTCGCCCGGTACCAGGCTTCCGAGCTGCTCGCGGACCCGGCTGCCGATGCCACACGGGTAAGCCAGACGGCGCTGGCCGTTCAGGAACTCGCCGGTGCGCTCAAGGTCGGCAAGTCGGATATCAATTATTCGATTCCCTCGCAGGCCGTCATCATCCGTTACGTCAAGCTTCCCTCGGTCGGAGAGGAAAAGGTGGAGCAGATCGTCACGTTTGAGGCCCAGCAGAACGTCCCCTTCGCCATCGAGGAGGTGGTGTGGGACTATCAACTGGTTTCCGCGAACGAAAAGAAATCCTCCGGCGATAATCTGGAGGTCGTCCTCGCCGCCATCAAGTCCGACATGCTTGAGGAGCTTAACCAGGCGGTGGAAGGCGCGGGGCTGCGCACCAGCGTCGTCGATGTCGCTCCGATGGCGCTCTACAACGCGTTCCGGTACAATTACAGCGACCTGGACGGGTGTTCGCTCCTCATCGACATCGGGGCCCGGACCACCAATCTCGTCTTTATCGAAGGGCGCAAGGTGTTCTCCCGCTCCATCGCCATCGGTGGCAACACGATCACCGCCGCCATCGCCAAGGATTTCAAGGAGAACTTCACGCAGGCCGATGAACGGAAGAAGAAGCTCGGCTTCGTCAGCCTCGGGGGAGCCTATGCCGAGCCGGATGACCCCGATCTCGCCCGGGTTTCCAAGATGGTGCGCAACACCATGACGCGACTGCACGCGGACATTTCCCGCTCCATCTCCTTCTACCGTTCCCAGCAGGGGGGAGCCCAGCCGCTCCGCGTTTTCCTGTGCGGGGGGGCGGTCGCGATGCCGTACATGCGGGAGTTTTTCCAGGAGAAACTGGCGCTCCCGATCGAGTTCTTCAATCCGCTGCGCAACGTCTCCGTCGGCGGGTCGATCGACGCGACCGAGATCGGGAAGGAAGCCCATCTTCTGGGCGAACTCGTCGGGCTCGGCCTCCGGAGCGTGAGCGATTGCCCGATGGAGTTGAACCTCCGGCCCGCGAGTGTCGTTCACGCCCGGGAGATGAGCGCCCGCAAGCCGTTCCTCGTCCTTGCGGGAGCGGCCCTTCTGGCCGTTCTCGGGAGCTGGTATTTCTACTATCAGAAATCGGCCGCCATCACCGCGCAGGTCACCGAAGGCCTGACGCCGAAGGTTCAGGCGCTGGAGCAACTCGAAGGCCAGTTCAAGAAGGCCGAGCAGGAACGCAAGCAGCGCCAGCAGGCCGCGGCTCCCCTGCTTGATGTGGTGGTGGAGCGGGATTACTGGCTGCGCCTGATCGATGACATCAACACCCGGTTGCCGCGCCGCAACATCTGGATCACCTCCCTTTCCGTGGGAAGCAAGGAAGCCGAAGCGGCGACCCCTCCGCGGACCAATCGACCCGAAGCCGCGAGGGCCGCGGTTGGCGGTGGACCCGCGCTGATCCTCAAGGGAGTTTACCTCTACAACCCGCAGTCGCATCAGATTGTGGTGAACTTCGCGAAGGCTCTGGCTCAGTCGCCTTATTTCGACTTCGATCCCGCCAAGGAGAGCGAATACGTCAAGCTCCGCACGAACCAGACCGAAACGGAATGGACCTTCCCGTTTGAATTGCACCTGCCGTTGAAAGACCCGCTCAAGGGAGCCGCCAACGAGCCTGCCAAAGCGCCATCGAAATCATGAATTGGGCTGAAAACAAATTTCTGATCGGCTACGGAGCCGTTCTGCTCATCGCCGCCGGGGCTCTGGGCTTTCTGCTGGTCAAAGAGAAGGGGCGCTATGAAACGGCCCGGCAAGAGTACGACCAGAAAGTCGCCGCGTATAACCGGTTGCGAAGCAGCCCGCTGGCGCTCACGAAGGAAAACCTCGTCAAGCTTCAGGGGCAGACACAGGTCGTGACCGATACCGCCGTGGCGCTTCGCGAGAAGCTCGCCTCCGAAACCCTTCCGCTGGAGGAGATCGCCCCCTCCCAGTTTCAGGAAGTGCTCCGGAACACCGTTTCCGCGATCGAGCGGAAAGCCGCTGGCGCCGGGGTGAAACTGCCCGATAATTTTTATCTCGGGCTGGAACGCTACCGGAACGAGCCGCCCCGCACGGAAGCCGCCGGACCGCTCCTGCGGCAGTTGAAGACGATTGATCTCGCCTGCAACACCCTCATTGATTCGAAAGTGACGGCGATTGAGACGATCAACCGCACGCCGCTTCCCATCGAGAGCGCCAGTCCGAGGGAAACCGCCGCCCCGGCGCGCAGAGGCCAGCCGACGGGCGCGAAGCCGGAGGAAACCCCGCTGGTGAGCAAATATCCTTTCGAAATCCGCTTTACCGGCTACCAGAGCGAAGTCCGCAAGGCGCTCAACTCCCTTGCCGCCAACGACAAGCAGTTTCTCGTCATCCGGCCCTTGCTGATCCAGAACGAGAATGCGAAGCCGATCCCGCGCGTTCTTGCTTCGGAGCAGGCGCTGCCCGGGCCGGAGGCGGCCGCCTCCCTCACTCCCGATCCTTCGGCGGCGGCTGCGGCTGGCGGCGATCCCTCCGTGGAGCCGCCCCTGCCTCAAAGCGATCCCCAGCATCCGGCCCGTCAGCTTGAGTACATCGTGGGGACCGAAAAAATCAACGTACAGCTTCTCCTTGAAATGACTCTCTTCGAAGGCGCGTTCCCTTCCTCCCCCAAAAAGTAGCGATATGGACTGGCTCAAGACTTACTACGACCGGGTCGCCCTGCTGGTTCTCGCGATCCTGCTGCTCGCCTCGTCCGGATTCCTCTTCTCACAGACCAAGGTATTCCAGAGCTCCTTCGCCGAAGTGGAAAAGACCATCCCCCCGGGAACCCAGTTCAAACCGGCGGAAGTCACCACCATTGAAGAGGCGATCGCCGCCGTGGACAAACCGGCCCAGTGGGAATCCCACGAAGGCTCGCTCTTTGTTTCGCGCAAATATCTGGTGCAGAACAATGCCCTGATTGATCCCCTGGAGGATGGCAGCATCACGATCCATCCGCCCGTTCCCAATCAATGGCTGCTCGATCATCAGCTCGACCTGCTCGACCCCAACATCCTCAGCGCCGATCCGGACGGCGACGGGTTCACCGTGCTTGATGAGTTCAAGCACAAGAGCAACCCGATCGAAGCGGAAAGCCGTCCCCCCTACTGGACGAAGCTGCGGCTCAAACAGGCGGAAATCCGCCGCTTCCGCCTGAAGTTCGCGGCCTATGTGGATGATTCCTACCAGATCAACACGCTGGACCTGCGCCAGCCCAGCCAGTTCCTCAAGATCGGCGACACCATTGCCGGCACCCGCTTCAAGCTGATCCGCTTCGAGCCGAAGAAACTGGTCAACCCGAACACCGGCGCGGAGCAGGATATTTCGGAACTGACCGTTCGCAACGAAGAAACCCAGCAGGATGTCGTTCTGGTCCTCAACCGGGTGGCCGACTCCCCCGATTCGTTCGCTCTTTTCACCTTCCTGATCGACAACAGCGAATTCCGGGTCAAGAAAGAGCAGAACTTCACCCTGCCGGTCGAGCCGGAGGTTGAGTATAAACTCATTGACATCAAACCAACGGAAGCCGTAATAACAAACCTCAAAACCAACGAACGGCTGACCATCCCCCATCTGGAGGCGAAACGCTGAGAGAAAAAGGAGGGTGTCTTCCAACCCCGAATCCATCCGACCATCCAACCAACTTCCCCTATCCCCCTTTTGGTTTCCCCGGCGGCTTCTCCCCTTGAATGATTGCCCGGGAGGAAATTCAAAACGTTCGATAAGCCCCTTATCCGCATTCAGTTTTCCTATGATGATTAAGCCCCCTCTGGTCACGTTCTGCTCCATGCTTGGCCTTTTTACGCTGGCCACCTCTTCCACGCTTCTCGCCCAAGGCGCGCCCCGCTCCGTCCAGAGCGCCGCGGAGCGCGAAGTGGTTCGCCGTCAGGAATCCGTCATCCGCGCCCGGGAAGCCATCCAGGCTGGCAATGTGGCCATGCGGGACAAGGATTACGACATCGCCGTTCAGCAATACCGGCTGGCGTGCGATCTCATCCCCCAGGGTGAGGGAACCGCCGCCCTCCGCAATCAGGCGCTGGGCCTCTTCGGGCACGCCAGCGTCCAGCTCGCCCAGCAGCGGATCGCCGAAGGCCGCTACGCCGACGCCGAGAACACCGCCAAGGAGGTTCTCAAGCCGGAATACGCGCCGAACTACCGGCCCGCCATCGAACTTCTCTCCCGGCTTGAACAGCCCGATTACTACAACAAGACCATCACCCCGGGGCACGTCGCCAATGTGGAGCAGGTCCGCCAGTGGCTCTACGACGCCGAAGGGTTTTACGACACGGGACGCTACGACCTCGCCGAAAAGCGTTACCACCAGGTTCTCAACATCGACCCGTACAACAAATCCGCCCGCAAGGGAATGGAGCGGGTGAACAACGCCCGGACGAAATACGGGATCGAGGCCTACAATCACGCCCGCTCCGAGGCGATCTGGCAGCTTCAGAAAGCGTGGGAACGCCCGGTACGCAAGTATGGCGATCACCACACCCGGATCATCGACCAGGATCTCCAGCAGTCGATGGGCACGCAGGCGATCACGGCGAAGCTCAACCGGATCATCATCCCCCGCGTGGAATTCCGCGAGGCGACCATCCGCGAAGCGGTGGAGTTCCTCAAGCAGAAGAGCCGGGAACTCGACGTTGCCGAGCCGGATCCGGCCCGCAAGGGGGTCAACATCGTGCTCCAGCTTGAATCGCCCGGCGCCGGGTCCATGCCGGCTCCCGCCGCACCGGCCGATAACCTGATTCCCGGGCTGGAACCGCTTCCGGCCACCGACGCGCCCGCCGCCGCGCCGATGCCGATGATGAACCCGAACGACCAGCGGATCACCCTTTCGCTTTCCAACGTGCCGCTCGCGGAGGTTCTCCGTTACGTCACCCAGCTTGCGAACCTGAAGGTCAAGATCGACCCGTATGCCGTGGCGATCGTGCCGATCACCGCCATCGTGGATCAGTTGATCACCAAGGAATACCGGGTGAACCCCGGCTTCCTGAGCAACGCTCCCGCGGGCGGAGACGATTCCGGCCCCTCTGTCCGGACCTCCGGCGGCGGTGGCGGCAGCGGCCTGCCCACCCGGCAGACGGCGCGGAACTATCTGGAGAGCCACGGCGTCCAGTTCCCCACCGGGGCAAGCGCTCACTTCATCCCGAGCAACAGCCGTCTGGTGGTCCGCAATACGCAGGATAACCTCGACCTGATCGACACGATCGTGGCGGCCCAGAGCTCCGCGGTGGTGACGCTGGTCGAGATCGAGTCGAAGTTTGTCGAGATTTCCCAGAATAACCTCAAGGAGCTCAGCTTCGACTGGTTGCTCGGGCAGTTCAACATCCCGGGTTCGGATCGCGTTTTCGGCGGTGGTGGTACGTCAGGCACGGGTAACATCATCAATCCGAACAACTATCCGTTTACCGATCCGTTTGGCCGGACCATCGGCACCAATCCTGTCACTTCGGGGAACCGAACCGGCACCGGGCTGGGCGGGGCCATCAGCGCGAACGCGATTGATGCGCTTCTCTTCCCCTCCGCCGGGTTGACGAGCGCCGCACCGGGCATCTTCAGTGCCGCGGGGGTCTTCACCGATCCGCAGTTCCAGGTGGTCATTCGCGCGTTGAACCAGAAGAAGGGGGTGGACCTCCTCTCCGCGCCACGCATCACGACCAAGAGCGGCAGCCGTGCTTCCATCGAAGTGGTCCGCGAGTTTATCTACCCGACCGAGTTTGAACCGCCACAAATTCCGCAGACCATTACTCCGCCGCGGACAAGCCTGATCGACGAGGGGGGCTCCACCGGGTCTATTCCGGTGACGCCAACCACACCGACCGCGTTTGAGATGCGTAAGGTGGGTGTCATCCTCTCTGTGGAACCGGTGGTTGGGTCCGACGGGGCAACGATTGATCTCAACCTCGAACCGGAGGTGACCGAGTTTGAAGGGTTTATCAACTATGGTAGCCCGATTCTCGCTCCTTCGAGCGGTCCGATGATTGATCCTCTTCTTGGACTGATCAATCGACCGGAGCAGGTGATCACCCCGAACGTGATCAACCAGCCGATCTTCTCCACCCGCAAGGTGACCACGAACGTGAGCATCTGGGACGGGCAGACGGTGGTTCTGGGCGGTCTGATCCGGGAAGACGTGCAGAAAGTGGAGGACAAGGTGCCGTTCCTGGGGGATATTCCGTTCCTGGGCCGCGTCTTCCGTTCCGAAGTGGATCAGCACATCAAGCGCAACCTGGTCATTTTCGTAACGGCCCGGCTGATGAACCCGGCGGGCGAACCGATCAACGCTGTTGAGGAGGAAGAGGAAGTGGTGGAACCGATGCTGGCTCCGCCGCTGCCCGAAGCGCCGCTTCCGCTCTTTACCAAGTAAAAGCTTGGGAGCCGTGCCTGTCCTGGCAATCACAGGCGGAATCGCGACCGGCAAATCCGCCTTTGCCCGCCGGTTCCAGCGGCTGACCAACGGGCGTCTCTTTGACGCCGATGCCACGGCGAAAGAGTTGCTGGAAGGCAGCTCTGACGTTCGGGAGAAAGTGCGGGCCGTTTTCGGCCCGCAGGTAATGGATGCCGGTGGAGGCATCAGTCGCGCACGCCTGCGTGAGATTGTCTTTGACGATCGCGCCCGGCGTGAGAGCCTGGAGGGAATTTTGCACCCGTTGATCCGGGTGCGGTGGGAAGATGAAGCAGCCAAGGCACGAGAGAAGGGGGAATGGTTTCTGGCAGATATTCCCCTGCTTTATGAGACCGGCGGGGAGACCCTTGTCGATCATGTCGTGGTGGTGGCCTGCGCCCGGGATACCCAGATCCGCCGGATGCGGATGGATCGCGGCCTCTCCCTCCCCATGGCCGAGGCCATCCTCCGCGCCCAAGCCCCTCTTGACGAAAAGATGAACCGGGCTTCCTTTGTCATCTGGACCGATTCCCCCCTGTCATTTCTGGATGATCAGGCCCGGCTGCTCGCAGCCTGTCTGGAGCCTATCTGAACTATGGATGAGAAACCACCGGAACCTGTCGCCGCCGCCTCGGAAACGCCCGCCCTGCCCGAGCGTCTTCACCTCAATGAACTTCAGTCGCTGACTTTCGCTGAAATCGTCGAGCGGGCGAACGCCTTGCGGTTGCGTTTCAGCCCGGACCGCTCGCGCCATCACCTGATTCTCGACCTTCTCAAATTCTACGCGCGCAACGGCGTGGAACTGGAGGCCGAAGGCGTCGTGGAGATCACCTCCGACAATCAGGCGTTCCTGCGCTGGCCCCGGTACAGTTTCAAGCCTTTCCCGGAGGATGTCTGCATCCCGCGGGCGATGATCCAGCGCTATTCCATCGCGCAGGGGCACCTCGTCTCCGCCCGGCTCCGGCTGCCCCGCGACAAGGAGCGCTGGATGATGGCGGAGCAGATCCTCGCGATCGAGGACATTCCGCTGGAGCGCTGGGTGGAGCCCAAGCCGTTCGAAAGCCTCACCCCGCTCTTTCCCAACCAGCGGCTGATCCTCGAAAACAACGTCACGCGCTCGCTCAGCGCCCGGGCGATCGACCTGATCACCCCGCTGGGCCGGGGCCAGCGCGCGCTCATCGTCGCCCCGCCGCGCGGCGGCAAGACGATGATGATGAAGGATATTGCCAAGGCGATCCGGGCCGGGTCGCCGGAGACCCATGTCATCCTGCTGCTCATCGACGAACGGCCCGAGGAGGTCACCGACCTCAAGCGCGACGTGAGCGCCGATATTTACTCCTCCACGTTTGACGAAAACGCCCAGCGCCACGTCCAGGTGGCCGAGATCGTGATCGAACGGGCCAAGCGGCTGGTGGAACTCGGGCGGCACGTGGTCATCATGCTCGATAGCATCACCCGTCTCGCCCGCGGCTATAACAACCTGATGCCCAACAAGGGGCGGATCATGTCCGGCGGCGTGGACGCCAAGGCGCTCACCAAGCCGAAGAAATTTTTCGGCGCGGCCCGGAATGTGGAGGAAGGCGGCAGCCTTACCATCATCGCCACCGCGCTGGTCGATACCAACAGCCGGATGGACGAGGTGATCTTTGAGGAGTTCAAGGGGACGGGCAACATGGAGCTTCACCTCGCCCGCGAACTGGTGGAAAAACGGATTTTCCCCGCCATTCATATCCTCAACTCCGGCACCCGGCGCGAAGACCTCCTCTACCACCCCGAGGAGTTTGCCCGGATCAACCTTTTGCGCAAGCAACTGGCGAAGCTCCCTCCCATGGAGGCGATGGAGATTCTCGTCAACCAACTGCGCGCCACCAAAACCAACGCTGAACTGCTGCTTCAGGGGTTGCGCACGCCGTGAGCCCGCGGCTTCCAACCCCGTTCCATCGCTTTGCCGCCTGAAAACCGACTCCGGTGATTACCACTTCCGAAGAACTCTCCGACTTTGTCTCCGCGCTCCGTTCCGCCGCGCGGATCGCCCTCGATACCGAGGCCGACAGCCTTCACTGTTATTTCGAAAAGCTTTGCCTCATCCAGGTCAGCGTCCCGGGAACCGATGTGCTGATTGATCCGCTTTGCGAGTTTTCCCTGGAGCCGCTTTTCGAGGAACTGCGCCATCACGAAGTGGTCCTTCAGGGGCTCGACTACGACCTGCGCCTGCTGCGCCGCAGCGGGCTGGAGGAGACCGGGGAGATTTTCGACACGATGATCGCCGCGCGGCTCACCGGCGTGCTGGAGTTCAGCCTCGCCGCGCTTCTCAAGAGCCATTTCGACATCACGCTGGCCAAGGGTTCCCAGAAGGCGAACTGGGCTCGTCGTCCCCTCCCGCCCACCATGGCGGAGTACGCCCGCAACGACACCCGCTACCTCCTGCCGCTGGCGGAAAAGCTCGGGGAGGATCTGCACCGGCTGGGTCGTTGGGAATGGTTCCTGCAATCGTGCCGGAAAGCGAGTGAGGCGACGCGCACGCAGCGGGAGCGCGATCGCGACACGCTCTGGCGCATCTCCGGGAGCGGGGATCTGCGCGGGCTGGCCGCCGCGGTTCTGCGCGCCCTCTGGTTCTGGCGCGACGAGGAAGCCCGCGCCGTGGATCGCCCTCCCTTTCACATCGCCCGCAACGATCTTCTCATCGACGCCGCGCGCCGCATCGCCACCGGGCACCGGGTGGAACTGCCCCACCTCTCCTCCAGCCGCCGCAAACGGTTTCACGCCGCTGTCGAGACCGCGCTGGCCCTGCCTGAAAGCGAATGGCCGAAGGTGATCCGGGGGGTGCGGACCCGGCCGACGCCGGAGCACGAAAAACGCTTCGCGGCGTTGAAGAAAACCCGGGACGCCGCCGCCACGGAACACGGGCTGGAGCCCTCGCTGATCGCCCCCAAGAACGTGCTGGAGGCGCTTGCGGCGGACCCGGAAGCCAACCGCTGCCGTCTCCTTCCCTGGCAGGCCATGCTGCTGGAAATGGATTGAGGAGCGGATCGGGAATGGACCGCCTCGGAAGGGACGGCCCGATCAACCCTCAACCCTTTGGGGCTTCCCGGGGGAAGGGGATCGTTACTTCTGCCCCTTGAGCATCTTGGTGTAGGGGCCCTGCGTCGTCTGCGGGGTGTAGAGATCCCGGCGGTTGGAGAGGGTGGAGCAGGCTCCCAGGAGGGCGACGACGGAGAAAACAAAAGCAGCGGTAAGAAGGGGTTTCACGGGGAAGAACGGAACTAAAATCACCCGCTGATGTCACGCAAAATCGACTCCCTGCGCGGCGGCAAAACGTTCCCCCGCCTCCCGGCGGCGAAATGAGGCAAAAAAGTGCTTTGCCCGCACGCCGCATCGGCCTAATGTTCTCCCCCTTTTCTGTTATGATCATTGTCACCAAACCCGATGCTACGGACGACCAGATCCAGCATATCGTTAACCGCATTCACGAATGGGGTCTGCGTACCGAAGTCAGTCACGGTGCCGTTCGTGTCGTTATTGGCGTAATTGGACCCGAGGACCTGATTCGCGAGAAACCGCTCGCCGCGATCCCCGGGGTGGAATCGGTCACCCCCGTCCTCAAGCCGTACAAGCTGGTGGCTCACGAGTTCCGCGGCACGCACAGCCCGGTGAACATCGGCGACGTGGCCGTCGGCGGCAAGGAGATCGTCATCATGAGCGGCCCCTGCTCGGTGGAAAGCCGCGAGCAGATCGTCTCCATCGCCCGCGACGTGCGCAACGCGGGCGCGACCATCCTGCGCGGCGGGGCGTTCAAGCCGCGCACTTCGCCCTACAGCTTCCAGGGGCTCGGCGTGGACGGGCTCAAGCTGCTGGCCGAGGCGCGCGAGGCGACCGGCCTCCCCGTGATCACCGAGATCATGGATACCAAGCAGCTCGAAGAGGTGGAAGCCTACGCGGACTGCCTCCAGATCGGCGCGCGCAACATGCAGAATTTCTCCCTGCTCAAGGAGGTCGGGCGGAGCAAGCTCCCCGTGATGCTCAAGCGCGGCATGAGCGCCACCATCAAAGACCTCCTCATGAGCGCGGAATACATCCTCGCCGAAGGGAATTTCAACGTGATGCTCTGCGAACGGGGCATCCGGACCTTCGAGACCTACACGCGCAACACCCTCGACCTCAACGCCATCCCGGTGCTCAAGGCGGAGACCCACCTCCCCGTCGTGGTGGACCCGACCCACGGCATCGGCCTGCGCGAGCATGTCGCCCCGATGGCCGCCGCTGCCGTGGCCGCCGGAGCGGATGCGCTGATGATCGAGGTGCACAACTCGCCGGAACTCGCCAAGAGCGACGGCGAACAGGCGCTCCTGCCGGACGATTTTGCGGACCTCGTGCGCCGCGTGCGCGCGGTGGCGCAGGCCGTGGGCCGCTGCTGACGCCGCCCTCTCTCCCGCCCCCGGATTCCACGCCAAGCCAAGCCATGCCATGAACGCGCCCCTGGAGATCGCCCTCTTCCGGGCGGAGATCACGCCGCCGCCCGGGTATCCGCTCTGCGCGGGGTGGTATCCTCCCTGCCGGGGGGTGGCCGACCGCCTGAGCGCCAACGGCATCGTCCTCCGCCCGGGGGACCAGCCGCCGATTGTTCTCTGCGCGCTCGACTGGGCGGAACTCAGCAACGGGGAATACCGCCTCTGGGTGGAGCGGATCGCCCAGGCGGCGGGGACGGCGCCCGATCGTGTGGCGCTCCACTGCATCCATGCCCACGATGCCCCGTGGCCGGATCGTGATGCCCAGCGGTTTCTCGATGAACGCGGGTTCCCCGGCGTGATCATGCGCCAGCCGTGGACGGACGGGGCGCTCGACGCCGTGGCCCGGGCGGTGAAGGAGGCCTGTAGCCAACCGGGCGAGCCGGTGGAGAGCATCCGCGTCGGGAGGGGACGGGTCCACGAGGTCGCCGGCAACCGGCGCCTGATCGGCCCGGACGGGAAGAGCCTCGGGGTCCGCTGGACGCGCTGCCGCAATCCCGAGTTGCGGGCGATGCCCGAGGGAAGCATTGATCCGTGGCTCAAGACGCTCAGTTTCCGGGGCGGGGGGCGCAAGCTGGCCGCCCTGCATTACTACGCCGTTCACCCGACGAGCTACGATGGCACCGGGCTGGTGACGCACGATTTCGTCGGCATCGCCCGTGAAACGCTCGCCCGGGAGGAGGGGCTCTCCCATCTCTATTTCACCGAATGCGCCGGGGACATCACCTGCGGCAAGTACAACGACGGCGTGGCCGACAACCGCGCGCTTTTCGCCGGGCGGATCGCCGCCGCGATGCGCGAGGCGGAGGCCAACGCCGTGACGGTGGCTCCCGGGCCGATCCGGTGGGTCACGCGCGAGGTGGTTCTCCCGCCGCTGGCGGCGCATGACCCGGGGGCGATTTTCGCCGACCCGCAAAGCACGGACGCCGCGCGCAGCCGCGCCGCGCTGATCCTCGCCTACCGGGCGCGGCAGGCGCTGCCGATCACCGTTTCCGCCCTGCACCTGGGCGATGCCGCCGCGATCGTCCATCTTCCCGGGGAATCGTTCATGGATTACCAGCTTTACGCCCAGTCGCTCCGGCCCGGGGCGGTGGTGATGGTTCCCTCCTACGGGGATTGCGGCCCGGGCTACATCCCGCTGGCGCGTTCGTATGAGGAAGGCGGCTACGAGCCGACGGACGCCTTCTGCTCGCCGGAGAGCGAGGCGATCCTCAAGCGCGCGATCGCCGACGTCTTGACGTCTTGACGTGCTGATCCGCGCCCTTACTCGCCATCGAGCAGGAAGCGGAAATCCTCCGCGGAAAGGGAGGCCGGGCCGCGGGCCGATTCCCGCCCGCCCACCACGGCCTCGAAGAGCGCCTGTTTGCGGGCCTTGAGCGCCATCATTTTTTCCTCCACGGTGTGCCGCATCAGGAGCCGCTGCACGTAGACGCTGCGGGTCTGGCCGATCCGGTGGACCCGCGCGTTGGCCTGCGCTTCCACGGCGGGGTTCCACCACGGGTCGAGATGGTAGACGTAGCTGGCGCGCGGCAGGTTGAGGCCCGCGCCCCCGGCCTTGAGGCTCAGGAGAAAGATGCCGGGGGAATCGCCGGAGGCGAACGCTTCCACGAGTTCCTTGCGTTTGGCGGCGGGGGTGCCGCCGTCGAGCCGCAGATACGCGAGCCCCGCCGCATCAAGCGCTTCGCCCGCGAGGTTGAGCGCTTTCACGAACTGGGAAAAGACCAGCACGGCATGGCCTTCTCGGGTCAATTCGGCGAGCTGATCGACGAGGTGTTCGAGCTTCGGGGAGAGGCGTTCGAGTTCCCCGGCCAGCATGGCGGGGGCCACGCAGATTTGCCGCAGCCGCGTGAGCGCCGCCAGCGCGATGATCCCGGCCTGTTGCGCGGGCTGGAGCCGGTAGGCCTCCAGCACTTCGCGGCGGACCTCCCCGACGGCCCGCGTGTAGCATTCGCGCTGGCGTTCGCTCAGGGCAAGGTAGGTGTCGGATTCCACCCGGGGCGGGAGTTCCGTGAGGATCGCCTCGCGCGTGCGCCGCAGCAGGAAGGGGCGCGCGCGTTCCACCACCGGCTCCCCCGCTTCGTACCGGGCGAGGAATTCGCGCCGCTCGCCGAAAAGCCCCGGCACGGCGAGTTCCATGATGCTGTGAAACTCGCCGACGTGGTTTTCCAGCGGCGTCCCGGTGAGCGCGAGGCGGAAGCGGGTGCGGAGCTGGCGCAGGGCGAGCGTGCGGGCCGCGGTCGCGTTTTTGACCGCCTGCGCTTCGTCGAAGACGGCGACATCGAAAGCGATGTCGCGAAGGGTATCGAGATCGCGCCGGACCAGTTCGTAGGTGGTCAGCACGAGGTCCGCCCCGGCGAAATCGGCGCTGCGCCCCTGGCCGGTGTATTCGTAAACGGTGAGGGCGGGGGCGAAGCGGGCCAGTTCGTTCTGCCAGTTGAAAAGGAGGGTGGGCGGCAGGACGATGAGGTGGGGAGGGCGCGGCTCCTCTCCGGGATCGCCGATCAACCCTTCCTTGAGGGCGAGGAGCAGGGCGATCGCCTGCACGGTCTTGCCCAGCCCCATGTCGTCGGCGAGGCAGGCTCCGAACCGGTGCCGGTAGAGGAAGGCGAGCCACTGGTAGCCGTGGCGCTGGTAGTCGCGCATCGGCACGGCGAGCCCGGCGGGGCCGGCGACGGGCGGAATCTCCCGGAGGCGGAGCAGGGAGTCGAGCACCTGCGCCTCCTGCGGGGGGAGTTCGCAGCGCACGCCCTGTTCCCGGAGCGCCAGCCACTCGAAGAGCCGCAGGCGCGGAACGTCCGCCCCTTCCCGGGAGAGGAAGGTCTCCATGGCGCGCAGCCCCTCCATGGAGGCGGCGTCCGGCACGATCAGCACGCCATCCTCCCGCCGGTAGTGCCCGCCGCGGAGAATCTCCGCCCACGCTTCCCGGGGGATGATCCAGTCGCCCGAGGCGGCTTCGGGATGGAGTTCGAACCAGTCGAGGGCGTTGCCGCTGCGGAGCGCGCGCAGGGTGAGGTCGAGCCGGAGCGGTTCCGCGGCGGCTCCGTCGATGAGGAGCGGGATTTCCCGCGCGGCGCAGGCTCCCGCCAGAGCCGGAAGCCACGCGGCGAACCGCCCGGCTTCCACCGGATGCGTGCCATCCTCCTCCCCGGCAAAGAGCGGGAACTCCGGCGAGGCGGCGAGGAGTTCGAGCCCCCTCGCCACGGCCCGGCCCATCTCCCGGAGCAGCCCCCACGGTACGGCGGTTCGCGCGAGCAGATGCGGGCGGTCGAGCGCGGCGAGCCGCTGGAGGCAGGTCCGCAGGAGCGCCGCCGCGTCGTCGCCGTGCATCTGCCGGTTGGTGAAGGCTTTGTCGAGGGCGACCGCTTCATAAAGGGCTTCCCGGTCCGGGGCCGGGGTGGCCAGGAGTTGCGCGAACCATTCCTGCACTCTCCGGCGACGAGGGAGGGAACGGAGCAGGGGGGCGAATTTCGGATCGGCGGGCAGATGGCTCCATCCCGCGTGTGCCGCGGGTTCCAGCGCCTCCCCGTACTGGTCGGCGAGGTGGATGCGGATGCCGACGGTTCCTTCCTCCCCGGTTGCCGCCCGGATGGAAACCGATGCCCGGAGCGGCACCGGCTCCACCGGGGAGCCGTTTGCGTCGCACGGTTTCAGGGAACGGGGGGTCCAGAGCGGCGGGGCGAGGTTGAAACGCGGGACCGGCAGATTCACCGGAAACCCCGCGCCGTTGGATTGGAGCGGGGCGGAGGAGGGCTGAAGGTGGATCACGAAGCCGCGCTCCGGGGCGAACGCCAGGCCGAAGCCCAGCGGCAGGAGCGGTTCGATCCATTCCCCCGCTTCATCCACGGCGCAGAGGCGGGTGGAGACCGTCCGCCCGTCATGGGAAAGGCGCACCCAGCCGGGCATCTCGCGCCATTGCGGCGCTTCGGGCCGGTATTCCTTTCCGGCGATCCGCAAGATCACCTCGATCGCGGTATCCGACCGGGGCCGGTTTTCCAGCCAGCGGCCAAACGCTTCCGCGACCTTTTCGGGCGCGGTTTTCTGCCACACGAGCCATTCCATCCCGTGCGGCGGCCCGTCCGAGAGCCACGAAGGGCCGCGCGTGCCGGTATCGTAATCAAAGGTGAGCCCGCCCGCTTCCCGGGAGAGGATAACCCGCGCGGGCAGCTTCTCCGGCGTGGGAGCCTGAAGCTGGCGGCCCAGCGCGGTCACTTTTCCCGGCGGCAGGTCGGTGGCATGGAAGCGCGCCTGGTGGAGCACCCGGGCGATGGTCATCAGGACGGCGAGCCGCAGGCATTGGTCTCCCGCCGCTCCCTGCGAAGGATGGCAGACGCCGGTGAGCTTCCCTCCTTCGCAGGTGAGATGGAGGCGCACGGGCGGGGAATACCCCAGGACGGCCTCCAGCACCTGACCGCTCGCGCCCCAGCGGAAGGCGCGGACGCGGTCTTCAGCGAAAAGTTTCGCCGCCTTGCCGATCATGGCGGAGGGGGCCAGCGTGTAGAGGACGTTTGGCTTGAGGGCGAGGAGGGAATCGAGCAGCGGCGGGTGTTCCTGCATGAGGGTTACCGGGGGGAATCGGAATCGTTGAGGATGGCGTCGCGCAATCCCGAGAGGCGTTCGGCCCGCCGTTCCACCGCCGGGGCGAGGAGCGCCGGGTCATACCAGAGGTGCACGCGATGGCGCGCCCGGGTGACACCGGTGTAGAGCAGCTCGCGCGTGAGCAGCGGGAGATCGCGCTCGGGCAGGATGAGGTGGACTTCGCCGAATTCCGAGCCCTGGCTTTTGTGGATCGTCATGGCGTAGGCCGGTTCGTGGGGCGGCAGGCGGACGGGGGCGATCCGGCGCACGCCCGCTTCCGCGTCCGGGAACCAGGCCCAGAGCCGCCCGGAGGGGTCGCCCGGCTCCGGGAGGATCAGGCCGATGTCGCCGTTGAAGAGGCGCACCGTCGGGTCGTTGCGGGTGATCATCAGCGGCAACCCGGCGTAGAACCGGCCTTCGCGCCGGATCAACCCGGCCTGATGCAGCAGGGCGGCGGCGTGGAGATTGAGTTCCTCCACCCCGCAGGGCCCCTGCCGCACGGCGGCGAGCAGCCGGAATTCTCCCAGCAAGGCCAGCGCTCGGGCGGGATCGCGTTCCCGCAGGGCCGGGCCGTAGCCTGAGAGCAGCGGTTCACGCAACGCCGCCGCAAGCCCCCCGGGAGCGGGGAGGGGAGAGGCGCTGATCTGGTCCCCGCCCTTGGCCAGAAGGGAGGCGGTTTGGGGGGCGTCCCCCGCGCGGATCGCCTGGGCGAGCCGGTGGATGCCGCTTTCGTTGCCGAAACGGTAATTGCGGCGCAGCATGACGAGCGAACCGGCCAGCGGGGAAGCGGGAACCCCGGCGGCATCGACAAGATCGGCCAGCACACTCCCCGGGGCGACGGAGGCGAGCTGGTCGCGGTCCCCAAGCAGGAGGAGCCGGGCGTTTTCCGGCAGCGCCGCCAGCAGCCGGGCCATCTGCGGCAGGGCCACCATGGAGGCTTCATCCACCACCAGCGCGTCGAGCGGGAGCGGGTTGGCGGCGTGGTGGCGGGGGGTGGCGCAGCCGGGGCGGGTGCCGAGCAGGCTGTCGAGCGTTCCGGCCCGGGGGAGGGTGGCGAGCCGTTCGCGCACCGCCGCATCCTCCAGCGTGGCGAACCCCTCGCGCAACGCTTCCTCCAGCCGGGCGGCGGCTTTCCCCGTGGGGGCGCAGAGGGCGATGCGGAGGGTTTCCCCGCCCGGTTCGCTTACCCATCCGGCGAGGATGCGCCGCACTGTCGTCGTCTTGCCGGTGCCGGGGCCGCCGGAGATGAGGGTGAGTTTCTCGCGCAGGGCGGCGGTTACGGCGGCGTCCTGCCCCTCGCCCGCCCCGGGGTTTCCGGAGGCCCGGCGGCGGATGGCGGCGGCGAGCGCGGTTTCGTATTCGTAAAAGCGGCGCAGGTAGAGCCGTCCGGCGTGGTCGAGCACGAGCGGGGTGGCGGCGGCGTCCCCGGGGGAGCCGACCGCGCGGGAGCGGGCGAGAATCTCCCGCCACCGGGCGGGCGAGGGCCACGAGGCGGCTTCCGGGGGGGATTGGGAGAGGTCCAGGCAGAGATGCCCCTGCCGCACGGCGCGGCTCAGGAGGTCCGCCGCCGCCGACACTTCCGCCCCGCCGCCGAAACGCCCGATGAAGAGGGCGAAATGGAGGTCGATGGGGCTCTGGCTGGTTTCGGAGAGGGTCATGGCCGGGAGGACGGGGCGATCAGGGCGCGCCAGGCTTGAACGAGGGCGAGCGGCGGTTTTTCCCGCCAGATGGCCCGTTCCGGGCGCGCCGGGTCCACCCCGCGCAGGAAGAGGTAGAAGAAGCCGCCGAAATCGCGCTCGTAATCGTACCCGGCGAGGCGGGTTTGCAGGAAGCGGTCGATGGCGGCCACGTAGAGATGCGCCTGAAGCCCGTAGAAATGCCGGTGCATGGCGGTGCGAACGCCGGGCGGGTCGTAATCCTCGGGCCGGTTGCCGAGCCAGTTCGATTTCCAGTCGAGCAGGTAGTAGCGCCCTTCGTGAACGAAAAGGAGGTCGATCACCCCGCGCAAAAACCCGCGCACGGGCGGGAAATGAAGCCGGGCGAGATCGGGCGCGTGGATCGACGGTGCGGGATGGCGCGTGTAGAGGCTCTGGAGATCGCCCGGCGTGAGCGAGGGGAGGCGGCAGAGGAAATCGACCTCCGGGAGCCGGGCGGCGGCGGGGATTTGCCCGAGGGTGAGCCCCGGTTCCAGTTCGGTTGCGAGCACTTCGCGCAGTTTCGCCTCCAGCGGGGCGGCGAAGGCGGCGGCGGGGGTGCCCGGCGGCGGGGCAGGGGAGGGGGCCGCCTCCGCCAGACCGTGCAGGACGAGTTGCTCCGGGATCAGGCGGGCCAGTTCGTCGGGGGCCTGAAAATCGAGCCGTTCGAGCACGGCGTGAAAGAAATCCCCGGCGCGCGGGCCTTTCTCAAAGCGGAAGATCGGGGCGGCGGGGGCGTCCGGCTGCGGCGGGGCGTCGGCGGGCTCTTCGGTTGCCGGCGGATCGACGACTTCGAGCGTTTCGCCGTGCGTGCGGGAGACGAGCGCGGTGAAGCTGGTCAGGAGCGGGGTGCGGCGGATCGTTCCCGTGAACTCCCGGGCGGGGACTGCGGGGGCCTCCTCCGCGGTCGGGTGGGGGGCGGCTCCGGCGGCTTCCGCGCTTTCCGGGAGGACGGGTTCGAAGCCGATAGCCTCCGGGAAGCGGGCGGCGAGGGCGTGAAGGCTCTCGCGCACGGGCGGGGGCGGGGTGTCCGGGGCTTCCGGGGTGAAGAGGGTGGCGAGCGCGGATTGGGCCACCCCGGGGAAATCGCCCGCGTAGAGGAAACACCGCTGCCGCGCGCGTGTCACGGCCACATAGAGCAGCCGCATCTCCTCTGCCAGCGCTTCGTTGCGGGCGGTTTCCTGATCTTCGGACGGCGCTTCCGGCCCGCGCAGGTCGAGCCGCATCGCCCCGCCCGCATCGTGGTAGAGGATCGGCCCGCCCGGGCCCTTTTTCCGCGAGGAGCCGTTCCAGAGAAAGGGGCAGAAAACGACCGGGTATTCGAGCCCCTTGCTTTTGTGAATGGTGACGATGCGGACGGCGGCTTCGTCGCTTTCGAGCCGGAGTTGCGCCCCCTCGCCGGGCGGATACGGGCACCGGCGCTCTTCCTCAAACCAGTGCAGGAGGGCATCCGGGGCGAGACGCCGGGCGGTGGCCTCCGCGTGAAGGAGTTCGGAGAGGTGGAGGAGATTCGTCACGGCGCGCTCGCCCTCCGCCTCCGCCAGCAACCGCTCGCGCACCCCCTGCTCCACCAGCACCCGGCGGAAGAGGGCCATGAAGCCGTCGCGCGTCCATTCCTCGTGCCAGCCGGTGAAGGTTGCCAGCCATTGTTCGCGCCGGGCGTCGTCCCGCTCCAGCGCGGCGAAGGCGGCGGCGTCCAGACCGAAGAGCGGGGTGGCGAGCGCGGCCCGCTGCGCCGGTTCGCGCCGCGGTTCCGTGACGGCTCGCAGGAAGATCGCCAGCCACTCGGCTTCCCGGGAGCGGAAGACGTTCTCCTGCGTCTGGAGCACGGCAGGGATGCCCCGTTTGCGCAGCCACCGGGCCACCTCGGCGGCCTGCCAGTGTTTGCGAACCAGCACGGCGAGGTCGCCCGGCTGGTAGCGGCCCTGTGCGAGCAGCCGCGCGATGTCGTCCGCCACGGTGCGGGCCACCCGTGTGACGGCGACGGAGGCGTTTGTCTGCTCTTCCTCCAGATAACGGCAGGTGAAGGGCGCGGCGACGCCCGGCGCCCGCCCGGGGGCGGGCTCCACGGGGTGATAGCCGATGCCGCCGAGCAGGAACGGATGCGGCGTCCGGGTGAAAAGGGCGTTGAAGGCCTTGATCAGCGCCGGGTCCGAGCGCCAGTTGATCGCCAGGTTGTAGGCGCGGGCGGCGGTGCGGGCGCTGGTGAGGTAGGTGAAGATGTCCGCGCCGCGAAAGCCGTAGATCGCCTGCTTGGGATCGCCGATGAGCAGGAGGCGTTGCGAGGCGAAGAGTTTTTCGAAAATCGCGGCCTGAAGCGGGTCCGTGTCCTGAAATTCATCCACGAGCGTCACGGCGTAGCGTTCGCGCAGCGCGGCGATCAGGGTGGGAGCGCCCGGCCCGTGCAGGGCGCGGTGGAGGTGGGTGAGCAGGTCGTCGAACCCGAGCCGGTTTCCCTTGCGCCGGGCGAGTTCCTGCTCCGCGTAGGCGAGGAAATCGTGATCGAGCCGGGCCAGATATTCTCCCGCGGTTTGCACGAAGGTTTCGCAGTGATCGAAGAATGGGTGTCGGGGGGCGCTCTTCCCGGATTTCACCGCGCCCTCCAGAGCCGAGCGGGAAACCTCGCGGATCGCCCGGAGCGCCCCCGGGTCCGGCTGCGCTTCCGGGAGGCGCTCAAGCCGGGAGAGGAGATCGGCGACGCGATCGGCCCGGAAGGTGGTGGCGCTCCGGCCCAGCGCCTTGTCGTGGTGCAGGATTTCCGCGATCGCCCCGCGCTCGCGCGGCCAGTCGGCGCGGAGGGTTTCGTACGTTTGCGCGAGCGCGGTTTCGAGCGCGGCGGGGGTCTGCGGCCCGGGCGCGGGAATGACGGTGACGGCGGGGTGGTTGCGGATGCGCCGCAGAAGTTCTCCCCACGGCTGCGGGGTGAGGCCCCAGGCGGTGGCGAGCGCGCCGGAGAGCGGCGCGGCGCGGTAAAACGTCCGCCGCCAGAAATCGCCGATCACTTCGTCGTAGAGCGGCGCGGGGTCTTCGAGCGTTTCGCTCCCGTAGCGTGCGCCGCTCTCAAAGGCGTGTTCCTGAAGGGTGCGCTGGCAGAAGCCGTGGATGGTGAAGATCGCCGCTTCATCAAAGGATTGCACGGCGGTTTCGAGATCGCGGACGGCCTGCGGCAGATCGCCGCCGCGGGCGAGGAAGGCGGTGATCACCGGGTCCGCGTCCGCGCACGGGGGCGGCTCTCCACCGTTGCGGAGGGCGTGCCGGGCTTCCTGAAGGCGGCGGCGGATGCGCTCGCGCAGTTCCTGCGTGGCGGCCACGGTGTAGGTGACGCAGAGAATGCGCGAGATGGGGAGGCGCTCCTCGATCACCAGCCGCAGGAAAAGCGCGGCGATGGAGTACGTCTTGCCGGTGCCCGCGCTCGCTTCGATGAGGGTGACGCCCGGTTCCAGCGCGACGGTGGCGACTTCCAGCGGCTTCATTTTTTCCCCTCCCTGATCTCGCATTCGTGGTCGAGCATCGGCCCGAAAACTTCGAGCGCAAGCCGGGCGAACCGTTCGCTCTCCAGCACCGTTTCCGTATCGAAACCGATGCGGCAGGCCGGATGCCGGTTTTCCGGAGGCGGGGCGGAGCCGTGCCTGCCCGCGTGGGCGCTGCCCTCCCAGAAATCGCGGGCCACCTCCAGCGCCGGGCGTTTTTGGGCGGGGCCGGGGCGGAGCGTGACGCGCGCGTAGGCGAGCGAGCTTGCGGGGAAGAACGGGAGCGGTTCGCGCCAGCCTTCGCGGTAGATTCGCGTGAGCGTGGCGAGGATCGCTTCGGCGGCTTCCCCTCCCACGGGCGGGTATTCGTAGAGCCGGTCCTCGCCGAAAAGGCGGGCGGGCGGCGGGGCTTCGCGGCCCGCCTGCCGGGCCGCGCATTCGCGGACGACCTGGCCGATCCACGCCGCGAGCCGGTCCCACGCTTTCACGGTGGCCGGGCGGAAGGAGAGCAGATGCCCGCTGCGGATCGGGCCGAGCAGGCCGGAAAGGATGCCCCCGCCCGGCAACGCCAGCCGGAACGCCTCGCTCTCCTGCGCTTCCCCGAGCAGCGGGGCGATGCGGTGGTGAAACGCGGTGGTTTCCTCCGCCAGCGCCCGGTATTGGTAGTGCCCCGCCGTTCCGGGGCCGATGAGCGAGCGCGCCTGAAAGACGGCGATCTCCGGTTCGTCCCGTCCGGCCACGGCGGCGTCGAGCAGGTCGCACCGGAGCCGGTAGCGGACCCGCGCGTCCGGCAGGAGCGGCTCGCTCTCTTCCATCGGCTCCGTGCGATCCCCGGCGGCCAGCCCGAGCCGGTGCCGGAGAAAAAAGGCGGCGGGATGATGAAAAAAGCGGAGAAAATCGGTGAAAAGAACCGCCCCGGGCTCCTCCGCGGGGAGCGGTTCCGGGCAGAAGGGGGGGCGGATCGCCGCGGCGGGGAGGGTGCGGGCTCCGGCGGCGTTGGCGCGCGAGTAGCTCCAGAGCGGCGATCCCGCCGAGTAATAGCGACGGCTGAAGGCCTGGAGCGGGTGGACGGTGACGACATCCGCCTCCGTCGTGCCGCCGCCGGCGAGGTAATCGAGGAGTTCGCTCACCACCACGGAGGGGGGGATCGGTTCGTTATTCTGCCGGGAACGGCCCACGTAGCTGATGCCCAGCCCGCGCCGGGCGGAGAGGAGCGCTTCGAGGAAGAGATACCGGTCGTCATCCCGCGTGGAGCGGTCGCCCGGCTTCCAGTGGCGGGCGATCAGGTCGAACTGCACCACGGGGTTGCGCCGGGGAAACGCGCCGTCGTTCATCCCGAGCAGCCAGATCACTTTGGCGGGGATGCTCCGCATCGGTTTGAGGGCGCAGAAGGTGACGCCGCCGGTGAGGAAACGCCCGTGATGTTCCGCCTCGCCGAGCATCCGGGAGAGCGCCTCGCGCAGCACTTCATGCGCCACGGGCGGGTTCGACCCCGCTTCCGGGGCAGTCGCGGCGACGGCGGCGTGGGCGATTTCCTCCAGCCGCCCGCCCGCGCCGCAGCTCTGGCGCAGGCGGCGGATCGCTTCGGACTCCGCGGCATTGCTCCCCGCGCCGAAGAACGTTTCGAGCATCCCTTCGAGCACCGGCACCCATTCGGTGAGCGGGCGCGGCAGGGTGAGTTCCCGCACGAGGCGATCGAGCGCGCCGACGATGGAGACGAAGCGCCCGAGCACTTCGGCGTCCCCGGCTTCCGCGTCGTCGTAGGGGAGGATGCCTTCAAAGAGACGTTCCCCTCCGCCGGAGACGGCGTAGCCGAGCAGCAGCCGGTCGATCCCGTGCCGCCAGCTTGCTTCCTCAAAGGGGGGGAGGCCGAAGCTCTCGCGGTGCGCGCCGTCGAACCCCCAGCGGATGCCGCTGCCGATGATCCAGCCGTGAATCTGTTCGAGCGCCGTTTCATCCAGCCCGAAGCGGCGGCAGAAAACGCCGTTCTGGAAGAGCCCGTAGAGCTGCGGCCCCGTGGCGCGGGTGCCGGGAAGCTCCAGCAGGCGCAGGAAGAGATCGACCACCGGGTTTTCGCTGCGCGGGTGGCGGTCCGCGATGCTGAAGGGGATGCGGAGCGCCGGGTCTTCGGGGAAACCGAAGACGGCCTGAATGAAGGGCGCGTAGCTCTCGATATCCGGGGCCATCACGAGGATGTCGGCTGGTTCCAGCGCCGGGTCCGCCTCGAAAAGGGCGAGTAGTTGATCGTAGAGCACCTCCACCTCCCGCATCGGCGAATGGCAGACGTGAATGGCGATGCTGGCGTCCTTTTCGGTGGGGGGCGGTGGCGGCTCCGCTCCGGCCTCCGGCGGGCGGGCGAGGAAAAGTTCGCGCTGGAGCCGGTGCAGCCGGGTGTCGCCCCCGGGTTCCTGCCAGTATTCGCCCGGGTGGGTCATCCGGTGCCCGGCGCGTTCGTCGGTTTCCAGAAGGCTTTCCTGAAAATGGGCGTTGAGGCGGCCGAGCGAACTTAAGAGCGGGTTGCCGTCGTCCGGGCCCGCCGGGGAGAGGCCGCGCCGGGCGCGTTGCTTGGGCGTCAGGTCGTCCCCGAAATATTCGGGCGATGGCGAGAGGAGGAAAAGGTGCACCGGGCGCGTCGCGGCGAGATGAAAGAAGAACTCCATCTGCGCCGGGGGCAGCGAGGAGATGCCAAAGATGGAGAGGCGGCTGCCGGGCGGGGGCGGCGTGGTGCGGAGGTGTTCGAGCACGCCGCCGAGGTGGAGCGCCCCCTCCGGATTGAGCCGCTGCCAGAGCCGCGCCTGCCAGGCGGCGTCGCCGGAGGCGGGGAACTCCCCGCGCTCCCATTGCAGGAGCATCTCCGGGCGGTAGACGAGGTATTGGTCAAAGAGCCGCGCGATCCGCGTGGCAAGCTGGTAGTATTTGAGCGGGTCGCCCTCCGTCTCCAGATACCGGCGCACCGGGGTGAACGCCGGTTCGCCCAGGAGCTGCGGCAGGAGGTGATGGATGCTCCAGGTCATCCGGTCCGCGGCGAAGCGGTCTTCCTCCAGCGGCAGAAACCCGCGCACCGTCGTTTCCAGAAACGCCCGGGGGAAGGGGAAGGTGATGTTCATCGCGATCCCGTGCCGCCGGGCGAGATGCATCGCCACCCACCGGTGCATCCCGAGGCTCTGCACCATCACCACCTCCGGCGCGAGCGGCCCGCCGGGCAAAGGCTCCCCCACCACCGCCGCCAGCGCATCCACCAGCGGCTCCATCCGGTTCCCGGTATGGAAATGGAGGGCGTTCAAAACACGATGGCGGAGGGGCTATTCCACGAATTCGAGTTCCACGGGGGCGGGGATCAGCCCGCGTTCGGCGGCGCGGCCCAGGAAAAGGCGGATCGCCTCGCGCCCGGCCTCGCCGTAGTCGAGCGTGTAGTCGTTGACGTACATGCCGATGAACTTGTCGGCGAGTTCCGTATCCATGTCGCGGGCCAGCGGCATCGCGTGGGCCACGCCCGCCGCCCGGTGTTCGAGCCCGTAGCGGACGCTCTCGCGCAGGATGTCGGAAAGCTCCCGGCGCAGTTCCGGCGCGAGATCCTTGCGGATCACGTTCCCGCCGAGCGGGAGCGGCAGGCCGGTCTCTTCCTTCCACCATTCGCCGAAATCGCGGATTTTCCGGAAGCCGTCCCGCGCGTAGGTCACCTGCCCTTCGTGGATGATCAGGCCCACGGGGCTTTCCCCCCGCCGCACATGATCGAAAATTTCGTCAAAGGGGACCACGACGGTTTCGGGCTCTTCATCAAGGTAGAGGCGCAGGGCGAGCCAGGCGCTCGTCATCAGCCCCGGCACGGCGATCCGCTTGCCCTTGAGCCAGGCGCGGATTTCGTCGTCCGAAGCGTCTTCGGGCAGGCCCTCGCGCCCGGTGGCGATCAGCATCGGCCCGTAGCCGTCGCCCATGCTCGCGCCGCACGGCAGGAGCGCGTACCGGTCGAGCACGTAGGCGTAGGCATGGATGGAGATGGCCGAGATGTGGAGTTCCCCCCGCGTCGCCCGCTCGTTGAGCGTCTGGATATCCTGCAGGATATGCTCGAAGCGATACCCGTGAAGGTCGATCTTTTCCTTCGCCATGGCGTAGAACATGAAAGCGTCATCGGGGTCCGGCGAATGGCCAAGGGTAAAGGTGGTGGGCATAGCGGCCAAGGTATAGCCGAGGCGTCCGGGGGTGACAATGCCCGAGTGGCCCGGGTTTTTGGAGGGGGGAGCGGGAATCACCCTTCGGCAGTCGCTTGCCGGGGCGATTCCAGCCGCTCAACAATCCACATTTTGATCAAAGCCTGCCGGGCGACTCCGACACGTCCCGCCTCGCGATCAAGCGCATTGACGACCCACGCCGGGAAATCCACATTGACCTTGGTTGCCTTTGTCATCACGGGAGCGACAACCTTTGCGTTTTGCCAGTCAACGAATTGGTCCAGTTCATCCCCGCCATCCTCAAAGATTCGCTCGAATTCCTCAACGGACACCTTGCGTTTCCCGTCCAGACTGGTGATTTTTCCTTTTTTAGCGGCTTTCATAAGCGTCAATTTCTCCTTTCCGGCTTCGGCGTACCGAGATGATTCGGATTGCATTCTGACGACGGGTAATGACCGCGGTCCAGTATCTGCCTTCAATCCGCCCGACTACCAATGACCGGGGTTCAAAATCAGAATTTGCAGCTACCTCAATCGTCTCGTTTTCCCAAAGTTGTTGAGCTTCTTCGAAGTCGATCCCGTGCTTGGCTTTATTGATTTCGCTTTTGGAGGGGGCATACTCAAATTCCACCAGCCGAATCTTTCACGGATTTAAGTGATTTTCAATAAAAGTATGGTTTATATACTTTTTTTATACCTAAGGAGACTCAGGCATAAATGAGCTGATCGACCGGCCGGTCGTGGCCCTCCGTCGGCAGGAGCGGGAACACCTGCCCGGAGAAACAGACGCCGATCAACCGCGCCCGCAGCCCCGGCGTGGCGAGAAAACGGTCGTAATACCCGCCGCCGCGTCCCAGCCGGTGCCCGTCCGGGGTGAAGCCGAGGCCGGGGACGATCACGAGGTCGAGTTCCTCCGGGGCGACGCGACCGGGCGCATCCTCCGGCGGCTCCAGCAGGTTCCAGCGGGCCGGGCGCAGGGCGGCGGCGTCCATGCGGTGGAATTCCAGCCGCTCCCCCGCCACGCGCGGGAAACACAAACGCGAATCCCCCGCCGCCGCCGGAAGCAGGTTCACTTCCAGCGGCAGCGGGGAAAAGAGGCCGATGAGCCGGGCGCTCCGCCATGGCGGCGTGGCGATGACTTTCGCCGCGATCTCCGCTGATTTCCGGGCGCGTTCCCCCGGGTCCATCGCCCGCAGGCGTTGGAGGATGAGGGTGCGCAGGCCGGGTTTCGTCATCGGGAGGGCCATGGTGGACCCGAACCCCCCGTCATGGCAAGGCTACCGGAAAACCGGCACCATCGCACCCGCGTTCCGGTCCGGCGTGCTCCCGAGCATCACCTTGCGGGCCGCTTCCGCCTGCCGGGTCAGTTCCGCCCGCTGGTTGGTCGGCTTGAAGAGCGGGTGCGCGCTGAAGCGGAGCAACGCCAGCGGCAGTAGCACCGCTTCGTCCCACCCCGCCGGAAGCGGGAAGGCGACGCCCGGGTCCGTATCGGTCCCGAGGTCCGCCTCATCAATCCCCGGCGGCACCCGTCGCGTGCCGTAGGCGAGCGTTCCCGCCCGCGCGGGCATCGGGTAGAGCCGCAGGCGGATGCCGAGGCGCGTCCGGTTGGGCGAGTAGCGCGTTTCCACAAAGCAGAAGGCGGGTGTCCCCGCCTTCCGCGCGGGCCTTTCGCGTACGGCTTCGAATGACTGCCGGTGCAGCAGGCGGCGCAACGGGCGTTCCGTCGGGTCGTCGTGGCTTGCGGCGCAGACCGGATCGCCCAGGCTCGTCACGGACGCTTCCGGGGTGACGCAATCGCTGTACACCATCGCGTCGAGCAGGGTGCCGCCCGGGTCCGTCGGGCCGGTGTGCGGGTAGAGGAGCGTCTGGTCGTCGAGGATTTCGTTGTCCCGGCCCGCGATGCGGATCGTGCACCCTTCCATCCACGAGGCGAACGCGCTGAAATCGCTCACCGCGGTGCTCCCGTGCGTGGCCGTCAGCGTCACCGGCAGCGGGGCCTTCAGCGCCGAGACGGCCCGGGCGCTGCGGAACGCGGAGGGCATCCCGTTCCAGAGTTCGCCCAGCGCCCCGTTGATGCAGGCGGTGAGGTAGCCAAGGTCGCCCGGCTGCAACCCGTCCGGCGGGACGTTGGAAGGATCGTTGGGATCAAACGTGCTCACCCCGATGTGCCGGGCCAGCCGCAGGGCGAGTTCGCGTGCGCTCAGAGCCATCGCCTAGCGCCCTTTCCTCCCGCGCGGAGCCGGGGCGGCGGTTTCCTGTGTCGGGAACGGTTCGTCCGGTGCGCCGACGAAAACCGCCGGGTCGATCCGCTCCGCCGGAAGCAGGTTCGCCACCAGCGACCAGACATCCGCCGTTTTGTGAAGATCGACCCGTTCCGCGTAGTAATCCTCCAGCCGCCGGTAGGCCCGCATGTGCGAGCCGGTCGCCGCGTTGAAGGTGAAGGTGTAGTCCTTCCCGCTCCAGCCGGACTGGATGAGGAATTTGTGAAAGGCGCTCTCGCCCAGAATCTCGATACAAAGAAATTTCATGGCATGTCGGAAAAAAAGAAAAAAGGGAGGGGGAGCACCGGCGGGGTGGGGCCTCCTTTGCCCCACCCCGCCTTTCCTGCCCGCGCCACCGGCTCCCCGTCCCTGGTGCTTCCGGGTGGCGCGTCTTTCCCCCTCCGCTAGTTCATCGGCGCATTGGCCACGCTCACCGCGTGTTCAATGAGCACGTAACCCCGGGGCCGGTTCGTCCCCGAGATGCCGGAATCGCGCCGCACCTGCTGGCCGTAGATCGACTGGTAGGCCCACCCCATCCGGTGACCGTAGTCCGAAGTGTTCTGGACGAGCTGGTGGCGCAGCGACCCGTAGGCGCGCAGCCCCGCCCCCGCCCCGAGGCAGAGGCTGAAGCCGATCGGCACCCCGCTTGCGTTCGCCTGAAGGATGACCGAGCCGGTCGGGTGCGCGTCGGTGTTCTTCGCGCCATCCCAGGTGAGGGAGCCGAGCGTGGTCACCCGGTCGCCGGAGGCCGCCGAACCGAGCCGCTTGAGGATGGTGATCCTGTTGCCGTCGTTGGCGCTGCCGGTGTAGCTGTAGAAGCCCCACTTGCCGCGATCCGCCCCGCTCACGTTGATGACGACGAAGTAATACGTGCCGGAATCGCTGCTCGTGGAGCTGTCGCTCTCCAGATACCGGTAGGGCGCGCCGCTGAAGCACTCGAAGTATTTGTTGGCCGTGCCGGGCGAGGTGCGCCCGCCGCCGGTGACGTCGAAGGTCGTGGTTCCGGCGGAGACGGGATCGCCCAGCAGCGCCTTGGGCAGGAGCGGGCTGCCGATCGGCCCCGGCGTATCGGCGTCCACCACCTTGTGGTGCAGGATCGTGCTCCCGTTCCAGCGGGTGTAGCCGCCGCGGAAAAGGACGTTCCCGCCGCCGCGCGACGCCGCGTACTGCTGCGCCTGAAGCCAGCTCGAACTGTTGGCGAGCGGGGCGAGCGAATCCTCCGTGGCCAGGAAAAGGAGTTCGTACACCTTGGAGAACCCGTCGCGCATGATGTTGATCGGGCTCGCGCCGATGGAAGTCGCCACCGCGTTCGCCTGCACGATGAGGCCGGTGGAGAGCGTGTCGGTGATCGTCAGCGCGTCGCGGCCCGACTTGTTGTTGGGCCGCAGCGTGTTGAGCCCCATGCCGGAAGTGATGAACTTCATGAGCATGTCGCGCTGGCGCTTGCGCCCGAGCCACTTGGCGACGAGCGGGGCCGCCGCCGCCTCGATGCTCCGGCCCGCGGCGAGGAACTCGATGTCCTTCTTCGTCAGCCCGACGGCGTGGCGGATGAAATCGACCTGGCACGGGTAGCTGCCGATGGCGAGCGCTTCCTCGTTGCCTTCGAGCACTTCGTCCCCGTGGACTCCGTCGCCGCCGAGCGAGGCGATCGCGTTGAAGTAGACCTTGTCCGCGCCGCCCTTGGAGAGGTCGGTCTTGCGCCAGATCGGGCGGTCGGAGCCTTCGCGCCCTTCGAGCAGGGCGAAAAGGTCTTCCTCCTCCACGGCGAGGTCGATGTAGTTGGAAAAGAGCTGGCCGACGTTACTCGCGGCGCTGGCGCGGTAAGACTCCAGCCCGGTGGCTGCAATATGGTTTCGTGTGGGCATGTATGGATTGATTTTGGAAATGAGGCGACGCGCAGGTCGCCATCACGGTTTCACTCTGCCGGTGCGGGGCGCGGGTTGAGAGGCCGCCGCGTCGGGTTCATTTTTCAGGCTTTGGGCAGAAGTGCCTCAAAAGGGGTTCCCAGCTCGCGCATGAGATCGAGCATCGCATCGGGCGATTGCGCCCCGGCGATGCGGCGCTCCAGCGTGGCTTGCGGCGGGGGGATCGGCGCGCCTCCGGCGGGAAGGGGGCGGAAGGTGCGCTTCGGCGCGGGCGCTTCGGGAGCGGGGGCGCGGCGGTAACCGAGGGCGCGCGAAAGGCGGCGGGCCACCTTGTATTCCACCTGCGGATCGTTCGCCAGCGGGCTGCCGCTCTCGCGCAGGTAGGCGAGTTCCTCCTGGCAGGCTTCATGGAAATCGGTGCCGGGCGTGGCCGCCTCCGGGAATTCCTCGTGCAGCGCCTCCCGCGCCTGCCGGATCGCTTCCTCGCGGGTGCGGTTCGCGGCGTCGCGGGCTTCCTCCTGCGCCTGTTCCTGCCGGGAACGGAGTTCGCGCAGCCGTTCGCGGGCGTCGAAATACGCTTCCGCCGCCTGATCGTACGCTTCGAGATCGCCCCGGGCCTCCGCCTTGCGGCTCTTGAGCGTTTCGAGTTCGGTTTCCTGCGTGGCGATCGCTTCGGCGAGCCGGGCCTCCGCTTCGGAGGCGGCCGCCGGGGCCTGGGCGCTCTCCGCCTCCCCGTAAACGGCCCGGTACGCTTCCGCGAGCGTGAGCCCGCGCCGGGTCGTCAGTTCCACCACGCGGCGCTCCTGCTCATCAAGGTGATCCCAGCGACCGCGGAAATTCTTCGCGCGGCGGGCGCTTCCTTCCGGTGTGGTTTCCCCGTCTTCCGCCTCTTCCCCGGGGGGTTCCGGGGCGGCTTCGGCGGTCGCCGCTTCTCCGGGGGCCTCCGCCGCTTCGGAAGGGGCCGGTTCGCCGGAAGGCTCCGTCATCGCTTCCAGAAGCTGGGCCATGGTGGTTTCGCGCTCGTTTTCCGCTCCCGCGACGGGGGCGGCCTCTTCGGGTTGAACGGCCGGTTCGGCCTGCTCGTTGTCCATGAAACGCACCTTCCAAACCGGTTCCCCTTTCCACAAGCCGCCGCCGCGCCGATGACGCCGAATTTCCCCGGCATCTTCCGTTCCGCCTGCCCGGGAAACCCCATTTCCGGCGCATTTTCCTGATGATCTGGCGCGATTGATGCTTGATTGGCCGGTTTTTTCCCGGATGATTCCACAATGGGTGGAATGCAACAGGTCCAGAACCTCTCTTTGCAGCAGACGCTGGCACCGCAGCTTCAGCAGAGTCTTCATATTCTGCAGGCTCCGATGCTGGAACTGCGCGCCATCGTGCAGGCGGAGATGGCGGTCAACCCGGTGATCGAGGAGGAGCGGACCGAGCCGAGCCTGGAGGACAAGCAGCGGGAGATGGAGGAATTCCAGGAGGAATTCGAGCGGCTGGCCAAGCTCGATGACGAATGGCGCGACTACATGGCGCAGGGGAGCCACCGCTCGCAGGAGGACGAGGAACGCCGCCAGTTTTTTTTCGATTCCATCGCCGAAGACGAAACCCTCCAGCAGCATCTGCTCGAACAGGTGCGCATCAGCGACTGGCCCGCGAGGGATCGCAAGCTGGCCGAACTCATCATCGGCAACATCGACGACATCGGCTTCCTTCAGTCCGGCGTGGAAGAGATGGCGCAGAATACCGGGATCGCGGCGGAGGATCTGGAGCGGGTGCTGGCGAAAATCCGGCGTTTCGACCCGGTGGGCGTCGGCGCGCGCGACCTGCGCGAATGCCTGCTCATCCAGCTTGAACGGCTCGGGCGCGAGGAATCCATGGAATACCGGATCATCGCCTCGCACCTCGAAGACCTCGGCAAGCGCCGCTTCCCGGAAATCGCCCGGCGGCTCGGCACCACGGTGGAGCAGGTGCAGAAATCGGCGAACCTGATCGCCACGCTCGACCCCCGGCCCGGCCAGCGCTTCGCCGCCGCCCCGCATCATTACGTGCTGCCGGATGTGGTGGTGGAAAAGATCGACGGGCAATGGCAGGTCTCCCTCAATGGGGAACAGATTCCCCACCTGCGCATCTCGAACACCTACAAGGATCTGATGGCGCGCGACGGGAGCCCGGCGGAAGTCCACGAATACATCCGGGAGAAAATCCGCAGCGGCAAGTTCCTCATCAAGAGCATTCACCAGCGTCAGCAGACGATCTCCAACATCGCGCACGAAATCCTCGCCCGGCAGACGCCGTTTTTCGAGGAAGGCCCCTCCGCCCTCAAGCCGATGACGATGGTGCAGGTGGCCGAGGCGGTCGGCGTGCACGAGACGACGGTGAGCCGCGCCGTCGCGGGCAAATACATGGCGACGCCGTGGGGCCTCTACGAGATGAAATATTTCTTCACGCCCGGCTACCAGCGCTCGGATGGCGAAGTGCTCAGCAACACCAGCGTGAAAAACACCATCGCCGATCTGGTCCGGGGCGAAGACCCGCGCAAGCCGCTTTCCGACAAGGAGATCGTCGATCGCCTCACCGGGTCGGGCATCCCGATCGCCCGGCGCACCGTCGCCAAGTACCGGGCGGAACTCAACATCCTCCCCAGCAACATGCGCAAGCGTTACTGACATCCCCCGGGAACCCGCATAAGCTTCCCCCCATGAACCCCGAAGCCAACCGCCTCCTTTTCGGCCACGACCCCGAACCGCGCCTGCTGGCGGTGGAACCGTGCGGGCCGGGCGAGGTGGAGGTTTTTTCGCGCTCGCCGGAGGGGGCGCTCCTGCGCCGCCGGGAGCCGCTTCACCCCGTTCTCTGGACGGCGGGGCTCCCGCCCGGGGCGAACGTGCGCGAACTCCGCACGCTGGAGGGCGATCTCCCGCTCGGGTTTCTGGCGGTCTGCGAAGACTGGCCGGAATTCCTCACGCTGCGCACCGCCCTCAAAAACGCGGGGCTGCCCCATCACGCGCCGGGCGATCCCGCTCACCAATACCTGCTCCAGAGCGGGAAAACGCTCTTCGAAGGATTCGCGCCGGGCGATCTTCACCGGATGCAGATCGCCCTTGGAGGGGAGGCTTCCGCCGCCGCCATCGAACGGATCGAACTGGCCGACAACCGGGGCTGGAGCCAGGTGCTCGAAGGCGCGCCGGAACGCGACCTGCTCGCCGCGCTCACCGAAGCGATCCGCACGCGCGATCCGGACGTGATCGAAGGGCACGATCTCTACCGCTCCCTCCTGCGCCGCCTCCTGACCCGCGCGCGCCGCGTGCGGCTCAAGCTCCCGTGGGGCCGCGACGGGAGCGTGCCGGTGAGCCGCAGCTCCCGCCTCCAGATCGCGGAACGCACCATCGCCTACCCCCGCTGCTCCATCTACGGGCGGCATCTCGTCGATACGTTTGTCCTGGCGCACCAGTGGGACGTCGGCGCGCGGGAACTCGAAGGGTTCACGCTCGATGAAGTTGCCGGGCATTTCCGCCTCGGCGGTTCGCGGCCGGAGCAGGTGCGCGCGCTCGTCGATCTGCTCGGGGCCAGTTCGTTCATCCAGGCGAGCATCTTTCCCTACAGCTTCAACGATGTGCTCCTGCGCGGGAACGCCACGCGCATCAACACCCTTTTCCTGCGCGAATACCTGCGCCGGGGCCATTCCATCCCGAACCCGCCGGAGACCCGTGCGTTCGAGGGGGGCGCGACGGAGGTCTACGTCACCGGCGTGGCGCGGAACGTCTGGCATTGCGACATCACCAGCCTCTACCCCTCGGTCATGCTCCGCTTCGACCTCTTCCCGGCGACCGACCGGCTCGGCATCTTCCGCAGCCTCCTTTCCGACCTGCGCACCTTCCGCATGGAAACCAAGGCCGCCCTGCGCACCGCCGCCAACCCGCAGGAGCGCGAAAACCTCAACGCCCTTCAATCCGCCTTCAAAATCCTCATCAACAGCTTCTACGGCTACCTCGGCTTCGGGCAGGGGCATTTCGCGGACTTCGAAGCCGCCGCCCGCGTCACCGCCACCGGGCGCGAACTGCTCGGGGCGATGGTGGCCCACCTGCGCGAAGCCGGGGCGGAGGTGATCGAGATTGATACCGACGGCATCTACTTCATCCCGCCTGGAGAGAGCGCCGCCCTGCCGGAAACGCTCGCCGCCGTGCTCCCCTCGGGGATTGACGTGGAGTTCGACGCCCGTTACCCCGCCATGTTCAGCTACAAGGCGAAGAACTACGCCCTGTTGACCGAAGAGGGGGAACTCATCCTGCGCGGCGGCGCGCTGCGATCCCGGGGGCTGGAGCCGTTCCAGCGCCGGTTCCTCGAAGAAATGCTGCGCCTGCTCCTCACCGGAGAGGGCGGGCGGATCGCCGGCCTGCGGGCGGAGTACGAGGCGAATATCCGCGAACGCGCCTGGCCCGTCGCCATGCTGGCCAAGACGGACACCCTGCAGGAATCGCTCACCCAGTATTCCCGGAAGATCGAGGGGAGCGCCCGCAACCGTTCCGCTCCGTACGAACTCGCCCTGCAATCGGGCCGCCCGTACGAGCCGGGCGATTCCATCACCTACTACATCACCGGAGAGAAAAAGAAAGTGACCGCCTACACCCATGCCCGGAGGGTGGAGGAATGGGACCCGGCGAACCGGGACGAGAACGTCGAATACTATGTCGGCAAGCTCGATGAACTGATCGGGCGTTTCCGCGATCACCTCCCCTCGTCATGAGAGAAATCCATATCGCCATCGCCTCCACCACGAGCCTTCCCGCCGCCCTGGATCATAACCTCGGGCAGATCACCGGCTTCGCCCGGCGCGCGGCGGAGACCGGCTGCGCTCTGCTCCTGACGCCGGAGATGAGCGCCTCGGGCTACGGCGGTTACCCGGAGGTGATCGCCACGGCGGAGCCCGCCGGTTGCGGCCCCATCCATGAACGGCTCGCCGCCGCCGCCACGGAAACCGGTGTGGTCGTCTGCGCCGGGTTTGTGGAAGCGATGGAGGAAAAGCGCTTCATCAGCCATTACGCCGTCTGGCCCGGCGGGCGGTTCATCGTCCAGCGCAAGCACCGCGCCACGCCGCGGGAGCGCCCGCTCCAGCCGTTCCTCCCGCTCCTTCCGGAGGCGGACCCGGCGGAACCCGGCCAACCCGAAACGGTGGCGATGGAGCCCTTCGAAGTCGGCGGCGTGCGTTGCGCCATCTTCATCTGCGCGGATCATGGGTTGGCGCAACGCAAGGCATTGCTGGCCGGGCATGGGGTGGACCTGATGCTGCTGCCGGTCGGCGCGGGCGGTTTGCGCGAAGACCGGGTCTGTACGGAGGAACTGGCCACCGCCGCCGGGCGGGACCGGTACTATTCCCTGCTCCAGCGGGTTTTTTTCCCCGGCGAAAGCGTTCTGGAATGCCTCGAAAACGGCCGCGCCATCGCCGCCGTGAACCTGACCGGGCACGACGGGCGCGACCATTACCACATCGGCCACGGCTCGATCATCAACCGCTGGGGCGAGGTGCCCGGGTTTTTCCACGGCATCCCGAACCTCGACCGCCAGCGCCCGATGTTTGCCCATGCGCGGCTCGATTTTGCGTAATCGCGTTCCGGATTGCGTTTACGCCGCGCTCAGCCGCGGCAGCTCCAGCCCAAGGAAATCGCGCACGAACGCGTTGGCGGGCTTTTCCTGAAGCCCCTTCGGCGTGCCGATCTGCTGGATATCCCCTTCGTGAAGCACCACCACCTCGTCGGCGACCTCGAACGCCTCCTCCTGATCGTGCGTCACGAAAAGGCTCGTGATCCGCATTTCGCTGTGAAACTTCCGCAGCCACACCCGCAGTTCCTTGCGCACCTTCGCATCGAGCGCCCCGAACGGTTCGTCGAGCAGGAGCACCTGCGGCTCGATGGCGAGCGCCCGCGCCAGCGCGATCCGCTGCCGCTGCCCGCCGGAGAGCTGGGAGGGGAAGCGCCTGGCGAGCGCTTCGAGCTGCACGAGCTTGAGGAGTTCGTGCACCCGATCGGCGATCTCCGCCTTTCCGGGGCGCACCCGGCGCGGGCGCACCTTCAGGCCGAAGGCGACGTTATCGAAGAGGTTCATGTGCTGGAAAAGCGCGTAGTGCTGGAAGACAAACCCCGCGCGCCGCTCGTAAGCGTTCTTTCGCGTCACCGGGGCGCCGTGAAAGAGGATTTCCCCGGCGTCGGGAAATTCCAGCCCGGCGATGAGCCGCAGCAGCGTCGTCTTTCCCGAACCGCTCGGGCCGAGCAGGGCGACGAGTTTCCCGGTTTCAATCGAAAAGGAGGTCGGCTTCACGGCGGGAAAACGCCCGAAGGTTTTGCTCAGGTTGCGGACTTCGATGCTCATGACTCCCGGGCTCCTTCGGCGGTGGCTTCGGCCAGCGTTCGGGCGTGATCGGCGAGCGCGGTGCTCAGATAGCGTTCGCCGGTGCTTGCGCCGATGGTCGCAATGAGTTTGCCTTTATTTTCCGGGCGCCCGGCCACCTGGATGGCCGCCCAGACGTTCGCTCCCGTGGAAATGCCGACGAGCAACCCTTCGAGCCGGGCGATCTCCCGCGCGGTTTCCAGCGCGTCTTCATTGGAAACGGTGATCACTTCATCAAGCACCGTCAGGTTCAGGTTCTTCGGGATGAACCCGGCCCCGGCTCCCTGAATCTTGTGCGGCCCGGGGGTGAGGACTTCGCCCGCGAGGGTCTGCGAGATCACCGGGGAATCCTTCGGCTCCACCGCGATGGCGCGGAAATCGGGGTTGCGTTCCTTGAACACCTCGCCCACGCCGGAGATCGTCCCCCCCGTGCCGACGGCGGCCACGAAGAGATCGAGCGCTCCGTCCGTATCGGCCCAGAGCTCCTCCGCCGTCGTCCGGCGGTGGATCTCCGGGTTGGCCGGGTTTTCAAACTGCCCGGGAATCCACGAGTTCGGCGTGCTCGCGGCGATCTCTTCGGCCTTGGCGATCGCCCCCTTCATGCCGGCGGCTGCCGGGGTGAGCACCAGCCGCGCCCCGAGCAGGGCAAGCAGCGTGCGGCGTTCCAGGCTCATCGTTTCAGGCATGGTGAGCACCAGCCGGTAGCCGCGCGCCGCCGCCACGAAGGCAAGGGCGATGCCGGTGTTGCCGGAAGTCGCCTCGATGATCAGCGTCTCCGGGTTGATCCGGCCCGCTTTTTCCGCGGCGTCGATCATCGCGCGGCCGATGCGGTCCTTCACGCTGCCGAGCGGGTTGAAAAACTCCCCTTTGAGGAGAATGCGGGCGTCGAGCCCCTGCGTGATGCGGTTGAGTTCGATCAGCGGGGTGGAGCCGATGGTCTGGGTGACGTTGGTTCGGATGTTGGCCATAAGAGTTGGATGGTTTGGGTTGGGTGGTTGTTTGTTTCTGATTACGATTCCTGCCCGGCCCGGAGCTGCAAACGGGCACGCCACTCGACGTACGCTTTGATCCCGAGCGTGATCAGGGCCAGAATGGAAAGGAGGGATGCCAGCGCAAAAGCGGAGGCGAAGGCATATTCGTTGTAAAGGATTTCGATCTGGAGCGGAACGGTGTTGGTGACGTTGCGGATATGCCCGGAGACGACGGAGACCGCGCCGAATTCCCCCAGCGCCCGCGCGTTGGTGAGGATGATCCCGTAGATCAGCCCCCATTTGATGCGCGGCAGGGTGATGTAACGGAAGACCTGCCAGCCCCGCGCCCCGAGCGTGATCGCCGCTTCCTCCTCCGCCACGCCCTGCGCCTGCATGAGCGGGATCAACCCCCGCGCCACGAAGGGAAAGGTGACGAAGATCGTCGCGATGATGATGCCCGGCGTGGCGAAGATGATCTTGAGGTCGTGCTCCGCAAGCCATGGCCCCATCAGCCCCTGCGCGCCGAAGAGGAGTACGTACATGAGTCCCGCGATGACGGGTGAAACCCAGAGCGGCAGGTCGATCAGGCTGATGAGAAGCTGCTTGCCGCGAAACTCGAACCGGGCGATGGCCCAGGCCGCCGCCAGCCCGAAGAGGGTGTTGGCGGGCACGGCGATCGCCGCCGCGGTGAGGCTCAGGCGGATCGCATGCAGCGAGGCTTCATCGCGGAAGGCGGCGAGATAGACCTGCAACCCTTTGCGAAAGGCTTCGAAGAAAACCGCCACGAGCGGCAGAATCAGGAACGCGGCGAAGAAAAGGAACGTGACCGCGATCAGGCTCCAGCGGACGAACGGGCGTTCCTCCGTGGCCCGGCGCGGAGACGCCGGGGGGAGGGGATGAGTGAGGGTTTGGATGGTTCCGGCCATGGTTGTCAAATCAGGTTAAAGGTTGTGCCCCGCTCCCAGGCGGCGTTGGTTCCACCACTGGAAGGCGTTGACGAGGGCGAGGATGACGAAGGAGAAAAGCAGCATGACGACGCCGATCCCCGCCGCCCCCTGGTAATCGTATTCTTCGAGCTTGGCGACGATGAGCAGCGGCGTGATCTCCGTTTTGAACGGGAGGTTCCCCGAGATGAAAACGATGGAACCGTACTCCCCCACCGCGCGCCCGAAGGCAAGCAGGATGCCGGTGATGAGCGCGGGAAGCGTGGCGGGAAGGATCACCCGCCGGAAGGTCTGGAAGCGGCTCGCCCCCAGTGTGGCCGCCGCTTCCTCCACCTCTTCGGAGAGCGCGAGGATCACCGGTTGCAGGGTGCGGACCACGAAGGGGAAGCCGATGAAGACAAGGGCAATGCCGATGCCGACCGGGTTGAAGACCGCCTGCACGCCGATCTTTTCGAGCTGCGAGCCGATCCACCCGTTGGGCGCGTAGAGCGCCGTGAGCGAGATCCCGGCCACGGCCGTCGGGAGGGCGAAGGGGAGATCGACGAGCCCTTCCGCCAGCCGCCGCCCCGGAAAACGGTAGCGGGTGAGCACCCATGCGGCGATGAAGCCGAAGACGCCGTTGATGAGCGAGGCGGCCAGCGAGACGCCGAAGCTCAGTCGGTACGAGGCGATGAGGCGATCGGAGGTGACCACCCGCCAGACATGCTCCCAGGAGCCGTCAAACGCCTTGATCGTCAGCGCCGCCATGGGGAGGAGGACGAGCAGGGAGAGGTAGGTGAGCGTAAAGCCGATGGTAACCGGGAATCCCGGCAGGACACGTTTCATGAAGGCAAAAAAGGGCGATGGGTTTTGAAATATCCCGCGCGAACCGGAGCGGAGGGCTTTCCCCCGCGATGAACGCGGCGGCGGGATCAGAGATTCTGGCCGATGGCCAGGAACGGGCGGTATTCCTTGAGAATCCGGTTGAGCGCGGCCACGGCGGCCTCCACCTGAAGCGGAACGGGCGCGAGGTGCGGTGTTTCGAAAATGATCTCGAAGGGCACCGGGTTCTGTTCCGCCGGGTTCGTGAGCACTCCCTCGTAGCAATGCTGGTGAATGAGCGCGTCCCGGGCCGGGAAGCTGTCGATCACCTCGCCGGTGGCCCTTGGCAGGAACGCTTCCGCGGCTTCGATGGCCGGGCGCGCGAGCGCTTCGGTGAGCGTCGCGCCGCGCACGTAGGCGTAGACGCCCGGCGTGGTGTCGTCCGCATGAAGGGAGACAACCCCCGAAAACGCGTGGACGCCGAGTTCGCGCTCCAGATAGTAGACCTCCGGTTCCCGCGAGCCTTTCCAGAACTCGCGGTTGAGGTCCACCCCGCCCCGGGAATGGCGTGTGCCGTCCTCCACGCCGCTCGGGTTGCAGACCGGGTAGACGGAGAGCCGGTAGCCGCGCGCCGCTTCCGGCCCGGTATCCAGCCGCCGCAGGAACTCCAGCGCCGCCAGCGCGGTGGCCGGTTCGTCCCCGTGGATCGCGGCGAAGATGGCGATCCGTACCGGTTCCTCCTCCGCGCCCGGTCCTTCGAAAACGAAGCGGGGGAGCGAATACGCCTTGCCGCCATGGCGGAAGAAACCGATCTCCGAGTACGAAAGGTGGCGGGAAGTCCCGGCCAGCTTTCGCAACGCTTCGATCTGGTCGAAAATCGGGTTCATCAATCGGAAACGGGATGCGGTGGACCGGTGGGTCCGGGGCAGGATGATCGTTGCCGGAATATAAGCGGAGCGGCGCATAAAGAGGTAGGGAAAAAGCGAAAAACGGGTGGGAAACCCGCCCCCCGTGCGGCAGGCGCGGAGGGCGGGCCGACGCAAGGGAAGCCCTACTTCCTGCCGGAGGCGTAAATCTGGTCGAAGACGCCGCCGTCACCGAAATGACGGCTTTGCGCTTTCTTCCAGCCGCCGAATTTCTCGTCGATCGTGATCAGCTTCACCTCGCCGAACTGCCCCTTGAACTTCTCCGCCACCTTCGGATCGCGGGGACGGTAGAAGTTTTTGCCCGCGATCGTCTGCCCTGTCTCCGAGTAGAGATACTCCAGGTAGGCCCTGGCCACCTTCGCGTTTCCCTTGCGCTCGGCCACCTTCCGCACGACGGCCACCGGCGGTTCGGCGAGGATGCTCAGCGAGGGGGTGATGATCTCGTACTTGTCCGCGCCGAATTCCTTGAGCACCAGATACGCCTCATTTTCCCAGGAGAGAAAGACATCGCCGATCTCCCGCTGCACAAACGTGGTGGTGGAGCCGCGCGCGCCGGAATCGAGCACCGGGACGTTGCGATAGAGCTTCCCGATGAAGTCGCGCACCCGGGCTTCGTCCTTGTCAAACTTCGCTTCGGCGAACGCCCAGGCCGCCAGGTAGTTCCAGCGCGCCCCGCCGGAGGTCTTCGGGTTCGGTGTGATCACCTGCACCCCTTCCCTGATCAGGTCATCCCAGTCCCGGATTCCTTTCGGGTTTCCCTTGCGGACGAGGAAGACGATTGTCGAGGTGTAGGGCGAGGAGTTGTGCGGGAGCAGCTTCTGGTAATCGGTGGGCAGGAGCCCTTTCTCCGCGATGATGTCGATGTCGTAAGCCAGCGCGAGCGTGACGACATCGGCTTCCAGCCCGTCGATCACGGCCCGGGCCTGTTTGCCGGAGCCGCCGTGGGACTGGTTGATCTTCACCTCCTCTCCGGTGGTCTCCTTGTAATGTTTGGCGAACGCCGTGTTGAACTCGCTGTAGAGTTCGCGCGTGGGATCGTAGGAAACGTTGAGCAGTTCGGCGGCGGCGGCGAACCCGTGGAGGGCCAGAAGCGCGGCGGTGGCAAGAGCGAATGATGTTTTCATGATGATTGGAATGGCGATGGTCGATTATTCGGTTGGTCGGGGAGGAACCGTTTTTTGTTTGGTCCGATCGCTTCGGATCGGTTACATTGGGCTTGCTAAAAAGTGGGGGGTCCGACGCCCACACACACAAAAGCGTCGGGCCTCCCCGGTTAGGTTGGGTTTACGAATTTGCCGAAAGCGGCTGAAAGCCGCCTTTTGGCCCAAAAGTCGGTTTCTTCAGGCGTCCGAATTAGAATTTCACGTTGAAATCAACCTGAAGGGTCTGCACGGAGTTCAGGTCCGCCAGCGCGGCTCCGCCGGTGGCCTGCCCGCCGATGAGGTCGTTGCGCAGGTCATCCGCCGTGGTGAAGGTGAGCACCCCCATCACGTTGTCGGTGAAGTTGTAGGAGAGCGCCGCTTTCCATCCCTTGACGTTGAGGCGGCTCAGCGCCCAGGTGGAGTCGTTCAGGTTCGGGTCGATGGAGGCGATCCCGACCTGCCGGTAGTTGACGAGTGCGGACCAGTCGCCCTGCTTGCGGTTGTCGCCGAGCTGAAGCCCGAGGAGCCAGGCCAGGTTGTCCTGCCCGCTGTGGTTGGCGATCCCGTAAATGTCCCGGGTCCGCTTGGCTCCATCGAGGTTGTAGGAGATGTCCCATACGAACTTCGCCTTCTGCCCGAAGACCTTGAAGGCCAGTTCACCCGGGCCCTGAAGCAGATGCAGATCGCGCGTGGCCCCGGTGTAGAGCCGCCGCCCGTCCTTGTCGTAGACGGCGGGGATGTTGGCATCCGTGAACGGCTTGGCGTTGTCGGCGGCGGTGATGTGCGCCGCGTTGTAGAGGGAGAAGGTCGGCGCGATCGTCAGCTTCACATCCTTGCTGAACCGGTAGCTGCCGATCAACTGCTGGAGGAAGAGATACGCATCCGTGCTGTGATCGCTATCCCAATTGTACTCGTTGTTGCTGTCGAAGAGGTATTGCCCGGCCACAAAGGTAAGCTCCCAGTCCGGGTCCCTGGAGACCGGGGTGGAACTCACGATCGGCGCCCCGTCCTTCGTGTAGCCGGTGATCGTTTCCTCCGCTCCGTCGCCCACCAGCTTGTGGAGGCGGACCGTCTCGCTGACGCCCGTCGGGTTGACGTCGTTGGACCAGGTCAGTTCGGAGTAGTGGAACGGCTTGGGCTGCTTGCCGAGCAGGAGGGTGAGCGATTCATGCGGGTCCCATCCGATGAAGGCCCGGCTGATATAGATGTCGTAATTGCTGAAGCCGCCGCCGTAATCGACGAAGCCGCTGTCCGCCGCCGAGCCGGTCTGGAGCGTGAGGCCGCCGTACCAGTTCGAGCCGAGCTTGAAATCGGCATTGAGCCGCAGCCGGTAGCGCCACCGCGACCGCTGGTCCCCCTTGTGGTTGACGTACTGCCCCCCGGCCCCGGGCGGATCGACCTGCTTGTCCGCATTGTCGTACTGGTAGCGCAGCCGCAGATCGCCGCCGAGCTTGAGTTCCGCAAGGCCCTTGGTGAGCTTGATTTTATCGGCATCCCGGGGCGGCGGTGTCGCCACTTCGCTGTTGAGTAATTGCCGGTTTTCCGCCTCCAGACGGCTGGTTTTCTTTTCCAGCTCCTCCAGGCGTTTTTGTAGCGCCGCCAGTTCCGGGTTTGACTGGGCAAACCCGGTCCCGGCGCCGATGGCGAGGGCCAGCCCCGCCGCAAGAATGGATGGTTTTTTCATGGATGGTGTATGTCTACTGGTTAAATGGACTTTTTAATCCATACTGTTTTAGTGGATTTAATGTCCACGAAAAAATGAGATTTTTTTCAAAGGCCGGTTCAGATCGGGGTGTAATCCCGATGAGATGTTCGACGAGAGCCACTCATGAGATCGACTTTTACGCCATGACCGAAGTCAAGAAATAGGGAATCAATCACGTTCGACCCGGGGAAGGGCGGTATTGCCGGTTGAAGAGTGGCGCGAATGCTGCTACGAAGGGGAAGTCCATTGTCGCTTTCACCATCCAGACCTGAGCCGCCCGCCACCGCGCAGGAGAAGCCGGAGCTTTTTATCGGGCTGATCGGAGCCGTCGGCACCGATACCCACCGGCTGACCGATTACCTGCGGGCTCCGCTGGCGGGAGTCGGCTACGGGGTGGAGGAGGTCCACGTCATTGATCTCCCGGGGCGTTTTTTCAACTGGGAATCGGAGCCCGCCCCCCTTCCCGTCAACGAGTATTACCACGCCCTGATGGACGCCGGGAACCGCTTCCGCGCCCGCGTGGAATCCAACGCGGTGATGGCGTTGCTGGCGATGGCAGCGATCCGCGAACACCGCTGGGGCGCGAAAGGCGATCCGCACGCGCCCGTCCCGCGCACCGCCTACATCATCCGTTCGCTCAAGACCCCGGCGGAGGTCGCCGCGCTCCGTGAAGTCTACGGGAAAAGCTTTATCGCCATCGCCGCCTACGCGCCGAAGGACGACCGGCGTGAATACCTGCGCGAACGGGTGCGCCGTTCGCAGCCCGGCCCCGTCTGCGAAACGGAAATCGACGATCTGGTGGAGACCCTTCTGCGGCGCGACGAGGCGGAGCCGGACAATCTCTTCGGCCAGAACCTGGAAGGCACGTTCCCACAGGCCGATTTCTTCGTGGAGATGGGCTCGCCCGCTCTGGATGCGGACGTGGCGCGCATCATTGAACTCACCTTCGGCAACCTGTTCCACACGCCGACGCGGGATGAATACGGGATGTTTCACGCCGTCTCCGCGGGGGTGCGCTCCTCCTCGCTGGCGCGGCAGGTGGGCGCGGCGATCTGCACGAAGGACGGGGAACTGATCGCGCTCGGCTGCAACGACGTTCCGAAAGCCGGGGGCGGCCTCTACTGGGAGGGGGATGCGAACGACTCGCGCGATCACGTGCGCGGCTTCGATTCCAATGACCAGATGAAAATGCGCTTCCTGCGCGACATCCTCTGCCGCCTCCAGTCGAGCGGCTGGCTGGCTCCGGGGCTGGCGGGATGCGGGGAGGAGGAGCTTCTCAAGGAGGCGTTGCAGCCCGGTTCCTCGCTCCGGCAGGCCGAACTGATGAAGGTGATCGAGTATGGCCGCTCCGTCCACGCGGAAATGGCCGCCCTGATGGATGCGACCAAACGGGGCATCTCCGTGGAGGGGTGCACGCTCTACACCACCACCTTCCCCTGTCACAACTGCGCCAAGCACATCGTCGCCTCCGGGGTGCGCCGGGTGGTCTACGTGGAACCCTACCCCAAGAGCTTTACCCGCGAGCTGTATTCGGACTCCATCTGGCTCGATGGCCAGGGGGTTCCCCATGATGAAAAGACGACGGTCCGTTTCGAACCGTTTGTCGGCATCTCTTTCCGCCAGTATTTCTCGCTCTTTTCCATGGGCAACATTGAGCGCAAGAGCAACGGGAGCCGCGCGGACTGGCAGCCCCGGCAGGCAACGCTGCGTTACCACGAACATCCTTCCGCCTATCTGGCACGGGAAACCGGGGCGCTGACCACCTTCCGCGAACTTCTGGAGCGGGCCGCGATTGAGCCGGTGGATCGTCGGCTGCGGGAGTGGCTCTGCGGATAGGGTGGCTACTTCAGCGCCTCAAGCAGGACTCTGAGCAGGACGAAGAGAATCATCATGAGGCCGAGCCGGAGAAAGCCCGCGCCCCCCTTTCCGGTATATTTTCCCCATCGGCGGCGCAGTCGGCGGGCGGACCCTTTCGCTTCCGGCACGCTCGCCGCCAGGGCTCCGCTGACATCCGCGAAGAGGCGGGCCATGCTCCGTTCCCGCTGAAGGTTGTTGTACGTTTGCAGCGCGGACTGGTAGTGATGGCGCGCGTCATCCCACGCCTTCCGATGCGCGGCGGCAAGGCATCGGTGGAGCGTGAAACAGGTGCCGTAGTAGACGCTGAGCTTGTCGCTCTCCACTTCCGCGGCGAGCGCGGCGGCTCCCTCCGGATCGCCCTGAAGCGAGCGTTGCAGGGCCACGACGGCGCGCAACGCGTTGGAGAGCGGGGTGGCCGGGTAGCGTTCCAGGGCGGTCTCCCGCACTTGCGCCGCGGCTTTCCATCCGTGTCGGCTCTCGGCGGCCACGCCGTAGTTGAAGAGCGCGGCGGCTCCGACCGCTTCGCCCCGCTCTTTCCATGAGGCGAGCCATTGGTCCGCCTTCCGGTAGTTGCCGGTTTCCGTGAGCGCGTTTCCGGCGGCTTCCCAGAGATCAGTGCGGGAGCGGAGCCAGCGGCGGTTCCATGCGATCCACCAGCCATAGCGGGAGCGGGTGGCGGGCGCGGCCAGGTCAAGGAGGGTGAGCCACGCGTGCACGCGCGGTCCGGTCGGCTCGGGCGGGTTTCGGGGCAGGCGCTTGATGAGCCACGGCGCGCACCAGTGCCGCCGCCGTTCGGGAAAGGAGCGCACCCACGCCTCCACCAGCGCCGGGGAGGGGGAAGGATTCCGGCGCACCATGGAGTCGAGCCGTTTCCACCAGTCCGCCAGCCAGCCTCCCTGTGCGAAGAGCCGCGGCATCCAGCTCAGCAGCGCGATCTCCGCCTCCGGGTCTTCCAGAAGCTGCGTCGCCTTCCGGAGCGCTTCCGCCCGGTCTTTCCGGGCGACGGCCAGTTCCACCGCGTCCGCGCAGACCATGGCGGAGGGAATATAGTGTTCGAGCGTTTGCAGCGTGGCCGCCGCTTCATCAAACGCCCCTTCCGCGATCTGGCAGGAGAGGAGGGTGCGCCCGGCAAATGCGTATTCCGGGTCGAGCGCAAACGCCTTGGCAAACGCCGCCTTGGCTTCGGCGGCCTGATCGAGGTTCCGGTGGGCCTGCCCGAGATTGCCCCAGGCAACGGCGGCGTCGGGCACCTGTCGCACCCATCCCCTGGCGAGATCGCGCAGTTCCTCCCAGCGGCCCCGGTCGTTGAGCCAGCGGGCGAGCTGGCGGATGGCCCAGAGGTAGTCGGGATGCCCGCCCACCAACGCGGTCATCTGCCGGATCGCCTCGTTGGGATGGCCTGATTCCATCAGCACCCACGCCTGCCGTCCGGCCAGGGTCCGCAGCCGCGGATGCAGCGCGAGCCCGCGTTCGCAAGCCGCCAGCGCTTCATCGAACCGATGGCGCAGCGCCAGAAGATGCGCCTTCTGCTCAAGGAGATCGGGATGATCGGGGTGGCGTTGCAGGCCGGTTTCCAGCGTGGCGAGCGCGTCCTCCCACCGGTTGAGATCGTTGTAGAGATCGGAGGCGAGCGTCCACCAGTCCGGGCGGTGCCCCTCGCGTGGGTGATGGGCTTCGACCACGGTGAGCACTTCGCCCTGCCGCTCCAGCGTGGTCGCCCAGCTTGCGAGCGTTTCCCATCCCCACTGGTAGCCGGGGCTGCGTTTCATCCCCTCCAGAAGCCGCTCGAATGCTTCCGTGCGCCGCCCCATCTTCCAGAGCAGGTCGGCCAGGTACCCGTAATTTTCGCCGGTGAGCGGATCGTGATGCAGCGCGCGCTCCAGGGTTTCAAGCGCCTCGGGAATCCGGCCCGTCCGCTCCAGGGCGGCGGCAAGCTGCCGCGCGGCCCAGGTCCAGCCCGGCGAAAGCCGGATAGCGTTCCCGAGCGCCTCCACCTCTCCGGAATAGTCTCCGAGCCGGTTGCGCGTGCGCCCCAGTTCCACCCAGGCCCGCGGCAGGAGCGGGAAACGTTCGGTCAGGGTGGAAGCGCACTCCAGCGCTTCATCCCCGTGGCCCATGGTAAGCGCCTGCGTGGCGCGGGCCGCCCAGGTCTGCCAGAGATCGGGCCGCGCGTCGCAGAAACCCCGGAGCTGATCGAGAAGAAGTTCCGGCTCCAGGTGTTGATAGGCAAGGGCGCGATACTCCGTCACGATCTCGCCGTTGGAGACCTGCCGGTGCATCTCGGCTTCCAGAAAGGCGAGCGCCTCTTTTTTCGCCGCCGTATCGGGTGCCAGCGCGACGAGCCGGGCCGCCGATGGGGTATCATCCACGGAGAGGGTGAGCGCCTGCCGGCAGGCGGCCATCGCCTCCGGCACGCGGTGAAGGTCTTCGAGAATGAGCCCGAGGACGCGATGCCCGAGCGGCGATTGCGGGTCTTTGCCGATCGCCTCCCGGCATTCCTCCAGCGCCCGCGCGCTTTCCCCCGCGCGGTGGCGCCGGATGGCGAGGTCGCGCAACGTCCAGACGTTGTCGGGATCGAGCGCGAGCGCCTTTTCCAGCGGGGGAATGGCGCTTGCCGGGCCGTGTTCCACCGCGTCCCATTCCGCCTTGAGTTCCCAGAGCGCGGGGAGATGGGGATGACGCCCGGTGGCCTCCTCCAGAAAGGCGATCGCCGGGCGCGGAGTCCCCTCCTCCTCGGCCAGCAGGCGGGCGATCGTCCGGTACGCGGAGATCGAATACGGTTCAAGCTCCAGCAGCGAGCGCGAATGCGTGATCGCCTCCCGCCGCCGGCCCAGCGCGCTTTCCATGGAGACCATGGCGGAGAGCCATTGCGCCTCGTGCACCTTCCCGCGGGCGCATTGCATCAGGGTTTCGCCCCGTTCGGGTTGCCCCCAGAAGATGAACTGGCGACCGGCGGCGAGCATCAGCGCCCCATCCTCCGGGCGCGCCGCCATGCCGCTTTCGAACACGGTGAACGCTTCCGGGGTGCGCTCCTGCGCGTCGAGTTCCTCCGCGAGCGTCTGCCACGGGCCGCCGCTTTTGGCTCCGAGCCGGGCCACCCGCGCCCGCAGGAAATCGAGCCCTTCGGCCGGTTGACCGGCGACACGGCAACACTCCGCATACGCCGCCGCGTACGATTCCCACCCCTCTTCCAGACACGCCGCCACCCGCCGGTAGCGGGCGGAATCCGCAAAGCGCCGCTCCAGCCAGCGGCAGTACGCCAGCGCGGAATAAACCTGCGCGGTGAACGAACGGAGCCGGATCGCCTTGCGCAGGTAATAATCCGCCATCGGCAGGCGTCGCGCGTCGCGCATGAGCCATTCACCCATCTCGGAATAAAAGACGGGATCGCACGCTTCCCGCGCCAGTTCCGCCTGAAGGAACGCCTGCTGGCGGGGGCGGTCGTTCACGCGCTGGAGCACGCCGAACTGGTAGAAGCGCAGCGGCGCGTTTTCCGGGAAGCGGGCCACGAGCGGGTCGATGGCGGCGAGTTCCGCCGCGGGGTTCCGGTCGTACCCGGCGAGGCGGAACTCCGCCCAGAGCCGCAGCGGATGATCCGCGGGCATCGGCGTGAGCGCCTCGCGGGCGGCCTTCCGGTCGTGCCGGTCGAGCGCGAGGAGCATCCGGTGAAAGGCGTCGTAAACCGCGGCGTCCGGCAGTGTCAGCCCGTCGATTCGCGCGGCCTCCGCCTCCGGGAGCAGCAGCATGCAGCGCGGCCCCTGCACCGGGTGGGTTTCGATCAGCCCGCTGATGAGGATTTCGCCGAAGTGCCGTTCCGTCGGGTCGCGCAGCAGGGCGACCCCCTGCCGTTCATCGTAGCCGATGCACGCCTGGAGATGGGCGCTCGTCACGCTCTCCGTGCAGAGGGTGAAGGGGACGCCCCGGTCGATCAGGGCCACGAGGATCTCCCGCGTGAAGCGGAACTCCGCGGCGATGAACCCGTTTTCCTCCGCCCAGAGCCGTTCCTTGTGCCATGGCGTGCCGCTGTAGCAGATCGCCTCGCTGATGGCGAGGTGATCGAACTTCAGCCCCCAGTAGGCCGCGAGCGCGGCGAGGGTGGCCGGGGCGCACGTCATGTTGTGCTGGCGCACGAAGGGAACCCCCAGCCGCCTGCGCCCGCGCAGGAGCGCGCCCGGTTCGCGCATGGAGGCGGCCACCTTCCGGTGATACCCTTCCGGGAGCTTGTCACACTCGGCCAGCGCCCCGTCGTAGTCCCCGGCGAGGTAGAGGAAATCCGCCCGGCGGCGCGTGCTCCATTCCCGCCCGTCCTTGTCGAGCAACGGACTGCGGCGGACGAATTCGTCGAGGTAAGCGAGCGCGCCCGCGTGGTCCTCCCGTTCGCTCAGGAGATGGATGAGGTTCGCGGCGAAGCAGGCCGCCTCGCCGCGTTCGTGGGCGCTCCGCAACAGGGCGAACGCTTCGTCGTCCCGCCCGAGATGGATGAGGCAATCGACCACCTGCGACACCGCCGGGGGCCGCCCGGGGCCGAGGGCAAGCGCCTCCCGGGCGACTTCGAGCGATTCCTCGTAGCGATCTTCCAGTTCCAGAACGGAGGCGTGCTGCACCCGCACCCATCCGTCCCTCGGGGCGAGCGCCACCGCTTCGGCGATCGCCCGGTGCGCCGGTTCGAAATCGCGCAGCCGCCCGTAGCCCCAGCCCCGGATCGCCAGGAGTTCCGCCCGGTGGAGCGGGTCCGCGGGAGGGGCGGCGGCCAGCCGGTGCTCCAGCCGTTCGAGCATCTCCATCGGCCCGCGCCGGGTGATGGAGGCGAGCAGGCTTCCGAGAAAGGCGACGTGCTCGTGCGGGTGCCGCCGGGCGTTGCCATGGTGCAGCGCGCGGCTCAGCCGCTGGTCCCCGAGGTTGGCGGCCAGCCGCGCCGCCGTATTCCGGGCCAGCGCCCCTTCCCACGACCGGAGCGGAGCGTACCCCGCCGCCTTTTTCCAGGCGGAAAGGTAACAGGCATCGTCCACCAGCGCCCGGATTTCTTCCAGGGCGGCGGTGGGCGGAGCCGAAGGGGGCGGCGCGGCGTTCAAGCGGGGGAGCTTCCCTCCCTACGGTTTCATTTCCGAGCCGGAAACGGCGTCGGTGATCAGGAACTGCTCGTGATGAAAGCTCGGGTCTGAACGGAAGGTGAGGCGGCAGGCGTAGCGGCGCTCGATCTCGATGAGCAGTTCCTCGTCCTCCGCGCGCAGGCGGGTGAGGAGGTGCGGGCTCACCGTCACCTTGAATTCATGCAGGTCCGGGTTCTTGCGCATCACCTGATGGAGCGAACGCTGAAGCTCCACGCTCATCGTCATGGAGCTTTTCACCGAGCCGCGCCCGTAGCAGTACGGGCAGTTTTCATAAATGGAACCGCTGAGGCTCTCCTGCGCGCGCTGGCGGGTCATCTCCATGAGCCCGAGCTGGGAGATCGGCAGCACGTGCGTCTTCGCCTTGTCCCGCTTGAGCCGGTCCTTCATCCGGTTGTAGACCGCCTGCTGATCCTTCCGGTTCTTCATGTCGATGAAGTCGCCGATGATCAGCCCGCCGATGTTGCGCAGGCGAAGCTGCCGCGCGATCTCGTCCGCCGCTTCCAGGTTGGTCTGGAGGATGGTTTTATCAATATCCTTGGCCCCCTTGTTGCGGCCCGTGTTGACGTCGATGGCGATGAGCGCCTCGGTTTCGTCGATGACGATGTAGCCGCCGCACGGAAGCCAGACCTGCCGGTGAAACGCGTCGTCGATCTGTTTCTGGATGCCGAATTTGTCGAAGATCGGCGTCGGCTCCGTGTAATGCTGCACGCGGTTTTTCGAACGGCGGGAGATCTGGCCGATGGAGTCCATCATCTGCTTGACGGCGGTTTCGTCGTCACAGATCACGGCGTCGATTTCGTCGGTGAGGAAATCGCGCACGGTCCGTTCGATCAGATCGGGCTCCTGGAAGACGCAGGTGGGGGCCTTGCGCGATTTCACCGCTTCCTCGATCTTGCGCCACTGTTCGATGAGCAGGCTGATGTCGCGGATGAAATAGCGCTCCCGCTGCCCTTCGCCCACGGTGCGGACGATCACCCCCATCCCTTCGGGGATTTCGAGTTTCTTGAGGATCTTGCGCAGGCGCTCGCGCTCCTTCGGGTCTTCGATCTTGCGCGAGATGCCGCACTGGTCGCTGTAGGGCATCAGGACGAGGTAACGCCCCGCGAGCGAGATGTTCGTGGTGATCCGGGGGCCCTTGTTGGAGATCGGCCCCTTGGTCACCTGCACAAGCACTTCCGAGCCGACCGGGTAGATCTTCGGAATATCCGCGGAGGTGATCTTCTTGGGCGCCTTGCGGCCCCGGGAACGCTCCACCTCCTCCACGCCGCTGTCGAGCGCCGCCGGGATCGCGTCCCAGAAATGGAGGAACGCGTTTTTTTCAAAGCCGATATCGACAAACATCGCCTTGAGGCCGTTTTCGATATTCTTGACCTTTCCCTTGAAGATACTGCCGACGATGTTCCGGTCCGTGGTCCGTTCGATGGAGTATTCTTCGAGTTGGCCGTTTTCAAGGAGGGCGACCCGTCGTTCGAGCCGCTCCGAGTTGATAATGATTTTGTTGCCGGTCTCCCGTCGGAGGCCGAGCATCCGTTTGACTCGATCAATCATGAAGCTGGTTGTTTGTAGAAATGAGGATGTGACTGACACAGGGGTTTTCAGGGACGCCGCTCCCTTCGGGGGGGCGGCGCCGGTGTAGGTTTGGGTTTTGAACCAAAGAAGCGTTGAAAAATATTTGGTTCGGGTTCGGGCGGTTTCGCCCGTCTGACAGGGATGGCCCGGCGCACCGGTTGCTGCGAGGCCGTGGCCGGGCGCGCGCGGGCGACCCGGGGCCGGACACGACCGCGATCGTCGGCCTCTTCACGAATGTTTGGGGCGGGGATGTTGCCACCGTCCATCTGGACGGCTTCCGCGGAGGCGGTCTGGACGCTGTCGGAGAGGTCGACCTCCGTCGGGTCCGCTGCGAGCGTGTCGTAATCGGGCAGGGTCTTGATGGAGGCGAAGGGATGGGAGGAGTGCGCCGGGGCGAGCGGGTGCAGGTTGACCGCCACCTTGCCCGATTCCAGCGCCAGGCATTGCTCCAGGATGTGGGAGGCGACGGGAGCCGCCACCCCGCCGCCGCCTTCGCCGCCGGGGATCATCACGGCGATCGCGTAGCGCGGCTGGTCGTAGGGGGCGAAGCTGCAAAACCAGGCGATCAGTTCCGGTTTGCCGTGCAGGCTCGCCTGAGCCGTCCCGGTCTTGCCCGCCACTTCGTAGTTTTTCACCTTGCCCTTGGAGCCGGTGCCGCTGCCGCCCGGGCCGCCGACCTGGTTGATCACTTTCCAGAGACCGCGCCGGAGTTCCTCGATCTCTTCGGGAGACATCTCCGTGCGCAGGTCGGCGCGGACGATCGCCTGGTCCGGCACGGCGATCTCCCCCTTCTCGTTCCGGGCGGGCTGGCCGTCGGGCTCCAGCACGGTCTTGATCAGGCGCGGTTCGTAGATCGTTCCGCCGTTGGCGATCATCGCGTAGGCGACCGCCATCTGGAGCGGGCTGGCGAGCACGCTTCCCTGGCCGATGGAGGTGTTGGCGCTGTCCCCCTGCGTCCAGCGGG
>Ga0206106_100056_pt1 | contig 229620 bp, 204 predicted proteins | sample 1B1ome_FD_148677 | JGI IMG/M metagenome (GOLD analysis project Ga0206106, IMG submission 148677) | Enriched microbial communities from leaf-cutter ant dump, University of Wisconsin, Madison, United States - 1B110A | ecosystem: Environmental > Terrestrial > Nest > Insects nest > Nest dump... | reverse complement strand
ACCGAGAAGGGCATCATGAACGTCGAGCTCGTCGTCGAGGCCTCCGGCGGCCACGCCGCCATCCCGCTTCCGGGCGGATCGACCGCGGTGCTCGCGCGCGCCGTTCTGCGGCTCGAGAACCAGCCCGAGCCACCGCACCTCATCGAACCCGTGATCGGGCTGCTGGAGGCCCTCGGCGCGCGGATGAGGGGTGTGCGGGGCTGGATGCTGCGCCACGCCCGCACCGTCCGCGGCCCGCTCGCCGCGACGCTCGCGAAGACGAGCCCCCAGCTCGCCGCCATGACCCGCACGACGCGCGCCGTGACACAGCTGCGCGGCTCCTCGAGCATGAACGTCGTGCCCGAACGTGCGAGCGCGACGCTCAACGTGCGGATCCTGCCGGGCGCGACCGTGGCATCCGCTCTCGCCGACATCGAACGCGTCATCGACGACCCCGCCGTGCAGGTGCGGCTCATCGACGGCGCCGACCCCGCCCCGGTCTCCCCCGCATCCGGACCCGCATGGGAGGCGATCTCGGCGAGCATCGGCGAGGTGTTCCCGGATGCCGTGGTCGCCCCGTACGTCATGCTGCAGGCGAGCGACTCGCGTCACTTCGCCCGCATCTCCGACCGCGTGTACCGCTTCCTGCCGTTCGACCTGCGCCAGGAGGAGCTCGAGTCGATCCACGGCATCGACGAGCGCATCCGGGTGTCGACGTACGCGCGCGCCGTCGCCTTCTTCGACGCGCTCGTCGGGAGGCTGTAGCGCCACCCAGCTGGTTGAGGAGCGACCGCGAAGCGGACGCGTCTCGAAACCAGCGCCGCCCAGCTGGTTGAGGAGCGACCGCGAAGCGGGCGCGTCTCGAAAACAGCGCCACCCAGCTGGTTGAGGAGCGACCGCGAAGCGGACGCGTCTCGAAACCAGCGCCGCTCAGGTGCCCGGCGCGGTCTTCGCGATCCAGCCGTCGAGCTTCGAGGGCTTGTCGGTCACGATGCCGTCGACGCCGTAGGCGAGCGCCTCCGACCAGCGCTTCTCACTGTTGAGCGTGTACACGAGCACCCCGTAGCCGGCCGCGTGCATGCGCTCGACGGCCTGGGGGTCGTTCTCGAGCGAGGTCGCCGTCGTGAGCACCGCGATCGCGTCGTAGTAGCGCACGAGCGACACCGGGTCTTCGGGAAGGTCGCGCTTGATGATGACCCGCGGGATCGCGGGGGCGGTGTGTGCGAGGTGGGCGATCGTCGTGAGGTTGAAGCTGCCGAACACGACCCGGTTCTGCACGCCGCGCAGGTAGATCGCGTCGAGCACGGTGCGGATGCCCTCGGGCGACCAGTAGCCCTTGAGCTCGACGAGGGCCTTCTTGCGGCTGCCCGCGAGCGCGGCGACGAACTCCTCGAAGAGCGGCACGCGGGTTCCCGCGAACTCGGGGGCGTACCACGAGCCCGCGTCGAGCGCGCGGAGCTCGGCGAGGGTCAGCTCGGCGACGGCGCCCGTGCCGTTCGTCGTGCGGTCGACCGTGTCGTCGTGCATGAGGACCGGCACGCCGTCGGCGGTGAGCTGCACGTCGGTCTCGACGAACTCGAGGTCGGAGGCGAAGGCCGCCTCGAAGGCCGCCATCGTGTTCTCCGGCGCGCTCGCCCGGTCTCCGCGATGGCCGGCGATGAAGGCCGGTTCACCGGGTGCCCGCAGCGAGCCGATCATGTTCGTCGCATAGACGCGCACGGCATCCGGAACCAGAAGCAGCACAGCGACAAGCGCGAGCGTGACGACCGCGGATGCGAAGGTCCGCCGCACAGGATGCGTCACCATCGACACGTCTGCTTCCGACTCGGGTTCTCCGCTGGGTTGCGAAGTGACCCGACTGTAACACAAACGTTATGGTTCTGTTATCAGTTGGCGACGGTGATTTCGAGACGCGCCGCTGCGCGGCGCTCCTCAATCACCTCGGCAGTGCCAGCACCTACAGCAGGCTCTTCGTGTGCCACACCGTCTTCGTCTCGGTGTAGGCCAGGATGCGGTCGAGCGTCGCGGCGGGCACCCCGGGCTCCGGACGCAGCACGCGCTTGAGCGTGTCGGCGGCCGAGATCTCGAGATCGACCCACTCGAGCCGACCCGCGCCCGCGAGATCGAGAGCGTTGACGTCGGCGTGCGCGGCGAGCCACGGCGCGAGCTCCGCCGGCGAACCGGTGAGCACGTTCACGACCCCGCCGGGAACGTCGCTCGTCGCGAGCACCTCCGCGAGGCTGATCGCCGAGAGCGGGTGCGCCTCGTCGGGCACCACGACGACCGTGTTGCCCGCGACGAGCGCGGGCGCCACGACCCGCACGAGGCCGAGCAGGCTCGCCTCGCCCTGCGGCGCGACCACCGCGACGACGCCCGTCGGCTCGGGCACCGAGAGGTTGAAGTAGGGACCCGCGACGGGGTTGCCCGCGCCCGCGACCTGCACGAACTTGTCGGCCCATCCGGCGTACCAGACCCAGGTGTCGATGCTCCGGTCGACCTGGCGACCCGCATCCGCGAGCGAGACGCCCTCGGATGCGGCGATCTCCTGCGCGAACTGCTCGCGGCGCCCCTCGAGCACCTCGGCGACACGGTAGAGCACCTGACCGCGGTTGTACGCGGTGGCCCCCGCCCAACCCGACCCCGCGGCGCGCGCGGCCACGACCGCATCGCGGGCGTCCTTACGGGATGCGAGCGAGGCGTTCGCGAGGAAGCCGCCGTCGGCGGCGCGCACCTCGTAGCTGCGGCCCGACTCGCTGCGCGGGAACTTGCCGCCGATGAAGAGCTTGTAGGTCTTGGGGATGGTGAGGCGGGTCACTTGCCGGCTCCCTTCTTGGTGGGGCGGGGGCTTCGAGACGCCCGCTTCGCGGGCTCCTCAGCCACCTCGACACGCGGCTGGAGGTAGGCGCCGAGTCCGTGGCGGCCGCCCTCGCGGCCGTAGCCCGACTCCTTGTAGCCGCCGAACGGCGAGGCCGGGTCGAAGCGGTTGAAGGTGTTGGCCCAGATGACGCCTGCACGCAGCTTGTCGGCCACCGCGAGGATCTTCGAGCCCTTGTCGCTCCAGATGCCCGCCGACAGCCCGTACGGGGTGTTGTTGGCCTTCGCGATCGCCTCCGCGGGCGTGCGGAAGGTGAGCACCGACAGCACCGGTCCGAAGATCTCCTCGCGCGCGATCGTCGAAGACGTCTGCACGTTCGTGAACACGGTCGGCGCGAACCAGAACCCGTTCTCGGGAAGCTCGCACGGGGCCGTCCAGCGCTCCGCGCCCTCCTGTTCGCCGAGGTCGCTCAGACGACGGATGCGCTCGAGCTGCTCGGCGGAGTTGATCGCGCCGATGTCGGTGTTCTTGTCGAGCGGGTCGCCGAGCCGCAGCGTCGTGAGCCGGTGCTTGAGCCGGTCGACGACCTCGTCGTGGATCGACTCCTGCACGAGCAGGCGGCTGCCCGCGCAGCACACGTGCCCCTGGTTGAAGAAGATCCCGTTGACGATCCCCTCGACGGCCTGGTCGATGGGCGCGTCGTCGAAGACGATGTTGGCGGCCTTGCCGCCGAGCTCGAGGGTCACCTTCTTGTGGGTGCCCGCGACCGTCTTCGCGATCTCGCGCCCCACCGCCGTGGAACCCGTGAAGGCGACCTTGTCGACATCCGGATGCCGCACGAGCGTGGCACCCGTGGCACCCGCGCCCGTGACGATGTTGACGACGCCGGCCGGCAGCTCGGCCTGCTGCAGGATCTCGGCGAACAGCAGGGCCGAGAGCGGCGTCGTCTCGGCGGGCTTGAGCACGACGGTGTTGCCGGCCGCGAGGGCGGGCGCGATCTTCCACGCGAGCATGAGCAGCGGGAAGTTCCACGGGATCACCTGCGCGGCGACCCCCAGGGCGCGAGGATTCGCGCCGAGCCCGGCGTAGTCGAGCTTGTCGGCCCAGCCCGCGTAGTAGAAGAACCAGGCGGCCACGAGCGGCACGTCGGTGTCGCGGCTCTCCTTGATGGGCTTGCCGTTGTCGAGCGACTCGGCCACCGCGAGCTCGCGGGCGCGCTCCTGCACGAGCCGCGCGATACGGAACAGGTACTTGCCGCGGTCGCTTCCCGACATCCGCGACCACGTCTTCTCGTAGGCGCCGCGGGCGGCCGCGACGGCGAGGTCGACGTCGGCGTCGGATGCGATGGCGATCTCGGCGATCGGCTTCTCGGTCGCGGGCGAGATGGTCGTGAACGATCCGCCCGTCCCGTCGCGGAACTCGCCGTCGATGAAGAGTCCGTAGGAGTCGCGGAGGTGCAGGATGCTCGTCGACTCGGGCGCGGGCGCGTAGTCGAGGAAGCCGCGGCCGGTGGTCTCGATGTCCTTCATGTGATTCATGTCCTTTGTGGGGGTTTCGATACGCCGCTTCGCGGCTACTCAACCAGCGGGGTGCGCCTAGTCGATCGTCACGTAGTCGGGGCCGGAGTAGTGGCCGGTGCGGAGCTTCTGGCGCTGCAGGAGCACGTCGTTGAGCAGGCTCGACGCGCCGAAGCGGAACAGGTGCGGTTGCAGCCACTGCTCGCCGACCGTCTCGGCGACCGTCACGAGGTAGCGCACGGCATCCTTCGAACTCCGGATGCCGCCGGCGGGCTTCACCCCCACGTACTCCCCCGTGAGCCGGTGCCAGTCGCGCACCGCCTCGAGCATGAGCAGCGTCACGGGCAGGGTCGCGGCGGGCGCCACCTTGCCGGTCGAGGTCTTGATGAAGTCGCCGCCGGCCAGGATCGCGAGCCAGGAGGCGCGGCGCACGTTGTCGTAGGTGGTGAGCTCGCCGGTCTCGAGGATCACCTTGAGGCTCGCGTAGCTGCCGTCGGCGCGACGGCACGCCTCCTTCACGGCGACGATCTGCTCGAACACCGTGCCGTAGTTGCCCGCGAGGAAGGCCCCGCGGTCGATCACCATGTCGATCTCGTCGGCACCCACCGCGACGGCGTCGCGCGTGTCGGCGAGCTTGACGGCGAGCGAGGCACGCCCGGACGGGAAGGCCGTCGCGACGGCCGCGACCGAGACGAGGCCGTCATCCGGGTCGCCGTGGGCGGCGCCGAGCGCCTCGACCGCTGCGGGCACCATGTCGCCGTAGACGCACACGGCGGCGACGCGCGGCGTCGACGGGTCGCTCGCGTCGGGCGTGAGCGCCTTCGCGACCAGGGAGCGCACCTTGCCGGGGGTGTCGGCCCCCTCGAGGGTCGTCAGGTCGATGAGCTCGATGATGCGATCGAGCGCGGCAGCCTTCGAGCTCGTCTTGATGGAGCGCGTCGCGAGCCCGGCGGCGCGCTGCTCGAGGCCGACCGCGTCGACGCCCGAGAGCCCCTCGAGGTATTGACGCAGGCTGCGTTCGGTGAGGTCGCCGCCGAGAAGGCGCACGGCGCGCTCGGCGGGGGCGAGCGCTGTTGTCTGCATGGTCATGAGTCCTCCAGGAGGGCGCGGGCGGTGGCCTCGTCGGTGATGAGCACGGTGCACAGTCCGCTCGTCACCACCGCTCGCGCGATGTCGTGCTTGGCGGTGCCGGCGATGACGAGGATCGCCATCGCGGCGGCCCGCAGGGTGTCGAGGGAGATGCCGAGCGTGCGCTCATCGAGCGCGGGGTCGACGATGTTGCCGTTGGCGTCGATGTAGCGGCCGACGACGTCGCCGATGGCGCCGCGACGCGCGAGCTCCTCCATGTCGTCGGGGCGCAGGTAGCCGCTCTCGACGTGCGCCGAGTTCGCGTCGACGACGCCCGCGCTGTAGAGGTAGGCGTTGGCCTCGGCCGCGCGCTCGAGCACGGCCGCGACGGTGCGATCGGATTCGATGGCCTTCTTGGTGGCGAGGCGCTCGAGGATCGCGGGGCTCGGCAGCAGGATCGCGTGCCCGTTGGCGCGCTGGGCGATCGTCGAGGCGAGGGTCGACGCGGTGCCCGGGCGGCGGTTGAGGCTCACGCCGCCGTTGATCTGCACGACCGTGACGCCCGTGGCCCAGCCCTCGGGCATCCGATCGGCGACGTCGGTAAGGGTGCGCCCCCAGCTCACGCCGAGCACGCGCGGCACGGGCCGCATGCTCGTGAGGAAGTCGGCGGCCGCCTGCGCCACGCGCCCCTGCACGCCCAGCTCGTTCTCGGGAGTCGGCACGACGACGGCGTCGGCGAGCCCGAAGGTCTCGCGCAGTTCGCGCTCCATCGCGAGGCGCCGCGCGCGCGGATGCACGATCTCGATGCGCACGATGCCGCTCTCGCGCGCCTGTGCGAGCAGTCGGCCCGCCTTCCAGCGCGAGATGCCGAGCAGGCCACCGATCTCGTCCTGCGTCTTGTTCTCGTCGTAATAGAGTTCCGCGACGCGGACAGCGAGCAGTTCGTCGTCCATCATGTCTCCCCCTCGACGGTAGCCCGGCGGCTCGTGCGCGACAACATCCGTGTGCGCGTGTGCTCAGATGAGCACGGCGTCGGATGCGCGGGCACGGATGCGCGATCAGCGCGCCCGGCGTACGGCGGCCTCCGAGCGCAGCTCCGCATCCGCGTCGCGATGCTGCCCCGACCACCGGCTCCAGTCGACGGGATGGCCGCGCAGCAGCGCCTCGAGCTGGTCGAGACGCAGCATCCACAGCGCCTCGCGCTGCGAGCGGCGCCCCCACTCGTCGCTCACGGTGAGCGTGAGCCGCGTGGCTTCGCCGCGGGTGCCACCCTCCAGGCGGGTGAGCACGGCGCGCACATCGCCGAACGACGGCGAGATGACCTCGAGCACGGCCGCCCGGGCCGGGTCGTCGGGCTCCCGGAACTCGATGGGGCTCGTGCCCGTCACGAGGCGCTCGCTCGGATGCAGCCACCCGCCCACGAGGACGGGGTCGACGAGTGCCTCCCACACGATCACGCGCGGGAGGTCGATCTCGCGCTCGAGCCGGATCTCGTCCACGCGGGCAACGCTACGCGCCGCATCCGACACCCGCGGCCATCCGCGAGTCGGGAGTCAGAGCTCGGCGTCGACCGTGCGGTTGCGCCCGAGGATCGCGGCGGCGGGCAGGATCACCACCACGACGGCGAGCAGGAAGACGAGCGGTCCCGTCCAGCCGCCCGTCGCATCGTGCAGCAGCCCGACCACGAACGGGCCGACCGCGCCCACGATGTAGCCGACCGTCTGCACGAAGCCCGAGAGCGCCACCGTCGACTCGGGCGTCGCCGAGCGCAGGTTGATGAGCACGAGGGCGAGCGGGAACAGCAGCGGACCGAGCCCCGCGCTCGCAACCCAGACGACCGTTCCCGTCGCGGGCACGAAGAGGAGGCCGAGGTAGCCGATCACGAAGAACACGCCGCCGAGCAGAACCATGATGAACGCGCCGCGTGGGAACCGCGCGGCGACGACGGGCACGATGAGCCCGGCCGGGAATCCCATGAAGGCGTAGAGCGCGAGCATCGCGCCCGACGCGGCCTCGCTCGCGCCCGCGTGGTCGACGAGCAGTTGCGGCAGCCACGCGAAGCTCGCGTAGGCCGCAAGGCTCGACGAGCCGAAGACCACCGCGAGGGCCCACGCCGTCGGTGAGCGCAGCATCCGCACGCCGAGCCGCGGCGGCACCCGCCGGTGTTCGACAGCTGCCTCGGTCGCGGCGGCCTGCGCATCTCCCAGCTCGACCGCCCCGGTCTCGATCGGGCCGGTGTGCGCGGACTCGACGGGGGCTGCCGGCGCCGTCGGACGCCCCTTCACGAGCACGGCGACCCAGGGAACCGCCGCGACGAGCGAGACGAGCAGCCACATCGCGAGCGACATCCGCCAGCCGGCCGCATCGGCCACCGGAACGGCCACGAGCGCCGGTATCGCCGTCGAGATCGACAGGAGCGTCGCGTAGAGCGAGGTCACGAGCCCGACGCGATCCGGGAAGTAGCGACGCACGACGGGCGGCAGCAGCACATTGCCGACGCCGACCCCGACGAGCGCGAGGATCGTGCCGAGCGTGAGCGTGATCGACTCGGGGGCGACGGCGCGCACGAGGTGCCCGAGCCCCATCGCGATGAGCGAGGCGAGCAGCGCCTGCTCGAGCCCGATCCGGCGCGCGATCGTCGGCGCCACGAGTCCGCTCGCCGCGAAGGCCAGCGGCGGTGCGGCGCCGATGAGCCCCAGCACGAAGGCGTCGAGCGGGATGTCGGCGCCGATCCGGTCGAGGATGGGCGACATGGCGGCGACGGGCGTGCGCAGACTGAGCGCCACGAGCAGCACGCCGAGCAGCGCGAGGGTGCGTCCCGCCCAGAGGGGCCGGGCCGTCATGCGCCGTCCGCCAGGATGCGACGCGCGGCATCCGCATCCGCACGGATCGCGGCCACGAGATCCGCGAGCCCGTCGAAGCGCTCCATGCCGCGCAGCCGCGCCACGAAGGCGAGCTCGATCGTGCGGTCGTAGAGGTCGAGGTCGACATCGAGCAGGTGCGCCTCGGCCTGGTGCTGCGGCACGCCCTCGAAGGTCGGGTTGTTGCCGATCGACACGGCTGCCGGATAGCGCTGCCCGTCGACCCTCGCCCACGCGGCGTACACCCCGTCGGCGGGCAGGAAGCCCTCGAGTCGGGCGGGGTCGAGGTTGGCCGTGGGATAGCCGAGCTCGCGTCCCCGACGCTCGCCTTCGACGACGACCGAGCGCACCGTGGGCAGGCGGCCGAGCACGCGCGCGGCCTCCTCCACGTGCCCGGCTTCGAGGGCCTCGCGCACCCAGGTGGAGCTCGCACGTCGCTCGCTCGCGCCTGCCGCGTTCGCGCGCACGTCGTCGATGAGCACGACCTCGAAGCCGTGCTGCGCGCCCAGCTCGCGCAGCATCGCGGTGTCGCCCGCGCCCTTGCGCCCGAAGCGGAAGTCGCTGCCCGCGAGCACGAGGCGCGCCTGAAGCGCCTCGACGAGCACGCGACGTACGAAGTCGTCGGGTTCGAGGTCGGCGAGCGCCTGGTCGAAGGTCAGCATGAGCACGGCGTCGATGTCGGATGCCGCGAGCAGCTCGCGCTTCTGGGCGTTGCTCACGAGCGAACTCGGGCAGAACGCGGGCGCGAGCAGCGAGAGCGGATGCCGGTCGAAGGTCACGACGACGGATGCCAGACCCCGTTCGTCCGCGAGCGACGTCAGTCGCGCGAGCACCGCGCGATGCCCGGTGTGCACACCGTCGAACTTGCCGATCGTGACCGCGCTCGGACCGAACTCGGCGGGCACCGCGTCGATGCCGGAGAAGAACTCCATCACTGCCCGATCGCGGCCCGCGCGCGCGAACGCAGCCACACGATGCCGAGCACGGGAAGCGCGAGCGGCACGAAGAGGTACCCCGCGCCGAAGACGCTCCACACGGTCGCCTCGCGCCCGAACGGGTTGACGGAGTCGAGGCCGAGCAGCTGGGGCGCGAAGACCGAGAGGGCCCCGACGAGCAGCACGCCCGCGAGCTCGAAGCTCACGGTGACCCAGGCGAGCCTGTCCCATCCGGCAGCGAGCGCGACGGTCGCGAGCACGTAGACGACGGCGGCGACCGCGGAGAGGCTGAAGGCGATGGGCGCCTCCTCGAAGCGGTCGATGATCTGGAAGGTCGATCGGCCGAGGGCGGCGATCGCGAGCACGCCGTAGACGGCGACGAGCACGCGGCCGATGCCGGTTGCTCGGGGGCGGGATGGTGCGGACATCGTGCTCCAGACTAATGCGCCGGTGCCTGGTGCGGTTTCGGCTGGATGGCACCTGCGAAAGCGCGCCATCCAGCCGAAACCGCACCACTCGCGCCCGTTGCGGAGGGCACCGGCGGGCTCACGCGAGCTGCACCGACCAGATCTGCTCCATGCGCCACACCATGACGGCGATCGCGAACGCCGCGGCGCCGAGCACGACGTTCGACCACCGCGTGCGCTCGACGAGCGCCCACACGATCGCGAGGGGCGGGATGATGGCCGCCGCGACGAGGTAGAGCCAGAACTCGAGCGGACTGCCGGTGGGCGCGTTGCCGAAGCCCGGCGCGAGGATGGCCGTCACGACCTGGGCCAACAGCAGCACCTCGACGAGCGCGACGGCGAGCACCGTGACGTCGTTGGGCTTGCGGCCGACGAGGCCGAGCACGACGCACACGAGGCCGACGAGGCAGGCGAGCGCCACCTGCACGATCGTGAAGGGCAGGATCACGGGAGCACCTCCGAGGTGGGCAGGCCGAGCAGCACCCGCGCCCGGCCGCGGCGCAGCTCGATGAGCGCGGCGAGCCGGTCGTCGGGGGTGAGCGCTGCGGCGAGGTCGGCATCGGGTTGCGCGAGCTCGACGCGCTTGCCGTGGGCGAGGTCACGCGTCTGCTCCGCGTCGAGGCGCACGACAGGGAACAGCCGGGCGGCGACCTGGGCCGCCTCGAGCACCGCGGGGGCGACCGCATCCGGATGCTCGCGCGGGTCGGGCAGCTGCACGGCATCCGCGACGCCGAACGGGCCGACGCGCGTGCGGCGCAACGCCGTCAGGTGCCCGCCGACGCCGAGGTCCGCACCGAGATCGCGTGCGAGCGCGCGGATGTAGGTGCCCGAGCTGCACACGACGCGCACCTCGAGGTCGACGACCGCGCCCGCGCGGTGCACCTCGAGCAGCTCGAACTCGTGGATCGTGACGCCGCGTGCGGCGAGCTCGACCTGCTCCCCCGCCCGCGCACGGTCGTAGGCGCGGCGGCCGTCGACCTTGATGGCGCTGAAGCTCGACGGCACCTGCTGGATCGCCCCCGTGAGCGCCGCGATGCCGGATGCGATGGCCGCATCCGTGACGTGCGCCGCATCCGTGGTCGCGATCGTGTCGCCCTCGGCGTCGTCGGTGTCGGTTGCGACACCGAGCCGGATGGTCGCGGTGTACTCCTTGTCGAGCCCCACGAGGTAGGTGAGCAGGCGGGTCGCGCTGTCGACGCCGAGCAGCAGGAGTCCCGTCGCCATCGGGTCGAGGGTTCCGGCGTGTCCGACCTTGCGCGTGCCGAGCAGCCGGCGAGCGCGGGCGACGACGTCGTGGCTTGTCACCCCCTGGGGCTTGTCGACGAGCACGATGCCGCTCGTCACGATTCCGCGTCCCGGAGCGAGAGCAGCAGCGGCACCTTGGTCGGCAGTGCCTCGTCGAGCAGCTCGCGCACGGTGGGCTCGCGCTCGTAGTCGTCGGCCATGCGCAGCCCGACGAGGGTGTTGAGCATCATGCCGAGTGCGAGGAACTCGTGCGCCTCGTCGGGCCCCATGCCCGCCCGGTCGCGCAGGAACTCGTAGGCGCGGCGCATGCCCGCACGCGCGACGGGTCCGATGACGGGGTCGGCGCCGAGCATGAACGCCTGCATGAGACTCAGCAGGAGTCCGCGATCGGAGAGCAGCTCGGCGTAGTTCTGCGCGATGCAGTGGCTCACCGCGTCGGCGTCGCCCGACGCCGCTGCGTCCTCGCTCTCGACGAGAGCCGACTCGAATGTCGCCATGAGGCGCTCGAGGGCGCGCTCGAGCACAGCGATGAAGAGCGCCTCCTTGCTGCCGAACATCCGCACGACATACGGCTGGCTGACACCGGCGGCGCGCGCCACCGCATCCGTGGTCGCGCCGTGATATCCGCGTTCCCCGAACACGCGGGTGGCGGCTTCGAGCACGAGCGCTCGACGCTCGTCGGCCCGCATGCGCGTGCCGACGGTCTCGGACTCGGGTGTGCTCACGCTTGACATGTTATCAAGCGATAACTAATGTCACCGCTAGTTATCATCCGATTACCACTTCCGGAACCCCTCGCCGGAACCCTCCGCCGAACATGGAGACATCATGACCACCTCCCCCGCTCCGGATGCCGCGACCCGCCCGGCGCGGCGCGTGCCGTTCGCGCTCGTGCTGCTCGCGACGAGCCTGCCGATGTTCATGGCCACCCTCGACAACCTCGTCATGACCAACGCGCTGCCCGCCATCCGACTCGATCTCGACGCGAGCATCGAAGAGCTGCAGTGGTTCATGAACGCGTTCACCCTCGCGTTCGCGAGCTTCATCCTCATGGCCGTCGCGCTCGGCGACCGCTACGGTCGCCGCACCGTCTTCGCGATCGGCATCGCGGTGTTCACGATCGCCTCGGCTGCCGCCGCCCTCGCGACCGACCCGACGCAGCTCATCATCGCGCGCGCCGTTCAGGGGCTCGGCGGAGCCGCGATCATGCCGCTCTCGCTCTCGTTGCTCGCGGGCGCCGTAGCCGAACGGCGGCGCCCCCTCGCGATCGGCATCTGGGGCGGGGTCTCGGGCCTCGCGGTCGCCGTCGGGCCGCTCGTCGGCGGCGCCGTCGTCGAAGGGTGGAACTGGAACGCGATCTTCTGGCTCAACGTGCCCATCGGCCTGCTCGCCGTGCCGCTCGTGCTCGCGCTGCTGCCCAACCCCTTCGGTGAGCGCCTGCGCGCCGATCTGCTCGGCGTCGTGCTCGCCGGGCTCGGCGTGCTCGGCCTCGTGTGGGGCATCGTGCGCGGCAACGACGCGGGCTGGGAGAGCGCCGAGGTGCTCACGGGCCTCGCCGGGGGCAGCATCCTGCTCGCGCTCTTCGTGCTCTGGCAGCGCCGCACGCGCGCGCCGCTGCTGCCCCTGCGCCTGTTCCGCGACAGGTCGTTCACGATCGCGAACGTCGTCGGGCTCGGCTTCAGCTTCGGCATGTTCGGCTCGGTCTTCATCCTCATCCAGTTCCTGCAGATCGTGCAGGGCTACTCCCCGCTCGAGGCAGGGGTGCTCACGATGCCCTGGACCCTCGCCCCGATGTTCGTGGCTCCGCTCGCCGGTCTCGTCGCGCCGCGGGTGGGAACGCGGCTGCTCATCGTCGTCGGGCTCACGCTGCAGGCCACGGCCCTCGCCTGGATCGCGATGACGATGTCGGCCGAGGTGGCCTACGTCGAGCTCGTCGGCGCGTTCGTGCTCGCGGGCGTCGGCATGGGGCTCGTGTTCGCACCGTCGTCGACCGCCGTGCTCGCGCACATCGCGCAGGCGGACACCGCCAAGGCATCCGGAACCAACTCCACCATCCGCGAGATCGGCATCGCGCTCGGCATCGCCGTGCTGACGGCCGTGTTCACCGGCGCGGGCGGGCAGCTGACCCCCACCGGCTACGTGGATGCGGCCGTCCCCGCGGTCGCGACGGGCGCCGCCGTCGTCGCCGCGACGGCGCTCGCCGCCCTGCTGCTTCCCGCGGGACGGCTCACGTCGCGCCGGACGCAGCGCACGGCGGCGGATGCGGATGCGGATGCGGATGCGGCATCCGAAGCCGCCGCGGTCATGCCGATCGGCTGACGCGGACGTACAGGGTCGCTCGGCGTCCGACCTCGTAGGCTCGGTGCATGCGCATCGGGGTCATCGGAGCCGGAGCGGTCGGCGGCACCTTCGCCGCCCTGCTCGCCTCGCACGGGTACGACGTCGAGGTCACGGCCCGCGGCGACCACCTCGACGCGATCCGCGCGAACGGCCTGCTGCTCGACGGCGGCTGGGGTGAGCACCGCGCACGTGTGGCGGCGGGGCCGACGCTCGACGCGCATCCGGAGGTGGCGATCCTCGCGACCAAGGCACAGGATGCCGCCACCGCGCTCGCCGCCAACGCCACACGTCTCGACGGCGTGCCGATCATCGTCGTGCAGAACGGCCTCGGCGGGCTCGACGTCGCCCATCGCGAACGCCCCGACGCCGCCGTGCTGGGCGCGCTCGCGCTCTTCGCCGCGTCGTACCTCGAACCCGGCCACATCACCGTGACCGGACCCAATCCGGTGATCCTCGGCGCGGGGCCCGGCGCCGACCGCGCACTGCTCGAGCGCCTCGCGGGCGTCATCGGCGAGGCGCTGCCCGTCGAGGTGACGCCCGACATCGGCGGCGCGCAGTGGACGAAGCTGCTCATCAACCACGTCAACGCGCTCCCCGCGATCACGGGGATGAGCGTGCAAGACGTCATCGCCGACCGCTCGCTGCGCCGCATCATGACCGCGAGCATGCGCGAGACGGTGCGGGTGGCGCGCCGCATCGGGGTGCGCTTCGGCACGGTGCAGGGGGTCTCGGGCGCGGTGCTCACCCTCATCGGCGCCCTGCCGCTCGCGCTCGGCGAGCAGTTCCCGCGGCTCCTCGCCCGGCGGATGGGCACGGTGCCGAACCCCGGCTCGACCCTGCAGAGCATCCGCCGCGGTCAGCTCACCGAGATCGACTTCCTCAACGGCGCCGTCGTGCAGGCGGCCGCCGAGCACGGCCTCGCGGCGCCCATCAACACGGCGATCGTCGAGCTCGTGCACGAGGTGGAGCGCACGGGAAGCTTCCTCTCCCCCGTCGAGGTGACTCGACGCATCCGGAGCTGACCGTTCGGCGGCTCAGCAGGCGTCGGCGAAGATGCGACGCGGATGCTCGGCATCCGTGTTGTCGATGATCGCGATCGCGGCGTCGCGCGGTTGCGCGTCGCGCTCGTAGAGATCGTGCGCCCCCTCGTAGCGTGCGGCCTGCTCGGAGTCGGGTTCGACGCCGTCCCGTTCGCGCAGTCGTTCGGCCCGCACCTCGGCGTCGGCGTCGAGCCAGATCGTGTAGTTCCACACGCCGCGCAGCTCGGGGCGCTCGAGGAAGCCGCCGTCGACGATGAGGAAGATGTCGTCGGGACCCGTGCGCCACTTGGGTTCGATCGGCACGTCGCGCACCCGGTCGTAGGCGGCCGTCACGAACGCCGCCGACCCGCCCAGCCGGAACGGCTCGATGAGCACCCGGCGGAAGACGTCGTAGGCGTAGGCGTCGCGGTAGTAGCCCTCGGGCGAGAAGCGGCCACGTCGGTACCGCTGCTCGGACGGATTCAAGAAGTCGTCAAGCGACGCGCGCGCCGTCGCGAAGCCGCGACGCTCGAATTCGCGCGCGAGATCGTCGGCGAAGGTCGAGGTGCCGGATGCCGTTCGCCCGTCGACGCCGATCGCGATGCGTCCGCGTCGGTAGTTGCCCAGGATCTCGTCGACCGTCGCCGTCATGACGTCACGTCGTAAAGGAGCCCATCTCGCCATGGCGTCAGCCTACGCCGCACCCCGCCTACCCTGGGAGGGTGAGCACAGACGGCGTGGGCGAGCGGGTCGCCGCGTGGTTCGCGGCGGGTCATCGTCCCCTCCCGTGGCGCGCTGCCGGGTTCCCGGCGTGGGGCGTGCTCGTATCGGAGTTCATGCTGCAGCAGACCTCCGTCGCACGCGTCATCCCGCGGCTCGCGGAGTGGCTCGCGCGGTGGCCCACCCCGGCCGCACTCGCCGCCGTGCCGCCGGGTGAGGCCGTGCGTGCGTGGGACCGCCTCGGGTACCCGCGGCGCGCTCTCAACCTGCATGCGGCATCCGTCGCCATCACCGAGCGGCACGGGGGCGTCGTGCCGTCGGACGTCGACGAGCTGCTCGCCCTACCGGGGGTCGGTCCGTACACGGCGCGCGCCGTCGCGGCCTTCGCGTACGGCGTGCGGGTGCCGGTTGTCGACGTCAACGTGCGCCGCGTGCTCGCGCGTGCGATGCGCGGGGTCGGCGAACCCGGTCCGGCGCGCACGCGCGAGGAGCACGCGCTCATGGAGTCGCTGCTGCCGATGGACGAGGAGGCGGCGCGTCTCGCGAACGCCGGGACGATGGAGCTCGGCCAGACCGTGTGCACCGCCCGCGCGCCGCGCTGCGCGGAGTGCCCGATCGCCGAGCTGTGCGCGTGGCGGGCGGCCGGCTACCCCGCCTACACGGGGCCTGCCGCGCCGCGCCAGAAGCCGTACGCGGGTTCGGATCGCGAGGTGCGCGGCCGCATCCTGCGGGAGCTGCGCGCCGACGAGCTGCCGGTGCCCGCCGAGCGCATCGCCGCGCTCTGGCCCGACGCCGCACAACGCGAGCGAGCGCTCGCCGGGCTGCTCGCCGACGGCCTCGCCGAGCGCGTCGGCGACGGCTACGCGCTCCCCAGCCGCTGACGATGCCGCCCGATCCCGTCGCGGGTGCGGGGCTGCGGGTGCGAGGGGCGTCTCAGCCGACGAGCGGCGCGAGCAGCTCGAGGGTGCGCTCGCGACCAGGCGCGCGGTCGGCCGGCTCGCCGTCGCGGGAACCGGCGCCGGGCGAGAGCATGACCTCGTCGACCCCGAAGCGCGACGCGAGCTCGCGCACCCGCGCGACAGCGGCATCCGGCGCATCGACGACCCAGCGCTCGAGCATGGCGTCGATCGCGCGCTGCGAGGCGGCATCGAGCGGCTCGGCCTCGGCCGCCTCGACCGTGTCGAGCGGGCGCATCGGCTTGCCGGTGCGCAGCCGCGCCATGCTGTGCAGTTGCGGCAGCGCGCGGGCGTGCGCCTCCTCGGCGGTGTCGGCCACGACCACGTTGAGGGTCAGGAAGGTGCGAGGCGCCTCGAGCGTCTGCGAGGGCTGGAACTCGCGGCGGTAGATGTCGAGCGCCCGCTCGGTGCCTTCGCCCGAGAAGTGGTGCGCGAACACGTACGGCAGTCCGAGCTTCGCGGCGAGGTGCGCCGAGTAGTCGCTCGAGCCGAGCAGCCACAGCTCCGGGATGCCCGACGGTGCGGGCGTCGCGCGCACCTCGTAGTCGCGCAGGCCGTCGATCGTGTTGACGGTGACTGTCGCACCGTCGCCGGCGAGCGCCTGGATGTCACCCAGGTGCTGCTCGAAGCGGTCCACCTCGCTCGTGGGCCCGCTGGCACGCAGCAGCGCCGAGATGACGGGGTCGGAGCCGGGCGCCCTCCCGATTCCGAGGTCGATGCGTCCGGGCGCGATCGCCTCGAGCGCGGCGAACTGCTCGGCGACGACGAGCGGCGCGTGGTTCGGCAGCATGACGCCGCCCGAACCCACGCGGATGCGGTGGGTGCGTGACGCGACCGCGGCGATGAGCACGGGCGGCGTCGTCGATGCCACCGAGGGCATGTTGTGGTGCTCGGCGAACCAGTACCGCGTGTAGCCGAGCTGCTCGGCGCGCTGCGCGAGAGCGAGCGACGCGGCGACCGCCTGCGCGGAGTTCTGGCCGGAGCGGACGGGGACGAGGTCGAGAACCGAGAGCGCGAGGGTCACCTTGGGGGCAACGTCAGCCGTGTCGGGGGGATTCCCTCGATCTCGATACACCGTGCTGCGCACGGCACTCGATCAGCGGGAATCCTCACCGTCGTCCTCGTCGTCGTCGAGCTCGCGCGGCTTCACGTAGGGGTCTTCGTCGCCCGCGTATTGGGCGTTGGCCGCGAGGGCCCGCGCCTCGTTGTCGCGCTCGTTGGCCTCGCGCAGCAGCGCGTCGATCGCGGCGGCGTTCTCGGGGATCGCATCGGCGATGAACTCGAGCGACGGCGTGAGCCGCAGGCTCAGGTTGCGCCCCACCTCGGTGCGCAGCATGCCCGTCGCGGCCTTGAGGGCCGCCGCCGAGTCGGCGCGCTCCTCGTCGGTGCCGTAGACCGTGTAGAACACGCTCGCGTGCTGCAGATCGCCCGTGACCCGCACATCCGTGATGGTCACGAATCCGAGTCGGGGGTCGCGGATGCCGCGCTCGAGGCGTTTCGCGATGATCTCGCGGATGCGGTCGGCGACCTTGGCCGCCCGGGGGTTCTCACCCATAGCCTTCTCCTGCCTTCAGATCGAAGTGTCGCACGCGCAGCCAACGCAGTTGGTCAGGCGGCTCGGGCTCCGGATTCCCTCCCGAGTCAATCGGGGTAGGGGCCCCCGCTCTTGACTCGGGAGGGAATCCGGCGCCCGAAGCCGCCGTCACCACTGAGGACTAGCCGCGCGGCTTCTCGACCAGTTCGATCGTCTCGATCTCGTCACCGATCTGGATGTCGTTGAACTTGCCGAGCCCGATTCCGGCCTCGAAGTCGGTCTTGACCTCGGTGACGTCGTCCTTGAACCGGCGCAGCGACTCAATGGCGAGGTTGTCGCCCACCACGACGCCGTCGCGGATGACGCGCGCCTTCGCGTTGCGGGTGATCGTTCCGGAGCGCACGAGCACACCGGCGATGTTGCCGAACTTGGAGGAGCGGAACACCTCGCGGATCTCGGCCACACCCGACTGCACCTCTTCGTACTCCGGCTTGAGCATGCCCTTGAGCGACTGCTCGATGTCGTCGAGTGCGGAGTAGATGACCGAGTAGAAGCGCACGTCGATGCCTTCGCGCGCCGCACGCTCGCGGGCCTTCACATCCGGGCGGACGTTGAAGCCGATGACGATCGCGTTGTCGATCGTCGCGAGGTCGATGTCGGACTCGGTGATGGCACCCACACCGCGGTGCAGGATGCGCAGCTGAACCGAGTCGTCGACCTCGATCTTGAGCAGCGACTCCTCGAGCGCCTCGACGGCACCGGAGACGTCACCCTTGATGATGAGGTTGAGCGAGTCGACCTTGCCCTCTTCGAGCGCACGGGTGAAGTCTTCGAGGCTGATGCGCTTGCGGGCCTTGGCCAGCTGGGCGTTGCGCTCGACGGCTTCGCGCTTCTCGGCGATCTGACGCGCGGTGCGGTCCTCCTCGGTGACGAGGAAGGTGTCGCCGGCGCGCGGCACGCTCGAGAGTCCCTGCACCTGAACGGGACGCGACGGGGCGGCCTCCTCGACCGGCTCGCCGTTCTCGTCGTGCATGGCGCGCACGCGGCCGTAGGCGGTGCCTGCGACGATCGCGTCTCCCACGCGCAGCGTTCCCGACTGGATGAGCACGGTCGCGACCGCACCACGTCCCTTGTCGAGCTTCGCCTCGATGGCGACACCGCGCGCATCCTTGTTGGGGTTGGCGCGCAGATCGAGCCCGGCGTCGGCGGTGAGCAGCACCGCGTCGAGCAGTTCGGTGATGCCGATGTTGTTGAGCGCCGAGACGTCCATGAACATCGTGTCGCCGCCGTACTCTTCGGCGACGAGACCGAACTCGGTGAGCTGCTGGCGCACCTTGGCGGGGTTGGCCCCCTCCTTGTCGATCTTGTTGACCGCGACCACGATCGGCACACCGGCGGCCTGCGCGTGGTTGAGGGCCTCGACCGTCTGCGGCATGATGCCGTCGTCGGCCGCGACCACGAGGATCGCGATGTCGGTGACCTCGGCACCACGTGCACGCATGGCGGTGAACGCCTCGTGACCGGGGGTGTCGATGAAGGTGATGGCGCGCTCGTGCCCGTCGTGCTCGGTCCACACCTGGTAGGCGCCGATGTGCTGGGTGATGCCGCCGGCCTCGCCCGCCACGACGTTCGCCTTGCGGATCGCATCCAGCAGCTTCGTCTTTCCGTGGTCGACGTGACCCATGACGGTGACCACCGGGGGCCGGATCTCGAGGTCGGAGTCGTCTTCGTCTTCGAGCTCCTGCTCGAGGTCGAGGCCGAAGCCCTCGAGGAGCTCCTTGTCTTCGTCTTCGGGGCTGACGATCTGGATCTTGTAGCCCAGCTCCTCGCCGAGGATCTGGAAGGTCGCCTCGTCGAGCGACTCGGTCGCGGTCGCCATCTCACCGAGGTGGAAGAGGGCCGTGACGAGGGCACCGGGCTGCACCGAGAAGCCGGTCAGCGTCTCGAGCTTGTCGGCCAGGTCGCTGATCGAGGCGCCGCGGCGCAGACGGATGGAGCGGCTGCCGTCGCCGCGCGGGATGCTGACGCCGCCGAGCTGCGGGGCCTCCCGCATCTCGAACTCGGCGCGCTTCGTGCGCTTCGACTTGCGAGCCTTGGACTTGCCGCCGCCTTTGCCGAATGCGCCCGCGGTGCCGCCGCCGGGGCCACGACCGCGGCCGCCACCGCCGGGGCGACCACCGTATCCGCCGCCACCACCGGGACGACCGGCGAACCCGCCGCCCGCGCCGCCGGGGCGACCGGGGCCGCCGGGACGCTGCTGGAAGGGGGCACCGGGGCGCGGGGCGCCGGGACGCGGCGCACCCGGGCGGGGCGCGCCGGGGCGCGGGGCCGCAGGACGCGGGATCGCTCCACCGCCGGGACGCGGCATGCCCTGCGTCGACGAGAACGGGTTGTTGCCGGGGCGCGGCGCACCCGGGCGCTGCATGCCCTGGCTCGGGGCGTAGGGGTTGTTGCCGGGGCGCGGCGCGCCGGGGCGGGGTCCTGCCGGGCGCGGTGCCGCGGGGGCCGGCGTGGCGGGACGCTCGGCGGCGGGCGCACTCGGCTGCTCGGGCGCGGCGGGCGCGGCCGGTGCCTCGGCCGCGGGGGCCGGAGCGGGGGCGGGCTTGGCGGCCGCCGGCTTCGGCGCGGGCTTGGCGGCAGCCGGCTTGGCGGCGGCCTGGGGCTTGGCGACGCCGTCGGCCTCGAGCTGCTGCTTGAGGCGACGCGCCACGGGGGGCGCGATCGACGAGGACGCGGACTTCACGTACTCGCCCATCTCCTTGAGCTTCTCAAGGGCGATGTTGGATTCGATGCCGAGCTCTGCTGCGATCTCGTGCACGCGGGGGTTGGCCACAATTCTCCTGTCTGGTTCCGCTCCAGGCAGGAGCGGACGTTATGGGTGGAGGGGTCTCATTTCGAGCCGCTCATTACTTGTCCATGTGCCGTTCAGCCTGTTCTTCAGGGACTGGATAGAGGTTCGTCAGCCCGCTCGTGTCGAGCGGGCCTTCCTGGCGGAGTGCGCGCCCGAAGGCACGTTTCCGGACGGCGGAGGCGACGCATCCGGGATCCGGATGGACCCAGGCGCCACGCCCCGGGAGCACGGCCGCGGCATCCACCGCGACCCGTCCGTCGCACGCGACGACCCTCACGAGTGAGGAGCGGGGAGCGCGCTGCCGACAACCCAGGCAGGTTCTGACGGGTTCCACTCTACCCCCTCCCCTCCCCTGATTCATGCTCCTAGCTGGAGCTACGGCGTCGGCGCCCCGAATACTTCTGGGGCGCCGAGCTCTTAGCTGGAGCTACGAGCGCCGCAGGAGGCGGTCAGGACTCCATCACGGAGTCGGGCTGGATGTCGATGCGCGCACCGGTCAGCTTCGCCGCGAGGCGGGCGTTCTGGCCCTCCTTGCCGATCGCGAGCGAGAGCTGGTAGTCGGGCACGAGCGCACGAACCGCCTTCAGCTCGGGGTCGACGACGAACGCGCTCGTGACCTTCGCGGGGCTCAAGGCGTTCGAGACGAAGGTCGGCAGGTCATCGGACCAGTCGACGATGTCGATCTTCTCGTCGGCCAGCTCGCTCGTCACCGCGCGCACGCGGGCGCCCAGCTCGCCGATGCACGCGCCCTTGGCGTTGATGCCCGGCTGCGTGGCGCGCACGGCGATCTTCGTGCGGTGCCCCGCCTCGCGTGCGAGCGAGGCGATCTCGACGATGCCCGACGCGATCTCGGGCACCTCGAGGGCGAAGAGCTTGCGCACGAGACCGGGGTGCGTGCGGCTGACCGTGATCGACGGGCCCTTGAGCCCCTTGGCGACGCTCGTCACGTAGACACGGATGCGGGTGCCGTGCGCGTAGTCCTCGCCCGGAACCTGCTCCTCGGGCGGCAAAATCGCCTCGACGCTGCCGAGGTCGATGTGCACCATCCGCGGGTTCGGGCCCTGCTGGATGACGCCCGCGACGATGTCGCCCTCCTTGCCGCGGAACTCGCCGAGCACTTTGTCGTCGCCGATGTCACGCAGCCGCTGGTTGATGACCTGCTTGGCCGCGAAGGCGGCGATGCGCCCGAAGTCGTCGGGGCTGTCGACGGCCTCGCCGATGACCTCGCCCTCGTCGTCGAGTTCGGGCACGTAGATCGTGACATGCCCGCTCTTGCGGTCGAGCTCGGCGCGCGCTCCCGAGTCGGGGGTCTTGCCGGTGTGCTTGAGGTACGCCGTCAGAATGGCCTGCTCGATGATCTGAACCAGTTCGTCGAAGGGGATCTCGCGCTCCCGCTCCATGAGCCGCAGTACGGCGAGGTCGATGTCCACGTCAGCCTCCGATATTCAGATCTCGTGCGGCCCCACGTGCGCGCCGCAACCGCCCACTCTACCCGAGCCGAGCGAGCTGGGGCACTGGACGTTCGGCGCGACGGGAACGTTGGGAGGACGCCGCGTCGCCGAGCCGTCAGACTGGGGTCATGCCCGAGGCGCGCGCCGAGTTCGAGGCCGTCTACCGACGGCACCTCCCCGCCGTCAGCGCCTACCTCGCGCGCCGTGTCGCCCGCGACGACGTCGAGGATCTCGCGGCGGATGTCTTCGCGATCGCGTGGCGCAAGCGCGCATCCGTCGCACCTGGTGACGAGCTGCCGTGGCTCTACCGCATCGCCGCGTACCAGGTCGCCAACCATCGCAGACGCCTCGCGATGCGCGCGAACCTGCTCGGGGTGCTCGCGGTGCCGGACTCCGCCCCGGCAGCGGATGCGTTCCTCGGTTCCGACCCGGAGCTCGCCGCCGCGTGGCGCACGCTCTCGGCGCGGCATCGCGAGGTGCTCGCGCTCGTGGTGCTCGAGGAGGTGCCGGTGGCCGAGGCGGCGATCGCGCTGGAGGCGAGCGCGAACGCGGTCAGCATCCGCTTGCACCGGGCGAAGAAGGCACTCGCCGACGCGCTCGCGCGGGCGCGTGCGGACGCTGCCCGGGCGGGCGCGCACGATTCTTCGGGATTCCCGGATGCGGGTGAAAGATCCGAGGCTCCCGCGACATAGACAGGGTATGGATCACGATCTCGACCCTCTCGCCCGACTTCGCGACGCGGCACGCCGCACGGCTCCCCCCGAGCTCGACCCCGCGCTCGTCACGGGTGCGCCTGAGCGTCGTGCGCCGCGACTCGTGCGGCGTGGACGCGTCGCGCGCGGTGCCGGCGTCGGCGTGACGGCTCTCGCCGCGGTCTCGGCGACGGCGCTCGTCATCGGCAACCCCTTTGCGACCCCCGCCCCGCTGTTCGCCGCCGCGAGCAACGGGGGCGGCGCGGAGGCGGCGACGATGGCCGCGGATGCGCGGATCGCACTCTGGGTCGACTACGACTACCTGGCGGGCTCCGGGCTGTCGGGCGACGGCGGACGCGGACGCGTCTACGAGCTACGTCACGCGGGCGCGCCGCTCGAGGTCGCGCGCGACGCGGCGGCGGCTCTCGGCCTCGCCGGAACCGCCCGCGAATCGAGCTACTCGACGGCGGAGTACCCGAGCTACGTCGTCGGGCCCGAAGACGGCACCGCGCCCTCGCTCACCCTCTCGTGGACCGGCGCGGGTGACTGGTGGTACAACGACCCGGCCGCCTACCCCGAGCCCGTGTGCGAGGACGTCGCCTTCACGAACGACGACGGCACCGTCGGCAACTACGAGGACTGCCGCGTGCCCGAGATCCCCGCCGCCTCGTCGATGGCCCCGAACGAGGCCGAGGCGCGCGCGCTCGCCGCCGAGCTCTTCGGCGCGACGGGTCTCGACGTCGCCCCCGACGACATCCGGGTCACCGCCGACGCTTCGCAGACCTCCGCGACCGCGAGTCTCGAGGTCGACGGGGTCGCGACGGCGCTCGAGTGGAACGTCGGCTGGTCGAGCCTCGGGCGCATCGCCTGGGCGAGCGGTCACGCGATCGAGGTCGTCGAGCGCGGCGACTACGACACGGTCTCCCCCGCATCCGCCGTCGAACGCCTCGAGGACGGCCGCTGGTTCGGCGCCCCCGGCCCCGACTACTCAGGCGGCGCCGTGGCGTTCGCGGCCGACAGCCTCGCGCGCGCAGGGAACCCGGATGCCGCGGTGTCGTCGGATGGCGGCGTCGCGGATGGCGGCGGCGTCGCGGACGGCGGCGTCGCGGATGGCGGCGGCGTGACCGGTGCGGCTCCCGACGACGGTGCTGCACGGCCGGGCGTCGAGCCCGCACCCGACGCGGGCGGAACGGGCTCTGCCGAACCCGGAGGCGCCGGCACCATCGAGCCGGTGCCCGCCAACCCCGACGCCGAGCCGACGATCCTGCCGGAGCCGCTGCCTGTACCCGAGCCCGCGCCGGAACCGCTGCCCGCGCCGACGCCCGAGACCGTCACGGTGACGCTCGAGAACACCGAGGCGACGCTGCTGCTCGTGTGGGATGTCGACGGTAACGCGTGGCTCGTGCCGGGTTACGCGTACGAGCAGCCCGAGCAGGGCTTCTGGATCTCGGTGATCTCGCTCGTCGAGGGCGTCATCACGCTCCCCGAGCCCGTCACCGCCGAGATCCTGCCGGCAGAGCCCGCCCCGGCGGACGTCACCCCGTAGCACCCGAGGGGGCCCAGAGACCCCCGAGGCGCGCGTGGTGGCTAGGAGAATCGTGCCAAAACGCACTCATATCGTCCTATGAGAGCAATTTGGCACGATTCTCTGAGCTGCTCGGGCCCGCCGGATGCGTCACGGACGTCGCGAGGCCAGCAGGGCGCGAAGCCGCGCGACGAAGGCATCCGGGTCGCCGAAGAGGTCCGCAGACGTCACGCGAACGACGCGATAGCCCGCATCCTCGAAGAGTTCGCGACGCTGAAGGTCGCGCAGCCACGTGGCGCGGTCGACACGATGCTGGTCGCCCTCGTAGTCGAGCACAATCCGCTCCTTCGGGAACGCGAGATCGGCGTGGAGGAGGATGCCGCCCGCAACAGCGACCTCGTAGTCCACGACGGGCTCGGGCAGCGCGGCACGCAGGCAGAGAAGGCGCAAGAGTGTCTCCGGTCGAGAGTCGACGCCCGAGCGGATCCGCCCCATCGCCCATGCAGCCTTGGCCGCGCCCGGACTCCGGTGAAGGAGCCGTGCGACTTCGCCCAGACGTGCGATCGTCGTGACACCAGGCGTGCGTGTGCCGTTCACGCGGGGGCCCGTGACGAGCGAGTCGCCTGCGGCGACGAGATCTTCGCGGCTCATCATGCCCGCAGACTGGCGCCACGCGTAGGCGGGATCCGTCATCGGATACCTGCCGTACGTCGCGGCGACGAGCTTCCGGAGCGAGTGGCCGACCACGCCCTCACCGCGCGGCGGAGTGCGGGGGAAGAGCACCGAGAGATGTAGCGGCTCGTCGTCGAACCAGCGCGGCAGCGGCGCCCCGACGAGCGCGAGCGCCGTCACGTGGCTGAAGTACTGGCCCGGCAGGAGCAGCGGTTCGTACGCTCGACAGCGCTCCTCGAGATCCTCGAGGTCGAGGTCGAACGCCGCGATGCCGTGGAATGGCCGGACGATGTCGGCGCGACGCATCCGCCCCGACGTGACACCCCAACTCGGCGCATCCGAGGTGCAGATCACGACTCCGGTCAACTCGGCGGGCATCTCGGCAGGCTTCTGTGGCACCCGTCGATCGTGCCGCGCCACGATCTCTCCCCGCAGAGATCATCCACAGGCCCGGAGAATCGTGCCAAATTGCTCCGATAGCGCCTTATGAGAGCAATTTGGCACGATTCTCCGGGCCCAGCAGAGCGCGCCACTGGTCGGCGCGTCCCAGCGGGCCCGGGCGGGCGGGTCAGGCGAGGGATGCGGTGAAGCGGGCGACGAGGTCGCGTGCGGGCACCTCGGTGCGCTCGTTCGTGCGGCGATCCCACAGCTCGACGACGCCGTCCGCGGCTCCGCGGCCCACGATCACGACCGTCGGCACCCCGAGCAGCTCCGCGTCGCCGAACTTGACGCCGGGAGAGACCTTCGGACGGTCGTCGTAGAGCACCTCGAAGCGCTGCGCCTCGAGCTCGCGGGCGAGACGCGCGCCGAGCCCGAAGGCCACCTCGTCTTTGCCGGTCGCGACGACGTGCACGTCGAACGGCGCGATGCCGCGCGGCCAGAGCAGCCCCCGCTCGTCGGCTGTCGCCTCGGCGATCGCCGCGAGGATGCGCGTGACGCCGATGCCGTAGGAGCCCATCGTCACCGTCACGAGCTTGCCGTTCTCGTCGAGCACCTTGAGGTCGAGCGCCTCCGCGTACTTGCGGCCGAGCTGGAACACGTGTCCGATCTCCATGCCGCGCGCGAGCTCGACCGGGCCCGAGCCGTCGGGGGCCGGGTCGCCCGCGCGCACCTCGGCGATCTCGGCCGTGCCGTCGAAGAAGAAGTCGCGCCCCGCGACGAGCCCGAACACGTGCTTCCCGTCGACGTTCGCACCCGTGATCCACGAGGTGCCGTCGACGACACGAGGGTCGCCGAGGTAGCGGATGCCGGATGCCGACTCCTCCCCCAGCACCGGTCCGGTCGGCGACCACGGACCGATGTAGCCCTTGACGAGGGCGGGGTTCGCCGCGAAGTCCGCCTCGGTCGCGGGCTCCACCTCGGCGGGCGCGAACGCGACCTCCGCGCGCTTCATGTCGACCTCGCGGTCGCCCGGCAGCCCGACGATCACGAGCTCGCGTGCGCCGTCGAGGTGCTTCAACGCGAGCACGACGTTCTTGAGGGTGTCGGCGGCGGTCCAGTCGCGGTCGGAGCGCGGCACCTGGGCGTTGGCGACGTCGACGAGCGTCGCGATGGTGGGCGTGTCGGGCGTGTCGTGCACGACCGCCTCGGGCTGCCCCTCGATCGGCAGCGGTTCGGGCGCGATCGTCGTGAAGGCCTCGACGTTCGCGGCGTAGCCGCCCGCCGAGCGCACGAAGGTGTCCTCGCCGATGGCGGTCGGGTGCAGGAACTCCTCCGAGCGCGAGCCGCCCATGGCGCCGGCGTCGGCCTGCACGATGACGTAGTCGAGCCCGAGGCGCGTGAAGATGCGCTCATAGGCGTCGCGCTGCGCCTGGTACGAGGCGTCGAGCCCCGCATCCGTGTAGTCGAAGGAGTAGGCGTCCTTCATCGAGAACTCGCGCCCGCGCAGCAGCCCGGCACGGGGGCGCGCCTCGTCGCGGTACTTGTCCTGGATCTGGAAGATCGTGAGCGGCAGGTCTTTGTACGACGAGTAGAGGTCCTTCACCAGCAGGGTGAAGACCTCCTCGTGCGTCGGTGCGAGCAGGTAGTCGGCGCCCTTGCGATCCTTCAGGCGGAACAGGTTCTCGCCGTACTCCTCCCAGCGGTTCGTCGCCTCGTAGGGCTCACGCGGCAGCAGTGCGGGGAACAGCACCTCCTGCGCGCCCGCGGCCGCCATCTCCTCGCGGATGACGCGCTCGATCTTGGCGCGCACGCGCAGTCCCAGCGGCAGCCACGCGAACACCCCTGGCGCCTGCCGCCGGATGTAGCCGGCGCGCACGAGCAGCTTGTGGCTCGTGGCCTCGGCGTCGGCGGGGTCTTCCTTGAGGGTGCGGACGAAGAGCTGAGACAGGAGGGTGGGCACCCGTTTACTGTATCCGCGCCGGGAGCTCAGCTCGTCGTGACGACGGGCTCGCCGACGGGCGCGTCGGCACCCATCTCGTCGGCGAGGCGCTGCGCCTCGGCGATGAGGGTCGCCACGATCTCCGACTCGGGAACCGTCTTGATGACCTCGCCCTTGACGAAGATCTGCCCCTTGCCGTTGCCGGATGCCACGCCCAGGTCGGCCTCGCGCGCCTCGCCGGGACCGTTGACGACGCATCCCATGACGGCCACGCGCAGCGGCACGGTCATGCCCTGGAGCCCCTCGGTGACCGAGTCGGCGAGCGTGTACACGTCGACCTGTGCGCGCCCGCACGACGGGCACGACACGATCTCGAGCTTGCGCTCGCGCAGGCCCAGCGACTGCAGGATCTGCAGCCCCACCTTGACCTCCTCGGCAGGCGGGGCGGAGAGCGAGACGCGGATGGTGTCGCCGATCCCCTCGGAGAGCAGGATGCCGAACGCCGTCGCCGACTTGATGGTGCCCTGGAAGGCGGGGCCGGCCTCGGTGACGCCGAGGTGCAGCGGCCAGTCGCCGCGCTCGGCCAGCATCCGGTACGCCTTCACCATGACGACGGGGTCGTTGTGCTTGACCGAGATCTTGAAGTCGTGGAAGTCGTGCTCCTCGAAGAGGCTCGCCTCCCACACGGCGCTCTCGACGAGCGCCTCGGGCGTCGCCCTGCCGTACTTCTCGAGCAGGCGGCGGTCGAGCGAGCCGGCGTTGACCCCGATGCGCAACGAGACGCCCGCGGCCTTCGCGGCGGCCGCGATCTCGCCGACCTTGTCGTCGAACTGGCGGATGTTGCCGGGGTTCACACGCACGGCCGCGCAGCCCGCGTCGATCGCCTGGAAGACGTACTTCGGCTGGAAGTGGATGTCGGCGATGACCGGGATCTGGCTCTTCTTCGCGATGATGTGCAGCACATCCGCGTCGTCCTGGCTGGGCACCGCGACGCGCACGATGTCGCATCCGGATGCGGTGAGCTCGGCGATCTGCTGCAGTGTCGCGTTGATGTTCGTGGTCGGCGTCGTCGTCATCGACTGCACGCTGACCGGGGCGTCACCGCCGACGAGCACCTTTCCCACCTTGATCTGACGGGACTTGCGGCGGGGCGCGAGAACCTCGGGCGGAGGCTTCGGCAGCCCGATGTTGACGGCTGGCACACGCCCAGCTTAGATCCGCTCGCCGGGGGATGCCGGAGGGCGTAGTCTCGCGCCGTGAATGCGCGTGCGCCTCTGCACCACCGGCTGCGTCCCGCCGTCGGACGCGACCCCGACGAACCCCACCGCGCGGCGAGCCCGCTCGAGCTGCTCTACGACCTGACGTTCGTGATCGCCTTCGGGGCCACCTCGGTGCAGCTCGCCCACGCGATCGCGGCCGGCCACACCGGCAGCGGGCTGCTCGCCTTCGCCTTCGCGACCTTCGCGGTGGCGTGGGCGTGGATCAACTACTCGTGGTGGGCGTCGGCGTTCGACACCGATGACTGGTTCGTGCGGCTCATGACGCTCGTGCAGATGGTCGGCGTGCTCATCCTGAGCCTCGGTGTTCCCGAGGTGTTCGCGAGCATCGAGGAGGGCAGGCTCGAGCTCGGCGTGGTCGTGCTCGGCTACGTCGTCATGCGGCTCGGCATGCTCGCGCTCTGGATCCGCGTCGCGGTGCAGGATCGGGTGCACCGTCGCACGGCGCTGGGCTTCATCCTGTCGCTCGCGATCGCGCAGTGCGGATGGATCGCGCTGGGCCTCGGTCACGCGCCGCTCGTCGGGGGGCTGCTGGCCGCCGTTCCGCTCTACCTCGTCGAGACGGTGGGGCCGGTCGTCGCCGAGCGCCGCTTCACGAGCACGCCCTGGCATCCGCATCACATCGCCGAGCGGTACTCGCTGCTCACGATCATCACGCTCGGCGAGGTGATCCTCGGCACGGCGACGACGATCGGCGCGATCGTGCAGGAGTCCGGCTGGACGGTGGACGCCGGCATCGTCGGGTTCGCGGGGACCGCCCTCGCCTTCGCGCTGTGGTGGACGTACTTCATGATGCCCTCGGGCGTGCTGCTCGCGCGGTTCCGGCGACGCGGCTTCTCGTGGGGTTACGGCCATCTCGTGGTGTTCGGCGCGCTCGTGGCGACGGGGGCCGGCCTCGACGTCGCCGCGCTGGCCACGGCGGGCGAGACGCGGCTGCCCACGCTGACCGTCGCATCCGCCGTCGCGATCCCGGTCGCCGTGCTGCTGCTGGCCTTCTTCACGCTCTACTCGGCGCTCATCGGAACCTTCGATCCGTTCCATGTGGCGCTCATCGCCGGGGCGCTCGCGATGCTCGCCCTCTCGATGCTCGTCGCGGCTCTCGACGCGCCGCTGGCCGCCTGGCTGAGCCTCGTGGTGGCGGCGCCCGTCGTCGTCATCGTCGGCTACGAGACGATCGGGCACCGCCACCAGGCAGCGCGGCTCGAACAGCTGCTCGAGCCGGCTGCTACTGAAGCGTGACGGGGTTGACGATGTCGGCGTAGATCAGCAGGGCGCTCGAGATGCCGAGCACGGCGACGATCACGAGCGTCACGGGCACGAGCCGCGCGATGTCGACGGGCCCGGGGTCGGGGCGCCCCCGGAGCTTCGCGAGCCGCCGACGGATGGCCTCCCACACGGCCCCCGCGACGTGTCCGCCGTCGAGCGGCAGCAGCGGGATGAGGTTGAAGACGAACAGCGCGACGTTGAGCGCCGCGATCATCTGGATGAGGCTCGCCGCGCGATCGGCGACGGGGGCCGCGTCGAGCGCCGTGATCTCGCCCGCGAGGCGTCCGACTCCGACGACGCTGATGGGACCGTTCGGGTCACGCTCGTCGCCTCCGAAGGCCGCCTGCGCGACCTGCACGAGGCGTTGCGGCAGGGTCACGATGATCTTGCCGACCGCGACCGTGTTGTCCCAGACCGCGGGGAGCACCGCGGTGACCGGCTGCTGCACCTTCTCGGATGCGGGCCCGACCCCGACGAAGCCGACGGGCTCGGTGACCGGGTCGCCGTCGGCGCCGCGCACCACCTGGCCCGCCGCGTCGACGACCGGCCGCTCGCTGAGCATGGGTGTCACCTCGAGCGTCAGCTGCGTCCCGTCGCGGTCGACGACGAAGGCGATCTGCTCGTCGGGGTGCTCGCGGATGAGGGCGCTCGCCTGGTCCCAACTCGTGATGTCGACTCCCGCGATCGACACGAGCCGGTCGCCCGGCCTGAGCCCCGCGGCCGCCGCCGGAGCCGCCGGGTCGGATGCCGTGCACTCCGTCTGGGAGACATCCGTCACGACGCACTCGTTGACCGATCCGAGCGTCGTCGAGTACTGGTAGACCCCGAACCCGCACAGCACGACCGCGTAGAGCACGACCGCGATGAGCAGGTTCATCGTCGGACCGCCGAGCATGATGACGATGCGCTTCCAGACCGGGAGCTTGTAGAAGACGCGGTCCTCATCGCCCGGGGTGATCGTCTCGGCCGACTGCTCGCGGGCGTCCTGCGCGAGGGTGTCGAGGAAGCCGGTGCTCGCCGTGCGCGCCTCCCCGCCCTCGCGCTCGGGCGGATACATGCCCGCCATCGAGATGTAGCCTCCGAGCGGGATGGCCTTGACGCCGTACTCGGTCTCGCCCCGCGTGCGCGAGAAGAGCGTCGGCCCGAAGCCGATCATGTACTGGCCGACCTTGACCCCGAACTTCTTCGCCGGGATCAGGTGGCCGAGCTCGTGGAGCCCGATCGAGAGGGCGAGCCCCGCTGCCACGACGACGATGCCGAGCACATAGAGCAGCACGGTTTCCACGGCGCCAGGCTAGGGCACGAGCGCTGGGAGCATGCTCAGGCGCGGCTGAGCGATCACCAGGCGCGTCGGCGGCGCTTCTCGCTGCGGCGGTGCACGACGCCGCCGATGATGACGATGAGCAGCATGATGCCGAACACGGATGCCACTCCCGCGATCGCGACGCCGAGCGGCAGCCCTCCGATGTCGACGTACTTGGTGCGCGTCGTCACGGGCGTGTAGTCGTCGCGTTCGCCTGTCGAGACGATCGTCAGATCTCCCGTGATCTCGGTCGCGGGGTCGGCGAAGTACGCCTCCACGACGGTGAGGTAGTCGCCGAACTGCACGAGGCTCGCCCTGTCGACGGGGCCGGCCCAGGCGACCGATCCCGCGACGGTGCCGTCGGGGAACTGCGCCTGCATCCCGTCGTCGCCGAACAGGTACAGCCGCACCGTCTGGGGTGTCGTGGCGGCCTGCGACAGCAGGAGCGGGTAGACCGGCTCGGTCGTGGCGAACTCGAAGCGCACGGGATCGAGCGCACCCGAGAGCACGGCCGCCTCCTCGTCGTCGCCCGCGTCGGCGTTGAGCTTGAGCGCCGCGAACGACCAGCCCCGCGCGATGTAGTCGGCGAAGAGGCCCTGCACGGCCGGGTCGATCGCGTAGCCGTTCGCCGTGAGCCACTGCTGCAGGCCCGCGGCGTCGGATGCGGCGAGCGTCACCGCCGTCACGGGGCCGAGGTCGACCTCGCTGAGCACCTCCGGCGCTCCGCCCGCCGAGCCGTCTCCCGCCGAGCCCCACCAGTCTTCGACGACCTCGACGATGGGTGCCGTCTGCTCCTCGAGCGCGTCGAAGATCGACGACTCGCCCAAGCTCACCGTCGCCGGCGTCGGGGTCGGCACGACGAGTCCCGTATCGGCGCCGTCGGCGAGCATGTCGAGCACCATGTCGATGCGCTCGGTCGTGCCGTCGAAGGTCACGAGGGCGCGCTCCTCCCCGACCGAGACGCTCGTTCCGTCCGGCGGCGCCGGTGCTCCGCACGCGCACGCCGCCGCGGGCGTTCCGATCGCGACGGCGGTGAGGGCCGCAGCGAGCAGCGCCGTGACGGCGGCTCCGGCGGCAAGGCGCTTCGTCATCCGTTCACCCCTCCTGCGAGCAAGCGGTCGGCCTCGTCGCGAGCCCAGGTCTCGGCGGCGAGCACTCCCTCGAGGGTCGCAGAACCCGGCACGTGCGCGTCGACGACCCGCCGCACTGTCTCGACGATGCCGAGGAACGGCACGCGACGCGCGTGGAACGCCTCCACGGCCTGCTCGTTGGCGGCGTTGTAGACCGCCGGATAGGTGCCGCCGAGCTCGCCCACGCGCCGTGCGAGGGCGACGGCCGGAAAGGTGTCGTCGTCGAGCGGTTCGAAGGTCCACTGCGCGGCGCGCGTCCAGTCCATCGGCGCGCCGACCCCGGGAACCCGGTGCGGCCAGTCGAGGCCGAGGGAGATCGGCAGACGCATGTCGGGGGGTGAGGCCTGCGCGATCGTCGAGCCGTCGACGAACTCGACCATCGAGTGCACGATCGACTGCGGATGCACGACGACGTCGATGCGGTCGTAGGGGATGTCGAACAGCAGGTGCGCCTCGATCACCTCGAGCCCCTTGTTGACGAGGGTCGCGGAGTTCGTCGTGACGACGCGGCCCATGTCCCAGGTCGGATGCGCGAGCGCCTCCTCGGGGCGCACCTCGGCCAGCTGCTCGCGTGTGCGACCCCGGAAGGGTCCCCCGGATGCCGTGACGACGAGACGACGTACCTCGCCGTGCTCCCCGGAGCGCAGCGCCTGCGCGAGCGCCGAGTGCTCGGAGTCGACGGGCACGATCTGTCCCGGCGACGCGGCCGCGAGCACGAGCTCACCCCCGACGATGAGGCTCTCCTTGTTGGCGAGCGCGAGCGTCGCGCCGGTCTCGAGCGCGGCGAGCGTCGCCGCGAGCCCGACGGATCCCGTGATGCCGTTGAGCACGACGTCGGCGGGCACCTCGCGCACGAGGGCGACGGCCTCCTCGATGCCGAGCGCCGTGCGCGCGACGCCCGTCTCGGCGGCCTGCCGAGCGAGCGCATCCGCATTGCGCCCCGCCGCGAGGCCCACGAGCTCGAAGCGCTCCCGATTCGCCGCGATGACCTCGAGGGCCTGGGTGCCGATCGATCCGGTGGATCCGAGGACGAGGACGCGGCGACGGCTCATGGGCCGAGCCTAGCGACGAGTGCCGCTCGGCCGGAGGGCGACCGGCGCGCCGCCGTGCGTCAGTTCGCCGCGGTGTCTGCGATGTCGATGAGGAAGACGAGCGTCTGGCCCCCGAGCTGTGCGGCGTTCGGGTTCGTGCCGTAGGCGTAGATCGGCGGGATCGTCACGAGCACGGTCGACCCGACCTTCTGCCCCACGAGCGCGGCCGCGAAGCCCGGCACGACGCCCGTCGTCGGGAAGGTCGCGGGCGACGTGCTGAAGCTCTCGTCGAACACCTCGCCCGTGTTCCAGCTCATGCCGAGGTAGTCGACGGTCACGCTGTCGCCGTCGCCGACGACCGCGCCGTCGCCCTCGCTGAGCACCGTGAGCATGAGCTCGGTCGGCGGATCGATGTCGGGCAGTTCGATGCTCGGCGTGCCGTCGTCTGCGCGCGTGACCTTCGGCACGTCCGTCGTCCACTCGACGAGCGCGTCGGCCGCGGCGGGGATGATGTCGACGACGTCGAGCACGAAGACGAGCGTCTGCCCCGGCTCGACGCCGAGCTGCTGGCTTCCCGTGTCGCCGAAGCCCTCGGCCGGCGGCACGACGCCGACGACGCGCGATCCCACCGTCGAGCAGATGAGCGTCGACTCGAGGCCGGGCAACAGGCCGTCGACCGAGATCGACTCGGCGTCGCTCGTGTAGTCGGTCTGCGTGAGCACATCGCCCGTCGTGCCGTTGTAAAGGGTGAACTGCAGGCTCGCGGTCGAGCCGCGCTCGACGGCATCGCCGTCTCCCTCGATCGCGACGGTGCGCTCGGTCGCCTCGACCGTCAGCGGCGCGTCGAACGCCACCGTCGGGACGGCCCCGAAGTCGCCCGTGACGTCGACCGCATCCGAGGCGCTGCCGCTGCCGACGCACTCGTCGGCGACGGGGTCGGAGCTGCTGTTCGTGTTCGGCTCGTCCGTGGCGCAGCCGGCGAGGGCGACCGCGAGCGCGGCGACGGTCAGGATCGGAAGGACGCGGGGCACAGAGGACTCCTCGGAGGATGCGGCGGGAACACCCCATCCTCTCGTACCGAAGCTTGGCGCGGGGTGTGCACACGAGGCGCCGCCTACACTCGATTCATGCCCTTCAGCGTGCCCCAGGAGCGCAAGCTCGTCACCGAGATCCCCGGCCCGAAGTCCCGCGCGCTGCAGGAGCGCAGGGTCGCGAGCGTCTCGCGCGGCGCGGGCACTCTCGCCAACATCTACATGGAGCGCGGCGCGGGCGCGATCCTCGTCGACGTCGACGGCAACCAGCTAATCGACCTCGGATGCGGAATCGGCGTCACGACCGTCGGTCACGCGCACCCCGAGGTCGCTCAGGCCGTGGCCGAGCAGGCGGCCAAGCTCACCCACACGCTCTTCACCGTGACGCCGTACGAGAACTACGTGCGGGTCGCCGAGAAGCTCGCCGAGATCACGCCCGGCGACTTCGAGAAGCACTCGATCCTCGTGAACACCGGCGCGGAGGCGGTCGAGAACGCCGTCAAGATCGCCCGACGCTTCACGGGCCGACGCGCGATCGTGAGTCTCGACCACGCCTTCCACGGCCGCACCAACCTCACGATGGCGATGACCTACCGCCCGTGGCCCGAGCGCGCCGGCATGGGCCCGTTCCCCGGCGAGCTCTACTCGGTGCCGGTCTCGTACCCGTTCCGCGACGCGCTCACGGGTGAAGAGGCCGCGGCGAAGACGATCGACTACATCACGACGCACATCGGGGCGAGCGAGGTGGCCGCGTTCTTCGCCGAGCCGATCCAGGGCGACGGCGGCATCGTCATCCCGGCCCCCGGCTACTTCGCCGCGATCAAGCGCTTCTGCGAGGAGAACGGCATCGTCTTCGTGGCCGACGAGATCCAGGCGGGTATCGCCCGCACGGGCGCGTGGTACTCGATCGAGCACCACGGCGTCGTGCCCGACCTCGTCACGAGCGCCAAGGGCATCGCAGGCGGCCTGCCGCTCGCCGCGGTCACGGGGCGTGCCGAGATCATGGATGCCGTGCAACCGGGCGGGATCGGCGGCACCTTCGGCGGCAACCCGGTGTCGACGGCCGCGGCGCTCAAGATCTTCGAGATCATCGAGCGCGACGACCTCATCGGTGAGGCCCAGCGCGTGGAGCGCGCTCTCACCGCCCGGATCGGGGACTGGCCCGAGCGCTTCGGTGTCGTCGGCGAGGTGCGCGGCAAGGGCGCCATGTTCGGCATCGAGCTCGTGCAGCCGGGAACCACGACACCGCATCCGGAGGCTCTGACGCGGGTGCTGCGCCACGCGACGAGCAACGGCGTCATCGCGCTCGACGCCGGATCGTGGGACTCGGTGCTGCGCCTGCTTCCGAGCGTCGTCATCAGCGAGCAGCTGATCGACGAGGCCGCCGGCGTGCTCGAAGAAGCCCTCACGGCGCTCTGAGGCGACCGTGACCGACGAGCTCACCGGATACCGGCAGCCGCCGAGCGCGGATCCCTTCCCCCTCGAGGGAGCGGACGACCCGCCGCCGACGCGACCGCGGCGCGGCCGCCGAGGCGCGAGCCGGTGGTTCTCGCTCGGTGTGCTGCTCGTCGTCATCGCCGCGGTGCTCGTCGCGGCCCCCTGGGACGCCCAACGGCGGCAGGCCTACGCCGACCAGTGGGTCGTGTGGACCGAGCCGCCCTCCGAACGGATCGAGCAGCTCGCCCAGGACCTCGAGCTCACGGAGACCGGACGACGCATCTTCTTCGCGAGCAGGCCGCAGCTCGACGGCGCGGTCGACTTCCAGCAGCACTGCCCCCTGGAGGGCGACGTCGTGCTGGGCTGCTACGGGGGTCAGCGCATCTACGTGTACGAGGTCACCGATGAGCGCCTCGCCGGCACGGTCGAGACGACGGCCGCCCACGAGCTGCTGCACGCCTATTACGACCGGCTGAGCGCAGAGCAGCTCGCGCGCATCGACGCGCTCGTCGCCGACTATGTCGCAGCCCTCCCGGACGACGACGAGAACGCCCGGATCGTCGCGGGATATCCCGAGGCGCAGCGCAGCGACGAATGGCACTCGCGCCTCGGCACGAGCTATACGCAGCTGCCCGCCGCGCTCGAGGCCCACTACGCCGAGGTGTTCGGCGACCGCTCACGCATCGTCGCCTTCTCGGCCGATTCGACGGCTCAGCTCGACGGCTACTCCGACCGCATCGAGCAGCTCTCGGCGGAACTGGCCGTCGCATCCGACGACCTCGAGGCGCGATCCGCCGCCTACGACGCCGCGATCGCCGCGCTCAACGCGGATGTCGAGAGCTTCAACCGCCGCGCCGATGCCGGAGACTTCAGCTCGCAGAGTCAGTTCGACTCCGAGCGCGCCGCGCTCGTGGCGCGCCAGGAGGCGCTCGAGGCCGATCGCGTGCAGCTCAACAACGACGTCGATGCGTACAACGCCAAGCTCGAGGAGCTCACGAGCCTCGACGCGGCGCGCGCCGAGCTGTTCTCGCAGCTCGACAGCCGCTCGGCACCCTGAGCCCGACCCCGACGGGCTACTCGCTGAGCGGGTCGTCGGCGAGCAGGATGACGGGCTCGTGGTGCACGGGGAAGTTCACGGATGCGGCGATGAAGCACTTCTGCGAGGCCTCGTGGTGTGCGTCGAGGGCCTCGGCGGGATCGCCCGCGGCGATCGTCACGACGGGCCGCAGGGTGGCGTGCGTGAAGTGCCCTCCCCCGTCGGCGGTCTGCTGCATCTCACCTGTCGCGTCGTCCGTGTACGCGACCACGACGATGCCGCGACTCGCCGCGACGTGCAGATAGCTCAACAGGTGGCATTGGCTGAGCGCGGCCAACAGCAGCTCTTCGGGGTTCCACCGCTCACGGTCGCCGTGGAAGGTGCGATCGCTCGAGCCGGCGAGCTCGTGCACCTTGCCCTCGGCGCGCACCACATGGTCGCGGCCGTAGGCGCGGTAGCCCGAGGTGCCGGATCCGCGATTGCCCGTCCATTCGACGGATACCGCGTAATGATGACGCAGATCCATGTGAAATCCTTACTCTGAGCAGGCCACAGCTACGGAATCAGCATCATCCGCGACATGACTCCGCGCGGTAGGATCACTGCCATGACCGACACGCTGACCTCCTCCACGGTAGCGCCGCTCGTGCCCGAGCGTCGCCTCGTGACCGCGATCCCCGGACCGCGGTCGATCGAGCTGCAGGAGCGCCGGCGTCGCGTCGTGTCGGACGGCGTCTCGAGCGCCCTGCCGGTCTTCATCCAGCGCGCACACGGCGCCATCCTCGTCGACGTCGACGGCAACCAGTTCATCGACCTCGGCGCCGGCATCGGCGTCACGACGATCGGGCACACGGACGACGCGGTCGTCGCATCCGCTTCGGCGCAGCTCGCCGACGTCACCCACACGCTCTTCACGATCACGCCGTACGAGGAGTACGTGCGGGTCGCCGAGCTGCTCGCCGAGCACACACCCGGCGACTTCGCCAAGAAGACCGTGCTCGTGAACTCGGGCGCCGAGGCCGTCGAGAACGGCGTCAAGATCGCCCGCAAGTACACCGGCCGTCCCGGGGTCGCCGTGCTCGAGCACGCCTACCACGGGCGCACCAACCTCACGATGGCGATGAACTTCAAGGCCGCGCCGTACGCCACGGGATTCGGGCCCTTCGCGGGCGATGTCTACCGCGCGCCGAACTCGTACCCGCTGCACGACGGCCTGAGCGGACAGGCGGCAGCGGAGCGCACGATCGCCTACCTCGAGAAGACGGTGGGGGCGGGAGACCTCGCGTGCCTCGTCGTCGAGCCCATCCAGGGCGAGGGCGGCTTCATCGTGCCCGCCGAGGGCTACCTGCCCGCCCTGCAGAAGTGGTGCACCGAGAACGGCATCGTCTTCATCGCCGACGAGATCCAGTCGGGCATGGCGCGCACGGGCGCCTGGTTCGCGTCCGAGCACTTCGGACTCGTGCCGGATCTCGTGCTCTCGGCCAAGGGCATCGCGGGCGGTCTGCCGCTCGCGGGGGTGACGGGACGCGCCGAGATCATGGATGCGTCCCAGCCCGGTGGGCTCGGCGGCACCTTCGGCGGCAACCCCGTCGCCTGCGCGGCGGCGATCGCGGTGTTCGAACGCATCGAACGCGACGGCGTGCTGGCCGAAGCCACGCGCATCGAGCGGGGCCTGCGTTCGGCGCTGCTCACCCTGCAGCAGGAGCACCCGGTCATCGCCGAGATCCGCGGCATCGGCGCGATGATCGCGATCGAGCTGCTCGACCCCGCGACGCGCGCCCCGCGCGCCGACCTCGTCGCACGCGTCGCCGCCGAGGCCGCCCAGCGGGGCGTGCTGCTGCTCACGGCAGGCACCTACGGCAACGTGCTGCGCTTCCTGCCGAGCCTCGCTCTCACCGACGAGCTGCTCACCGACGCCATGAACGTGCTCGCCGACTCCTTCGCCGCGGCGACGGCGTGATCTCGGCCTGAGCTTCGTCCGGCTCAGCCGTAGAGCGACTCCACCGCCTCGCGGAACGCGACGGTGTGCCGTTCGACGTCGGCGGAGGTGGTCGCGGGCGACATGAGCGCCATGTTGTGGAACGGCGTGATGAGGATGCCGCGGTTGAGCGCGTGCAGGTGCAGGTACTGCTGCAGGGCGAAGTCGTCGGCCTCTGCCGCCTCGCGCCCGTTGGCCGGGGCTGTCGGTCGGAAGCTGTACTCGGCGCGCGCCCCCAGCTGGGTGACCTGCCAGGGCGCGCCGAACTCGTCGATGGCCGCCTGCACGCCCGCGGTCCATTCGCTCGCCCGCTCGATCATCCCCGGGTAGACCTCGTCGGTGAGCACCTCGCCGAGGGTCGCCCGGATGCCGGCCATCGAGACCGCGTTGCCCGCGAGCGTTCCGCCCACTCCCCCGACGTCGAGGTCTTCGCGGCCCTCGCCGTCCCATTCGAGGCTGTCTCGTACGCGCTCGGCGAGTTCGCGCGTCATCCCCCAGGCGGCCGCCGGGATGCCGCCGCCGATCGTCTTGCCGACGACCACGACATCGGGGCGCAGCCCGTCGCGCGCGGTCATGCCGCCGGGTCCCGCGCACAGCGTGTGCGTCTCGTCGATGACGAGGATCGTGCCGGTGCGGTCGCACGCGGCGCGCACGGCCTCGTGCCAGCCCGGTTGGGGCAGCACGATGCCGATGTTCGTCATGGCGGGCTCGGCGAGTACCGCCGCGACCTCGCCCGTCGCCAGTGCCGCCTCGAGGCCCGCGATGTCGTCGAACTCGACGACGACCGTCGTCTCGTCGAGCGGCACGGGCGGCCCGATGTTGCGCCGACGCGAGACGACGCGTCCCCCATCGTCGAGCGTCGCGTAGGCCTCGTCGACGGTGCCGTGGTAGCAGTGGTCGATCACGAGCACCTTGCGGCGCCCCGTCGCCTGCCGCGCGTAGCGCAGCACATGACGGTTGGCGTCGGTCGCGGTGAGCGTGAACTGCCACTCGGGCAGGCCGAAGCGCTCGGCGAGCAGCGCGGCCGCGATGGCGGCGTCCTCGGTCGGCAGCATGAAGGTCGACCCGCGGGCGAGCTGCGCCGTGATCGCGGCGACGGATGCGGCGGGCGCGTGCCCGACCATGGCTCCCGTGTCGCCGAGGCAGAGGTCGACGTGGTCGATTCCGTCGGCGCACGTGAAATGGGCGCCAGCGGCACCGGCGACGTGCACCGGCCAGTCGCCCGGCCATTTCGCCATCCACAGCATCGGCACACCATCCGGCAGGTGGTCACGCGCGCGCTGGGCGAGCTCTCCCGAACGCGGATGCAGTCGCCGGAACAGTTCGCGCTCGGCATCCCACAGCGCTGCGAGCCGGTCGCGGTCGTCGTACATCGTGGCTCGTCTCGCTTCCTCGCGTGCTCAGCCGGCCCGCGCGATCCGCCGCCGCCGGAAGCCCGCCGACACCTGCGCGACGATCACGAGCACGATCGCGAACACGAACACCGCCGAGGCGATGACGTTCGACTGCGGGGGGATCCCACGGCTGGCCGCGACGTAGACGAACTTCGGGAAGGTCTCGGCGTTGCCCGAGACGAAGTTGGTGATGATGAAGTCGTCGAAGCTCAGGGCGAAGCACAGCAGCGCGGCGGCGAGGATGCCCGGCATGAGCAGCGGCAGGGTGACGCGCCAGAACACCTGGGCGGGGCTCGCGTAGAGGTCGCGTCCGGCCTCCTCGAGCGCGGGGTCGAGGCTCGCGACGCGCGCCCGCACCGTGACGACGACGAAGCTGATGCAGAACATGATGTGGGCGACGATGATCGTCCACAGTCCGCGCTCGACGCCCATGTTCACGAACTGCGAGCCGAGGCCGGAACCGAGCACGACCTCCGGAGTCGCCATCGGCAGGAACAGCAGCACGGTGATGAGCGTGCGCATGCGGAAGGTGTAGCGCACGATCGCGATGGCGATCATCGTGCCGAGCACGGTGGCGGCGATCGTCGCGACCACGCCGACGACGATGCTGTTGCCGAACGCCTCGCACACGCGCGGGTCGTCGCACACCGAGAGCCAGTTGTCGAAGGTGAAGCTGCGCCAGACGATGTTGGTGCGGCGCGCGTCGTTGAACGAGAAGACGATCGTGTACACGATCGGGATCATCATGATCGCGAGCGCGAGGAGCGAGTAGACGCCGATGATCCAGCTGCCCGCCCCGCCTCGACCGGCCCGTTCGCGGCCCCGGCGACGCGGCCGGGGAGCCGTCTCGGCTGTCGCGAGCGCGGCGGCCTCCTGTGTGCTGCTCACAGCAGCTCCTCCGATCCGCTCTTGGCCACGTACGCGATGACGGGGATGAGGATCGCGATCATGAGCACGATCGCGACGGCCGCCGACACCGGGTAGAAGCTCTGGAAGAACAGGTCGTTGATGACGTTGCCTGCCATGACCGTGTTGGTCGAGCCGAGGAAGTCCTTGCTCGCGTTGATGTAGTCACCGGATGCGGGGATGAAGGTGAGCAGGGTTCCCGAGACGACGCCCGGAAGCGAGAGCGGCAGGATCACGCGCCAGAACCGCGCTCCCGGGCCGGCGTAGAGGTCACCCGCCGCTTCGACGTAACGCAGGTCGAGGCGCTCGAGCGAGGCGTAGATCGGCAACGTCATGAACGGGATGAAGTTGTACGTGAGACCGAAGACGACCGTGAAGGCGGTGCCGTTGAGGTAGTCCTCCGGGCCGAGCACGCCGACGGTCTGCAGGAACGAGACGACGGGCCCCTCATCCGCGAAGATCGCCTTCCACGCGAGCGTGCGCAGCAGGAAGCTGATGAAGAACGGCGCGATCACGAGGATCAGCACGAGGCTCTGCCACAGCGGGAAGGGCCGCAGGATGACGCCGATGAAGTAGGCGAGCGGGTAGCTCACCACGAGCGCGATGACGGTCGCGATGACCGAGTACCCGAAGGTGCGCAGGAAGATCTCGCCGAAGCGCTCGAAGACCTCGAGGTAGTTCTCCCAGCGGAACGCGTAGACGTACTCGCCGATCTCGAAGTCGCCTCCGGGCTCCTTGAAGCTCGTGAGCACGAGCGAGACGAGCGGGGCGACGAAGGTCGCGACGAGGTACAGGATGCCGGGGGCCAGCAGGATGATCGCGATGTAGCTGCGGCGGCGCGGGGCTGCGCCTGACAGGTCGGGCCCGGAGCTTGCGAAGGCGCCGAATGCCATGTCAGGCCTCGTCCAGCTCGTCCTCGAGGCGCTGCCGGTGCTGCACCGCGATGCTCTTCGTGTCGTCGTCGTCGGCGAACTTCGGCTCGGGCTCGGGCTCGTCGGCGAGGCCGAATCCGTGTTCGACGCGCCACGAGACCCACACCTCGGCGCCCTGCTCGACGACGGGGCCGAAGGCCATGTTCTGCGCGAACACCGTGATGAGCGGCAGCCCGGGCACCTGCACGAGGTACTGCGTGCTGACCCCCGTGAACGACACATCCGTGACCACGCCGGGTCCGAGCACGTTGTGGTCGGACCCGAGCCGGGGCTCGCTCGTGTGCAGCGTGAGCTTCTCGGGACGCACCCCGATCGTCACCTCGCCCGCGTGGCGTTGAGCGCGCTCACGCGGCACCGTGATGCCGACACCGGCGATGCGCACGGTCATGGCGTCCTTGCCGGACGCGGTGACGTCGCCCGTGAACAGGTTCGACTGGCCGAGGAAGTTCGCCACGAAGGTCGTGCGCGGCAGCTCGTAGAGCTCCTCGGGCGCGCCCATCTGCTCGATGCGGCCCTTGTTCATGACCGCGACGGTGTCGGCCATCGTCATGGCCTCCTCCTGGTCGTGCGTCACGTGCAGGAAGGTGAGCCCGACCTCGCCCTGGATTGTCTTGAGCTCGAGCTGCATCTGGCGACGCAGCTTGAGGTCGAGCGCGCCGAGCGGCTCGTCGAGCAGCAGCAGCGCGGGACGATTGACGACCGCACGGGCGAGCGCGACGCGCTGTTGCTGGCCTCCCGAGAGCTGGGCGGGTCGACGGCCCGCGACGTGGTCGAGTTCGACGAGGCGCAGCGCCTCGTGGGCCAGTTCGCGGGAGTTCTGCATGCCGCGCCGCTTGAGGCCGAACTCGACGTTGGCGAGCACCGACATGTGCGGGAACAGCGCATAGCTCTGGAACACCGTGTTGACGGGCCGCTGGTGCGGCTTCGACGAGGTGACGTCCTTGCCGCCGATCAGGATGCGTCCCGCAGTGGGTTCCTCGAGGCCCGCGACGAGGCGCAGGGTCGTGGTCTTGCCGCAGCCCGACGGCCCGAGCAGGGCGAAGAACGACCCCGCCGGGACCATCAGGTTGAGGTTCTCGATCGCCGTGAAGCCGGGAAAGCGCTTCGTGACGCCGACCAGTTCGAGGTCGGCTCCCGACTCGTCGAACGTCCCGGGCATCAGGCCCCGATCAGAACCGACTGGAACTCGCTCCCGAACGACTGCTCCTCGGCAGGCGTCAGCGAACGGAAGCGCTTGACCTTCGAGAGCGTCTCCTCGTTCGGGAAGATGAGCTGGTTGTCGACGAGCGAGGGGTCGATCGCCTCGGCGGCCTCGCGCGCGCCCACGACGGGCGTGATGTAGTTCACCCAGGCGGCGACCTCGGCGGCGATCTCCGGGTCGTAGTAGAAGTCGATGAGCTTCTCGGCGTTCGACTTGCGCGTGGACCCGATCGGAACGATGAAGTTGTCGTTCCAGATGGTGCCGCCCGCCTCGGGGATCGCGAACTCCCAGCGGTCGCCGTTCTCGAGGTTGAGCGTCGTGACGTCTCCCGACCAGACGATCGCGGCGAGCGTGTCCTCGTTGGCGAGGTCGTCGATGTAGGAGTTGCCCTTGATGTTGCGGATCTGTCCGACCTCGACCTGCTTGCGGAAGACCTCGATCGCGGCCGAGAAGTCGTCGTTGCTGAAGTCGCCCGAGATGTCCACACCGTTCTGCAGCATGAGCAGACCGATCGTGTCGCGCATCTCGCTCAGGACTCCGACGCGACCCTTGAGCGCGGGGTTCCAGAGGTCGTCGACCGACTTGAGGCCGTTCGGGATCTTGTCCTTGTTCCAGCAGATGCCGGCGAAGCCGCCCTGCCACGGGATGGAGTTCGTGCGACCCGGGTCGAAGTCGACGTCGACGAGGCTCGGTTCGAGGTTCTTCTTGTTCGGCATCTTCGACGCGTCGAGCTCTTGCGTGTAGCCGAGGCGGATCCAGCGGGCCACCATCCAGTCGGTGAGGCACGCCACATCGGCGCCGATGTCCTGACCGAGCGCCAGCTGGTCTTTGACCTTGGCGTAGTAGGAGTTGTTGTCGTCGATGTCGACGCGGTAGTCGACCGTGATGCCGGTCGCCTCGGTGAACTTGTCGAGCGTCGGGTGGTTGCCCGCGTCGTCCTCGTCGAGGTAGAGCGCCCAGTTGGCCCAGGTCAACGTGGGGTCGTTGGCCGAGTTGTCGCTCGCCGGCGTCGGCTTGTCGTCCGCGCCGCTCGAGCAGGCCGCGAGCGTGAGCGCGGCGGCGCCGATTCCGGCTCCCTGCAGCATCGTGCGCCTGCTGACCTGCGCACGGCGGGCCTCGACGACGAGCTTGCGGATGAGCGGATCTTCGGGAAGAGACCGGGACATCTGGGGTTCTCCTTCACGGGGTGCGCGGGTGCGGCGTCGATGCCGTGGGTTGATATTGGCACAACTCGGGCCCCGTCACGACCGCAACGGGCAAATGCGTCGATTTCGAAACATAGATTTCACGAAATCAGCACAACTCGACGGATTTCTCCTTCGGATTCCTCCGTCTTCGCCGCTAACCTGACGCCATGAGAGTCGGTGTGCCGAGCGAGATCAAGAACAACGAGTTCCGAGTGGCGATCACCCCGGCGGGGGTGCATGACCTCACGGCGGCCGGCCATGAGGTTCGCGTGCAGAGCGGTGCGGGTCTGGGTTCGTCGATCACCGACGACGACTACCGCACCGCGGGCGCACGGATCGTGCCGGACGCCGACGCCGCCTGGGGCGAGGCCGAGCTCGTGATCAAGGTGAAGGAGCCGATCGAGAGCGAGTACCGTCACTTCCGCGAGGGCCTCGTGCTCTTCACGTTCCTGCACCTCGCGGCCGAGCCCGAGCTCACCCGCGAGCTGATCGCCCGCGGCGTCACCGCGATCGCCTACGAGACCGTGCAGTTGCCCTCCGGCGCGCTTCCCCTGCTCGCGCCCATGAGCGAGGTCGCGGGACGCCTCGCCCCCATCGTCGGCGCGAACGTCATGATGCGCCCGCAGGGCGGGCCCGGCCTGCTCGTTCCGGGCGTGCCCGGCACGCGGGCCGCACACGTCGTGGTGCTCGGCGGCGGTGTCGCCGGCTCGAACTCGGTCGCGGTCGCGGTGGGGCTCGAGGCGCAGGTGACGGTGCTCGACACCAACATCCCGCGCTTGCGCGAACTCGACGCCCACTACATGGGCCGCGTGCGCACGATCGCCTCCAACAGCTTCGAGATCGAGCGGGCCGTGCTCGACGCGGATCTCGTGATCGGCTCGGTGCTGGTCCCCGGCGCCAAGGCGCCCAAGCTCGTGACGAACGCGCTCGTGGAGCGGATGCGCCCGGGCAGCGTTCTCGTCGACATCGCGATCGACCAGGGCGGTTGCTTCGAGGACTCCCGTCCGACGACGCACGCCGACCCGACCTTCACCGTGCACCGCTCGCTCTTCTACTGCGTCGCGAACATGCCGGGCGCCGTCGCCAACACCTCCACCTACGCGCTCACGAACGCGACGCTGCCCTATGTGCGCGCGATCGCGAACGCCGGGTGGCGCGAGGCGTTGCGCGCGGATGCCGCCCTCGCGCGCGGGCTCAACGTGCACGCGGGCAGCGTCGTCAACTCGGCCGTCGCGAGCGCTCACGGGCTCGAGTTCGAGGAGCCGCCGCTCGGGCTCGCCTGAGATCGCGGATCGGCCTGACCTCCGGCGGCGGCTGTCGCCTCGAGGCGCACGCGTACGCGCGTGACCTCCGAGCCCTCGACGAGCCACGCCTCGTCGTCGGCCGCGTCGGGATCCAGCGGCGGCACGGCGCCGCGCGCGCGGCCGAGCGACCGCAGCTCGGCCCGTGTGCACCCGACGAGCAGCAGACGGCCGCCGCGGCGATGACGCCCGAGCGCGAACTGCTGCACGAGCCAGGCGTCGACATCGCCCACGAGCACGGCGGCATCCGGATACTCGTCGTCGAGAGTCGCGGCGCTGATCCCCGCCGCCGCGAGTCGCGTGAGCCAGCTCTCGGGCCGCGGCGTCGCGAGCGCCCATCCGCCGTCGCCGAGGCGCACGTCGGGCACCTCGGCACGCCAGGGGTGCGGCCGCGTGGCCCCCAGCGCGAATTGCGCCTCCTTCCCGCACCAGATGGCGGCCCCGGGGCGTCGCGCCGCTCGGAAGGTGCGGGCCTCGCCGCCGTTCAGCAGGTGATCCTCACGCGTGGGCAGGCGCAAGAGCAATCGCTGCTCGAACGCGGTGCTCGCCGCCTGCAGCGCGCCCCCGCTGCCGCGAGCGCTCGCGACGAGCGCGACGCCCGTGCGCCGTCCTTCGCGCGCCACGCGAGCGAGCAGTTCGGCGAGGTCGACGCGCTCCTCGGTGTCGCCGCGGCCGAGCAGCAGGTCGACGTCGTCGACGACCACGAGCACGCGCGCGGAGCCCGGAGGCGTGCTCAGCGCCGCCCACAGCGCCGCCGCACCCTGCTCGACCCATCGCACCTCGGCGCCCGACGCGGATGCCGCCTGCGCGATCGTCGCGAGCGCTTCGGTGCGACCGGATGCGGTGGCTCCGACGACGAGCACGGCGCCCTCGCGCCACGGGTCGACGACGAGCGGCTCGCGCCGCTGCTGCTCGGGCAGATCGACGAGCCCGACGGCGAGGCCGTTCGGCACCTCGGGCACCTCGCTCACCTCGATCAGCGGCGGCAGGGGGTCGAGCCAGGGTCGCGCCTCGGGCACGGGATGATCGGCCCACCTCGTCGCGATGCGTTCCGCGCATCCGGGTTCCGCCCGTGCGAACTGCACCTCCCGAGCCTCGGCCGCATCGCGCAGCAGGCCGCGGCCGCGTCGCTCGGCGGGGATCGTCGCGGCATCCGGCACCCCGACCATCGCGGAGCTCTCGGCCGGTTCGAGAACCCTGAGGCAGATGCGCACGGTGATGTTCGCGAGCACGGCATCACGGACGATGCCGGCGGGTCGTTGCGTTCCGAGGATGAGGTGCAGGCCGAGCGAGCGGCCGCGCGCCGCGAGGTCCACGAACACGCTCTGCAACTCGGCGTCGAGCGCGACGAGGGCGGCGAACTCGTCGACCACGATCACGAGCCGTGGCACGACGCCGGGCGGGAGCTCGGCGATATCGCGCACACCGTGCGCCGCGAGCACGGTCTCGCGCCGCCGCAGCTCGGCGCGCAGGCTCTCGACGGCGCGCGTCGCGGTGCCCTCGTCGAGATCGCTCACGACGCCGGCCACGTGGGGCAGCCCGGCGAGCGGCGCGAACGCCGAGCCGCCCTTGAAGTCGACGAGCAGGAACGCGAGCTCGGCGGGCGGGCGCCGCGACGCGAGCGCGAGCACCCAGCTCACGAGCAGTTCGCTCTTGCCCGCTCCCGTCGTGCCGGCCACGAGGGCGTGCGGACCGTGCTGCTCGAGATCGACGTGCACCGGCCCCGCCGCACCGCTGCCGAGCACGGCGGCGGTGACCGGGGCGTCCACGCTCTCGAGCAACTGCTCGAGCGAGACCTCGGCGGGGACGGCCTCGGGTGCCCGCCAGCCGCGCTGCATGGCGAGGTCGGCGAGTCGACGCGCGAGGCGCTCCGCCTCGACCGCGGCGAGATAGCAGGGGCGCCAGGCGGATGCGTCGCCCGCGCAGCGGGGATCCTCGCCGCTCTCGCCGAGATCGACGACCGTGCCTCTGCCGACGACCTCGCGCATGATCGCGAGCACGCGACGCCCATCGCTCGTCACCTCCCACTCGTCGCCCGCCACGAGCCGCGCCGGCAGATGCCGCGCCCAGCTCTCGCCCTCGGGAACCGTCACGCGCGCCGTACCGGGGGCGCAGCGGGCGACGGCCTGCAGCACGAGCCCGCGCGCGACGGCACGTGCGAACGGCCGCGCACCCCGTATCGCGATCGCCTCGTGGCCCTCGACCACGACGGGAGCATCGCGCAGCCATCCGGCGACGGTGCGGAGCCGCGCGATCTCGGCGGCGAGCTCGGGCGCCTCCGACGAGGCCGTCAGCTCGATGCCCGACGGCACATCGCCGCGCCCGAGATACCAGGCATGCACGGTCTCATCGAACGCGAGGGCGGCCGGATGCGGTGCCTCGCGCGCCCGCGCCTCGGCGCGCGCGGCGAGACGCGCACCGAGTTCGGTCTCGAGCGCCGCGAGCTCCGCGCGCGCGACGTCGAGCTCATGGCGACGGGTGCGCCGCGTCGTGCGGCGCGCATCGAGCACCGAGGCGACGGCGACGACCGGCCCGAGCAGGCCGAAGAGCAGCGCGTACGGCGACGAGGTCATGACCCACAGCGCGATGGCGAGCACGAGCGGGGCGAGCGTCGCGACGAGCGGGAACCCCCGCGATGCGGGGGTCGCGGCGACGACCGGCAGCTGGATGCGTTCGGGCGGCAGGGGCATGCCCCCATCGCAGCGCATCGCGACGACGTGCGGCGGACCGTCGACCGCATCCGGGGATCACTCCCCTGCTCACCGGCTGGGGAGGGAGCGTCTCGCGGGCGCGGTGGCTCAGCTCACGATGAAGAACTGCTCGCCGATCTCGACGCGCGTGCCGCGCGCGATCACGTACCGCTTGCCGGGAACGCAGCGCACCGCATCCGCGTCGGGCTGGCGCACGACGGTGCCGTTGGTCGAATACCTGTCGCTCACCCAGAACCGACCGCCCTCCTGACCGAACTCGACGTGCGACTTCGAGACCGACTTGCCGACGTCGAAGATCGACACGAGCTCGTCGACGTACTCGCCCGGCTCGGGCGCGGGATTGCGGCCGATGAGCCCCGTGCCCGCGACGACGACGCTCTCGCCCGTGCTGAACTGCAGCACGTAGCGCTCACCGTGCCCGCGTGACGCCATCATGCGCGTCCTCTCGGCGTCGCCGTCGAGCGCCGGCGGCGGGGTCGCCGGTTCCTGCGGCGGCGGTGCCTGCAACGTCACCGGCGCCTGCGGGGCCGGGCGATCGGGCGCGTCGACCACGGCACGCCCGCACTCCACGCAGAACAGCGCGCCCGCCTGCAACACGGATCCGCAGTACCGACAGTTCACGACCGCCCCCTCGGACGCTGCAGCAGCTGACGCACGGCGCCGCCGCCGAGCGACCGCACCGAGATGAGCGAGCGCACGCGCTCGCGGCGAGTGCGTCCCGCGTCGAGCGAGTGCCGCAGCTCCCCGACCGCGACCCAGACACGATCCGCATCCGCCTCGCTCGGCGTGTCGGGGGCGAAGACCGCGCGATCCACGACGGCCGCGAGCACGCGTGACGGCAGCGTGCCGACGGCGGCGGCGAACTCGGCACGCGTGGCCGCGGGCGGCGGCGCGAGACCGTGGTCGACGACGAGGTCGCTGAACTCGTCCCAGCCGCCCCGGATGCGCGCGAGGGTCGTGTCGGCGGAGCGGCGCAGATAGCGCCGACGCGCCTTCGCGCCGATCACGAGCAGGAACGGCGAGAGCACGAGGAGGATCACGAGCAGCACGAGGCCCGTGACGCGCAGCACCTGCAGGAGCACCTCGAGCGTCGTGTCGGGAACGACGGGGTCCTCGGTCGTCGTGTCCGACTCGGCGGGCTCGTCGCGCTGCTCGGGACGGTCGAGCGGCGGGGGCACGATCGACTCGGGGCGCGAGACGGGCGTCGGATCCTGGGGCTCCTCCTCGGGGATCGGGCGGATGGGCGGCACCGGGTCGACCGCGACCCAGCCGTACTGCGCGGTCGCCACCTCGATCCAGGCGCTGACATCCGCTCCCCGCACGATCGTCACCCCCGCGGTGCCCGCCGATTCGGGTGCGAAGCCGAACACGACACGCGCCGGGAAGCCGAGGCGCGTCGCCATGAGCGCGGCCGCGACCGCGTACTGCTCGGCATCCCCGATCATCCGTCCGTCGCCGAAGAGCTCGGCGACGCGGTCGAGCGAGTGCCCCGAGCGGCTCGGCGGCTCGTCATCCGCGAGCCCGTGACTGATGTACCCGTCGCGCCGCAGCCCCTCGATCGCCGCGACGAGTTGCGCGCCCGCGCCCTCGACGCCCTGCACGTAGCCGTCGAGCGCCGTCGCGAGGTCCTCGGGGGCGTCGGCGATCCGCGGCACGTCGGCCGAACCCGGCACGGCACCGGCGAGCACGCCGAGGCTCGGATCGCTCGGCAGCACGGCGTCGAGACGATAGCGGTCGTCGGGTCCGAGACGCGCGAGGTCGACAGCCGTACCGCTCGTGCTGTTGAACGCGAAACCGTCGTCGAGCTGCGTCGCGTCGGCACCGCGGAACTCGATGTCCTCGAGCATCCCGACGGTGGGCACCCACACGCCCGAGTAGTCCACGATCTCCACGTCGAGCTGCACGCGCTCCTCGCCGAGGCGCGACTGGTCGATCCGCGACGGCACCCGCACGAAGGTGCCGGATGCGGAGTCCACGGCAGCGCTGCCCACCGCGTAGACCACGCCGTCGTAGCTGTCGAGAGTGGCGAACCGGATGCGCTCACCCGAGGGCAGACCCGTCACCCGCATCATGACGTCATCGGCGGCACCGTCACGCAGGTACGCCCGGAACCCGGCGAGCGGGCTCGGGTGGTCACGCGGGTCGAAGGGTTGCGCGACGACGTTGCGCAGCACGTCGCGATCGCTTCGCGGCGTCAGCACGGTCGCGGTCACGAGGGCGGCGGACGACGCGACGGCGAACACGAGCACCCCCGCGACGAGCGTGCGCGCCTCGACCCCGAAGCGCAGGCCCGCCGAGGCCGCCTCGCGCTCCCGCGTGCGGGTCACGGCTCGCCGGCGCCGCCACCGCCACCAGCTGATCCACCCGACCGTCGCGACGAACATGCCGATGCCGAGCGGGATGGGAAGGGGCACGAGGGGCGGCCCGAACACGATCCCGGCGAGGAACACGACGAGCGGAGGGATGACGGCGAGCTCGCCGACGCGCGCGCGCAGCGCCGTGCTGCCGGCGATGACGGTCGCGCTGAGCAGCAGGGCGAGGGCCGGAACCAGCAGCGCCTGGTAGTCGCCGACCGGGAGGGTGATCGTGAGCAGCTGCTTCCAGCCGAGTGCGACCCCCGAGAACAGGTCGGCGAGCCCCTCGGGGCTCGGCAGCAGACCACCGATCGCCTTGGCGGGCACGGCGAGAGGCACGCCCACGAGCGCGAAGGTGCCGACCGTCACGAGCAACACGACCCACGACGGCCACCGGAACACGGTGCCGAGCACGGCGATGAGGGTTCCCAGCAGCACGGCGGATGCGGCCATCACGAGGAAGGCGCTCGAGCCGTAGACGGGCCAGAGCGTCGCGCTCGCGAGCGCCATGACGATCCAGAGCTGCAGGATGTCGCCGAGCGAGCTCGGAGTCAGCCGGCCCGTGTTCGCCCGGCCCGTGCTGGCCTGGCCCGTGCTCGCCGGGCGGGCGCTCGTCGGTCCGGCGCTCATGCGACGGCCGCCGATCGTGCGAGCGCGAGCCGCAGCTCCTCGAGGTAGCCGATCGTGAGCACGTTCAGGCCCGCGAGGCGGCGCATCCCGGGGGCGGCATCCGGGTCGCAGATGACGGCGACCACCTCGACGTCGGCGGGGAACGAGGCGGCGGCCGCCCGCAGCTCCGAGGTGCGCGTGCGCGAGCCGCACACGAGGAACGCCACGGAGATGCCGGGCGTGCCGTCCGACACGATGCGCGCCATGTCGCGCAGCGGCAGGGCGTCGATCGAGGCGTCGATGACCGCGAGGTCGTCGAGCAGACGGTCGGCGACATGCGTCGCGAGCGGGCGCACCGCGTAGACCCGGCGTTTCGCGAACTCGGGCGTGATGGTCGAGACGACGACCGACACCGTTCGCCCGTCGCGGATGGCGCGCACACCGAGCGAGCCCGTGACGCTCACGGCGAGCTCGAACTCCGCCTCGCTCGCGAAGTCGTGCGTCGAGAGGCTCAGCGCCACGACGAGGTGACTGCGACGGGTCTGCTCGAACTGGCGCACCATGTGCACGCCGGTCTTCGCCGTGGACTTCCAGTGGATGTAGCGCCGGTCGTCACCCGTCTGGTACTCGCGCAAGGCATGAAAGGCGACGTCGCTCGCCGTGAGGTCGCGCGTCGGCGTGCCTTCCAGGTCGCGGATGAGGCCCGTGCTCGTGGAGGGCACGCTCACGGTGCGCGGATGCACCACGAGCTCGAGCTGCTCGCTCCAGCTGAGCTCCCGGCGGATGAGGCCGAGCGGGTCGCCGCGCACGGTGCGTACGGGGCCCACCGGGATCACGCCGCGGCGGTCGGTCGGCACCGAGAACGCCTCGATGTGACTCGCCCCGCGGCGCAGGCCCGGAACGGCGAGCTCGACGATGGCGGCGCCGACGGGCACCTCGAGCACGGCGCCGAGCAGCCGACGCGCGCCCGCGTTCTCGACCGCGAGCGACGCCTGGGCCGACTCCCCGACGACCGCGCGCCGATTCGGCAGCGCGAGCGACATCCGGAACGGGGTGCGACCGAGCAGGAACAGCACGGCCACGAGCGCGAGCACGAGCGCGCCCCAGCCGATCGCCACGAGCTCGAGCCACCCGAACGCGTACCCGGATGCGAGGGCCACCGGGATCGCCCCGATCACGACCCAGCCGAGCGGCGTCACGACGTTGCCGAGTCGGCCCGCGAAGTGCCGCACCGCGCGCGCCACCGCACGCGCCGCCCGCACGACCGCGACGATCGTGTCGGCGAGCACGCCCGTGCGCGCGCCGACGATCCGGGCCCGGGTGGTGCCGAGGCCGGCGGTGTCGGTGGGCGCTGAGGTGTCGCGCGCGCCGCGAGCGGAACGACCGGCTGAGCTCACACAGCCTGCCGATCGCTCGGGGGCGGGGTCTCGAGCAGCAGCTGGGCGATGATGCTCGACGGGGTCACACCCTCGAACTCGGCCTCGGGGTCGAGCACGAGACGGTGGGCGAGCACGGGCTCGGCGAGCGACTTGATGTCGTCGGGCACGACGTAGTGCCGGCCGCTCGCGGCCGCGAGTGTCTTCGCCGCCCGCACGAGGGCGAGCGCCCCGCGCACGCTCACGCCGAGGCGCACCTCGACGGCCGAGCGCGTGGCCTCCACGAGCCGCGACACGTAGTCGTTGATCGAGGGGTCGACGTGCACGGTGCGCACGAGCGCCGCGAGCTCGGTCACCTCGGCCGCGTCGATGACCGCCGGGATGACGGTGTCGTGGGCGCGCACGCCCGCCCCCTCGAGGATGCGCACGGTCGCGGCGTGATCGGGGTAGCCGATCGAGGCCTTCAGCAGGAAGCGGTCGAGCTGGGCCTCGGGCAGGCGGTAGGTGCCTGCCTGCTCGATCGGGTTCTGCGTCGCGATGACCATGAACGGCGCGGCGACCGGGTGGGTCGAGCCGTCGACCGTCACGCGGCCCTCCTCCATGACCTCGAGCAACGCGGCCTGGGTCTTCGGGCTCGCGCGGTTGATCTCGTCGGCGAGCACGACGTTCGCGAACACGGGGCCGGCGTGGAACTCGAACTGCCCCGAGCGCTGATCGAAGATGCTGACGCCCGTGATGTCGCCGGGCAGCAGGTCGGGCGTGAACTGGATGCGGTTGCTCGAGCCGTCGACGCTCTGGGCGATCGCCCGCGCGAGCGAGGTCTTTCCGGTGCCCGGGAAGTCCTCGAGCAGCAGGTGCCCCTCGCTGAACAGCGCGATGAAGCCGAGCCGCACGACGAAGGTCTTGCCGAGCAGCACCTGCTCGACACCGGACACGAGGCGGCCGAAGGTGTCGTGGAAGCCGCTCGCCTGTTCGGGCGTCATCGTCATGGGATCCTCTTTCGCTGTCGGGTCAGTGGGGGGTGTCTGCCCAGTTGTATGTTCGCGTATAGCTCTGGCCGTCGGAGGTCACCACGACCACGAGGTCGGCGTACTGGTCACCGAGCAGGCCCCCGCCGACGACCTCGCATTGCGGGGTCGCGGGGTCGTCATCCGGGCCGCACGTGATGCTCACGCTGTCGTAGCCGGGGTCTCCCCCTGCGGCGGGCACCGGCTGCCCGGTCCAGGTCCAGTAGCCCGTGCCGGGCGTCGGCGGCAGCAGTTCGGGCGCCGTCACCTGCACCGCTTGCAGCCCCGCGAGCTGAATGCTCACCGGCCGTCCGAGGGGGAACGGCGACGACCAGTCCGGGCTGCACAGGCGCACCTCGGGGTACTGCTTGCAGGCCTTCACCTGCACCGTGACGACGTTGCCGTACTGGGTGCCCTCGGCGGTCAGGAAGCCGACGCCGGGCGTGCCGGCGTACTCCGAGCCCGCCGTCGTGCCGCCCGCGAGACGGTACTGGAAGCCGTCGACATCGGTGGAGCCGGAGGTGATCGTGACCGAGTTGAGGCGGAAGTCCCAGGTGCCCTCTCCGCTCGGCATCGGCCCCGTGTAGTTGATGCCGCTGACCGTGCCGGGGGCCGCGCGCGGGGTCGCCGTGATGGTCGCGGATGCCGTGCATCCCTGGCCGTTGTAGGCGTAGACCGTGAAGTTGTAGCTCGTGTTGGGTGAGAGCCCCGCGAAGGTCGTGCTCGTCGCGCTGCTCGGCAGGGTCTGCACGTTGGGTCCGTTCGGCGGCGAGACCACGGGTGAGCCCGACTCGACGCCCGAGACCGTGCAGTTCGGGGCGTTGCCGTTGTGACGCGCCACGTAGTAGCTGCTGATGGCCTTGCCGTTGGGGGCGAAGACGCCCGCCCAGGCGACGCTCGCGGTCGTGCCGTCGGTCGTCGACGCGGATGCGGTGGGGCTCGCCGTCACGACGGGCGGCCCCGCCGGCGTGCCGCTCCCGCCCGCCTCGTTCCAGGTGGCGAGCGAGTTCGGCGCCTTGTTGCGGGCGCTCACCGAGTAGGCGACCGCCGTGCCGTTGGCGATCGCGCTGCCCGTGATCGAACGGCTGTACTCGGTGCCCGCGGCATCATCCGACGAGACCGTCACCGTGACGCTCTGGCCCGCGACCGAGACGACATAGCTGTCGATGGGCGTGCCGGCCGTCGTCACGGGCTTGCGCCAGACGACGCGCAGACCGTGATCGAGCGGGGTCGAGGTGACGCCGACCGGCGGCGGCGGGATGACATCCGACCAGATCGTGCCCGGCAGCTGAGCCGGCTCCGATTCGCCGATCGCGTTGACCGCCACGATCGAGATGCGCACGGCGTAGTCGGGGCCGTTGCCGGGGGTCGACACGGTGCAGCCGACCGTGATCGTGCAGCTCGTCGTCGAGAGCGTCGCCCCGCCCGCGTCGCTCAGCGCGACGCGGTACTCCGTGATGGGCGAGTTGTTGAACAGGCCGGGCGACCAACCGAGCCGCAGCATCCGATCGCCGAACTCCGTGACACGCACCGCCGTGACGGGATCGGGCACGTCCTGCACCGAGAGGCTGACCGTGCCCCACATCATCCGGTCGGGATCGCCTGTCGCGTCGGCGACCTGATACTGCAGCGTCACGTCGACGGGCTCGGCCGAATCCGAGACGGTCACCGAGAGCCGGGAGCGGTCGGCGCTCGGCGAGATCGCGATGCCCGCGGGCAACGCGCCCCCCTCGAGCCCGCGGATCGAGACGACCCGCAGCGGCACCTCGGGGAACGGGTTCGTCGCCGCGTCGTTCGTGAGCACGTCGACCACGGTCGTCTCACCGCGCTTCACGATCGCGGCATCGGCGATCGGCCGCGCGAGCGGGCGCGTCGACGGCACGACGCGCAGCTCCACGCGCCCCGCCTGCCCGTCGTTGAGGGCGTCGCGCACCGCGAGGGTGATGCTCGTCGAGCTGCCCTTGACGGCGGAGGCATCGGCCGTCAGCAGCAGCCGCTGGCCGTTGAGGCGATAGCCGAACCCGACCGGCGCGGGATCGAGCACCGTGTACGCGAGTTCGTCGATGTCGTCGTCGTAGGGGTACTTGGTGAGCTTGACGAGGTCGAGCTCCTTCTCCTGCCCCGGCTCGAACTCGATGATGCCGCCGGTGAAGATCGGGGGCTGGTTCTCACGCGGGGTCACCTCGATCGGCAGCGAGAGCGTCGTGACGTGCCCGTCGGGGTCGGCCGCCGTGCCCCCGTCCGTCACCTCGAAGGAGATCGACGCGGGACCCCAGTAGCGGTCGGCGGAGGTGAACTGCAGCGTGTTCTCGTCGACGACGAGGTTGCCGCCGTCGCTGTGCGTGGCACGGACCGTGCTCGAGTCGGTGATGCGCACGCGTGAGCCGCCGAGCGCGACGACGTAGTCCGCGAGCTCGATCCGCAGGGTCGACTCGCTCGCCACCCGCAGCGGCGGCGCCTTGGTGTTGACCTGCGGCAGCGCGTCGTCGTAGCCCGGCACGCGGATGAACGCGTAGCTGCGCACCGAGGTGTTCTCGGGATGCACGACCGCGAACGGGATGATCTGGCTGCGGTCGCCGATGGTCACCCGCACACGCTTGTTCGAGAGCACCTCCGCGGAGTCGCCGTAGCCCGGCACGAGCTGTACCCCGAGCTCGCCGACGTCACCATCGGCGAAGAACACGCGGTCGAGCACCGAGACGTCGATCGTCGTGCGATCGAGCACGTCGGTCACGCTCAGCACGACGTCGCTCGCCGCCGGCCGCGAGAGCGGCGCGAGCGGATCGACGGTGACCCGGATGAAGGCCGAACTCGTTCCCCCCGTCTGGTTCTCGATCGTGTAGATGAGGCTGTAGTCGCCCGGTTCGGGCGGCGGGGTGATGCGCACGATCTCGTCGTCCACGATGTCGGCCGTGAGCTCGGGCGCGTTCGGCTCCACCTGGCGGATGCGCAGGGGCGCGCCGTCGGGGTCCGAGTCGTTGAGCAGGGCCCGCACCGAGACCGTGCGCCCCGGACGCACGACGACCGTGTCGAGATTCGCGACGGGGTTGCGCGCGCCGATGAGCGCGGGCGAGATCCCGACGCGGATCGTGCCGGTCGCCCGCGCGCCGAGCCCGTCGACCACGATGTACTGGAAGTCGTCGGTGCCCGTGGAGTAGTCACCCGCCTGGTAGACGATCGAGCTTCCGGTGACCTCGACGACGTTGCCCTTCTCGGGGTTGGTCGCCTGCCCCACGAGCTGCACGGCGTCGCCGTCGGGGTCGACACCGCTCGTCGGGATGTCGATGCGCACCGTCTGGCCCGCGAGCACGCGTGCCGTCACGGGCCGCGGGACGGGCGGGTTGTTGGTGGCCGCGTTGCGCTCGCGCACCGAGATCAGCACGCGCGCCTGCGCCTTCTGCCCGTCGGTCCCCGAGATCGTGTAGATCGCCGTGTAGTTCCCCGCCGTCTCGGGCGCGAGATAGCGCAGGCGGTCCCCCGAGGCGAACAGCAGACCGCCGTCGGCCGGGAGCGGCTGGGCCAGCTCGGGATCGAGGGTGATCTCCTCGCCGTCCGGCTGCTCGTCGTTGGCCAGCACCGGGATGTCGATCGCGTCGCCGACGCGCACCGTGACCTGGTCGTCGGTCGCGATGGGCGGTTGCAGGCGCAGCGGCGTCGCGATCTCGACGACCGTGATCGTGCCGACGGCCTCGGCGATGCCGTTGCTGATGCGGTAGGTGAAGGTCACGGGTTCGTCGAGCGGCCGCGTGAGGGTCACGCGCACGCGACGCTGCTCGAGCACCTCCGCCTGGATCCCGGAGCCGGGCGGGATGTTCATGACGCCCGTCACGACGAGCACGCCGCCCGCCGGGTCGCTGTCGCTCGAGGGCGGATCGACCGTCTGGGAGCTGTTGGCCGTCAGGTACATCGTCTTGGGCGTCGTGATGGGCCGCGTCGAGGCGTCGGCGGGCGCCGTGACATCGATCCGCACGGTGCCCGTGGCGGTCTGGGTGCCATCCGTGACCGTGAACTCGATGTAGTGCGTTCCGACCTGCTCGGAGAGGAAGGTGAAGGTTCCGGCCTCGAAGCTCGCGACGATCGAGGTACCGGCCTTGGGCGGCACGCCGCCCAAGCGGATGGGAGCGTTGCCTCCGCGCACATGCTGCAGCGGGCGCACCGTGATCTCCTCGCCCGAGCTCGCGAGCGCGATCCACGGTTCGACGAGGATCGGCACCTCACCGCGCGCCTTGACGGTCACCTGCAGCGTGCCGTTGGTGCTCGCGCGGCCGTCGGACATCGTCACCGCGACCGTCTTGATGCCCGTGCCCTCACCGCCGTCGACGAAGACGATCACGCCGTCGGGCTTGAACGCCACCTGATCGGGCGCGGCGATCGCGGCGCCCGTCAGGTAGATGGCGTCGCCGTCGGGGTCCACCCAGTCGCCGCTCACCTGGGTCGAGACCCGGTCGCCCTGCCCGACCGTCGCCGTCGAGGTGCGCACCTGACGCGGCGGCGAGTTCTCCTCGGGCCGACGCACCTCGACCGTCACGACGGCGCTCGCCGTGCCACCGCGTCCGTCGCTGATCGTGTACCCGAACCGCACGATGCCGGATGCCGTGTCGGCGAGCGTCAACTGCACCTGCTGATTGCGCGTGACGAGGTCGAGTCGTCCGACGGCCTCGTCGATCTGGTCGACCTGCGTCACGACGAGCACGTCGCCGTTGGGGTCGTAGTCGTTGAGCAGCACGGGCAGCACCGTCGCGCGGCCGGGTCGCGCGCCGAAGGTGTCGTCGACAGCGACGGGCGGCTTCTGCAGCTCCTCGAGCTCGGGGGGCGTCTCGTCGTCGGCCTCCGGTTGCTCGGTCTGCTGCTCCTCGTCGGTGATGAGCTCGTCCCAGTTGTCGATGAGCTCGCCGTCGGCCTGCACGGCCCAGCTCGAGCCGCCCGAGACGTCGTTGAGCGCGACGTGTCCGCCGTTCACGGCGAAGCGCAGGGTGGGGTTGCCGGGCATCTGGGCGAGCGCGAGGCGCACCGCGTCGCCGGAGCCGCACCGTCGCCACCCGACCCCCGAGCTCCACGCGGCGTAGCGGCATCCGTCGACGACCACCGGCGCGGCCGCGACGCCCGCCGCGTCGTCGACGAAGGCGACGGGCTCCCCGCCCAGCATGTCGGCGCCGATGAGCCCTCCCGAGTGGGCGATGAGCACCCGCGCGTTCGCGGGTCCCGGCTCCTGCAGCCGCACGCCCGTGCCGCTCACGGCATCCGCGAGGGGACGCACCCCGGATGCCGTGGCCAGTTCGCGGGTCGTCGTGTCGAGCACGGCCCACCGCTCCCCCACGGCCGTGAGCTGCACGGGGTCGACGTCGGCGGCATCCGGCCCCCACGAGATGTCCCAGCGCTCGTCGACCTCGACGGCGTCGGGTTCCACGCGCCAGACCTGCGCGACCTCGGGCAGGTAGGCCAGCAGCGCACCCGACTCGGTCGCCGTGACGACGGCGCCCACCCCGAGGCTCAGGGTTGCCGGCGACGCGGCGTCGAAGGTGCCGAGATCGCCGCGCGGCAGCAGCCAGACCTCGCCCGTCGCCTGGGCGACGATCGCGACGCGATCCCCCGCGAGCAGCAGCGCGGGACGCTGCGGCGGAAGCGCGACGTCGTCACCGAGCAGCGCGGTCGCGGGATCGACCGTGCGCACGGTCGCGCTCGCCTGATCGACGAGCAGCACCGTCGAACCCGACTGCACGATCCGCGGATCGTCGGCCTCGACCTCGACGACGCTGTCGAGCTCGAACACCTGCGTGTTCGCGCGCCCGATCGCCTGATGCTCGCCGCCCAGCACCCACACCGAGGGGTCGCTGAGGTCCATGCGCTGAGCCGTGTACCCCGTCGAGACGAGCGCGAGGGTCGCCACGAGCGCCGCGACGAGCACGCTGCTCGTGACGGTCGCCACGAGCGAGCGATGAGACGCGATCCAGGCCCGCACGACTCAGCCCCCTGTCACGTCGACGCACTTCTCGGCGCTCGGCGCGCCCAGGGTGCCGTTGCGGTTGACGACGACCGAGAGGCAGACCGTGTCGCCGGGATCGGCGTCGACCACGAACCGGGTCGACTCCTGCAGGGCGGGATTCGAGGCGATACCGTCCTCGGTGAGGGTCAGTTGATATCTGTCGCCGTCGGCGACGCCGGGATCGGGCCAGCTGAACTCCACCCGCCCCTGCCCACCGAGCTCGGCGCGGATGTCGGAGACCACCGGGATGCCGTCGCCCACCGTGCGCAGCAGCACGACGAGCGCGACGACGCCGAGCACCGTCACGAGGGCCGCCGCCGCGGCGAGGATCCAGGTGGTGCGTCGCATGCCCGCGCTCGCCTCCTTGGGCGTGCTCGCCGAGAAGGGGGTGTCGGGGCCGCTGCGGTCGCGCACCGTGCCGACGGGGGCGTAGGCATCCGCGTCGGCCGCGCGGCGACGCCGGCGGCGTCCCGCCTTGGTCGGCGAGGAGCCCGTGCTCACCGGACGCAGCCGCGTGCGCTCCTCCTGGTCGGCGACCGTGCCGAGCGCCCAGTCGTCCATCGCGATCTCCGCCGCCGTCTGCGGCAGCCCGAGTTCGGCCTCGACGAGCTGCAGCTCGCGCACGAACTCGAGCGCGCTCGCCGGCCGCTGCTCCGGACGCCGCGACATCGCCTTCCGCAGCACGGCCTCGAGACTCGCCGGCACATCCGGACGACCGATCGGCTGCGGCCGCGCGCGCGCGATCCGGCCCATGAGGTCGCTCGAGGTGTTCGCACCGCCCGGAACCTCGAACGGCGAACGGCCCGCGAGAAGCGAGTACGTCGTCGCCGCGAGCGACCACACCTCCGAGGCGATCGACCCCGGCGTCTCGTCGAGCAGCACCTCGGGCGCCGACCACGGGATCGACAGCCCCACCGAGTTCTCGTCCTTCTGGGTGCCGAGCGTCGAGGCGATACCGAAATCGGAGAGCACGGGGTGCCCGTACGCGGTCTGCAGGATGTTGGAGGGCTTGATGTCGCGGTGCAGCACGCCCGCGCGGTGCGCCGTCTCGACGGCGGAGCCGATCTTGATCGCGATACGCAGCACCTCGGGCACGGGGATCGGCTCGCGGCGGTAGCGCTCGGAGAGCGAGGCCGAGCACAGCTCCATCACGAGGTACGGTCGACCGTCGCTCGACACGCTCGCCTGATAGACGGTGAGGATCGACGGATGCGCGCTCAGCTGCGCCATGAGGTTCGCCTCGGCCTGGAACATCTGGCGCACCTGGTCGTTGACGACCTCGCTCAGCATGACCTTGACGGCCACCTGGCGACGCGGCATGTTCTGCTCGTAGAGGAAGACGTCGGCGAAGCCGCCCGAACCCAGCACGTGCACGTAGGAGAAACCCGGCAGCACGGGCGGTTGGGAGGGAAGACGTCGCGCCACGATCTACCCCCTCGACCCCGCCGAGCCTTCATTGTAGGCAGAGCGCTCGGCGGGCTCGGGTGCCTCGATCACGTCGACGACGATGACCGTCACGTTGTCGCGCCCGCCCGCGGCGAGCGCCGCGTCCACGAGTGCCGACGCCGTCTCCGCCGCCGAGAGCCGCGCCGCGAGGTGCAGCCGCAGGCGTGACGCGGGCAGCTCCTTCGTGAGCCCGTCCGAGCACAGCAGCAGACGCATCCCGGTGCGCAGCGGCACGCTCCAGAAGTCGGGTCGCGGCGTCTCGTGGAAGCCGAGCGCGCGGGTGACGACGTTCGACTCGGGATGTGTCTCGGCATCCGCCGCCGAGAGCAGGCCCTGGTCGACGAGCTCCTGCACGACCGAGTGATCGTGCGTCACCTGCGCGAGCTCGTGGCCGAGGAAGCTGTAGACGCGGCTGTCGCCGACGTTGAAGACGACGAACGCCGGGTCGACGGAGGTCACATCGAGCACCGCTCCGGTGACCGTCGTGCCTGCTCCGAGCAGCAGCTCGTCGCCGAGGTCGTCGATGTCGTGTGCGGCGAGCGCGAGCGCGTCGCCCACGACCGCGCGATCCACGTCGTCGCGCCCCGCGAGCGCGAGCAGCCGGTCGACGGCCGCGGCGCTCGCCCGGTCACCGGCCGCGTGTCCGCCCATGCCGTCGGCCACCGCGAACACGGGCGGCTGCACGATGACACTGTCCTCGTTGGCCTGCCGCCTGCGGCCCACGTCGCTCACCGCCGCCCAGGCGAGAGTGACCTGCTCGTCGGGACGCCCGGCAAGCGGGAAGCTGCGACGCGCGACATCGTCTCCGTGGCGCGTCATGGCATCCGCTCCTCACGCGGAACGCCACGTGCCGGACCGAGGATCTCGATCACGACCCCCTCGCCGAGGTCGATGCGGGTTCCGGGCGTCACCACGAGCGACTCGCCGCGCAGCAGCGTGCGCACGGGCGAACCGGGCACGCGCACCTCGCTGCCGTTGAGGGTGCGCATATCGGTCGCGACCACCGCGACGCCCTCCTCGCGCAGCTCGAGATGCGTCGAGGAGATGCCGCCGTCGGGACTCGCGACCGCCACGAGGCGCGGCGCCGCAGGCATCGGCACGCGCACGGCACGCGGGCGACGCCCGATATGCACGGGACGATCCAGCTCGATGGGCTCGGCGGAGCCCACCCGCACGCGGTGATGCGGGCGCAGGGCGGCCGGAACCGGCGGGAGCTCGGGCGCCATCCGCGGTTCCGGGAGCTCCCCCGCCGCGCGCACGACCGTGTCTCCGAGCGCGACCTCGACCTCGTCGACGTCGACGAGAGCGGATGCGGCGGCCGGCTTCGCGGCGTGCGGGATGGTGTCGTCGGCGTCGTCGTGCACGCGTCCACCCCCTCCCGGTCGGACGTCCATTCTCCCGCGCCCCGGCTGGGAGCCCGTATCCCCCGAGGGGGTGAGGCGAAAAGCTACTCCCCGATAAACGACATGACGTGCTTGACGCGCGTGTAGTCCTCGAAGCCGTACATCGAGAGGTCCTTGCCGTAGCCGGAGTGCTTGAAGCCGCCGTGCGGCATCTCGGCCACGAGTGGGATGTGGGTGTTGATCCACACGCAGCCGAAGTCGAGCCGCTTCGCGAAGCGCATCGCACGCCCGTGGTCGCGGGTCCAGACGCTCGAGGAGAGCCCGTACTGCACGCCGTTGGCCCAGGCGAGCGCCTCGGCCTCGTCCGAGAAGGTCTGCACCGTGATGACGGGGCCGAAGATCTCGGTCTGGATCGCGTCGTCGTCCTGACGCAGCGCGTCGACGATCGTCGGCTGGATGTAGTAGCCGGCGCCGTCCTGCCGCGCACCGCCCGTCACGACCTCGGCGTGCGGGGGAAGCGCGCCCAGCATCCCCATCACCCGGTCGAGCTGGTTCGCGTTGTTGACGGGGCCGAAGAAGGTGTCGGGGTCGTTCGGCGCACCCGTGCGCACGTTCTCCTTCACGTAGGCGGCGAGCGCCGCCACGAAGTCGTCGTGGGCGTCGCGGTGCACGAGCACGCGCGTCGCGGCCGTGCAGTCCTGCCCGGCGTTGAAGTAGCCGGCCCCCGCGATGCCCTCGGCGGCCTTCGCCATGTCGGCATCCGGGAACACGATGACGGGCGCCTTGCCGCCGAGTTCGAGGTGCACGCGCTTGAGGTCGGACGATGCGGCCCGCGCGACCTCCATGCCGGCGCGCACCGACCCCGTGATCGACACGAGCTGCGGGGTCGGGTGCTCGATCATGCGCGCCCCCGTCGTGCGGTCGCCCGTGATGACGTTGAGCACCCCGGGCGGCAGGAACTCGGCCGCGATCTCGGCGAGCAGCAGCGTCGACTGCGGCGTCGTGTCGGATGGCTTGAGCACGCTCGTGTTGCCCGCGGCGATCGCGGGCGCGAACTTCCACACCGCCATGTTGAGCGGGTAGTTCCACGGCGTCACCTGACCGACGACGCCGATCGGCTCACGGCGGATCGAGCTCGTGTGGTCGGCCATGTACTCCGCCGTCGCGCGCCCCTCGAGCACCCGCGCCGCACCGGCGAAGAAGCGGATCTGATCGACGGAGAGCATGATCTCGTCGCCGACGAGGCTCGCGCGCGGCTTGCCGGTGTCCTGCGACTCGAGATCGGCGAACTCCTCCGCGCGCTCCTCCATCTTGTCGGCGATGCGGAAGAGGGCAAGTTGTCGCTCGGCGGGCGTGGTCTCACCCCAGCTCTCGAAAGCGGCAGCCGCCGCTGCGTAGGCGGCATCCACATCCGCTTCTCCCGAGACGGGCGAGCTCGCGTAGCTCTGCTCGGTCGCGGGGTCGATCACCTCGAAGCTCTCGTCAGATCGGGCATCGACGTACTCGCCATTGATGAAGTTGCGCAGGATCCGTTCGGCCATGTGGCCACCATAACCGCTAATGCGCGGGGTCGGAACTGCTGATTTCGTCGCAATCAGCGCCCGAGATTGCGGATTCGCTTGTCGCGACCCGCCGTCGATGAGAGAATCGAGCGCATGACGCCCCGCAACCGCCCCATCGCCCTCGACGATGTCTCGAAGGCGATCATCGAACAGTTGCAGGAAGACGGTCGTCGGTCGTACGCCGAGATCGGCAAGGCCGTCGGGCTGTCGGAGGCGGCGGTGCGTCAGCGCGTGCAGAAGCTCACCGAGGCGGGCGTCATGCAGGTGGTCGCCGTGACCGACCCGATGCAGCTGGGCTTCTACCGGCAGGCCATGGTCGGCATCCGGGTGACGGGCGACAGCCGTGCCGTCGCTCAGAAGCTCAGCGACATCCCCGCCGTCGACTACGTCGTGCTCACCGCGGGCAGCTTCGACATCCTCGCCGAGATCGTGTGCGAGAACGATGACGACCTCATCGAACTGCTCAACGACCGCATCCGCCGCATCGACGGCGTGCAGGCGACCGAGACCTTCGTCTATCTGAAGCTGCAGAAGCAGCTCTACAACTGGGGAACCAGGTGATCGCACCATGACCATGACCGATTCAGCCCTGAGCGCGCAGACCGAGGCCGAGCTGCAGCAGAAGGCCAAGGACCACCTCTGGATGCACTTCACGCGCCAATCGGTGCTCGAAGAGCACGGCGCGCCCATCATCGTGAAGGGCGAGGGGCACCACATCTGGGATTCCCACGGCAAGAAGTACTTCGACGGGCTCTCGGGCCTGTTCGTCGTCAACGCCGGCCACGGACGTCGACGGCTCGCCGAGGTCGCCGCGAGGCAGGCCGAGGAGCTCGCGTTCTTCCCGCTCTGGTCGTACGCGCATCCCTCGGCGATCGAGCTCGCCGACCGCCTCGCCGACTACGCGCCCGGCGACCTCAACCGCGTGTTCTTCACGACGGGAGGCGGCGAGGCCGTCGAGACCGCCTTCAAGCTCGCCAAGTACTACTGGAAGCTGCAGGGCCGCGGCACCAAGCACAAGGTGATCTCGCGCTACGTCGCCTACCACGGCACGCCGCAGGGCGCGCTCGCGATCACCGGCATCCCCGCGATGAAGGAGATGTTCGAGCCCGTCACGCCCGGCGGTTTCCGGGTGCCGAACACCAACTTCTACCGCGCGGACGAGATGGGCTTCCCCGGCGGCACCGAGGAGGAATTCGGCCTCTGGGCGGCGAACCGCATCGAGGAGATGATCAACTTCGAGGGCCCCGAGACGATCGCCGCGGTGTTCCTCGAGCCGGTGCAGAACTCGGGCGGATGCTTCCCGCCGCCGAAGGGCTACTTCCAGCGGGTGCGTGAGATCTGCGACCGCTACGACGTGCTGCTCGTGGCCGACGAGGTCATCACGGGCTTCGGACGCATCGGCGACATGTTCGCCTCGACCACCTACGACATCCGCCCCGACATGATCACGTGCGCCAAGGGCATGACGAGCGGCTACTCGCCCATCGGCGCGTGCATCGTCTCGGATCGCCTGTACGAGCCATTCCGTCACGGCACCACGGCGTTCTACCACGGCTACACCTTCGGCGGTCACCCCGTCTCGAGCGCTGTCGCCCTCGAGAACCTCGCGATCTTCGAGGAGGAGGGGCTCGTCGAGCGTGTCAAGCAGAACTCGCCCCTGTTCCGGGCGGCTCTCGAGCGGCTCAGGGATCTGCCGATCGTGGGCGACGTGCGCGGTGACGGCTACTTCTTCGGCATCGAGCTCGTGAAAGACAAGGCCACCAAGGAGACCTTCAACGACGACGAGTCGGAGCGCCTGCTGCGCGGGTTCCTCTCGAAGGCGCTCTTCGACGCGGGGCTGTACTGCCGCGCCGACGACCGCGGCGACCCCGTCGTGCAGCTGGCTCCCCCGCTGACGATCGGTCCCGCCGAGTTCGACGAGATCGAGTCGACACTGCGCTCGGTGCTCACCGAGGCCTGGTCGCGGCTGTAGCCCACCCGGGCCTTCCCATCTCAAGGAGCCCGGCAACCCGTCTCAAGGAGTGGGTGTGACGGATGTGGCGGGAGTAGGCGGATGAGGCCCGGCCCGGATGCGGACTCCTTGAGACGGGTTGCACACCTCCTTGAGATGGGACGCGGATGAGCGGATGCGCGGGGCGAGTGCCGTGAGCGGGTACCGCGGGCTGTCGTACTGGCACGACTCCGTCGCGGAGGCCGGCGACGCGCTCGAGCGGCGCGCGCCGCTGCCGGGCGACACGGATGCGGATGTCGCGATCGTCGGCGGCGGCCTGACCGGACTGTGGACGGCGTGGTACCTGCTGCAGCGCGAGCCGGGCGCGCGCATCCTCGTGCTCGAGAAGGAGATCGCCGGCTTCGGCGCCTCCGGCCGCAACGGCGGCTGGTGCAGCGCCCTGTTCCCGCGCTCGACCGCATCGCTCGCGGCGAGGCACGGACGGGATGCGGCGCTCGCGATGCGGCGCGCGATGATCGACACGGTCGGCGAGGTGGGTCGCGCCGCGACCGAGGCCGGCATCGACTGCGACTACGCGCGCGCCGGCACCGTCGTCTACGCGCGCTCGGCGCCGCAGGAGCGCGCGGCCCGCGCCGACGTCGCCGAGGCGGCGGATCACGGTGTCGACCCGCTCGAGTGGTGGGGTGCCGAGCGGGTGCACGCCGTGGGCGCGCGCGGTGCCGTGTACGACCCGAACTGCGCACGCCTGCACCCCGGCAAGCTCGTGCGGGGGCTCGCGCGGGCGCTCGAGACGCGCGGCGTGCGGATCGCAGAGGGCACGTCGGTCACGCGGGTCGATCCCGGCCGTGTCGAGACCGACCGCGGCATCGTCACGTGCGACCGCGTCGTCATCGCGATCGAGGGCTACGGCGCCACCCTGCCCCAGACGCGCCGCCGCATCCTGCCCCTGTACTCGCTCATGATCGCGACCGAACCGCTGCCCGAGGCCTTCTGGGACGAGATCGGCATGCCGCACGGCCGCACCTTCAGCGACTACCGGCACCTGCTCGTCTACGGCCAGCGCACCGCCGACAACCGCTTCGCCTTCGGCGGGCGCGGCGCCCGCTACCACTGGGGCAGTGCCATCCGAGGCGACTACGACCGGGTCGAGCGGGTGTTCACGCACCTGCGTCGCACGCTCGGCGAGCTGTTCCCCGGCATCGCGGATGCGGCGGTGACGCACCGCTGGGGCGGCCCGCTCGGGGTGCCGCGCGACTGGCACGCGGCCGTGCGCTACGACCCGGCCACCCGCATCGGCTGGGCCGGCGGCTACGTCGGCGACGGGCTCTCGACGACGAATCTCGCCGGGCGCACGCTCGCCGAGCTGCTCACGGGGGCCGACACCGAGCTCACGCGCTTGCCGTGGGTGGGCCATCGCTCACCCGATTGGGAGATCGAGCCGCTGCGCTTCCTCGGAGCGAACGCGGGCCTCGCCGCCATGAACCTCGCGGACGCCGAGGAGCGCCTCACGCGGCGCGGCTCGCTCGTCGCGCGCGCCATGGGGCCGCTCATCGGGCACTGAGGGTCTGTCAAGGGGCTGCCGACTCCCCACGCAGGCGTCTACCGTGGCGCCATGGCCACTTCGACCACGACCGACGAGACGCCGCGCGCCCACGCCCGCCGCACAGCGCATCCGGTGCTCTCGATCCTCGCGTTGCTCGGCTCGATCGTGCTCGCGAACGCCGTGGGCCTGCTCGGCTCGCTCGCGACCATGCCGAACGTCGACGGCTGGTACGCGGATGCCGACAAGGCTCCGTGGAGTCCGCCGAACGTGGTCTTCGGGCCGGTCTGGACCGCGCTGTACCTCGCGATGGCGGTCGCGGCCTGGCTCGTCTGGATGAGGCGCCACGAGGGGGCGGTGCGTCCCGCGCTCATCGCGTACCTCGTGCAGCTCGTGCTCAACGGCGCCTGGACACCCGTCTTCTTCGCGCTCTATCCCGCGATCGGCACGACGGCGCTGTGGCTCGCGTTCGGCATCATCGTGGCGCTCATCGCGGCCGTCATCTTCACGATTCTGCGGTTCTGGCCCATCAGCCGGCTCGCCGCCGTGCTGCTCATGCCGTACCTGGGGTGGATCATCTTCGCGGCCAGCCTCAACGTCTGGGTGGCTGCGGCGAACTGAGGTCGGTCACTCCGCGGGGAACAGGGCGTCGATCGCGGCGAGCTCGGCGTCCGAGGCGCGCCACCCGGAACCCGCGCGGGCGTTCGCGACGATCTGCTCGGGCCGCGTCGCCCCCGCGATGACGCTCGAGAGCTCCGGCCGGGCGAGGAACCAGCCGAAGGTCGCCTCGAGGATGCCGATGCCCCGCTCCTGGGCGAAGCGCTCGAAGGCCTCGATCGCGTCCCACGGCGCGTTGTCGGCGATGTGCGGTCGCTGACGCGCGATCCGGGTGTCGGCGGGACGCTCGGAGCGGCTGAACTTGCCCGTGAACAGCCCGTTGGCGAGCGGGAAGTAGGGCAGGAAGCCGAGGCCGCGCTCACGCACGGCGGGAAGCAGCTCGCGCTCGACACCGCGCTCGAGCAGGCTGTACTCGTTCTGCGCCGAGACGAAGCGGGCCGTGCCGCGATCGCTCGCGAGGTCGTCGGCCTCGTGCAGCTGCGCCGCGTCGAGGTTCGAATGCCCGATCGCGCGCACCTTGCCCTCGCGCACGAGCTCGTCGAGCGCCCCGAGCGTCTCGTCGATCGGGGTGAGCGGATCGGGCGTGTGCAACTGGTAGAGGTCGATATGGTCGGTCTGCAGTCGGGTGAGCGAGCCCTCGACGGCGGCCCGGATGTAGGCGCGGCTTCCCCGCGGACCGAGCTCGGCGAGGGGGGACGGATAGTCCTGGTGACCGAACTTGGTCGCGACGACCGCTTCGTCGCGGCGACCGCGCAGCGCCTCTCCCAGCAAGCGCTCGCTCAGGCCGTACTCGGCGCCGTACATGTCGGCCGTGTCGAAGAGGGTGACGCCCGCATCGAGGGCGGCCGTCACCACGGCGGTGGCACCGTCCTGGGTCTCGGTGCGCGTGCCGGTTCGGCCGAGATTGTTGCAGCCGAGCCCGACGACCGAGACGTGCAACGACGAGGTTCCGAGAACGCGGGTCTCCATGACTCGAGACTACGTGTACTCCTCCCCAACTCGCGGTTACTCCGGTTGTCCCGCGATGTCCGATTCCCGCCGGTGAGCGTCGGATGCCGGGGTTACGCTCGTGCCATGATCCTCCCGCCCCCCTCTCCCGAATCCACGGTCCCCGCACCCGTCGCCGACGACGACCCGACGCCGGAACCCGTGGCCCTGCGCCGCATCCCGAGCCCCATCGGGCGCATCGAGGTCGTCGGCAACGGCACCGCGATCATCTCGCTCGCGATCGAGCACGACGGAGCCCTCCCCCACGACGGCCACGACGAGCGCCCCGACGCGGTCACCGACCTCGCCGCGCGCCAGCTCGAGGAGTACTTCGCGGGGCATCGGCACGAGTTCGACGTGCCCGTGTCGCTCGAGCGCGGCACGGCCTTCCAGCGTGCGGTGTGGGCGCAGCTCGTCGAGCTGCAGTGGGGCGAGGTGGTCTCCTACGGCGAGCTCGGCCAGGTCACGGGGCGCGAGCATGCCGGCCGCGCGATCGGCGGCGCCGTCGGGGCGAACCCCGTTCCCATCATCGTTCCGTGCCATCGTGTGCTCGGAGTGAACGGCGTCATCACGGGGTACTCGGCCGGCGAGGGCATCCCGACGAAGTCGTGGCTGCTCGAGCACGAGGGCATCGCGCACAAGCTGCCGACCGGTCTGCGTCCGGATCCGCAGGCCATGCTCGACCTCCCCGACGCGGAGCCCGCGGCGTGAGGCCGTCGCTCGTCGTCGGCGACGACGGAACGGCGCGATGCGGATGGGTGGGCGACGACGCCGAGTACCGCCGCTACCACGACGAGGAGTGGGGGCACGCGCTGCACGGCGACCGCGAGCTCTTCGAGAAGCTCTCGCTCGAGGGGTTCCAAGCCGGCCTCTCCTGGATCACGATCCTGCGACGCCGACCGACCTTCCGCGCCGCCTTCCGGGGATTCGACATCGACACCGTCGCGAGCTTCGACGATGACGACGTCGAGCGTCTGCTGGCCGACAGCGGCATCATCCGCAACCGCGCGAAGATCGAGGCGACGATCTCGAACGCGCGCGTGACGCAGCGGCTCGTCGCCGAGGCGCCCGGCGAGCTCGACCGGATCATCTGGTCGTTCGCTCCCCCGGCACGCGCCCACCGGCCGGCCGCACTGAGCGACATCCCCGCCGTCACCCCCGAGGCGACAGCGCTCAGCAGAGCCCTCAAGAAGCTCGGGTACCGCTTCGTCGGTCCCACGACGATGTACGCGCTCATGCAGTCCGCAGGCCTCGTCGACGATCACGTCGTGGGCTGCTGGCGAGCGAGCTGACCCTCAGACGACGAGGTCGAGCTCGCCGGGCGCTCCCGGCTCGAGACGGATGCCGGAGCCTGCAGCCCAGGCGAGCAGCGACGCCACATCCGGATGGTCCACACCTGCGAGCAGGATCGCCCGCACGAGGCGTCCCTTGCCCGCCTTGTTGAAGTGGTTGAGAGCGCGCTTGCGACCGCCCTCGTCGCTCACGACCCGCACGAAGACGGCGTCCTCACGATCGGGCACCGGGCCGAGTGCCGCGTAGGCCTCCGAGCGCAGATCCAGCAGCAGACCCCGCTCCTGCGCCACGACGGCAGAGACCGCGGGTGCCCAGAGCTTCTTCAGCGAGACGCCGGGCACCCGCGAGTCCGCCGAGAGCCGGTAAGCCGGGATCGCGTCGAGCGCGCGCGTCAACCCGAAGAGCGCCGACGCGATCGCGACATGCTCATGAGCGAAGTCGAGTGCGGTGGCCGGCAGCGCTCCGACGTCGAGGGCGTCGTAGAGCACGCCGTCGTAGCGTTCGAGCGCCGGCAGCACGGGCGAGCGACGGATGCGGCGGTTGCGCTCGACCTCGTGGGCCTGCGTCGCACCGAGCTTGAGCGCGGCCGCGGCCGCCGCCGGATCGCGCGAGAGCTCCTCGAGGGCCGACAGCGCGGTGCGCCGTGCCGCTCCCAGCTCGGGGAAGCTCAGCTCACGCAGGGCGAGACGCGTGCCGTCCGCCCCGCCCTCGCGCTTGGTCTCGGAGGGCGGCAGCAGGATCAGCACGTCAGCGTTGCAGGAACGCGAGCGCGCGTTCCACGTTGACACCGAGCGGTTCGACCGAGTCGAGGGTGATCCGTGCGATCGCGCCGCTCGGTCCCGTCCAGTCCTCCCACTCGTCGAGACTCTGCTCCACGGCGAAGGTCTCGGGCAGCGACGCCGCGGCGAGGCGCGCGGCACGCGCGGTCAGCCGCTGCTCGTGCAGCTGGGCGTCGGAGCAGACCACCTCGATGAAACGGATCTCGGCCTTCTGCCGCTCGGCGAGCTTGAGCCACTGCTCACGCGCCGGGTTCACGGCGTTGACCGCGTCGACGATGATGCTGGCGCCGCCTCCGATGACGGCGTCGGCGAACGCCTCGGCGACGAGGTACGCGGCGAGCCCCGTCGGCTGGTCGGCGTCGATGCCCGCCGACAGGATCGCGGCCTCGATGGGATCGACCGAGACGACCGGCACCCCCATCCGGTTGCCGACGACCTCGGCGATCGTGCTCTTGCCTGCTGCGGGAAGTCCCGCCATCACGATGAGCATGGCTCTACTGTATGAGCGTCCGCCGTCCGGGTCATCCCCCGGACGGCGGAGACGCTCAGACCAGTTCGGCGGTGCCGGCGACGATCGTGACCGTGTCGCCCTGCACCGAGAGGAAGCCGTCCTCGACCCGCGCCGTCACGACGGTGCCGTCGGTCGCGGTCACGCGCGACTCGCCCGGCGCGAGGATCGCGAGCACGGGCTCGTGACCGGTCAGGATGCCGATCTCACCCTCGGTGGTGCGGGCGATGACCTGCGTGGCCTCGCCCGTCCACAGCTCGCGTTCCGCCGAGACGACGGCGACGTTGAGGGCCATGATCAGCCGTTCTCCTTCTGCAGCTGAGCCCAGCGCTCCTCGACATCCGAGATCGACCCGACGTTGAAGAAGGCCTGCTCGGCGACGTGGTCGAAGTCACCGCGCACGATCGCGTCGAACGACTCGATCGTGTCGCGCAGCGGAACGGTCGAACCCTCGACGCCCGTGAACTTCTTGGCCATGTAGGTGTTCTGCGAGAGGAACTGCTGGATGCGACGCGCGCGGGAGACGGTGATCTTGTCTTCCTCGGAGAGCTCGTCGACACCGAGGATCGCGATGATCTCCTGGAGCTCCTTGTTCTTCTGCAGGATCGCCTTCACCGAGGTCGCGACGCGGTAGTGGTCCTCGCCCAGGTAGCGCGGGTCCATGATGCGCGAGGTCGAGGTCAGCGGGTCGACCGCGGGGTACAGGCCCTTAGACGCGATCTCACGCGAGAGCTCGGTCGTCGCGTCGAGGTGCGCGAAGGTCGTGGCCGGCGCGGGGTCGGTGTAGTCGTCGGCCGGCACGTAGATCGCCTGCAGCGAGGTGATCGAGTGACCGCGCGTCGAGGTGATGCGCTCCTGCAGGATGCCCATCTCGTCGGCGAGGTTCGGCTGGTAGCCCACCGCGGAGGGCATGCGGCCGAGCAGCGTCGACACCTCGGAACCCGCCTGCGTGAAGCGGAAGATGTTGTCGATGAACAGCAGCACGTCCTGCTTCTGCACGTCGCGGAAGTACTCGGCCATGGTGAGGGCCGAGAGGGCCACGCGCAGACGCGTTCCCGGGGGCTCGTCCATCTGGCCGAAGACGAGCGCGGTCTTGTCGAAGACGCCCGCCTCCTCCATCTCGTGGATGAGGTCGTTGCCCTCACGCGTGCGCTCGCCGACCCCGGCGAACACCGACACACCACCGTGGTCCTGTGCGACGCGCTGGATCATCTCCTGGATGAGCACCGTCTTGCCGACGCCTGCGCCGCCGAAGAGGCCGATCTTTCCACCCTGCACGTAGGGGGTGAGCAGGTCGATGACCTTGATGCCGGTCTCGAAGAGCTGCGTCTTCGACTCGAGCTGGTCGAAGGCCGGGGGCTTGCGGTGGATGGGCCAGCGCTCGGTGACCTCGATCTGCTCGCCGGGCTCGCCGTTGAGGACCTCGCCCGTGACGTTGAAGACGCGTCCCTTGGTGACGTCGCCGACGGGCACCGAGATGGCAGCACCCGTGTCGCGCACCTCCTGGCCGCGCACGAGACCGTCCGTCGGCTTGAGCGCGATCGCGCGCACGAGGTCGTCGCCCAGGTGCTGCGCCACCTCGAGGGTGATCGTCGTCGTCTCGTCGCCGATCGTGATGTCGGTCTTGAGCGCGTTGTAGATGTCGGGAAGTGCGTCGTGCGGGAACTCGATGTCGACGACGGGGCCCGTGACGCGTGCGATGCGTCCGACGCCGCCGGCGGAGGCGGTCGAGCTGTCCTGCGCCTTCTTGGTAGCGGTAGCCATGGTCTCTCTTTTCTTGATCGTTACTTCGCCGGGCCGAGGGCGTCTGCGCCGCCCACGATCTCGGAAATCTGCTGGGTGATCTCCGCCTGACGCGCGTTGTTGGCGAGGCGGGTGTAGTCGCGGATGAGCTTGTCGGCGTTGTCGCTCGCGGACTTCATCGCCTTCTGCGTCGCGGCCTGCTTCGAGGCGGCCGACTGCAGGAGGGCGTTGAAGATGCGCGACTCGATGTACACCGGAAGCAGCGTGTCGAGCACGGCCTCGGGCTCCGGCTCGAACTCGTAGAGCGGGAAGATCTCGGTGTCGCCCGGATCCTCCACGCCTTCCACGACCTCGAGCGGCAGCAGGCGGACCACCTCGGGCTCCTGCGTGAGCATCGACACGAAGCGGTTGTAGACGATGTGGATCTCGTCGACGCCGCCCTCATCGGTCGGCTGCACGAAGCGGGCGACGATCTCCTCGCCGATCTCCTGCGCGGTCGCGAAGCTCGGGGTGTCGGTGTCGCCGATCCACGACCGCTCGGGCGTGCGCCTGCGGAAGTTGAAGTAGCCCACACCGCGGCGGCCGACGACGTAGTGCACGACCTCCTTGCCCTGCTCGGTGAGCAGGGTCGTGAGCTCCTCGCTCTCGCGCAGCACGTTCGCGTTGAACGCGCCCGCGAGACCGCGGTCGGAGGTGAAGACGACGACCGCAGCGCGGCGGATCGTCTCGGGCTCGGTCGTGAGCACGTGATCCACGTTGGAGTAGCTCGCGACCGCCGAGACGGCGCGCGTCACCGCACGCGCATACGGCGCGGACGCCGACACGCGCTGGAGCGCCTTCTGGATGCGGCTGGCCGCGATCAGCTCCATGGCACGGGTGATCTTCTTGGTCGTCTGGGCAGAGCGGATCTTCTGCCGGTAGACCCGAAGCTGGGCTCCCATGTCCTATCTCTTCCTGTCGAGGGTTCGGTGCGGGCGTGGTCCGACGAGGCGGATCAGCGCTTGCCCTTCACGATGCGCTCCTGGTTGACGTCCTCGACCTCGGTGGCGTCGAACTCCTCGGTGCCGACACCGGGTGCACCCTCGCCGGGCTGGAACTCGAGCACGAAGGCGTCGACGGCCTTCTCGAGCTCGGCCTCGGTCGCGTCGTCGAGCACGTTGGTCTCGCGCAGGGTGTCGAGGATCTTCGTGTTGCGCGCGAGGTGGTCGAGCAGCTCGGCCTCGAAGCGCAGCACGTCCTCGACGGGGATCGTGTCGAGCTTGCCCTTCGTGCCGGCCCAGATCGAGACGACCTGCTGCTCGACGGGGAACGGCGAGTACTGCGGCTGGCGCAGCAGCTCCGTCAGGCGAGCACCACGGTCGAGCTGGCGACGACTCGTGGCGTCGAGGTCGGAGGCGAAGAGCGCGAACGCCTCGAGCGCGCGGTACTGGGCGAGCTCGAGCTTGAGCGTTCCCGAGACCTTCTTGATGCTCTTGACCTGCGCATCGCCACCGACGCGGGAGACCGAGATGCCGACGTCGACCGCGGGACGCTGGTTGGCGTTGAACAGGTCGGACTGCAAGAAGATCTGCCCGTCGGTGATCGAGATCACGTTGGTGGGGATGTAGGCCGAGACGTCGTTGGCCTTCGTCTCGATGATCGGCAGACCCGTCATCGAGCCGGCGCCGAGCTCGTCGGAGAGCTTGGCGCAACGCTCGAGCAGACGCGAGTGCAGGTAGAAGACGTCACCGGGGTACGCCTCGCGGCCCGGCGGGCGGCGCAGCAGCAACGACACGGCACGGTAGGCCTCGGCCTGCTTCGACAGGTCGTCGAAGATGATGAGCACGTGCTTGCCGCCGTACATCCAGTGCTGGCCGATGGCCGAACCGGTGTAGGGGGCGAGGTACTTGAAGCCCGCGGGGTCGGAGGCGGGAGCCGCGACGATCGTCGTGTACTCCATCGCGCCGGCGTCCTCGAGGGCGCCCTTCACGGCGGCGATCGTCGAGCCCTTCTGGCCGATCGCGACGTAGATGCAGCGCACCTGCTTGTTGACGTCGCCGGAGTCCCAGTTGGCCTTCTGGTTGATGATCGTGTCGATCGCGATGGCCGTCTTGCCCGTCTGGCGGTCGCCGATGATGAGCTGACGCTGGCCGCGGCCGACGGGGATCATCGCGTCGATCGCCTTGATGCCGGTCTGGAGCGGCTCGTGCACGCTCTTGCGCTGCATGACGCCGGGTGCCTGCAGCTCGAGGGCGCGGCGCCCCTCGGCGACGATCTCGCCGAGGCCGTCGATGGGGTTGCCGAGCGGGTCGACCACGCGACCGAGGAACGCGTCGCCGACGGGCGACGAGAGCACCTCGCCCGTGCGGGTGACGGGCATGCCCTCTTCGATGCCGGTGAACTCGCCGAGCACGATGACACCGATCGAGTCCTCGTCGAGGTTGAGCGCGAGGCCGAGCGTGCCGTCGTCGAAGCGCAGCAGCTCGTTCGCCATGGCGCCCGGGAGCCCCTCGACGTGCGCGATGCCGTCGGCCGCGTCGATGACGGTGCCGACCTCGGTCGTCGTGGTCTTGGCCGGCTCGTAGCCGGCGACGAAATCCTTGAGCGCGGAACGGATCTCGTCCGGGCTGATCGTGATGTCTGCCATGTCTCTTCCTTGGAGTGGTGCGTGAGCGCCGGGTCAGCCGGCCAGTCGGATGCGGAGGTCGGCCAGGCGTGAGGCGACGGTTCCGTCGATGACGTCGTCGCCGATCTGCACGCGCAGGCCGCCGACGATGGTCGGGTCGATGATGAGGTTGATGCGCAGCGCGCGTCCGTAGCGAACCGAGAGCGCCTTCTCGAGGGCGGCCAGCTGCGCCGAGGACGGCCGCACCGCGGAGGTGACGGTCGCGACGATCGCCCCCTGGGCATCCGCGATGATGTCCGCGGCCCCCGAGAGGAGCTGCCCGATGCGGCGGCCGCGCGGGCTCTGCACGAGGTGGCGCACGATCACGAGAGTTGCGGGCTGCACCTTGCCGGCGAGCAGCGCGTCGACGAGGGCCGCCTTGGCCTCCGCGGCGCCGAGCTTGCTGCCGACGGCGAGCTCGAGCTCGTGGTCGGTCGCGACGGTGCTGCCGAACGCGAACAGCTCGTTCTCGAGACCCGCGTCGGGGCCCGCCGCGACGGCGATCGCACGGATGCCGAGCTCCTCGATGCCGGCCACCAGCTCGCCGGGTGTCGACCAGCGCGAGGCGACGGCGCCCGTGAGCACCTGCGAGGCGGCCGGGTCGAGCGCGCCGAAGATCGAGGCCAGCAGGCCCGCCTTGCGGTCGGCCGCGACAGCCGGGTCGGCGAGCACGGAGCGCAACTGCCCCGACGACTCGATCGCGCGCCCGGCGGCGAGCAGCTGCTCACCCGTGGCGAGGGACACGCCCCCGGCCGCCGCGAGCGTGCGCTTCGCGGCCGCGAGCGCTTCGCGTGACGCCGAACCCATCTACTTGCCCGCCTTCGCCTTCTCGTCGGCCTCGAGGTCCGCGAGGAACCGGTCGACCACGGCAGCGGCCTTCTTGTCGTCGGCGAGGGTCTCGCCGATGACGCCGGAGGCCAGGTCGAGCGCGAGGCTTCCGACCTCGGAACGCAGCGAGACGAGAGCGGCGGAGCGCTCGGCCTCGATCTGCGTCTGGGCGTTCGCGACGATGCGCGCGGCCTCGGACTGCGCCTGCTCCTTGAGCTCGGCGAGGATCGCCTGCCCGTCGGTGCGCGCCTGCTCGCGGATGCGAGCCGCCTCGGCACGTGCCTCGGCGAGCTGGGCGGTGTACTCGTCGCGGGCCGCGGATGCGGCGGCTTGCGCCTCTTCGGCCTTCTTGAGCCCGCCTTCGATCGCCTCGGCACGGGCGTCGAGCGCGCGGTTCATGCGCGGCACGACGAAGATCGCGACGACGATCAGCAGGGCGACGAAGATGATCGACGAGTAGATGATGTCGTAGTCCGCGGGAATCAGCGGATTGGGAGCATCCTCCGCGCGAACGTCGAGGAATGCACGCAGCATCCCGACCTCCTTCAGTGGGTACGGACGCGGATCAGGCGGGGGCGGTGAACGGGATGAAGCCCGTGGCGATCGCGACGAAGGCGAGAGCCTCGGTGAACGCGATGCCGAGGAACATCAGACCGGTCAGGCGGCCCTGCAGCTCGGGCTGGCGGGCCACGGCCTCGATCGTCTTGCCGACGACGATGCCCACGCCGATGGCGGAGCCGATCGTGGCGAGGCCGAACGCGATGGGAGCGAGGTATCCAACGATGTTCACGGAATTTCCTTTTCTGTGATGGGGTCTTGCGGAGTGTGCCCGGCGAGGCCGGAAGGTCAGTGCTCTTCCGACAGCGAGAGCTGGATGTAGACGGCGGCGAGGAAGGTGAAGACGTAGGCCTGCAGCACGGCCACGAGGATCTCGAACACCGTGAACGCGGCGCCGAAGGCGAAGGTGCCGAGGCCGAGCAGTCCGAGGAAGTTGCCGTCGGCGAGCACCGTGAAGAAGAAGAAGTGGGTCGCGGAGAAGCAGAGCACGAGCAGCAGGTGACCCGCCACCATGTTCATGAGAAGTCGGAGCACGAGCGTCACCGGACGCAGGATGAACGTCGAGATGAGCTCGATCGGCGCGACGATGAAGTACAGGTACCAGGGGACGCCCGCCGGGAAGAGCGAGTTTTTGAAGTAGCGGAAGCCGAACTTCTTGATGCCCGCGTAGATGAACATCACGTACGAGACGACCGCGAGCACGAGCGCCGTGCCGATGACCGAGGTTCCCGCGATGTTGAAGAACGGGATGATGCCGGTGAGGTTCAAGCCCAGGATGAGGATGAACATCGCCATGAGCGGCGCCATGAACCGCTTGCCGTCTTTCTCGCCGAGCGACTCGATGACGATGTTGTTGCGCACGAAGCCGAGCGCGAACTCGTTGATGACCTGACCGCGGCCCGGCACGACCTTCATCTTGCGCGTCGCGAGCAGCAACCACACGATGAGCAGGATCGTCACCACGATGCGGATGAGCATGATCCGGTTGAGCTCGAAGGGCGTGCCTTCGAAGAGGATCGCGGGCGGGAAGAACTCGTTCAGCGACGGCCCGTGGAAACCTCCGCTGCCATGGTCGTCGTCGAATTGAGCCATGGGGATGAGGGCGGAAGCTAGCAGCGCTGACTCCAAGCTCGGGGCGTGCGACCACGCGGCGATGGAATGGGGTTGGTCTCAGCCTATCAGGGCCGAGGGGCAGCTCAGGACGCCCTCACCCGGCTTTCTGCTCGTCGGAGGGGAGAGCGACGTCGACGTACGGCGTGCGGGCGCGCACGAACGCGAACCCGTCGATCACGAGCGAGCCCAGCACGGCCGCGATGATGGTGAAGAAGAAGACCCACGCGTCGAGCCACGGCTGACCGCGGAGCCACGTCATGAACACGAAGAAGACGAGGAGCTTGACGACCGAGGTGCCCAGCACGATCCCGTAGAACACCGGGCTGTTGGGGTCGCCCACCGTGACCCGTCGCCCCAGCAGCATGCTGGCCGCGGTGAGCGCGAGGAACGCGAAGGCGAGGGCCGATCCGAGCAGCCCGCCCCACAGCCCCGGGAGCCCTGCCACGAGCAGGCCCACTCCCCCGGCGACGACGGCGAGCACGGCGGCGAAGACGGCGCCCCAGCGCAGGGCCGTCGTCAGGATGGGATTGTGTTGCGGGGCGCTCATGCGGAGCTCTCCTTCGTGTGCAGGCGGCCGAGGGCGTCGTCGGTGACGTCGTCCGTCTCGTCGGGGTCGGATGCGTCGGCCGCATCGGATGCGGCGTCGAGCGGGTCGTAGCGCGCGATGGTGGCAGCGTCGGCCGAGGTGGCATCGGTGCTCTGGGCGACCGATTCGATGGCCTTGCGTCGGCTGAGCGGCGCGAGCGTCACGATCGTGCAGACGACGAGGCCGAGCGCGGTCGCGAGCGCGGCCCACCAGGTGTCGATGAACAGGAACAGCAGCATGCCGATCGAGGCCGCCCCCGTCCACGCGTACAGGATCAGCACGGCGTGCAGGTGCGAGTGCCCCATGTCGAGCAGGCGATGGTGCAGGTGCTTGCGATCGGCCGTGAAGGGCGACTTGCCCGCGCGCAGGCGCCGGATGATGGCGAGCCCGAAGTCGAGCAGCGGCACCACGAGGATCGCGAAGGGCAGCAGCAGCGGGATGAGCGCGGGGAACAGCTGCCGGGCGCTGCCGACCGTCTCCTCGAGCCGGTCGGGGTCGATCTGCCCGGTGACCGCGATCGTCGAGGCGGCCATGAGCAGGCCGACGAGCAGCGCGCCCGCGTCGCCCATGAAGAGCCGTGCCGGATGCCAGTTGAGCGGCAGGAAGCCGATGCAGGCGCCGATGAGCACGGCCGAGATGAGCTGCGCGAGGTTGAAGTAGTCGCTCTGACCGGTGGGGCCGGAGGAGATCACGAAGACGTACACCGAGAACACGCCGTTCGCGATGATCGCGACACCCGAGACGAGTCCGTCGAGTCCGTCGATGAAGTTGATGGCGTTCATCACGAGCACGATCACGATGACCGTGATGACGAGCGACTGCCACGGCGCGAGGGTCACGATGACCGAGCGGGATGCCTCGGCGCCCCCGAACAGCTTGGGCAGTGGGAACGAGAGGAACTGGATGCCGCTCCACGCGAGCAGCGCCGCCGCGAGCAGCTGCCCGGCGAGCTTGGTGAGCCAGTCGAGATCCCAGATGTCGTCGGCGACGCCGATGAGCACGATCATGAGGGCGGACCCCAGCAGCCCCCAGATGTGCGCGGGCTGCGAGTAGACGATCGCGAGCGGCGGCAGGAACGACCCGACGGCGAAGGCTGCGACGACGCCGAGGAACATGGCGACGCCGCCGAGCCGCGGTGTGGGGCGCGTGTGCACGTCGCGTGCGCGGATCTTCGGGTACAGCCGGAAGCGCGTCGAGAGCTTCCAGATGATGAGCGAGAAGGAGAACGCGACGAGGCCGGCGATTCCGGCGGTCACGATGTAGAAGATCAGGCGCATCGATCGGCTCCGACGACGCGCACGATCTCCGCGTCGGGGATGACACCGTGGCGCACGATGCGCAGCTTCCCCTCGGGATGCTCCAGGTTGGTCGCGTCGACGATCGTCGATCCGGTGTGGGCGGCCGCTGCGGGGTAACCGGACCCCGCGGTGCCCGCCTCGAGGTACACGGCGACGCTCTCGCCGAGCATGCCCTCGGCCTCCGCGGCCGTGAGGGCGGCCGGCTCCCCCGTGCGGTTGGCGCTCGACACGGCGAGCGGCCCCGTCTCGGCGAGCAGTTCGAGCGCGATCGGATGCGACGGCATCCGCAGGGCGACCGTGCCGCGCGTCTCGCCGAGGTCCCAGTCGAGCATGGCGCGGGCGCGCAGGATCACGGTGAGGCCCCCGGGCCAGAACTCCGCCACGAGCGCGCGCACCTCATCCGGCACCTGGTCGGCGAGCGCGTCGAGCGTCGCGACCCCCGGCACGAGCACCGGTGGCGGCGCCGTGCGATCGCGACCCTTCGCCTCCAGCAGGCGCTGAACCGCCTCGGGAGAGAAGGCGTCGGCGGCGACGCCGTACACCGTGTCGGTGGGGATGACGACGAGCTCGCCGCGCCCGATGGCGCCGCGGGCGAGGCGCATCCCGGTGAGAAGTTGTTCGGGGACGCCGGTGTCGTAGATCGCCATGGCCCTCCCATCCTAGGAGCGCGGAGCCGGGAGACGGCTCAGCGCAGTGCGGTCGTCGCCCGGTCGCGGCCGAGCAGGTCGCGATGCGTCGCCGCGGCACGCCAGCCGTCGGCGGTCAGCAGCGCGCGCAGTTCGGCGCCCTGCAGCTCGCCGTGCTCGATCACGAGCGCGCCGCCCGGACGCAGCAGGGCGAGCGCGCGACGCGAGAGAACCCGCACGACGTCGAGACCGTCGGGGCCCCCGTAGAGCGCGGCGGCCGGGTCGTGCAGGCGCACCTCGACGTCGCGCGGAACCGCCTCATCCGGGACGTAGGGCGGATTCGAGACGACGACGTCGACCGTGCCGTCGAGCTCGGGCAGGGCGTCGGCGAGGTCGCCCAGCACGAGCCGGATGTTGTCGGCACCCGAGGAGCGGATGTTGCGCTGGGCCCACGCGTGCGCCTCGGGCGAGCGCTCGACCGCGACGACGGCTGCGTGCGGCACCTCGGTCGCGAGGGCGAGCGCGATCGCGCCGGAGCCGGTGCCGAGGTCGACCGCGAGCGGCCGCGCGCTGGGCACCGCGAGCAGCGCGTCGATCGCGAGCTGCGCCACCGACTCGGTCTCGGGCCGGGGCACGAAGACGCCGGGCCCCACCGCGAGCTCGAGCGAGCGGAACGGGGCGACGCCCGTGAGGTGCTGCAGCGGCTCGCGCGCGGCGCGACGCGCGACGAGGGCGAGGTAGCCGTCTCGCTCGTCATCCGTGACGGCCGAACCGGTCACCGCCTTCGCCTGCACCTGCCCGCGACTGAGGCCGAGCGCATGCGCGAGCAGCAGTTCGGCATCCGCTTCAGGCGTCGGCACTCCCGCGTCGGCGAGGGTGCGGATGCCGTGCGCGCGGAGGGTGGTGATGGCGTGGTCTCGAGACGCGTCGCGCTGCGCGCGACGCTCCTCACCCACCGGCAGAACCGCCGAGGGCGGCGAGACGCGCCTCCTCGTCCATCTGGATGCACGAGTCGAGGATCGGCTGCAGCGCGCCGTTCATCACCGCATCGAGGTTGTAGGCCTTGTACCCGGTGCGGTGATCCGCGATGCGGTTCTCGGGGAAGTTGTAGGTGCGGATGCGCTCGGAGCGGTCCATGGAGCGGATCTGGCTGCGGCGCGCATCCGAGGCCGCGGCATCCAGCTCCTCCTGCTGCTTCGCGAGCAACCGCGCCCGCAGTACGCGCAGCCCCGCCTCGCGGTTCTGCAGCTGCGACTTCTCGTTCTGCATCGACACGACGATGCCGGTCGGCAGGTGCGTGATGCGCACGGCCGAGTCGGTCGTGTTGACGCTCTGACCGCCCGGCCCCGAGGAGCGGAACACGTCGATCTTGAGGTCGTTCGGGTCGATGTGCACCTCTTCGGGCTCGTCGACCTCGGGGAAGACGAGCACGCCCGTCGTCGAGGTGTGGATGCGGCCCTGCGACTCGGTGGCGGGCACCCGCTGCACGCGGTGCACGCCGCCCTCGTACTTGAGGCTCGCCCACACCCCGTCCGCGGGGTCGGATGAGGTCGACTTGATCGCGAGCTGCACGTCCTTGTACCCGCCGAGGTCGGACTCGTTGCGTTCGAGCAGCTCGGTCTTCCAGCCCCGCGATTCGGCGTAGTGCAGGTACATGCGCAGCAGGTCGGCCGCGAAGAGCGCCGACTCCTCGCCGCCCTCGCCGCCCTTGATCTCCATGATCACGTCGCGCCCGTCGTCCGGATCGCGCGGGATGAGCAGGCGACGCAGCTTCTCCTGCGCCGCCTGCGCGGCCTCCTCGAGCGCGGGCACCTCCTCGGCGAACGCGTCGTCTTCACGCGCGAGCTCGCGCGCCGCCTCCAGGTCGGACTGCGCCTGCTGCCACGCGCTGTGCGCCGCGACGATCTGACTCAGCTCGGCGTAGCGCCGGTTGACCTTCTTCGCGCGCGCCGCATCCGCGTGGATCGCGGGATCCGCGAGCTGCTGCTGGAGCTGCTCGTGCTCGGCCAGCAGCGACTGGACCGATTCGAACACGGATCAGGCCTTGTGCGAGGCGTGACCGTTGCCGCTGCCGTTGCCGTTCGGCAGCGACTGCTGGATCTGCACGAGGAACTCGACGTTCGAGCCGGTCTCCTTGAGCTTGGAGAGCACCACCTCGAGCTGCTGCTGCAGTTCGAGGCCCGCGAGCGCCCGGCGCAGGCGCCAGGTGATCTTGACCTCGTCGGCCGAGAGCAGCTCCTCCTCGCGGCGCGTGCTCGAGGCGTAGATGTCGACAGCCGGGAAGATGCGCTTGTCGGCGAGAGCACGCGAGAGACGCAGCTCCATGTTGCCGGTGCCCTTGAACTCCTCGAAGATCACCTCGTCCATCTTCGACCCGGTCTCGACGAGCGCCGTCGCGAGGATCGTCAGCGAGCCGCCGCCCTCGATGTTGCGCGCCGCGCCGAAGAAGCGCTTCGGCGGGTACAGCGCGGATGCGTCGACCCCGCCCGAGAGGATGCGCCCGGATGCCGGGGAGGCCAGGTTGTAGGCGCGCCCGAGGCGGGTGATCGAGTCGAGCAGCACGACGACGTCGTTGCCGAGCTCGACGAGGCGCTTCGCGCGCTCGATGGCGAGCTCGGCGACCGTCGTGTGGTCTTCGGCGGGGCGGTCGAAGGTCGAGGCGATGACCTCCCCCTTGACCGAGCGCTGCATGTCGGTGACCTCTTCGGGCCGCTCGTCCACGAGCACCACCATGATGTGGACCTCGGGGTTGTTCTCGGCGATCGCCTTGGCGATCGACTGCAGGATGAGCGTCTTGCCCGCCTTGGGCGGCGCGACGATGAGGCCGCGCTGGCCCTTGCCGATGGGCGCGATGAGGTCGATGATGCGGGTCGAGAGCTTCTCGGGGCTCGTCTCGAGGCGCAGACGCTCGTTCGGGTAGATCGGCGTGAGCCCCGCGAAGTCGACACGAGCGGCCGCCTCGTCGACGCTCTGGCCGTTGATCGAGTCGATCTTCACGATCGCGTTGTACTTCTGGCGTCCGCCGCCCGAGTCGCCCTCGCGCGGCTGACGGATGGCGCCCACGACGGCGTCGCCCTTGCGCAGGTTGTACTTCTTGACCTGGCCGAGCGAGACGTAGACGTCGGAGGGTCCGGGCAGGTAGCCGGTCGTGCGCACGAAGGCGTAGTTGTCGAGCACGTCGAGGATGCCCGCGATCGGGATGAGCACGTCGTCGTCGGAGATCTCGGGCTCGAGCTCGTCGATGTTGCCGCCGCCACGACGGTTGCGGTTGCGCTCGCGGTTGCGCCCGCGGCGCCCCTCGCCCTGCTCCTGCTGGTTGCCCTGCTGGCCGCCCTGCTGCTGGTTACCCTGCTGCTGGCCGTCGGCCTCGGCGTTCTCCTGCTGGCCGTTCTGGCCGTTCTGGCCGCCCCTGCCTCCGCGACGGTTGCGGTTGCGGCGACCCGACTGCGGGGCCTCGCCCTCGTTCTCGCCCTCGCCGTCCTTGTCGGCTGCGGGCTGCTCGGTACCGCTCTTCTCGGCACCGTTCTCCTTGGCGCCGTTCTTCTCGGCCGCGGGCACGAGCTTGTCGAGCTCGAGACCGAGTTCGGCCTGGGCGGCGTGCTGCGCGGCGCTGCGACGCTGCTGCGGCTTCTCGTCCGCCTCGGCGACGGGGAGCGCCGCGGCGATCGCTGCGGCATCGGCGGCCGGCACGCTCGCGCGGCGCGAACCGCGACGACCGCGGGGGGTCGCCTCGGCTGCGGGCTGCTCGGCTGCGGGCTGCTCCGCCTCGGCAGGCGCGGCATCCGCTGCCTCGGCCGGCGCGGCATCCGCGCTCTCGGCGGAAGCGGTCTGCTGCTGCGCCTGCTCCTGCTCCGGCTGCTCGTCGCCCTGCTCCGTCGCGGGCACGTCGACCTGCTCGGTCACGGCCTCGCCGTCGGCGGCGGGAAGTTCGGAGAGAGTGTCCACGAGAGCTCCTTTACGCATCTGGGAAACGCCGCTGATGCCGCGCGCGCTCGCGAGAGCCTGAAGCTCCGGAAGGCGCAGGCGGCTGAGGGCGGCGCGGTCCCCCACGGCGTCGGTGGGGGTGGTGGTGTCGGTCACGACTGGATCGTCCTTTCGCCCCGGGCACAGAACTTCCCGGGATGGAGGGCACCGCGCGGTGCGGTTCGGGTTGCATGAGGATGCGGGAAACCGCGGTCGGCGAATGCCGGTGAGATGCACCCTCGCGGCAGCTATGCTGCGGCGTCGTCCGAGTGCAGCACCACTGTAGCACCCCGGAAGTCGACGGCGAGCATCAGGCACTCCCACGTCGACTCGGCGTGCTGCTCGATGAGTTCGGCCGCGCGCAGCCGCTGCGCGGGGTCGGAGCCGAGTACGAGGATCGACGGGCCTGCGCCCGAGACGACCGCCGCGAGACCGTCCGCGCGCAGCAGCCGGATGAGCGCATCCGTCTCGGGCATCGCGCTCGCGCGATAGCTCTGGTGAAGCTTGTCCTCGGTGGCCGCGAGCAGCAGCTCGGGGCTCTGCACGAGCGCCGCGATGAGCAGCGCGGAACGCGACACGTTGAAGATGGCGTCCTCGTGGGGCACCGACTCGGGCTGCAGGCTGCGGGCGAGCGCCGTCGACATCGTGCGCTCGTGCGGAACGGCCACGAGCGGGCTCACCCCGCGGTGCACGATGAGCTTCTTGAAGCGCGGACCCTCGGGCGTGACCCAGGTGATCGTGAGCCCGCCGAAGAGGGCGGGCGCGACGTTGTCGGGGTGCCCCTCGAGGTCGGTCGCGAGCGCCAGCAGACGATCGGCGTCGAACTCGACGACGCCCTCGAGCAGACCCTTGGCCGCCATGATGCCCGACACGATCGCGGCGCCCGACGACCCCATCCCGCGGCCGTGCGGGATGGTGTTGTGAGCCACGAGGTCGAGCCCGGGCAGCTCCTGGCCGACGGCCGCGAAAGCGTGCGCGATCGACCGCACCACGAGGTTGGTCTCGTCGGTGGGCACCTCGCCCTCGCCCACGCCGATCACGCGCACCGTGGCACCGGGCTGCTCGCGCACCGTCACCTGCAGCTCGTCGTAGACGGCGAGCGCCATCCCGAGCGTGTCGAATCCGGGGCCGAGGTTCGCCGTCGTCGCGGGAACGCGAACCGTGACGGTGCGGCCGAGGAGGCTCATGCAGACCCCGCCGAGGGAGAGGCCGCGTTCAGGCCCAGCACCTCGGCGATCTCGGCGACGTCGACGGCGACGCTCGTGGGCGTCACGTCCGAGCCGTCGGCGGCCTTGAGCGCCCAGCTCGGATCCTTGAGGCCGTGACCGGTGACGGTCAGCACGACGCGCGCGCCCTTCGGCACCGCGCCCGCCTCGGCGCGCTCGAGCAGCCCGGCGACGCTCGCGGCCGACGCGGGCTCGACGAAGATGCCCACCTCGCTCGAGAGGATGCGGTGCGCCTCGAGGATCTTGGCGTCGCTGATCGCACCGAAGTAGCCGTCGGTCTCGTCCCGCGCCGTGAGGGCGAGCTCCCACGAGGCCGGATTGCCGATGCGGATCGCGGAGGCGATCGTGTCGGGGTCGCGCACGATCTCCCCGCGAACGATGGGGGCGGATCCTTCGGCCTGGAAGCCGAACATCCGGGGGCGCCTGGTGGTCACGCCGCGCTCGGCCTCCTCCCGGTAGCCGCGCGCGTAGGCCGTGTAGTTGCCGGCGTTGCCGACCGGGATGAAGTGGAAGTCGGGGGCGTCGCCGAGCACCTCGACGACCTCGAAGGCGGCCGTCTTCTGCCCCTCGATGCGGTCGTTGTTGACCGAGTTGACGAGGTGCACGGGATAGTTCGCCGCGAGGTCGCGCGCGATGTCGAGGCAGTCGTCGAAGTTGCCGCGCACCTGCAGCAGCTCGGCGCCGTGGGCGATCGCCTGCGCGAGCTTGCCCATGGCGATCTTGCCCTCGGGCACGAGCACGGCCGCGGTGATGCCCGCGTGCGTCGCGTAGGCCGCGGCGGATGCCGAGGTGTTGCCGGTCGAGGCGCAGATGATCGCCTTCGCACCGTGCTCGACGGCCTTCGACACGGCCATCGTCATGCCGCGGTCCTTGAACGAACCCGTCGGGTTCATGCCCTCGAACTTGACCCAGACGTCGGCGCCCGTGCGCGCGGAGAGCGCGGCGGCGGGGATGAGAGGCGTACCGCCCTCACCGAGCGTCACGATGGGCGTCGCATCCGACACGTCGAGGCGGTCTGCATATTCGCGCAGCACGCCGCGCCACTGGTGAGCCATGTTCTCCTACTGTCCTTCGACCCGGAGCACGCTCTCGACCCGCGCGACGACGGGACTCTCGGCGAGGGAGGCGACGGTCGCGGCGAGCGCGGCCTCCGTCGCCCGGTGCGTGCCGATGACCAGCGTAGCGCCGGGCGCTTCCCCCTCGTGACCGTCGCCCTGGGGAGTCGTCACGGATTGCTGCACGGCCTCGACCGAGACCCCGTGGTCGGAGAACAGCGTCGCGATCTGCGCGAGCACGCCCGGGCGGTCCAGCACGCTCAACCGGATCTGATAGCGCGTCGTGACGGAGCTGATGGGCAGGATGGGCAGATCCGCGTGGGTCGACTCGGCCACGCCCGGTCCGCCGACGACGTGCCGCCTGGCCGCCGAGACGAGGTCGCCGAGCACGGCGGATGCCGTCTGCACTCCCCCGGCGCCCGCGCCGTAGAACATGAGACTGCCCGCGGCCTCCGCCTCGACGAACACGGCGTTGTTGGCGCCGTGCACGGCCGCGAGCGGGTGGGTCGCGGGGATGAGCGCGGGGTGCACACGCGCCGAGACGCCGTCCTCCCCCGTCTCGGGGTCGACGAGGCGCTCGCACACCGCGAGCAGCTTCACGACGAAGCCGCTGCGCTGGGCCGCGACGACCTGTTCGCGCGTGACGCCCGTGATGCCCTCGCGGTAGACGCCCTCGACCGGCACCGTCGTGTGGAACGCGAGGCTCGCGAGGATCGTGGCCTTCTGGGCGGCGTCGTAGCCCTCGATGTCGGCCGTCGGGTCGGCCTCGGCGTAGCCGAGCTCGGTCGCCACGGCGAGCGCCTGCTCGAGCGTGTCGCCGTCGCGGTCCATGCGGTCGAGGATGTAGTTCGTCGTGCCGTTGACGATGCCCAGGATGCGGCGCACACGGTCGCCCGCGAGGCTGTCCCGCAGCGGCCGGATGATGGGGATGGCGCCGCCGACGGCCGCCTCGTAGTACAGCTGCGCGCCGACCTGCTCCGCGATCGCGAACAGCTCGGGACCGTGCGTGGCCAGGAGCGCCTTGTTGGCGGTGATGACGTCGGCGCCCGAGGTGAGCGCGAGCTCGAGGTACTCGCGCGCGGGCTCGATGCCGCCCATGAGCTCGATGACGATGTCGGAGCCCAGGATGAGCGAGCGCGCGTCGGTCGTGAGCAGCTCGCGCGGGATGTCGGTCGTGCGCGGGGCGTCGAGGTCGCGCACGGCCACGCCGACGAGTTCGAGGCCGGCGCCGACCCGGCTCGCGAGCTCATCGCCATGCTGCAGCAGGAGCGACGCCACCTGGGCGCCGACGGAGCCGGCCCCGAGCAGGGCGACGCGGAGGTTTCGATACTCGATCATGTGTGGATTTCCGAATCGGGGAGGGAGTCGACGTCGATGTGTTCGGCCTCCGAGGAGTAGCCGGTGTCGCGACGCAGCAGGTCGTGCTCGTTCTCACGACGCACGAGCACGCGGCTGCCGCCGTCGCGCACCGCGACGACGGCCGGACGGCCGAGGTAGTTGTAGTTGCTCGAGAGCGACCAGCAGTAGGCGCCCGTCGCCGCGACCGCGACGAGGTCGCCCGGCTGCACGTCGCCGGGCAGGTAGTCGTCGCGCACGACGATGTCGCCCGACTCGCAGTGCTTGCCGGCGATGCGCACGAGGGCGGCGTCGGCATCCGAGGTGCGGTTCGCGAGACGCACGGTGTAGTCGGCGTGGTAGAGCGCCGTGCGGAGGTTGTCGCTCATGCCGCCGTCGACGCTCACGTAGCGGCGCACGGCGCGCTCGTCGACCGTGACGTCCTTGACGGTGCCGACCTCGTAGAGGGTCACACCCGCGGGGCCGACGATCGCGCGGCCCGGCTCGATCGCGATCGCGGGAACCGGGATGCCGAGGCGCGCGCACTCGCCGCCCACGACATCCGCGAGCTCGCTCGCGAGCTGCTCGACGGGGGTCACCTCGTCGACGCTCGTGTAGGCGATGCCGAAGCCGCCGCCGAGGTTGAGCTCGGGGATCTCGCCGCCCGCGCGCAGCTGCGCGTGCAGCGCGAGCAGCCGACGGGCCGCCTCGGCGAAGCCGCCGGAGTCGAAGATCTGCGAGCCGATGTGCGAATGCAGCCCGAGGAAGCGCAGGCTCGGTCGCGAGCGGATGTCGGCGACGGCCGCGGGCGCATCCGACGCGGGGATGCCGAACTTCTGGTCTTCGCGCGCCGTCGCCAGGTACTCGTGGGTGGAGGCGTGCACGCCGCTGTTGATGCGCAGCCGCACGTTCTGCACGCGCCCGTGGCGTTCGGCGGCGCGCGCGACGCGGTCGATCTCGACGACGCTGTCGAGAACGATCGCGCCCACACCGAACTCGACCGCGCGGTCGATCTCGGTGAGGCTCTTGTTGTTGCCGTGCAGGCCCACTCGTTCCGGCTCGACGCCGGCGAGCTCGACGACGGCGAGCTCTCCCCCGCTGCACACGTCGATCCGCAGGCCCAGCTCGGCCATCCAGCGCGCGACCTCGATCGTGAGGAAGGCCTTGCCCGCGTAGTACACGGAGGCGGGCACCCCGAGCGGGGCGAAAGCGCTCGTGAAGGCGTCACGGATGCGCGTGGCGCGGTCGCGCACCTCCTGCTCGTCGATGACGTAGAGCGGGGTGCCGTAGGCCGCGTGGAGGGCCGTGGCGGAGACGCCGCCCAGCTGCAGGGCGCCCGACGCGGCGCGCCCGGCGGAGGCGGGCCACACGCTCGGGGCGAGCGCGTTGGCGTCGGCCGGGGGCGCGAGCCACTCCGGAGCGAGGGGATTTGCGGTCATGCGAACCTCACGGGCACGTCGGAACGAAGAGTGAGGCGAGCGAACCCGGATTGGTCCCTGAAGCCGTGACGATCTTAGCGGAGCCGCGTCGTCCCCCGGGCCCGCATCCGCCGCATCCCGATCCGCTCCCCTGCGTTGTCAAACGCTGTAGCGCTTGCCGATGTGCGCCAGTGGTTGCTGCAGCGCCGTGCACACAGGTGTCGCGCCACGTGTCGGCGGCCCCGGATCGAGCGCGGATGGCATCCGTCCTCCCCGTCCGCAGCGATCCCGGCACGCGCTACACCCTTTGGCGGTGCCCACCAGTGATTCCAGGCGCGCGGGGTGCGACGCTACAGCGTTTGACCCCGAACGGGATGAGCGGGGCGGGGGCTACATGCGGTCGGGGGCGGTGACGCCGAGCAGGGCGAGGCCGTTGCGCAGCACCTGGCCGGTGGCGTCGTTGAGGGTGAGCCGGGCGTGGTGCACGGCCTCGACCGGGTCGTCGCCCTGCGGGATGACGCGGCACGAGCCGTACCAGCGGTGGTACGACCCCGCGAGCTCCTCGAGGTAGCGCGCGATGCGGTGCGGCTCGCGCAGCTCGACGGCCTGCAGCGTGATGCGCGGGAACTCGGCGAGCGCGCCGAGCAGCTCGCTCTCGGACTCGTGCACGAGCAGCGAGGGGTCGAAACCGTCGCGCGTGATCCCTGCGGCCTCGGCGTTGCGCGCGACGGCGCGCGTGCGCGACTGGGCGTACTGCACGTAGAAGACCGGGTTGTCGTTCGTCTTCTTGGCGAGCAGATCGAGGTCGATGTCGATGTTCGAGTCGATCGAACTGCGCACGAGGGCGTAGCGGGCGGCGTCGACCCCGACGGCGTCGACGAGGTCCTCCATCGTGACGACCGTGCCCGCGCGCTTCGACATCCGCAGCGGCTCGCCGTCCTTCAGCAGGTTGACGAGCTGGCCGATGAGGATCTCGTGGTTCACGTACGGCACGTCGCCGAACGCGGCCGTCATCGCCATGAGGCGCTTGACGTAACCGTGGTGGTCGGCGCCGAGCATGATGAGGCAGCGCTCGAAGCCGCGCTCGCGCTTGTCGAGGTAGTAGGCGAGATCGCCGGAGATGTAGGCGGGTTCGCCGTCGGACTTGATGACGACGCGGTCCTTGTCGTCGCCGAACTCGGTCGTGCGCAGCCACGTGGCCCCGTCGGCCTCGTAGATGTGGCCGAGCTCGCGCAGGCGGGCGACGGCGCGCTCGACGGCACCCGATTCGTGCAGCGAGTTCTCGTGGAAGTACACGTCGAAGTCGACGCCGAAGTCGTGCAGGCTCGCCTTGATCTCGCCGAACATCTGCGCGACGCCGAGCTCGCGGAACACCTCCTGCTGGTCCTCGCGCGGCAGGGCGTCGAGGTCGCCGGGGTAGTCGGCCTCGACCCGCGCGGCGATGTCGAGGATGTAGCTGCCGCCGTAGCCGTCCTCCGGCGCCGGCTCACCCCGGTGGGCGGCCACGAGGCTGCGGGCGAACCTGTCGATCTGCGCACCGTGGTCGTTGAAGTAGTACTCGCGCGTGACGAGGCCGCCCTGCGCCTCCATGAGGCGCGCGAGGCTGTCGCCCACGGCAGCCCAGCGCGTGCCGCCGATGTGGATGGGTCCGGTGGGGTTGGCCGAGACGAACTCGAGGTTGATGCGCACCCCGTCGTAGAGCGAGCCCCGACCGTACGCCTCGCCGGCGTCGAGGATGCGCGCGGCGAGCGCACCCGCCGCCGCGGCGTCGAGCCGGATGTTGAGGAACCCGGGGCCGGCGACCTCCGCACCCGCGATCCCCTCGACCTCGGCGAGGGAAGCCGCGAGCGCGTCGGCGAGCTCGCGCGGCGGAACGCCGAGGCGCTTGCCGAGCTTGAGCGCGGCGTTGGAGGCCCAGTCGCCGTGGTCACGGTTGCGCGGACGCTCGAGCGTGACGTCCTCCGGCGAGATGCTGTCGGGATTGGCGCCTCGCTCGGCGGCCGCCCGGCGCACGTGGTCGAGCAGGACGGCGGCGAGTTCGGCGGGATTCACGAGGTTCGATCCTAGCCGCCCCGCCCGTCGCACCCGCCTGCGGGCGGGTCGCGGGTGACAATGGGGGCATGCTGCGCCGCCCTGCCCTCGTCGTGACGTCCGCATCCGCTCTGCTGGCCGCATCCGTGCTCCTCACGGCGTGCACGACGCCCGAGCCCGAACCGACGCGGAGCCCCACCGCGTCCGAGAGCGCGACGCCGACCCCGAGCGCCGAACCGAGCGAGCCCGCCGCGACGCCGTCGTCGACACCCGTCGACATCCCGTGCGACACCCTCGTCTCGCTGCAGGCGATGTACGACTTCAACCCCAACTTCAGCCTGCTCGGCTCGTTCACCCCGGATGCGGGAACACCGGCCGCCGAGGCTGTGGCCGCCGAGGGAACCGTGTGCCGCTGGCAGAACGGCACGAGCGGCGAGGTGATCGACATCTCGGTCGCGTCGTTCGACGAGGCGAGTCTCGAGGCGAAGGCCAACGCGATCAACTCGACGAGCACGATGGTGCCCACCTACGGACCCGACGAGGCGTACTTCGCGGTGACGGACGGCGTCGGCGAGGCCGTCGTGTTCCACGGCGCGTACTGGGTCGTCGTGCGCTCGGTCGCGTTCTTCGAGCCGGGCGACGCCGAACCGATCGTCACCACGGTGCTCGCGGCGCTGTAGTGCGCCGTCGGTCGGGCAGCCGACCTGGGCTAGAGTGGTGCTGCAGCACGCGACTGTAGCTCAGTGGATAGAGCACCGCCCTCCGGAGGCGGGTGTCGGAGGTTCGAATCCTCTCAGTCGCACCATCGACCTCCTCCCCGCTCGCCGAGTCGCGTCGGCTCCGTCGCATCGGCACCGCCACACTGGATGCCATGCGTATCGTCGTGGCACCGGACTCCTTCACGGGGTCGAGCACGGCCGCCGAGGCTGCTGCCGCGATCGCCACGGGCTGGCGCGAGGCGCGCGCGGGCGATGAGGTGCTCGAGGTGCCGCTGGCCGACGGCGGCGTCGGCACGCTCGACGTCGTCGCGCGCGCGGTGCCGGATGCGGTGCTGCACCACGCGGGGTCGGTCACCGGTGCAGATGGCCGCGCCGCACCCGCCCGCTGGCTGGCGCTGCCGGATGGCCGCGCGCTCGTCGAGCTCGCCGATAGCGTCGGGCTCGTGCGCATGGCCGCACCCGACCCGCTGGGGGCGTCGACGCGCGGGCTCGGCGAACTGCTCGGTCGGGTGCTCGACGCGGGCGCTACCCGCATCGTGGTCGGACTCGGCGGCTCGGGTTCGACCGATGGCGGCACGGGCGCCCTCGCGGCGCTGGGCGTGCGCTTCCTCGACGCCGACGGCTCGCACATCCCCGACGGAGGTGGCGCCCTCGCACGCCTCGAGAAGGTCGAGCTCGCCGGCCTGCGCCCTCCCCCGGCCGAGCTCGTGCTGTGGTGCGACGTCGACGCGCCGCTCACCGGGCCGCGCGGGGCGGCATCCGTGTTCGGACCGCAGAAGGGCGCGACACCCGATGACGTGCGCGCCCTCGATACCGCGCTCGCCCGCCTCGCGCGCGTGCTCGGCGGTGAAACCGGGGCCGCCGGCGCGGGCGCCGCGGGCGGCACCGCCTACGGGCTGCGCACGCTGTGGGGGGCGACGCTCGCATCCGGCTCGGAGGCGATCGCGCGCCTCACCGGACTCGACGCGGCCATCGCATCCGCCGACCTCGTCATCACGGGCGAGGGGCGCATCGACGCGAGCTCGGCGAGCGGCAAGGTCGTGAGCGCCGTGCTGCGACGAGCGGATGCCGCGGGCACCCCCGTCGCGCTCGTCGCCGGCTCGCTCGTCGACGGCGAGGGCGGCGGCAGGCCCGCCGTGTCGCTCGCCCGACTGGCGGGCTCCCCCTCCGCCGCCATGGCGGAACCCGCGCGCTGGCTCACGGAGGCGGGCGCGATGCTCGCCCGGGACCAGAGAATCGTGCCGAATCGCTCTCATGGCGCGCTATGACGACGATTTGGCACGATTCTCGACACCCGAGCAACGTTTCGGGCGGGGTCGGCGTCTGAAGAGGTAGGAGGGAGAACCGTGGCCGAAGCATCCTGGGAGCGCGTCGTGACCGAGCTCGTCGCCGAACGCGGCGACGCCCTGCTGCGCTACGCGACCCTGCTCACCGGGAGCGCGGACGACGCCGCCGACCTCGTGCAGGACGCCCTCGTGCGCACCTTCGGGCGACTGCGCAACGGTTTCACGGTCGCGAGCGCCGAGTCGTACGTGCGGCGGGCGATCCTCAACGCCTCGCTCGACAGGGGGCGCCGCGTCAGCCGCTGGCGCAAGGTCGCGCCGAGCCAGTACGAGCCCGAGGAGCTGCCCGCCTCCGACGACGCCACGGGACTGCGTCTCGACCTGCACGACGAGCTGCGCAAGCTCGCCCCGCGCGAGCGCGCCTGCCTCGTGCTGCGCTACTACGACGACCTCAAGGTCGACGACATCGCCACCGCGCTCGGCATCAGCTCGGGCGCCGTCAAGCGCTACCTGAGCGACGGGCTCGCCAAGATGGCGATCGCCCTCGCCGACGACGGAACCGCCGCCGACCGGCTCGGCCCGGGCGGCGCACGGCCCGGCACCGGTACGACACCCCTGCGGCGGCCGACGCTGCCCGCCCCCGACGCGAAGGAGGGCGACCGTGCCCACCGAGTCTGAACTGCGCGCACTGCTGCAGGGCGAAGCGGGCGGCGAGCCGCGCCTCGACGCCGACCGCATCATCCGCCTGGCCCGCGTGCGACGGCGTCCCCGGCGGATCGCCGTCGGCGCCGTCACGGGGCTCGCCGCGGTGGCCGTCGTCGTGCCGGTCGCCGTCGGCGTCGGCTCGCCCGGCGCGCCGAGCCCCATGAGCGCGAGCGACGAGGCGGGGGTCGCCGCGACAGGCCAGGAGGGCGCGGATGACCTGTCGGCGCCCGCGGAGCGCGACGGCGCGGGCTCGCTCTCGGAGGATCCCTACCCCGACTGCCGGCTCGTGGGCTGGGACGGCTCCGCCGTGCCCTCGGGCGTCGAGCTGCTCGTCGCCCAGCCCGAACCGCACGCGGTCGAGCTGACCCTCGTCAACGGCAGCGACGAGACGCTGTCGGGCGAGCTCGCCGGGGCCCCCTACCTCGCGCTCGGCGTCGGCGACGAGCCGCGCGGCTGGTCGGCTGCTCCCGTCGAGCCGCTGCCGGTCGCCCTCGCGCCGGGCGAGCGGATGACGTTCAGCGTTCCCCTTGACCCGGTCGGATGCGAGGGCGGCACGCTCGCGGGCGACTACGGCGCCGCGGTGTCGCTCGGCATCCGGATGGCCGACGGCGCGGTCGTGGTGGCGAACTCGATCCGCACCGCGATCGTCGTGCCCGCGGCGTAGACCTCGCGGAATCGGCACGGCGAACAGCCCCGCGCAATAGGATCCGTACGGGCGCGACACGCGCCCACGCATCCGGGAGTGCCCATGACCTTCCTCGTCGTTCCGCAATGGCAGGGCTCGCCCTCCAGCCGCGCCATGCGCCTGGCCGAGGGCGCCGAGGCGATCCGCGGCGACCTGCCCGCCTCCGCGACGACGCTCGTCGAGGTGCCGCTCGAGGCGGGCGACGCGCAGGGCACGGGCATCGCCCGCTTCAGCTCGCTGCAGCTCGTGCGCGAGCGGATGGCGCACGAACTCGAGGCCGCGGGGGCGCCCGCGATCGTCATCGGCGGCGACTGCGCGGTCTCCTCGGCCGCGGTGGCGCACGTCGCGAGCGATGATCTCGCCCTCGTGTGGTTCGACGCGCATCCCGACCTCAACACGCCCACGACCTCACCCTCCGGCGCCTTCGCGGGCATGGTGCTCGCGTCGCTCATCGACGAGGGCACGGTCGATGCGCGCCGCGTGATCGTCGCGGGCGCGCGCGAGTGGGATCCCGCGGAGGAGAACTTCGCGGCCGAGAAGGGCGTCACCGCCGCCACCGTCGAGCAGCTCGCGGATGCCGACGCGTTCGCGGAGGCCGTCGCGGCCACCGGCGCGACGCGGGTCTACGTGCACATCGACCTCGACGTGCTCGACCCGGCCGACTTCACCGGACTGCTCGCCCCGATCCCGTTCGGGGTGGAGACCGCGCAGCTCGTCGCCGCCGTGAAGGCGCTCGTCGCGCGGCTGCCGCTCGCGGGCGCGACCATCGCCTCCTTCGCTCCCGAGTCGGCGGCATCCGCCGTCGAGGACGCGCCCAGCATCCTGCGGCTCATCGCGGCGCTGCGCGGGTGAACCCGCGCGACCCGGGGCACGGCGTGACGAACGGATGGGAGCGAGCGGCCGCGCGACTCGTGCGCGGCGTGAAGGCCGTGCCGGGGGTGCGGCGCGTGCTGCTGTGGCCGGTGATCGCGCGACCCGGCTACTGGTTCGCGACCGGGTGCGCGTTCCTGTGGGGAACCCTGCTGCTCGGTCGGCACCGCTCGAGCCACGGCGTGCACGTCATCCACCGGCTGCCGCGCCGGGCGTTCGGCCGCGGAGGCACGACGATCGGTGCGGTCTACCTCACGCGCGACGTCGTATCCGACCGCGTGCTCGAGCATGAGGCGGTGCACCGGGCGCAGTGGCGGCGCTACGGGCTCGCGATGCCGATCCTGTACCTCGCGGCGGGGTCGGATGCGCGCGGCAACCGCTTCGAGATCGAGGCCGGCCTGGAGAGCGGCGGGTACGGTCCGCCCCGCTGATCGAGTGCCGCCGCAGGCGGTGTATCGAGATCCGCGCCCCTCAGTCGCTCGTGAGCGCGTGCGCCGCACGGTCGCCCGAGGTCCACGCGTAGACCTGGTGCTCGCGCTCGGCCTCGACGGGCAGCATCTCGGCGAGCCAGGCGTCGACGGCGGCGCGCATGCTCTGGCCGCGATCACGGCACAGCCACGTGACGCACACCCGGCCGGGGGCCGCGAAGTCGCGGATGCCGGATGCGTCGGCCACCTCGACGAAGACGCGTCCGCGTGCCTTGGCGGGGAGCGTGGCGGCGATGGTCTCCGCGATCGCGATGTCGTCGTCGACGGCGCCCAGCAGCACCGAGTCACCCTCGGCGGGGTGCCAGGCGATGGAGGCGGAGAGGACGTCGGAGAGCAGCATCGGCTTCAGTATAGGTCAGGCTTACCTAACATGGCCAGAGGTGGCGGCGGAGGCTTCGAGACGCGGTGCTGCGCGTCGCTCCTCAGTCACCTGAGTGGTGCTACCAGGCGGGCGGGTGGCGGCGGTGCCAGGCGAGACGTCGCTCGAGCTGGGCGCCGAGCGCGAGCAGCGTGCGCTCCCCACCCGGGCGGCCGACGAGCTGCACGCCCATCGGAAGGCCCGCATCCGTCACCCCGACCGGCAGGGTGATCGCCGGCAGCCCCGCGACGTTGACGAAGCTCGTGAAGGGGGTGTAGCGCACCTGCTGCGCGAAGTTGCGCTCGCCGTCGTCGGCGTCGTACCAGCCGACCGGGCGCGGGGTGAGCGCGAGCGCGGGTGTCAGCACCGCGTCGTAGGGGGCGAAGAGCGCGACCGTGCGGCGCTCGTACTCCGCAAGCCACGCGAGCGCCTCGCCGAGCTCGCGGGCGCCGAGCGCGCGGCCCTGCTCGACGAGCCAGCGGGTGAGGGGCTCGACGAGCGCCAGCTGCGCGTCGTCGAGGGGCAGCGTCGCGGCTCCCCCCTGCCACACCGCGCGGAAGGCGGCGGCGTAGCCGGGCTCCTCCGGCATCCGCAGCTCTTCGATGCCGTGCCCGAGCGCCGTGAGCTCGGCGACCGTCGCGTCGACGACCGCACGCGCGTCCGGGTCGAGTTCGAGCTCGTACGAGGCCGACCACGGCGAGTCGAGGGTCACCGCGAGCTGGAAACGGCCTTCGCCCCGGGTCGCGGCCGCGAGGAACGGCCCGTCCCCGCCCTCGTCGGGCGGCAGCGTCGCCCAGTTCGCACGCGCGCCCGGCGCTGCGGCGAGCGCGTCGAGCAGCAGGCCCGCATCCGCGACCGTGCGCGCGAGCGGTCCCGCCGTCACGAGCCCCGCGAGGCCACCGAACCCGGATGCGGCGGGCACCCTTCCGCGCGAGGGCTTGAGCCCCACGAGGCCCGTGGCAGCGGCGGGGATGCGGATCGAGCCGCCCCCGTCGGATCCCGGCGCGACCGGCAGCAGTCCGGCCGCCACCGCGACGGCCGCTCCCCCGCTCGATCCACCCGCACCGAGCGCGAGGTCGTAGGGGTTGCGTGCGGGCCGCCCGGCGAGCGGTTCGGTGTAGCTCGGGAAGCCGAACTCGGGCGCGGAGGTGGCTCCGAGGCTCACGGCCCCCGCGTCGTCGAGCACCGTCGCGAGCTCGTCGCTGACCTCGGGCACGAATCCCGCGAAGGCGCGTGAGCCGTACGCGCTCTCGCGCCCGGCCCGTGCGACGAGCGCCTTGTCGGCGAGCGGCAGGCCCCACAGCGCGAGCGCGTGCGGCAGGGCGGCGACCTCGTCTGCGCGACGCAGGGCCGCATCCGCGTCGACCACCGCGAACGCCCCCAGCTCCCCGTCGAGGCGCTCGATGCGCGCGAGGTAGTGCTCGGTCAGTTCGCGGGAGGTGACCTCGCCGCGGCGCAGCCAGTCGAGCTGTTCGACGGCGGTCAGGTGGTGCAGTTCGAACATCTTCCGAGCGTAGGGCTTGACATCCGCGGGGCATCCTGGTTGGTTAGTTACTCAAGTAATGAACCCACCTACCCAGGAGACCACCGTGGACGACAGTCGCCCGATCTTCCTCCAGATCGCGGAGCAACTCGAGGACGACATCGTCGAAGGTCGGCTCCCGGAAGAGACCCAGGTTCCCTCCACCAACGAACTCGCGGCCTTCCTGCGCATCAACCCCGCCACGGCGGGCAAGGGCGTCGGCCTGCTCGTGGACCAGGGGATCCTCTACAAGAAGAGAGGCATCGGCATGTTCGTCGCCGAAGGCGCGCGTGCGCGCCTCGTGGCCCAGCGCCGCGACCGATTCCGGGAGCAGTACCTCGCTCCCCTCATCGCCGAAGCACACAAGCTCGGCATCACCCCCGCGCAGCTCGCGAGCATGATCGAGGAGGCGGCCCGATGACCCCCGTGATCCGCGTGGCCGGACTCGACAAGAACTACGGCACGGGCGCGAACGTCGTGCACGCCGTGGCGGATGCGAGCTTCTCGCTCGCCGAGAACCGCATCTACGGCCTGCTCGGTCGCAACGGCGCGGGCAAGACGACCCTCATGCAGCTGCTCACCGGCCAGGAGTTCGCCACCCGCGGCACGATCGAGGTCTTCGGCGAGAACCCGGTCGAGAACGCGCGCGTGCTCGAGAAGGTGTGCTTCATCAAGGAGAGTCAGCGCTACCCCGACGACTTCCGCGTGAAGCACGTGCTCGCGAGCGCGCCGTGGTTCTTCGCGAACTGGGATCACGACTTCGCCGACGAGCTCATCGAGCGCTTCCGGCTGCCGGTCACGCGCCGCGTCAAGAAGCTCTCGCGCGGGCAGCTCTCGGCCCTCGGCGTGATCGTCGGGCTCGCGAGTCGTGCGCCGCTGACCTTCTTCGACGAGCCCTATCTCGGACTCGACGCCGTGGCCCGGCAGCTCTTCTACGACGTGCTGCTGGCCGACTTCGCCGAGCATCCCCGCACCGTCGTGCTGTCGACGCACCTCATCGATGAGGTCTCGAACCTGCTCGAGCACGTGATCGTGATCGACGAGGGACGCATCCTCATCGACGCGGATGCGGACGAGTTGCGTGGCTCCGCCGTCGACGTCGTCGGAGCACGCACGGCCGTCGAGTCCTTCACGGCCGGACGCGAGGTGCTGCACCGCTCGGCCCTCGGCGGGCTCGCGACGGCGACCGTCGCGGGACTCGACGACACCGGGCGTGCGGCGGCGCGCGAGGCCGGTCTCGAACTCGCGCCGGTGTCGCTGCAGCAGCTCGTCGTGCGCACCACCACCCTCGACGGCTCCCCCGCCGAGAGCACGAACGCCGACCTCACGAACGGAGAGAGCGCATGAGCGCCGTGACCTCGACCCCCACCGCGACGATCCCCGGCGGCTTCTCCCGCGTCTGGCGTGTCGTGCGACTGCTGACGGCCAACCCGACGACCGTCATCACCTGGCCGCTCGCGATCCTCGGCATCATCTTCGTGATGAACTGGGCGATCTGGTGGCTGATCTACATCAATCTCGACTCGCCTCAGGCCGACGACGCGACCGACGGCATCCAGTTCAGCGGCGCCTCGACGTTCATCTTCGTCTACATGCTCGTCGTGGCCGTGCAGTCGATCAACCTGAGCTTCCCGCTCGCGCTCGGTTTCGGGGCGACGCGGCGCTCGTTCTCGCTCGGCTCGATGCTGACCTTCGGGATGCTGTCGGTGTTCTTCGCGAGCATCATGACCCTCGGCGCCTGGGTCGAGGGCCTCACGAACGGATGGGGGCTGCGGGGAAGCTTCTTCCGCACGATCTACTTCGCGGTCGACGACAACTGGGCCGGCCAGTGGTGGGTGTTCTTCTGCTGGTTCGCGTTCTTCTCGTTCGTGGGCATGATCTTCGCCGCCGTCTTCGTGCGGTGGAAGGGTTTCGGCCTGACGACCGCCTTCATCCTGCTCGGTGTCGCGCTGCTCGCAGGTGTCGCCGTCCTCACCTTCACCGACAGCTGGCTGGCATTCTGGGAGGGTCTCGGCGAGCTGGGCGTGCTCGGGATCTCGAGCAGCGCGTTCGTCATCGCCCTGCTCTCGGTGCCGCTCTCGCACCTGCTGCTGCGGCGGGCGACGCCGCGCGGCTGAGCGCACCCGCACCGGGAGAACGCCCGTCCCCTGCTCGGGGCGGGCGTTCTCTCGTGCCGTGAGGAGCTTCGGCCTACTTGAGGCTCTTCTGCATGAGCACGGTGCCGAGCCAGCGGTCGAACTTGAACCCGACCTTCCCCATGCGCCCCACCTCGGTGAATCCGAAGCGCTCGTGCATCGCGATCGAGGGCTCGGCGCCCTTGTCGGCGATGACCGCGACGACCTCCTTGATGCCTGCGGCCTTGGCCCGCGCGAGCAGCTCGGCCATGAGCGCCGTGCCGAGCCCCTTGCCCGTGGACGCGGAGCGCAGGTAGATCGAGTTCTCGACCGTGTAGCGGTAGGCGGCCTTCTGCTTCCAGGGCGCGACCGTCGCGTAGCCGAGCACCTCGCCGCTCGGCGAGACCGCCACGAGGAACGGGTGCCCGAGCTTCGCCGTGTGCCGAAACTTGGCGCGCAGCTCGGCGAGCGTCTGGGGCTCCTCGTCGAAAGTCACCGTCGAGTTGGCCACGTAGTGGTTGTAGATCGCGCGGATGTCGGGAAGGTCGCGTTCCGTCGCATCCCGGATGCTGAAGGAGAACTCCGGCTCGGGCGCGGGCTTGGCGCGCAGGTGGGGCGGCAGCGAACGGCGCGGGTTGTATTCCTCTTCCAGCATCCGCCCCTCCCGAGCGTCAGGTCACATCACGTCGCCAGGTGGTCAGCGCGCCGGCCACGAGGAACAGCACAGCGTAACCCGCGAGCACGAGTCCACCCTGCCACCACTCGAGGGCGTCCGAGACGCCGCCCGCACTCGCGAGCGAGTAGATGCTCGAGCCGACGAGGGCGTCGGTCGCGGCCCCCGGCAGGAAGCGCCCGACGGCGGCCGTCCACTCCCAGAACGAGGCGGCCACGCGCAGCAGCGGCTCGAGGAACTGGGTGAAGGCGAGCACCGAGACGATCACGGCCACCTGGTTCGGCATGAGCACGCCGAGACCCACGCCGATGACCGCCCACAGCGCCATCGCGAGCAGGGCACGGGCGATGAGCGCCCAGGTCTCGCTCGCGTCGAGAGCCGTGTCCACTCCGACGATGCCGAGCACGAGGGCTCCGACGCCGACCGTGGCGGCGAGCCCCACGAGCCCGAACACGACACCGCCGACGAGCCCCGCACCGACCTTGCCGACGAGCACCGTGCCACGCCGCGGCGTCGCGAGGAAGGTCGGGGTGAGCGTCTGGTGCCGGAACTCGGTCGTCGACGCGAGCGCACCGAACAGCAGTGGGAAGACGTAGCCGGTGGCGGTGACGACGCTGTAGACGAGCGGCGGGATGGCGTCCTGACCGATCATCCCCTGGCTCTCGTCGACGAGCACACCCCCGAGCGCGGCGATGCCACCTGCTGTGAAGCCGACCCAGACGAACAGGATGAGCGCGAGCACCCACCAGGCACGGGTGGTCGTGAACTTGAGCAGTTCGGAACGCAGCGAGCGCAGCATCAGCGGATCCCTCCCTCGCCGACGAGTTCGAGGAAGGTGTTCTCGAGCCCCTCCCTCTCGGGCACCAGCAGTCTCAGCGCGACGCCCGCGGCGAGCGCGTGCGCGCCCACGGCATCCGCGTCGAGTCCCGAGACGTGCAGACCGTCGGCCGCCGCCGTGACGTCCGCGCCCGCGGCGGTGAGCGCGCGGGCGAGAGCGTCGCGATCGGCCGCGTCGACACGCACCCGGGTCGTGGTACCCGCCTCGAGCCCATCGAGGGTGCCCTCGTAGGCGAGCCGGCCCTTCGAGATGATGACGAGCCGGTCGACCGTCTGCTGCACCTCGCTCAAGAGGTGCGACGAGACGAGCACGGTGCGCCCCTCGGCGGCGAGTCCCTGGAGGAAGCCGCGGATCCACCGGATGCCCTCGGGGTCGAGTCCGTTGATCGGTTCATCGAGCACGAGCACGCCCGGGTCGCCGAGCAGGGCGAAGGCGAGCCCCAGGCGCTGACGCATACCGAGCGAGTACCCGCCGACGCGACGCTTCGCGGCATCCGCGAGCCCGACCCAGGCGAGCACCTCGTCGACGCGCGCGGTCGGGATGCCCGCCGCGGCGCCGACGACACGCAGGTGATCACGGCCGGAGCGACCGGGATGGAAGCTCGCGGCCTCGAGCGCGGTGCCGACGGTGTGCAGCGGCTTCTCGAGCTCGGCGTAGCGCTTGCCATCGAAGGTGGCGGTGCCGGCGGTGGGCTGCACGAGCCCGACAAGGGTGCGCAGCGTCGTGGTCTTGCCCGCGCCGTTCGGGCCGAGGAAGCCCGTGACGACGCCGGGCTCCACCCGGAAGCTCAGGTCGTCGACGGCCGTCGTGCCGCCGAAGCGCTTGGTGAGGGACGTGATCTCGATGACGGCTCCGGTCATGCCGTCCACGCTAGCGAGGGGTGCGGCGCGGCGTCCTCCCCCATCCGACGGAGATCGCCCGTGGTCAGTCGCCCATGGTCAGTCGCCCAGGCGCCAGTCGACGGGGGCGGCGCCCGCCTGCTCGAGCAGGGCGTTGGCGCGACTGAAGGGCTTCGAGCCGAAGAAACCGTTGTGTGCAGAGAGCGGGCTCGGATGCGCCGACCCGATGATCGGGGTGTCACCCAGCAGCGGCCGCAGGGTTCCCGCATCGCGGCCCCACAGGATCGCCACGAGCGGCCCGCCGCGCGCCACGAGCGCGCGGATGGCGTGCTCGGTCACCGCCTCCCACCCCATGCCGCGATGCGAGCCCGAGCTGCCCGCGCGCACCGTGAGCACTCTGTTGAGCAGCATGACCCCCTGGCGCGACCATGCCGAGAGGTCGCCGTGCTCGGCGGGCGGGATGCCGAGGTCGTCATGCAGCTCGCGGTAGATGTTCTGCAGGCTGCGCGGCAGCGGACGCACATGCCGGTCGACGGCGAACGACAGGCCGATCGGGTGCCCGGGTGTCGGATACGGGTCCTGGCCCACGATGAGAACCCGCACCTCGTCGAAGGGCTGGGTGAAGGCGCGCAGCACGTTCGTGCCTGCCGGGAGGTAGGGGCGGCCCGCCGCGACCTCGGCACGCAGCAGCTCGCCCATGCGGGCGATCTGGAACGCGACGGGCTCGAGCGCCGCCGCCCATCCCGGATCCACGAGCTCGGCGAGCGGACGGGGTCCGGCGGTCTGCGCCCCGCTCATGCGCCGAGCGTTCCGACGATGACGCCCGCCGGCTCGTCGAGCACCTGCCACACGCTGCCGCTGCCGAGCACCGCGAAGCCGTCGTCGCCCACGACGAGCGCCGTGTGCTCGTCGATCGCGACGCCGCCGTCGACGAGACCCGCCTCGGTGGCGGCGACGAGCCGGCTGAGGGTGCCCCACTGGGCCGCGTGCACGTCGACCGCGAGGTCAACGAGGCCGAGACCCTCGACGACGGTCACCTCGTCGAGGTCCTCCGAGGTCGACTCGGGGCACACCGGGATGCCGTTGATGCGCCACCCGCCCACGATCGCGCGGTCGGCGGCGATCATGGCGCCCGCCGAGAAGCCGAGATAGGGAAGCCCGTCGGCGACGAGCAGCCGGATCTCCTCCACGAGCGGATCGATCGCGGCATGGTAGGCGGGTGTGATGCCGCCGCCCACCACGAGCGCGTCGATGTCGGTGAGCACGCGCGGGGCGAACGACTCCCCCGCCTGCACGATCGTGACGACCGGCTCGCACGCCGCCACCGCCCGCAGCGACGCGGGGTACCCGTCGCGGTACTGCACCGACGGCGTCTCGTCGACCACGACGACGAGCACCGCGACGCGCGGCACCATCCGCCCGCTCCCGGCCGCGCGCGCGGCCGCCTCGGCGAGGAACGTCGCAGTGACCTCCGGATCTCCGCTCGGCGTCCAGCCGCCTCCCACGAGATGCACGCTCATGCCTCCACGCTAGCGATTCACGTGTCGCGGCAGGAGGCCCTAGCATCCGTCTATGACCCGAACCCGCAACGGCGCGGCGATCACCTTCTCGCTCGTCGGCTTCCTCTTCCTCGTCGAGCTGACGAGCGGCATCCTGCAGGGCTTCTACGTGCCCCTCATCCCGGATCTGGTCACGCACCTGCAGATCCGCGACGGCGACTTCAACTGGTTCGAGGCGGGCGCTCTGCTGCTGTCGGCCATCATCGTGCCGGTCTTCTCGAAGCTCGGCGACATGTACGGCCACAAACGGATGCTGCTGATCTCGACGGCGCTCACGGCCGGTGCGACGTGGTGGCTGGCGGTGACGGCCGACTTCTGGAGCTTCCTGGCCGCGTGGTCGCTGCAGTCGTTCTACGTCGTGTGGCTGCCGCTCGAGGTGGCGCTCATCTTCGACCGCGGCCGCCGCACGGGCACAGCCGCATCGCAGACACGCCGGGCCGCCGGGTTCCTCGTGGTCGCCCTCGAGGCGGGTGCGATCGTCGGCGCGCTCGGCGCGAGCCGGGTGTTCGAGGCCGTCGGGGGCGATGTCATGCTGACGCTCTTCGTGCCTGCGGTCGCCGTGACGCTCGTGTTCTTCGCGATCCTGTTCGGCGTGCCCGAGTCGGAGCCGCTGCCCGGACGCTCGCTCGACATCGTGGGCTTCGCGCTGCTGTCGCTCGGCCTCATCGTCATCACCGCGGGCCTCGCCCTGCTGCGCGAGGAACCGGATGCTCTGGGCATCGCCGCGGTCGCCGGGTGCATCGTCGCGGGGCTCGCGATCCTGTACGGCTTCGGGCGCTGGGTGCTGCGGCATCCGGATCCGGCGATCGATCTGCGGGTGATGCGACAGCCGAGCATGTGGCCCGTGCTCGTCACGGCGGGGCTCTTCGGCATCAGCGTGCTGGGCGCGCAGGCCCCGCTCACGACCTACGCGGGCACCGATCCGTCGCTCGGCTACGGGCTCGGGCTCGAGTCGGGGGCGCGGTCGATCATCATCGGCGCCTACCTGGTGTCGATGATCGTGGGGGCGCTGCTGTTCGCGGCGGTCTCGAAGCGCCTGACCCCCCGCTTCGCGCTCATCCTCGCGGCCGCGCTCGTCGCGGCCGGCTACCTGCTCTTCCTGCCGTTCCATCTCGAGGTGTGGCAGGTCGTCGCGAACATGGCGATCGCGGGGATCGGCTCGGGTGCGCTCGTCGCCGCGCTGCCCGCCGCGGCCGCCGCCGCCGCACCGCACGGCCAGACCGGGATCGTGGCGGGGATGACGAACACGACGAAGACCATCGGCGGCGCGTTCGCCTCGGCGATCTTCGGAGTCGTGCTCGTCGCGGGCGTCGACGAGGGCACGGCGGCGCCGCTCGCGGGCTACATGACGGTCTGGGCGATCTGCGGCATCGGCGCGCTCGTGGCGATGGTGCTGCTGTTCTTCGTGCCGAAGCTGGCCTTCGCCGATGTCGAGGCGGAGGCCGTGCCCGAACGCGTGTGAACCGCGCGATTTTGGAAGCGTTTGCATTGCAGCGCTGATACCCGCTACGGTGCTGCGTACCGTCAACCCTGCAGGCGGCAGACCCCACTCACCTCGACGGCACATCGATGTGCCCAAGGAGTCACGCCATGCGCAGCGGAACCCGCCGTCTCGCCCTGCCCGCCGTCCTCGCCCTCGCCCTGTCCGCCGCGGTTCTCACCGCACCGACGGCTGCGGCGGCCGACCGCACCGCCACCCTCGTGGGCGACATGCAGTCCGAGCTCGGCTGCGCCGCCGACTGGAGCCCCGGGTGCGCCGCCACCGATCTCGTCCTCGACGCGACGAGCGGTCTCTACACGGCCGAGTTCACGGTGCCTGCGGGCACCTACCTCTACAAGGTCGCGATCGATCACAGTTGGGACGAGGCCTACGGACTCGAGGGTTCCGGGGCACCCGACGCCGCCAACATCCCCCTGCACCTCGCGGGAGACGCGACCCTCCGCTTCAGCTACGACGACACGACCCACCGTGTGGCGATCGAGGTCGTGGGGCTCGGCGCCGACGCGACGCCGTCGAGCGATGCGGCCCTCATCGCCGCGCCCGTGCGCGAGGCGGGTGACGGCCAGAACTTCTACTTCGTGATGACCGACCGCTTCGCGAACGGCGACACCACCAACGACACGGGCGGCATCGCGGGCGACCGTCTCGCCACCGGGTTCGACCCCACCGACAAGGGCTTCTACCAGGGCGGCGACCTCGCGGGTCTCCTCGACAACCTCGACTACATCGAGGGTCTCGGCACGACCGCGATCTGGCTCACCCCGAGCTTCACGAACCGGCCGGTTCAGGGCACGGATGCAAACGCTTCCGCTGGCTATCACGGCTACTGGATCACCGACTTCACCCAGATCGATCCGCATCTCGGCACCAACGCCGAGCTCGAAGACCTCATCGACGAGGCGCACGACCGCGGCATCAAGGTCTACTTCGACATCATCACCAACCACACGGCCGACGTCATCGACTACGAGGAGGGCGTCTACACCTACCGGCCGCTCTCCGAGTCGCCCTACACGCCCGTCGTCACCGACCCCGACGCGAAGACGCCGGCCTGGCTCAACGACCCGACCGTCTACCACAACCGCGGCAACTCGACGTGGGAGGGCGAGTCGGTCACCTACGGCGACTTCGACGGTCTCGACGACCTCGCCACCGAGGATCCGCGCGTCGTCGACGGCTTCATCGACGTCTACAACGCCTGGGTCGACCTCGGCATCGACGGCTTCCGGATCGACACCGTCAAGCACGTGAACTTCGAGTTCTGGGAGGCCTGGACCCGGGCCGTGATCGACCACGCGCACAGCATCGGCAACGACGACTTCTTCATGTTCGGCGAGGTCTACGACGCCGACCCGAAGAAGACCTCCCCCTACGTGCGCGACACCGACATGAGCTCGACGCTCGACTTCACCTTCCAGGCGAACGCGATCGGCTACGCGAGCGGTTCGAGCAATGCGAAGACCCTCCAGCGGCTCTACGAAGGCGACGACTACTACACGACGCCGCACAGCTCGGCCACCGCGCTGCCGACCTTCCTCGGCAACCACGACATGGGCCGCGTCGGATACTTCCTGCGCAGCACCGACGACCCGCTCGCGCGCGACGTGCTCGCCCACGAGCTCATGTACCTCGGCCGCGGCCAGCCCGTCGTCTACTACGGCGACGAGCAGGGCTTCGTGGGTACGGGCGGCGACAAGGACGCCCGCCAGACGCTCTTCGCCACCGACGTCGACGAGTACGCGAACCAGAACCTGATCACGGGCGAGCAGCTCGGCTCCGTCGACCGCTATGACACCGACGCACCCCTCTACACCGCGATCGCCGAACTCGCCGCCCTGCGGGAGGCGCATCCGGCCCTCGTCGACGGCGCGCAGATCGAGCGCTACGCCGACGGCCCCGTCTACGCGTTCTCGCGCGTCGACCGCGACGCGCGCACGGAGTACCTGGTCGCGACGAACAACTCGGCGAGCGCGCAGACCGTCGAGCTGACGACCCTCGCGCGCGGTGCCGACTTCGAGGTGATCTACGGCGACGGCACGGCGTTCTCGAGCGCGGCCGACGGCCAGGCGACCATCACGATCCCGGCGCGCAGCGCCGTGGTCTGGGTGACGGATGCGGAGGTGTCGGCCCCGGCATCCGTCTCCGACATCGCCTTCGCCTCCCCGACTCCGGGCGCCGCGGTGAGCGGCGTGAGCCCGATCGAGGTGCAGGTGGACGACACCTGGCGCGAGACGAGCTTCGCCTGGCGTCTCGTGGGCGATGACACCTGGACGCCGCTCGGCACCGCCGAGGACACCACGCCGCGGGTCTTCCACGACGTGAGCGACCTGCCGACCGGCACCCTCGTCGAGTACCGCGCCGTCTCGGTCGACGCCGACGGTCGGCTCTCGGCCGCATCGAGCCTCGGCTCGGTCGGAAACGCCGTCGACGGCCTGCTGCCGAGCACGGGCGACGGCGACATCGAGTCCGTCACCGTCGCGGGCACCTTCAACAGCGAGATCGGCTGCGCCGGCGACTGGGTTCCCGCGTGCGACGCGGCGATGATGACCCAGCGCGCCGACGGCACCTGGACCGGCACGTGGGACCTCCCGGCCGGTGACCACCAGTACAAGATCGCGATCAACGGCGACTGGACTGTGAACTACGGAGTGGGCGGCGTCTTCGACGCCGGCAACGTGTCGTTCTCGCTCGACGAGCCCGCGACCGTCACGTTCTACTTCGACCCGACGAGCCACCGCTTCACGAGCACCGCTGAAGGTCCCATCGTGTCGTTCGCGGGCACCTTCCAGAACGAGCTCGGCTGCACCGGTGAATGGGATCCGACCTGCCTCCTCGTCTGGCCGTTCGACGACGACCGCGACGGCGTGTACGAGTACACGACCACCGCGCTTCCCGCCGGCGGCTACGAGGGCAAGCTCGTGCACGACCTGAGCTGGGACGAGAGCTACGGCACATCGACGGGCGGCAACGTCGCCTTCACGGTCGCCGAGGGCGACGAGATCCGCTTCTGCTACGTGCTCGCGACGCACACGGTGCAGATCGGCACGGAGGCCTGCCCCACGGGCGAACCGCCCGCCCCGCCGGTCTTCACCCAGCCGGGTGCGGTGAGCGTCCCGGGTGAGCTCAACAGCGAGATGGGCTGCGACGCCGACTGGAACCCCGCGTGCGACGCCGCGCAGCTCACCCTGCGCGCCGACGGCACGTGGCGCGGCACCTGGGTGCTCCCTGCGGGCACCTACCAGTACAAGATCGCGATCGACCGGCGGTGGAACGAGAGCTACGGCGATCCCGCCGGCCCCGGCGGCAACGCCCAGCTCGCAGTCCCCACCGAGGGGCCCGTGACGTTCAGCTACGACCACCGCACCCACGTCTTCTCGGCCGTGCTCGGCGACGACCCAGGTGAGGAACCTGGCGTCGGCGGCATCTCGGCCAGCAGCACGAAGCTCGTGGCCGGCGGAGCCGTGACCGTGACGGGCACCGGGTTCGACGCCCTCGAGACGGTGCAGCTGTGGATCGAGTCCACGCCGGTGCTGCTCGCGGCCCGCACCGCCGCGATCGACGGGACGGTCTCGTTCACCGTGACGATCCCGGCGTCGACGCCCGCGGGAGCCCACCACCTGCGCCTCGTCGGCACGGGTTCGGGCGTGCAGGCGCTGCTCGCGGTGAACGTCGCCGCAGGGCCGGGCCTCGCCGCGACCGGCGCGACCGGGCTGGACGTCTCGGCGCCGATCGCGCTCGGGATGCTGCTGCTCGGGATGCTGCTGCTCGGGATGCTGCTGCTGCGGCCCGCCGTCGCGGTACGTCGGCGACGGCGCGTCAGCTCTTCGGCGTGAGCGGACCCGTGTGGATCGTGCGCACCGCCGACTGCGCGACGGGCTTCACGACGAGGAGGTCGACATCGACATGCGCGGGCAGCTCGACGGCGTGCACGATCGCCTCGGCGACGTCGTCGGCGACGAGCGGATTCTCGACTCCCGCATACACGGCGTCGGCCGCGGCCTGATCCCCGCGGTACCGCACGAGCGAGAAGTCGGTCTTGACCATGCCCGGCGCGATCTCGATGACGCGCAGCGGCTCGCCCCCGAGCTCGAGCCGCAACACCCCGAGCAGGGCGTGCTGGGCGTACTTCGCGGCGTTGTAGCCCCCACCTCCCGCGTACACCGTGTGCCCCGCGATCGAGGTGACGGCGACGATGTCGCCCGAGCCTCGCTCGCGCGAGCCCTCGCGCAGCGACGGCAGCAGGGCCGCGATCATGCGCTGGGTGCCGAGCACGTTCGTCTCGAACATCGCACGCCAGTCGTCGAGGATCGCGTTCTCGACGCTCTCGGTGCCGAACGCCCCTCCCGCATTGTTGATGAGCGCATGCAGCGGGCCCGCCGCCTCGACCACCGAGCGCACGCGCGCGACGTCGGCGTCATCCGTCACGTCCGCGACGACCGGCGTCAGCACCCCCTCCGCCGCGAGCGCCTCGAGGCGGTCGGCCCGCCGCGCGACGCCGAACACCTGCCACCCGCGCGCCGCGAACAGCCGCGCCGTCGCCTCTCCGATTCCCGAGCTCGCGCCCGTCACCACCACACGAAACGTCATGCCTCCACGCTAGGCCCTGCGCCTACCCTGGAGGGATGAGCGTCACCGCGTCACTGCCGACGAAGCCGCGCGAGCGCATCCCCTTCTTCGACAACGCGCGGTTCGCGTGCATCGTGCTCGTCGTGATGGGGCACGCCATCCAGCGGCAGATCAGCGACTCCGACAACGCGCTCACCCTCTACCTCGCCATCTACGCGTTCCACATGCCCGCCTTCGCGATCGTCTCGGGCTACTTCTCCAAGGCGACGCCCCCCGGCATCCGGCAGATGCGGCGCATCGTCACCGACATCGTGCTGCCCTACGTGATCATGCAGACGATCTGGTCGTTCGTGCAGTGGCTCGTCGAGGGGAAAGAGGTGTTCAACCTCACGGAGCCGCGCTGGACGCTGTGGTTCCTGCTCGCCCTCGCGATCTTCCGGATGGTGCTGCCCTACCTCGCGCTGCTGCGCTGGCCCCTGCTGTGGGCGGTCGTGGCCTCGATCATGGTCGGGTACTTCTCCAACGTCGACTCGACCTTCTCGCTCTCGCGGGCGATCGGCATCCTGCCGTTCTTCGTGCTCGGCTGGAAGCTGCGCGCGTGGGGCGTCGTCGACCGCTGGCGCGACGTCACGCCCGCCGGGGTCGTGGGGGTTCGCCTCATCGGCGCGGGTGTGCTGGGGGCCTGGCTCGCGGTCGTGCTGCTCAACATCCAGGCATTCCGCGAGTTCGACCTGCGGTTCTGGTTCTTCTACGACGCCTCGTACCAGGCGCTCGGGGAGCCCGTCTGGTGGGCGGGGCTGCTCAGGCTCGGGCTCATCGTGCTCGCCGCGGTGCTCGCCGCGGCGTTCTTCGCGCTCATCCCCCGCCGGCAGACCTTCTTCACGGCCTTCGGGCAGGCGACGATGTACGTCTATCTGCTGCACTCCTTCGTGCTCTACCCGATCCGCGAGTCGGGCGTGCTGAAGGACGACCACGCCTCGGCGGTCTGGCTGATCACGATGGTGTTCGCCTCGCTCGCGATCTCGATCGTGCTCGCGAGCCCGTGGGTGCGCAGGATCTTCCGTCCCGTCATCGAGCCGAAGCCGCGCTGGCTGTTCGCCGTGGCCGACGACCGCCCGCCCGCGCCGTCGCGCACCGACCCGACGGGCGCGCGCCGCACCCCCTGAGCGGATGGTGCGGTTTCGGCCGGATGGCGCGCCTTCGCGGGTGCCATCCGGCCGAAACCGCACCACACGAGGCGACGGGCGCGCGGATGTGACGCGGCGTTGCGAGAAGATTTGTCGGCTGGGCGGGCCCCACGTAGCGTTGCCCGTCAAGCGGCCGTACCCGCCCCGCACAACCCCGAACGAGGAGAACCCATGTCGGACTGGAAGTTCGAGACCCTGCAGATCCACGCGGGCGCCGCCCCGGATCCCGTCACCAACGCGCGCGCGACGCCGATCTACAAGACCACGGCATACGTGTTCAACAACGCCGACCACGCGAAGAACCTCTTCGCGCTCGCCGAGTTCGGCAACATCTACAGCCGCATCCAGAACCCGACCACGGGTGTCGTCGAAGAGCGCGTCGCCGCGCTCGAGGGCGGCACGGCGGCCCTCGCCACCGCATCCGGCATGAGCGCCATCACCTATGCCGTGCTCAACATCGCCAACGCGGGCGACCACATCGTCTCGTCGAGCTCGATCTACGGCGGCACCTACAACCTCTTCCGCTACACGCTCGCGAAGCTCGGCATCGAGGTGACCTTCGTCGAGAACCAGGACGACGCCGAGGAGTGGCGCGCCGCGATCCGCCCGAACACTAAGCTGCTGTTCGCCGAGACGATCGGCAACCCGCGCATCAACGTGCTCGACATCGAGCTCGTCGCGGGCGTCGCGCACGAAAACGACGTGCCGCTCATCGTCGACAACACGATCGCGACGCCGTTCCTCATCCGTCCGCTCGAGCACGGAGCCGACATCGTCGTGCACTCGGCCACCAAGTTCCTGAGCGGCCACGGCACGGTCATCGCGGGCGTCATCGTCGACGGCGGCAAGTTCCCCTGGTCGCAGCACGTCGACAAGTTCCCCGGCCTCACCGAGCCCGACCCGAGCTACCACGGCGCGAGCTACACGACCGTGCTCGGCGACGGCATCGCCTACATCATCAAGGCGCGCGTTCAGCTGCTGCGCGACACGGGCGCCGCGCTCGCCCCCGACAGCGCGTTCAGCCTCATCCAGGGCGTCGAGACGCTCTCGCTGCGGCTCGAGCGCCACGTCGAGAACGCCCAGCGCATCGCCGAGTGGCTCGAGCAGCACCCGGATGTCGCCGAGGTGCACTACGCGGGCCTCCCGTCGAGCCCGTGGCACGCCCAGGCGCAGAAGTACGCCCCGAAGGGCGTCGGCGCGGTGCTGTCGTTCGAGCTCAAGGGCGGCGTGGACGCCGGTCGCGCCCTCGTCGACAACGTGAGTCTGTTCAGCCACCTCGCCAACATCGGCGACGTGCGCAGCCTCATCATCCACCCCGCCTCGACGACGCACTCGCAGCTGACCCCCGAGCAGCAGCTCACGGCCGGCGTGACACCCGGCCTCGTGCGGCTGTCGATCGGCCTCGAGCACATCGACGACCTCACGGCCGACCTGCAGAACGGCTTCGACGCCGCGCGACGTCTGTCGTCGGCGTCGCGGTAGTCCGCGACGTTGCGCCGGGGGCCGGCCGCGCGCGAGCGCCCGGCCCCTCGCACTATCCCGCGTCGCGATAATCCGCGACCCCGAGGGGCCGGCCGCGCGCGAGCGCCCGGCCCCTCGCACTATCCCGCGTCGCGATAATCCGCGACCCCGAGGGGCCGGCCGCGCGCGAGCGCCCGGCCCCTCGAGTGCGCACACCTTCGACGGCATTGTCAGGTGGTTGAGGAGCGCCGCGCGCGGCGCGTCTCGAAACCACCGCCGCCCCCGCGCGCGTAACACTCGCCCCGACCCGGGAGAATGGGCGGGATGGACTGGCAGACACCCGAAGACGCGGTGCCGTCCGCGTTCGTCACCGAGTCCAACCGCCGTGCCATCTCGGCCAAGCCTCCGGCATCCGGCGCGTGGCGCATCGGTGACGACCCCGGCGACCGTCGTTTCCAGCAGCTCGGAGCCATGGAGTTCGAGCGCGGCGGCAGCCTGCCCGCGGTCACCCTCGCCTACGAGACGTGGGGCGAGCTGAACGCGGCCGGCGACAACGCCGTGCTCGTGCTGCACGCGCTCACGGGCGACAGTCATGTGACGGGCCGTCCCGGACCCGGGCACGCGACGGCCGGCTGGTGGTCGGGTCTCGTCGGCGCGGGCAAGGTGCTCGACCCCGAGCGCTGGTTCATCGTGGCGCCCAACATGCTCGGCGGGTGCCAGGGATCGACCGGGCCCGCCTCGGTGGCGCCCGACGGCGTCGAGTGGGGCCCGCGCTTCCCCTATCTCACGATCCGCGACCAGGTGGAGGCGCAGCGCGCGCTCACCGACGCCCTCGGCATCCGCCGCTGGGCCGCCGTCATCGGCGGGTCGATGGGCGCGATGCAGTCTCTCGAGTGGGCCGTGAGCCACCCGGATCGGGTGGAGCGTTTCGCGGTGCTGGCCGGCCCGCCGATCGCCTCGGCCGATCAGATCGCCCTCAACTCGGTGCAGATCGAGGCGATCCGCATGGATCCGGGCTTCGCGAACGGCGACTACTACGGTGCCGACGACGGCGACGGCCCGCACCGCGGCCTCGCTCTCGCCCGGCGCATGGCGCTGCTCAACTACCGCTCCCCCACCGAGCTCGACGAGCGCTTCGCCCGCAGCTGGCAGAGCGGCCTCGACCCGATGGGCGGCGGCGGACGCTTCGCGGTCGAGAGCTACCTCGACTTCCACGGCAACAAGTTCACGCGCCGCTTCGACGCCAACAGCTACCTCGTGCTCGTCGAGGCCATGAACTCGCACGACGTCGGCCGCGACCGCGACGGCGTCGCCGCCGCCCTGTCGCGCGCGACCTCCCTCGGTCTCGTGCTCGGGATCGACAGCGACCGGCTCTTCCCCGTGCCCGGTCAGCGCGTCATCGCCCAGCACCTGCCCAACAGCATGAGCGGGCCGGAGCCGATCGTCATCTCCTCGCCGTTCGGGCACGACGCCTTCCTCATCGAGGACGAGCTCGTCGCCCCCCATCTCGCCCGCCTGCTCGACGCCTGAATCCGCGGAATCCGTCGCCGACACACGGCGAGCCGCTCCCCCCATTCGGGTGCCCCCTTCTGCCACCATGGGGGCGAGGAGTCCCCGCGACGTGCGGGGTGGCGACGACATGGATCTGCTCGCGAAGGAACGCGACCGCGTGCTGCAGCGCGCCGCGCGTGCCTACGGTCTCGGATTCACCCTCGCCTCGGCGCTGTGCTACGTGCTCCCGGGCGCCGTCGACGGCCCGACCGCGCTCGGAGTGGGCATCGCCCTCTACCTGCTGCTGGGCGGCGCCCAGTTCATGCTCGGCATGAGCCGCAATCCCGCGTGGGTGCTGCTCACGATGCTCGCGGGCATCGGCATCCTCTCGGTCGCCACGGGCTTCGGCGAGACGACGCTCGGCCTCGGCGGCATGACGGCCCTGCAACTGCTCATCTCGGGGTCCCTCGCCTCGGTCGCGATCGTGCTCACCGGTACGGCGTGGCGCATCATCGGTCTCGGCGCGGCCTTCGTCGTGCTCACGGCGGTGGCGCTGCTGGTGACCTCGGCGTCGCAGGCCCCGCTGCGCACGGGCGGTCTGCTGCTGCTCGGGTGGCTGCTCGCGGGCGGCATCGGGGTGTGGGTGAGCGCCGGCATGCCGCAGGTCGCGAAGCGCATCGCGAGCATCGGCCGTGCCCACCGCGCCGAGCGTCAGGCGAGCGAGCTCGAGGCGCAGCGCCGTCAATCCGCACGGCTGCTGCACGACACCGTGCTCGCGACCCTCACGCTCCTGGCGCACTCCGGCGTCGGTGTGACCCCGGATGCGCTGCGCGAGCAGGCCGCAGAGGACGCGCGCCTGCTGCGGCAGCTGCGCCTCGGATCGACCCCCACCCCGCAGGCGTCTGGCAGCTACCAGCTCGACCCGGGCGGCGATCCGGAGCCCGTGCTGGGCCGCACCCTCGAGTCGGTCAAGCAGCGCTTCGGCCGCATGGGCCTCAAGGTCAGCTGGCACGGCACGGGACAGGTGCTGCTGCCGAGCGAGGTGCTCGACGCGTTCCTGCTGGCCCTCGCCGAGTGCCTCGAGAACGTGCGGCGGCACTCGGGCGTCACCGAGGCGCACGTGACGATCACGGATGACGCCACCACCGTGCGTGCGATGGTCACGGATGCGGGGGTCGGTTTCGAGCTCGCGGACATCGACGAGGCGCGTCTCGGCTTCGCCGAGTCGGTCGTCGCGCGGCTGCGCGAGGTGGGCGGCAACGCGCGCCTGTTCTCCTCCCCCGGCGCGGGGACGACGGTCGTGCTGGAGGTGCCGCGATGACCGCGGGTATCCCCGAGGAGAACACCCTCGGCATCGTCGTCGCGGGTGCCGCACGTGCCGTCTCGAAGACCGCGCGACGGCTCGGCCGCGCGGGTGCCCGCCCGACGCTCGGCGCCTCGTTCCTCGCGCTCGGCGCCGACCTCTTCGTGGTGCTGCGTGTCGTCTACGGCCTCAGCTGGTTCGTCGTGCTGTGGGACCGCTACCCGGTTCCGGGCGCCGCGGTGAGCGCGTGGGCGGTGCTGCTGATCGTCGTGGCGGGAAGCGTGGTCGCCGCGCGGGCGGGCGGAGACCGGATGCCGCACTGGGTCTTCGGTCTCGTGCTCGCCGGCATCGCGACGACCGTCGCTCTCGACCTCATCGCCGTCTGGGAGCTGCACGATCTCGGCCGCACGCTGACCGCGGCGACCGCGGCCGGGGCCGCGCTGCTGCTCGTCGTGACCCAGCGCGGCGCGATCGAACTGCTCGTGTCGGCGGGCGTGCTCGGTCTCGGGCTGGCCGTGGCGATGTTCGTGAACACGCCGCCCGGCACGCCGTTCGACGCCGATCACGTCGCGCCCGCGGTCGCCGCGGTCGCGTTCGCCGTGCTGCCCGCCGTGATCGGCGTGCTCGTCGTGCAGGGTCACCGTCGGATGGTGCAACTCGAGCTCGACCGCGTGCTCGTGCAGAGCAACGTCTCGGCTCCCCGTTACGCCGTCGGCATGCTCGCCTCGGAGGAGCTCGCGCGCCTCGACCTCGCCGCCGAGCGGCTGCTCGACTCGATCGCCACCAAGAAGACCGCGCTCCCGCTCACCCCCAAGACGGCGTCGCTCGCCGCATCCCTCGCCACCGAGCTGCGCCTGCACCTCATCGAGGGGCGGCGCGAGACGTGGCTGTACCACGCGGTGAGCGAGTCGGAGATGCTCGGGCGCTCGGTCACCCTCGTCGACAAGTCGGCGCTCGCGGGGCTGCTCGACGGCGCCCAACGCGACGGTCTGCTCGCGGCCGCGTGGATGCTCGTGAGCGACACGCGCAAGAAGGCCGCGCCGCACCGCAGCATCACCCTGCAGCTCGGCCCGCTCGCCCCGGCGGGCCTCCCGCGCGAGGATCACAAGATCATCGTGCCCATCACGATCACGAGCACCGGCATCCGACGTAATCGTGTCGATCCCTCGATATGGGCGGCACTCGGACGGGTCGGGCGATACTCTGACAGCACCGAGGATGGCAGCCTCCGCGTCGACATCGAGGCGGCGGTCGACAACCCCGCCGAAGTCTGAAACCCCCCGAAGGAGCACCACATGGCCGGCCCGATTCGACTCGCCGTGGTCGACGACCACCGCATGATCCTGAGCGGGCTCGCGAACTGGATTCGCAACGCGAGCGACGAGATCGACGTCGTCGCCGAGCTCACCACCTGGCCCGAGCTGCTGACGCACCCCTCGTTCCCCGTCGACGTCGTGCTGCTCGACCTCGACCTGAAAGACAACATCCCCGTCGCGGTGAAGATCTCGGCCCTCAAGTCGACGGGCACGCGCGTCGTGCTCATGAGCACCTACTCCGAGCCGAACGTCGTGCGCGAGGCCCTCGCGGCGGGCGCGCTCGGATACCTCGTCAAGAGCGAGGACGCCACCATGATCGTCGAGGCGATCCGCGCCGCCGCACAGGGCGAGAGCTTCATCTCGGCCGAGCTCGACCTCGCCATCAACGCCTCCGACATCGGCGGGGCGCCCAAGCTCTCGGCGCAGGAGCGTCGTGTGATGGCGCTCTACGGCGGCGGCGAACCGGTCAAGTCGGTCGCCTACCAGCTCGGCATCTCGGAGGAGACGGCCAAGAGCTACCTCAAGCGCATCCGTGAGAAGTACCGCGTCGCGGGCATCGACGTCGGCACCAAGGTGGCGTTGCGACGCCGCGCGATCCAGGACGGCATCCTCATCCAGGATTCCGCGACCGGCATCTTCTAACCCCGGCGCCGCGAGACCGCCGCACCCGCTGCGGCCAGCGCGATCCCGGGCGCGCACATGATGAGCCCGAGCCACGTCGGCGCGAGATACCCCAGCCCTGCGGCGATGACGGCGCCGCCGAGGAATGCGCCGAGCGCGTTGCCGATGTTGAGCGCCGAGTGGTTGACGGCCGCCGCGAGCGTCTGGCTCTCGCCCGCGACGTCCATGAGCCGGGTCTGGATGGCGGGCGAGAGCGCCGCGGCCGCCGCACCCACACCGAACAGGAACCCGAACAGCCCCACCGGCTGCGGGGCGGCGAGCGCGAGCCCCAGCAGCATGACGGCGAACACCGCGAAGCTCGCGAACAGCGCGCGCATGACGCTGCGATCCGCCGCCCATCCGCCGAGCAGGTTGCCGAGCGTCATGCCGAGCCCGAGCGTCACGAGCGCCCACGGCACCGCCCCCGCGGGCAGCAGCGCGACTTCGGTGGTCAGCGGGGCGACGTAGCTGTACACGGCGAAGAAGCCCGCGAAACCCACCGAGCCGGTGAGCAGGGCGAACCAGACCGCCGGCTTGGCGAAGGCGCCGAGCTCGCGACGCGGGGTCGCATCCGGATCCCCCGGCTGCCTCGGCACCGTCAGCCGGATCGCGACCACCGAGGCCGCGAAGATCGCCGCGACCACGAGGTAGGCGGCACGCCATCCGGCCTGCTGTCCGAGGAAGGTGATGAGCGGCACCCCCACGACGTTGGCGACGGTGAGCCCCGAGAGCACGAGCGCGACGCCCTGCCCGCGCTTGCCCGGGCCCATGAGCGAGGCCGCGACGAGCGCCGCGATGCCGAAGTAGGCGCCGTGCGGCAACGCCGCGAGGAAGCGGAACAGCACCACGAGGGCGAAGTTCGGCGCGAGCGCCGAGGCGACCGTGCCGAGGGTGAACAGCAGGGTGAGGCCGAGCAGGATGCTGCGCCGCGGCAGGCGGGCCGCGAAGATCGCGATCGTGGGAGCGCCCACCACGACGCCGAGCGCGTAGGCGCCGATGACGACACCCGCCTGCGCGATCGCGTCATCCGGCGATGCGCCCCAGGCCGACGGCAGCAGGTCGCGCGCGATCTGGGGCAGCAGCCCCATCGCGACGAACTCGGTCGTGCCGATGCCGAACCCGCCGAGCGCGAGCGCGAGCAGGGCGAGACGCGCCCGCGCGGGCGAGAGGGCGGATGCGGGAGCGGCGGATGCGGTGTCGATCTCGGTGGTCACGTGGGCTCGGGGTCCGTTCGGGTTGCAGCGACGAGGGCCGCGACGGCCCACGCGAAGAGGACGAGGTAGAGGGCGTTGCGCGTGGTGAGCGCGACGAGCACGACCGTGTCGAGCCCGAGAAGCTTGCCGTACCAGTAGGGGTACACGACCTGGGTGAGCGCGGCGATCATGAGGGCGAGCACCGCGGGCACGCGGAACGACGGTGCGCCCTCGCGGAGCGCCGTCACGAGGCCGAACAGCACCGGAACGGCGAGCCAGCCCGCGAACTGCGGCGAGCCGACCTTGTTGAACAGCATGAGCGCCGTCGTGAGAGCGAGCAGCAGCGGGGGCAGCATCCGCACGGCCGACACCCCGCGACGCGCCCCGATGATGCCGAGCACCGCGACAGCGGTCACCGCGAGAGCGAGCAGCGGCGTGGAGAGCGACGCGGCGAACTCGGTTCCCGGGCCGCGCAACTGGTAGGTGAGGATGCCCTGGTCGTAGTAGACCTCGGGACCCGCGTGCGCCCACGCCGCCCACATGGCGGGGGTCGCGAGCGGGGATTCGATCTGCAGCCCGCGGCCGGTCTGCTGTGTGATGAAGCTCAGCAGGCTCGTGCCCCCTCCGAGCACGAGTCCGAGCAGAAGCACGACGGCCGTCGTCGCGGCCGCGGCGGCGAGCACGGTGAGCCGCTGACGCAGGGCGATGACGGCGCCCGCGACGAGAGCGGCGGGCCACACCTTGATCCACGCCCCCACGGTGAGCAGCACGCCGCCGAGCACGGGGTGCGCCACGATCACGAGCACCCCGACGATCGCGACCGCCGTCGCGAAGGTGTCGATGCGCCCGAGGGCGACGGGGCCGACGGCCGCGAGGAACGCGATCCACCACCACGCCGCCCCCGCGCTCGCGCGGTTCGGGCGTCCCCGATGCAGCAGCACGGCGAAGGCGACCGCGTCGATCGCCATCGCGAGGGTGAGCCAGGTGCTCGCGTAGAACGTCCAGCCGAACACCGCCGAGAGCAGCATCGGCACGAGAGCGAGCAGCGGGTACACCCACGCGGTGTCGATGCCGACCCAGATGCCCGCCTCCAGGCCGCGCTGCGCCCAGAACGAGTAGACGAGGGTCACGTCGCCCATCGGCAGGCTCGAGTGGGTGAGGCAGATGAGGCCCAGCACGAGATGCACGAGCACGAAGGCGCCCCACAGGGTCGCCGGATGCGTGAGCACGCTCCGCGCCCGGCTGCGGACGCCGGAGCCGGGCACCGCATCCGTCATGGCTTCAGCGTAATCGGGCCGCGTGACGCTCGGTGACGCCGCATCCGGCGCGCGGCATGCGCACGGGGGAAGATGGGTGGGTTCTCCTCTTCCACAGCACCCTGGAGGTTCCGTGTCCCGGTCCCGCACCCGCGCCCTGGCGGCCGTCGCATCCGCCGCCGCCCTCGCCCTGAGCCTCGCCGCGTGCGCCGGCTCCCCCGGAGCCTCGCCCTCGGACGACGCCGACGAGGGCTACGTGACCCCCGGCAAGCTCACGGTCGCCACGGGCGACACCGCGTACTACCCCTACGTGATCGACGACACCCCCGAGTCGGGCGAGGGCTTCGAGGCCGCTGTCGCCTACGCCGTGGCCGACGAACTCGGTTTCGACGCGGAGGACGTCGTCTGGGTGCGCACGAGCTTCGAGGCCGCGATCGCCCCCGGCCCGAAGGGATTCGACTTCAACCTGCAGCAGTACACGATCACCGACGAGCGCAAGCAGGCCGTCGACTTCTCCTCGCCCTACTACCAGGCCAGCCAGGCGGTCGTCGCGATCGAGGGCGGCAAGGCCGACGGGGTCGACTCGATCGCGGGCCTCAAGGGCCTGCTGCTCGGCGCCATGTCGGGCTCGACGAGCGCCACGACGATCGAGCAGGCCGTGAAGCCCGACGTCGCGCCGCAGCTGTACAACTCGAACGAGGACGCGGTCGCCGCGCTCAAGGCCAACCAGATCGACGCGCTCGTGCTCGACCTGCCCACCGCGTACTACGCGACGGGCGTCTACATCGAGAACTCGTTCATCGTGGGCGAGCTGCCGACCGCGGGCGTGCCGGATGAGTGGGGCCTGCTGCTGCCCAAGGGTTCGCCGCTGACCGCGAAGGTCACGGCGGCGGTCGACGCCCTGCGCGACAGCGGCAAGCTCGCCGAGATCACCGACGAGTGGCTCGGTTCCGGCCAGGGTGTGACGCAGCTGAAGTGACGCGTCCTGCCCGGGTCACGGCATCGGCTAACGTCGAGCCGTGACCCACCAGCCGAGCGAACTCGAGCTCGACCGACGCGCGTTCCGACGCGGCCGCGAACGCCGCTCGGTGCTCGTGGCGATCGCCTCGACGATCGCGTTCGCGCTCATCGTCTGGGCGACGCTCGTCAACACGCCCGGCTGGGCCGTCGTGCAGGCGTCGTTCTTCAACCCCGAGGTCGCGCTGCGCTCGCTCCCGCGCGTATGGGACGGCTTCCTGCTCAACCTGCAGGTGCTCGGCATGTCGGTCGTGACGGTCGGGGTCTGCGCGATCGTCCTCGCGACGCTGCGCACCCTCCCCGGCGCGGTGTTCTTCCCGCTGCGCGTCATCGCGGCCGCCTACACCGACATCTTCCGCGGGCTGCCGTTCATCATCGTGCTCTACCTGTTCGGGTTCGGCATCCCGACGCTCACCGGGGAACGCATCCATCCGATCGTGCTCGGCACCCTGTGCATCACGCTCACCTACTCCGCCTACGTCGCCGAGGTCATCCGCGCCGGCATCGAAGCCGTGCACCCCTCGCAACGGCTCGCGGCGCGCGCCCTCGGGCTGAGCTACGGGCAGACGCTGCGGCGCGTGGTGCTGCCGCAGGCGTTCCGCAAGATCACCCCGCCGCTCATGAACGACTTCGTCGCCATGCAGAAAGACGTGGGCCTCATCTCGATCCTCGGCGCCGTGGACGCCGTGCGGGCCGCGCAGATCATGAACGCACAGACGTACAACTTCACGCCCTACGTCGTGGCCGGCATCCTGTTCATCCTGCTCGCCATCCCCTCGGTGCGGCTCACCGACTGGTACACGGCACGCCTGCGGCGGCGCGAGCAGATGGGGTCGATCGTATGAGCGTCGTGCTGAGCGCGAGCGGCCTGTGGAAGTCGTTCGGCGACAAGGAGGTGCTGCGCGGCATCTCGCTCGATCTCGCGGCGAACGAGGTGGTCGCGCTCATCGGACCGAGCGGATCGGGCAAGTCGACGCTGCTGCGCTGCCTCAACCTGCTCGAACCCATCGACGACGGGCAGATCCTGCTCGCGGGCGACGACATCTCCGACCCGCGGGTGCACGCCGACCGGGTGCGGGCGCGCTTCGGCGTCGTCTTCCAGCACTACAACCTGTTCCCGCACCTCTCGGTGCTCGACAACGTGACCCTCGCGGCGCGTCGCGTGCACCAGGTGCCGCGACAGGAGGCCGAGGATCGCGCGATGCGGTGGCTGGAACGCATCGGGCTCGCCGACAAGGCGCGCGAGCATCCGGATCGCCTCTCGGGCGGTCAGCAGCAGCGTGCCGCGATCGCGCGCGCGATCGTGACCGACCCCGAGGTGCTGCTGCTCGACGAGATCACCTCGGCGCTCGACCCCGAGCTCGTGGGCGAGGTGCTCGACCTCGTGCGCGACCTCGCCGCCGACGGCGCGACGATCCTCATGGCGACGCACGAGATGGCGTTCGCGCGCGACGTCGCCCACCGCGTGCTGTTCCTCGACGGCGGCGTCGTGGTGGAGGAGGGCCCGGCGCGCGAGCTCTTCACCGCGCCCCGCGAGCCCCGCACGCGCGAGTTCCTCGCGCGCCTGAGCTAGCGGTCGCTGGTTTCGAGACGCGTCGCGCGGTGCGCGGCGCTCCTCAACCAGCTCGACGGTCCAGGTGGTTGAGGAGCGCCCGGCGCAGCCGGACGCGTCTCGAAACCACCGCCGCGTCGTCAGCCGAGCAGGTGCCGGATCACAGCGGGCAGCTCGGCGCAGAGGCCCAGCACGGTGAAGGGCCCGCCGCGGCTCGCCCGCTCGGCCGCGAGGCCGTGCAGCACGGCAGCCGTCGCGGCGAGCGGCGCTGCGGTACCCGGATCGGCGTCGAGCTCGAGCGCATGCGTCGCGAGCAGCGCGCCGAGCACGCCCGCGAGCGCGTCGCCCGTGCCGGCGGTGGCGGTCCACGCCGGGGCGCAGGCGACCTCGAGCAGGCCGCCGTCCGCATCCGCGACGTAGCTCGTGTGCCCCTTGAGCAGCACGACGGCCCCGAAGCGGGAGGCCGCCTCGAGAGCGGATGCGGCGGGGTCCGCGAGCACCTCCTCGCGTTCGCGGTGCAGCAGCCGGGCGAGCTCGCCGGCGTGCGGCACGAGCACGCGCGCGCCCATCGCCTGCTCGACGAACCCCAGGGCCCCCGCATCGATGACGATCGGCACACCGTCGCCCAGCGCGCGGTCGCGCGCCGCCGTCGACACCTCGTCGAGATGCTGCGGATCCTGCCCCGAGCCGACCACCCACGCCTGCACGCGTCCCTCGACCGTGACCGCCTCCGGGCGCCGCTGCAGCACGAGTCGCGTGGGACGCCCGGCTCCCACGTACCGCACCATGCCGACGCCCGTGTGCAGCGCGGCCTCCACCCCGAGCACCGCCGCGCCCGGGTAGCGCGCCGAGCCGGTGGCGAAGCCGACGACGCCGCGCGAGTACTTGTCGTCCTCCGGGCCCGGCACGGCGATCCAGCGCGCCGCATCCTCGGGCCCGAAGCCGACGCCTGCGCTCGTGGTCATGCGGCCACGATAGTTCGAGCCGCCGCGATAGTTTGGGCTGATGGCCATGAGCATCCCGAACCGTGTCGTCGTCTTCGACTACGGGGAGGTGATCTCGAGGTCGCAGAGCGATGACGACAAGGCCGCGCTCGTGGCCGCCTCGGGGCAGCCCGCCGACGTGTTCTGGCCCGCCTATTGGCAGCACCGCGACCTGCTCGACCACGGCAGACTCTCGATCATCGAGTACTGGCGTCGCGTCGCCGCCGACCTCGGCACCACCTGGGATCTCACGACGATCCAGCAGCTGTGGGCGCTCGACTTCCGCGGCTGGATCAGCGTCGAACCCGAGACCGTGCGCCTCCTCGAGGAGCTGCACGACGGCGGCACCCGCATGGCGCTGCTGTCGAACGCGGGCTTCGACTTCGGCGACCCGTTCCGCTATGCACCGTTCGGCACGCTCTTCGAGCGCGTCTTCGTGAGCGCCGAGCTGGGGCTGCTGAAGCCCGACGCCGAGGTGTACCGGCACATCGCGCGCGAACTGGGAATCGAACTCGAGCAGATGGTGTTCATCGACAACAAGGCCATCAACGTCGACGGCGCCACCGCTCTCGGAGTCACCGGCCACGTCTTCACGGATGCGTCGGGGCTTCGCGAGTTCCTCGTCTCACTCACCCAGGAGTCCTGATGCCCGGCCTGTTCGACCCGATCACCCTGCGCACGACGACGATGCGCAACCGGCTGTGGGTGTCTCCCATGTGCCAGTACTCGTGCCTCGAGCGCGACGGTGTGCCCCCCGACTGGCACCTCGTGCACCTCGGCTCCCTCGCGCGCGGCGGCGCGGGGGCGGTGATCGCCGAGGCCACCGCGGTGGTTCCCGAGGGGCGCATCTCGCCGCGGGACGCGGGCCTGTGGTCGCCCGAGCAGGAGGCCGCATGGGCGCCCATCGCCGCGTTCATCCGTGGCCAGGGCGCCGTGCCCGGCATCCAGCTCGCACACGCCGGGCGCAAGGCCTCGACCTACGCGCCGTGGGGCGACGACGCCCACGGATCCGTGCCGCTCGACGAGGGCGGCTGGCAGACGGTCGCGCCCTCGGCGATCGCGTTCGACGGCTATGCGACACCACGGGCGCTCGACGCATCCGAACTCCCCGACATCGTGCGGGCCTTCGCGGATGCGGCGGGTCGCGCCGTGCGCGCCGGCTTCGGGCTCGTCGAGGTGCACGCGGCGCACGGGTACCTGCTGCACCAGTTCCTCTCCCCCCTCTCGAACCTGCGTGACGACGCCTACGGCGGTTCGCTCGAGAACCGCGCCCGGCTGCTGCTCGAGGTGGTGCGCGCGGTGCGCGCCGCGGTCGGCGAGGATCTGCCGGTGCTCGTGCGCTTCTCTGCCACCGACTGGGCCGAGGCCGGCTGGGACGCCGAGCAGACCGCGACGGTCGCCGGGTGGGCGCAGGAGGCGGGCGCCGACTTCTTCGACATCTCGAGCGGTGGCCTCGTCGGGGGCGTGCGCATCCCGCTCGGACCCGGCTACCAGGTGCCCTTCGCCGAGCAGATCGGCGCAGACGCCGACGCCCCCGTCTCGGCGGTCGGCCTCATCACGACGCCGCAGCAGGCCGACGCCGTCGTGCGGGAGGGGCGAGCGGATGCCGTCATGCTCGGTCGTGAACTGCTGCGCGACCCGCACTTCCCACTGCGTGCCGCCCTCGAGCTCGGCGCCGACCTCGACTACTGGCCCCCGCAGTACCTCCGCGCCCGCCCCCGCTGAACTCCGTCGCCGACGCGCCGCCTGTCAAGCGCAGGCGGGGTGCTGGAGCGGTTGCGAGGCGCTGGCATCGGGTCGGGCGGGCGCGCGCCGTCCAGGCGCGCGCGGGCATGCGCCTCGCGGCCGCTCCAGTTCCCCGCCGGAGCGTCGCTATCCGCGGCGGGAGCAGCGTCGCGGATTACCGCGACGCCCGACGATCCGTCGCGTCCTGCACCTCGCCCACGAGCTCTTCGATGATGTCTTCGAGGAAGAGCACACCGCGGGTGGCGCCGTTCTCGTCGAAGACGCGCGCCACGTGGCTGCCGGCACGCCGCAGCATCGCGAGGGCGTCTTCGAGTTCCATCCCGCGGTAGAGCGAGATGAGCTGGCGGATGCGCTTGGGCGGCACCGGGTCGTCGTACTCGTCGTCGCGCAGGTCGATGACGTCTTTGAGGTGCACGTAGCCGCTCGGTTCGCCGTCGTCGTCGACGAGCACGTAGCGACTGAAGCCGTGCTGGGCGACGGCACGTTCCACGTCGGCGGGGGCGGCATCCTCGGGGAGGGTGACGAGCGCATCCATGCCGACCGCGACATCCGCGACCTTCTTGGTCGTGAACTCGAAGGCGTTGCTGAGCGCGCCCGTGGTGTCGGCGAGCACACCTTCGCGCGTCGAGGTGCGCACGATGAGCTCGACCTCGTCGACGGTGAAGGCGCTCGTGGCCTCGTTCTTGGGTTGCACGCGGAAGAGCAGCAGCACGCCGTTCGCGGTGGCGTTGAGGGCGCGGATGATGGGGCGGAACACGGTCGCGACGGCGACGAGCGGCGGGGCCAGCAGCAGCACGGCGCGGTCGGGCAGCGAGAACGAGATGTTCTTCGGCACCATCTCGCCGAACACGACGTGCAGGAACGACACGAGCACGAGCGTCACGATGAAGGCGACCGTCGCGATGACCTCCTCTGGCCATCCGGTGAGCCCGAACGGCACGGCGAGCAGGTGGTGGATGGCGGGTTCCGAGACGTTGAGGATGAGCAGCGAGCACACGGTGATGCCGAGCTGGCTGGTCGCGAGCATGAGGGTCGCGTGCTCCATGGCCCACAGCGCCGTCTTCGCGGCGCGCGAGCCGGCTTCGGCCTTCGGTTCGATCTGGGAACGGCGTGCCGAGATGACGGCGAACTCGGCGCCGACGAAGAAGGCGTTGCCGGCGAGCAGGATCACGAGCCACGCGATGCCCCACCAGTCGGAGGCGCTCATCGCTCCTCCTCCTGCTCGACGGGTCGCGGCGTGAACCGCACGCGGTCGACCCGGCGGCCGTCCATGCGTTCGATGCGGAAGGTTCCTGCGTCGATCTCGACGGTGTCGCCGGCGACGGGGATGCGGCCGAGCTCGCTCATGAGGTAGCCGGCGACCGTCTCGTAGGGTCCGTCGTCGGGAACCGTGACACCCGCGCGATCCTGCAGCTCGTCGGGCCGCAGAGCACCCGGGAAGGTGAGCCAGCCGCGGCTGCGCACGACGTCGGGGCGCGAGCGATCGTGCTCGTCCGAGACCTCGCCGACGAGCTCCTCGACGAGGTCTTCGAGGGTCGCGACGCCGGCCGTGCCGCCGTACTCGTCGACGACGACCGCGATCTGGAAGCTGCGGGCGCGCAGCTCGCCGAGCAGCACGTCGAGCTTCATCGTCTCGGGCACGCGCAGTGCGTCGGTCTGCAGTGCGGACACGGGAACGGATGCGCGTCGCTCGCGCGGCACCGCGACCGCCTGCTTGATGTGCACGATGCCGACGATGTCGTCGGGCCCCTCGTCGGTGACCGGGAAGCGCGAGTAGCCGGTGCGGCGCGCGAGCTCGATGACGGCTTCGGCGTTGTCGCCGCGGTCGACGGCGGCGAGCCGCGGGCGGGGGGTCATGACGTCTGCGGCCGTGTGCTCGGAGAACGCGAGGGTGCGCGCGAGCAGGGTGGCGGTGTCACGGTCGAGGGAGCCTTCGCTTGCGGAGCGACGCACGAGGCTCTTGAGCTCGTCGGCCGTGCGGGCCGAGCTGAGCTCCTCTTTCGGCTCGATGCCGACGCTGCGCAGCACGGCGTTCGCCGTGCCGTTGAGCAGCGCGACGAACGGTTTGAAGACCGTGGTGAACAGGATCTGGAACGGGATGACGAGTTTCGCGGTCTGCCGCGGCAGGGCGAGCGCGAAGTTCTTCGGCACGAGCTCGCCGATGATCATCGAGAGCAGCGTCGCGACGGCGACGGCGACGATCGAGGCGATGACCCGCGAGGCGCCCTCGTCGAGCCCCCACGCGTCGAAGAGGGGGCGCAGCCAGCCGCTGAAGGCCGGCTCGAGCGTGAAGCCCGCGAGCAGCGTCGTGAGCGTGATGCCGAGCTGCGCCGACGAGAGGTGCGTCGAGGTGACCTTGAGCGCACGGATCGTGGGGCCGAGCATGGTCTCGCCGCGCGACTGCCGCGCCTCGAGGTCGTGCCTGTCGAGGTTGACGAGCGCGAACTCGCTGGCGACGAAGAGCCCGGTGCCGATCGTGAGCAGCGATCCGGCGATGAACATCCACCATTCGGGGCTCATCGCACATCACCGCCCGTGGGCACCGGCAGGGGTCTGTGGGCTGGCTCGGACGTCGAAGACGGGGGCTCGTCCATGATCGGGCCAGCCTACAGGCCGCGAAACGGCGGCCGCTGGACGGATGCCGCAGGCGGGGTGCTCGTCGCATCCGCCCGATAACCCGTGGGCGTGAGTCCGAGCACGGCGCGCACCTCGCGGCTCAGGTGCGATTGGTCGGCGTAGCCGTGGCGCGCCGCGATCTCGGCCAGCGGGATGCCGGGGTCGGTGCGCAGCAGCTCGGCCGCTTCCTGCAGTCGGCGGCGGCGGATCATGGCCGCGGGCGTCACGCCCACGAATCGCCGGGCGAGCCGCGTGACGGTGCGCTCGGACACGCTGAGGCGCGCGGCGATGTCGGCGAGCTGCAGCACCTCGGGGTCGCCGTCGATGACGCGCGCGAGTTCGTTGGCGAGCAGCGCTTCGGCACTCGGTTCGCCGACCCGATCGACGATCCACGCGCCGAGCGCCCGGCACGCGCGCAGGATGCGGTCGGGTGCGTCCGAGCGCATCGCGGCGGCGACGGCGGCGACGAGTTCGGGCGCGTCGAGTGCCGCCTCCGCATCGCGCACCGCCGCGGGGTCGCCGACGACCGCCTCGACGGCCGCGGGTCGCAGCATCGCGCCGACCCCCCATCCGCTGCCCTCGAGGTCGCGATGGGAGCGCCGCGTCGTGGGGCCCGACACGGCCACGCCCGTGGGCGAGACGACGAGGTTCGACGCGGGGTAGCCGATGAGGTGCTGCCGCGAGACGCGGCCGGGCTCGATCTGCCACTCCGGCACCCAGAAGTGCACGACGAGCGGTTGCTCGGCGCCCTCGGGGGCGACGCGCGTGAAGGTCGGCAGGCGTGCCGGGTAGAGCACGCCGCGGCTGCGCGGCTCTTCCATGCGCTCCCCCTCTTCGGCGATGCCGGGATCGATGTTGTCCGGATTCTTCATGACGGGGCCGACATCGCATCCGTAGCGTCGCATCCATGACGAACACGACAGGCGTCACCGGCGCCCACACGACCGACGGTATCCCGCACGGCTACACGACCATCACCCCGTTCATCGCGCTCACCGACGCGCGTGGCGCCATCGAGTTCTACCGCGCGGTGTTCGGCGCGCGCCTCGTGAGCGCGACCGAGATGGGCGACGTCGTGAGCCACGCCGACCTCGACTTCGGCAACGGGCACCTGCAGCTCGGCGAGGCGTCGCCCGACTACCGCCTCGTGCCGCCGCCCGCCGGCGACGACGACTGCTATTCGCTCGCGTTCTACTGCGCAGACGCGGATGCGGTGGTCGCCGCAGCGGAGGCCGCGGGCGCCACGATCCGCGAGCCGGTGTCGACCTTCGTCTCGGGCGACCGCTTCGCGAGCATCCGCGACCCCTACGGCGTGCGCTGGTCGATCATGTCGCGCGTCGAAGACCTCTCCCCCGAGGAGAGCGACCGTCGAGTCGAGGAGTGGGCCGCCTCCTTCGGCGCCTGACCCTCCCTCCCCTCCCCTCCCCCTCCCCCTCCCGCTCCCGCTCGAGGGGTCAAACGCTGTAGCTCTTCGCCACGTGCGCCGGTGATTACTGCCGCCGGGTGCAGAAATCTGGCGCGCAACGCGGCGGCCCGACACGGATGCCAGACCGTGCCACGAGGGACGCATCCGATCCTGCACAGCACCGTGCGCCGACCAGTTGGCCACAAAACGGCACATGTCGCCCCACGCCGACCGCCCGGCGGCAGACGCTACAGCGATGGACGACACCGACATCGAACTGCGACGGATCACCCGCGCAGAAGCGCTCGACCAAGGTTTCACGGACCGTCAGCTGGCTCAGTTGATCCGCACGGGCAGACTGCACCGGGTGCGGCCCGGCGAGTACGCGCTGCCCACGGAGTGGAATGCGCTCGAGCGCCACCGGCAGCATCGTGAACTCGTGCTGCGCACGGCCGAGCGCGTGACCGCACCGCAGGTCTACTCGCACTTCGCGGCGGCCGCGCTATGGGGCATGCGTATTCGCGGCAACTGGCCGACACGCGTCGACGTGATCGTCGACCGCGCCCACGGCGGTAGATCGAGCGGTCGCCTTCGACGCCGAGCAGTCGGATTCGATGGCCGCGAGATCGTCGAGAAGGAGGGCCTGCTCCTCACCTCTCCCGCCCAGACCGTCGTCGATCTGGCCCGGGAGCTGCCCTTCGTCGACGCGGTCGTCGTCGCCGACTCCGCGCTCGGCACGGCTTTCGGGCGCGCGGCGTTGACGACCAACTCCGAACTCGTCGAGCGGCTCGCGGATGCGAGGACGGCCAGGGGTGTCGGTCGCGCACGGGCCGTGCTTGCAGAGGCCGATGGCAGGGCCGAATCTCCGCCCGAGACCGAGTCGAGGATCGCAACAGTCCTCTTAGGATTTCCCCGCCCCGACCTGCAGCGCGAGTTCGCGACCGGAATCGGCATCCGCAGAGTCGACATGTGGTGGGAGCATTTCGGTCAGGCGGGCGAGTGCGACGGTCGGGCGAAGTACCGCGATCCTGCTTATCTGAAGGGCCGCGACCCCGCCGACGTGTTCCGTCGCGAGAAGGAGCGCGATCGGGCACTGCTCGCGTTGCCTGCGGTGCGCGGGATCACGCATTGGGAGCCCACCGACCTGCATGATCTCGGACGGTTCTACGACATCCTGCGTGGGGCGGGGTTGCCCACGAGCATGCCGCGCCCCACGGCGACGACCCTTGATCACGCCCAATCCCTGCTTCTGCGGACCGCCTCGACGCGGTTCCGGCGCCAGTGATCGACGGCGAGCGCCAGCAATATCGGGCGCCGAAGGGCAAGCGCTACAGCGTTTGGCACCAGAGCATCACCAGGAGACGGGGAGCGCCTTGCCCTCCTCGTAGCCTGCCGCCGACTGGAAGCCGACGACGGCCCGCTCGTGGAACTCCGCGAGGGTCGCGGCGCCCGCGTAGGTGAAGGAGCTGCGCACGCCTGAGGTGATCATGTCGAGCAGATCCTCGACCGACGGCCGGTTCTCGTCGAGGTAGATCTTCGAACTCGAGATGCCCTCCGCGAACAGCTCCTTGCGCGCCAGCTCGTACGGATCGAGCCGCCCGAAGCGCTCCTGCACGGCCTTCGTCGACGCCATGCCCCAGCTCTCCTTGTAGAGCCGACCCGCGTCATCCGTCTGCAGCACGCCCGGCGCCTCGATCGTGCCGGCGAACCACGAGCCGATCATGACGGCAGACGCGCCCGCCGCGAGCGCCAGCGCCACATCCCGCGGGTACCGCACCCCGCCATCCGCCCACACGTGCGCGCCCAGCTCGCGCGCCGCATCCGCCGTCTCGAGCACCGCCGAGAACTGCGGACGCCCGACGGCCGTCATCATGCGCGTCGTGCACATCGCCCCCGGCCCCACGCCGACCTTGATGATCGACGCCCCCGCCTCCACGAGGTCGCGCACCCCCTCGGCCGTGACGACGTTGCCCGCCGCGATGGGCAGGCCGAGCCCGAGCCCCGCGACCGTGCGCAGCGCCGCGAGCATTCCCTCCTGGTGGCCGTGGGCCGTGTCGACGACGAGCACGTCGACGCCCGCCTCGGCGAGCGCCCGCGCCTTCGCCGCGACGTCGCCGTTGATGCCCACCGCCGCCGCCACCCGCAGGCGCCCGGATGCGTCGAGCGCGGGCGCGTAGATCGTCGAACGCAAGGCGCTGCGCCGCGTGACCGAGCCGACCAACCGTCCGTGGCGTCGCACGAGCGCGACCTGCACGTCGGCGTCGACGAGCAGGTCGAACGCGGCGCGCGGGCCGTCGAGGTCGTCGGCGTCGAGCGAGGTGACCCCGCCGTGCACGAGGTCGCCGAGCCGTGCGTCGGGCAGGGCGGTCGCGAGTCGTGCAGCCGGCACGCACCCCGCCTCCTCGCCGTCCGCATCCCGCAGCACCACGACATCCGCCGCGATCGCCGGCACCACGCGCAGCGCCTCTGCGACGGTCGCGTCGACGGGCAGCTCGAGCGGCGCGTCCCAGCGCACGGGCTGGTCCTTCACCCAGCGGATCGCCGCGTCGAGCTCCTGCAGCGGCAGGTCCTGCGGCAGCACCCCGAGGCCGCCGCGACGCGCGAGCGCGGCGGCGAGGCGCGGCCCCGTCACCGAGTTCATGTTCGCCGACACGATCGGGATCGTGGCCCCCGTTCCGTCGGTCGTCGCGAGGTCGACCGAGAGCCGGCTCGCGACCCCCGAGCGGCTGGGAACGAGGAAGACATCCGAGTACGTGAGGTCGTGGGCCGGCACCTGTCCCGTGAAGCGCATGAGACCACGGTAGACGCCTTGTTCGGGCGATGTCCGGATGCGTCGTGTCGCCCTGCCTGAGAGGTTCCCCGGACACCCCGCGGATGTCCGCAGCAGCGCGTTGGTCACGTTAGGCTTGCACCTGGTGTGACCAGCGGGGATCACCCGGATCCCTGGGCACCGGCGAGTAGTGAGAGTAGGCGGTCGGCTGTGTCCAACCCCGTCACCGGAGTGACGCCTGAAGACAGCGCTTCAGGAGAGTTCGGAGCCAATGAATGGCTCGTCGACGAGATGTACGAGCGGTACCTCGTCGACAAGGAGTCGGTCGACAAGAGCTGGTGGCCGATCCTCGAGTCGTACCGCCCGGTCGACGACCCCACCCCCACCTCCGCGATCCCCGTCGTGGGGCAGCCGGATGCGGCTCCCGCGGCTGCGCAGCAGGAGTCCGCTCCCAGCGCTCCCGCTCCCGCTCCCGCTCCCGCTCCCGCGGATGACGCCGTAGCTCCCAAGTCGCAGGAGGGCGGCGAGGCCCAGGTGCCCGAGGCCGTCACCGAGCCCGCGTCGGCCACCGCGCCAGCGCAGGCCACCGACGCGGCGCCCCCGACGACGCCCATCGCGCGCACGACATCCGCCCCCGCGAAGCCGCAGCCGATCCCGGCTCAGGCGCCGACGACGGCGTCGATCCCGGTGGTCGAGTCGGAGGCGCAGGAGAAGGTCACGTTGCTCAAGGGCATGTCGAAGACCCTCGCCACCAACATGGATCAGAGCATCACGGTGCCGACCGCCACGAGTGTGCGCACGGTGCCCGCGAAGCTCATGATCGACAACCGCATCGTCATCAACAACCACCTGCGGCGGGCACGCGGCGGCAAGGTGTCGTTCACGCACCTCATCGCGTGGGCGATGGTGCAGACGCTCAAGGACTTCCCGAGCCAGGCGGTCTTCTACCGCGAGACCGAAGACGGCAAGCCGAGCGTCGTGGCTCCCGCCCACATCAACCTCGGCATCGCGATCGACCTGCCCAAGCCCGACGGCACCCGCTCGCTGCTGGTTCCCGGCATCAAGCGCGCCGACACGATGAACTTCGCCGAGTTCCTCGCCGCCTACGAGGATGTCGTGGCGCGCGCCCGGGCGAACAAGCTCACCGCCGCCGACTTCCAGGGCGTCACGATCTCGCTCACCAACCCCGGCGGCATCGGCACCGAGCACTCGGTGCCGCGGCTCATGCGCGGTCAGGGCTGCATCATCGGCGCGGGCGCCCTCGAGTACCCGGCAGCGTTCCAGGGTTCGAGCCCGAAGACGCTCGTCGAGATGGGCATCGGCAAGACGATCACCCTCACGAGCACCTACGACCACCGCGTCATCCAGGGCGCGGGCTCGGGCGAGTTCCTGAAGAAGATCCACGAGCTGCTCACCGGCGAGCGCCGCTTCTACGAGGAGATCTTCGCCGCGCTGCGCATCCCCTACGAGCCCATCCACTGGGCCGAGGACATCAACGTCGACCTCTCGGAGCGCATCTCCAAGACCAGTCGCGTGCAGGAGCTCATCAACTCGTTCCGCGTGCGCGGCCACCTCATGGCCGACATCGACCCGCTCGAGTACCGTCAGCGCTCGCACCCCGACCTCGACATCGCGAGCCACGGCCTCACCTTCTGGGATCTGGACCGCGAGTTCGTGACGGGCGGTTTCGGCGGCAAGCGCACGATGCTGCTGCGCGACATCCTCGGCGTGCTGCGCGACTCCTACTGCCGCACCGTGGGCGTCGAGTACATGCACATCCAAGACCCGGCGCAGCGCGCCTGGTTCCAGGAGCGGCTCGAGAAGCCCTACGTGAAGCCCACCCACGACGAGCAGCTGCGCATTCTCGGCAAGCTCAACGAGGCGGAGGCCTTCGAGACCTTCCTGCAGACGAAGTACGTCGGCCAGAAGCGTTTCAGCCTCGAGGGCGGCGAGTCGACGATCGCGCTGCTCGACGAGATCCTGCAGGGCGCGGCCGAGGCGGGCCTCGACGAGGTCGCGATCGGCATGGCGCACCGCGGCCGGCTCAACGTACTCACCAACATCGCCGGCAAGACCTACGGTCAGGTGTTCCGCGAGTTCGAGGGCACCCAGGACCCGAAGTCGGTGCAGGGCTCGGGGGATGTCAAGTACCACCTCGGCACCGAGGGCACCTTCACCGCGATGAGCGGCAAGGAGGTGCCGGTCTACCTCGCCGCGAACCCCTCGCACCTCGAGGCGGTCAACGGCGTGCTCGAGGGCATCGTGCGCGCCAAGCAGGATCGCACGGCCGACGGGCAGTACGGCACGCTCCCGATCCTCGTGCACGGCGACGCCTCGATGGCGGGCCAGGGCGTGGTCGTGGAGACGCTGCAGATGTCGCAGCTGCGCGCCTACAAGACGGGCGGCACGATCCACGTCGTCATCAACAACCAGGTCGGCTTCACGACGACGCCGCAGGATGCGCGCACCTCGGTGTACAACACGGATGTCGCCAAGACCATCCAGGCGCCCGTCTTCCACGTGAACGGTGACGACCCGGAGGCCGTGGTGCGCGTGGCGGAGCACGCCTTCGCATACCGCCAGCAGTTCAAGCGCGATGTCGTCATCGACATCGTCTGCTACCGCCGACGCGGGCACAACGAGGGCGACGACCCGTCGATGACGCAGCCGCTCATGTACAACCTCATCGAGGCGAAGCGCAGCGTGCGCACGCTCTACACCGAGGCCCTCGTCGGCCGCGGTGACATCACCGAGGAGGAGTTCGAGCAGTCGCAGCGCGACTTCCAGGAGCGTCTCGAGCGCGCCTTCGCCGAGACCCACGCGGCCCAGACGGGCTCGATCCCGGTGGTCGCGCACGATCAGAAGCCCGTCTCCGACCTCGAGCGCCCCGAATCGCAGCAGCACGAGGACGCCGCCGCGGGCGAGCCCGCCTCCACGGGCGTCGACCAGGGGGTCGTCGAGCTCATCGGCGACGCGCACAACAACCCGCCTGCCGGGTTCTCGGTGCACCCGAAGCTGCAGCAGCTGCTCAAGAAGCGCTTCGACATGAGCCGCAACGGTTCGGTCGACTGGGGCTTCGGCGAGCTCATCGCCCTCGGTTCGCTGCTGCTCGAGGGCACGCCCGTGCGGCTCGTGGGCCAGGATGCGCGTCGCGGCACCTTCGTGTCGCGGCACGCAGTCTTCCACGACCGTGAGAACGGTCAGGAGTGGCTGCCGCTCGGCAACCTCTCCGAGAACCAGGCGCGGCTCGCGATCTACGACTCGCTGCTGTCGGAGTACGCGGCGCTCGCCTTCGAGTACGGCTACTCGGTCGAGCGCCCGGATGCCCTGGTGCTGTGGGAGGCGCAGTTCGGCGACTTCGCGAACGGCGCGCAGACGGTGATCGACGAGTTCATCTCGAGCGCCGAGCAGAAGTGGGGCCAGCGCTCCGGCGTCGTCATGCTGCTCCCCCACGGCTACGAGGGCCAGGGGCCGGACCACTCCTCGGCGCGCATCGAGCGCTACCTGCAGCTCGCGGCGGAGAACAACATGACGATCGCGCGTCCCTCGACGCCGGCGTCGTACTTCCACCTGCTGCGTCGGCAGGCGTACGCGCGCCCGCGCCGTCCGCTCATCGTGTTCACTCCCAAGTCGATGCTGCGGCTGCGCGGCGCGACGAGCTCGGTGGCCGACTTCACGCAGGGACGTTTCGAGCCCGTCATCGACGACGCTCGCATCCAGGACCCGTCGACCGTGAAGCGCGTGCTGCTGCACTCGGGCAAGATCCACTACGACCTGCTGAACGAGGTCGACAAGCGCGGCGATGCGGGGGCGTTCGCCCTCGTGCGTCTCGAGCAGTACTACCCGCTGCCGACTGATCAGCTGCTGCCGATCCTCGAGCGCTACCCGGAGGCGGAGCTCATGTGGGTGCAGGAGGAACCGGAGAACCAGGGCGCCTGGCCGTTCCTGGCAATCGAACTCGCCGCCCAGCTCGGTGGCCGTGAGCTGCGTGTGTCGTCGCGTGCCGCCTCGGCGTCGCCCGCCACGGGCTCGTCGAAGCGCAGTGCGGCGGAGCAGACGGAGCTCATCGCGAAGGCGCTCGAGCTGTAGGCACCGCTCGTAGCTGGTTGAGGAGCACCGTCGCGCAGCGACGGTGCGTCTCGAAACCAGCTACGAGTGTTGAGGTGCGGCGGTGGTTTCGAGACGCGTCGGGCCCCCGGCCCGCCGCTCCTCAACCACCTGAGTTCTGCGAAGTCGAGCGTAGGCGGGGTGCGGACGCGTTCCGGCGACGCTGGCATCGGGACTGGCGGGAGCGCATCGCCGCAGGCGATACGCGGGGGCATGCGGCCGGAGACCGAATCTGCGCCGCCGCGAAAGCGTCGCGAGGAAGGGCTCAGGCGTCGAGAGCGGCGAGGATCGAGGCGCGCAGCTCGTCGGGGGCCTTCTCCTGGCACGCCCGCTGCACCTTCTGGATGAGCGTCAACCCGACGAGGTGCTCGGTGGAGCAGTCCTCGCAGTTGTCGAGGTGCTCCTGGATGTCCTGCAGGTCGCTCTCGGAGAGTTCGCGGTGCAGGAACTCCTCGAGCTCGGCCTTGGCTTTGTCGCAGCCGCAATCGGTCATCTCGTGCTCCTGGATGGGGTGTCCGCGACGGTGTACCCACGCTCGCGGGCGTATTCGGCGAGGCGCTCGCGCAGCAGGCGGCGTCCGCGGTGGAGTCGGCTCATCACCGTGCCGACGGGGGTCTTCATGATGTCCGCGATCTCCTGATACGCGAAGCCTTCGACGTCGGCCAGGTACACGGCGAGTCGGAAGTCTTCGGGGATCGACTGGAGTGCCTCTTTGACGTCGCTGTCGGGCAGGTGGTCGATCGCCTCGGCTTCGGCGGATCGGGTGGTGCGGTGCTGGGTGAGGGATTCGGCGGAGCCCAGTTGCCAGTCCTCGAGCTCGTCGAGGGTGCCCTGGTAGGGGCTGCGCTGGTTCTTGCGGTAGCTGTTGATGTACGTGTTGGTGAGGATGCGGTACAGCCACGCCTTCAGGTTGGTGCCCTGCTCGAAGCCGCCGAACGCGCCGAAGGCTTTCGTGTAGGTCTCTTGCACGAGGTCCCCGGCATCCGCGGGGTTGCGTGTCATGCGCATGGCCGCCGCGTACAGCTGGTCCATGTAGGGGATCGCCTGTTCGGCGAAGAGCCTCCGCAGCTCGTCGGGGTCGAGCTCGGGGCGTGCGGTGTCTGCCATCGGCGTCGAGTCTATGCCGGGCAGCGCGGAGGCGACTGTGTGCGTCGGTGTCTCCAGCACGAGCATGCTCGCTCCTCTCCGCCCGGCGAAGGGCACTACCCTGGACAACCGATGGGTGTCTTCGGTTATTCCGGTCGCGATGAGCTGCTCCCCGAGCGACCCGGGGGTGATGCCGGGCCGGCGGAGCTGCTCGTGGCGCGTCGCACGCTGCCCGAGGGCCCGTGGCCGGCGCCGGTGGCGGATGCGGCGCTTGCGGCGCGTGTGACGCTTCCGGGTTCGAAGAGCCTCACGAACCGCGAGCTCGTGCTGGCCGCTCTCGCCGACGGCCCGTCGACGATCCGTCGCCCCCTGCATTCGCGTGACACGAACCTCATGGTGGAGGGGCTGCGCAATCTGGGTGTGGGCATCGAGCAGGTGCCGGGCGACGGCGAGTTCGGCGCCGACCTGCGGGTGACGCCCGGTGAGCTCATGGGCGCCTCGATCGACGGCGGGCTCGCGGGCACCGTGATGCGCTTCCTGCCGATCGTGGCGGCGCTCGCGCTCGGCCCGACGAGCGTCGACGGCGACCCGTACGCGCGAAAGCGCCCCATGCGCACGACGATCGACGCGCTGCGTGGTCTCGGCGTCGAGGTGAACGACGACGGCCGCGGCACGATGCCGTTCACGGTGCACGGCACGGGCGAGGTGCGGGGCGGCGAGCTCGCGATCGACGCCTCCGCGTCGAGCCAGTTCGTGTCGGGCCTGCTGCTCGCCGCTCCCCGCTTCATGGAGGGGCTCACGCTGCGCCACACGGGCGAACGCCTGCCGAGCCTGCCCCACATCCGCATGACGACCGCGTGCTTGGCAGCCCGCGGGGTCGTGGTGGAGGAGCCGGAGCCGGGTGTCTGGGTGGTCGCGCCGCAGCCGATCCGTGCGCGGGATGTGACGATCGAGCCCGACCTCTCGAACGCGGCGCCGTTCCTCGCGGCGGCCCTGCTCGCGGGCGGCCGGGTCACCATCGGGGGCTGGCCCGCCGAGACGACGCAGGTGGGCGACGAGCTGCTGCGTATCCTGCCGCAGCTGGGGGCGACGGTGACGCGTGAGGGCGACGCCGTGACGGTCGACGGCGGGGTGGGTGTGCGCGGCGGCGGCAGCATCCGTGCGGTCGACCTCGACCTGACGATCGGCGGCGAGCTCGCCCCGACGATCGCGACGCTGCTCGCCTTCGCCGACGGCCCGAGCACGGTGAGCGGCATCGGGCATCTGCGCGGCCACGAGACCGATCGCCTGACCGCGCTCGCGACCGAGCTCGCGCGTCTGGGCGGCGAGGTCGTCGAGCATGCGGAGTCGCTCGAGATCCACCCGCGGCCGCTGCACGGCGGCGCGTGGGAGGCGTACGCCGACCATCGGATGGCGACCTCCGGTGCGCTCGCCGGTCTCGTCGTGCCGGGGGTCACCGTCGACGACATCGGCACGACCGCGAAGACGCTGCCCGAGTTTCCCGAGCTGTGGCACGGGATGCTCGCGCGCGCGTCGGCGTCGACGCACTGGGAGTCGCTCCCGCTGTGAGCGCCGAGGCTGCCTCGTGAGCTGGCTCAGCGACGACGATGACGACCCCTCGGGCTTCGACGCCTGGGACGAGTCGGATGTGCGGGTGCGGCCGAACCCGAAGGGCAACCGCCCGCGCAGCAAGATCCGACCGACGCACGACGACGCCGTCGAGGCTCGCGTGCTCTCGGTCGATCGGGGGCGCTACACGGTGCTCATCGACGCCGAGTTGCCGACCGAGCACACGGCGACGGCGACGCGGGCGCGCGAGCTGCGCGATCAGGCGATCGTCACGGGCGACCGCGTCGACGTCGTGGGCGATGTGTCGGGCGAGGCGGGCACCCTCGCGCGCATCGTGCGCATCCTGCCGCGTACGACCCTGCTGCGCCGCAGCGCCGACGACACCGACGCCGTCGAGCGGGTGATCGTGGCGAACGCCGACCAGCTGCTCATCGTGGTGGCGGCGGCGAACCCCGAGCCGCGTCCGCGTCTCGTCGACCGCTACCTCGTGGCGGCGTTCGACGCCGGCATCCAGCCGATCATGGTCATCACGAAGACCGATCTGGCCGACCCCGGGCCGTTCCTGGCGAACTTCGCGGGGCTCGAGATCCCGGTGATCCGCAGCGCGCAGGATCACTGGCCCGTCGACGAGCTCGCACCCCTGCTCGCAGGCCACACGACGGTCGCGGTCGGGCACTCGGGGGTCGGCAAGTCGACGCTCGTCAACGCGCTCGTGCCGGGCACGGATCGCGCGACAGGCGTCGTGAACGCCGTCACGGGGCGCGGGCGCCACACCTCCTCGTCGACGGTGTCGCTGCGGGTGCCGACGGGCGGGTGGATCATCGACACCCCCGGTGTGCGCTCGTTCGGTCTCGGGCACGTCGACCCCGACAACATCCTGCGCGGGTTCCCGGATCTCGCCGCCGTCGCCGAGGACTGCCCACGCGGGTGCACCCACCTGGCCGACGCCCCCGACTGCGCGCTCGACGAGGCGATCGAGCGCGGCGAGGTGGATGCGGCGCGGGTGGATTCGCTGCGGCGGTTGCTGGCAAGTCTCGGAGGGTGATCTCAGCAGGCTCGATCCTTCGGATGTCGACAAGCTCAGCATTACCAACTGGCAAGATCGAGACTTGATACCTCCCTGGTCCTGGGTGAGCGGGCAGCCATTCCCAACCGTCGGGGGTCGCAGGTCGAAGCCGCCGCAGCCCGCTGCAGTAACACAGAGCGAGGTAAACCTACGTCGCGCAGAGTTCACCACTGTGCGCGCGACCGAGGCGTCGCTGCGGTACGTGCGCAAGCGCGTCCGCGAGGTCGAGGCGGGGTTGAGCGACGCAGGCAAGTTGGACCTGCTCGGGCCACTCCCGTCGGCGGACGACGCGCGACGGAATGGGAGGTTAGGACGGCATCAGGTGGTGCGCGGCGGGCGCATACGACCATACGCTCGCCAGGCAAGGGCGCGAGAGCACATGGCGCTGGGCGCTCGCTCACCCTCTCGCCTGGCGCCAGACCGTCATGGCTCTTCGTCGAGGCGCCTACAATCGTTGGCGTTGGCCGCGAACTCGGCTTTGAGATCGATGCGCTCGACCTCGAGCAGCCGCCGCATGGCGAGATCACCGCTCCTCTCGACAGATGACTTCAGGTTCGTCCGCATGAGTATTGCTGAGTCAATCCGCCGTATTCGCTCGTTGACGTTGGCGAGCTGCGCGGCGATGCGGTCTCGCTTGGCGCTCATGTCGGCGATGTCCGCCTGGCGCCTGCGGGGCACCTCTTCGCGCCAGCGACGCTGAGCGGGGAGTATGAGACGCCGCCCGCAATGGCGACCGCGAAGCCGACAACGACAACGACGTCTCCGACGCTACGGTTCTCGATAAGCGCTGGGATGCCAGTAAGTGCGGCGATAACGAGTCCGGCGCTCACTATCCAAAGAGCGGTGGTCACTCGGGGCGTCGTCATGGCGCTCAGGTTGGCGTTCGCGGTTCGAGTTGATCAACGAGGCTGCGGCTCGAACTGCCGACATGACTGCGTCCCATGATGATCAACGACACAGCCGCACGTGATGGCCTTCCCTAGAACGCGGAAGCGCGTCGCCTGAGGTCGGCTCCTGCTCACGGGGTGGTCCCTGCGTCGACCACCTGCCAGACTACGGTGCGATGGTGTTGCCCTTTCCCGATGGCTGCCCGCCCACCGACGCCGTTGTAATGGTGGGCACCTTCTACCGTCTTGCCGTCCGAGGACTCGCGGTCGGTGCGGCGACGACGGCCGACTGCTGGCTGCGACCCTACGAGCAACCCAGGGGCGCACTTGAGGGGCAATCCGAGAAACCGGAGGCTCACGGGCTGTCTCTGTACGCCTCGAGGGAAGATCTCGACCGGGCCAGAGACATCAACCCGCGCGTCGCTCGAAAGCCGGTGGCTGAGGTTAGTGTCACGGTGAGCGATGGGGTGCTCAAACACACCCCTAACGCTGGATCGACGAGTCACCACGACTGGTGGACCGAGCCCTACGACCTCATTCCCGAGGCCGTAATCATCGAAGCGCCCAGGGAGGTGGCTGCGTAGTGGACTACGAATCGCTGCCGCTGCTCGGCGCACCATTTGAGCCAGTCGAGACCTACGTTTATTTCGACGGTCGACAGACCTTCGCCATGCGGTCGACGGTGATGTCCGACCTCTATTACGTCGTCAACACGGTCGACGAGGACGACGCCGGGAACACGCTCACCGCCCTCGCGGTTGCGATGAACGGCGACCGATTCCGGGCCGTGCGCTCGGGCGTAGTACCTTTTCGCGACACGTTCGCCAAGGCCGCGGCATTCTCGCTCTTCCGTATCGTGTGGACTTTCGAGCGGGGCGTCGCGGCGCCCTCGGCGGAAATCGAGCTCATGCGGGCATTGGATGTGCCGCCCGCCTGGTTGCCGGCCGAGGGCGCTCGCCTCGACTTGCCCACTGCCACGGCTGAGCCGTTCGTGCCCAACGAGCTAGTCAGCCTCGCCGAAGCACAGGGGCGCACTATCTTCGCTATCGAGGTCGAAACTCCCTGCTTTCGGATCACGGGTTTCCCGGGTCGCAACTCGGGGGAACTCCAGACCGCGGTCGACAGCGAGGTTACCGCGCTCACCAAAGAGGTAGTCGGCAAGAGCAACAAGGGCGCCCATGTCCAAGAGATTCGTGCATCGGTCATCGGGCTGCGTGCGGCGTCTTTCGTCGTCATTATGGCTATCGACTCGGTCGGATCGATGGTCGAGGCGACCGATGTGACAGGTAAGGTGTTCGAGCGCCTAAACGCGCTTGTCGCGTCGGTTGGGGAGAGCGACGATGCCTTCCTAGCCGAGATGAAAGAGCACGGGTCGACCGTCCGCAATCGTTTCCTCGACATGCTCAAGGCCGTCTCGACCGCGGGTAGCGGCCTGGCGATCTCGAGTGTCGTCGCGCACACACAAAGCGTTCAGCGCCGCAGCGCGTCGCCTGAACGTGTGCGCTCTGCCATGGACGCCATCAGCAACGTCGAGCCCGAGAGGGACCACATCACCGTCGAACGCGGCATCCTCACAGGCCTCGTGCTGCGCCGCAAGCGATTCGAGATCGTCGACGCGGCGAATCCTAAGAATCCGCCGTGGCAGGGCGAAATGACGCCCGAGGCGGCGAAGGACGCAAACGGACTCCGAGTCGGCGACGACAGCTTCGTCAAGGCGCGCATCCGCGTAGAAGTGCCTTTCGCCGGGGAGGACGAGACCACAGGCACCAAGTACTACCTCGAGAGCATCGCATCGTTCGACCCCGAGGATCGTCGCACGGACGCCGCGGAGTGAACTCACCGACTCTCGGCGATATGCCCTAGACGCATCTCTTGGTCTGAGCAACTTTCTCCTCTGCGCCCTCGCCAAGTTCGACGGCATCGACCGACCCGGCATCGAGATGACCGCCGTGCGCTCTATCTCCGAACTGCAACAGTATGCGCAGTGTCAACGAGGCCGCCAGTGCACCCAAACGGGGGCGCGTGCGTGTTACCCACTAGCAGGTACGTTCTAGGCATGCTGGTCCATCGAGCGCACGGCACAGTTCAAAGACGCATCCAGCTCGTACTGGTAGCCGGCACCACGCTTGCAATCGGTCTCTCTGGTTGCGCTGCCGAGTCGACTGGAGAAGCAACCAGCGCATCGAACATGTCTGTCTCGGGCACCGCAGTGACGACGGTGTCGGGAGAACTGGTTGCGAATGTCGAGGCGGCGCAGAGCGACTGGGATGGCTGGTGCGCCAGAGAGCATTCCCGCGAGGGGGCACGCGTGACGATCTCAGACGGCAGCGGCAATACGGTCGGACTCGGCTCTCTCAGCAAGCCCGCTGCGAGGAACATGGACGGCGAAAGCAAAGGCACGATGGGGCAAGGCGTCGTATCGGGAGAGTGTGTCAGCTCTTACAGCGTGGACGTGACATCCGCCTCTGACTTCTTCACGATCAAGGTGGAAGGTGTCAACGGAGCGATCGATGTCACTCGTGCCGAGTTGATCGCGGGGCCGGCTCTCAAGCTTCCCTAGGGAAAGGTCGGCTATTGGCATGCAGGTAGATGCATACGCGGCCCGCGCCCCTGGCGTAGTTGAAGATGACGGACGAGCCGTCCAGCCCGAAGGGGCTCGGTGACTCCATGCTGCTTCTCCGGACAGGCCGCCCAATCGCCGCTGAACGCGACGTCCAAGCGTGAAGTGACGTGCGTCTCGCTTCGTGCGAGCGCAGTAGATGCACAGAAACCAGCGTCGCTAGGCTCAGAACGTGAGCGACTCCCCCACCGACCCCACTCTCGCCGACGACCTCGCAGTGGCCCTCACGCTCGCCGCCGAGGCCGACCTCATCGCGATGGACCGCTACCGCTCGCAGAACCTCGAGGTGCAGCTCAAGGCCGACAAGTCGATCGTGACGGATGCCGACACCCGCGTCGAGCGCATGATCCGCGACCACCTGGAGAAGGCGCGCCCGCATGATGCGGTGCTGGGCGAGGAGTTCGGCAGGGCCGGCGAGTCGCGCCGGCAGTGGATCGTCGACCCGATCGACGGCACGAGCAACTTCGCGCGCGGCGTGCCGATCTGGGGTGCGCTCATCGCCTTGGCCGTGGACGGCGTGCCCGTCGTGGGCGTCGTGAGCGCACCGGCCCTCGGCAGGCGCTGGTGGGGCGCCACGGGCCACGGGGCGTGGGTGCAGCAGGATGGCGGCGAGGCACGACCGCTGCGGGTGAGCGGGGTCGATGCGCTCGCCGATGCGACGCTCAGCTACAACAACCTGCAGACCTGGGACCAGTACGGCTACCTCGACCGTCTGGTCGCGCTCTCGCGCGAGGTGGGTCGCACGCGCGCCTTCGGCGATCTGTGGTCGTACATGCTGGTGGCCGAGGGTGCCATCGACATCGCCGGTGAGTTCGATGTGAAGCCGTGGGATGTCGCGGCGCTCGTTCCGATCGTCACGGCGGCGGGCGGTCGGGTGACGACCGCGACGGGAACCGCGAGCCTCGACGAGTTGAGCGTCGTCGCGACGAACGGACTGCTGCACGACGCCGTGCTCGAGCGTCTGCGGGGCTAAGCCTTCACATCGTGAAGTGAATGCACCCCGCTTTCGAACGCGGTCGTCCCCCGAAAACTCCTTGAGTTATCAGGCCGTTACCGAATAGTTACCGAAAACCTGGCCCGATGGGTATCTTCAACTCTTGAAGTCAGTGCACAATCGCACTGCCGCTGTTCACAGCCGAACGGCGGTACTCCGAGGAAGTTCCCCCTCACACCAATGAGAAAGGGAGTGACGTGAAGAAGTCATCGCTGATTTCGCTCGCTGCACTCGCCGGCGCCTCCGCGCTGGTCCTGACCGGATGTTCGACCCCGAGCGGGGATGGAGGCGACGGAGACGGCGGTACCGCTTCGACCCGCGCCTGCATCATCCTCCCCGACGCCGCGTCGTCGCCCCGCTGGGAGAACGGCGACCGTCCCGCCCTCGAGAAGGCGATCTCCGACGCCGGCTTCGAGGTCGACATCCAGAACGCCCAGGGCGACACCAACAAGTACGCGACCATCGCCGACCAGCAGCTCACCAAGGGCTGCGGCGTGATGCTGCTCGTGGACTACAACGGCGCTGCCGAGGGTGTCGTCACGAAGGCCAAGGCGCAGGGCATCCCGGTCATCGCCTACGACCGTCCGATCAAGGGCGGCGCCGACTACTACGTGTCGTTCGACAACGTGCGCGTCGGTGAGCTCGAGGGTCAGGCCGTCGTCGACGGGCTGAACGCCAAGGGCATCGACCCGGCCGAAGCCGTCGTGGTCTACATGGGCGGCGACCCGGCCGACGGCAACGCGGCCATGTTCCGCGAGGGTGCCGACAAGGCCATGTCGGCCGCGGGCATCAAGCCGGCAGCCGAGCCCGCCGGTATCTGGGACGGCCCCAAGTCCGCGACCAACTTCGAGCAGGCGCTGACCTCGCTCGGCGGTCACGTCGACGCGGTCTGGGCGGCGAACGACACGAACGCCGCGGGTGTCATCTCGATCCTCGACAAGAACGGCCTGACGGTTCCCGTCTCGGGTCAGGACGCCTCCGTCGAGGGCCTGCAGAACATCCTGCTGGGCAAGCAGACCGCCACGGTCTACAAGCCCTACTCGATCGAGGCCGACGCGGCCTCGAAGCTCGCCATCCAGATCCTGAACGGCGAGGCGCCCACCGTCGACAAGAAGCTCGACGACGGCACGCCGTACATCGCCGTCGACCCGATCCTCATCACCGCTGACAAGGTGCAGCAGGTGGTCGACGCGGGCGACGCGAAGGCCAGCGAGATCTGCACGGGCGACGTCGCGGCTGCCTGCGAGCAGTACGGCGTCAAGTAACCCGACGCATCACAGGGCGAGGGGTCCCGGCCGGTCCCACCGGACGGGACCCCTCGTCACTCGCACCGACGTCCCCCAAGGAAGGATCATGGACGAACCCATCATCGAGCTGACGAATGTGACCAAGAGCTTCGGTCCCGTCAGCGTGCTCAAGGGCGTGAACCTCAAGGCCTACCCCGGCAAGGTGACAGCGCTCGTCGGCGACAACGGCGCCGGCAAATCCACGCTCATCAAGGGCCTCGCCGGCGTGCAGCCCTACGACGGCGGCGAGGTTCGCTTCAACGGCGAGCTCGTCGACCTGCACACCCCCCGCGAGGCCGCGCGACTCGGTATCGAGGTCGTCTACCAGGACCTCGCCCTCTGCGACAACCTCGACATCGTCCAGAACATGTTCCTCGGTCGTGAGGAGCTCGCGTTCGGCACCTTCGACGAGGGTCGGATGGAACGCGAGGCGTCCGAGGCGCTGCAGCGCCTCTCGGTGCGCACCGTCAAGTCGGTGCGGCAGAAGGTCTCGAGCCTCTCGGGCGGCCAGCGGCAGACCGTCGCGATCGCCCGCGCCGTGCTCAAGCAGGCCAAGGTCGTCATCCTCGACGAGCCCACGGCCGCGCTCGGCGTCGCCCAGACCGAGCAGGTGCTCAACACGGTGCGCACGCTCGCCGACAACGGCGTCGCGGTCATCCTCATCAGCCACAACCTCGTCGACGTGTTCAAGGTGGCCGACTACATCAACGTGCTGTACCTGGGTCAGCTCACGGCATCCGTCGCGACAGCCGACACCAACTCCGACGACGTCGTCGGCTACATCACGGGAAGCAAGACCTACTCGGGAGCCTCCGCATGAGCACCAAGACCCCCAGCCCGAAGACCGACACCACGGCGCTCCCCGCGGGCGGCGACATCGGACTCATCGGCAGCGGCCAGGAGGGCACCGTGCTCGACCAGGTGCGCGGCTGGTGGCAGCGCGTCAAGCACGGTGACATGGGTGCGTTGCCCGCCATCGCCGGGTTCTTCGTGCTCATGATCCTGTTCACGGTGCTGAGCCAGGTGATCCTGGGCGACCAGTACTTCCTCACCTCGCGCAACATCGCGAACCTCATGAACCAGTCGGCGACGCTCGTCATGCTCGCGGCCGCCCTCGTGTTCGTGCTGCTGCTCGGCGAGATCGACCTGTCGGCGGCCGTCACCTACGGCGTCGCGATGTGCGCCTTCGCGGTGCTCGTCGCGGTCTACGCCTGGCCGTGGATGCTCGCCCTCGCGGCCGCGTTCGGCATCGGCATCGTCACCGGTTTCATCATCGGCTTCTTCGTGGCGAAGGTCGGCATCCCCTCCTTCGTCGTGACGCTGGGTCTGTTCCTCGGCTACCAGGGTCTCGAGCTCACGATCATCGGCGCCGGTGGCTCCTACGGCATCCGGATCCCCGAGATCCTCGCGATCCAGAACAGCAACCTGCCGGTCTGGGCAGGCTGGGTGCTGCTCGGGGTCATCCTGCTCATCTCGTTCGGCACCTCGATGTTCGACCGCTTCCTGCGCACCCGCGCAGGCGTGCCCAACCGCACGATCGCCCTGCTGTGGATCAAGCTCGGCGCCATCGCCGTGCTCGGCGGCGGGCTCGTGTACTTCTTCAACCTCAACCGCGGCCAGAGCGTCATCCCGGTGCAGGGTGTGCCGCTCGTCGTGCCGATCGCCCTCGCGCTGCTGTGGCTCGGCACCCTGCTGCTCGACCGCACCAAGTTCGGGCGCTACATGTACGCGATCGGCGGCAACGCCGAGGCGGCTCGGCGCTCGGGCGTGAAGGTCACGGTGGTGAAGTGGACGGCCTTCGTGGTCTGTTCGACGCTCGCGGTCGTCTCGGGTCTGTTCAGTGCGAGCTACGTGGCGTCGGTGGATGCGGCGTTCGGCCGCAGCGATGTGCTGAGCGGTGTCGCCGCGGCGGTCGTCGGTGGCGTGAGCCTCTTCGGCGGCCGGGGTCGTCTCTCGCAGGCCGCGATCGGTGCCCTCGTGATCGCCGTGATCACGAACGGCCTGGGGCTCCTCAACCTGCCCGCGGGCGTGAACTACCTCGTCACGGGCGGCGTGCTCATCCTCGCCGCGACCGTCGACGCGGTCTCCCGCGTGCGCTCGGGCGGTGCGATCCGCACCTGAGCTGCTTCTCGGTCAAACGCTGCAGCGGTTGCCGCGGCGCGCCCGTCATCTCGGGGGCGCGTGGGCAACCGCTGCAGCGTTTGACGTATCAGAGGTGGCGCTCGTCGGGGCCCGTATAGGACGAGAGCGGACGGATGAGGGCGTTGGCGGATGCCTGCTCGCGGATGTGCGCGGTCCAGCCGGTCACGCGCGCCGCGACGAAGAGCGGCGTGAACAGCTCCGTGTCGAAGCCGATGAGGTGGTACGCGGGACCGGACGGGTAGTCGAGGTTCGGCTTGATGCCCTTGCGCGCGTCCATCGCCTGCTCGAGCGCTGTGTAGAGGTCGCCGAGATCGGGACGGTCGTACTCCACGAGCAGCGTGTCGAGGGCCGCCTTCATGGTCGGCACGCGCGAGTCGCCGTTCTTGTACACGCGATGGCCGAAGCCCATGATCTTGCGCTTCTCGGCGAGGGCGGCATCCAGCCACCCCTCGGCCCGATCGGCGAAGACGATCTCGTCGAACATGTGCATGACGGCCTCGTTCGCGCCGCCGTGCAGCGGCCCCTTGAGCGCGCCGATCGCGGCGGTGACGGCCGAGTACAGGTCGGCCATCGTCGAGGTCACGACGCGCGCCGTGAAGGTCGAGGCGTTGAAGGAGTGCTCCGCGTACAGGATCATCGACACGTCGAACGCCGTGACGACCACGAGATCGGGCACCTCGCCGAAGGTCATGTGCAGGAAGTTGGCCGAGTAGCTGAGGTCGTCGCGCGGCTCGACGACGTCCTCGTCGCGCAGGCGCCGCTGCGCGTAGGCCACGATCGCGGGCAGCTGCGCCCAGAGCCGCTTGGCCTGGTCGAGCTGCGCCTCGGGGCTCTGATCCGCGACCGTGGGGTCGGCGGCGCCGTAGGCCGAGACGGCGGTGCGCACGACGTCCATCGGATGCGCGTCGAGGGGCAGCAGGTCGATCGCATCCTTCGCGACGCTCGAGAGCGAGCGATGCGCGCGCTCGAACTCCTGCAGCTCCTCGAGCTGGGTGGGCGTCGGCAGCTCGCCGTGCCAGAGCAGGTAGGCGACCTCTTCGAAGGTGCAGTTCGCGGCGAGCTCCTGCACCGGGTACCCCCGGTAGAGCAGCGAGTTCGTCTCGGGGTTGACCTTCGAGATCGCGGTGACGTCGACGACGACGCCCGCGAGCCCCTTCTTGATGTCGGTCTCGGTCATGTCAGCTCCTGTTGTTCTTCAGATCGAAGGTGTAGACGCCGGCGTCGAACTCCGAGTACCCCGCGTAGTCGACCAGTTCGTACAGCCTCGCACGGGTCTGCATCTCGGGCACGCGCGTCTCGAGGCTGCCCTCGGCGAGGATCGTCTCGAGGCCGCGTTCTGCGGCGCCCATCGCGAGGCGCAGCAGCGACACCGGGAAGATGACGATGTTCACGCCCACGTCGGCGAGCTGCTGCGTCGTGAAGAGCTCGCTCTTGCCGAACTCGGTCATGTTCGCGAGGATCGGCACGTCGACGGCCGCGCGGATGGCCTCGAACTCGGCGAGGTCGGCCATCGCCTCGGGGAAGATCGCGTCGGCGCCCGCGTCGACGAGCCTCTTGGCGCGGTCGGTGGCGGCCTCGAGACCCTCCACTCCGCGGATGTCGGTGCGCGCCATGACGAGGAAGTCGGGGTCGCGACGTGCCTCGACGGCGGCCCGGATGCGCTTGAGCGCGGTCGCCTCGTCGACGACGGCCTTGCCGTCGAGGTGCCCGCACCGCTTCGGATTCACCTGGTCTTCGAGGTGCATCCCCGAGATGCCGGCGTCTTCGAGCAGCTGCACGGTGCGCGCGACGTTCATGGGCTCGCCGAAGCCCGTGTCGGCGTCGATGAGGGTCGGCAGCTCGGTGACGCGCGCGATCTGCCCGCCGCGCTGCGACACCTCGGTGAGCGTCGTGAGCCCGATGTCGGGCAGGCCGAGGTCGGCCGCGAGCACGGCGCCCGAGATGTAGACGCCCTCGAATCCCTTGTCTTCGATGAGCTTCGCCGAGAGCGGGTTGAAGGCGCCCGGCATGCGCACGAGCTCGCCTGCTGCGAGACGCGCGCGCAGGGTCTGGCGCTTGGCGGATGCGGTGGATGCGGCGTGAAGCATCAGAACAGTCCTTCCGGGGCGACCGGCAGCCCGGCCGCGACGATGTTGAGCGCGGCCACCTCGGCGGCGCTCAGCTCGGGCAGGCGCTCGGCGAGGCCGAGGAAGCGCTCGATCTCGCTGTCGGCGAGCACCCCGGTGGCGAGGTTGCGGAACTTCGCGACGTAGTCGGCACGGGCGAAGGGTCGGGCGCCGAGCGGGTGCGCATCGGCGACGGCGATCTCGTCGACGATGCGCGAGCCGTCGGCGAGCTCGATCTCGACCCGCCCGCCGAAGGCCTTCTCGTCGGGGTCCTCGGAGTGGTAGCGGCGCGTCCACTCCGGGTCTTCGGCCGTCGTGACCTTGCGCCACAGGGCGACGGTCTCGGCTCGCGCGGCGCGCTCCGGCGCATAGGAGGCGACGTGGTCCCACGCGCCGTCCTGCAGGGCGACCGTGAAGATGTACGGGATCGAGTGGTCGAGCGTCTCGCGGCTCGCCGTGGCGTCGTACTTCTGCGGGTCGCCCGAGCCCGAGCCGATCACGTAGTGCGTGTGGTGGCTCGTGTGCAGCACGATGGCGCGCACGGCATCCGGATTCCGCAGTTCGGGATGCTGGGTGCCGAGCTTGCGGGCCAGGTCGATCCAGGCCTGCGCCTGGTATTCGGCCGAGTGCTCCTTCGTGTAGCTGTCGAGGATGGCGCGCTTGGGCTCGCCCGCCTCGGGCAACGGCACCTCGTAGCGGGCGTCGGGCCCGTCGAGCAGCCACGCGATGACGCCGTCTTCGCCCTCCCAGATCGGGGCGGGCGAGGTCTGCCCGCGCATGGCCCGATCGATCGCCTCGACGGCCATCTTGCCGGCGAAGGCGGGGGCGTGCGCCTTCCATGTCGAGATCTGGCCCTTGCGCGACTGGCGCGTCGCGGTCGTGGTGTGCAGCGCCTGGCCGATGGCCTGGTAGATCACCTCCGGCGCGAGCCCGAGCAGCGTTCCGATGCCCGCGGCGGCCGAGGGGCCGAGGTGGGCGACGTGGTCGATCTTGTGCTTGTGCAGGCTGATGGCGCGCACGAGGTCCATCTGGATCTCGTAGCCCGTCGCGATGCCGCGCACGAGCGAGGCGCCGTCGGCCCCGGTGTGCTGGGCGACCGCGAGGATCGGCGGGATGTTGTCGCCCGGATGCGAGTACTCGGCGGCCAAGAAGGTGTCGTGGTAGTCGAGCTCGCGCACGGCGACGCCGTTGGCCCACGCGGCCCACTCGGGCTGAACGGCGTCGTCGACACCGAAGACGCGCGATCCCGCGTGGCCGGGGCGCGCATCCGCCTGCCGCCGGGCGAGCGCCTGCCCACGGGCGGCGACGACGGGCCCGCGGGAGAGGGATGCGGCCGCGACGGCGGCGTTGTCGATCACGCGGTTGACGATCATGTCGGCGACCTCGGGCTCGACGGCCACGGGGTCGGCGGCCACCTGCGCGACCTTCCAGGCCAGTTCGTCCTCGCGCGCGAGGTTCTCGTCGCTTCGGTAGGTGCGGACGGTGTGGCGCTTCATGCGCTCTCCTTCGGTCGGGTCGCATCGAGATGCGGGGTGGATCGGATGTGTCGCAGGCTCGCCCGCAGGTGCACGTAGGTCGCGGTGCGGGCGAGTTCGGCCTCGCCGTCGCGGATCGCCTCCGCGATCGTGCGGTGCTCGGCCGCGGCGCGCGTGAGCCGCGCGGCGTCGTCTTGCGCAAGCCGCCGGATGCGCTGCAGGTGCGTGCGCACGCCGCGCAGCGCGCTCACGAGGTAGGCGTTGTCGAGGCTCGCGTCGATCGCGTCGTCGAATCGGGCGACGAGCGCGTAGTAGGCGTCGAGGTCGCCCCGTTCGACGAGGGCGGCGGCGTCGTCGAACTCCTCGGCGAGCTCGGCGAACACGGCCGGATCGCGTCGCTCGGCGGCGAGGCCGGCGGCCGCCGTCTCGAGAGCCTCGCGCAGCTCGAACAGGCCGCGCACGGCATCCGGCGATACGGCGGCGACCACGAGACCGCGTCCCGTCTGGGTCTCGACGAGGCCGTCGGCGACGAGTCGCGAGAGCGCCTCGCGCAGCGGCGTGCGCGAGATGCCGAGTCGGCCGGCCTGCTCGACCTCGCCCAGCACGGTGCCCGGGGCGAGCCTCCACTGCAGGATCTCGCGCCGCAGGGTCTCGTACGCGCGATCGCTCGCGCGCCCCGTGGGCGTGCTCATGTGCCTAATGTATACAATTGAGCTCGGTTACGCGACGGAAGAGCGCAAAAAGACCCTGCTTGTATACATGCAGGGTCTTCTGCCCCTCATCGTCGGCGAAGAAGCCGGGGCCCGCGTCGCTAGGCTCATGCGCATGACGGATGCGGAGGACGCGGTCGAGGCCGCGCGCAAGGCGCTCGAAGATGCACAGGCAGCCCTCGCCGCGGCCGAGGCGGCCGCGCGCGACACGGCACCACCCGACGACGTACCGGGTGCCGTCGCACCGGATGCCGCCGCTCCGGATGCCGCCGCTCCCCCCGGCCCCCTCGACGCGGCCGCGGTCGACACGATCCGCGCGGGGTACGCCTTCGACGCGCCCGCGCTCGAGATGGGCGCGCTCGTCAACGGCGATGCGCTCGCCGACGTGCCCATCCGCATCCCGCTCTCGATGGTCAACCGGCACGGACTCGTGGCCGGGGCCACGGGAACCGGCAAGACGAAGACCCTGCAGGTGCTCGCCGAGCAGCTGAGCGCGGCCGGCGTGCCGGTGTTCGCCGCCGACATCAAGGGCGATCTCTCGGGCATCGCCTCGCCGGGCGAGTCGAGCGACAAGCTGCTCGAGCGCACGCGCGGCGTCGGGCAGGACTGGGCGCCGCACGCCTCCCCCACGATGCTCTACGCGCTCGGCGGAGACGGCATCGGGGCACCGGTGCGCGCGAGCGTCGAGGGGTTCGGCGCGGTCATGCTCAGCAAGGTGCTCGGTCTCAACGAGACCCAGGAGTCGAGCCTCGGACTCGTCTTCCACTTCGCGAAGCAGCAGGCACTCCCCCTCGTGACGCTCGACGACCTGCGGGCCGTGCTGCAGCACCTCACGAGCGCCGAGGGCAAGGCGCAGCTCGACGAGCTCGGCGGCCTCTCCAAGGCGACCGTCGGTGTCATCCTGCGCAAGCTCGTCGCGTTCGCCGAGCAGGGCGCCGACGTGTTCTTCGGCCTTCCCCAGATCGACACCGCCGACTTCTTCCGCACCGAGACGGGCGCCGACGGGGTCGAACGCGGCGTCGTGAGCCTGCTCGAGGTGCGCAGCCAGCTCGGCCGCCCCGAGCTCTTCTCCACCTTCCTCATGTGGCTGCTCACCGAGCTGTACGCATCGCTGCCCGAGGTCGGCGACGTCGACAAGCCCAGGCTCGTGTTCTTCTTCGACGAGGCGCATCTGCTGTTCGCCGACGCGAGCGACGAGTTCCTCGACATCGTCACCCAGACCGTGCGTCTCATCCGCTCGCGCGGCGTCGGCATCTTCTTCGTCACCCAGACACCCAAGGACGTTCCGGGCGACGTTCTCGCGCAGCTCGGCAGCCGCGTGCAGCACCAGTTGCGCGCCCACACGCCCGACGACGCGAAGGCCCTGAAGTCGACCGTCTCGACCTACCCGAACTCGCCGTACGAGCTCGGCGAGGTGCTCACGACCCTCGCGATCGGCGAGGCGATCGTCACCGTGATGAACGAGAAGGGCGCGCCGACCCCGGTCGCGTGGACGCGCCTGCGGGCGCCAGAGGGGTCGATGGATCCGACACCGGATGCGTCGCTGCAGGCGGCGGTGGCGGCCTCGCCCGTCACGGCGAAGTACACGGCGCAGGATGCCACCCAGGGCGCGGCGGCGCTGCTCGCGGCCCGCGCGGCGGACGCGGCATCCGGAACCCCCGCGGCGACGGCGACACCCGCCCTGACGCCCGCGCAGCAACGCAAAGCCATCGAGGCCGAACTGCGCGCCGAGCGCAAGGCGAAGGAGGCCGCGGCGCGCGAGGAGCGGGAACGGCGACGCCAGGCCGACCGCATCCAGAAAGAGGTCGTGTCGGGCGGCATGCGCATCGCGCGCGACATCATCGGAGGGTTGTTCAAGCGCCGATGACCGAGCAGACGCCCGAAACCCAGACGTCCGAAACCCAGACATCCACAGCCCGGAAGCCCGAAGCCCGGAGCCTGTCGCGTCGCACCCGCATCCTGCTCATCGCCGGCGGCGCGATCGTGCTCGTGCTCGCTCTCGTCGCGGGGCTGCTCATCGCGAAGACGGTGAACGACCAGGCCGCCGTCGAGGAGCTGCGCTCGGCCCGAGCCTCTGCCGCCGACGCCGAGGCGTCGCTCGACGACGCCGTCGCAGCAATCGACACGTCGGCGGCTGAGCTCGACGAACTCGTGGCGGCGAGCGACGCGGTACTCGCGATCACGGGCGCGGGGCTCGACGAGGCGGCACGCCCCGCGCTTCAGACCGCGCGCGACGACGCGGGTGCGGTGCAGCAGGCCGACGGGAGCGAGGTGCAGACGCTCTACGGCGACCAGCTCGTCAGGATCCCGCAGGGTGACGACCGCGCGGCGGCGGATGCGTACCGCCGTCAGGCGGAGCTGCACGCCGACGACGCCGCGCTCGCGTCCGATCACGCCGACCGCCTCGAGCAGGCCGTCGATGAGCTCGGCAGTGCCGTCACCGCCTACCTCACGGCCGCGCAGTCCGCCGGCGCCGCGCTGCTCGCCGAGCGCTCCGATGCGGCGGACGACACGAAGACGGCGCTCCAGGCACAGCTCGACGCGCTCGCGGGCGCCGAGCCCGTCGCCGCGGCCGAGGCGCTCGCGACGTACCGCGCGGCCGTCGACGCCGTCGTCGCCTCCTCGGACGCCGCGAGGCGACCGGCGACGCCCGGCGGCACCGGCATCCGGGTGCCCGACCCCGCCTCGCTCACGGCCGTCGTCAACAAGCGTCGGGGCCTCGCCGCCGACTACGTGCCACCGGGCCTCGTCACGCCGTCGGGCATCCCCGGGGCCACCCAGGTGCGCAGCGAGCTCATCGCACCGCTCGAGCAGATGCGGGCCGACATGGCCGCCGCCGGCATCACCTTGCGCATGTCGAGCGCCTACCGCAGCTTCGCGCGGCAACAGACGATCTACAACGGCTTCGTCGCGCGCGAGGGCGTCGCGGGCGCCGACACCCACTCGGCGCGTCCCGGCAACTCGGAGCACCAGACGGGGCTCGCCGTCGACCTCGACGACGGCACGGGGTGCAACCTCAGCCGCTGCTTCGCCGACACCGCGGGCGGACGCTGGCTCGCCGCCAACTCGTGGAGGTACGGGTTCATCCTGCGCTACGGCGACGGCTGGCATCCGATCGTCGGCTACACCTTCGAGCCGTGGCACTTCCGCTACGTGGGCGTCGACGTCGCGACCGACATGCACGAACGCGGCATCCGCACGCTCGAGGAGTACTTCGGGCTGCCGGCCGCACCCGATTACGGGTGACGACCGGCAGCCCGGTGGTGGTGTTCCGAGGACGCGTGGTGGGGGGCGCCCGGGCGGGGCCGGTCCTCGGGCGACCCTGCCCGGACGCCGGTCAGATGAGCTGGAAGGTGTTGAGCAGGTTCTTCAGCACGGTGTCCTTCTCGTAGTCGCTCACGAGCTGCGCGATGAGCACGACCGTGGCGCTTCCCGCGTAGTCCTGCGTGACGAGCGCGAGCTCGTAGGTGCCGTCGCAGTCGTACTCGGCGTAGGAGCCGCGGTAGTAGCCGTCGTCGTACTCGCCCGAGGGCGTGATGATGGAGCACGATCCGCTGAAGTCGAACTGTGCAAGCGCCGCGTCGACGGAGTAGCCCGCATCCGTGGCGAGCAGCTGCATGCCGGAGGTCGCGAAGGTCGACTGGAAGCCGTCGATGTCACCGGATGCCGTGATCGCGTACCAATCGCGCGCACCGTCGTTCACCCGGTCGCCGCGCACGTCGTTCCACTCGCTCGGCACGCTCACCGAGAGCACGCCGTTGTCGTCTTCGACGGTCACGAACTCGCCGGAGTTCGAGCCCGCGTCGTTCCCAGAGCCGAAGACGCCCGTCTGCGTCACCTCGAGCTCCTTGCCGTTCACCTGGCCGGTGAGCAGCGCGTCGCTCGACGGGCGGTACACATCGACGTCGATCGTTCCGTCGACGCCCTGGGTGTCGAGCACCTTGCAGTAGGCGGCGAGGGTTCCGTCGGTTCCGACGCTCACGCCCCCGAGCTTGTAGATGAGGTCGCCCGGCTCGATGCCGGCGGCGTCCGCGGGGCCGCCCGCCTCGACCGACTGCACCCAGACGCCCGCAAGCGTGCCGTCATCCGACTGCCATGCGCGCGCGTTGACGCCGATCGACGAGACACGCTCGCCCTTCGAGAGCGCCTCGAAGGCGTCCTGGGCGACATCGCGGTGGATCGCGTAGTTGTAGTCGAGCGAGTCGTTGCCTGCGTAGTTCACGCCGACGACCGCGCCGTCGGGGTCGACGAGCGGCCCGCCGGAGTTGCCGCCGCGGATGCGCGCGTCGTGCTCGATGACCTGGCCGAGCGAGGCCCACTGCGTGTCGAAGGCGAAGTCGTTCTTCGACACGATGCCGCGCGTGAGGGTGAACTCCTCGGCGGCGCCGAACGGGTACCCGGCGGAGTACACGTCAAGCCCGGTCTTGATCTCACCCTTGTGCCAGCCGAGGAACGGGAAGCTCTTGCCCTCGAGCTGCACGACCGCGAGATCGAGGCACTCGGATGCGCCGAGCACCTTCACGTTGACCTCCTCGCTCTGGTCGCCGCCGAGGTAGCCGGAGAGCGTGCCCGCGCCGACGACGACGTGGTTGTTGGTGATGGCGAGGCCCGACGCGTCGACGAGGAAGCCCGAGCCGACCCAGCCGTACTCGGAGGACGAGGTGGTGCCGGGCTCGATGAACGTTCCCTGACCCTTGAGGTAGACGGTCGCCGACTGCACGTCGTCGAAATCGACGGCTTTGGCGACGGGCGCCGCGGTCGGCAGCAGGTTGCAGCCGCTCAAGGCGGCAGCTGTCGCCGACAGCAGGGCGACGGCGACGAGCGCGCGTCGGGGGGTGTGGTGGTGCGAGGACATGTGAGGACTCCTTCAGGTGGTGGAGCGGCCGGGGTAGGGCCGGCCATCAGTGTGGCCCCGCGGGGTTCCGCGTGACCCTGTCGAACCACCCCAGTTCCGAGAACTAGGGGGTGCGGGTGACGGTTCGCAGTCGCCTCAGCAGTCGGATCTCCCGTCGACGACCCGGCAGAACGTCAGCGTCCAGTCGAAGGTGAACCGTTGCAGGCTTCCCTCCCCGTCACGCGAGCAGCTGAGCGATCCGGAGATCTCGAAGCGGCCGCTCTCGTGGAACACGGAGTCGGGTGAGGGCACCTTGCCGCCGGTCTCCTGCGCGGAGGGGCACCCGTCCATCGTGTGCGGGGGCGCCAGCGGGTCGGCGAACGGGAAGCGCGAACCGCAGTCCCGCCACGGATCGCTGCTCGGCTCGTCGGCGAGCACGCGCACCGCCCCGTCGTTCACGAGGATGGTCGCGATCCCCGCGTAGTCGCGTGGCCCGCAGTCGGGTTGGGGCGGGCTGGAGTCGCCATCACCGTCACCGCATCCGCCGACTCCCGGCTCTTGATAGTGCGGGGGCATCGGATCGACGCCGGGGGCCGACTCGGACTTCGTCACCGCGTAGCCGGCCTGGATGTACGCGAGCTCACCACCGTCCTCGCCGATCACGAGCTCGTCGAGGCTCGACTCCTTGGGGTAGAACACGAGCCCCGAGATCACCTCTCCCTCGATGTTCTCGGTGATGTAGTGCGCGGTGACGCGCGTCGGCGGGTGCGATTCGACGGTCCCCTCGCCCGTGGTCGACATGTGCCGCACCCAGGTGCCGCACTCGCTGGTTCCTCCGCGGTTGACACCGGAGTGCGACCACAGGGTGCCCGTCAGCACGACATCGAAGTCGGCCACGAGCTTCCAGTCACGCACCGGAACGTCCCACGTGAACGACACGAGCTTCATGCGCGCGGCGATCGACGCGAGCATCGACGCCACGCTCGTGCCGAGGGCGTCCCACCCCGCACCGACCAGATCCTTCACGAGGTCGGAGCCCTCGATGTTCGCATCCACCTGCACGCGGGCCGTGACCTCCTCCGGCTCGGCACCTCCGGGCAGACGCTCCGCCTGCGGCTTGCCGTACACCGGGAAGGTCGCGATGCCGTTCACGCCGGTCTGCTGGTGGTAGGTGTCGGTGCCTCCGCGCTCCGAGCTGATCTGCAGGCGGTGGTTCTTCTGAAGGAAGTTGACGTCGACCCCGGATGCGGCGCCGTTCGTGTGGTCGGAGAGGTCGACGCCGAGAGGTGCAAGCAGCGCGGAGAGGCACGTGCGCACGTCTTCGAGCGTCTCCTTCGGGTAGCTCAGCGCGACGGAGATCTCCCGGCGTTCACCCGCGGTCCGGTCCTTCGTGCGCACGAGAGGGGCCGCCCCCATCGAGAAGTCCGACTCCATCGCCATCATCTTCGCCATGAGCGATGCGATGGCGAGCAGCGCCTGAGCCGCCTTGGAGGTGAGCTTGGCGGCGTCGAATCCCGGGATCTTCTCCACCACCTCGCCGAATCCCCAGCCGAGTCCCTTGCTCAGGTTGCGCCGGCTCTCGAGCTCCCACGGCTTCTCCTCCCCGATGCCGCACGGCCCGTCGGCGGCCGCGCGGACGCGCCATGCCGCTGTCGCGATCTCGAGCGCGCCGTCGTCGGGAGCGACCTCGGCGCCCGTCGTCACGACGCCGTTCTGCTCGGCGACCAGCAGCAGGTCGATCGACAGCTTGCGCAGCACGAGGGCGGCCTGCGCGGCGGTCAAGGTCACCTCCTCGAGCGGCACGTCGCGAGGCTGGCCATAGCGGATCTCGAGGAAGGTGTCGGGGTCGAGAGCCGTGAACACGATGCCGAAATCGGTCGACAGCAGTTCGCGGAGATCGTCCGCGAGCGCCTGGGCGAAGTCGGTCTCGTCGAAGATGCCGAGGCCGCCGATCACCCCCGCGAGCTCGGTGAGACGGATGCGCGTCGTCATGGCTCCCAGCAGGGCGTGCAGACGCAGCTCGCCCATCGTCATGGGGATGCCCGCCCCGTCCATGCCGTTGATCTCGACCGCGTCGTCGCCGGTGCCCACAGCGATCCCGGATGCGACGAGGAGCGATTGCCACGCGGCGACCGACGCCTCGTCGCTGTTGCGTGTCGCCTCGACGAGCTCATGCACCTGCTCGGCGAACGAGACGGCGTCGCCGCTCGTGTTCTGCAACGCGTCGAGATACTCCTGCACGGCGATCTCGTAGTCCGCCCACGCCTGCTCGTCGGTGTAGTCGGTCGGCGGCTCGGGCATCTCGACGGCGCCCATCGTGTTCGCCACGAGCGGCGCGGGCTCCGGGATGGGGCCCGTGTAGAGCCGGAGCTCGGGGGAATCGCTGCGCGCGGTCTCGCCGCCGGGCACGCAGGCGCCCAGCGTCGTGACCGTGACGGCCGCGATGACGGCCATCGCGAGGGCACGCCAGCGTGCCTTCGCCCGAGTTCCGAGCCGCGTCATGGGGTCCCCTCGCTGGATGGGTGGTGGTCGCCATCCGCGGAACACCATAATAAATACATCTATTACTTACAAGAGCGGGCGCTGCATCCGCCCCTCACGACGACCGACGTAGGCTGAAACGCGTGTCCGGCAATCTGAAGCGCCCCGAGCGCCGCGAGCAGGTGCTCGTGGCGGCGATGCGTGCCTTCGCGCGCACCGGTTACCACGGCACCTCGACGACCGACATCGCGCGCGAGGCGGGCATCTCGCAGGGCTACGTGCTGCACCTGTTCGACACCAAGGAACAGCTCTTCCTCGCGGTGCTGCACCGCGCCGGCGAGGTCATCCTCGCCCAGATGCGCGGCATCGGACTCGAGAGCTTCGCGCTCGACCGCTTCACCGAGCGCTACGGCCGCACGGTGCTCGACGAGACCGTCATGCTCGTGCTGCTGCAGGGCTTCACGGCCAGCAGCATCCCGGCGGTCGGCGCCTACGTGCGCGCGCTGCTGGCCGACATGTACCAGGTGCTCGTCGAGCGCTCAGGCGCGTCGCCGGAGGAGGCACGCGACTACCTCGCCCGCGGGCTGCTCATCAACGCCGTGCTCGCGATGGGCTACCGAGAACACGCAGGCGAGTACCCGTGGGTCGAGCCGCTCATCGACGCCGTGCTGTCGGATCCGCCCCCGCTCTTCGACACCGACGCCATCGCGCCGAACGGCTAGACTCCTGCCATCGCGAAGGCGCGGTGGGTGAGGCGACAGGAGAGCATCCGTGATCGAGGTCGCCGCCGACGTCTTCTTCCTGCAGACCGCGAACACCTCGTACTGGTTCGCCCGCACCGAGCACGGCCACCTCGAGCACCTGCACTACGGGCCGCTGCTGTCGCCACAGGATCCGGCCGCCCTGCGCGTGAAGCGCACGATCGAGCACGGCTCGAGCGTCGTCTACGCGGCGGGTGATCCCGCCTACAGTCTCGACGCCATCCCCCTCGAGTACTCGGGCATCGGGCAGGGCGACTACCGGCTCTCCCCCGTCGAGGTGTTCACCGCGTTCGGCACCGACACCGACTTCAGCTACCGCGGCCACCGCATCCTCGACGGCGCCGCACCCGCCCACGGCCTTCCGACAGCCGACGGCGGCGTGGGCGTCGAGACGCTCGAGGTCACGCTCGCCGATGAGGCCGCGGGCCTCGAGCTCGTGTTGCTCTACACCGTGTTCCCCGCGGTCGACGTGATCACGCGGCGCACGATCCTGCGCAACACGGGCGACGCGCCCGCCGAGATCGCACGACTCGCGAGCCTGCAGCTCGACCTGCCCGACCGCGGCTTCAGCGTGCGCAGCTTCGACGGCGGCTGGATCCACGAGGGCCACGCACACGATCGCCCGCTCAGCTCCGGCGTGTTCTCGGTCGGCAGCACGACGGGCGCGAGCAGCAACCGCCACAACCCCGGAACGCTGCTCATGGCGCGGGGCTCCGATGAGGAGCACGGCTGGGTCTACGGCATCAACCTCGTGTACTCGGGCAGTCACACGACCTCGTTCGAGCGCGACGCGCACGGGTCGGTGCGGGTGCTGTGCGGCATCCAACCGCAGTCGTTCCGCTGGGTGCTCACGCCCGGCGAGAGCTTCGAGACCCCGGAGGCCGTGCTCGCGTTCTCGGATGCCGGAGTCGGTGGGCTCTCGGATCGGATGCATCGCTTCGTGCGCGCGCACGTCACCCCGCGCGCGCATCGCGAGGTGGAGCGTCCCGTCGTCTACAACTCGTGGGAGGCGGCGTTCTTCGACATCGACGAGAAGCGCCTGCTGCAGCTCGCGAAACAGGCGGCGGCCCTCGGCGTCGAGCTCTTCGTGATCGACGACGGCTGGTTCGCCGGCCGCCGCGATGACACGGCCGCGCTCGGCGACTACGCCGTCGATACCAAGAAGTTCCCGGCGGGGCTCTCGGCGTTCGTGACGAAGGTCGCCAAGCTCGGCATGCGCTGCGGTATCTGGGTCGAACCCGAGATGGTCTCCGAGAACAGCGAGCTGTTCCGCGCCCACCCCGACTGGATGCTGCGCGTGCCCGGCAAGACGCCGCGCGAGGGGCGACACCAGCAGGTACTCGACCTGTGCAACCCGGCCGTGCGCGACCACCTCGTCGCGCAGCTCGGCGCCCTCATCGACGACAACGGGTTCAGCTACGTCAAATGGGACATGAACCGCCACATCGCGGCCGCCTACTCCCCGCACGTCGCGCATCCGGGCATGACGGCGCACGCGTACCAGCTCGGACTCTATGAGGTGATCGAGCGCGTCTTCGCGCCGCGTCCCCAGGTGCTGCTCGAGATGTGCTCCTCCGGCGGCAACCGCTTCGACCTCGGCATGCTGCGCTATGCCGCCATGATATGGACGAGCGACGACACGGACCCGATCGAGCGCCTCGGCATCCAGGGCGGCATCTCGCAGCTGTACCCGCTGAGCGTCATCAGCGCGCACGTCTCGGCCTCCCCGCATCAGCAGACCCTGCGCGACACCCCGCTCTCGACGCGCTTCAACGTCGCGGCCTTCGGCTGCCTCGGGTACGAGTACGACCTCGACTTCCTCACGGCCGAGGAGAAGCGCGAGATCACCGAGCAGATCGCGTTCTACAAGACCCACCGCCGCACCTTCCAGTTCGGGCGCTTCCGCCGCATCCCGAGCGGCAGCGACAGCCGCGTCATCTGGCAGGTCGGCGACGGCGACGCCGCGATCGTCGGCAACTTCCAGCGCGGGGTGCGCGCGGCGCCCGAGCGCGACATCCTGCCGATCGCGGGACTGCATCCGGATGCGCGCTACCGCGTCGAGGCGAAACCGCAACGCATCATGCTGGATCGCCTCGGCGCGCTCGTGAACCACGTGAGTCCCGTCAAGCTCGACCCGAACGGTCTCGTCATGAACGTCGTGAGCAAACGGCGCAGCCTGCCGGATGCCGTCGAGGTGTACCGCGGAACGGGAGCGCTGCTCGCGGTGGGCATCCGGCTCGCGATGCAGTTCAGCGGCACGGGCCACAACGACGGCGTGCGGATGCTGGGCGACTACGGCTCGACTCTCTACACCGTCGAACGCGAGGAGGGCTGATGTCGCAGACGATCCGCAACCGGTACGGCTTCGGCATCGGCACGCTCGGGCGCGATGCCGCCTACACGCTGCTGAGCATGTTCCTGCTGTTCTACCTCTCGGACGTGCTCGAGGTGTCGACGCCCGTGTTCGCAGCGGTCACGGTGATCATCGTCGTCGTGCGGGTGATCGACGCCGTCGTCGACCCCTTCATCGGCGTGCTCGTCGACAACACGCGCACGCGCTTCGGCAGGTTCCGACCGTGGATCGTGGGGGGCGTGTTCGCCTCGGCCGCTCTCATGGTGGCGCTCTTCACCCCGTGGCAGATCGGGGATGCGGCGTTCATCGCGGTGTTCACCGTCGTCTACATCGCCTGGAGCGCCTCGTTCGCCGCCAACGACATCGGCTATTGGTCGATGCTGCCCTCGCTCACCCAGGATCAGCGCGAGCGGGAGAAGATCGGCTCCTTCGCCCGCATCTGCGCCTCGATCGGGGTGTTCTCGGTCGTCGTCGGCATCGTGCCGATCTCGACCGCGATCGGTGAGGCGATCGGGGATGTGCGCTGGTCGTTCTTCTGGGTGGCGCTCGGCATCGTCGTGATCATGGTCGTGCTGCAGCTCGTCATGGTGGCGCTCGTGCGCGAGGACCCGGCGATCGGCGTGCACGGGCACACGCGCTTCCGTGAGCTGCTGTCGGTGATCTTCCGCAACGACCAGTTGCTCACCGTGGCGGCGGCGTTCCTGCTGTTCATGACGGCGTTCTCGGTGACCACGGGGTTCGGCATCTACTACTGCACCTACATCTACGGCGACGAGAACCTCTACTCGGTGTTCGCCGCCGTGCTCGGCGTCTCGCAGCTGACCGGACTCGCGCTCTATCCCGTGTTCGCGGCCAGGGCCTCGCGGCGCACCCTCTTCACCGTCGCCCTCGCGGTCGTGGTGGGCGGCTACGTGCTGTTCCTGTTCACGCCGCCCGGCGGCCTCATCATGCTCGTGATCGCGGGCGTCGCGGTGTTCGCCGCGCAGTCGGTGATCCAGATCCAGCTGCTCATGTTCATCGCCGACACCGTGGAGTACGGCGAGCACAAGTTCGGGCGGCGCAACGACTCGGTGACCCTCTCGGTGCAGCCCTTCGTCTACAAGCTCAGCTCGGCCCTCGCCAACGGCGTGATCGGCTGGATCGTGATCGCCTCGGGCATGAAGGACGCCGCGAGCGCCACCGACATGACCGACGGCGGCATCCTGCTCGTGAAGCTCGCCATGTTCGTCGTTCCGGGCGTGCTCATCGCGGCGAGCTACCTCGTCTACCGGCGCTTCTTCGTGCTCGACGAGGGCCGCTACCGCGCGATCGTCGAGGAGTTGCGGGCGCGACGCAAGGCGGCGGATGCGGTGGCCCCGTCGGACGCCACGGGCGAGCATGCCGGCGCGTGACCTGACGCGCCGCAGCCGCATCCGAGCGGTCTGGGCGCATCCGCTCGGCCGCGACATCGTCGAGAGCCTCGCGCTGCAGGTGGGGCGATCGCCGCGCTGGGTCGCGAACCCCCTCGTGGGAGCGGTGCGACTCGACGCCCTCCCCCGGCTCACCCGCGGCCGCGTCGACGACGACTTCGTCGACGCGCTCGTCGCACTGCTGCGCGCCGTGCCCGACGTGCCCGCACCGTCGGGCGCGTCGCCGCTGCGCGAGGCGTGGTTCAAGGAGGCGGTGATCTACCAGATCTACCCGCGCTCCTTCCAGGACTCGAACGGCGACGGCATCGGCGATCTGCCCGGCATCCTCTCCCGCCTCGACTACCTGCAGAGCCTCGGTGTCGACGCCGTGTGGCTCTCGCCCATCTACGACTCCCCGATGGACGACAACGGGTACGACATCCGCGACTACCGTGCGGTGCTCGCCGAGTTCGGCACGCTCGACGATTTCGACGCGCTCGTCGCGGGGCTGCACGAGCGCGGGATGCGGCTCATCATGGACCTCGTCGTCAACCACACCTCCGACGAGCATGCCTGGTTCCAGCAGGCGCTGGCCGATCCCGACTCGCCGCAGCGCGACTACTACTTGCTGCGCGAGGGCGACCCCGACACGCCACCCAACAACTGGCGGTCGTTCTTCTCGGGGTCGGCGTGGCGGTGGTTCCCCGAGGCGGGCGTGTGGGGTCTGCACCTGTTCTCGTCGAAGCAGCTCGACCTCAACTGGGAGAACCCCGAGCTGCGCGCCGAGATCGTCGACATGGTGCGCTGGTGGCGCGAACGCGGTGTCGACGGGTTCCGACTGGACGTCATCAACTACATCTCGAAGACCCCTGGCCTGCCGCCCGGCAACGCCCTCATCGGCGAGCTCATCGGCTTCACGGGCATGGAGCACTACTTCCACGGCCCCCGCCTGCACGAGCACCTGCGGCAGCTGCGCGCCGAGGCGTTCGACGACCCCGACTGCGTCGCGATCGGCGAGACGCCCGGCATCGGTCCGCAGATGGGCAAGCTCATGGTGGGCGACGACCGCGGGGAGCTCGACATGATCTTCAACTTCGAGCACCTCGAGAACCCGGGCCGCACGCGCTTCGACGACTACCGCTACGACCTCGGCTACCTCAAGCGCTACTACACGCGCTGGCAGGCCGAGTACGGCGACGGCTACTGGATGAGCCTGTTCTTCGACAACCACGACAACCCGCGCTTCGTCTCGAAGGTCGACCCGCGGCCCGAGCACCGCGTCGCCGTCGCGAAGCTGCTCGCGGCGATCCAGTTCACGCTGCGCGGCACGCCGTTCCTGTACCAGGGGCAGGAGCTCGGCATGCCGAATCAGGGCTTCACGATGCTCGAGCAGCTGCGCGACGTCGAGAGCCTGGGCCTCGCGGCCGAGCTCACCGCATCCGGTGTCGCGCCCACCGAGGTCGTCGCGCGTGTGCTCGCGGGCACGCGGGACCACACGCGCGTTCCCATGGCGTGGGATGCCGACGGCGGCTTCACGACGGGCGTGCCGTGGATCGCGGGCGACGGCGGGCACGTGCGCATCAACGTCGCCGACCAGGAGGGCGACCCCGACTCGGTGCTCGAGTGGCACCGCGCGCTCATCGCGCTGCGACGCTCGAGCCGGGCGCTCGTCTACGGCGAGACGATCGTCGAGCGCTCGGCGCGGCGCGTGTGGCGCTACCGCCGGGTCGCGGGCGAGCAGCAGTTCCTCGTGGCGCTCAACCTCTCCGACCGGCCGGCGCGCGTGCGCGCACCGGGGCCGGAATGGGTGCTGGAGCGCGCGAGCGGCGCGGGCGCGGGCCGCCTCGCCCCCTACGAAGCCCGCATCTGGCGGCACGCGTCCTCGGCCGAGTGAGGGCCACCCCTCGCGCTCGCTCGACCGAGCGCTAGTCGCCGTCGCCGCCCCAGGAGGTGTCACGGAAGGTCGCGGTGCGGCTCTCGGTGCGCCCGTTCGCATCGACGAGGGTGACGACGACGTGGTAGTACTCGCGGTGGCCACACTCCTGGAACACGCCGCGGGGCTCGGAGCCGACGACGAGGTCGCCCTGATCGCCGCTGACGGGGGCCGGGTATCCGGTGTTCGCGTCGGCGGACGAGACCTGCTGGTCGCTTCCTCGCCAATAGGCGGCGACGGCGTTCGCACTCGACCAGGAGAGCGAGATGGGCGCCTTGTCGGGGCCATCCCATCCGGCGCAGTCCACGTCGGCCGCGAAGCTGAACCCCGTGAACCGCAACGTCGTGTCGGCCGGCGCCCCATTGCTTCCGCCACCTGCCGTGCCGTCGCCGCCACCGCCGCTGCCACCGTCGCTGCCACCATCGCTGCCACCGCCGCCCGAGCCGTCGCCGCCGTGTCCGCCGGCCCCGCTGCCCGCCTCGCCGTCATCGTCGCTCGACGACGCCGTGGGTGACGGAGCGATCGGCGTCTCCCCCGCTCGTGGCGCCGTGGCGCCGCGCGCGACGATCGCAACCCAGGCGATCGCGATCACGAGCGCCACGACGATGCCGACGGCCGTCAAGACGAGGGTGCGGGTGCGGAAGGTGATGCGACCGTCAGTCATGGCATCGACGCTAGGCACCCCCGGCCCGGAAGACGACGTGGTTGACCACAGTTCACTTTTTCGCGCGGAACGGGATGATGGTTGCCATGACGCCGCAGTCGCCCGGCCCGTCGGTGCCGCACCGCGCCCCCGCCGCCGCCCTGTGGCTCGTCGTCGGCTTGGTCGTGATCCTCGGTTTCACCGTGCTGTCGCAGCTCGCCTCCCGTCAGCTGCACGCCGAGACGACGGAGTGGTACGCGGTGGCGATGCTCGCGGCCGGTCTCGTCTCCTACACGGGCGCGGGCTGTCTGCTGCTCTGGCGCCGCCCGAGCAACTCACTCGGCACGAAGCTCATCCTCACGGGCGTCGCCCTGCTCGCGCTCGCGTTCCAGGGCAGGGGTCTCGTGCCGCTCGCGGTTGTCGGCGCGATCTTCCAGGGGCTCCCCTACGCCCTGCTCATCCATCTGCTGCTCTCGTTCCCCTCGGGGCGCCTCACCTCGCGCGCCGCACGCATCCTCGTGGCTGCGGCATACGTGACGTGGCTGCCGATCCAGGGGTGGGCCACCTACCTGTTCGATCCGCGCGCGAGTCCGGGCGGCATCCTCATGATCGCCGACAACCGCGAGCTCTTCCTGCTGGGCGACGAGGTGCTGTGGATCGTGTGGCCGCTCATCGTGCTCGCCACCATGGGCATGCTCATCGCCCGCATCGTCACCTCGCCGGGGCCGGGCGCGCTGCTGTGGGTGTACGGCTACTGCGCGGCGATGCTCGCGATCGTGCTCGTCGGCGCGCTGCTCGACGTGTTCGACGTCGTCGACCGCCGCGTGCTCGAGCTGTGGTTCCTGCTGTTGCTGTGCGGTGTACCCATCGCTTTCGTGCTCGCCATGCTGCGGGGCGCGTTCGCCAAGACCACCGAACTGCACGAGCTCGGTGCGTGGCTCGCGCGGCACGAGACCGACGGCCCGCTGTTGACGCAGATGCTCGTGCGTGTGCTCGACGACCCGACGTTGCGACTGGCGTACTGGATGCCGGCGCCGGGCGGCTACGTGGATGCGGCGGGCAGGCCCGTCACTCCGCGCCCCGACGCCGTGGAGGTGACGGTGGGCGAGCGTCGGGTGGGCGTGATCGACTACGACGGGGATCGAGTGACCGACCCGGCCCTCGTGAGAGCGGCCGCCAACATCGTCGCTCTCGCGATGGACCACGAGCGTCTCACCGCCCAACTGCGCGCGTCACGCACGGCGCTGCAGCTCTCGCGTTCGCGCATCGTGGAGGCCGCCGACCGGGAGCGCGGCCGCATCGCCCGAGATCTGCACGACCGCATGCAATCCCGGCTCATCACCCTCGGCCTGACCGCCGGCGCCCTCGAGCATGCCGACCCGTCGGCCGCCCAGCTGCGCACCGGGTTGGAGGATGCCGCCGCCGAACTGCGCCGGATCGTCTACAACATCATGCCGCCGGGCCTCGTCGAACGCGGTCTCGCCGCGGCGGTCGCCGACCTCGCCGACCGTCAACCGATTCCCGTCACCCTCGAGGTGGCATCGACGCTCGGCGAGCTGCCCGAGCAGGTGCAGTACACCGCGTATCTGGTGATGGCGGAGTCGCTCACCAACGCCGTCAAGCACGCCGATGCGCGGGCCGTCGGCGTCCGCCTGACGCGGGAGCGCGCCACGCTCGTGTGCGAGGTGCGCGACGACGGAAAGGGGGGCGCGGTCATCGGATCGGGCCTCGGCCTGGCAGGGATCGCCGACCGGGTCGACGCCCTCGGCGGGCGCCTTCACCTCGAGAGCCCTCACGGAGGCGGCACCCTCGTGCGTGTCGAGCTGCCGTGCCCGCCGGTCGGGAGCGCACCATGACCGCCGCCGCGCGCGCCGCCGTACCCGCCGCATCCGGCTCGGCAGGGCGTATCCGGGTCGTCATCGGCGAGGACGAACCGCTGCTGCGCGAGGGGCTGCGCTCGGTGCTCGGCGGCGCCGGCTTCTCGGTGGTCGCGGCCGTCGACACCGCGACGCGCCTGACCGCCGTGGTGCGTGAGCTGCGTCCCGACCTCGTCGTCACCGACATCCGGATGCCGCCGGGCAACAGCGATGACGGACTCGCCGCGGCTCTGCAGCTCCGGCGCGAACTGCCCGCAACGGCCGTCGTCGTGCTCTCGCAGCACTTGCAACGCGCCTACGCCGAGGAGCTGCTCGCGGCCGGTGACAGCGGCCTCGGCTACCTGCTCAAGCAGCGCGTCATGGACGTCGACCGGTTCGTGGCCGACATGCGGCGCGTCGCCGGCGGCGGAACCGCCCTCGACCCCGAGGTCGTCGACCTCATGATGAGCCGCGCGCGCACCGAGCGCCCCGAGTTCGCTCGGCTCACACCTCGGCAGATCGACGTGCTGGCGCTCATGGCGGAGGGGCTCAGCAACGCCACCATCGCGGAGCGGCTGTTCCTCTCGGAACGCGCCGTCGAGTCGCACATCACCAACATGTACTCGAGCCTCGGGCTGCACGACGACAAGCAGGACAACCGCCGCGTGCTCGTCGTCGTGCGCTACCTGGGAGGACGGTGAACCGCATGTCGCGTCCGCTCCGCACCCGCCGTGCCCTCGGCGGCGTGCTCGCCGCCGTCGTGCTCGTGCTGTGGGGGTTCATCGCCGGCGAGATCGCCACGCACATCATCCTCGCGAGCCGGGGCGTCGAGACCGAGGGCGAGATCGTCGGCTACGACTACGAGCAACGGGTGCGGCGTCCTGCTCGCAGCGCATGGCATCCGGTGTACCGCTTCACGACCGAATCCGGTGAGACGGTGCAGGTGCTCGACCCCACCCGCCGGGCGGACGACGACGAGGTGGCGCGCGCCGTATGGGATGCCACCGAGGGCATATGGCAGGTGCCCCCGACCGAGCGGGTGCGCATCGTGCTCGTCTACGACCCCGAGTCGCCCGAGCTCGTCGAACCGCTGGCGGATCTGGAGGCCGGCGTCGGGGTCATGACGTGGGCGACGGGGATCGTGTCGCTCCTGCTCGCCGCCGCGGCCATCGCCATGCTCGGCGGACGCGGCCCGCGAGGTGCCGTGCCTGCGCCGCCACGAGACGCGCCCGCGCCGCGGGGCGAGTTCACCGCCGCGAGCACCGACGCCCATCGCGACTGGGTGCGCGCGGGGCGAACAGGAGACGGCCGACTCGACGTCGTCGGTTTCGATGCTAGCGAGCAGCGCTTCGACGTGCTCGAGCTGAGCGAGGCGCGGTTGACCGATGTGCGGCTGCGGCACAGCAGACTCGAATACTCGACGCTCGACGATGCCGTGCTGACGGGCTGCGAGCTGCGCGGCGCGAACGTCGTCTCCGTGCGGCTGCGCCGAGCGCGACTGACCCACTGCTCGTTCGAGAACACGCACGCCATGGGCCTCGACGCCCTGGGCGCGCAGCTGAGCGAGTGCACCTTCGCCGGCTCGCTCCTCGACAAGAGCCGATGGGTGCAGGCGTCATGCGAGCGCACGAGCTTCCACGGCGCGCAGTTCGGCAACTCGCTCTTCGACGGCGGGCACTTCGTCGACTGCGACTTCAGCTCGGCGTCGTTCCGCCCGAAGACGATCCTGCCCCCGGTCACGATGGTCGGGGCCGTGTTCGAGGGATGCGACTTCCGCGACGTGTACCTGCCGCGCGTCGATCTCTCGGGGGCCACCTTCCGCGAGTGCCGCTTCGCGGGCGCCTTCGGCGTGCCGGCCGCGGCCGACGGCCTGACCCTCGTGCACTGCGACATCTCCCCGGGCGATGACGACGCGCGCGTGTTCGTCGACGCGGAGACGCTGCTCGAGCTGCTGGCCACGAGATCGCGGTGGCCCGTCGAGTTCCACGCGACCGACGACCCACGACATCCGTTCGCGGCCGACGATATCGAGGGGCAGCGCTGGACGGTGCGGCTCGACGACTTCCCGGAGTCGGCTTCGCTCTACACCCTGATCGTCGACGGCGAGCCCGTCGAGTCGCTCATGGAGTGGCCTGCGGCATGGCGGCGCCCCGCGGACGAGGCGAGCACACCCCGCACCCGTGACGGCGCGCACGACGCGCACGAGGCGGCCGCCTACGACGACGAGATCGCGCGCACCGAACGCACGAGCGGCATCCGCCCGCTCGAGCTGTGACGCGGTGCCGCCGCGGCGACGCGAGCGGCTACGAGTGCTGCGGGCCGAGCGGGCTGAACGGCGCGATCGAGAACACGAACTCGACGGGCACGTCGAAGTACGCGGCGATCTGCAGGGCGAGGTGCAGGCTCGGGCTGTACTCGCCGCGCTCGAGGTACCCCACGGTCTGATAGTGCACGCCGAGGGCGTCGGCGAGTTCGCGGCGGCTCACCCCGCGATCGGCCCGCAGGGTGGCGATGCGGTTGTAGACGCGATCGGTCGACTCAGACACGCTGCAATGCCGCCTGCCGACGACGCTCGACGACCGAAGCCGACTCGCGCCGGGCCGAGCGACGCAGAAGAGCCGGAGCGAGCACGAGCCCGAGAATAGCCCACACCCCCAGCACGCCGACGGCCGCGAGCAGCTGCCAGCTCTCCCCGACCTCGAGCACCGCCATCTCGCCGGGCAGCAGCACCGAGCGCAGCGCGTGCCCGAGCCAGTAGACCGGCAGGATCATGAGCACGATCTGCAGGTAGCCGGGCAGGAGTGCGAGGGGGAAGAACAGGCCCGAGCCGATCGCGAGCACCATGAGCACCACGAGCCCCCACCCGCTCACGGCGCGCGGATTGCGGAACACCGATCCCACGATGAACCCGAGCGGCATGAACGCGAGCAAGCCGAGCAGCACGAGGGGGATGACGAAGAGCGCGATCGGCCCACGTGCCCAGAGCCCCTCGACGAGGAAGCTCGCGGGGACGAGCACGATGAGCAGGGCCACGACCGTCTCGAGCACCGAACGCACGGTGATCCCGGTGACGTAGCCGCGCATCCCGTGCGGAAGTGATGTGTGCCGCAGCAACGTGCCGTCCTCGCGCTCCGTCGCGAGCACGGTCGCCGGACCGAAGCACGCCGCGATGAGCAGTTGCATCGCGAGCAGCCCGGGGAGGAGGAAGCGCACGATCGAGAAGCCGGACTCGTCGATCGTCGCGTCGCGAAAGACGATGAGCGCCGCGACGACGGCCACGAGGCCGAACGCGTAGTAGAGCATCTCGCTCGGGGTCTGCAGCATGTTGCGGAACTCGATGAGTCCGCGGCGCACGCCGGCGCGCATCGCCGCGGCGGGGATCGCGGTCATCGGAGCACTCCCTTCGTCGCGGCATCGGCAGCGGTGGCGGCGAGCGCACCCGCTTCGCTCTTGTGCACCATCGCGAGGTAGGTGTCTTCGAGGCTCGCGCGCACGATCTCGAGCTCGGTCACGGCGTCACCGTTGCCCGCGAGCAGCTCGCGCACGAAGGCCGTCGGGTCGGCCGTGGCGTGCACGTGCCGCTGACCGTCCTGCAGCCAGCGCACCTCGCTCGAACCCGCCACCCGGCGGGCGAGCTCGTCGGGGCTGCCGTCGGCGACGATCACCCCGTCGTCGAGGATCAGGATGCGGTCGGCGAGCCGCTCGGCCTCGCTCAGATCGTGGGTGGTCAGCAGCACCGTCGCGCCCTCCAGGTCGGTGAGGTCGTGCACGAGCTCGTGGAACTCGCGGCGCACGGCGGGATCGAAGCCCGCCGTCGGCTCGTCGAGGAACAGCACCTCGGGGCGGCCGACGATGCCGATCGCCACGTCGAGGCGGCGGCGTTGACCGCCCGAGAGGGTGCGAACGCGGGAGCGCGCGTGGTCTGCCAGACCCACGCGCTCGAGCAGCTCGTCGACGTCGAACGCGGGCCGGCTCGGCGAGGCGTAGAACCGCGAGAAGATGTCGATCAGCTCGCGCACGCGCCACCGGCCGTGATCGCGCCACGACTGCAGCACCACGCCGATGCGGGAGCGCCACTCCTCGTCGCCGGTGAGCGGGTCGTGCCCCAGCACCCGCACGGTGCCGCCCGACGGCGCGCGGAAGCCTTCCAGGATCTCCACGGTCGTCGACTTGCCGGCCCCGTTGGGTCCGAGCAGCGCGACGACCTCGCCGCGCCGCACCTCGAAGTCGATGCCGCGCAACACGGCCGTCGCGCCGTAGCTCATCGTGAGGTCTGCGACCTCGATGACCGTCTCGTCGCTCATCCCCGACCTCCCGCAGTTCGATCGCTACCGAATGTAGCACATCTACTATATTTCAGAGCAAACGGATGACGGATGGGGCCGAGCTATTCGGCCGCGGCGCCTCGCGCGGCCATCCCCTCGAGGCGGATGAGGCGGTTCACCGTCTCGCTCGTGACCCGCTCACCGGGAAGGGGCGTGAGCACCTCCGACGCCCTCAAGCCGTCGATCGTGAGGGCGAGCTGCCGCGCGATGATGTTCGTGCGCTCGGGTTCCGGATGATGTGCGAACTCCCCCAGCCGGAACGCGGCGATCGCGACATCGGTGGGGCCGACATCCGCTCGCAGGGCGCCCTCCTGCTGCGCGACCACGACGACGGCCGCGAGCGCCTCCTCCCACTCCTCGGCCAGTCGGAAGTCGGGGTCGTGCTGTGCGAGCGAGCGGTAGACGTGCGGCATCGCCGGATGCGCGATCATCGTCTGCGCGATGCCGGTCACGGTCGTCACGATCGCGTCCCAGCCGGACGACTGTCGGGCGACCTGCTCCGCCACCTCGGCGAGCTCGGCCATGAAGCGCGCGTGCAGAGCAGCGAGCACCGACGGGATGTCGGGATAGCGGCGATAGAGCGTGGCGCTTCCCACGCCGGCCTCGGTGGCGAGCGCCGACATCGTGAGGCGTTCGATGCCCGAGGCGCAGAGCCGCTCGGCGGCGGCCAGGATCTGCTCGCGGCTGCGTCGCACCTCGATGCGCTCGGCCCGCTGCCTCTGGCTGGGGGTCATGCCACGAGTGTAGGGATGGATGCGGGGCGACGGGATGCCGCTCGTCGCGGGCGCGCTCGTGCTGCGCGCGCCGACCCCGCAGCGCGTGATGACGACTCGATCGCCGCAGGCGGTGCCTGGGCGACACTGGTGGAGATGGGGGAATTGAAACCTGATCCGCGCCCCGCCGACGCGCACGCGCCCCGCAACCGCGCTGGATGTGCCGAGCAATGGGGGTATCTCGTGGGGTATCGGAGCGGAGCGCGTGTGGGCACGATGTGGGCATGACGACTGCGGCAACCCACGCCTCCCGCTACCGCACCTACCGCACAATCGGCATCGTTCTCATCGTGCTCGGCGCGGTGCTGATCCCGTTCTTCGGGCTCGGCCTGCTGGTGCTCCTCCCCGGCATCTTCGTGCTCGCATCCGCGCGCGGACAGTTGAAGACGGCAGCGATGCTCGACGCGGCCAACTTCGAACCGTTCGCGTTCGACCGCCCCCTCGATGTCGTCGGCGAGAGCAACTACGCCAAGCACATCCGTGCGATCTACACCGCAACGGGCAGCGATCCTGCTCGCGCGCACACCGCGCTGCTCGTGCACGACAAGGGCAACAAGCGCGACTCGAACGCGGTCATCGTGCTCATCCCGCACGCGGGCACCGCCCGACCAGTCGGGTATCTTCCTCGCGCTACTGCCGCCGCCGCATACCCACTCGTCGCCGCCGCTGCGAGCCGCGGCAAGACCCCGACCGTCGCCGCGATGATCGGCGAGCCCTTCGTCGCGGACGATGGGCACGAACTCCAACAGGTGCGCATCTACACGACAGCGTGACACGACAGAATCGCCCCTCCACGAGCCCGTGCGGGCCGCGGAGGGGCGCATCTGTGTCTCAGGTGTCGTCGTCCTCGAGCCACCCCTCAGGCGGCTCAGGGAGCGGCAACGCGTTGTTCCGGTAGGCGTGGTCGATCAGCGCTCGAATGTACAGCCACGAGAGCCGGTCTCGGTGCTCGAGCTTCGCGATCCTGCGGTTGAGGCGGACGAGCTGCGTCGCGACGAAGGTGGCAGCACCCGTCGCCGCGACCCGACCGCGAGCAGCAGGTCGCTCACTTCGTCTTCGCGAACCGCGAGAGACCGAGCACCGCCGCACCGTCTCGAAGGCGACAGGAACCTACATCGACCCCGCCGCGTCACGCGTGACGATCGCCGAGCTCGGCCGCGCCTGGCTCGCCAGCAAAGCCACCCTCAAGCCCTCCTCCTACCACTCCCTCGAGGTCGCATGGCGGTCTACGTCCAACCGCGATGGGGCACCACCGCAGTCTCCGACGTGCACCCCTCAGCCGTCGAGACGTGGATCAGCGAGCTCGCCGCAGGGACCGCCGTCACGGCGCGCACGAAGCGGCAGCGCTCGGCGGACGGCCCCCGCTCGGCGACAGTCACACTGCGCGCGCTCGGCGTCCTCGCGGGCATCCTCGACGCCGCCGTTCGCGACCGCCGCATCCCCTCCAACCCCGCCCGCGGCGCACGCAACCTCCCCCGCAAGCACTCCACGAAGCAGCGCCGCTACCTCACCGACGCCGAGGTGATCCGCCTCGCCGCCGCAACCGAGACCCCCCAGCACGCAACCCTCATCATGGTGCTCGCCTACTGCGGCCTCCGCTGGGGCGAAGCAGCCGGCCTCCGCGTCTCCGACCTCAACATGCTGCGTCGCCGCATCCACGTCAACCAAGCCGCCGTCGAGGTCGACGGCGTGATCCACGTCGGCGCTGCGAAGTCGTGGGAGAAGCGCACCGTCCCCTTCCCCGCGTTCCTCGCCGCGCCGATCGCGCAGCTCTGCGAGGGCAAGGCGTCCGACGCGCTCGTGTTCTGCGGCCCCTTCGGCGAGCACCTGCGCCGACCGAAGACCAGCGAGGGCACGTCGTCGTGGTTCCTCGCCGCGCTCACCACGGCCGGACTCGAGCGCCTCACCCCGCACGACCTGCGCCACACCGCCGCCTCGCTCGCCGTCGCATCCGGCGCGAACGTGAAGGCCGTGCAGCGGATGCTCGGCCACAAGTCCGCAGCGATGACCCTCGACACCTACGCCGACCTGTTCGACAGCGACCTCGACGACGTGGCACTGCGCCTCGACGCGCGCGCCGCCGCCGCCGATGTGGGCAAAGTGTGGGCAGACCGCCTCGCATAGCGCCCGCCCCCCGAACACAGAAAAGGCCCGCCTCCCCCGTGAATACAGGGGAGACGGGCCTTCGCGCGTGATGACGGCGTGAGTGGAGATGGGGGGAATTGAACCCCCGTCCATCGCTGTGAGCCTGCGCCTTCTCCGGGCGCAGTCCGTGGAATCGTTCTGCTCGGCTCCGACCTTTGTCACGAACACCTAGGTCGACGAGCCCAGCCCCAGTGGAAGTCCCGCGCGACCCTGGAACTCAATCGCGCAGCAAGCCCTCTCGATGACGCCAGGACCGGGGCGAGGGCAAGACCCGGACTGACGGACCTATCTACTCCGCTTAGGCAGCGAGAGCGAGGTCGGTGCGCTTAACGTTGGCACCTGTGGTTTGCAGAGAGCGTTAACGAGATAACCCTGCATCCTCGGCCCGCTTCTCGCAGTTTCGCAGGCGATGTCGAAACCGATCATCCCCATGGTCACCTCCGGAACCGGCAATCGGATCCGTGAGAGGTGGGCCGTCATCACGCGCTGTGGAGTTTCCAAACCGCGCCGAGTCCGGCGCAGCCCTCCATCATAGCCCAGACGATGGCTGTCGCGCCCGCCTGCTGGCAGGATGAGCAGATGGCGACCGTGATCACCGTGCAGGGCCAGTTCACCGCGTGGTATCCCGCCGAGCGCGCGACCGTGCGGCTCACCGTCTCGTTCGACGGCGCGAAGCGCGACGCCGTGCTCGCCTCCGCCACCCGCACCGCGCAGGAGGTGACCGACACGGTGAAGGCACTGCATCATCCGGATGCCGGACCCGTCACCTGGCACTCCTCCGACCGGGTGCGCGTGTGGGCGGAACGCCCGTGGAACGCCGACGGCAAGCAGCTCGCACCCGTGCACCACGCGGCGCTCGGCATCACCGTGAAGTTCAGCGACTTCGATGCGCTCGGCGACTGGCTCGCGGATGCCGCGGTGCGGCCCGGCGTGCAGGTGAACGGCATCGAGTGGGCGCTCACCGATGCCAAGCGCACCTCCGTGACGACCGAGGTGCGCTCGCGTGCCGTGAAGGATGCGGTCGACAAGGCGCGCGTGTTCGCACAGGCGATCGGGCTCGGCACGGTCACGGCGGTGGCGATCGCCGACCCGGGCATGCTGGGTGTCTCGGGCAGCGCGCAACCCGCGCCCGCGCCGGTCATGATGCGCGCCGCCGCGATGAAACTGGCGGACGCGGGTGGTGCGACGCTCGACTTCACGCCCGAGGACATCGAGGTCTCCGCATCCGTCGATGCGCGCTTCGAGGCGAGCTGACCCGCTGCGGAGCGCTACTCGCCCAGGTGGCGGCGGCTCGCCATGGCGCGGTCGGCCTCGCGCTTGTCCTGCCGCTCGCGCAGCGCCTGGCGTTTGTCGTACTCGCGCTTGCCCTTCGCGACCGCGAGCTCGACCTTCGCCCGGCCGTCCTTGAAGTAGATCGACAGCGGCACGAGGGTGTAGCCGCCCTCCTTCGTGCGGTGGCTGATCTTGATGATCTGCTCCTTGTGCATGAGCAGCTTGCGCTTGCGGCGGGTCGCGTGGTTCGTCCACGAGCCCGACCCCCACTCGGGGATGTGCACGGCGTCGAGCCAGATCTCGCCCGCGTCGATGAACGCGTAGCCGTCGACGAGCGAGGCCTTGCCCTCGCGCAGCGATTTCACCTCGGTGCCCGAGAGCACGATGCCGGCCTCGTAGGTGTCCTCGATGAGGTAGTCGTGGCGCGCCTTCCGGTTGGTCGCGACGACCTTCTCGCCCTTCTCACGGGGCATGACGCACCTCCCTGCGTTCGCATCCGACGCCCGCACACCGCAGGCAGCCGTTCAGTCTAACGGCCAAACGCTGCAGCGTTCGCCGACGGGCGCCCGACATCACCGGCGCCCGAGGCCAGACGCTACAGCGTTTGCCGAATCACGCCTTGAGGTAGCGGCGGATGGCGACACTCGCCGAGAGCGCCGCGAGCACCGCGCCCACACCGATCACGATCGGCACGACGAGGAAGGCCTCACCCAGCCCGATGAAGGTGTAGTCGGAGATGCGCTCGGCCAGATACCCGTTCACGAAGAAGTGCACGATCGCGACGACCGCGCCGCTCGCGAGCAGCGAACCGATGAGCGAGGCGAGCACCCCCTCCAGGATGAAGGGCGTCTCGATGAAGCGGTTCGACGCCCCCACGAGCCGCATGATCGCGAGCTCGCGCCGCCGCGAGAACGCCGACAGCCGGATCGTCGTCGAGATGAGCAGCACGGCCGCCACGAGCATGAGGCCCGCGATGCCGACGGCCGTGTAACTCGCGGCGTTCATGACGTCGAAGATCGGCTGCAGCAGCGCGCGCTGATCCTTCACCTCGTCGACGCCCGGCATCCCGCTGATCGAGTCGATGATGATGTCGGAGTCGTCGGGGTTGGTGAGCTTCACCTGGAAGTCGGCCGGAATCGAGTCGATCGTCGCGAGCGACACGATGTCAGAGCCCGCGAACTCCTCCTGGAACCGCGCGAAGGCCTGCTCGCGCGATTCGAAGGTCACGCTCTGCACGAACTGCCCGAGCGTCTCGTTCTCGAGCTGAGCCGCGACGGCGTCGATCTGCTCCTGCGTGGCGTCGGCGCCATCGCACCCCGGGTACGCCTCGATGCACATGTACACCGTCACCTCGGCGCGGTCGTACCAGTAGCCCTTCATCTCGTTGATCTGCAGCTGCAGCAGGATCGCGGCACCGAAGAAGGTGAGCGAGATGAAGGTCACCAGGATCACCGACACGACCATCGAGAGGTTGCGCCGGAAGCCCTGGCCGACCTCCGACAGGATCAGTCCCAGTCTCATGAGCGGCCCCCCGGTTCGACGAGCGGCGGCGGAACGGGCGGGGCGGATGCCGTGCTCGGCTCGGTCGCGGGCGGCTCGGATGCGGGCCGCTGCTTCGGCACGTAGAACGACGCCGTGTGCGGGGCGGGCGGTGCCGCGATCGGCGCAGCGGCCGTGACGGGCGCAGCCGAGGCGGGCGACGCATCCGTGCCGCCGACGGCGTTCACCTGCTCGCGATCGCCGAGGCCGAAGTTCTGCACGGGAACGGCCTGCGTCTGGTAACCGCCCTGACGCTCGTCGCGCACGATCTGCCCCGCGATGAGCTCGATCACGCGACGCTTCATCGTGTCGACGATTCCGGAGTCGTGAGTGGCCATGAGCACGGTCGTGCCGTTCGCGTTGATCGTCGAGAGCAGCGTCATGATGCCGGCGCTCGTGGCGGGGTCGAGGTTACCCGTGGGCTCGTCGGCCAGCAGGATCGCGGGCTTGTTGACGATCGCGCGCGCGATCGCGACGCGCTGCTGCTCACCGCCCGAGAGCTCGTGCGGAAAGCGCCCCGCCTTGCCGGCGAGGCCGACCATCTTGAGCACATCCGGAACCGCCTCCTGGATGAAGCCCTTCGACTTGCCGATCACCTGCAGCGTGAAGGCGACGTTGTCGAACACGGTCTTCGCGGGCAGCAGACGGAAGTCCTGGAACACGACGCCGAGGCTGCGACGGAAGTACGGCACCTTGCGGTTCGCGAGCGTCGTGAGGTCGTGGCCGAGCACGTGGATCTTGCCCTTGGTGGGCCGCTCCTCCTTGAGGATCAGCCGCAGGAAGCTCGACTTGCCCGACCCCGACGCGCCCACGAGGAACACGAACTCGCCCTTGAGCACTTCGAGACTCACGTTGCCGAGCGCCGGACGGGTGGTTCCGGGGTAGGTCTTGGTGACCTCGTCGAATCGGATCATGGCGTCTCGAGCCTAAGCACGCGTTTTCGGGAGGCGCGTTGCGACACTCCCCCCGTTCGGGATCGGCCGGCCGAGCTCGAGTGAGTTGGTCAAACGCTACAGCGTTGATCTCAGCGCGGCAGCGATCACGGGCGCCCGCAGCCAAGCGCTACAGCGTTTGGCAGAACACGGATGCGGGCGTGCGGGTCAGTCGTCGTGCGCGGACTTGCGCCAGCGGATGCCGGCAGCGATGAAGCCGTCGAGGTCGCCGTCGAAGACGGTCGCCGGGTTGCCGACCTCGTAGCCCGTGCGCAGGTCTTTCACGAGCTGCTGGCCATAGAGGAAGTAGGAGCGCATCTGGTCGCCCCAGCTCGCGGTGATGGTGCCCGCGAGCTCCTTCTTCTTGGCGGCCTCCTCCTCCTTCTTGAGCAGCAGGAGCCGGGTCTGCAGCACGCGCATGGCGGCGGCGCGGTTCTGGATCTGCGACTTCTCGTTCTGCATCGACACGACGATCCCGGTCGGCAGGTGGGTGATGCGCACGGCCGAGTCGGTCGTGTTGACGCTCTGACCGCCGGGACCCGAGGAGCGGAACACGTCCACGCGGATGTCGCCCTCCGGGATGTCGACCTCGACGGCCTCCTCCATGACGGGGATCACCTCGACGGCCGCGAAGCTCGTCTGACGCTTGTCGGCCGAGCCGAAGGGGCTGATGCGCGCGAGGCGGTGCGTGCCCGCCTCGATCGAGAGGGTGCCGTAGGCATAGGGCGCGTCGACCTCGAAGGTGGCCGACTTGATGCCCGCGCCCTCTGCGTAGGAGGTGTCCATGACCTTGACGGGGTAGCCGTGCCGCTCTGCCCAGCGCAGGTACATGCGCATGAGCATCTCGGCGAAGTCGGTGGCGTCGTCGCCGCCCGCGCCGGAGCGGATGGTGACGACGGCCGAGCGTGCGTCGTACTCACCGTCGAGCAGCGTCTGAACCTCGAGGTCGCCGATGGTCTTCGTGAGGGCCGCGTATTCGGCCTCGGCTTCTGCGGCCGTCTCGGCGTCGTCGGCCTCGCGGGCGAGCTCGACGAGCACCTCGAGGTCGTCGAGCCGACGCTCGACCGCGGTCACGCGCGCGAGCTCCGACTGGCGGTGGCTGAGCGAGCTCGTGACCTTCTGCGCGGCCTCGGGGTCGTCCCAGAGGTCGGGGGCGCCCGCCTTCTCCGAGAGTTCGGCGATCTCGGCCTGCAGACGCTCCACCCCCACGACGGCGCGGATGTCATCGAAGGTGCTGCGGAGGGCGGCGAGTTGGCCGGGAAGATCGTCGAGCATGGCCTCACCAGCCTAGAGCGCATCCGGGCACCTCACACGCGGAGTAGCGTTGACGTCGACCATGACAGACGCGCCGGCCGAACGCTTCCCGTGGCGCCAGGTCGTCGTCGCGGCCTTCCTGCCCACGATCCTCTTCTCGATCGGCGAGGGCGCGATCCTGCCGATCATCCCCGTCGTCGCGAACGGGCTCGGCGCCGACCTCGCCGCCGCAGCCCTCATCTCGGCCATGATCGTGGTCGGCGAACTCATCGGCGACATGCCCGCGGGGGCGCTCGTCGCGCGCATCGGCGAGCGTTCGGCGATGATCGGCGCGTCGGCGCTCTCGATCGTGGGGGTGCTCGTGTCGGTGCTCGCGCCGAATCCCTGGGTGCTCGGCGTCGGCATCCTGCTGATCGGCATCGCGACGGCGGTGTTCGCGCTCGCGCGTCACGCGTTCATGACGAGCTTCGTGCCGCCCGTGTACCGCGCCCGCGCCCTATCGACCCTCGGCGGCACGCACCGGCTGGGCTTCCTCATCGGCCCCTTCATCACAGCCGCCGTCATCCAGGCGACGGGCATCGCCGCCCACGCGTTCTGGATCCACCTCGCCGCATGCGTCGCGGCGATCATCGCCCTCATCGTGCTCCACGACCCTGCGGATGTCGTCACCACGCGTCCGGGAGCCGGTGCCCGCGAGGCGGTCGCCGCCGAACGCGGACTCTTCCGCACGATCTATGCGAACCGGCGGGTGCTCGCGACCCTCGGCACCGGCTCGGCGCTCGTGGCGGCGCTGCGCTCCAGCCGCAACGTCATCCTGCCGCTGTGGGCCGTGTCGATCGGCATCGACGAGGCGACCACGGCGATCATCATCGGGAGCGCGGCGGCACTCGACTTCGCCCTCTTCTACGCCGGCGGTTGGATCATGGACCGTGTCGGCCGACTCTGGACCGCGGTGCCGTCGATGATCGGCCTCGGCACGGCGCACCTCATCCTCGCGTTCACCCACGACGTGCCTGACGCGGCGTTGTGGTTCATGGGCGTCGCGGCCCTGCTGGCGCTCTCGAACGGGATCGGCGCCGGGATCCTCATGACGCTCGGGGCGGATCTCGCCGACCCCGCGCATCCGGCGCCGTTCCTGGGCGCCTGGCGGTTCACGAACGACACGGGTGCGGCGATCGCCCCGCTGCTCATCGGCGCCGTCACGGCCGTCGCGTCGCTGCCGGTCGCGGCGGGCGTCATGGGCGTGCTGGGTCTCGCGGGCGCGCTCGACCTGCGCGTCTTCGTGCCGAAGTACGCGCGACCGAGGCGCCCGCGGCCCTGATCGTCTGCCGCGGCCGCGCCGTTCAGGGGCGGATGCGGATGACCGTCTTGCCCGGTGCGCGGGTCGCGGGGTCGAGAGCGGATGCGGTGTCGGCCAGCTCGGCGACGCGGCCGATGTGCGGGCGCAGCCTCCCGGTGCGCACACGCTGCACGACCTCGGTCAGCTGACCCCGATCCGCCACGACGACGAAGTCGACGGTGCGCACCCCGGCGGGGCGGACACCGAGCGGCCCCGCGACCGTCACGAAGGTGCCGCCTGGCCGTACGAGCGCCGCCGAACGACGCGCGATGTCGCCGCCGAAGACGTCGAAGACGAGGTCCACTCCCCCGATGTCCGCGAGCTCGTCGTGCTCGAGGTCGAGGAACTCGTGCGCCCCGAAGTCGAGGGCGCTCGCGCGGTGCGACGCCCGGCCCGTGCCGATCACGCGTGCTCCCGCGTCACGCGCGAGCTGCGCCGCCGCCGATCCGACGGCGCCTGCCGCCCCGTGCACGAGCACGCTCTGACCGGCGGTGAGCCGACCATGCTCGAAGAGCCCCTGCCAGGCCGTGAGGCCCGCCATCGCGATGCCGGCACCGGTCGTGAAGTCGACATCCCCCGGCAGGGGCGCGAGGTTGCGAGCCTCGACGACGGCGTACTCGGCGAGGCTGCCGTCGCGCGTCCAATCGGTGAGCCCGACGACGCGCTGCCCCACCGAGAGTCCGGCGGCGCCGTAGCTGAGCGCCGTGACGACCCCCGCGATCTCGTGGCCGGGAATCGACGGGGTGCGGTCGAGGCCGCGACGATCGACCCAGGTGGAGGGCCAGTCGAGCTCGTTGCCCGTGAAGCCCGAAGCGTGCACCTCCACCACGACGTCGCCGTAGCTGGCGCCGTCGAGGCTCGCGAGCCGCTCGATGTCGGGATCCGGGTGGTCGACGAGGCGCATACCGGCGATTCCGGCGGCGCGATCGGTGACGACGATCGCCTTCATCGGGCGTGCCCTCCGTTCCCGCGCGCGACGACGCCCGGATGCTCGGCGTCAATGAGCTCGGCGTACGAGGGATTGCGCTCGAGGAAGGTCAGCACCACGGGGCAGTAGTTGGTGACCGTGCGGCCCTGCGCGCGCACCTCGTCGAGCACGAGACGGATGAGCTGCATCGCGATGCCCCGCCCGCGGAACTCCGGGAACACCGAGACCGCGAGCAGCACGATGCGGTCGTCGCCGATGAGGTTGTAGGTGATGCCCGCGACCTCCCGGTCGCCGATGAGAGCGAGGTAGATTCCCGCGTCTCTGTCGTCGACGAGCCGGATGTCGGTCGCGGTGTCGCCTGCGTCGGGATCCATCGCCGCGTCGGCGAGCACCGTCTTGGCGAGCAGCGCGTGCATCGCGGTGTAGTCGGGACGCGGTGGCTGATGCCGTTGGTGCGCTCCCTCCCCGCCCTGGCGTCCGCCGTACGGACGCCCGTGGTCGGCGAACTCGTCGCGCACGAAGACGAGACGCCATGGCCCCGTCGTGAAGTGGGAGCCCGTGTGCAGCACCTCGGCGTCGGGCGACCCCTCGCCGATGCTGCGCCACGAGAGCACTCCCGTCTCCCCCTCCCGCAGCATGTGCAGCAGGTACTCGTCGGTCTCGTCGTGCACGACCGTCGCGTGCACGGGTGCCGCTGCCGCGAGCACGAGCTCCGCATCCGACGCCGACCCGATGCGGGTGACATCCGCCGTGAGCTCGTGCACGTGGCGCTCGTCGTCGCGCACGACGAGCAGGCGCGGATGGCCCGCGCCCCACGCGGCGTGCGTCGTGGTCGGAATGTGCTCGCCGGCCTGCGACTCGCTGTCGGTCATGGTTCCGGCTCCTTTCGTATCTGCCGTTCTGTATCAGCCCCGTACGCGGATGATGGTCTTGCCCATCACGCGTTCGGGCGAGGTGAATGCCGCGACGGCGGCGTCGAGGTCGACGACGCGTGCGATGTTCGGGCGTAGACGGCCGTCTCGGATGCGCGTGGCGATCTCGCCGAGTTGGGCGCGATCCGCTTCGACGACGAAGTCGACGGCGATGCCCTCCGCGGGCTGCGCCTCGGGTGGCCCCGCGATCGTCACGAGCATGCCGCCCGGGCGCACGAGCGCGGCCGATCGACGGCCGATGTCGCCGCCGATCACGTCGAAGACGAGGTCGACGGCGCCGAGGTCCTCGAGCGTGTCGCCGTCGAGATCGAGGAACTCCTGCGCACCGAAGTCGAGGGCCGCCTCGCGGTCGGCAGCGCGGCCCGTGCCGATGACGTAGGCGCCCGCTTCGCGCGCGAGCTGGGTCACCATCGAGCCGACGCCGCCGGCCGAGCCGTGCACGAGCAGGGTCTGACCCGCGTCGAATCGGCCGTGCACGAAGAGCCCCTGCCACGCGGTGAGGCCCGAGATCGGCAGGCTCGCGCCGACCGTGGCGTCGATATCGCCGGGCAGCGGTGCGAGGTTGCGCGCCTCGATCACGACCGACTCGGCGAGCGTGCCGTCACGATCCCAGGCCGCGAGACCGAAGACGCGCTGCCCGATCGACAGACCGCGCGTGCCGTATCCGAGGCCCCGCACGACGCCGGCGAGCTCGTGGCCCGGAATCGAGGGGGTGCGGTCGCGGCCCAGATGGTCGGTCCAGGTGCCCGGCCAGCTGAGCTCCCCCGGAGTGAATCCGGATGCGTGCACCTCGACGAGCACGTCGTTGCCGCCGGGTTGCGGATCGGGACGCTCTGCGAGCCTCATCCCTGCGACTCCCGCGGCCGCATCCGTCACGACGATCGCCTTCATCCGGCACCTCCCTGCACCTCCACGGGCGGCGCCCGGGAGCTGATGCCATGTTACCCCCAAATCGGACGAAATCGTCCAATCTGTTCTCAGGGCGCAGACGAGGGGGCTCAGCGCACGGTGAGACTCTCGATGTGCGCGAGCGCCATGTCGATCGAGATCCCCATGGGCGTGACATCATGCGCGGTCTGGGCGAGCAGGTAGCCGCCCTGCACGGCGGCCATGAGGCCCGTCGCGAGCTCGTCTACCGGCGCATCCGACGGCAGCACCCCCGCGTCGCGCATCCGCTCGAGAGCGTCGGCGAGCAGGCTCCGCCACTCGCGGAACAGCTCATCGAGGGTGCGGCGCGCGACGTCGTCCTGGTCGGCCACGTCGGCCGCGAGCGAGCCGAGCGAGCACCCGTAGGCGCCGTGCCGCAGCGCGTTGTTCTGCACGAGCGCGTCGCGCCAGCGTCGCAACCCCGCCATCGTCGACACGGAGGCGAGGGCGTCGCGCTCACGCGTGAGCACGCGCTCGCCCGTCACGTCGATGACGGCACGCACGAGCATCTCCTTGCCCGCGAAGTGGTGATACAGCTGCGACTTGCTGACACCGCTCGCGGCCACGACCTCGTCGAGCGTCGTGGCGCCGACGCCGCGCACGTACATGAGCTCGGCGGCGGCCGCGACGATCCGCGCACGGGTCTTCGCGCCGCGCGCCGTGAGGCGCTTCGCGGTCGTCGCGCCGGCCCCCGAGATCGTCACGGCCCCATGCTACCGAGCGGCTCGACGGGGTCGTCATCCCCGCGCGCGGGCCTCGTAGCGGCCGTCGGAGACGGCGCCGCCGTGGCGCTCCACGAACCGCACGCCGGATGCGGCGCCGGCCACGGCATCCGTGTCGGCATCCACGATCCAGTAGACGTCATAGCTCGCGCGGTAGTCGGGCGGCCAGAACGACCAGAAGCTTCCCTCGTGGTCGACACCCCACTCGCCGGTCGTGCGGCGGCCGTGCTCGACGAAGGTCGTGTTGCCGTCGGGAGTGAAGACCTGGGTCGCTCCGTCCTGGTAGCGCAGCGGCGCCCTCGTCACGGCTTCGATCACATCGTCTGCCGCGATGCGGCGCCCGTGGTCGGTGGCGGCCGACTCCCTCTCGTTCATCTCGAACTCCCTTCACATTGATAGGACTATATCGTCCAATCCTGCGTCAGCCGTCAAAATCCTCGAACATCACCTACGCTTCTTTTGGATGCAATCGTCCCGTCCTCGCGGACGATGCACCGTCGAAACGGAGGACACACCATGACGAGCGGCACGAGCGACACCGGAGAGATCACCCGCACGCCCGGAACCGAGACGGCAGTGCTCGCCGGCGGCTGCTTCTGGGGCCTCGAAGACCTCATCCGCCGTCAGCCGGGCGTCATCAGCACGCGCGTCGGCTACACGGGCGGCAGCAACGACCACCCCACCTACCGGCACCACCCCGGGCACGCCGAGGCCGCCGAGATCGTGTTCGACCCCACGAAGACGAGCTACCGCGACATCCTCGCGTTCTTCTTCCAGGTGCACGACCCGTCGACGCTCAACCGGCAGGGCAACGACGTGGGAACCAGCTACCGGTCCGCGATCTTCCCGCTCAGCCCCGAGCAGGAGCAGGTGGCGCGCGACACGATCGCCGACGTCGACGCGTCGGGCCTGTGGCCCGGCAAGGTCGTGACGACGATCGAACCGGCCGGCCCCTTCTGGGAGGCCGAGCCGGAGCACCAGGACTACCTCATCACCAACCCCGGCGGCTACACCTGCCACTACGTGCGGCCCGACTGGGTGCTGCCGGCGCGCACGGCCTCCTGACGCGCGTCGTCCTGCCGCACGTCGGCCTGCCGGGTCAGCCCGCCGGCCAGCTCGTGAACGCATCCACCTCGGGCGACCAGGTGCGCAGCTCCGGCGGCATCGGCCAGTCGAGGTCGAAGTTCAGGCGCGGCCCGTCGATCGCGCCGAAGTCGTCGAGCTTCACCCGGATGCCGTCGGTCGAGACCTCGACGATGCGCACGCGCAGTGCGCCGCCGTCGGGTCGCTCGAGCAGGTAGGGGTCGGCGAGGTAGCCGATGCCGAGCTCGTCGAGCAGTTCCTCGGCGGCGAGCCAGTCGAGCGCACCCGCGCGATCGCGCCCGAGCAGGTCGACGGGCACGAAGCCCTCCCCCTCGGGCCGCATCCAGCCGACACGTTCCCCGTCGGCGCGGCGGTGCTCGATCCAGTCGCGCGTGTCCATACGACCACCGTAGGGGCGGCATCCGGATGCCGGCGGTGTGTGACGCGGCTCAGACGCCGCCGCCTCCGCCTCCCCCGCCGCCACCGCCCGAGGAGCCGCCGCCGCTCGAGCCGCCGCTCGAGGACGACCCCGACGAGGAACCCCACGAGCTCGAGCGCGACTCGATACCCGGGACGGCGGCGAGGTGAGCCGTGAACGGCACGACGGCGAACGCGCGGCCACCGCTCTCGGCCCACTCGGGCGAACCGTCGCGGTAGTACCGCGAGAGCTCGGACTGCCACTCGCGCTCGAGGCCGAACAGCACCGCGTAGGGCAGCAGCCGCTCGTACACGCGCACGACATCGCCCGCGCCCTCGCCCCGGCCCGCATCCGCGTCGGAACGCTCCGCGCCAGAGGCGCTCTGCAGCATCCGCAGCCGATCGGCTTCGGCGAGACGGATGTACTCGCGCAGCCCCTGCAGGTACTCGACGATGAGCGCGCCCGCGCCGGTGAGCGGCCGCGGGCCGGTGACGAGGGACACGCATCCGATCGTCACCCAGATGAGCGCGTTGATGCCGACCGCGAGCGTGACGGCGAGCACGCCCTCGTCGCCCGAGGCGATCGCGTTGATGACGAGCATGGCGAAGCCGATGAGCATGACGAGCACGACGAGGCCACCGGGCGAGGAGGGGGGCTTGCGGCGCAGTCCCGACGAGAGCGCGAGCGCGTCGGCCTTCTTGCGCACGGATGCCGCGAGCATACCCAGCACATGACCGCGTTTGTCGAACCAGCGGGTGTCGAGGTCGGGCACGACGAGGGCGTCGCTTACCTCGGTCGCAGTGGTGACCGTCGAGAAGAGGCGGCTCACGAGGTGCGACTCGTCGGGGGTGAGGCCCGTGCGGTCGATGAGCCGCACGCCGTAGCCGTTGGTGTCGGGGTCGTGCAGCACGTGCAGTTTGCCGCGCACCGCGAGGTCGAGGATCGTCGCGGTGAACGCCCGCTGCGGTACGCGCAGCAGGTTCGCCGCGAGCGCCACCGAGATGCCCTCCGGCGGCTCGTACCAGGCGACGATCGTGCCGCGCCCCGCAGCCGCCCGCAGACCGAGGATCCGGTAGAGCACGGCCCCGGCGATGCCCGCGATGATGATGACGAGACCCGCGATCACGAGCGGCGGGAACAGCGCGAAGAGATCGAAGGCCGGCGACAGGAAGGTGCCCGCCCGGAAGGCCACCGCGATCGTCATGTTCTCACCGGGCCGGAGGTTCTGCGCGCTCGCCCTGAAGGCGGTTCCGTCGCGTTCGATCGGGCAGGTGGCCGTGCTGCCCTCCGCGCCCTGGTAGCACGACGCGGCGCCGGTCGCCGCCGCGGCGATCGCGGGCGCGAGCTCGAGACGTGCGCTGACCTCGTCGAACGGTTGCGCCCATCCGGTGCCGTTGACGTCGCGGTAGAACTCGTCGACACCCGTGTCGTCGAAGTAGCGCGTGACGTCGCGCTCGGTGTACTCGATCACGTAGTGCTGCTCGCCGTGCACGAACTGCCCCTCGGGCACGGCGATCGTGAGCACGAGGAAGTCGCCGTCGCGCTCGCTCGTGTACGGCCGCGGCGTGCCGTCCGCATCGGTGACGGCGCGGACGGCCGGCTGCGTCTCGTGCCCGTCGTAGACGGCGGGGATGGCACGTCGGATGCCGCGGTTCTGATCGATGTCGGGGAACACGGCCACGAGGTGCTCGGTGGTGCGCAGCGTCGACCGGGCCTCGGCGTCGCGATCGAGCTCGTAGCTCGCATCGAAGGAGGCGAACACGAAGTCGTTGACGCCGGCTCGCGCATCCGCTGCCCCGACGACCTCGACGCTTCCGCTCGCGGGGAGTCGGTCGGCGCGGGGAAGCAGCGCCGCCACCGTGATCCCGATGCCGGCGATGGCGAGCGCACCGAGGGTCACCAGTGCGGCAAGGCGTCGTCGCGTCACGCCGGGAGCATAGCGGAGGTATCGAGCGCGGCTCACCTGGATGCGACTCGCCTGGGCCCGCTCACCCGAAGACCGAGCGCGCGGTCGCGGTCGCTTCGATGCGCATGCCCTCGGGCACGAACAGGGTGACGACGGGCGGGCGCCACACCGAGCTCATGGTGATCGTCGCGCTGCGCCCGTCGGCCGTGAACGCCCGCTCGAGGGTGAGCGCGTCGAGGTCGGGCGCGGGGTTGCCCGCGAGGTAGTCGGCGGCCGCCTCGGCGACGTCGTCGCTGTCGAGCACGGGGCGGGGGCCGTTCGGCGTGAAGGCGATGGCGTCGAGCTCGAATGCCTCGGCGCCGACGAGGGCCGCTCCGTCGGCCACCGTGAAGAGCCGCTTCTTCTCGAGGTAGAGCGAGGTCGCCGTCGTCACGAGCAGCACGACCACGAGGCCGAGCATGCCGAAGAACGCGACGAGCGGCAGGGTCGAGCCGTCGTCCGCGGCGAGCGCCGCCCGCAGCCGCTTCACGATCCCGCCCGGAAGCGCGACACCTGCTCGGTCGCGATCGCGTGCACGGGAACCCCGAGCGGCACGTCGAGCCCGAGCACGGGCGGGGCGAGCGGCAGGGGCACGACCGTCACGAGCTCGAAGGTGACGAAGCCGCGGCGCGCGAGGCAGTCGGCGGGATCGGGACGGCAGCTGACCGTGACCGTGGCGTCGGCGGCGTCGAGGCCGTAGTCGGCGAGGGTGACCCGGATGGCGCGCTCGGCCGCGGCGCGCGCCTCGCCCTCCGTCTCGGCCTGCACGAACACCCGGCTCGCCTGCCGCACGGCACCCTCCGCCCCGAGCGACGCCGACTGCAGAGCAGAGACCACGAGCACGAGGTAGACGAGCGGCACGAGCAGCAGCACCCCGACAGTGATGAACTCGAGCGACGCCGAGCCGTCGTCGGATGCGGTGCCGGATGCGGCCGTGCGTCGCGTCTCACTCCAACGTCTCGCGCGCCGCATGGCCCTCCACCTCCAACGCGCGATCGGGGCCGAGAAGACCGGCGAGCGGGAGGGTCGTGCGCACGGTCACGATCACCGCAGGCACACCCATCCACGACCCCTCGCGCACCGTGACGTCGCGCGCGAAGTCGGGGCCGACCGCTGTCTGGATGAGCTCGATCGTGCGCGGCACGGCGGCAGTGGGCTCGTTGTCGGCGAGTGCGCCGTAGCGTGCCCCCTCTGCGGCGGCGTCGAGCACGGTGTTGCGCACGTGCAGGGCGAGGGCGAGTTGCAGCACGGCGAGGGTGAGAAAGGTCAAGAGCACCCCGACGAGCACGAACTCGACGGGAGCGGAGCCGCTCTCGTCGAGCAGCGCCGCACGTGCGCGGTGCCGCACCCGCCGCATCCGCCGCATCCGCATCCGCACCTCAGATCCCGGAGACCTTGTCGATCGCGTTCTGGAAGATGTCGGAGAGCGCGGGGCCCGCGAGCGCCCAGATGAGGATGACGAGTGCGGCCGTCATGAGGGTGATGAGCACCCACCCCGGCACGTCTCCGCGGTCGTCGGCGAGTCTCGTGAGCAAGCGGCTGCGGCGCGTCGTCATGCCCGCCAGAGTGGCACCACCCGCGCCGAGCCCGCAGAAACTATCCACAGGCCCGGAGAATCGTGCCAAATCGTCGCCATAGGGCTCTATGAGAGCAATTTCGCACGATTCGCAAGCGGGTGGACTCTGCGAGATCGCGGGTGGAGGGTGGATGCATGAGCGAACTTCTCGACGTACGTTCTCTCGATGTGGAGTCCCGCGCGGTGGAGACGCAGCGCATCATCCGCACCGGCACCACATGGCTCGCCGCCGCGGCGCTCGCCCCCGTGATCGGGCTCGGGCCGCTCGTCGCGAGCGGGTGGCGGCCGCTCGAGCTGCCGCCGCTCGCCGAGCTCGGCTTCTGGCTCGGTGCCGTCGCGGCGGCCCTCGGTGTCGCCGCGCTCGTGTGGGCGGGGTGCCCCGTGCTCGGGTTCCGGCTCGCCGAGGCCTACCAGCAGAAGGTCGTCTGCATCCGCGTGGGCATCGTGCTCAACCTCAGCGGCATGGCGCTCGCCGGGCTCGCGATCCTGCTGAGCCCCGCGTAGGCGCTCAGAACCCGAGCTCGAGCACGAGCGTCGCGGGGAAGAGCGCGAAGACGATCGTCACGGGCAGGATCAGGAAGACGAGAGGCACGAGCATCGCGACCTCCTTGCGACCCGCCGACTCGAGCAGCTGCCGCTTCGCGTCGTCACGCGAATCCTGCGCTTGAGCGCGCAGCACTTCGACGAGCGGGCTGCCGCGGTCGAGTGCCGTCACGAGCTGCTCGACGACGCGGCTCAGCGCGGGCAGTTCGAGGGTTGCCGCGCAGCGCTGCAGCGCCTCGGTGAGTGGCACGCCGACCTCGACGTCGGCCATCACGTGACCGAGCTCCTCGGCGAGATCACCCGAGCCGATGCGGGCCACGCGACGCAGGGCATCCCGCACCGTCTCCCCCGCCGAGAGCGCCAGGCTCAGGAACTCGAGCACCGTCGGCAGCTCCTCGGCGATGCGGTGCATGCGCCCGCGGGCGCGTCGCGCGAGCAGCTGTTCGGGGAGCAGCAGGCCGGATGCCGCAGCCGCAGCTGCGAGCACCACCGCGACCGGCGGGGAGACCGTGGCAGAGCGGGCGAGAGCGAGGCAGGCGAGGATGCCGAGTGCCGCGCCGCCGGCCGTCCAGAGCAGTTGGCGCGCGCGGAACGCCGGCACCGTGAGGGTCGAACCCGACTGACGCAGACGCCGCTCCACCGTCGCGTCGCCGCCGAGCAGAGCCGCGACTCCTCTCCCCGCGCGTTCGAGGAGCGGGCCGAGCAGCTCGGCGAAGAGCGTTCCCGGCTCACCCGCGCGTCGCGCGCGCAGCTCGCGCGCCTCCGCCGACACGTCGAGCACGTACGGCGCGACGCGCTCCGTCAAGCGGCTGGCTCCCATGCGCGGCAGCAACGCCACGAGGGTCCACAGTCCGAGACCCAGCAGCACGCCGAGGGCGATCGACAGGCCGAGTGTCGGGCTCACGCGAACCACCGCCGTTCCTCGGGTAGCCGGCCGACGGCCACCATGATGCGGTACGCGACGACCGTCACCACGAGGCCGATCACGAGCAGGGTGACACCGGCCGGCGAGTTGTAGGCGCGCACCGCCTCGGGGCGGGCCGCGAGCAGCAGCAGCACGAGCCACGGGGCCGCGACGCCGAGCCGCGCGGCGCTGACGACCCAGCTCTGACGCGCCTCGACCTCGGAACGCAGGGCGGCATCCGACCTCAGGTGCGCCGCGAGCGCCCGCAGCACGGCAGGCAGTTCGGTGCCGCCCACCTCGCGCGCGACCCGCAGCGTCTCGATCACGCGGTCGGCGACCGGGTCGGCGAGACGCTGCTTGAGATCGTCGAGGGCGATCACGAGCTGGCCCGTCGCGCCGAGATCGGATGCGAAACCGGTGAAGGCGGGACGCAGCGGCACCGGCCCGCTCTCACCGAGGGCGACGAGCGCATCCGGCAGTGCCTGCCCCGACCGCAGCCCCGCGACGAGGTGGTCGACGGCATCGGGCCAGACGGCGCGCATGGCGCGACGGCGAGCGCGCGCCCGCGCGGCGATCACGGCGAAGGGCAGCGCCGCGACCGCGAGACCCGCCGCCGCCGCGAGCGCCACGACCGGCACGAGGGCGAGCACGACCGTGGCGGCCGCGAGCGCGAGCACGACGGCCACCGCGACGACCGTTGCGAGCGACACGCGCCCGAGCCCGGCCTGCTGCACGAGCTCGGAGAGCCGGGCGAGCGGGCGTCGGCGCGCGGGTGGCACGCGTTCCTCGGCCCGCGGCCAGAGCCACGGCGACGCCGCGAGCACGAGCCCGACACCCAGCACGAGGCCCCACGCTGCGGCGATCATGCGCGCGCCTCGCGCAGGATCGCGGCCGCATCCACGCCCGCCCGCTCGAACGCGGCCATCCGCGGCGGCAGCTCACCCGTCGCGACGAGCCCGTCGCCGGACCGCACGAAGAGCGCCACCGACTCGACGGCTCCCCCGACCACGCGACCCGTCGGCGCGACGATCTCGACGATCCGGCGGCGCCCGTCACGTCCCAGCTCGGCGTGCACCACGAGATCGATCGCCGAGGCGACCGTCGGCACCACGAACGACACATCGATGTTCCGCCCGGCGAGCAGCGGCAGCGTGCAGAGCTTCACGAGTGCGTCGTGGGCGCTGTTGGCGTGCAGCGAGCACATGCCAGGGATGCCGGAGTTCAGGGCGATCAGCAGGTCGAGCGCCTCCGCCTCGCGCACCTCGCCGACCACGAGCCGGTCGGGGCGCATCCGCAGCGACTCCTTGATGAGACGACGCAGGCTGATCTCGCCCGTTCCCTCGAGGCTCGCCTGGCGGCACTGCAGCGCCACGTGGTCGACGGCGTCGACCGCGAGTTCGAACGTCTCCTCCACCGTCACGATGCGCTCCTCGGGGCGGCACGATCCGAGCAGCGCGCCCAGCAGCGTCGTCTTGCCGCTGTGGGTCGGCCCCGTGACGAGGATGTTGTGGCCGCTGCGTACCGCCACGTGGAGGAACCCGGCGGCCTGGCTCGTGAGCGAGCCGAGGGCCACGAGGTCGACGAGGCTGCGCATGCCCGACCGGAAGCGCCGGATGTTGATCGACACGTGACCGCGTGCGACATCCGGGATCACGGCGTGCAGCCGCGACCCGTCGGGCAGCGAGGCGTCGACGAAGGGAGAGCTGAGGTCGATTCGCCGCCCCGTGCGGTGCAGCATCCGCTCGAGCAGTTCGCGCACCTCGGTGTCGGTGAGCACGAGAGGCACCCGCTCGGCGACGCCGTCGCGCGCGACGAAGATGCGATCGGGCGCGTTGATCCAGAGCTCCTCGACCGTCGGGTCCTCGAGGTAGGGCTGCAGCGGCCCGAGCCCCGTGAGCGCCGCGACCACCTGCCGTGTCACGTGCTGCTCGTCGTCGAGCAGCGGAACCGAGCCGCCGAGGGCGAGCTCCGCGTAGCGTTGCACCTCGTCGCGCACGTACCGGTCGGCGAGCTGCCTGTCGCCGTGCAGGTCGACACCCTCACGCCTCACCCGCTGCCGCACCTGCTCGGCGATGACCCCGATCGCGCTCGTCACCCGCACATGATGCCCGGATGCCGTGGAGCCCCGCCGAAGTTGTCCACAGGGTACGTGCGCCGCGGGCCGTAGACTGTTGCGGCCCGCGGGAGTGGTGGAACGGTAGACACGCAGGATTTAGGTTCCTGTGCCTCACGGCATGCGGGTTCGAGCCCCGCCTCCCGCACTCAGCCCCTCATCGAATCCGGGGGCCAACCCCCAGGTTCGGCGCCGCGCGAACGGTTACGCTGAACGCGCCACCCGCCCGCCGATCGCATCCGCGACCGACGTACCAGGAGATCACTGCGTGCCTCTCACCACAGCCGCCCTCGCGTTCATCGCCGCCGCGCCCGCGGCGCTCGTCCCCTGGCTCGACCCCCACGAGATCATCGTGAACGCGGGCCCCTGGGCGCTGCTCGTGGTGTGTCTCATCGTGTTCGCCGAGACGGGTCTGCTGGTCGGGTTCATCCTGCCGGGCGACACTCTGCTCATCATCACGGGGCTGCTCAGCTTCACCGGAACCATGACCGAGTCGGGAACCGGCATCCAGATCCCCATCTGGTGGGTGTGCCTCGCGATCGCCGTCGCCGCGTTCCTCGGCGGCGAGGTCGGCTACCTCATCGGCCACAAGGCCGGCCCGCGCATCTTCGAGAAGAAGGAGAGCGGACTGTTCTCGAAGGAGAACGTCATCCGCACCAACAAGTTCTTCGAGCGCTGGGGACCGCTCGCGATCGTCATCGCGCGCTTCGTGCCGATCGTGCGCACCTTCGCACCCGTCGCCGCGGGCGTCGCGCACATGAACTACCGGCGCTACTCGCTCTACAACGCCGTCGGCGCGCTCATCTGGGGCGCCGGCCTCACCTTCGCGGGCTTCCTGCTCGGCTACATCCCGCCGCTGGCCGACTTCGTCACCGAGTACATCGACGTGATCCTGCTGTGCGCGATCGCGCTCGCGGTCATCCCCACCGTCTACCACTACATCCAGGGTGTCGTGAAGGCCCGGCGCGCGCGCAAGCTGGGTGAGCAGCCGCTCACCGACGCCGACGTCGTGCTCGACCCGGAGCTGCTCGACGACTGACCGCGCGGCAGGGCGCCGAGCCGGTCACACGCCCGGTCGTCGAGCCGGCTTCGCGCCTCACGACCCGGTCGCGAGCAGCACGAGCAGGGTCACGTTGAGCACGATGAGCAGCACGGCCGCGACCGCGGCGAGCGCCGTCGTCCAGGGCCGGTTCGCGGCGTCGCCCATGAGCTCACGCCGCGTCGTGAGAACGACGAGCGGTACGAGCGCGAACGGGATGCCGAACGACAGCACCACCTGACTCAGCACGAGCGAGAGGGTCGGCGGCGCGCCCACCGCGAGCAGCAGCAGGGCGGGCACGAGCGTCACGAGCCGCCGTACGAGGAGCGGCAGCCGCACCCGCAGCAGGCCCTGCATGATCTCGGCACCCGCGTACGCCCCCACCGAGGTCGAGGCGAGCCCGGACGCCAGCAGCCCCACCGCGAAGAGGGTCGCCACGACCGGTCCCAGCGCGGCGCCGATCGCCGCATGCGCCCCCTCGAGCGTGTCGGTGCCCGCCACCCCCGGCAGGGTCGCGGCGGCGAGCAGCAGGATCACGAGGTTGACGCTTCCCGCGATCGCGAGCGCGATCGTCACGTCGATGCGTGTCGCGCGCAGCACGAGCCGTCGATGCGTCCCCTCGGGCACGCCCCCGAAACGGTCGCGCGTGAGCGCCGAGTGCGCGTAGATCGCGTGCGGCATGACCGTGGCCCCGAGAATCGACGCCGCGAGCAGCACCGACCCGGCATCCGTGAACCGCGGAACGAGCCCCGCTACGGTCGCCGCGGGGTCGACGGGCGCCACCGCGAGCCCCGCGCAGAACCCGATCGCGATGATCGCCACGAGCCCCACCACGACGCGCTCGAAGATGCGCGGCCCTCGCCGACTGTGCAGCACGAGCAGTGCGAGCGACACGGCGCCCGTGATGAATCCGCCGAGCAACAGCGGCAACCCGAACAGCAGGTTGAGCGCGATCGCTCCCCCGAGCACCTCTGCCACATCCGTCGCCATCGCCACGAGTTCGGCCTGCGCCCAGTACGCGTAGCGCCCGGGGCGGGAGCGGATGCGGATGCCGAGCAGCGCGGGCAGGCTGAGTCCCGTGGCGACGCCGAGCTTGGCGGAGAGGTACTGGATGAGCCACGCCATCGCGTTGCCGACGACCACGACCCACACGAGCAGGTAGCCGTACTCGGCACCCGCGCTCGCATTGCTCGCGACATTGCCGGGGTCGAGGTAGGCCACGCCGGCCACCATCGCGGGCCCGAGCAGCCCCCACACGCCCGCGCGGGCCCGCTCACGCCCGCGATTTTTCGGCATACCGAAAAATCTACTCCATGGGGGTGATCCACACCGCCCCGGCGGCGCCGTCCGGCAGCTCGTCGACCGACACGATCGTGTCGAGACCGATCCCCTCCTCGCCGATGCGCCGCAGCACCTCGCCGTCGCGGTCGCTGATGCGGGCGACGCGGCCGCGGGAGCCGGCCGGAAGCTCCGACGCGAGCGTTGCGGGCAGGTGCACGACGCGCCCATCCGCATCCGGAATCGGGTCACCGTGGGGGTCGCGCCGCGGGCGACCGAGCTGCGCGTCGATCGCGTCGAGCAGTCGATCGCTCAGCGCGTGCTCGAGCACCTCGGCCTCGTCGTGCACCTCGTCCCAGGTGTAGCCGAAGCCCTCGACGAGCCAGGTCTCCACCAGGCGATGCCTGCGCACCATGCGCAGCGCCTCGGCGCGGCCGACATCCGTCAAGGTGATCGCGCCGTAGGGCGCATGTGTCACGAGCCCCTGCGAGGCGAGCTTCTTGACCATCTCGGTCACCGTCGACGGCACGACGCCGAGCCGAGCGGCGAGCTGCGAGCCCGTGATGGGCGCCTCCTGCCACTCAGTGTGCGAGTAGATCGTCTTCAGGTAGTCCTCGATCGTCGAGGATGCGGACCTAGCGATGAGCGTGCTCCTCGTGTTCGGCGTGCCCCGCGGGCTCGAGCTGGAAGGTGGAATGCGCCACGTCGAAGTGCTCGGCGAGGCAGGCGCCGAGCGTGTCGAGCATCGCGTGCGTCTCGCCGCGTTCGAACACGCCCGGCTCGACCACGACATGCGCGGTGAAGACGGGGGCACCCGAGGTGATGTTCCAGATGTGCACGTCGTGCACCGCCACCACTCCCGCCGCCCCGCACAGGTGGTCGCGGATCTGCACGACGTCGCGGTCGCGCGGCGCCGACTCCGTGAGCACCCGCACGACATCGCGCAGCAGCAGGAACGCCCGCGGGGCGATGAGCGCCGCGATCACGAGCGAGGCGACGGCATCCGCCGACACGAAACCGGTGAACAGGATGACGAGCGCCGCCACGATCGCGGCGATCGAGCCGAGCATGTCGCCGAACACCTCGAGCATCGCGCCGCGCATGTTGAGCGAGCGCCGGTCGCCGCCGCGCAGCACGAGGAACGCGACGACGTTCGCTGCCAGACCCACGGCGGCGATCACGAGCATGGGCGCCGCGTCGATGTGGGTGCCCGGCTCGATGAGACGCCGCACGGCCTCGAGCGCGACGACGACGGCCACCGCCACGAGGATCAGCCCGTTGACGAGAGCCGCGAGCACCTCCATGCGCTGGAAGCCGAAGGTGTGGCGGTCGGTCGCGGGGCGTGCTGCGACGACGGATGCGACGAGCGCCACCCCGAGGCCGATCGCGTCGCTCGACATGTGGCCGGCGTCCCCGAGCAGGGCGAGCGAGCCGGAGACGACAGCGCCCACGATCTCCGCCGCAAGCACGACGAGCGTGATGGCGAGCGCGACCGCCAACCGCGTGCGGTTCCCGCTCGCGGCGCGCGCGTGATCGTGCCCGTGCCCCACGCCTCCAGGCTAGGCCGCAACGCGACGGCGGGTGCCGCATCCGCTCTTCTCGGGAACGAGCACCGTTCTCAGCTGCCCGCCACGCCCGGTCGGCTGCCCTCGTTAGGCGGCCCTCGTTCGGCGGCCCTCGTTCGGCCGCCACCCACGCCAGAAGGCACGTCTTCGTGTCAGAAATGCAGGAGATGCCGCGACGCAACCCGCACTCTCCGCCAAGACGTGGTCGCTGCACGCGCACAACTCCTGCATTTCTGACGCAGCAGCGGCCGCTCACATGCCGCATGCCGCATGCCGGACGCGGATACCGAACACGGACGCGCGCGCCGGGTACGGACGCACGCGGCGGGTACGGACGCGCGCGGGGGTACGGACGCACGCGGCGGGTACGGATGCGCGCGCCGGGTACGGACGCGCGCGGCAGGTGCGGATGCGATGTCAGAAATGCAGGAGAGCAGGCACCTCGGCGGCGGCGCGAGGCCGCGAAACGGGGTTTCCGGGTGCACGACTCCTGCATTTCTGACACCAGCGAACGACGGGTCGGACTGCGGCGCGTGGATGCGTCAGCGCTGGCCCGTGTGCGGTGCGGTGTCAGAAATGCAGGAGATGGGGCGCGCCGACGCGAGCGCGGGGCCGAGGAACGGGGGTTGCAGGTGCATGACTCCTGCATTTCTGACACGTAGCGGGTGGCAGATCAGATGGCGGCAGGAGGCACTGTGCGGCAGCAGACAGAATGCGGAGGGACAGAATGCGGAGGGACAGGATGCGGAGGGACAGGATGCGGGCGAGCGGATGGTGCGCGGCGGATGCGATGGGCCGCCCCCTGCGCTAGCCGTAGATCGCGCGCAGCTCGTCGAGCAGCAACCCGAAGGCGCGGGAGCGGTGGCTGACGGCGTTCTTCTCGTCGGGGGTGAGCTCGGCCGAGCTCGTCTCGATGCCCTCCGGGCGGAACACCGGGTCGTAGCCGAACCCGTGCGCGCCCGACGGCGCCTCGAGCACCTCGCCCGGCCAGACGCCGCGCACCACGAGCTCGCGCTCGCCGTCGACGAGGGCGGCGGCGCACACGAAGTCGGCGGCACGGTCGGTCGCGCCCTCGAGGTTCTTCAGCAGCAGCGTGTAGTTGTCGACGTCGTCGCGGGTTCCCGCGTAGCGGGCGGAGTGGATGCCGGGGGCGCCACCCAGCGCCCGCACCGAGATACCGGAGTCGTCGGCGACCGAGGGCAGGCCCGTGTGTGCGTTGGCGGCCCGCGCCTTGATGAGCGCGTTTGCCTCGAAGGTGTCGCCGTCTTCGATCGGCTCGGGGCCGTCGTAGCCGATGAGCTCGTGCGGGCCGAGCCGCTCGCCGAGGATGCGCCGCAGCTCGTCGACCTTGTGCGCGTTGTGGGTGGCGAGCACGAAGGTCGTCATGCGCCGAGCGCCTCGGTCTGGATGCGCGCGAGCTCGGCGTTGCCGGCGAGCCCGAGGTCGAGCAAAGCGTCGAGTTCGCGGCGGTCGAAGGGGGCGCCCTCAGCCGTGCCCTGCACCTCGACGAACAGGCCGCGCCCGGTGACGACGATGTTCATGTCGGTCTCGGCGCGCACGTCCTCCGTATATGCCAGATCGAGCATGGGGGTGCCGTCGATGATGCCGACGCTCACCGCCGACACGGTGTCGATGAGGGCGCGCGAGTTCTTGCCGATGAAGCCCTTGTCCCTGCCCCAGGCCACGGCATCCGCAAGCGCCACATACGCGCCCGTGATCGCGGCGGTGCGGGTGCCTCCGTCGGCCTGCAGCACGTCGCAGTCGATCACGATCGTGTTCTCGCCGAGCGCCTTGGTGTCGATGATGGCCCGCAGGCTGCGCCCGACGAGCCGCGAGATCTCGTGGGTGCGCCCGCCGACACGTCCCTTCACGGATTCGCGATCCATCCGCTCGTTGGTGGAGCGCGGCAGCATCGCGTACTCGGCGGTCACCCATCCGCTGCCCTTGCCGGTGAGCCAGCGCGGCACGCCGTTCGTGAAGCTCGCCGTGCACAGTACGCGCGTGTTGCCGAACGAGATGAGCGCGCTGCCCTCGGCCTGACGGCTCCACCCCCGCTCGATCGTGACCGGTCGCAGCTGGTCGGGGGTGCGGCCGTCGGCACGGGTGAGCTCGGCGGGGCTGTCGGTCATGGGTTCTCCGATCGGTGGATGGATGCGGTGCAGGCTACCGTCAGGCGCCGACGACGGGGATGGAACCTGTGGGGAGCGCCTCGACGTGCCGCACCTCGGGGCCGAGGAAGCGCGCCGCGAGACTGCGGAAGGTGATCTCGTCGTCGCCCGTCGACTCGAAACGGTGCGTCGGCGGCGTCTGCGCGGTGCGCTCGATGCCGTGCGACACGAGGGTGCGGTAGACGTCGGCAGCCGTCTCCTCCGCGCTCGAGACGAGGCGCACATCCGGGCCCATGATGAACTGGATCGCCGCCGACATGAGCGGGTAGTGGGTGCAGCCCAGCACGAGGGTGTCGATGTCGGCCTCGATGAGCGGGTCGAGGTACTGCCGCGCGAAGCGGAACAGCTCGGGCCCGCTCGTGATGCCCGCCTCCACGAACTCGACGAAGCGCGGGCAGGCGCGGCTCACGAGCTCGAGTCCGTCGGCGGCGGCGAAGGCGTCGTCGTAGGCGCGCGAGCGGATGGTGCCGAGCGTTCCGATCACGCCCACCCGCCCGTTGCGGGTCGCCCGCACCGCCGCGCGCACGGCCGGTTGGATCACCTCGACCACCGGAATGCCGGCACCGATCTCGTAGCGCTCGCGCGCATCCCGCAGCACGGCGGCGGATGCGGTGTTGCACGCGATCACGAGCGCCTTGACGCCCTGCGCCACGAGGTCGTCCATGACGCCCAGCGCGAGGGCCCGCACCTCGGCGATCGGCCGCGGACCGTACGGCCCGTTCGCCGTGTCGCCGACGTAGAGGATCGACTCGTTGGGCAACTGATCGAGGATCGCGCGGGCCACCGTCAGCCCCCCGACTCCGGAGTCGAACACCCCGATGGGAGAGTCGGTCGGCACGGATGAGGTCACGCCTCCCAGCGTACCGAGCGCGGGTGCGCTGCCGCCGCGTGCCGCCGCCGCGGGTGCGCCGTCCCCATACGCCGCCCGCATCCCGTCTCAAGGACCCCCACGTCCCGTCTCAAGGAGCCCCGCATCCCATTTCAAGGAGTCGAGCCGCCCATCTCAAGGAGCGCATCCCACCTCAAGGAGCACCGTGTCCCATCTCAAGGAGTGCAGCAACCCATCTCAAGGAAGTCGGCGGCCCCTCCGCCCCCACCTGCCCCGTTGGCCGACATCCGTCACACCGACTCCTTGAGATGGGTTGCAGGGCTCCTTGAGATCGGCAGTGGGCGGATGCGGCCACCCCGGCTCCTTGAGGTAGGCGGCGGGCGGATGCGGCCGCCCCGGCTCCTTGAGATGGGCGGCGGGCGGATGCGGTGCCACGCGGCGAGCGGAAGCCGTGGCAAGCGGAAAGGCGGATGCGGTGCGAACGGGAAGCGGATGCGGAAGCGAGCGGGAGGCGAATTCGGAAGCGAGCGGGACACGGATGCGGAAGCGAGCGGGACACGGATGCGGAAGCGAGCGGGAAGTGGATACGGAAGCGAGCGGGAAGGCGGATGCGGTGCCAAGCGGCGAGCAGATGCCGTACGAAGCGGGAGGCGGATGCGGGCTGTGGAGAGATTGCGCGGCGGTCGGCGGGCGTGCCCTAACGTGTCGGGCATGCGCAGAACGGCCCGTCTCCCCCTCCCGCTGCTGCTCATCGCCCTCGTGCTCACCGGGTGCACACAGCCTGATCCGATGCCCTCTCCCCCTCCGACGTCGAGCGACGCCCCCGTCTTCGCCTCGGATGAGGAGGCACTCGCCGCAGCGGAGGAGGCATATGGAAAGTACCTGTCGGCCGCGGACGAGGTGGTTCGAGGTGGCGGCGAAGTACCTGAACTCGTTGAGCCGTATCTGTCCGCAGAACTATACGAGCGGGACAAGGAGAGTTTCGAGCAATTCGCGGCGAACGGTTGGCTGGGGGTGGGTGAAGCTTCCTTCTCGCTGCAATTGCAGACATACAACGATGAGAGCGTCACTGCATACGTCTGCGACGATCTCTCGCGAACGGACGTGCTCGACGGCGACGGTGAGTCGGTGATCGCCGCTGGCCGTAAAACTCGTATTCCCTACGAAGTTGAATTCGACGCAACCGACGAAATGCGGATCGTACGGAAGGAAATCTGGAACGGAGAAGGAGTTTGCTAGCCGCAGTCGTTGCTGTATCCATCGCACTCGTGGCAGGTGCCCCTCCAACGCCTACCGGCGGCGGCTACGGGGATGCGTGGTTAGGCACGATTCAAGATGACGAGGCGGTCCTTGAGGGTTCAGCCATTAGTACCGGTGGCAGCAACGGAGACGGCGGGAGTGGCGGCGGCTCGGGCGCACAGGGCACCTCCCAACCCTCCCCGGAATCGGACACCATGTGCGCGGGCCCGTGCATCGGGCACCGAGACGCGCCCGACATGCCCGGCAACGATCACACCGTCACGCTCTCGGACATCGCGCGATTCCGGCCGGCTCCGGGCATTCAGCGGATGGAGCCCGACGGATGGGTGGTCGTGGGGCTTCCGGCGAACATCTACTCGATCGTCGGGGTGCAGATCGTGCCGGGCGAGCTGCTCGGGCAGTCGGCCGACGTGCGGTTCACGCCGGTGGCGTGGCGGTGGAACTACGGCGACGGCACCGCCGCGACGCTGCCGACGAAGGGCGGCACCTGGCAGGCACTCGGGCTGCGCGAGTTCGACGCGACGCCCACGAGCCACATCTACCAGCGAGCCGGCAACTACACGATCCGGCTCAGCATCGTCTACCGCGCCGAGTACCGCATCGCGGGCGGCCCCTTCGTGCCGATCGCCGGCACCATCACGCTCCCGGCCAACGAGCTGTACATCACCGCATCCGGAGCCAAGACGGTGCTCGTCGACCGCGACTGCACCGTCGCGCCGCGCGGCCCCGGCTGCTGAGCCTGCGACCCCACCGACCCCTCGCTTCAGCCACTTCCCCCGCCGCAGACACCCCGCCCCCTCCACCGCCCCGCCCCCGCCTCGCCCACAACGCTGTCGCACCCGCCGCCGCGTCGCCCCGCGCCCGCGCCCGCCTCACCCGCGCCCGCATCCCTCGGCGCATGGCGCGGTTTCGGCTGGATGGCACCGGCGAAACCGCGCCATCCAGCCGAAACCGCACCGACCGCGCACCGCCTGCTGGCCTACGCTGAGCCCCATGACCTCGACGGCACTGCTCACCGACCGGTACGAGCTCACCATGGTCGATGCCGCGCTGCTCGCCGGCACCCACGACACCCCCTGCGTGTTCGAGCTCTTCGCGCGCCGCCTGCCGAACGGCCGCCGCTACGGCGTCGTCGCCGGCACCGGCCGCCTCATCGAAGCCATCACCGAGTTCCGCTTCGGCCCCGACGAACTCGCGGCGCTCAAGCGCGACCAGGTCGTCTCGCCCGACGCGCTCGACTGGCTCGAGGCGTACCGGTTCACCGGCGACATCCGCGGCTACCGCGAGGGCGAGCTGTACTTCCCGGGCTCCCCGCTGCTCGTCGTCGAGGCCGGCTTCGCCGAGGGCGTGATCCTCGAGACCCTCGCGCTCTCCACCCTCAACTACGACTCCGCCGTCGCGAGCGCGGCCGCCCGCATGGTCTCCGCCGCATCCGGCCGCCCCCTCGCCGAGATGGGCTCGCGCCGCACGGGCGAGCGCTCGGCCGTGGCCGCCGCCCGCGCCGCCTACATCGCCGGCTTCGACGCCACGAGCAACCTCGAGGCGGGCCGCACCTGGGGCGTGCCGACGATGGGCACCGCGGCGCACGCCTTCACCCTGCTGTTCCCGGATGAGGAGCAGGCGTTCCGCGCACAGGTCGCGAGCATGGGCACCGGCACGACGCTGCTCGTCGACACCTACGACATCCGCACGGGCGTCGAGAACGCCGTGCGCGCCGCCGGCACCGAGCTGGGTGCCGTGCGCATCGACTCCGGCGACCTCGGCATCGTCGTCGGCGAGGTGCGCGCGCAACTCGACGCGCTGGGCGCCACCGGCACGCGCATCACCGTCACGAACGACCTCGACGAGCACGCGATCGCAGCCCTCGCATCCGCCCCCGTCGACTCCTACGGCGTCGGCACCGCGCTCGTCACCGGGTCGGGTGCACCCGCGGCGGGCTTGGTCTACAAGCTCGTCGCGCGGCAGGATGCGGCGGGCACCTGGATCGGCGTCGGCAAGTCGTCAGAGGGCAAGGCCACGATCGGCGGCCGCAAGGAACCGGTGCGCGCCCTCCGGGGCGGCACCGCCGTGTCGGAGGACATCCACGTCGACGACCCGCCCGTCTCGGCGCTCGACGCGGGCGCGGGGCGCCTGCTGCACGTGCCGCTCGTCACCCGCGGCGAGGCGGCAGCCGACGCGCTCGGCCCGGCCGGCGTCGAGCGGGCGCGTGAGCATCACGCCGCCGCGATCGCGGAACTGCCGGCGGATGCGTTGCGCCTGTCGCGCGGGGAGCCGGCGATTCCGACGCGGTACCTGTAGGGGCTGCCGCGGCGGTCTTGGGGGGCTGGTTTCGAGACGCGTCGCACTTCGTGCGGCGCTCCTCAACCAGCCGACAGGCGCCCACGTCGGGCGGCTCTCCTCAACCAGCCGACAGGGGGCACACCTCGTGTGGCGCTCCTCAACCAGCGGGCAGGGGGCGGCGCGCGAACCGCGGCGACCTTGGGGCTGGTTTCGAGACGCGTCGCACTTCGTGCGGCGCTCCTCAACCAGCTGGCAGGTGCCCACTGCGTCGGCGCTCCTCAACCAGCCGACCGGGGCCCCTTCGGGCGGCGCTGCTCGACCAGACCAGGCCGCTACTTCAGGCGCTCGTAGATCTTCTGGCAGTCGGGGCACACCGGGAACTTCGACGGGTCGCGCCCCGGAATCCACTTCTTGCCGCACAGCGCACGCACCGGCTTGCCGGTGACGGCCGACTCGACGATCTTGTCCTTCTTCACGTAGTGCGCGAAACGGTCGTGGTCACCGTCCTCGGTGAGCTCGCCCTCGAGGAGCTTCTCGAGCTCCCGGTCGAGCACATCGGTGCCGCCACCGATCCGATCCGCATCCAGCTCACTCATCCGCCCAGATTACGACGGAATCCGCCCGGCCGCCGCCCACGTCCGCCAGGCCGCCGCACGGCCGCACCCCCGCCGCACTCCCAGCCGCACTCCCGGCCGCACTCCCGGGCCGCCGCCCACGCCAGCCCGGCCGCCGCACGGCCGCACCCCCGCGGCCGCACGGCCGCCGCACGGCCGCACCCCCGCCGCCGCACAGCCGCACCCCGCTGCCGCACCGATCCTCAGGCGGCGCCTCAGTTGCGCAGAGTGAAGGCCAGCAGCTCCGGCCCGCGCGCGTCGAAGCTGCGCCCGCCGCCGCGCACACCGAGCACGAGCACCCCACCGCCGACCACCACGCCGGCCGCGAGCGCGAGCCACCCCCAGATGCCGCCCTCGATCCACCACAGCGCCCCGAGCGCCAGCGGCGGCACCGCGGTGAGCAGCACGAGCAGCACCGACACGCTCTGCGCGACCCCGCCCTGACCGGTCGCCGTCTGCGGCGACTGCCATGCCGGGTCGCCGGGACGCGGCGCCGCATACGGGTACCGCGCCGAGTACACGCTCCCGACGCCGATCCCCCCGAGCAGCAGCGCGATGCACAGTCCGGCGAGCGGCGCCGCCACGCGGATGTCGCCGTGTCCCCATACGGTGAGCGGCAGACCCACGGCGAGCAGCACGAGCCCCCACAGCAGCACCGGCACGGCCCGCCCGCGCCGGTCGTCGCCGCCCGGGATCTGCGCGGCGACGTGCTGCCACACGGCCGTGTTGTCGTAGGCGACGTCATTGTGGATCGTCGACCACGACAGCAGCAGCGTGAGGATCGGCAACGGCACGAGCACCGCGATCTCGAACGGCACGCCGCCGATCCACATCGCCAGCAGCATCACGACGAGCGCGAGCGGCAGCACCGTGTAGACGGCGCGGTAACGCGGATCACGCAGCCAGTAGGTCAGCGAGCGTGCGGCGATCGCACCCGCGGGGTTCGCCGGGAACTGGGCGAACCATCCGGGAACCCGCGTACGCCGCGGCCCGGGCAGGCGCCGCGTGGCACGCATCGGCATGCCGATCACGGCGATCCAGATCACGAGCAGCACGACGACGAGCAACGCGGAGAAGCTCACGAGCTGCCACGCCGTGTCGGGGTCGTCGATCGTCGACGAGGCGTAGCCGGGCGCGGCCCACAGCGCGCCGAACGGGGTCTCGGCGAGCACCTCGGGCACCCGACGGAAGAACGTGTTGAACGGCCGCATGAGCTTCACGAGCCACACGAGCTCGGGAATGCGCCCCGCGATGACGACGAGCGAGACGAACCCGCCCAGCAGGATCGCGGCCGTGCCGATCACGTCGATCCACGCGGCGACGCGCGGGTGCCGACGCAGCGCCATCCCGAGATGGCGGGCGAGCCGGATGACGAACAGGCTCTGCAGGAACAGCAGCGGCGCCGCCGCCCACGCGACCTGCTGCGAGGCCGCATCCGTCCAGGCCAGCACGGGAGCGAACGCCATGGGCAGCAGCAGGATGCCGGGGCCGATGATGCCGTACACGAGGATCGTGACGCAGACCCCGAGCGGCGAGATGGGGTAGCCGAGGAAGGCACGTGGCGACAGCACCGGGCGACGCACGACCATGAGCGGCAGCACGAGCGCCACGATCGAGAGCCAGCCGCCGACGGTCGTCGTGGCGCGCATGACGAACGGGTCGTTGAACTGGCTCACCCACGCGGCGCCCACCCAGAACGCGACGACACCGCCGAGCGCCACGAGCAGCCCCACGACGATCGCGAGCACGTGGAGCGGGGGGCGACGGAATCCGTTCGCGAGGATCCTCAGCCTCAGTCGGAGAAGTTCTGCAACCACTCCATGTCCTCTACGGCTGCCTCGCCCCCGGCGAGTTCGACGAAGCGCTGCTCGAGGCTCTGCCCGTCGAGCACCTCGGCCATGGGCCCCGCGGCGAGCACGGCGCCGTCGACGATGATCGCGACCCCGTCGCACACCCGCTCGGTGAGCTCCATGCTGTGACTCGACAGGATGACGGTTCCGCCCGCGGCCGTGAACCGCTTGAGCACCCCGATCACGACGGCCGTCGACACCGGGTCGACCGACTCGAAGGGCTCGTCGAGCACGAGCAGGCGCGGCGCGTGGATCATGGCTGCGGCGATCGCGATCTTCTTGGTCATGCCGGCCGAGTAGTCGGACACCAGACGGTGCAGCGAGTGCTCGAGCCCGAACGCGGCCGAGAGGTCGGCGGACCGTTGCGCGATCGTCGCGCGGTCGAGGCCGCGCAGGGCGCCCGCGTGGTACAGGAACTCGGCGCCCGTGAGGCGGTCGAACAGCCGCAGCCGGTCGGGCAGCACGCCGATCTTGCGCTTGGCGAGCTGGGCGTTCTGCCACACGTCGAGCCCGAAGACGCGCACGATGCCGGCATCGGGTCGCAGCAGGCCCGTGATCATCGAGAGGGTCGTGGTCTTGCCCGCGCCGTTGGGGCCCACGATGCCGAAGAACGCGCCGGGCGCCACCTCGAGGTCGATCGCGTCGACGGCGGCGGCACCGCCGAAGTACTTGCTGAGCCCCTCCACCGAGAGCGCCACCTCGGGGGCTGCCGGGGCCTCGGCGGGCGATTCCGGCGCGGTCACGCGCACGGGTCGACGCTTGCCGCGGGGCGACGGCTTCGCCGCGGTCTCGGTCTCGGTCTCCGCTGCGGTGCCGGCCTCGGTGACCACCGCATCCGGCGCCGTCACCGCATCCGGGGTCGCCACGACATCCGGGGCCTCGGATGCCTCTTCCGTGTCGACGGCGGGCGCGGGTGCCTTGGCTGCGGGCTTGCGGGCAGACTTCGCCGCAGGCTGTCGAGCGGGTTTCGCCGCAGGTTTCTCCGCCGTCGTCACGACGGCGTCCGCGTCCCCCTCGGCGGCGACCGCCGCCTGCGGTCGGGGCGGGTCGACGTGCGTCGCGCCCGAGCGCGCGCGGGACGCCGCGGAGGCCGATCCACGGCGCGCCGACGAGCCCGACGGACGTCGGTTCGTGGTCGTGGGGGTGGTGGGCTCAGACTCCACCGGTTCACCGTATCAACCCCCAGAGGCGGCCCCTGATGCCCCCGCCTGGGAATCATCCGCGAGGACGACTCGCCCGTCGACGAGCCCGCGGGAGAGTTATCACGAAACGAGAACAAACGGGAAACTCCCCGTTTCTTCGCAAGGTGCGCCGATAAACTCGCACCGCACAACGGCGTGTCCTTACAACGACGTGCGGGTGACCGCCAGATGAATTCCTGGCCCCGCACCGCACACCACCGAGGAGACCCCCGTGACCACGCAGATCGTCATCCTTGCCGCAGGCATGGGCAGCCGTCTGGGCCGTTCGCTTCCGAAGCCGCTCACCGAGCTCGGCGACGGCCGCACCATCATGCAGCAGCAGTTCGACAACATCCACCAGGCGTTCGGTCGCGACGTCAAGGTCACGATCGTCGTCGGTTACAAGCTCGAGCACATCATCGAGGCCTTCCCCCACGCCGACTTCGTCTACAACGAGGCGTACGACCAGACCAACACCTCCAAGAGCCTCCTGCGGGCGCTGCAGGCCACGAAGGATGCCGCGGTGCTGTGGATGAACGGTGACGTCGTGTTCGACCCCGAGGCGCTCGTGCGCGCCGGCGACCTCGTCGCACGCGACCAGAGCTTCGTCACCGTCAACACCTCGAAGGTGTCGGACGAAGAGGTGAAGTACACGATCGACGAGACCGGCCACATCCACGAGCTCTCGAAGACCGTGCGCGGCGGCCTCGGCGAGGCGGTCGGCATCAACTTCGTCTCGAGCCGCGACAAGGCCGCCCTCGTGCGCCAGCTGCAGCGCGTCGACGCCCAGGACTACTTCGAGCGCGGCATCGAGCTCGCGATCGAGCACGACGGCGTGCGCTTCCAGCCCGTCGACATCAGCGATCTGTACGCCGTCGAGGTCGACTTCGCGGAAGACCTCGAGCGGGCGAACCTGTTCGTGTGAGTTGTCTGGCCCCGCGATGGTCCGCGGGGCGCGGATCTCGATACACCGCGCTACGCGCGGCACTCGATCAGCGGACAGAGGCGCTGCGCGCGGCACTCGATCAGCGGACAGAGGCGCTGCGCGCGGCACTCGATCAGCGGACAGAGGCGCTGCGCGCGGCACTCGATCAGCGGGGCGGCACTAGATTGACTGCGTGACCTCTGCCGCGCTCTCTCGACGCGACTGGTCGCCGTTCACCCGGTATCGGCGATCCCTGTGGCTGCTGACCACACGCGACCTCAAGGTGCGCTACTCGACGTCGTTCCTCGGGTACTTCTGGTCGATCCTCGATCCGCTCGCGATGAGCGCGATCTACTGGTTCGTGTTCACCCAGGTGTTCCAGCGCACGGTCGGCGCCGAGCCCTACATCGTGTTCCTGCTCACGGCGCTGCTGCCGTGGATGTGGTTCAACGGCGCCATCACGGATGCGACGCGCGCGTTCACCAAGGAAGCGAAACTCATCCGTTCCACCACGATCCCCCGCACGATCTGGGTGGCGCGGCTCGTGCTGTCGAAGGGCATCGAGTTCGTGGCGAGCATCCCGGTGGTGGTCGTGTTCGCGATCATCTCGCTCTGGACGGAGCACCCCGCGCACCTGCACGTTGAGGCGCTGTGGTCGCTGCTCGCGATCGTGCTGCAGGCGATCCTCACGCTCGGCATCGGCCTCATCGTGGCGCCGCTCGTGGTGTTCTTCCGCGACCTCGAACGCGCGGTGCGGCTCGTGCTGCGGTTCCTCTTCTACGCCTCGCCGATCATCTACGGACTCAAAGACCTCGCCGCCATCGGACTCGACTTCTGGGGCTCGTTCAACCCGCTCGCGGGCATCTTCACCCTCTATCGCGCGGCGTTCTTCCCCGAGCAGCTCGACTGGTTCGCGGTCGCGGTGAGCGCGGGCATGAGCGTGCTCGCGTTCGTGATCGGCCTCGCCGTCTACCAGCGCACGATCCGCACCGTGCTGAAGGAGATCTGATGGCCGAGGTCACCCAGGCTCCCGTGGCACGGCAGACGGATGCGGCGCCCGTCATCTCGGTGACGGATGCCGGCATCCGTTTCAAGCGCAATCGTTCGTCGCGCCGCAGCTTCAAAGACCTCTTCGCCGCACGCAACCGCCGCACCCGCCCGGGTGAGTTCTGGGCCCTGCGGCACGTGAGCTTCGAGGTGAAGCCGGGCGAGGCGATCGGGGTCGTGGGGCGCAACGGGCAGGGCAAGTCGACGCTCTTGAAGCTCGTGGCGCAGGTGGTGTTCCCGGATGAGGGCGCGGTCGCGGTGAACGCGGGGGTCGCCCCGCTTATCGAGATCACCGGCGGGTTCGTGGCCGACCTCTCGGTGCGCGACAACGTGTACCTGACGGCGGGCCTGCACGGCATGACGAAGCGCGAGATCGACGAGCGCTTCGACGAGATCATCGAGTTCGCGGAGATCGGCGACTTCGTCGACACCCCCTACAAGCACCTCTCGAGCGGCATGAAGGTGCGCATCGCGTTCGCGGTGATCTCGCGCCTCGAAGAGCCGATCATCCTCGTCGACGAGGTGCTCGCCGTGGGCGACAAGGCGTTCCGCGAGAAGTGCTACACCCGCATCGAGGAGCTGCTCGCGGGCGGGCGCACGCTGTTCTTCGTGTCGCACAGCGAACGCGACCTGCTGCGGTTCTGCACGCGCGGCCTCTACCTCGACAAGGGCGCTCTCGTGCTCGACGCCCCCATCCGCGAGGTCGTCGACCGCTACAACGCCGACTACGGGGTGTAGGGGGTGGTGGTTTCGAGACGCGGCTGCGCCGCTCCTCAACCACCTCAACAGTCAGCTGGTTGAGGAGCGCGCGAAGCGCGCGTGTCGAAACCAGCGTCCCCACAAGCTACGCGACGTACGCTGAACTCGTGGACCAGCACCCGCACCCCGAGCCCGACGAGGTGATCGTCGCCGAGGTGCTGCCCGCCGACGACGAGCCGACCACCGCCACCGCGCCCGTCGGCAACTCGCGCATCGACCAGATCCTCGACCGGGTCATGTCGGTGCACCGTCCGGCGGTGCTGGCGCATCTGCGCGGCATCCGCGCGAAGCATCCGGATGCCTCCCCCGAGCAGGTGCTGCGCGTTCTCGAGCGGCGCTATCTGACGACCGTCACCACGAGCGGCGCCGGTGTGGGGGTCGCCGCCGCGGTGCCTGCTGTCGGCACGGGTGCGGCGCTGGCGATCTCGGGCGCCGAGACGGTGCTGTTTCTCGAATCGACGGCGCTGTTCGCGCAGTCGGTGGCCGAGCTGCACGGCATCCCCGTCGAAGACCCCGACCGGGCGCGTGCGCTCGTGCTCGCGATGGTCGTGGGCGGCCCGTCGCAGGAGCTCATCATGCAGTTCACCGGTCAGGCCACCGGAAAGGGCCCGGCGAAGCCCGAGTTCTGGGGCACGCTGCTCGCGAAGAACCTGCCGCGCACGGCGGTGGCGCAGTTCATGGACCGCGTACGCAAGGTGTACCTGCCGCGGATGATGGCATCCGCCGGCGGCGGCATCGTAGGGCGCGTGCTGCCGTTCGGCGTCGGCGCCGTGGTCGGCGGGGCGGCGAACCAGGTGCTCGGGCGACGGGTGGTCAAGACGGCGCGCACGGCGTTCGGTCCGCCGCCGTACATCTTCCCGGCGAGCACGCAGCCGAAGGTCGTGGCGCCCGGTCGGCGGGGAAGGCGCAAGCTCACAGCAGGTTGAGGAGCCCGCGAAGCGGGCGTCTCGAAACCAGCACCCTCGAGCGCCTCTTCCGCTCCTCCCCAGCCCCCGATGTGAGCGCCCGTTCCCCCGAACATGTGTTCGAGTCGGCGGCGCACCCTAACGTCCGCCACATGGAGCCGTACCGCATCCCTTTCACGTTCGATCGCGCATCCGCACCGCTCTACCGCCTGCGCAACACGGGCCACGAGCCGCTGCGGGGCGTGACGGCCACCCTGCTCGGCAGCGGCGTGATGCCGGCGGGCCTGCCCCGCGCGCTGCAGCCGGGCGAGCACCTCGAGCTGATGATCCGCGGTGAGGATCTCGCTCGGGATGCGGTGCTCGTGATCCGCTGGCTGCGTCCGGGCGGCGAGGAGTACCTGTGGCGGGTGGCGTTCTGACGGTCGGCTACTGCGCGTTGCGCTGCTTCTCGCGTAGGAATTCGGCGACCGTGTAGCTCGCCTTCACCGGCGGCAGGTCGCCGAGCCCGAGCCCCGCGACGAGGTTGCCGGGATCGAGCCCCATGACGCCCGCCAGCCGCACGAGCGAGTCGAGCGTCGGGTTGCCGATGCCGCGCTCGATCTTGCCGTAGTTGGCGACGTTCATGCCGGCGAGGTAGGCGAGGTCCATCTGCGAGACGCCGAGCTCGAGCCGGGCGGCCTTGAGCCGCTCCCCCACGATGCGCGACGCGTTCGAGGGGTCGGAGGCGGGCACCCCTCATGCCTAACGGCCCGGCGTTCGTGAAACGAGATGTCAGAGGCGTGATGCTTTAATGCATCACGCCCGGAAGCCCTATCCGGTGCATCTACCCGGCCGGGGGGCTCTCGATGACGAACATCCACGATCTGCTCGCGGAGTACACACAGATCGCACCGAACACGCGCGCGAAGGGGCTCTACTTCGAGCGGCTCGTGAAGCGGTATCTCGAGACCGAGCCGATCTATCAGGGCCTCTTCGACGAGGTCTGGCTCTGGCAGGACTGGCCAGGCCGCGACGGCAAGGTCGACACGGGCATCGACCTGGTGGCCCGCGAGCGCTACACGGGCACGCTCTGGGCGATCCAGTGCAAGTTCTTCGACCCCGGCCACACCCTGCAGAAGGGCGAGATCGACTCGTTCTTCGAGGCATCCGCGAAGAAGCCGTTCGGCAAGGCACTCGTCGTCACGACGACCGACAAGTGGTCGAAGCACGCGCTCGACGCGCTCAATGACCGGCACGTGCCGACGCAGCGCATCGGTCTCGCTCACCTGGCTGAGTCGGTCATCGACTGGTCGCAGTACCGCTTCGACGCGCCGGATGAGGCACCCACCGTCGAGCGCAAGCGCCTACGCGACCACCAGATCGAGGCCCTGCAAGGCACCCTCATGGGGTTCGACGAGAACGACCGCGGCCAGCTCATCATGGCGTGCGGCACCGGCAAGACGTTCACGGGTCTGCGGATCGCGGAGCGCGTGGCAGGGCCAGGCGGGTCGGTGCTGTTCCTGGTGCCGTCGATCGCGCTGCTCGCGCAGACCCTGCGCGAATGGACGCAACAGGCGGAGCTACCGCTGCGCAGCTTCGCGATCTGCTCCGACAGCAAGCTGGGTCGCGACAGCGAGGATCTGCGCCTTCGCGACCTCGAGATCGCCGCCACGACGAACGCCGACGATCTGATGGCGGCGCTGGCCACTCCCACCGAGCCGGGCGGGCTCACCGTCTTCTTCTCGACCTATCAGTCGCTGCCCGTGGTGCACGAGGCCCAGCAGGCGGGGCTGGGCGCATTCGATCTCATCCTGTGCGACGAGGCGCACCGCACGGCGGGTGTCATGCACACCGACGAAGACCGCATCTCGAACTTCGTGCGCGTGCACGACGCCGACTACATCCGGGGCGACAAGCGCCTCTATATGACGGCGACGCCGAAGCTCTACGGCGAGGCGGCGAAGAAGAAGGCGGATGCCGAAGCGGTCGAGATCGCGTCGATGGACCGGCCTGAGGTGTTCGGGCCGGAGTTCCACCGGCTGGGCTTCGGCGCCGCGGTCGAACGCAACCTGCTGACCGACTACAAGGTGCTCGTGCTGGCCGTGTCCGAGGAGGCGGTCAACGAGGGGTTCCAGAAGCAGTTCGCATCCGACGGTGTGGAACTGAACATCAGCGACGCGGCCCGGGTGGCGGGCATCTACAAGGCGCTCGCGAAGACGGCCGTGGAGGGGCTCGCCGATACTCCGGCGGCCCGTGCCCCGATGCGTCGTGCGGTGGCGTTCGCCGAGAACATCAAAGCGTCGAAGCACGTGTCGGCGATGCTCGACGGCAACGCGGCGCTGTCGAAGGCGGTACCGCGTCGAGACGCCGACCTCGTGATGCAGTCGCGTCACGTCGACGGCACCATGGACATCCTGCAGCGCGGCGAGCTGTTGGCCTGGCTCGAAGACGAGCCGAAGGGCAACACGACCCGCATCCTGACGAACGCGCGGTGCCTCACCGAGGGCGTCGACGTGCCGAGTCTCGACGCGGTCATGTTCCTGAACCCACGCGGCAGCCAGGTCGACGTGGTGCAGGCGGTCGGCAGGGTGATGCGCAAGGCGCCCGGCAAGGACTACGGCTACATCATCCTGCCAGTCGCGGTGCCCGCCGGCATGACGCCCGAAGAGGCGCTCGACGACAACCAGCGCTTCCGGGTGATCTGGGAGGTGCTGCAGGCGCTGCGCGCTCACGACGAGCGCTTCGCGGCGACGATCGAGGCGATCCGGCTGAACCCGAAGGCCGGCAACCAGCAGATCCAGACGATCGCAATGCAGCGCTGGCTGCCGTCAGGCGACGAGGATGCGGCAGCCGCCCAGGCGGGTGAGGCATCCACCGGCCAGACGCACCTCGACTTCACCCCGCTCGGCGAGGAGTGGAACGAGGCGATCTACGCCCGGATCGTCAAGAAGGTTGGCGAGCGGGAGTACTGGGAGAACTGGGCCGCCGATGTGGCGGATGTGGCCGCCCGACAGCGGGCCCGCATCGAAGCGCTGCTCGAGACCAAGCCGGGCGTGCGGCGCGAGTTCGACCGGCTCGTGAAGGGTCTGAAGGCGAACCTGAACGAGTCGATCACCGCCGACGACGCGCTCGACATGCTGGCGCAGCACATCATCACCGAGCCGGTGCTCGAGATCCTGTTCGAGGGCTACAGCTTCGCCGAGTCGAACCCGGTGGCGGCGGCGATGCAGCGGATGCTCGACTCGTTCGAGGGCACGAACGTCGACTCGGAGCTGCGCGAGCTCGACGACTTCTATGCGGGCGTCAAGCGCTCGGTCGGCCAGATCACGGATGTGCAAGGCAAGCAGCGCTTCCTCAAGCAGCTGTACGAGCGCTTCTTCCGCCTGGCGATGCGCAAGGCCTCGGAACGACTCGGCATCGTGTACACGCCGAACGAGATCGTCGACTTCATCCTGCGCTCGGTGGACGAGCTCTATCGTGACCACTTCGGCAAGGGGATCGCGGACGAGGGTGTGCACATTCTCGACCCGTTCGCGGGCACAGGTACCTTCCTGGCGCAGCTCATCCTCAGCCCCGAGCTGATTCCGAACGACAAGTTGCCATTCAAGTTCCGCAACGAGCTGTGGACGAACGAGATCAGCCTGCTCGCCTACTACGTGGCGGCGGTCAACCTCGAGCAGGCGTACCGCTCGCGCATGGGCGGCAACTATGTGAGCTTCCCCGGCATCGCGCTCACCGACACCTTCCAGAACACCGAAGACGGCGACCAGCTGGATGCCGAGGGCGTGTTCGAGACGAACAACGAGGTGGTGGTCAGGCAGGCCGAGGCCCCGATCTCCGTGGTGATCGGCAACCCGCCGTACTCGAAGGGTCAGGCCTCGGGCAACGACGACAACCAGAACCTCGCCTACCCGACGCTCGACGCGATGATCCGCCGCGACTATGCCGACACCTCGAGCGCGAAGAACAAGAACAACCTCTACGACTCGTACATTCGCGCGGTCCGCTGGGCAAGCAAGCGCATCGGAGAGCGCGGCATCGTCGCGTACGTGACCAACGGCGGCTTCATCGACTCGAACACGGCCGACGGGATGCGCAAGCACCTGCTGCGCGAGTTCAGCGATGTGTATGTGCTGAACCTGCGCGGGAACGCGCGCACCTCGGGGGAGCAGCGTCAGAAGGAGGCGGACAACGTCTTCGGAATGGGCACGCGCACCACCATCGTGGTGATGATTCTCGTCAAGGATCCTTTCCGCGAGCGCTCTGGCAAGCTGCGTTACGTCGATATCGGCGATTACCTCAAGCAGCCGCAAAAGCTCGCGCAGATCACCAAGTGGCACAGCCAGGCCGGAGTCGAGTGGACCGAGGTGACCCCGAACGAGGCAGGCGACTGGACGAACCAGCGCACGAGCGAGTTCGACGCCTTCACACCAATCGGCGACAAAGAGGGCAACGGGAGCAAGGTCCTATCCACCTACTCAGCAGGAATCGTCACCGGCCGTGACTACTGGGTGTTTGGGCCCTCACGCCCTCAGCTGTCCGCTCGGATTGGCGAGATGTCGCAGTTCTTCGCTCAGCAACTTGAGAAGTACAGCGCCCATCCGGCGCACTTTGCGCGAGACAACGACCCCACCAAGTTCAGTTGGAATCGGGATGACGCGAACCGACTAGTCCAGAAGCGCCGGTTAGAGCCGAATCCAGAATCCTTCCGGATTGGCATCTATCGGCCATTCAACCGACTTCATCTCTTCTTTCAGAAAGAGTATGTGGATCAGATTCGGTTGCTCCCGACGCTCTTTCCAACTGCGGAACATCGCAACTACGGCTTCTACGTAAATGGGGTCCATGCAAACACGATTCACGCGGTGCTCATGCTCGATGGTGTGCCCAGCTACGACATCTACGGCAAGGGCGGCCAGTTCTTCCCCCGCTACTGGTACGAGAAGCGGGAGGTGGCCGAGGGACAGCTCGACGTGTTCGGCACCGACGAGGGCGACGAGTACGTTCGCCACGACAACGTGACCGACGCGATCCTGGCCGACTACCGCATCCGGTATTCCGACCAGGGCATCACGAAGGATGACATCTTCCACTTCGTGTACGGGGTGCTGCACTCTCTCGAGTATCGGGAGCGGTTCGCGGCCGACCTCAAGCGCACACTCCCCCGCATTCCGCAGGTGGGTGACTTCTGGGCCTTCGCGAACGCGGGACGCGAGCTGGCCGAGCTGCACCTGAACTACGAATCGGCGGAGCTGTATCCGCTGGGCGGGGTTCCGGAGGGTAACGAGCACCTGCGGGTCGAGAAGAAGATGAGCTACGGCGGCAAGCGCGGTGCCGACAAGACGACGCTGCACTACAACGAGCACGTGACCCTCACCGGCATCCCGGAGCGCGCGCACGAGTACAAGCTCGGCTCGCGCTCGGCGATCGACTGGGTAGTCGACCGCTACTACGTGCGGGTGGACAAGGCATCCGGCATCGTCAACGACGCGAACGCGTGGGGCGAGGAGCACGGCAACCCGCGCTACATCCTCGAGCTGATCCAGCGGCTCGTCACCGTGTCGCTGCGCACCGTCGACATCGTCGAGTCGCTGCCGCCGCTGAACATCCCGAAGGGGGCGTAGGCGGCCTGTGGAGAGCCGACGCGGCGCTCGGAGGTAGCGCCGTACGCTCACACGGATGCCCCTCGCGTTTGTTGACGAGTCGGAGTCTCAGCCCTCCAAAGACCCGGGTGTGTACATCCTCGCTGCGGTGCTGCTCGACCCGGCGGACGCAGCCGACGCGCGCGACACCCTCCGAAGGCTGCGCACCCGTCGCGTCGCAAAAGCACATTGGCATGATGCCGATCAGTCACTTCGTGAGCGCATGGTTCACGTCGTTGCGGCCCTGCCCCTCGACATCTGCATCGTCACTCACACCGACGATGTTGCGACACGCTCCGAGCGTCGCCGTCGCCACGCGCTGCGAACTCTTCTCATGCACTTTCGCGCACAAGGCGTCGACCACATCGCGCTCGAGTCACGAGGTGCAATCAGTGATCGGCGCGACATCGCCTTCATGAACGGCATCCGCTCGCAGCGCCTCGTCGCCCCGGAACAACGCATCGAGCACATACCCGGCCCCGAAGAGCCGCTGCTGTGGGCAGCCGACATCGTGGCGGGGGCGACGGTGCAGCACCGCGTGGGAGCGCCGCAGTACCTCAAGACCCTGACGGCGACGACGCGCGTCACCTTGCTGTAGAAACGCGAAACCCGGGCCCCGCCACTGCGGGAACTCCCGGGTTCACTTCCGACACCATCGCAATGGGCGGCGCCACCATTCTGCCACCCACGAGGGGCCGGCGCCAGAATCTCAACACCCCGGACAGACAGCCAAGCGCGTACACGGCAGAGCTCAGTTGAGAAGCGCATCGTCGCTCCAGGGCGCTCTCAGCTCTAGATCGGTGCTCGGGCAAGCCCCGCGCCGACAAGCTGTTCACGGCGAGCGCATCACTCGCGGTGCGGACGGTGGGCAGACTCGACGTCGGCAAGTTGAGCGAGTTGCGGGCGCACGCGCGGGGGCTGTTCGAGTAGAGCAGACGGGGAGGGGGCGGATTTCGATACGCGGCTGCGCCGCTACTCAATCAGCGGGGCTGGCACTGCGCCTCCATCAGTCCCAAGCATGTACATAAATATGTACATGTGGCGTAGGCTCAACGTATGTCGGTCTCCGAAGTGCTCACCGTTGCCGATGCGCGCAAGCGCTTGAGCGACATCCTGCGCACGTACCGGGAGGATCCCGCAGCAGAGGCGGTGATCGTCGGGTCGCATCGCCGCCCAGAAGTCGTCATCACGCCGATTCACCGCTTCGCTGCAGACGAAGCGACGCCGCGTGAAGCCGTCCTCGACGCCCTCATGCGTCAGCGCGACCTCATCCGTCGCATCGCGCGCCTCAACCGCATCGACGACGTCGCCGTATTCGGCTCGGTCGCGCGACGTCAAGAGACGCCCGAGAGCGATGTCGACCTGCTCGTGACACCGGCGTCGGATGCCAGTCTGTTCGACTTCGCACAGTTCGAGATCGACATGGAGCAGCTCTGCGGTCGACCCATCGACGTCGTGAGCAGACGTGCGCTGGCGGCCGACGAGGGTGCGGCAATCGTCGCGGAAGCCGTTGTTCTGTAGCGGTGATCTCGATACGCCCGCTGCGCGGGCGAGCTCAGCGGGGGTGGCGCGCTGCGCGAGTGGTGCGGAGTGGCGGTGGTTTCGAGACGCCGCCTACGGCGGCTCCTCAACCACCTGAGTTCTCAGTCGCCGGAGGCGGGCATGCCCTCTTCGTCGTCATCGTCGTCGAACGGGTCGGACTCGGAGGTGCGACGGTCGTCGGCGTGCAGCGCCGCGAAGCGGTGCCACTCGGCGAAGAGCTGCTCGACCGCCGCGTGGAAGCGGGCCGTCGCGGCACCCGGGGTGGTGTCGCCGAAGTGGTGCGCCGACCAGAAGGCGAGGGCGGACCGGGCCGACTCGTCGTTGAGCACCCGGTCCACCTCCGCCAGCACTCGCGGCGCGTCGTCGACACGCAACCACTCCGCCGAACCGAGGTAACCCTGTTCGTCGACCTCGGCATCCGGAGACGCGGGACGCGTCACCAGGATCGGCTTGCCGACCGCCAGCCGGTCGTAGACCATCGCCGAGATGTCGGTGATGGCGACATCCGCATCCGCGAGCTGCCAGCCGAGCTGCGGGCCGTCGTCGAACACGTGGTGGGCGGTGGGGTCTGCCGCGTTCGCCGCCGCGATCGCCGCGATGATGCGCTCGTTCGCCTCGCGGTACTCGCGGTCGATCACGCCGGAACGCGGATGCGGTCGGTACACCAGGCGGTGCGCGGGCGAAGCGAGCACGGCATCCGCGAGCGCGACACCGTGTGAGGCGATCGAGCCGTAGGCCGCCGCCGGCCGGTCGCCCTCCCAGGTGGGCGCGTACAGCACGACCGTGCGGTCGTCGGACGGATACGGCACCGTGCCGGCGAAGTGGTCGGCCTGGGGGCGCCCGATCGGGATCGCCTTCGCCGCCACGTCATACGCCCACAGCTTGTTCGAGAGCCGGTCGAGCGCCGCCTGCCCCGCGACGAACGCGTAGTCGTAGGCCTTGAACTGGTTCGTGGTCATGTACATCTTGTCGGACTCGCCGTGGTTGATGAACACGTGCCACATGCGGCCGTAGCGGAACATCTGGAAGTTCTTCGTGTTCTGGTTCACGTAGAACACGAGCTTCACGTCGTGCCGCCCGACGAACGCCTCGAGGTCGGTGACCTTGCGGCAGTAGACCACCGGAACGGGCGCCTCGTTCTTCAGAGTGAGGGTCGCCCCCGGGCTGCGGGTGAGGATCGTCACCGGATGCGTCGCCGCGAGCTCCGCGAGCGGCGCGTACCACTGGCGGATCTGGTAGAGGTTCACGCGGGTGTCGGCGAAGTAGACGACGATCTCGACCTTGGCCGGCTCGCCGGTTCCCTCGGTCGCGATGCGCTGGGCGAGCTCACGGCGCGTGTTGCGTGACCGCAGCGCGTTGCGCAGCACCTTGCGCGCCGCCTTGGCGTCGCTGACGAGCCCCATCCTCACGTCCTCCCCGGCGCTCCGCGCCCGAACCATTACACCAGCCACCCCGACGGGCGCCCCGCGATCGGTACGCATCGTTACCGATCGGTTGCAGCACCGGCCCCGAGCTGCGCTGTGCGCGCAGCCGCGCATGACAGAATCGTGCCGATGCCTGCGACCTTCACCTTCGGCGCCGGCAACGCTCGAAAGCTCCTCCGCCTGCCCCTCTACGCGCTGGGTGCGATCGCCGCGTTGCTCGTCCCGCGCACGGCGAAGCTGTGGGCATTCGGATGCGGCATCGGGCTCGGCGAGGGCGCCCTGCCGCTGTACCGGATGGCACGCGAACGTCTCGACGACAGCGTGCGTCTCGTGTGGCTCGCCACCACGGATGCCGAACTCGCCGAGGCGCGATCGCGCGGTCTCGACGCGGTCGCCAAGCACTCCTGGCGCGGCTTCTGGCTCACGCTGCGCGCCCGCGTGCTCGTCGTCACCCACGGCTTCGGCGACGTCAACCGCTACGCGACGACCGGCGGGTTCGTCGTGCAGCTGTGGCACGGCATCCCCCTCAAGAAGCTGCACCTCGACTCGCCCGCGACCCTGCGCATCCGGGGCGTGCCCGACCACCGCTACGTGCGCGCCCTGCTCGCCCGCGCCTACCGTTTCGCGGGGCGCGGCATCGACCTGTTCCCCGTCGCGTCGGAGCTCGTGGCGCCGCGCATCGCGAGCGCCTTCGGGGTGCCGCTACAGCGCATCCCGGCCCTCGGCGACATCCGCGACGACGCCCTGCTGAATCGCGATCGGGCCGAGGTGCGCGCCGACGCCCGCACGCTGCTCGCCGAGGCGACGGCACCGCTCGACGACGCGACCCGCGTGGTGCTCTACGCGCCCACCTGGCGCGACGGCGCCGCCGACCCCGGCGCCCCCACGCGCGAGGAGTGGCAGCTCATCGCCGGCTGGCTCGAGGCGCGCGACGCCGTGCTGCTCGTGCGCGCCCACCCGCTCGGGCTCGGCGACTACGCCGCGGGGCCCGACGTGTCGCCGCGCATCCGCATGCTCGGCAGCCGCGAACTCGTCGACGTGACCCCGGCGCTCGCGGGCGTCGACGTGCTCGTCACCGACTACTCCTCGATCGCCTACGACTACGCGCTCACGGGCGGCCCCGTCGTGTTCTTCGCCCCGGATGTCGAGCTGTACGCCCGCAAGCGGGGCCTCTACGACAACTACCGCGTCTTCAGCGACGACCGCTACGTCGGCACCTGGCAGCACGTGCTTGAGCACCTCGACGCCGCGGGCAGCGACACCGAGCTGGGTCGGCGCATCGCGCGGCAGACGGTGTGGCTGCGCGAGGAGCACGTCGACCGCCTCGACGGACGCAGCGCCGAGCGTGTGCTCGCCGAGATCCTCACGCGCACGGGCACCCTCGCCCTCGCAACGCAGGAGCAGGGGGCGGATGCGGCGGGCGCGGCCCGCACGGCGGCCTCCGTTCCTGAGTTGCGGGTTCCGGACGGCCGGCTCGCCCGGGCCCGCGTCGTCGAGGCCGCGTTCGAGGAGGCCGCCGACGGGCCGGCGCTGCGCGTGACCGTCGCCGAGCCCGTGCGCCCCGTCACCGGCGTGCGCCTCGAGGGGGCGCGAGCGCGCGTCGACGCACCCGTCGAGGCCGGCGGCAGCCTGAGCGTGCGCCTCCCCCTGCTCACCGAGCGCTGGGGAACCCCCGGGCTCGCGCTGCCGTCGGGCGAGTACCACCTCACGCTCGCGGGTGAGGTCGCCACGAGCCGCCTGCACGTCGAAGCCGAGCTGCCGCCGCGCTTCACGCATCCGCTCTTCCACGCCGAGCTGCTCGTGCGCGCGGGGGGCCTCGTGCTGCGCGTGTCGGCGCCCCTCGCCGACGACGAACGCGGGCCACGCAACCAGAAACGCCTCGAGCGCGCCTACCGCAGCGGCACGCCGACCCCCGAGAACGCCGTGTTCCTCGAGAGCTTCTACGGGCAGTCGGCGTCTGACAACCCGCTCGGCATCGCGCGCACCCTGCGCCGGATGCGACCCGACGTCACGCGGTACTGGAGCGTCGTCGACGGCTCGGTCGCCATCCCCGAGGGCGATGTGCGCCTCATCGAGGGCAGTCGCGAATGGTGGCGCGTGCGCGGCTCGGCCCGCGTGCTCATCGTGAACGACTGGCTGCGCAAACGCTGGCTGCCGCGCCCCCACCAGCACGTGCTGCAGACCTGGCACGGCACGATGCTCAAGCGTCTCGCCCTCGACCGGGCGGGCGTCGGCCTGCGCACCCGCATCGCCGTGAAGCGCGAGAGCCGCCGCTGGGACGCCCTGCTCGCCCAGAACGCCTACAGCGCCCGCATCTTCCGCTCCGCCTACGCCTACGACCGCGGCACCTGGGACGAGGGCTACCCCCGCAACGACCGCCTCGTGACGGGTGCGGATGCGAGCGGCATCCGCGCGGCCGTCGGCATCCCCGAGGGTGCGCGCGTGGTGCTCTACGCACCGACCTGGCGCGACGACCGCACCGAGATGGTCGACTACCTCGACCTCACGAGCTTCGCGCGCGAGCTCGGCGACGACCACGTGATGCTCGTGCGCGGCCACTCCCGCACCCTGCGCTACGGCAAAGACCTCGAGGCCGAGCGGCTCATCGACGTCACGAGCTACCCCAACGTCGCCGACCTGCTCGAGGTGGCCGACGTGCTCGTCACCGACTACTCCTCGGTCATGTTCGACTTCTCGGCCACCGGGCGGCCGGTCGTGTTCTTCACACCCGACCTCGCCCACTACAGTTCCGACCTGCGCGGCTTCTACTTCGATCTGCTCGCCGAGGCCCCGGGGCCGGTCGTGCGCACGCGCGAGGAGCTGCTCGACGCGATCGCGGATGCGGATGTCGCCCGGGCGCGCTACCGGCAGCAGGCGGCGCGCTGGCGCGAGCGGTTCACGCCTCTCGACGACGGCGACGCGGGGCGGCGCGTGGTGCAGCGCATGATCGACGCGGGCTGGTTGTAGGGGCGGTGGTTTCGAGACGCCCCCGGCTGCGCCGGGTGCTCCTCAACCACCTGACCGTCGAGGTGGTTGAGGAGCCCACGAAGCGGGCGTCTCGAGACCACCGGCGCCTACGACTCCGTGCGCGAGGTGTCGACCGCGTCGCCCGCTCCGCGCGTGACGCCCACGAGGAAGCCCGAGCCCCAGCACACGTGCATGATGGCGATCGCGCGCGCCACCCGCAGCCGGTCGACGAGCCGCCCGGGCGAGCGCAGCGCCGCGAAGGCGAGCAGGGCGAGGTAGAGCACTGGCCCGAGGTAGACGACCGCCAGCACCCAGGCAGGCCATCCGCTCACGAGTCCCGTCGCGAGCAGCGGCGCGAGGAGGACGCACAGCACGAGGTCGATCACGAACAGCGGCGGGGCGAAGTAGCGCAGCGAGTTGCGCGCCCCGAGGCGGCGAACGAGCTCGCCGCGCCACACACCGGTGGCCCAGAACTGCCGCCCGAGCGCGCTCCAGCTCGAGCGCGGCCAGTAGCGCACCTGCAGCTTCGGGTCGAACCACACGAGGTGCCCGGCGGCGCGCAGCCGGAAGTTGAGCTCCCAGTCCTCACCGCGGCGCAGGCTCTCGTCGTAGCCGCCGACCTCGCGCAGCACCGCCGCATCCATGACCCCGAGGTACGCCGACTCCGCCGGCCCCTCCTCCACCGCGTCGTCGTCGTGGTAGCTCGCGCCGCCGAGCCCGAAGCGGCTGTTGTAGGCACGTGCGATCGCCGCCTGCACGCCCGGGCGGCCCGCCGCGGCCATGACGCCGCCGACGCTCGCGGCGCCGGTGCGTGCGAGCGTGGCGACGCCGCGTGCCGTGTAGTCGGGCGAGAGCTCGGTGTGGGCGTCGACGCGCACGATCACCGGGTAGCTCGCGGCCGCGATGGCCCGGTTGAGTCCGATCGGGATGTCGAGCTCGGGGTTCTGCACCACCCGGATGCGCGTGTCCTCCTGCAACAGACCGGCCACGACATCCGCTGTTCCGTCGGTCGACGGCCCGAGCGCGAGGATCACCTCGACGGGGCCGTCGTACTCCTGGCGCAGCACCGAGCGCACGGCGTCGGCGACGTAGCCGACCTCGTTGAACACCGGCATGACGTAGGAGACGCCGGTCGCCGCGTGCGGCTGTGGCATGCGTCCCCCTGTTCGACCCGCGGGATGCGGTGCGAACGAGCCTAGGGCATGCGGGCTTGCCGCTCGCCGAGGGCGGCGCTCAGAGCTGCAGCTCCCCGAGGGTGACCTCGGTCGTCGTCGTGCGACCGTTGCGCTGGTAGCTCAGCTCGGCGGACGATCCGGAGGCGAGCGCCCGCACCTGAGCGGTCAGGTCGGTGCTGCTCGTGATCGCCATGCCGTTGAACTGCGTCACGACGTCGCCCGACCTGAGGCCCGCCGCGTCGGCCGCTCCGCCGGGGGTGACCTCACGGATGACGGCGCCCACGACATCCGAGTCGTCCGAACTCGCGGTGCTGACCGTCGCACCGAGCAGGCCGTGGCTGGCCCCGCCGTTCTCGATGATCTCTTTCGCGACGCGCTGCGCGAGCGATGACGGGATCGAGAAGCCCACGCCGATCGACCCGCTCTGGCTGCCGCCCGTGGAGCCGGTGGACGCGATCGCGACGTTGATGCCCACGAGCTGGCCGGTGTCGTTCAGCAGAGCGCCGCCCGAGTTGCCGGGGTTGATGGCCGCATCCGTCTGGATGACGGGCAGCGAGATCGTCGAGCTCTGCGACGCACCCGAGCCACCCTGACCGGGGTCGAGCTGCCAGAAGTCGAAGGGACCCTGGCCGCCGTTCTGATCCTGGTCGGGCGTCTGGTCGCCGTCGCCCGAGTCGGGCACGGCCGACGACTGGATCTGGATGCTGCGGCCGAGCGCGCTCACGATGCCGTCGGTGACGGTGTTCGAGAGCCCGAGCGGCGCGCCGATCGCGACCACCTGGTCGCCCACCTCGAGCGCGTCGGAGTCGCCCCACTCGACGGGCGTGAGGTTCGACGCGTTCTCGAGCTTGATGACGGCGAGGTCGACGATCGGGTCGAGCCCCACGATCTTCGCCGTGAAGATGCGGCCGTCGGCCGTCGTGACCTCGATGGCACCGTCGGCCGACGCGCCGTCGAGCGTGACGACGTGGGTGTTGGTGAGCACATAGCCCTCGGTGTCGAGGATCACGCCCGAACCGCTGCCGCCCGAGCGGCCGGCGGCGACGTTGATCGTGACGACCGAGTCGGCGGCCTTCGCGGCGACGGCCGTGACGACGTCGGTGCCGTCGGGGTTGTTGACCGTGATGGTCTGGTGCGAGCCGGGGTTGTTCGACGACTGCGCGCTCTGGCTCGTGATGGCCCAGGTCGCGACGCCCGCACCGGCGCCGCCGCCGAGCAGGCCGGCGACGACCGCTGCGGCGATGATCGGAACCGCGAGGGAGCGCTGCGGGGATGCGGCGGGGCCCGTCGCGGCCTGCGGCGCACCGGGGGTCGGGGGTACGGGTGTGCCGGCACCGGGGGCCGGGGGCACGGGCCCACCGACGCCGGGCGTCGGGGGCACGGGCGACGACGTCGCACCGGCGGGCGCGGGCACGGAGGCGAGAGGCGCGGCCGGGGGAACGACCGGCGGGAAGACAGGAGAAGGAGCCTGGGGCTGAGAAACCTGGGGCTGGGAGGCCTGGGGGGTGGAGTTCTGGGGGGTGTCAGACGACTCGAAATCGGGCATCGGGGCGCTCCTTTCACGCAGTCGCCAGCGTGCGATTCCAAGCTGAACGATCTCTATGCTCGCCCTGGGAGCCTACTTGGGCGCGGGGAAGACCTCGCCGGGAGCGCGCATCCGCTCTCGTTAAACGGACTGCGACTCTCACTTCTGCCCCCGAACAGGGTGTACTGACCTGTCCAGGCACGGGTCTAGGCTGGCGCCCAAACCCACCCGAACGGTTCTCCTCATGCCCACACCCCCCACCGAGGACGACATCCTCGACGCCGCAGCCGCCATCGTGGTCGGCGACGGCACCGACGCGCTCGGCTACGCGCGCATCGCCCAGCGCCTGCACGTCGGCTTCGACCAGATCACGGCCGTGTATCCCGTGTTCGAGCAGCTGCTCGCCTCGCTGATCACCCGGGAGACGGGCGACCTCACGCGCATCATCGTCGACAACGTCGACCGTGATCCACGCGGGGGCCTGCCCTCGCGTATCTTCGGGTACGCACTCGGCGCCGTCTACGAGCAGCCCGTTGCGCGCGCCCTGTATCTCGTCGATCCGCGCGGCCTCCAGCGCATCATGCGGGCCGTCGACGGCGTCGCGCGCGTGCCCGACCTGACGATCCACCCCGACCTGATCCCGGCGCTGCAGGAGGCCGGCATGGTGCGCCCCGACGTCGACACCCATGCGTTCGCCGCGATCATCAGCGTGCTCGGCTCCGGGATCTCGATGTCGGCACCCGGTCAGCAGCTCGATGCGGTCGCCGCCGGGCTCAGAACGATGCTCGAGCGTGGCGTCGACGCGGACGTCGTCGACACGACGCCCGGCAAGCTCGTGTTCGCGCATTACGCGGCGTTGCTGGCCGCCGGGGCGCGCCAGAGCTAGGCTCACCTCGACGGCGGGACGACGGCGTCCCCCGCGGAAGAAGGGGTGCATCGCATGTCGAACGACGCGCGTCTCGAAGTCGGCGGCCTGATCAGGTCGATCTGGTGGCTCGTGCTGCTGCGCGGCATCTTCGCCATCATCCTCGGCATCCTCGCCTTCGTGTGGCCGGTCGCGACGGCCGTCGCCTTCGTCTGGGTGTTCGCGTTCTATGCCGTCGTCGACGGCATCGTGAACATCGTGCAGGCGATCTCGACGCGGACGACCGACCGGGCGTGGGGCTGGCTGCTCACGATCGGCATCGTCGGCGTGATCGCGGGTGTCGTCGTCATGATCTTCCCCGTCGCCGCGGGCGCGCTCGCGCTGCTCGTTCTGCTGTGGATCGTGGCGATCTGGGCGATCATGGGCGGCATCTTCGGCATCCCGGCCGCGGCGTCGATCGCGAGCGGAGGGGCGAAGGTGCTCGGCATCGTGTTCTCGGCGCTCGAGCTGCTGTTCGGTGTGCTGCTGGTGATCCTGCTCTTCACGACCCCGCAGTCGGCGCTCATCGGCCTGATCTACGTGCTCGGCGCCTACGCCGTGCTCGCGGGTGTCGTGCTGGTCGTCATCGCGTTCCAGGCGCGCTCGGCTGTGGGAGCGCTGACTCGGGGGTGATGACCCGGGGTGACGGCTCGGGGGTGCTGCCTCGGCGGTGATCTCGAGACGCCGCCTTCGGCGGCTCCTCGATCACCTCGTGTGCGTCACCCGGAACCGACGCAACTGGAGCGCCGGGTTCACGTGCCGCACCTCGCGGATGCGTGCGGGGCTGATCCAAGCGACCGCGACATCCGTGGTCTCGCCGATCGTCACGAGTTCGACCCCCATCGGGTCGACGACCATGCTGTTGCCGACGCCGACGGGCGGCGCGTGGTCGGCGGCTGCGAGATACACGGTGTTCTCGATCGCGCGCGCCGTCACGAGGGTGCGCCATGCCGACTCCTTGAGCGGGCCGCGCACCCACTCCGAGGGCAGCACCACGAGGTCGGCTCCCGCGTCGACGAGACGGCGGGTGACCTCAGGGAAGCGCACGTCGTAACAGGTCTGGATGCCGACCGTGAAGCCGCCCGCCGTGAAGGTCTGAGGGTCTTCGATGGCGCCGGCGACGATCCAGTCGGACTCCCGCTGGCCGAAGGCGTCGTAGAGGTGCTGCTTGCGGTAGTGCGCCACGAGCCCGCCGTCGGGCCCGAGCGCGACGATCGTGTTGGCGGCGCGCTCCGGCTCGCCCGGCACGACCTCGAGCATGCCCGCCACGAGGTGGATGCCGAGTTCGACGGCGATCTCGGCGAGGCCGCGCACGAACGGGCCGTGCAGGGTCTGGGCGGCCTCGACCCAGTCGACGCCCATCTTGGGCGTGAAGTACGACGAGTACTCGGGGAACACCACGAGCATGGCGCCGCGCGACGCCGCGTCGACGGCGAGCCGAGAGATCTCGTCGAGATTGGCCGCGGTGTCGGCACCCGGCGCGAACTGCGCGACGGCCACCGCGTACGGCGCGTCTTCGGCGTTCATGTCGTCAGCCTACGCCGGGGGTCGGATGTCAGGAACGCGAGTTATCATCGTCCCACACAGCCCCCTCCCCCAGCCACGAGGTGCCGGATGACCGCATCGCCCAGCCCCACGAGTCTCCCCTCCCTGCCGCGCGCCCTCCTCGTGCTCGCCGGCCTCGCCGTCGCGGCGACCGCGCTCACCGCGTGCGGCACCGACCCGGCCGTGTCCGAGCCCTCGGGCGCGCCCACCGCATCCGACACCCCGTCGACCCCGAGCGACGAGCAGAACCCCGACCCGACGTCGAGCCCGAGCGGCTCCTCCGACGAGGGCGGGCTGCAGGCTGAGCTCGCCGAGGCCATGACGAGCGGCAACACCGCGCCCATCGAGGGCTACCTGACAGAGCCGACGCGCGTCGTGATCGCCGCGAGCGAGGCCGATCTGCAGTACAGCGCCGTCGACGCCGTGCTCTCGCTCGACTACGTGCGGCCGGGTGAGAGCCCGTGGGACTTCGAGCTGCCGAGCGAGGTGATCGACGGCTATCGCGCCAGCGAGTTCTACGGCGACTTCTTCCCGGATGATGTGATCGTCGGGCGTGCCGACAGCGGCGCCGTCGTGGCGTTCGTTCCGAACGGAGGGTGTCAGATCGTTTGTGTAAGGGGTGACGGCTTCTTACGGAAGGACGACACTGATGACGATGATCGAGAGGGAAGCGCGTGCGCGGCGGCGGCGTGAGCAGGAGGAGGGCG